>ERZ778022.279-NODE-279-length-145649-cov-219.558347_pt1 | contig 145649 bp, 135 predicted proteins | sample MGYA00375752_ERZ778022 | MGnify/ENA primary metagenome ERZ778022 (study PRJEB29350, sample SAMN05389826) | bioreactor metagenome | isolation source: Thiocyanate bioreactor | place: South Africa: University of Cape Town | collected 2014-04-04 ...
TATCCTTGAATACCGCTGTAATTGATCTATCGAAAGTGAGGTGAAGAAAGCCATGGAATGATTTTGTGTGATTGTTCAAACTGGATTGTTGGCTATAAGGTTAGCCGGAAGAACGGAACCTGCATCCATTTATTGTTCATATCGATAAAAGAAAAATGTGGATTGCTCCGGTAGACTGTCCGTTTCGGTCAGCCAGATCCAAAACGGCACGCCGTGGGTCGAACTTAACGCTAGCATAGGGAAAAGAAATGACGCCCTTATTACCCTTTTGCGAAAAAATAATGACCGGGCTGCCGGAGGCGGTCATTGTCAGGTGAACGGCTCTCGAGGCCTTCTATCCTCTGGGGAGCCTCCGAGGAACGATGGCAGGTAAATTTGGATGATCACAAGGTGAACAACCGTATGGTTTCTCACCATAGTGCGATGGCAGGGATCTGGCCAGGGGTTCTCCCGGCCTGCCGGGATCAGCTTGAGCCCTGATGCTATGAAACACCAAACGGGTAGCGCCTGGATAGCTGTAAGATCTTACAGGTGTTGATGAGGATTGCCGGTTCATCTGGTTACCAGTGAAGCTGGCGCAATAACGAACGCTTTTTCCACTGATGCGCCTGCATGCGATGCAAAATGTTGTCCAGCATCCGGATCGTCTCGATAATATGCGGACCCTTGTTGAGCATCACGCATTCGGCCCGTACGCCCGCCGCGGCATCCGTGACTTCGGCACGGCTTGGTTTACCGGTCTTGGCCATGCCTTCGAGCACCTGGGTTGCCCAGATGACCGGCAGGTGCGCCGCTTCGGCCAGCCATAAAATCTCTTCCTGCAGTTCCGCCAGTCTTTCATAGCCGCATTCCACCGCCAGGTCGCCACGCGCGATCATGATTCCGGCTACCGGTGAATGCAGCAGGGCGAATATCAGTTCGGGCAGCTGCTCGAAAGCGGTGCGGGTCTCGATTTTTATCACGATGCCCAGCTTGCGGGCGCCAAGGCGCTTCAAGTGTTCCTGCAGCAGTAGGATATCGTCGGGCCGGCGTACGAATGAAAGCCCCACCATGTCTGCATTGCGGACAACGAATTCAAGATGCTCCACATCGAGAGACGTCAAACCGTCAAGGTCGAGCTGGCTGTCGGGCAGATTGATGCCTTTGTCTGCCAGCAGTTTTTCGCCCGCGTCACGCGCTTCGGTAATTTCGACCCGGATTTCATCCGTTCCGACGTCGCGGATTACTCCGCCGATGCGGCCGTCATCGAAGAGAATTCGTTCGCCGGAGCGGACGCTGGGAAAAATTTCCGGCAATGAACAGGCGATATGCGCGGGATGCTGGAGATGACCCTCGCTATCGAAGCGGGCGGATTGCCCTGGAACCGGATCCCGGGTAACGACGAGACTGTCTCCGCGATATAACCGGATGGTATCCGCCACTTGCAGCAGCGCTCCTATCTCCCCCGCATACCCTATCGGCCTTGGTGAACTGGAGGTGGAACGCCGCAAGAGATAAAGCTTCAAGCCGGGCTTGACATAGGCGGTCTGCGTGGATTCCGCACAGAATCCCGACCCCAGCCGTTCGACCAGCTCCAGGCGGCGCAACGCTCCCCTCGCATCGTTGAATTCGATCCTGTCATGCACCGCGGCCTGCGCCAGCCAGCCATCCTTCACGGGCACAGCGGGCCAGGCGAGCGCCGGCCGGCCGGCAGTATCTCCTTCCGGGTGGAGCCATATGCGCGCAGGTTCTGTCACGTTGCCGTAAGCATCGCGCCTGGGCTGCCATTTGAGTACCGATGGCGCGAGAGCAATTTCCCCGGTGCGAAGCTTGGGGCCGCCCAGATCCATCAGGATGCGACAGGAGCGCCCCGTTTCCCGGCGCGCACGCTTGATCTGCCGAGTGAGACGATCCCAGACCGCGGGATTGTCATGCGCGCAATTTATCCGCGCGCAATCCATGCCCTGCAGAAGCATATCCCGGATAAGCGCATAATCATCCGCAGCGCTTCCCGGCAAGGTGACCAGGATGCGAACGCGTCTTTGGGCAGGAGATTTGCCAAGCAGGTCGTTGGTATTGGTTTCCAGCAAAGCGTATCCGGCAGCCGCGGTTTCGATGGAAGGGATCGCTTGCGAGGCGTTTTCTCCTTGTGAACGCTGCAGCAGGGTAATAATGGCGTCCAGATTACTTAGCACGTGCGACTCCGCGCGACCCATGGAAGACAGGCCGGCTGCCGCCAGCTTCTTCTGCAGGGGGCGCGCATCGCGGCGGCGCAATCCGAGATAATGGATGAGATTGGCGGCGCTGGCGCGGTGCCGGGCCGGCACTTCCTTCAACAGGACGTCAGAAGCTTTTTCCAGAGCAATGAGCTCCTCACGCAAGCTTGTCAGTTCCTGGAGCAAATCCGCGTATGGACTGGGCTTTTCTCGCTCGGAAGGGGAATCTTGCACTTCTTTGCGCGATAGGGTCATGAGTGAGTGTCCACGGGTCACCGCCAGTCAGGATAAACACTGGCGCAAATTTGAACGTTGACATGATATTGTTACAATTGCGTGACGTCAGGGTGACGGTAAGAAATTAAGCTTGCCGCTTGTATGCATCTCGCTTCCGCTGCCTCATCCATTCGTTTTGCCGTAGCTGTTCCAGCGCACGTCGCCTTTTGCCGCGAGGGCGATGGCGAAATACTATCTTAGATGATTCTGCTTATTCTTCCATGCCGCACCATCATGCCCGCAGCTCCAGCCTTCCCTAGCAGCACCGGCTGACTTTGCCTCCATAACGCGCCTCCTGCCGCTCGCGGAAGAACTGCTGGTAGGACATGACCGGCAGATGCGGATGCTTGTCGCGCATATGCGCAACGTAAGTGCTGTACTCCGGCACGCCCACCATCAGGCGCAGGCTCTGGCATACTCTTCTTGCCCCGGTTGCAATGTTCGTGAGGCCAAAGATTCCCACAGTCCTGCCTGTTCCAGTTTTAACCGACATGGCTTATCTCCTTTGCTTTTTTCTTCATGGCCGAAGCTATTTTCCTTCATGGGCGAAGCGACGCTTCCACAGGCAATAGCTCGAATGGCGTTTCCCTGGCGCTGGGCTCGCGCGCGGCGCGCGCCTGCATCACCGTCCTGGCGCCGAATACCAGCATGCTGATCAGTACCAGCATGAACAGGGCGGCAAGCGATGCATTGACATAGTCGTTGAAGATCACCTGCTGCATCTGCCCGATGGATTTGGCCGGGGCCAGCACCTGGCCCTCCGCGATGGCATTGCGGTATTTGTCCGCGTGCGCCAGGAAACCGATGCGCGGATTGGCGTCGAATATCTTTTGCCAGGCCGCGGTGAGGGTGCAGACCATCACCCACACGGCGGGCACGATGGTGACCCAGGCGAAGCGGTCGCGCTTCATCTTGAAAAGAACGGCCGTGCAGAGAATCAGCGCGATGCCGGCGAGCATCTGGTTCGATATGCCGAACAGCGGCCACAGCGTGTTGATGCCTCCCAGCGGATCCACCACGCCCTGGTAAAGAAAATAGCCCCAGCCGGCCACGCAAATGGCGGTGGCGATCAGGCTCGCCCCCAGCGAATCGGTGCGCTTCATCGCCGGAACGAAGGCGCCGAGCAGATCCTGCAGCATGAAGCGGCCGGCGCGGGTTCCGGCATCGACCGCGGTCAGGATGAAAAGCGCCTCGAACAGAATGGCGAAGTGATACCAGAACGCCATCATCGCCTTGCCGCCAATGGCATCGGACAGGATCTGCGCCATGCCCACGGCGAGCGTGGGCGCCCCTCCGGTGCGGGAAATGACGGTGTGCTCGCCTACGTCCTTCGCGGTCTGCGTGATCATCTCCGGCGTGACATGGAAACCCCATTGCGAGATGGCCTGGGTGGCAGACTCGGCCGTGGTGCCGATGATCGCCCCCGGGCTGTTCATGGCGAAATAGACCCCTGGCTCGATCGTGGATGCCGCCACCAGCGCCATGATGGCCACGAACGACTCCATCAGCATCGCACCATAGCCGATGAAGCGCGCATCGGTCTCGTTGCGGATCATTTTGGGCGTGGTGCCGGAGGAAATGAGCGAGTGGAAGCCGGACACGGCACCGCAGGCGATGGTGATGAACAGGAAGGGGAAAAGATTGCCCGACCAGACCGGACCGGAGCCATCGGTAAACTGGGTGAACGCCGGCATCTTGAGTTCCGGCGAAACGAAGATGACACCGATGGCGAGCCCTGCGATAGTGCCGATCTTCAGGAACGTGGATAGATAATCGCGCGGGGCCAGCAGCAGCCATACCGGCAGCACGGAAGCAATGAAGCCGTAGCCGATCAGCAGCCAGGTCAGTTGCTCGCCGGTCAGGGTGAACCAGCCGGCCAGGGCGGGCATTTCCTGCACGTATTGCCCCGTAACGATGGACAGCATCAGCAGGATGAAGCCGATCAGGGATACTTCGCCGATGGCGCCTGGGCGGATATGGCGCGCGTATACGCCCATGAACAAGGCAATAGGTATAGTGGCGGCCACGGTGAACGTGCCCCAGGGCGATTCCGCCAATGCCTTGACCACGATCAGCGCCAGCACGGCGAGCAGGATCAGCATGATGAAGAAAGTGCCGAACAGGGCGATAGTGCCGGGTACCTGCCCCAGCTCGGACTTGATCAGATCTCCCAGGGAGCGGCCATCGCGCCGCGTGGAGATGAACAGTACGGTAAAGTCCTGCACCGCGCCGGCAAACACCACGCCGGCAAGCAGCCACAACATGCCGGGCATGTAGCCCATCTGTGCCGCGAGGATCGGGCCGACCAGCGGGCCGGCTCCAGCAATCGCGGCAAAATGATGGCCAAACAGCACATGCTTGTTGGTGGGCACGTAGTCCAGGCCGTCGTTGAACTTGTAGGCCGGGGTCATGCGCGTCGCATCCAGCCGCAGCACCCGGCTGGCGATGAACAGGCTGTAGAATCGGTAGGCGATGGCATAGATGCATACCGTCGCCACCACGATCCAGATGGCGCCGATGGATTCGCCATGCTGCAATGCAATCACCCCGAAGGCGAAGGCGCCCAGCACGGCGAGCGCAAGCCAGCCAAGCGTGCCGATGAATCGATTCATGGTTTTCTCCCGAAGCTGAATCCTGTTGCCGCGATAAATGACGTCTCTGAAATTTTCCTGATATGCGCTCTGTCGAGCCTCGCCAGGTGGTGTGCCGATAAATGCCTGGGCAATGGCAAGCAGGAGATTATAAATAAACTATTGCCATGCCATGTTTTCAAAAAACGGAAAATTTTCCTTCCATTCCTGGAGCATTGCTTGAGTCGTTGTATTGCTCAGGCCTGCAGTGGGAGTGACTCATGCGGATGCCGCTCCATCCAGGGCCTGTCAATACCCATAACCAATAGGTCGTGGGATTCATCCGGACTCTAACGGAAAGGACGGCTCAAATAGGGAGAACGCTCCAGGCCGAAACGCCACGGCACATCCTTGGCCTTTGAAATGCCGATGCGCGGGCCCGCCACCACCTGGAGTTGCTGGCTGGCTGGGCGAGGCAGGAGTTGAAATGGGAGCGAGTCGATCGGCAAGCCATTGTGCTCCCCCGTGATGCCGAGTGCCTGGCAGACTCGCCCGGGTCCGGAACAGAGCAGGCGCTCGTTGGCAAGGCCGCGCCTGGTCCGCATGATTTTCAACTCGGCGAGAGGTTCAATCGCCCGGATGAGGACGCCCGCGCCATGTCCATGCGGGCGGCACACGAAGTTGAGGCACCAGTGAATCCCGTAGGAGCGGTAGACATAAGCGTGGCATGGCGGGCCGAACATCACCTGGTTCCGTCGGGTCGGCCCCCCAAAGGTGTGCGAAGCAGGATCCTCATGGTCATACGCTTCGACTTCGACGATCCGGCCACCAACTCCGTTCACCAGCAAGGTTGCTCCTATCAGTGACTGCGCCACTTCGAAGGAAGGGGCATTAAAATCGATAGCTGGCGCGGCCGTATCCATGGCGGCAATTCTATACGGATGGCCTCGCAGCCGAAACCACTTTATGGAGAGAGCGGAATCGCGGTTTCAGAAGGCGATCTGGTATTGCAGGATGAACTGGCCCCGGCTGGATGTTTTGACGATTTCGCCAGCGGCATTGGCATTGAATATGGGCCGGTTCTGATAATCGAAAGTGATTTTGCTGTTGTGTCCTTTCAGCAACCAGTTGATACCCACATTGAACACATTCATCTGATCGTGCAGGCGTTCATAATCAGCGCTCATCAGGGAGACATAGGGCATCAGCTGGCCGTTGCCGGAACCCAGCAAATTCCTGTCCATCAAGTATCCGATCTGGGCATACCATACCTCTCCGGTGCCAAACATGGGGAAGGCATTCCCCGCTCCATTAAAGCTCGCGCCTGCCGGGTTGATGCCATTGGCCGAATTCATGCCGGTGCCGTTGTTGCGGATATACCCAGGACCGTAGTCCAGATTGAAATAACCGACATAGGCGGAAATAGCGGTTTCCTTCAGCTTGTCGACCGGCGCATCCAGGTAGCCCGCGACTGACCAGAAATTGAGGTCATGGAATTGCGGGGTTGATTCGGTGCCCGTCCAGGTTGCGTTTTTCTGCGTAATAAAACCGGCTTCGAGATTCAGAATGCTTTTCTTGCTCAGATAGGTCCCTTGCATGAACGTATTGGTCATCGGTTCGCTTTCCCAGAAATTCCACACAAAAAATCCCTGGAACTGCTTGGTGTGGCTATTGATCGCAAAGGTAGCATGATCAGGCGATATGGGAACCGGCGAATTGCCACTGGTCGATATGGGAAAGGGGTCGCTTACGATCACACGGTAGTTCAATTTGCTGATCTGTCCCCTCAGGTAGACGCTCAGTTTTCTGCTGAACAGATCCGTCTGATCCACCGTCGCCTGGGCAAAAATCGGCAGATCCATCGTCATGCTGGTTGCCGCGCTGGGATTGGTGAAACGGGAAAGCCCATTGGCAATGGTAAGGCCGCCGCCCGCGATGATCTGATGGCCCTGGGTCAGCCGCAGCTCGCCGAAAGCATCATGAAAATAGGCCGCTATGTGCCGGTTGCCGTTCATCTGCGCCAGGAAATTGAAGTTGTTCATCCCGTATTGCGTATAGAAATATACCCTGTCGGTCAATTGACCATGCAATACCAGGCGTGTCCTGCGCAGGCCGATATCGGTCGTATCGCCTGCCGGTTCGCCCAATATGGTCGATCCGGGGTTGTTCTGCTCGTACCGCAGCCAGAGCTGGTTCAGGAATCCAAGCTTGAGATACTGGCTCCCGTCCTCGTTCAGGTTGAATTTGAACGGATCCTTTTCCTTCCAGTTTGAATAGGCGAATCCTTTCGTTTTTTGCTGAAGAGCTTTTTCCGGTTCGTCCGGGGGACTTATGGGATTTGCGGGTGCGGATGCGGCTTGCGATGTGCGGCGTACTTCGGCAGCCTGGGTGGCGGGCAACTCATTCGGCACGGGACCGGTCCGCGGACTTGGCGGACTTGGCGGAGCGTCCGCCACCTGCTGAAACGACCCTATGCGTATTCGCCCCGCTCCCGGTTCCGCATATATCTGCTTGGTATTGATGTCAACATACAGTTCGATGGCAGGCCCCGGGGTCGGCATGCCACGGGAGTGTGGAGAGGCTGTAATGTCTTTGGCATATAATGGAATGGAAAGCAGGCAGAAGAAGAAAATGAACGAGAAACTGAGTTTCATGATTCCCTCGACTAATTCAGGAAAAGACAAAATATCCATAAAACATATCTATTCGGGATATTATCTCGTCCTGTATCTGCAGGGGGAACTAACAATAATTCATTTACTTATCTCTTTTTATGGCAACTGCAATTACATGAATATATAATTTAATATACTGATTATAAATATTAATACAATAGAAAAGGGCGATGCTTCCAGCAGTGCAGGAAAGACATGCGATAATATATTTATGCCAAAGTAATTTTGGAAAATAGCATTATTTTTATAAATTATATTTTGCCATGTGTTTTCACATGAACTGCCTCGGGCAATCGAATCCGGGCAGGGAAGGGCGGTATGCATTCGGTATCGCTTCAATCATGGATACGGCTAATGATTTGTCATTCTATGTCACAATATGGTCGAGTGACCTATTCCTGATCGTGTCGCTGGGTCAGTTCGCGAAGATATGTCCAGGGATAAACGCCACGGTCGTGCCCGTCGCTGAAAACGAGCTGTACGCCGTACACGCCGACAGGATGGATTTCGGTGATGCGTAACTGTACCGGCAAGACTTCTGCTTTTCCCCGAAGCTGCAAGGATTTGCACTCCGTGCACTGGCATCGGCCGCGCAGGAAGGCGTGGGTGAATCGCTGCCGTTTGCCATCGCTCCAGACTATATCCAGAGCCCCGGTGCGGATCTGGTTGGAGATGGTTTCCACCCGCATCACGCCGGCTCCCGCGGTAGCGGGTTTCCGATTGCCGGTCGTAGGTTCATTGGCGTCCTTCCTTCCGCAGGATTTGTACGCTCTGGCCCGCAGCATGAATTTGAGCGATTGCGAGGCGTGCAGACTTGCGCACTTCCGGGTCCCGGTCATCCCTGATCTGTTCAAGCGCGGGCAGGGCTTCCGGCACGCCGATTTCGCCGAGTGCCAATGCGGCTTCTTTGCGCAGATTGCTCATCGAGTGGGACAACGCATCGATCAGTGGGGGCACTGCCCGGGAAAGCCGCAGGCAGCCCAGAGCGCGCGCTGCCCGCAATCTCACCTGCCAGTAGGTATCCTGCAAAGCCGCGATGAGCTGGTCCTGCGCATTTTCCAGGCGCAGCTTGCCGGCAGTAGTCGCAGCCTCTTCGCGCACCTGCCAGGCCGGGTCGGTCAAACCGTCCAGCAATGCGGATAATATGGATTCGTCCGAAGCGAAACCGACGGCTCCCATGGCGGCGCGGCGCACCTCCGGCTCGGGATCGGCAACCGCCAGCGAGGTGAGGGCCGGAAGCGCCTGCGGCTGCTTCAGATATCCCAGCACCGTAACGGCTTCGCGCCTCACCGTTGCATCTGCGTCCGCAAGCGCGGCGAGCGCGGGCGCAAAGCTTTCCGCAACCCGCAGCTCACGCAGCGCACGAAACAAAGTTGTCCGCACGAATGCCGACGGATGTGTCAGATGCGGCAATATGCGCCGCGCCGATTCCCGCTGCTTCAGCTCATATAGGCTCTGGGCGGCAGCTTCCCTGGCTGCCGGGTCGGAATCGTCCAGTAGGGCTATCAGTCCGTCGATGCTCGCATCGCTTTCAAATGCTTCCAGCGCTCTGGCTGCTTCCGCGCGAACCGCAGCAGCAGGGTCCTTCAGGCTGGCAATGATGAGCGGCAAGTGGTCTTCCCCTTCGAGGTCGGCGAGATCGAGCAGCGCGACGCGGCGCACTTCGCTGTCCGAGGCTTGCAAACGCCCCTGTATTGCCAGCAATTCCGGGTTGTCAGCAGAGATTGCGTCCATCTCAGGCCTCCGCACGAAATGGGTCGTTCTCTGGCACCGCTCCCAGCGGACTGAGACGCCGCAATGGAAAGTCAGCGCCGGGCTGATGCAGCAATTCGAGGCAATGGCGCTTCAGCCGGGTGAATTGGCTGGAGGTCACCAGCTCAGCCTCGCGCGGACGGGGGAAATCCAGGCTGATTTCCTCGATGATGCGGCCGGGCCGCGGGCTCATCACCAGGATGCGATCGGCAAGGAACAGGGCTTCATCGATATCATGCGTGACAAATACGATAGTGGTTTTGACGCGCTCCCATACATCCAGCAGCAGTTGCTGCATCAGCATGCGGGTTTGCGCATCCAGCGCGCCAAACGGTTCATCCATCAGCATGACGCGCGGGTGATTGATCAGCACGCGCGCAATTTCCACGCGCTGCTGCATTCCTCCCGACAGCTGGAAGGGGTAGTGCTGCTCGAAGCCGGCCAATCCCACCAGTTCCAGCAACTCGCGCGCGCGCCGATGGCGTTCGGGACGCCGCATGCCTTTCATCTTCAGGCCGAAAGCGATGTTGTCCAGCGTTTTTTTCCATGGGAACAGCGTGTGTTGTTGAAACACCAGGCCCCGTTCGGGATGAGGCCCTTCCAGCGGCTGCGAATCCAGCTGGATACTGCCGCTGGTCGGGCGCAGATGGCCGGCGAGCGCGCCGAGCAGCGTGGATTTTCCGCAACCTGAGGGTCCGATGAGGCAGGCGAACTCTCCCGGCTGAATCGAAATGGACACATTCTGTACTGCCTCGAACGCTTCCTTGCCATGCCCCAATCGTATGTGCAGATTCTGGATGTCTATGCGTCCTCGCCTGGCGGGAGAAGCGGATCTCGCGGCATGGCTGGTCATTTCTTTGCTCCGGAAGCCTGCCAGGGCATCAGGGCATTGCCGAGCTTTCGGACCGCCATGCTGCTGCCCATGCCCAGCAAGCCTATCAGCAGCATGCCTACCACGATGTCCGCATAGTTCTGGATCGTGTACGAAGCCCAGGTGTAGTAGCCGATGCCGAACTGGCCCGATATCATCTCGGCGGTTACCAGGCAGAACCAGGCCGTCCCCATGCCGATCGACAAGCCGGTGAATATGCTGGGGGCGGCCGCCGGCAGGATCACTTCGGTGAAGATAGCCACAGGACCGCTCCCCAGGCTGCGCGCGGACGCAATGAGCCGCGCATCGATCGTCTCGACGCCGTGGATGGTATTGAGCAGAATCGGAAACAGCGCGCCCGTGAATGTGATGAAAATCATGGAAAGCTCGGATGAGGGAAACATCAGGATCGATAAGGGAATCCAGGCGACCGCGGGAATGGGCCTCAGTATTTCCAGGGGCGGCAGCAGGGTATCTTCCGCGACGCGCAAGCGCCCGATCACCAACCCCAGGGCTACGCCTGCGATGGCCGCGATCAGAAAACCGCAAAAAACGCGCGATAGGCTGGCTGTCAGATGGGACAGCAATGCCTGGGATCGGAACAATTCCCATCCGGCGGCAAGGACTTCCAGCGGGGCTGGCACATTCCGGAACGTCACCACGCCGAGATCCGCCTGCGAGGTCGAGGCCAGATGCCATGCCAGGATGCAAACCGCAATGGATGAAGCGTGCAGCAGCAGCCGCGTGCTTCCCAACCGAAGGAGCCTTACCCTTTCCGTGTAAACTGGTGCGGTTTCAGTGAGGCTGCTCATGATTGCTCTCCTCTAGTTAATAGTCCGTGTAGTCCGTGGAAAACAAGGCTGCTATTGCCTGTCCTGGGCGGCAAGCCTGTTCCCCTGGCCGGAAAAAGCAGTCTTGACGGCGCCGAAATCGAGCACTTTTCCCCCATTGGCCCGGGCCCAGGCTTCCGCATCGGCCTTGAGCAAAAATCCGCTGACGCTTTCCCTGCCGTGGACGAACCAGGCATCGGAGCCCAGCAGCTTGATCCCGCTGTTGGTATCCTGCACGTAAACCACGCGGATTTTCCTGCCGGCTTTTTCCAGCTCGTCCAGGTCCGCGAACGCGGATTCGGGCGATGCATAGTGGCGCACCAGCGGTTCGCCCCTGACCCATATCTGCGCTACCCGCCTGGCATCTGCGATCGGTTTGCCGCTGCGGGCATCCTTCGCGGAGAGCGGCGACTGGGCATAATTTTTCAATTGTGCTTCATAATCGAGCCCTGCCTCGCTGAAGGCGGCGCGGATATATCGATCGTCGATGAATTTATCGGCTTCCAGATCGGTGGCGGTGCGCTTGATGAGCTGCAAGGTCTCGATCGAGGTCTTTACCGCCTGCCGGTATTCCGGCTTCCAGGTAAAATCGCGCGTTTGCAGGCCGAGCGGACCATGAAACAGATAGATGACTTCCGGCTCGATGCCGGTCACCCTGGAGATGAGTTCGCTGTACTTCTCCGGTTCCGCCGCCAGCAGGCGGTCCGCTTCAAGTGCCGCCTGCAGGAACGCAATGACGATTTCGGGGTATTTTTTTGCATAGTCGGCGTCCACTAGGCTGCCATGCATGGTGGGGGCGTTGGCCTGGGAACCGTCATAAATTTTTCGCGCGAAGCCGCGATAGGGAAACAATTCGGCAAATGGCACAAAATCGGCATGGGCATCGATCTTGCCGGCTTGCAGCGCGGAACCCGCAATCTCCGGCGCTTGCGTAATGATGGTTACATCCTTGTTCGGGTCCCAACCCTGCTGTGCAATGGCGCGTAGCAGCATCCCATGCGAGGTCGAGGCAAACGGAACGGAAATGGTCCTGCCTTTCAGCTCGGCCAGCGACTGCACCGGAGAAGCCTTGGGCACGACGATGCCATTGCCGCTGCCTGCCGTGCTGCCCGACAGCACGCTGATGAAAAGGCTCTGCTTGCCCGCTTTGCGAAACGCGACGCCATTGAACGAGCCGGGAAAATCGGCCATGGATCCGATATCCAGCTTTCCCGCTACCATTTCGTTCGTCAGCGGTGCGCCTGAGGTGAAATTACGCCACTGGATGGCATAGTGCGCATTCTTGTACCTGCCTTCGCGCGGCAGGTGTTTTTCGAGCAGCTTCAGCTCACGGATCAACGCACCGCCTGCTGCGCAATTGATGGTGGTATCCTGGGTGCCGATGGCGATGCGAATGGTTTCGGCGTGCGATACGCCGGCCATCGCGACACTCAATGCCATGCTGAACAGCTTTACCGGCAAATTCATGGGTTTTCTCTCCAAAAATGCTGCGCCATCCGGCATGACCGGCTAGCGCAATAGATAAGGAATATCGACTGTCACCGCGCCCGTGGGGCAATCCTTCTCGCATGGCATGCAATACCAGCATTCATCGAACTTCATGTAAGCCTTTCCCTTGGCAAGATCGATCGCCAGCACATCCAGGGGACAGACATCGACGCAGACGGTGCAGCCCTTGTCGGCGATGCAGAGCGCTTCGTCGATGCGCACGGGCAGGCTGGTGGGAAGGAAGGCGGTAGGCATGGGTTTTCTCCTTGGTCAAATTTCAGATTGAAGCGGCATCCACTGCCTTTTTTGTCCTGTCATCCGTATTCCTGCTGATGCGCATGTTTTGATACGCGGTCTTTTCGCATTCGTCCAGGTCGAGGATATAAGGCTCGAGCGGTCGCTTGAAGCACCTCATTTCACCGTCTATTTTTTTTACCTGCACGTGAACCAGCCAGTCGCGATCATTGCGATCCGGATAATCGACCCGGTTGTGATACAGGCCCCAGCGGCTTTCCGTCCGGTATAGGGAAGCCCGTGCCGCCATTTCCGCGCAGTCGCGGATGGCGTGCACTTCCAGTGCGCGCATCAGTTCATGCGGGTCACGCGCCGACAGTTGAGCGAGATCCATCCGGATTCCTTCGAACCGGTCCAGGCCGATCTCCATCTTGCGGGTGACCTTGGGCGGCTGCAGGTAGTCGTTGACCATGCGGCGCAGCTTGTATTCGACCTGTGAGGGCGGCAGGCCATCGTTCCGAGAGAAGGGCGCCCATGCCCTGGTCCGCTCCCGTTCCACTTGCTCCCCGTCGATATCCGCGGCCGGCGTCCCCGCGCAATATCCGGCCGCGCTTTCGCCTGCGATCTTTCCGTACACGAACGCTCCCAACATGTAATTGTGCGGCACGCAGGCGAGATCCCCGGCGGCGTACAGGCCCGCAACCGTTGTTTCGGCATGCTCGTTGATCCACACGCCCGATGCCGAATGGCCGCTGCACAAACCGATCTCGGAAATGTGCATTTCAACCATCTGTTCGCGGTAATCGGTACCGCGGCCCTTATGAAAACGGCCCCGGCTAGGCCGCTCGTTCGTATGCAGGATGGTTTCGATGGTGCTGATGGTTTCAGGCGCCAAGTGATTCAGCTTCAGAAATACCGGGCCGTCGCCGCCTTGCAGCTCGCGATAGAATTCCATCATCATCTGTCCGCTCCAGTAATCGCATTCGATGAAGCGTTCGCCTCTGCTATTGGTGGTATAACCGCCCAGGGGCCCGGTGACATAGGCGCAGGCCGGACCGTTGTAGTCCTTGATCAGGGGATTGATCTGAAAACATTCGATGCCGCTGAGTTCGGCCCCGGCGTGGTAGGCCATGCTGTAGCCATCCCCCGCGTTGGTCGGGTTTTCATAAGTGCCGAACAGGTATCCCGACGCGGGCAATCCCAGCCTTCCCGCCGCGCCGGTGCAAAGAACGACCGCTTTTGCGCGGATGACATGGAAGTCGCCGGTGCGGCAATCGACCGCCATCGCGCCCGCGATGCTGCCATTCGCTGCCGTCAGAAGGCGGGTGGCGACCAGCCGGTTGGTCACGGCAACGCGGGCGCGCTTCAGGCGCCTGTACAGCACGCGCTTGATATCGTGGCCTTCCGGCATGGGAAGCACATACGTTCCCATGTGATGAACCTTGCGCATCGCATAATCGCCGGTTTCATCCTTTTCGAATCTGACGCCCCATCGGTCCAGCTCCTCGATCATCGAAAAACTGTTGCGGGCATAGGCCATCAGCGTTCTCTGGTTGACGATCCCGTCGTTGGCGATTGTGATTTCCCTGACATACTGTTCCGGCGTGGCATGGCCTGGCACCACGGCATTGTTGAGGCCGTCCATGCCCATGGAGATGGCGCCGCTGCGCTTGACATTGGCTTTTTCCAGCAGGAGCACGCGCAACTCGGGGTTGGCTTCCCTGGCCTTCACAGCCGCCATGGGACCGGCGGTGCCGCCTCCTATGACAAGTACATCGACTGTCCGGGTATGGGATTGCATGGGCTGTCCTGTTAAAAACCGCTGTATGGGCTGTGAGGGCTATTTTGCCGTGCGACTTTCGGCCGTTTCGCATGCGCCGGATGCGGAGGTGCTGGCAGCCTGCCGCGATATTCTCAGGCGATATTGAAATGCGTCGCCGCGGAAATACAGATACTCGAAATCCAGGGGCTTGCCTGCGGCGGTATGCGTGAGCCGCTCCATGCGCAATACCGGGGAACCTTCTTCCATCTTCAGCAGGTTCGCCAGATTGTGATCGGCCAGCATGGCATCGATCTGCAGATCCGCATGCCCTAGAGCGATGCCATAGTCATTTTCCAGCACCAGGAAAATATCGCGGTTGGGAAGATCGATGTTGCGCAGGCGTTCGCCTATCTCCTCCGGCAGGTAAGTGACTTCCATCGATAGCGGCTCCCGGTTCAGATGGCGCACCCGTTTGATTTCCGTTACTGGCACCCCTGGCTCAAGCGCGAGCTTTTGGGCAACGGCAAGGGATGCGGCAACCGATTTGTGGCTGGTCACCTTGTTGTAGATTTCATAACCCATACGCAACATCGCCTCCGCGAACCCTTCCAGTTGCATCAATTGCTGAAACGCCTTGGCTTTGGCAACGAACGTTCCCTTGCCGGGGATCCGGAAAATCAATCCTTCATTTTGCAGGTCGCTCAAGGCCTGCCTTACCGTAATGCGGCTGGCGCCAAATATATTGCTCATCCCGCTTTCAGACGGCAAGCGCTCATGGGGCTTGTAGGTGCCGTCGAGAATGCGCTCGCGCAATATATCCTTGATCTGGGTATAGAGCGGTATGGGGGATAACGTGGTGGTCAAGGGTTGGTTCATTCTCATTCGTTCCATATTGTTCTGTCCTGTTATTACAGGTCATGGTAAATCGTTACAGGTATAGTACGTGGGAGGAAACTATTTGAAAAAGAATATAAAGTGATTTGTTTATCGGAAAAAGTGGATAGGATTCCAATCCGGGATGAACATATGGATCTGACCGGCAGGGCAGGCACGGAGGAACATGAAAGAGCATAAAACGGCATGAAACAAAATATGAGCGCCACCACATCGATGGTTGGCGCGACTCTGCTTTTCGCGACCATGACTCTTTGCGTCAAGCTGGCCTCCATCCAATACAGCACTGGTGAAATGGTGTTTTACCGGGGTGTCGTGGGCGCGCTGATGATGGCATTCCTGGCGCACAAGCAAGGCGGAACCCTTCATACGAATGTGCCGGTATTGCATTTCTGGCGCAGTTTGACCGGGGTCAGTTCGCTCGGCCTCTGGTTTTACGCCATAGCGGAATTGCCGCTCGCCACGGCGATGACGCTGAACTACATGTCGCCGATCTGGATGGCGCTGCTGCTTCTCGGCGGCGCTTTCCTGCTGGGCACGAGCCGCGTCAACGGCTGGCTGCTGGTAACCGTGCTGGCCGGCTTTGCCGGGGTGGTATGCGTGCTCCAGCCGGTCATGGCCGGGGATCAGCTATGGGGAGGCCTGATGGGGTTGATATCGGGGTTGTTCGCCGCCATGGCTTATTTGCAGGTCTCCGCACTTGGCCGGGCAGGGGAGCCCGATGGCCGCGTGGTATTTTATTTTTCCATGGGCAGTATCGCAGGCGGGGGACTGGCAGCTACACTGTCAGGCGGATGGCATGCCCATACACTGCATGGAGTGGGAGTGCTGCTTGCTGTCGGCATACTCGCGACCCTGGCGCAGTTCCTGTTGACCCGGGCTTATCGCACCGGCAACATGCTTGTCAACGCCAGCTTGCAGTATCTCGGCATCGTCTGGGCATTCCTGTATGGCGTGCTGCTGCTCGATGACCCCGTTACGGCACTGGCACTAGTTGGCATGAGTCTGATTGTGCTGGCAGGAATTACCGCCGCGCGTCTGCGCGAACCGCGTGTCATCCACGAGGTCGAAAATGATTTCACCGGGTAAACGGCGACCGGGGCGGAGCCGCCATCGCATTGCCCGGGAAAGGTTCCAGTTGGATTTATCCGGGAATGCCCACCTGTAACTTTCGACAGCTTTCCGCGGAATTGTCCATCATGTTTAATCACTTTTTGATTTGCCCTTATACTCATGATCCTGAATCCGGCAGCTGACCGCTCATTTCCAGTTTAGAGCCATGATCCATAAAGACTATTCGCGGTACTTGATGTTCATCGCCATGGTGAGTTCGCTACAGGACGGATTGCGCGATTTTTGCGGCACATGGCTGCGTTGCAACTCCCTGGAATGGAATAGCCATTCCGCGTCGCAGCACCTTGCCCTGCACGCCAAAAATCACACGCTCCACCCCGTCCAACTGCCGGATTTAGGATGACATCCCTCCGGCCCTGCCTTGCTACCTCATGACGATTATCAGCAGACTGAAAAAACATGGCGTTTCGGCCATTTTCTGGATCGCGCTCAGCTTCCTGTCCTTTCTTACTTTCATTTCCTACAAGGCACATACGCGGGCGTACGATAACTGGCTCTGGGTGGAACATGCACAGCAGGTCAATCTTGAGATTGAAGAACTGACCACGTTGTATTTGAGCACGCGTACGGCGTGGCGAAATTATCTGACGGCGGGAAATGAAATCGATTTGCGTATTTATGAGGAATCAATAAAGGCGATACCGTCCAAAATTGCCTCCCTGGAATCATTGACCAAGGACAACATGCAGCAAAACGAAAGGATCAAGGCCGTATCGCTTCTGTTGAAGCAGGATATCTCCTTGATAAGGGGCTACATGGCGCAAAAAAAGAGCGGGCAATATGTCGATCCGGCCGTGCCTTTTGCTCCCGGCCTGAATTGGGAAAAATTCAAGTACATTACAGAAGTAGTTCAGGATGCCGAGAAAAAACTGCTTGCCGAGCGCTCGCAGAAATTCAAGAACAGCACGGATCGGCTTGCCAGGACTCTCATTGCTGGCAGCTTTGCCAGTTTTGTCATGCTAACCCTGGTCTTCTATTTTTTAAATAAGGAGGTGAGACAGCGCAGAGCCGCCCAGGAGGCTCTTGCTGAGAGCGAGCGTCATTTCCGGCTGGTTGCCGAGGCGGAGCAGGCCGCAAACAAGGAACTGGAGAGTTTCAGCTATACCGTATCGCATGATTTGCGTGCGCCCCTGCGGGCAATAAACGGGTTTTCGCGCATCCTCAATGAAGATTATGCGGATAAGCTGGATGATGAAGGCCGCCGCCTGCTCAAGGTGATAAGGGATAACAGCAACAGGATGGGCTCGCTTATCGACGATCTGCTGGCATTTTCCCGATTGGGCCGCAAACCTGTCGCCGCGGCAAGGATCGATATGACTGCCCTGGCCGAGGCCGTCAAGGAAGATCTGCAAAACGAATCGAAGGATCGATCCATGCAGATCATCATCCACCCGTTGCCGCCAGCACTGGGAGATCCGGTCCTTATACGGCAGGTATGGATCAACCTCCTTGCCAACGCGATAAAGTTTACGGGGCATGCCGCCTCCGCCTGCATCGAAGTAGGCACTATTGGCAATACGGAGCAGCAGGGCAGCGCTAACCATGTTTACTATGTCAAGGACAACGGCGTCGGCTTCGACATGCGTTACTATGACAAACTGTTCGGCATTTTTCACCGGCTGCACCGCGATGACGAGTTTCCAGGAACCGGCGTGGGTCTTGCCATCGTCCAGCGCATCGTCATACGGCACAATGGGCGGGTGTGGGCTGAAGGCGTGGTGGATCAGGGAGCAACTTTCTTTTTTGAGCTCCCGCGCGGCGACGGGCGAGAGTGAGCGAGCGTGCGAATAAACCAATAATCAACAGGGTTAAACGATGAATCAAAATGAATTAGTGGAAATTGTCCTGGTGGAAGACAACCCCAGCGATGCCGAACTGACGATCCGGGCGCTGAAGAAAAACAACCTGGCCAACCACCTGATCTGGTTGAAAGATGGGGCAGAGGCGCTTGAATTTCTATTTTGCACGGGCCTGCATGCAGATCGGCCCCAGGCTCAACCCAAGCTGATCCTGCTCGATCTCAAGATGCCGAAAGTGGACGGCATCGAGGTGCTGCGCCGCGTCAAGGAAGATGAGAACCTGAAATCCGTCCCCGTGGTGGTGATGACTTCATCTAATGAGGACCATGATATCGTTGAAAGCTACAAGCTGGGGGTGAACAGTTATCTCGTCAAGCCGGTCGAATTCGAGCAATTTCTGGAAGTGGCTTCAAATGCAGGTTTTTACTGGCTGCTCATAAACCGCGTACCCGAAAGATAAAACGGGCAACGGCATGATCATCTTGCCAGCTCTTCCGGAGGTTTGCATTTGCCATAGTGGTCGAGCGAGATGCCTGCGCGCCTTGCCTCGCATGGATTGTCATAGGTTTGGCCGTTACAACCGCAAACGGGTGCGAGTTTCTTTTCGCAGGCAGCCGGTATAGGCTTGCAAACTCCCTTCGCATCGGGTGCCTTGCACTGGCCTGTGTTCTTTTCGCAATACTGCCCGCCTGGGCATAGGATACCCAGTATTCCGCCGCACTCCACCGGTTCGACCGGTTCGGGCGGCGTACACCGGTCGGACAATTCCACCCGGATGGAAGTGCCCGGCCTTGCCTGAAGGAACCGAAGCTGCATGACCAGGTCGTCAAACTTCCCTTCGGCCGCCATGAATCCGGCTTCCGCGCAGGCTGACAAGCCGAATTCCATCGAGGCAGGACTCCCCGCCCTGGGAATATAGGTATAGAACGTATCGATGGCATTGCTGCTGATAGCGTCACCTATCAGCTTCCGCACCGAACGCAGCAAGCTTTTGTCCGGCGTGCCGCTGTGGCTGCCAATGGCGATATTCACGGCCTGCCCTGTTGCCTGGGCGTAGCCCTGGTCCTGGGCTGGAACAGGTATGCTGGCGAAAAATAACCCGCCAAGCAGCAAAATCCGGCTCAGGCATCTCGCCGGGAAAGTGTGAATCAAGGGCAGCACGGAAAGTAGGCCATCAATAGCACGATAAAACAACAATCTCATTTTTTGAGGCCGCTGTCATTCAAAACAGGATCCACCCCAAATTACGCCGGGCCGACCTGAACGCGATGGAGATCCGGAAGGTTGCTTTCAGATTGCTTTCCGAATCTCTGCAGCAAATTCCTCTGGCTGCGGTACTGCGGGATCAGTTTGGGCCGATGGAACCGCCTTGCTCGTCCTTCAGATCCTTTATGGGTTTTCCCTCTTTATCCCGGGGAAAATCCGGTGGCGACACAGCATCCTTGCTCCGGTCAACCCGCTTCTTCTGATCTACATATCCGGTATCCATCTCCTCCTTGTCTTTTTGCATGCCATAATATTTTTCTTTCTGGCCTCCTTTTTTGGAACCGGTTTCCTTGCCCTTGTCGCTGCCGCTGTAGCCGGCGGGATTTTCCTTGGTCTGCCCGGAGGTGCCGCCGTATTGAGCATTCGCAATGCCGGAAATCCCCAGGAGAACGGTACCGGCAAGGACCAGCGCAGAGGCCGATGAGCGTACGGTTGAAGTAGATGAGAATTTCATGACTGTTCCTTTTTTGATCCAGCAATATTGCTGTATCAAAAGAATACGCAGCCGCAGCTGCCTCTTCAGTGCGGTATCACACCAATCCGGTGTTTGGCGATATGACATTTAAAAACGGGAGCCGGGCGCAGGGACACCCGGTTTATATGGAGCGGCGGAAGAGGAGATGCTGTAATCCGAGCTCGGCGTTTGAAAGGAACCAGAGGAAGACCTGGCCTGATCAGGAAATGGAAAGGAAGGTGTGGAAAAAAGGCGAAGGAGGAGAAAGGAGGTAAGGGAGTCCCAGGCGCACCCCTGGAACCCCCGGACACAAGGTTTAGTACCGGCCCTTGAGTTTTGGACCGGTTCCGCCGCTGCCGTCGTCGCCGTACAACTGCATATCCTGATAGGTGCCCGAGCTCTTGGACGAATCTCCGTATCCGCTTCCACTCGTCCGGCTGCCGTCATACCGGCTGGACTGGCCCGAGCCAGCCGAGCTCCTTGTGCCATAACCATAATCGGACCCCCCTCCTGAAGTGCCCGATGACGTGGAACCGCTGGGCTGCTGCATGGAGTCTCCCTGGCCGTAACCCTGCGCATGCGCCATTCCCGCGGCGCCGAAAGTCAGCACGCTGGCTAACATTAATGATTTTACTGATACTATTGGAGAAAATTTCACGATTACCCCCTTTTTATCGGCCCAGCGACATCCGCTGTGGCAACGATAATACTTCGCTCTTCCCGGTTGTTCAGTGCGCTAGCACACGGATGAGGTGGGGATCGTTTTTCGGTCCGCCTCGATGGCGCGGCGCTTCATTCCGGGCGGCGGGGAATTCGACAAAATACAATGAGATCAGAGAACGAGTTCAATTCACTACTCAGATTGATACATCAATATCTCGGATACGGTTTCCTAATCTTGTTCGTGGGCGCCAGTAGTAGTCCGCTTTACGCATTCAATATCTATACCAAAGGCATCAGCCCCAGAATCAGGAGCGACGACGGGAACTTTGAAATGGTTCTCGGTGGCCGCGCCCATCTTGACCTGAATTCGTTCAACGACGATAAACCCAATCCCTCATATCCGGCTTTTGGCAGCCAGATAGGTGATGGACCGCAAAACAGCTTCGATTTTCGCCGGGGTTGGCTTGATATCTCGGGCAAATATTATGACCTGAATTACATAGTACAGAATAATTTTGCTAACGGACTTACTCCCAGCGGTCTTCTCCGGGTCTGGGCTTCGATCGGGCTCGGCCCGGGACGATTGACAGTCGGCCAGTTCAAGGCTCATCGCAGCATGGAGGAACTGACCTCTTCAAATGAGATTACCATGATGGAGCGCCCTTCGAACTCAGCCGCCGGCATTTATTCGGGGCGTCAATGGCTCATGGGGGTGGGTTATCAAGGTGTTTTCGCGGATCAGCTTGGTTATGCCGTCGATATCATGAGTCTCACACGTATCGGCATGCCCATAGCGGGTTCGAGCTATGGCGGCCGGTTATACTGGGTGCCTCGCGCGAGGGAAGGCGATACGCTCCATTTCGGCTTGTCTTACAGCAGAGATACGCCAACCGCCGGATCACTTGTTGCCAAGGTGGTCGACGTTTATGGTGGCCGCCAGGGTTTTACTCAATCCTATGGTGTCGCTGGCGCAGCAATGGGGCCATCCGGTAACAGAAGCCAGTCTACACTTTCACTGGAAGCAGCTTATGCGCTGGGTCCGGTCACATTACAGGGGGAATATGCGGCAGTGAAGCTCGACAATACTCACCTGCTGGCGGGTGCGCAGAAGGATTCCCACGTGCAGGCCTATTACGTGCAGGCCAGTTGGTTTGTAACCGGCGAGCGGACAATTTATCAGAAAGAGCTTGGTGTTTTCCGCAAGCCTAAGCCACTTGGAAAGTGGGGAGCAGTCGAGATTGCCGCGCGTTATGACGCAATCGAAAACAAGGATCAAAGCCTGGCCGCGGATCCTTGCGGCACCGGCACGTCCAAATGCCGAACCCAGGTATTGACACTGGGCCTCAACTGGTACGTGCGGAAAGGCGTGCGGCTCATGCTCAATTATTATCTTACCGAAAACGCTATCGGAAATGCCGGGCCGGGTACGCCAAACCGTACCGACACGCCTTCCGTGATCTCCTTCCGCACGCAGTTAAATTTTTAAAGCCGGCCGGGACCGGAGCATCGGGATAGCGCGTTATCCGCCTTCCTACATGCGTTCGATGTATTCGCCGCTATCGGTATTGATCTTGATCTTCTCGCCTTGCAGCACGAAGGGTGGAACCATGACGACCAGCCCGGTCTCCAGCTTGGCCGGCTTGTAGGAACTGGTGGCGGTGGCGCCCTTGAGATTGGGCTCGGTATCGGTAATGGTCAATACCACACTCGCGGGAAGCTGCACCCCGATCGCACGGTCGTTATGGAAGTTGACCTGGATATCGGTGTTGGGCAGCAGGTATTCGTATTGCCCTTCGAGAAATTCCTGTGACAGGTTGAGCTGCTCGTAGTTTTCCTTATCCATGAAAACGAAGTTGCTGCCATCCTGGTATAGGAAGGTCATGTCCCGTGGTTCGACGAACGCGCGCTCCACCTTGTCTTCGGTGCGTATGCGCTGGTTGGTCTTGGTGCCCGCCTCGATGTCCTTCATTTCCACCTGCATAAAGGCGCCACCCCGGCCGCCCACGTGAACGTGGTAACATTTGAGCACGCGCCAGATGCGCTTGTCCCACTCGATCAAGTTGCCGACGCGGATTTCTGTTGCAAGCACTTTAGCCATTGTTTTTCCAGTTCCAGTGGGTCAAAAAGCGCGCATTCTACACTAAAAGGCCGGCTGCCATCTCATGCAATCCTCATTCTCGGCGGACTGCCGCCAATGCCCGCGCCTTGCGGGCCACCTGGACGAAGTAAAGGCGCGCTACCCGTCTTATCATGCCCGCCCGGTCGCCCCCTTTGGCGATGCCGCTGCTCGGCTTCTCATCGTCGGGCTGGCGCCGGGCATGCATGGAGCGAACCGGACCGGCAGGCCCTTCACCGGAGATTTTGCCGGCATATTGCTATACCGGACCCTGCACAAATTTGGATTTGCGAGCCATGCGGGTTCCGATTCCCCTGACGACAATCTGCGACTCATGGATTGCCGCATCACCAACGCCGTGAAGTGCCTGCCTCCGCAAAACAAGCCGGAGCCTTCGGAAATACGCAGTTGCAATTCCTTTCTCGCCGCCGAGATCGCCGGGTTCCGGAAAGAGGATGGCGCCGCGATCCTGGCTCTCGGGGCGATAGCCCATCAGGCGGTACTGCGCGCACTCGACCTCAAATTGAAGGATTATCTCTTCGAGCACGGCGCGGTGTACAAGATGGCTGGCGAGGCTCCGAGTCCGGTTGCCGGCAGGCCGGGCTCGCCCGATTCCGGGCGCGAAATGCGGTTATATGACAGCTACCATTGCAGCCGCTACAATACCCAGACCCGCCGCCTGACGGCGGAAATGTTCGAGCAGGTGTTCGTGAAGATTTGCGCGGATCTGGCCGCGAGGTAGGGTAGGCGGAGTAAGAAGGCAAAGGCGGGGCAGGGATTGAAGATCGAGATGGAAACGATAGAAACATAAAGAAAAAGGGAGGATCAACCATGCCTTATGTGAACATTCGTATTGCTGGCACGCTCAGCCGCGACCAGAAGAAGCAGATCGCCACGGAGATTACCGATACCCTCGAAAGAGTCGCCCACAAGCCTAAGTCCTATACCTATATCGCTTTCGACGAACTGCCGGACGGAAACTGGGCGATTGCCGGCAATCTGCTAGGCGAGGAGGAATAGCTTCATTGCCGGCAGCATCCGCTTTCGACAGCAAGGAATTCTGCTCCAGTCTGCCTTCCCAGCCGGGGGTCTACCGCATGCTCAATGCCACGGGCGAAGTGATCTATGTCGGCAAGGCGATCGACCTGAAGAAGCGCGTTTCCTCGTATTTTCAGAAAAACGGGCTGGGGCCTCGCACGCAGTTGATGGTATCGCAAATCGCCGGGGTCGAAACGACCGTCACCCGATCCGAGGCCGAGGCGCTGCTGCTCGAAAACAATCTCATAAAGAGCCTGGGACCTCGCTATAACATCCTGTTCAGGGATGATAAATCCTATCCCTACCTGATGCTGAGCGCACACCGTTTCCCCCGCCTGGGCTTCCATCGCGGCCCGCTGGATAAAAAAAATCATTATTTCGGACCTTTCCCCAACGCGGGCATGGTGCGGGAGAGCATGCAGTTGCTGCAAAAGGTGTTTCGCATCCGTACCTGCGAAGACAGCGTATTCAGCAATCGTACCAGGCCGTGCCTGCTTTACCAGATCAAGCGCTGCAGCGGGCCTTGCGTCGATCTCGTCGAGGAAGACGCTTACCGGGACGATGCGCGGGACGCCAGGCTTTTCCTGGAAGGCAAGCAGACTGAAGTGCTGCAAAGCCTCTCCAGAAAAATGCAGGAGGCGGCGCAATCCCAGGAGTATGAGCAGGCCGCGCTGTTTCGCGACCAGATCCAGGCGCTGAGGAAAATCCGGGAAAAACAGTTTGTCGATAACGGCAGGGCGCTGGATGCCGACGTAGTAGCCTGTGTCGCCGAAAGTGGCGGCAGGGGCCGGCTCTGCGTCAACCTCGCCATGGTCAGGGGCGGGCGCCACCTTGGCGATAAAAGTTTTTTTCCGCAGAATGCGGAAGGCTACGAGCCATCCGCCGCGGTGGAAGCTTTTCTGGCGCAGCATTATCTCAATCGCAGCGTGCCGCATGTCATCGTCGTGGGCGAAAAGATCCAGCGGGAAGCCCTGCAAAACCTGCTCGGCGAGCAATCGGGGCGCAAGGTTCTGATTAGTTGCAATCCCATCGGGGAACGGCGTGTATGGCTGGGGATGGCAATGGAAAACGCGCGGCTCGCACTGGAACAGATGCTGAGCCGCCAGGCCAGCCAGGAGGAGCGCCTGCAGGCCCTGCAACAGGCCCTGAACATGCCTGGAATCGGGCGGATCGAATGTTTCGACGTCAGCCACACGCAAGGCGAAGCGACCATCGCATCCTGCGTGGTGTACGACAATTTCGCCATGCGCAACAGTGAATACCGCCGCTACAACATCGCGGGGATCACGCCGGGAGACGATTATGCCGCCATGCGGAATGTGTTTTTACGGCGCTATCACAAGATTGCCGAGGGCGAAGGCAGCCTTCCCGATCTCATCCTGATCGACGGCGGCCGAGGCCAGGTCAGCGCCGCGCAGGAGGTATTGGTCGAACTTGGGCTGAACGATGCCTGCCTGCTGGGCGTGGCAAAAGGCGAAGAACGCAAGCCCGGACTGGAACAATTGATTTTCCCGGAGATTGAAAAGCCGTTACAATTATCCACGGACCACCCCGGATTGCACCTGATACAGCAGATCAGGGACGAGGCGCACCGTTTTGCAATTTATGGACATCGCGCCAAGCTGGGCAAGGCGCGCACCCGGTCCAGCCTGGAAAAAATCGGAGGTGTCGGCGCCAAGCGCCGCCAGAGCCTTCTCTCCCGGTTCGGCGGGCTGAAAGGCGTGCTCACCGCGAGCGTGGAAGAATTACAGCAGGCCGAGGGCATCAGCCGTGCGCTGGCGGAGAAGATCTATAGGGAACTGCACTGAATTCGCCGTTGAATTTGCTTAAGGCTTGAGCCCATGAAGCGCATAAAACGGGATTGATCGTGCCCAGCGGCAGGCTGTGCCGTTTGGGATGTCCCAGAATCACTCCACCCGATGCGGGGACTGGCTGCGAAGAATTCATGCGTTCCGGATATTTTCGGGAAGCCATGAAGCCCGGAAATAGCGCCGGGCGCAGGATGGCCTGCCAGCCGTGAAGCTGAGTTTGCACGATGAATTTACCGGATTGCCGTTCCGATGGCGTAGGCGACCTCATGCCCTTCAATCTCCCCAACGTACTGACCTGGATGCGCATCGTGGCAATCCCGCTGTTCGTGGGAATTTTCTACTTTCCACCCAGCTGGTTATCCCAATCCGACCAGAATCTGATTGCCACCATCATCTTTACCGTCGCGGCAATTACCGACTGGCTGGATGGCTACCTCGCGCGGGTCCTTCAGCAGACCTCCGCTTTCGGCGCATTTCTCGATCCCGTGGCGGACAAGCTGATGGTCACGGCGGCGCTCATCGTGCTGGTTTACCTGAGCAGGCTGGATGCGCTGATAGCATTCATCATCATTGGCAGGGAAATCACCATATCGGCCCTGCGCGAGTGGATGGCGCAGATTGGAAGAGGCAAGAGCATGGCCGTGTCTTTCCTCGGCAAGCTGAAAACCACATCGCAGATGGTGGCCATTCCATTGCTGCTTTACCATGACAAGATCGGCGAGGATTTCAATGCCCATGCCGTCGGAACCTGGCTGATCTACCTTGCGGCGGTATTGACGCTGTGGTCGATGGGTTATTACCTGAAGGTGGCCATCCCCCAGGCATTGAAGCACGGGTGAGGGAAAATGCCAAAGTGCCCACCCGAACCTGGCCTTTCTTGACCAAACATGGCGCCGTCCTTATAATGCCGCCATTGTATTTGCGGGAATAGCTCAGTGGTAGAGCACAACCTTGCCAAGGTTGGGGTCGCGAGTTCGAGCCTCGTTTCCCGCTCCAGTATCGTGGGAAAATGGATTTTTCGCATGAGGCATACCCCGATTATCGCCTCACGCCAATCCGTTTTCCCTTTTTAGTTTGCGCCCATAGCCTGGCGCATCGACGCGCGAACCATTCGGGTTGCGCAAGCATGGCGGGGTGGCAGAGTGGTCATGCAGCGGCCTGCAAAGCCGTCTACGCCGGTTCGATTCCGACCCCCGCCTCCATTACAGCATATCAGTAGGTCTCACAACGTAGCAAAAGCCTAATAACTACGCCATTCCTAGCTGATTAGTCATATCAGAACGTCTCAAGAAATCTCTTGACATACCGTCTTAAGTGGCGGTATCTTTGGCGGTAGATGAGCTACCGTCAGATTTAGATACCGTCATGCCTCTTTCTGATCCCGCTATACGAAACGCCAAGCCCTCCGATAAGCCATATAAGTTGGCTGATCGAGATGGGCTTTATTTGCTCGTAAATCATGTGGGCAAGTATTGGCGGTATGACTATCGCTTCCAGCGTAAGCGTAAGACGCTGGCATTTGGCGTTTATCCTGTCACGTCCCTGGCAGCTGCGAGAGACGGTCTAGACAAAGCGCGAAAGCTCATAGCAAGCGGGAGCGATCCTAGCGCAATCAAGCAGGCGGATAAGCGCAAAGAAAAGGAGCTTGCAGCAAACACTTTTGAGGCGGTATCGCGTGAGTGGCTAGCGAAGCAGGCAAAGAAATGGACTCCTAAAAGCACTCAGCGAATTACGAGATTGTTGGAGCGGAATATCTTCCCTGCTATCGGAAATACCCCTATAGCTCAAGTAAGCGCAGCTGACTTTTTAGGCGCTCTCCAAAAGATAGAGATTCGCGGGAACATAGAAACCGCACATAGGGCGATGGCAATAAGCGGTCGGATATTTCGGTACGGAATAGCTACAGGAAGGGCGCAAGCAGACCTCAGCTTAGTGCTTAAAGGTGCGCTAACACCAGTTAAAGAAAAACATCACGCAAGCATTACAGACCCCAGAAAAGTAAGGGATTTATTAAACGCTATAGAGGGCTATAGTGGCTCTTTTATCACGCAGCTAGCCCTCAGGCTTGCCCCGCTCCTTTTCGTGCGTCCTGGCGAGCTTAGACACGCTGAGTGGGCAGAGATTGACTTCGACAAAGCTGAGTGGCGTATTGCTGCTGGCAAGATGAAAATGAAGTCTGTTCACCTAGTGCCTCTAGCTACTCAAGCGTTAGAAATCCTGCGAGAACTGCAACCGCATACAGGGGAGGGGAGATACGTTTTCCCTGGCGTAAGAAGCTACTCAAGGCCGATGAGTGAAAACACCATTAACGCTGCTCTAAGGCGTCTAGGTTACGATAAAGACGAAATGACAGGGCATGGGTTCAGGAGCATGGCATCAACGATCCTACACGAGCAGGGATGGCCTCATGAGGCGATTGAGAGGCAGCTAGCTCATGCCGAACGTAACAAGGTTAGCGCAGCATACAACTATGCTGAGCACCTACCGAAACGCAGAGAAATGATGCAAGCCTGGGCTGATTATTTGGACCAACTCAAGGCTGAAAGGAGTAACACCGTGGCCTGACGGACTTCAGGCAATAAAGCGGGACGCAAGGTGCTACCAACACCAAAACGTCCCTAACCACAACGCAACCTACTAAGGAGGTACGCATCATGGCTAACGCCAATTCTACAGCAGTTTCTCGCAAATCCGCTTTAAGGCCAATACGAAATCTCATTCCCATAGATTTATGGGATTCCCTTGCCGGTCTGACCTATGCCTTTGAAGATACTGAAGAGGCAATCCGTAAGTCGGGTCTTGTCCCGGAGTGGATGCGATATCCGGGCAAAGGTGTACGCTCATGCGTAAGGAAAGACGAGCCACACTTTATCAAGCTCTCCAGGCTGAAGGAAGGCAGGATACGGATATTGATTTCCGCAGACCTCGTTACCTCGTCTGATAAGGAATTCCGCAATTTTCTGGGCGCTTTGCTGGCTGATACGCGGCTTTCCTTGGTTAAAGGAGAATCGGCATGAAACGCGAACCCATAAATATAAATCCCGATTCCAATAAGCTGTGCAACGCTATCGATCTGCTGGATGAGGCGTATGCGACAGCAATGTTTGTCGCCGGAACAATCGGAAGAGGTAATTCGTCGGATGTGGAAGGTGGCGGATTACAAGACCAAGAGCAATACGGTTTTCATATCGTGATGCACGACATGATGGACCGCATCAAGAGAGCTTCCTCTATCGTGGATGAATACCGGGAGGAGGCTCATCATGAGTCAAGGTAATAAAACAATGTTACTCGATAACGAGCGCAGCATGATTGTATTACGCGCTACCTGGGAGATTGACGCATTGGCGGTATTGATAATCAGTGCGCTTGATGGCGAACATGAAGAAGTAGCGTTTGCGACTCGTGGTGTTACAAAGCGAATAAAACAGCTTAATAGCGTGATTATGAGTGCAATTGGAGATGAGGCAGTAGATAACGAATCGTTACGAAAAATAGCGTAACCAGAAATAACCACTTCGGTTCAAGCCATCCCTAGCTCGGCCAAGCGAAAAGCGGAAACCTTCACCGCCTGGGGTGGCATCTTATTGAAGGATAGCGCTAGAAGGAGCATGACATGACCGATCCCAAGAAACCAAACAGAGGGGGAGAGGTAAGTTTTCGTTCATTAAATAGATTCAAAAAAGAAAACGGGCAGTTGGTATGTACAGTTACGGCCAAGTTTGTGCCAGTAACCGAAGAAATAAGGCAGCTACAAGCTGAGCAACGGGCAAAGTTTGATGAACTGCGTCGAAAAATAGAAGCTTGTCCCGATTCAGACGGCTGGATTCGTCTATGTGAAATATTAGAGGACTCAACGGATGATGAACGAGTTAAGTCGTCCAAGGGGGCAAGTGAGTTTCTTGAGTTAATGCTGGAATTGTCTCAAGACGCTATTTTTGCTCCTTCAGTGGATGTTGCCATTGCTCCGCTTAAAGCTGCATTAAGGTCTGATCATGGTAAAGATATGGCACAAAAGCGGCACGAGAAAGACTTGGAAATAAAGAAGTGGATTCGTGAGGAATGGGTAATACATAAAACCAAATACCGAAACAACAAAACCACATTTGCAAACGCGTATGTCAAACGGATATTAGAAAAATTCGGCGTAAAAAGGTCATCAAGGACTATTAGGGAGGACTGGTTAAAAGAGATTTAATACGCTTTACTCGCAAACCGTATACGGTATGCCAGTATACCGGTATTTACTTATTATAAACAAGAACTTATCATCATGATAGTGATCTTATCTGATATCAGCACGTTTTTATAGGTATCAGGTATCACTAAATGGCTCAGGCTTACCAAGCCTGTTTTAATGCAATACGAATAATTAGGAGTAATTAATGAATAAATGGCCAATAGGTCAATACATTAGAGCGAAGAATCTGGCGCCACATTTGGCTGTTTCTGTGCCGACACTGTGGAGATGGCTGAAAGAAGACCCTACTTTCCCAAAACCGGTGAAACTATCAGGCAGGGTTACTGCTTGGAAAATTTCGGAAATAGAGTCGTGGGCCGAAGCAAAAAGGGGGGTGTGATGAACCCTAGAAAAGAAAACGCCATGGTTGGCCCCATGGCGTCATTTGAAACACAACTCAAAGCAGATTGTAGCGCACATTTCCCGCAAAGCAAATCACTTTCGGGGGTGCTATGAGCCAAAATCGTGAAGCTCCGGCATATCAAGAATACGCTGCGGCGTGGATGGCGAGAATACCCTACCGAACCATGTCCATGCAGGAACGGGGTCTTCTGTGGTCTATGCGCAATGAGTGCTGGGTTAACTTAAGACTGCCAGCTAGGCATGATTTGCTTGCAAAGGTTTTAGGGGTCACTGAGCAGCTTATAGATGACTCTCTGCCTGCTGTGATTGCTTACTTTAAAGAGGCTGACGGGGCTATTTTTTGCCCAGAACTGGAAGACTACAGAAAATACCTTGAAGAGATCAGAGAAGCAAAAGTAACCGGGGGAAAACGCGGTGCCGCTATCACCAACGGGAAGAAGAAAAACGGCAAGAACCTTACAGATAAAGGAGATTCGGCTAACCCGACAACTGACCCGTCAGGTATGCCGACGACTAAGCCGCAGCTATCCCGTCAGGTCAAGTCCGGCTCCTTAGTAAAGCTAAGTCAAGTACAGACAAGTCAAACCCAGTCATTAGAGAAGGAAGAATCTCATGATGCCTGGTTAACAGAATATGAGGCAGCAAGCAATCAGGGGAGTGCCATCGTATGAAAGCCCAGGCCATCGTAGACACAGCAACATCTGACGGTCTGACCTTATCTATTGTTGGAGACAACATCAAGATAGACGGTGATCAGGAAGTCATTAAACGCTGGATCGGGATCATCAAGGAAAACAAGGCAGCGATCCTTGCCGAACTGAAACGGCCCGTAACGCCCCACGAAACGTTAACGAAACGTGACGTAACGTTGCATCCGCGTTACACCGTTACTGTCACTGACGCGACTACTGATCCTGTACTGGTTCAGGTAACAATTGACGGTCTGGCTACGTTCGATCTAGCTATTCCCCTGGCTAAATATGACGGAATGGCAATAATCGACGCAATTGAGCGTTATAGCCCCGTAGACGCGTTTTCAGATGAAGTGGCTCTAAGTGCATTCTATGATGAGAATGAGCGCATTGTAGAGCTTCCCGACGAACAGGAAAGGGAGGCAGCATGATTGCTCTAGCCCATCATTCGGATTACCGGCGTTGCTCAACGTTTGCTGAACACCTGTTGAACGGACGTTGCCCTGATGATTGCTCAACGTTGCTCTCACGATTGCCTGTCGAAATCTCCAACTCCCTGAAGTATGTAAAGAAGCATTCCAAAAACTTGCAAGCGAGTTGCAAGCACGTTGCTAGCAATCCGAACGCATTCCCAAAGCAATGCGAATGCACGAATCGTCCACGCTTTGAGCACGAACCGTGCTGTGATTCCTCTCTGATATCAGATATAAAATCAGATTGCCGTCAATTGACCGCGACATGTAGCCGGGGGTCAGAGTAAGTGATGAATCTCACCCACTATGTCGAGACCACATTGCCCCCAAGCCCCGAGCGTGAAGAGGTTCTTGCCCTGGTTAGGCTGGGACTCTCATTTCAACAGCAGCAGAACATCGGGAAGAAGCCCGGTTTCTTAAAGAACTATCTTCTCAAGCTAATTCCCACGATAGAAGGCCCTGTTACCTTTGACCTGCTCTTGCATGAACTGGGGATGGAGGCTGCTCGCCGCGATATGTACGGCGAGGAAGCAAGCCCGATAGAGAAGGTCGATAGGGTATGGGAGCTCGTCACATACCACCACCCCCGCACAGGCCGCCAGCAACTCACGTTCAAGAGCATCAGGAACAAACTGAGTTGGTGCAAGAAAGAGCTGCGGTAATCCTCCCTACAGATAACGGTGTGGCTGGGCATCGTTATCTACCTCAATATTTTTTCAATCACTCTTTTCCCGGATGCCGCTATACCGGGAATTCCGTTTGATATCATTCTCCTATACTTGTTTCATGAGTATTACTTTGACATCGTATAAGGACTTTAGCATATGAACAGCGACGAAATAAAGAACCTGGTTTTGGACCAAGGCAAGGCGTTTACTGAGTTTAAAAAGGCAAACGATGAACGGCTCAAGAACCTGGAAAAGAACCTGAGCGTATTTGCAAAGAAGACTGGGCAGCGGGAAATCCCAGTGCCCAAGCGTACCCTGAATAACCATTAAGAGGAAATGAGCGATGAGAAGCCAATACGGCGACTGGTACGGCGACTGGTTCATGAACAAGGTCAGGGGCAGCATCATGAACAACGGGCCTCTTCCCGGTGATGATCCCTCATTAATAGCAAAGAGGAGGCTGACACTTCAACAGGGAGGCAAGCAAAAAAGGAGAAATGAAATAAGGCTTGCCCTTGCCCTGGGACAGGGAGGACAAAGCAGGAATGAAAAGAGGCTATCCCTTGCCCTGTAAGGAGGTAGGGGGCATTCATTCTTTCCACCCCATTCCCCGAAACCGCTCTGATGGCCTTTCTTTCATAAATCGTTACATTTTGCCCTTTTTTCATGGCTAAAAAATCCTCAGCAAGCCTGACCGTAGTTCCCAATAAACCGATGGATGCGCGTCTATTGGCACCAAAGCGTCTGACAAGTCGGCAAAAGGAGCTTTGGAGCGAAATCGTTTCTTCAAAGCCTGCCGCCTGGTTCGATGCGGCTAATTCCGCATTGCTTTTGGGTTACGTCAAATCCATTGTCTCTCATGAAATCCTGACATCGCAATCTGACGCGATAGAGGCAACGTTGATGGAGCCGGATGCCGATCTGAAGAGACTGAATCGGCTTCACATCATGATCGAGCGCCAATCCCGGCTTATCCAGACTTTTGCAACAAAACTCAGGCTCACTCAGCAATCACGTTATACCCCGGCTACTGCTGCGGTAATGGCTGGCAAGGCATCCGGCGTTCGTCCATGGGATGAAGGCAAATAATGCATTCAATTCGCAAAACACCATTTTTTAACCCTAAGGAAATATACTGATGAGCAAGAAATCCTTTGTACTACCGAAACTTTCAGACAACAAGGAATATGCCGCTGCAAGCAAAAAATTAGCTGATCTACGGCTTCAACTGGCCGAGGCGGAAGGAAAGAGAGACGCAATTCTGCTTGATATGCATTTTGGAAAAGGACACCCGCAGCGTGATCCTATTGAAGAAGCAGCAGAGAAGATGCTGGACGACGGGTCAAGTCCTAAAATTACCGATGAAGCAAAACTGATGGAGGGTTATCGGGAGCTGACCACGCGGATTTCAGTCATCAAGGCTGCTATTCGACTGCAGGAACAGGCACTCATGGATAAGCGGTCTGCGGCATCTTTTGAAGCGGTGGAGCGGTTACGGCCAATACACCATGAAAACGTCCGTAAGGTTGTCGCAAAGCTCAAGGAACTGGACGAGGCGTTAACTGCTGAAGCAGATTTGCGGGAAGGATTGTCTCTTGCAGGTTTCGCAGTAGGCAGCCTTATACCCATGAACATCCTGGAATTGGGATCGCTGAAGGACAGAAACTCCCGTGCCTATCGCTACCTCACGGAGGCATGCAAAGAAGGTTTTATTGACCAGAGCGAGCTACCGGAGAAAGGTAGGGCTGATGTTTTGATAGCGCTGGCGTAAGGGATGCGTATCAATCGGCGAGTCGCGCATAGCTCAAAAGGAACCCCGATAGCCAGCGGTAGCTTTCCTTTGGTTACGCGGCTGGCGAAAACAAGAACCCCCGACCCGAAAAGTTGGGGGTTTTTACTTCTCACAATTCAAAGGCTATTTAAATTCCAATGATGCTCTTCGAATATATCTCTCTTCATGCCAACAAGCCCTTCAAGTGGGGAGAAAACGACTGTTGCACCTTCATAGGGGAATGGGTACGCATCAAGACAGGACGTGATTACCTAACCGAACACAAGCCTTGGAGCAGTGCGAGACAGGCAAGGAAGAAACTGAAAGACCTGGGCGGTCTCACAGCTTTGCTCCAAAGCAACCTGAAACAGATAAATCCTAACCTGGCGCAAGACGGAGATTTGACGATCTATCGAGGCACGGCACACCTGTTCAGTGGCAGGCATATCGTTTCGGTCGGTTTGGATGGCCTCGTATTTACTGACCGCACTGTAGCAAAGGAGGCGTGGACATGCCGCCAGTAATAGCAATCATTGGCGCTGAAATTGCCGCAATGACCGCGACTCAGATAGCGTTCACGGTAGCTTCCATTGCGCTGACTATCGGGACAACGGTATATGGCGCTGTAGCCCAGAAAGCCGCAGCAAAAAAAGCGAAGAGACAAGCTGCAAGGGCTAGGGAAGATTTCCTTAACTCCCTGCAAGACCGCACCATCACGCGGGTTGCTACGGATGCGCCACAGCGTTACGTTTATGGAAAGGCCAAGGTAGGGGCTGATGTAGTAGCCATGCTCGTAAGCGGCAGCAATGAGGAATTCAAGCATCTAGTCTGTGTTCATGCTGCTGGCGAATCTGAATCCATTGACGAGGTTTATATCAATAACAAACCGCTTGGCCTATTGGATGAGGATGGATTTGTTACCAGCGGAGATTACTACTCGACGGCAACCGAGAACATAACGGAGACCTTTCCCACTTCGCCTTTCACTCTCGCGCACACGCCTAGCAGCTCGGTCAAGGTTATTGCGTACGGACGTGGGAGTATCGGGAATGCTGAAGGAATCTTGCCGCTAAGCGGCGAGGTAACTTATACCAGAGTAGGCAACACGATAACCGTGACAGGTGCCCTTCCTCCTGGTTTGCCTCTCGGTTTCACCTTTACCTTTGACCATTACAGCGTCACCTATCAATACACGCGCAACACCTCACAAGTACGTGTAAAGAAGCATCTCGGCACTCCTGATGATCCGGCTGACGCATCCCTGCTGGCTGAGTGCGGAGCGAAGTGGAAGGACACTGCTGTTCTTCGCGGACTTACTTATACCGTCATAAGGTTGGACTTGCGGCAAGCCGAGTTCCAAGGTGGCTTGCCGGACATAGCGGTCCTGATGAAAGGGCGCAAGCTCTACGATCCAAGAACCGGAATGACGGCGTACAGCACTAACCCTGCTTTAGCGATTTATGATTACCTCACATCTCCAATGTGCAATGTTCCCGCATCCGATATCCCTCTCTCTAACATCATCACAGCCGCGAATGTCTGTGATGAGCAAATACAAGGACTCTGCTAATACCATGCTAGCGAATAGAAGCTTTATTGCCAAATCTGAACACGGTTTGTTGACCTACTTGGATACTCCTTGTTATATCTCCAAGCCATTCGATCCCGCCAATGGAATTCCTGATTACCCCAAAACTGAATTTAAAGCCCTTTGGGATACCGGAGCGACTGGCTCAGTAATAACCCCCCGCGCCGTGGAAGCATGCGGCCTGAAGCCGATGAGGCGCATAAGGCCGATACTTATACAAGGCGTAGACGGATATGAACCGAGCGAAGCCTATGTAATAAACCTCACTCTTCCCGACAAGATTACCTTCCATGAACTGCCTGTCGTTTTAAAGAATCCAGGCAAGGACGTATGGTGGGATGTGATTATCGGCATGGATATCATCTCCACCGGCGAACTCATAGTAAAAAACGTGAACTCCAAGACTGAGTGGTCATTCCGGTACCCATCAAGCAAAGGGTCATTATGACAACCTTATCCTCGCATCAACAGACCGAACTAGAGAAGCCGGTAACGCGGATAGTTTATTTTGTCGAGTTGGAGTTCCGTGATTCAACGCAATACCTTTGCACAGCTAACGTTTCCATCACCTGGGGAGGCCATGAATGGATCGGTCTGGGAAGTATGGGGGCAATTAGTCCTATAGAAGAATCAGAAGGAGTTGAGTCAAAGAGCTTAACCTTCACGCTCAACGTAGCTCAAAATTCCGTCCTTGCCCTGGCGGTGGGGGATGTTGAGCAATACCGTGGCAGGAACGCAAAGATGCACTTTGTGCCACTTAACGAGTCATTCCAGCTGGTGGGCACTCCGGTAGTCTGCTGGCGCGGGATCATGGATACCATGGCGATCAGTGTTGATGGGGAAGAAGGCGGGATTACTCTGAAGTGTGAGACCAGCGCATACGGATTAAAGCGCCAGCCGGGATTAAGACTTAACGCGGCGCAACAGAAGAGTAGATATCCTACTGATACAGGACTTGACTACCTAACAGACCTCATCGCCAATCCCCAAATATGGCTCAGCAAGAAGTTTCAGAGAAGCATAAATTGAGAGCCACATCCGCACAGCGAGGCTATGGTAGTGCTTGGCAGAAGTACAGGGCAGGGTACCTACTCAGCCATCCCTACTGCGTTAAATGCCGAAAAATAGCGTCTGTGGTGGATCACATCAAGCCGCACCGCGGCGATCAGGATCTGTTTTGGGATAAATCGAATCATGCCTCCTTATGCCGGCATTGCCACAACAGCTACAAGCAACGGTTAGAGAAGTCAGGCCGGATTATCGGCTGTGATGTTAAAGGTTATCCCCTGGACCCGCGGCATCATTGGAGGGCTGGCTGAAGAATCTTTGCACATTCTCATTCCAGAAGAACTAAACCGACTAAAATACCTTGCCGACAAAAGACACAAGATAAAGTCGCGTAGGATTCGTCCAATCCACAACCGCATCCTGTCCGATACATCCGAAGAAACTCTAAGTGCCTTGTCCCTTGCCAGGAGGAACATGAGGAAAATCCTTGCCGTCGCAATACTCTTATTCTCATCTACTTTGCAAGCCGATCCCGTCTTAGTTTTATTTGAGAAAAAGATGTCAGAGTATCGTTCTAGAAACGATATGGTCATGGTTGTATTTAAGGCACGAGGTGACGTAAATAACGCCCTCAGCAACATAAAAGCGGCAATGCGCACGCAAGATCCCATGGGTTACATGAATCCCTATTGGATTGTTGATTTTCCCGATGAAGCGGTAAGTGCGCAAACCAATTGTGGGGTAGTTATTGGTCAGTGGTACGCGGGAGGTTTTCCTTTTCGTGCACAGTGGGAACAAATAATGTACCGCGCTTTGCAGCAAAATGTAGAACAGGGCGCTTACTTTTATTCATTTGGCGACGGACGCACTGCCGATGATGAAAGCCTTCTACCTGAGACATTTAGCAAGATTGGAAAAAGTTGCTTAAAAGGCAAATTTAATACTCAAACAAAAGCATCCGAGGCAGCTAAAACAGAAAGAGCCCGCCAAATTGGCCGTTCTATGGCTTCGCAATTCGATGGCTCTGAAGGTTCTCTATTAGCCAGGGAAATTCAAGATGTTTCTGTAAAACTCAGTAATATTGATGATCTAGGTATTGTGGCTATACAAAACCCTGAAGGAATTTTTATTCTTGCGAATGAGGTTGAAAGGACAATAAAAAATGGCGTAGGGACAGGAACGGTTGCTCTAAATCAATATCTCGATTCAGGTACAAGTCTAGTTATCCTGGCTCTGCATAATAAAACCAATGCATTTGGAAAGGACAATTGGAGCTATGAGTTTAATCTATTAGGAGATGGTACAACACTTTGGCGTGAGGCCAAAACTAAAACTGGTAGCGGTAGTGGTATTAAATATTGGATTGCTTTTAGCGTTGAAAAGCGGGCAGATGGAATGTCTCTAATAAGAAAAGCATCCGAAAGCCAGCTAATTAAACTTGCGCCTGATATGGTTGACTTTAACAACTGGCTGATAAAGTATCGCGGGCAAGAGGAAGGCTCAAATGCATCATCAGCAGCTGCCGCAGCTGCTGCTTTGCTTATTCTTGGCGGGGCACCTGTTATTTTTGGAGGTGGTACAGATATGGGGGCGAGTAGTTCCGATAGACCAAGTCGATGGGATGAGCTAATTACAGATCCCCGAGACGGCGTCTCTAGGCCTAGATGGCAAGTAGAATCACGGTGAAGGCAAATGGCTCGGCTCAAACTTATCAACCACCTCCCCTCTAAATTCTTAATTAATATTCTAATACGCGCACTGTAAGTTCTAATCCTTGAAGGTAAAAGGTAACGCACCTGGCGGCACAATCACCGGGCGAGATAATGCTGGCCTGTCTCATATCCAAAGGATTTTAGATTAGAGCAAAGTAACCTGTGGGAGTAAAATGCCTGACACGGTCATCGATGTACAGACAGCCAAGGCAGAACTTGAGAATGCTATTCTGGAGAAGCTCAGAGCATTTGAATCGAGATATGGTATTGGTGTACAGAGTATTGATCTTGTCCATCACCACTGTATAGGATCATCTGAGACCGTCGCAAGCGTCAGTGTGATAGCAGAGATTTAACACATCAATAGCCTAGTCAAGCCCACCTAGCCTTTTTCGCACGCTCTCGATGCTTGTCCGACATTGCAGATGGTGAAATGCCGGAGTTTCAAGTAACGTGCGTACCACTCGAACCTCAAATATTCATCCGGTGCACTTGTATGACGAATATTTTTGTTTCATATAGCCGCACTGACATTGACCTTATTAGGCCGATAGTTGCGCTGCTCCGAATTAATGCCTCATTCGTCTTTCACGATATTGACAGTATTCCTCCTGGCAAAAAATGGAAAAGCGAAATCGACAATGCTTTAGCAAAAACTGATTTGGTAGTGTTATTTTGGTGCGAGCATGCTAACAAATCGGAAAACGTTAAGAAAGAGTGGTCGCAAGCTGTTCTTCAAGACAAGGATATTTTGCCAATCCTATTAGACTATACTGTTTTGCCGGGGGAATTAAGCCAATATCAATGGATAGACTTTAGGGAAGGCTTGGGTACAAAACATGTAAAAAAAATATTAGAGCCGGGCATTGGAGTTGGGGCTGTCATTGGTTCGGTAATATTGGCACCTTTAGGATCTGTTCTGGGGGCTCGTGTGGGCAGCCAATTGCTAATTGATGAAGATAAATCACTTGAAGAAATGGCCGGGGAAATTGAAAAGGAGATCATTCGGCGTCAAGATCGGTGAGGGACTTCCCACGCCATCTGTTGGAGTATTTAATTTCTACTTGAAATGCTATCTGCTCTTTTCCTTGCCACGGTAATCGGCATCTCTGATGGCGACACTCTCACCGTCCTGAAAGAGGATAAGCAACAGGTAAAGATTCGGCTCGCCGAGATCGATGCACCAGAAAAGCGGCAGCCGTTCGGAGCCAAATCCAAGCAATCCCTTTCCGATCTCTGCTTCGGAAAAAAGGCAAAAATAAAACCAAGGGTGAAGGACCGCTACGGGCGTACCGTTGCCAGAGTGAGCTGCGATGGTGTTGACGCCAATGCCGAGCAGGTAAACCGTGGCATGGCATGGGTATATCGGCAATATGCCAAGGATCACAATTTATTCGTACTTCAGCACGAGGCGCGCCGCTTCAAACGTGGCCTATGGTCTGAGTCCTCTCCTATTCCACCATGGGAATGGCGGAAAAGACTACGGCAGATTTCGAACCCCACGATGCGCTATGCCTGATCTACAGAAACTACAGCAGTACATGATTCTCGTCGACCAACTGGTTGAGGTTACCGAGAAGGAGGATATTGCTGAGTGCGCTAGGTTGCTCGCCATGAATGTGGCGCATTACAAGCGACGGTATGGTGAACTGCCACTGGAAGATCATCTGTCGATGATCGTTACCGATGACATAAACGACGAGCAGGCCGAGTTGGTGATCGATGGCATGGAGACACTAGTGGGCATGCTGGGAACAGTCATCGAGGATGTGGAGAAGGTGGAGCATTGATAACCGGAGGACGGATGAAAAAGGATAAACGGAAAAGCGATACTCCCTCGGGCGAACCAGAACGGAGAGAGGGTGAACGGCGAGAAACATCCGATAGAAGAGAAACGCCGCGTAATTACGGTACGCCCTGGACAGAGGAGCAACTTCAGCGGCTAAAAAATCTGCTTAGCCAGAAGACCTCCCTAAGGCAGCTTGCGGAGACACTAGGCCGCACTCAATCTGATATAGAGAGCAAGGCAAAAGAGATTGATGACCGTGACCGGAAGGTTGAATGACGATATGACGACCCCCTTCTAGACGATGTGTGGCCGCATCATCCAAACTGATTTCAGGAAAAACTACGCCCGAAAGATTGGATGGGACGTCAGCTACGCGCCAGCATGGGTTGGCGGCGATTCGATACCCCAGTACAACATCTGTCCCGGTGCGCCCATTCGGATAATGGATATGCGTGGCTCGCGTCCGAGAGTGACAGATTTGCGATGGGGATACTGCACGCCGAAGGAAATCGAAGAGAAGAGGAAACCTTGGATAAATGCGCGAATCGAGAAGGCTCTTACCGGGCGTTATTTTAGGCACATGTTTCGCTCAGGCCGAGTGATAGTTCCCTCTGAAGGCTGGTATGAGTGGACGGTTGAGAATGGCAAGAAGCAGCCGTGGTTTATTACCCGCATTGTGGATGAACCTGTTTTCATGGCGGCACTAACAAACTGGATAGAGTGGAATCACTACATGCCGCATCAAACGGTAGAAACAGGCGTGGTGATTGTGACCGCTGATGCCGAAGGGGGAATGGTTGATGTTCATGACCGCAGGCCAGTGGTGCTAGAGCCAGAGGATGCAAGGATATGGATGGACCCTGAAACGCCAGTGGAAGAAGCAGCGCATATCGCTCAGGCCAGCTCACTCCCGACAGAAGCGTTCATGTGGTGGCGGGTTGATCGCGCAGTGAACCGGTATGAGCAGTACAAAAACGGGAAGCATTTGCTTGCGCCGATCCAATGAGTGACTGCAATAGCATTTGGAGTGCCTTATCTACTGTGATTATTGGAGGTGCTGCAGTCGGAGTTTCGGTTCTACAATGGAAAATCAATCAGCAAAAGTTAAAATTAGATTTATACGATAGGAGAATTCACATTTATGAGGTGGTAAAGAAGATTATTCAGAAGGGTGCGGACGGATTAAGTCTAACCGGTGATGAGCTTTCCGATTTCGAATCGTCCGCATCCCAAGCAGAATTTCTATTTGATACCGATATTCCAACTTATATTTATGAGATTCACCGTCGCGGAGTAAATCTCCGCCTTCTTTTGAATAATGAAGAAATCTTCGCCCGTGGAAATGCTCCGCCAGATTATGATCTCCAGATCCACGTGGCAGAAATGCTAGATGAGCAGCTCTGGTTTTCCAATCAGGTTGATATAGCAAGAGAAAAATTTCGCAAGTATCTGAGTTTGAGAGGGTAAAGGGAGTGAAGCGGGGGTAAAGTAAAGCTCGATCATGCCGTTATTGGTCAGAACAGGGCGCCAATAAATCATTAATTGCCGAACGGGTGAAATATGAATGAAAACAAGAAATTGATTAACGAAACATCGGTTTTGCCGAACACCCCGAAACAGCTCCACATGGACTTGCGAGTCGAGAAGCAAGTGAAACGCGACGGTATCGACATGGGAGTGTTATCGGATGGAACGGCTTTCCTGTCTGGCAGAGGACTGGCTAGGCTCTGCGGTGTAAGTAGTTCTGCAATGTCTGAAATATTGGCTGACTGGAATGGTAGTCCGCATAAACCTCGAATAAGAAAAATAAAAGAAATTCTGAATTCGCGCGGCCTTGCGTATGAAACTCCTGTTATAGGCCCATTGATGATCGATGGAGCAGTGGGTTTTGCGTGGCCAGAGAATGTTTGTTTGGCAGTCCTGGAGTATTGTGCCTTAGATGCGCAGTTGCAGAACCCTGACCAAGCGCGACAAAATTACCGCCTATTAGCCGGGAAAGGACTCCATGACCTCATCTATAAGGAGGTTGGCTATGATCCGAGTCATCAGATACCCGAGCACTGGAGAATTTTTCATGATCGCGTATCTCTTACATTCTCTGCGCTTCCTGCCGGATACTTTGGAATCTTCAAGGAAATAGCCGACATGATAGTCCACTTGGGACAAAATGGAGTACACATTGATTCCAGTTTTGTGCCTGACATTAGCGTTGGCATAAGCTGGGGAAATTATTGGAGTAGTAATGATTTAGATTCGAAGTGGGGAAAAAGGGTTAAATTTGAGCACAACTACCCGGAGTATTTTCCTCAGGCCGCATCTAATCCTCAACAACCATGGTGTTATCCAGAGTCCGCTTTGGGAGAATTTAGGCGATGGTTTCGAGAAGTATATATAGGAGAAGGCAAATTCTCGAACTATGTAACTGGGGCAGTGAGAAAGAAAGCCTTGCCTGCCTCATTTGCTCAATTAGCAATATCTGCATATGCGACAGCTGTTCTGCCCTCGCCGGAAGCAAACTGATTTAAAAATAAGTGAAACTCCCAAACCCGCTCCGGAGGGTTTTTATTTTCTATCTTAGCTAGGGCAAAGCTTCCCAACTTCGGCGGATTTCTGCTGTTCGCTACAGTCCGATTCCTTTATATTTCCGTGTTTAAGTTGATAGACGAATTCAGCAATAACTAAAAGTAAGGCCTTTCTCGTCTCTATACCGGTAGGAGACATATACACATAAAACTCATCGTCGTTCGTATTAGATTTTTTTTCACTGATGAGCAGCTTTAGCTTTATTAATTCGTAAGTAGGCGCGGAAGGTTTGTGGTCCTTCCCGTATTCCTTTTGCTGATCCTCTTCGAAGTCAAGCAAGCGTTCAATTCCGTTATCGCTTATATTTTTGAGCGCTTTTTTAACCTCTGGCGTTATGTGGCCGCTCAACTTGCGCCCAACCTTGATCGCAACGCTTCCGATTGTAATAGTGTCTGAGCGGTCAATTAACTGAGGCAAGATATTGATAGTATTTTCTAAGGGCGCCCAAAATGCAAAGAGTAGAATTACAACGACACTAGGCCACGCAAGAGCCTTAACGAGCTCTACCGTCAGCTCAAACTTACTTTTATTGGTATTTTCCATATTGTTCTCCGCTCCCCTCACTATAGCTCAACAAGATCAATGACCCAATGTCGGTGGAAGCAGGCTATTCCATAAGCAAAGCCGAATCATTGGATCAACCTCCTTTCTCTGAAGAGGTCTTGACATGCGCACTTCCCTTCCTAGCTACGCGGCTGGCAGAGATAAAACCCTAGTGGGCCAGCCCCTGGGGTTTTCCTCTTTTTGGGGAAGCCGCATAGTGTCGTTACATACCGCAGTGCCTGAGAATTAATACCAAAGTTGTATAGACGCCTTGAACTTTACCTACTACAATCCATCAAAATTATGCGCAAACGCATTTTTTTAAGTCAAGAGGCTAAATAAGCTTTTTCTGCAACAACTTACTCAGAAATAAAAACAATAAATTAAAGACATCAATTTCATGGGCGTGTGTAGCGCCTTGTTGTTCTGGCTAATAATAAATTAATCTGGAGGTAGCGATATGTCGGTGCATACATCGATTTTTGGTGGAGTACGGCTAACTGATGAGGACGCGAAAAGATTTAAGAATCAAGTTAAATATGGACGCCCAAAAAAAGAGGCAAGCCAATCATTGGCTAACGGCCACAAGCTTCTTCAGGAATACAATAGGAACGGATTTGTAAAAATCAATGCAAAATCAAGGTAGTATTTTTGAGCGTGATATTGAGGAAACTGGAACCGGGCGATATTGTCACCCGGTTTCGTCTTGGACACGAGGATTTTAAATTATTAAAAAAATTCCTAAAAAAAGATGCCAAGAAATATCATGCAGAAAATCTAACAAAAACTTGGGTATTGGTAGAAGAGAATCAATCTCATCCTGTTGTTCTAGGTTATATATCTCTAATATGCAGTCATATCGATATTGACCCCAGCAACGGCCATGCTGTTCCAGGGTATGAATACAAAGCTTATCCGTGCGTTAAGATTGCGCGGCTGGCGATTCACCAAGACCACCAGAAAAAGGGATACGGAATTGCTCTAGTTGAATTTTCAATATCGATAACCAAAGAAGTGATAATGGATAATATTGGATGTCGCTTTCTTGTAGTTGACTCAAAACCTAAAGCAATTGATTTTTATAAAAGCCGTGGTTTCACTTTATTTGAAACAACGGAAGAAAAAACTGAAACTACCTCCTCACTCATGTTTATGGATTTGACTAAGATCCATCTTCCATAAAGCCGTCCCGAGCTGGCTTTTATTCCTTTTGAACGCAAAGCAAACCGCTTAAGCTTCACCACAAGCCCTACAATCGATTTAAATGGCCTTGTCCTTATTTCGGAATATCAGCCAAGTAAAACTCACACACACATTGATTATTAATTCAGTAAACGGTATTTTTTACGGTATGTACTCCTTAACTTAACTTTTTTCTCTATTTTTTTCAATTATTTACATAAAGTGTTTGAATGTGACCCCCGCCTCCATGAAACCAAGCACTTACAAGCGAAAGTGTCATATGTTTTTTCGCCCTTCTGAATTTTTCCGCCATAATCATAGTTTTTCTCGCTTGTCATATCCTGACTTCAAAACCGGAGAAACTTTTTCACCTGCTCATATTTGGCAATCATTGATTTGACGATGCGCTGACTCTCGTTCTGCTGGTTCCAAGCCATGACTGGCGAAGATACATCGAGCATTAAAGGGATCAGCTAGAAAAACCAATGATCAATGCTGGGAAGCCACCCACCAAAAAATAGTTGATTTGCGAAAGACGAGTATCCAATATACTGATGCGGCCGGTTCATGATGGGATGTTGATCATTCTTCACCGGAAGCAGGGGATACATGGTTTGACCCGGACCTAAAGAGGGATGAGATCCCCTAATCCCCCCCAAGCTTTTTGAAGCTGGCGGGGATGCAAACACGAGGAATTATTTCATCATTGATTTCAGAACAAGCGGGAGGTCTTTGGCGTTACCTGATTCTCACATGGCTTTCGACATTTATGCGCCATAAAGGAGGAATGACATGATAATAAGCAGGAAGATTTTGCTCATGCTGGTTACATTGGCGGTAACCTTGGTTGCCGTCTTTGCGCTGCCCAGAACGGCTGCCGCAAGTATCTGGTCCGCGGCCGAACGCACGAGCTTGATCATGGCTACGTGTTCATCTGGGTCAGAGCAATATCCGGAACTCGCTCGCCTGCATAATATGATTGCGGCTGCCGGCAGCCTCAGTGAGGCACATGGCCTCGCACTAACACCGATGGCCGTGGCGATCGACGCGGTCAGGAATGCACGCTCCATTGCGCCTTTCAGCGATGACCTGGGTTCAGCCGAAGCCCAGCTCACCGATATGTACTCACGTATCGAAGCTGCCGACACACCCCGCCGGGTTGCGGATGAGTTTTCCGGCATGCTGCTTGCCAAACTCGACAATGACAAAGCTGCCAGCGTGAAGGTGGGCAAGACCGGCTGCAGTTACTCGACAGGAGAAGTAATCGCCATCGTAGTCGGGTTGATCCTGGGCATCATTCCTGGGTTGATCATGCTCATCGTGCTCTGCTGACAGGAAGCCGTGGCAGGAAGTCACTCCCGATCTTAATCGGGACGGCACTTCACAGCGCTGTTTTTACAGCTATGAACCGTACAGCTGTCCGGGCGCCATCCCGATATCCAGCTGTGTCAGCGGCAAGGCTGTTGGCAGCGGGAGATGCAGGGCCTCGTAAACGGGGGCGTTGGAAAAACCGTAGGGTGCTGCTTCCTCGTTGCTGAAAGCGTAGTAAGCTTTATCCACCTTTGCCATGATCATCGCGGCCAGGCACATCGGACACGGATGGCCGCTGGCATATACGACGCTGCCCTTTAAATCCGGCCGTCCCAACTGACGGCAAGCCGCTCGCAATGCCTCCATCTCGGCATGCGCGCTGACGTCATGAGTCTGTATGATGTTATTGACGCCAGTGGCAACCACTTTGTCGCCGATAGCCAGCACCGCACCGAAAGGACGGCCGCCCTTCTTGTGGTTGTCCTGGGCAAGGCGCACCGCCTCGTGCAGCAGTCGTTTATGATCGGCCATCGCATCTCCCGGGATTGTTGCGTCCGTTGCGCACAGTTGTCTCGCTGCCGTGGCAAGCACAAGGCCCGATGCTGCTGACAAGAGCCAACTACGCCTGGCATTGATCATTTTAACTCCTTCCCGGAATTATGCGGATTTCTTGTCAGGCAGCTTGGAAGTGTATCAGTCATGTGAGATGTATGGATGTCTTGGCTCCGGTACACGGTATGCGGCGGGATAGCCGGATGCCGCCATTGCCGGGCCTCCAATTCCGCTTTGCGGACCCCTCAGGTTACGCGCGGGCGAGACACTGTCGCAATCAAAATTCACTGCGGCGGTTGCATTTCGGCTCCTGACGGAGGCGAGGTCACGATGGCAGGCGGATTGGCAGCATAAGGATTGTTGGGGCTATCCGGGGAATATTTTGAGCCATAGCGGCCGTAGGGGTTGTTGATGCTGTCTGGCGAGTATTTGCTGCCATATCTCCCGTAAGGGTTGCTGGTGCTATCCGGGTCATGGGGGTTGCTGCTCAGGTTGCCGAGATATTTTCCGGTCTGACGGTCGATCAGAATAGGCGGCCCGGCCGTAGCCATTTCCAGTGCCAGGGCAAGAAGCAACCCGGCAGCGAATGAAGCGTTATCCTTGTTCATCGATCTATTCCCCTTTTCCTTTTTTCCGGAGCCTTTCTTTGAATTGATCCGTTGTTGCCGCATCTATCCGGCTAGATTGTGCGGTTCCGCTTCCCGCTCGCAGGTCTCTGTCATATCCGCCCGCATGCTCATCCTACGGGTTTTGGCATTATTGAAAAGTGGACCTTGGTACTATTTCTGCTGTCTTCGCATTACCTGCACGGATTCTTAAAACCAGTCCCGCTCCATAACCAATGACGTCAGGAAGGTGGATGGCGCGCGCATTCCGGTGTGCGGCACATGAAAAAGAAGAATCCGCAGGAATGCGGATCGATGAATTGCCCGATATGTCCGATATAATCAAGCCCGGCTTCATCGAATCACCGAGCTCTGGCTCAGCCGGGAATTTGACGGAAACGCGTGATTGACATCTGCGATCATCCCATCTAGAGTAATGGTCCCTGAATGCCATTTAATTAAATTGTCAATAACTTGAGAGGAGAGTAATGATGAAAATAACCAAAACACTGTTAGCGGGTCTTGCATCAGGATTGCTGCTGGTAGGGGCTGCCCAGGCAGGCGAACAAAAATTCACGGTGGTGATTAATGCTTACGACACCAATATTCCCGAACTCAACGTCGAAGGCGTGACAGTCAAGAACATCCGTGCTTTCAATGTGCTCAATGAGCCGGAAACCCTGACGGTCAAGAAGGGGACCGACGTGAAGATTACCATTGAGAACAAATCCCCCATCAGCGAGGGTTTTTCCATCGACGCTTATGGAATCAAGGAAGTAGTCAAGAAAGGAGAGACCAAGACCATCAGTTTCAAGGCTGACAAGGCCGGCGCCTTCACCATCTGGTGCCAGCTCCATCCCAAGAATATTCATTTGCCCGGTTCCTTGAACGTAGTGGATTAAACAGCCACGCAGCAGGATAGCGGTTCAGCGGTGAGAAATCCTCACCCTGCGAGCCATCAAACCCGCCACTTTGGCGGGTTTTTTTTGCATTCGAGAAGCAATCCCATGCCTCCAAAGCATATGCCAGTATATGCTGCGGTAATATGGAAAGATCAAACCGGCAATTTGACGAAGGGAAACGGAAACGTAAATGATCTCCAAGGCTTGATTAGTGCTGTCATTTTCGCCTTGACCCATCCCGTAAATTCTTGAACCCAGAAACGCACGGGTGTAACAATGATGGAGCAAACTAGTCCAGGCTGGCCTCATGCTTAAATGGAAATATGAGGAAGCATGAGAGTTCAGCAATGTAATTCGTCTACCGATGGGAGTATCGATACATTACCGACAAGGAGATGAAACATGAACAGCGGACTGGTTTTCTGGGGTACATATATCCTTGTGCTTGCTGCCGGACTGGGCATAATGGGAGTGGATTAAGGAAGCAGGATGGCCGGGTTTAGTCCCTTTTCATTCCCTCCTTCTATTCCCTCTTGTAGCAGCGGAATGGTGAATGTGCGAAACAGAACGCAATGTCGCCCCGTCTGACCGGAAAAAGTAATCCAGAAATGATTCATGGGTGTCCCAGCGTACAGACTCCTATAGCGGTCAGCGCAATTATCTGCCACATGACCATTATCAAAAATAGGGGATATGGGATGAAATCTGTCTCGGTGTTTTCTGTTCTTCGATCGGGTTTGTATGCTCTTACGGCATGCGGGCTGATGAGTTCCACGGGTGCGCAGATTCCCGGACCCGGCCAGGTTGGCGGCATGGGACAAGGAGGTGCGCCCGCGGGAGAGTTTCCGTCTGACCAGGGCAATATAACGTACGGTCAAAGGTACACGCCGGCCGAGGATTTTCCCCCAGAGCCTATTCGGGACAATAAGGACAGGAACGGGGATAAGAGCAAGAAAACCCCCAGTGATTCTTCCGGGGAATCATTGCCTCAGCCGGATAAACGGAGCGCGGGAGAAAAGATGGACACCTCCATTGAATCGGAGGCGCCGGAAAGCCATTCTCCCGGTACGGCCGATGCCGGTGCGAAGCAGAAATAAGGCTATCAATTGCTGCTCGTAAATATCTGTCGCCATCGCCCCAAGATAGCGTTTACCCGTTTATCCGTTTACCTGGAAGCGCTTTCGAGTCCGCTTCCGCACCGCCAGCATAGCTGAAAATTAGCCGGGTTTTCCTCGGAGCATGTGCGGCAAAATACCACGCCTGTCTCTACAGGCGATTTTTCATAGGCACGTACTACGGCCTGCGCCCGCAGCAGGTCATCCTCGCGAGCAATCCAGACTTCCGGATACGCATGCGTGAAAGGGATGTCGCCCACGCCACCCTGAGCGTGCTCGTTGAATAGCCGCGCTTCGATGTTCGCATGTGCGAGAAGGTCGAGCAGGATATGCGCCTCCATCAGGTTGGCGGCGGAACAAAGCTTCTTCATGGACCGAAGCTGTGCTGACCGGGCAGCCTTGTCATTCCCGGATCCTCATTTGTTGCATTCACTTCCTTCCTTATTTTAGCTGCATGCACCCCGCGAACCACAGGTTTGCAGGCCTTGTTGCCGGCTTGGCGCTGGATTCCGGGTCAGGCCCGGAATAACGAGGTCCATGGTATTTTCCGGCTGGATCAATAGCAACAGCATCTTCCGGCACGCTTGTTCTTTGACCGATTCCCGCCTGGTTCATTCGCCACGAAGCTGCGCCGAATGATACGGATGCGGTTACGGTTCAGGGATTGGGCGGCAGGCCCGAACTGATTTCCAGCGCGATGAACTGGGTAAGCTGGGCTGGCGCGAAATTGTTGTCGGCTACCAGGATGATCGTCCGCTTGCCATTGAATATCGGGCCAAACGTAATGCCTTCGATATTGCCCGCTGCGAGCGCCGAACCATCGATATTTTTTAGCTTGGAAAGATCCAGAAGCAACGTCTTGCTGACCAGCTGAATATTCCTCCCTGCGATGGAATCCATGCCTGATACATCGGTAGCGTGGCGTGCGTCCGCATAAAACAGCCGGACGGTAAACCCGGTGGCGATACTCCCTGGAGTGAGGGCGCCAAGCGTGAATGAACGCTCGATGGTGATGAATTGCCGGTCGCCGATGGCAATAAAATCGGTCAGGCCGTTGGTGGCGAATCCGCCAAGGGAGGAGGGTGCGAATACCACCGGCCCCACAGGATAGATATACTCCTCGGCAGGCCTGCTGCTGGCAATGTCGAAGGAAAGAATGCGCGCGCGCGAACCGGTGACGACGCTGGAAGGCGGCGAATCCTGTACTAGGCCATTTTCCGTCGCGGTGTAGAGCGTGCGCCCCTCCAGCGAGATTGCCAGGCTTTCGAAGGCGAGGTTGTTGTATATCCCTTTGTCTCCCGGAAATATTCCCATATTGGATCCGTCGGGGAAGTAGCGGGAGGGTACAGGGAAATCGCTCACGTAGCTGCCGTCCGGATTCATCACGCGCACGGCAGGATTGGTGAAGCCAAAAATGCCGCGCCGGCCTTCGCTGCTCCAGTATATGCGGTTGCTGGCGCGATCGAATCGCAGCGCTTCGGGGTCAAGTCCGTTTTTTTCGAAGCTGTTTCCGTCCGGTCCCCGTAACAGGGTTACCGAATGGAATTTCACCCCATCCATCCCGGGCGTGGCGGAACGCTGGAACAGGGCAAGATCAAGCGACAATTCGTAAAAGCGCGCATTGCTCCGGTCGTCGCTGATTGCAAGATAACGATCAGTTGCCGGATTATAGTCGAGCGAAGACAAGCCGCCGATGAGCGTGCCGTTGAAGCGCGTTTTGTTCGGCACGATTTGCTGGCCGATATAATTGAGGACGATATGTTCCGAAGCGGAAGCGGGAGCATGAAAGCCGGCAGTCGCAATGGCGAGGGCGAGGGCGGCGGCAGTGATTATCTTCATAGGGTAATTATGAGCGCGTCTATTTATTCCTGATGCTGCAATATTGCTCAGCCGGGGGTTACTATACGTGTTTTGGCGGCTTTGGGGACCTCCCGTCTTCCAGCCCGGCTTCATCGCATGAGTAGTTTATTTCAGATGAGTTACAGTACAAATAATGCGAGAAGGTTTCGCTGGTGGGCGCGCTTTCTGGCGCATCTGCTCCTTGCCACCGCAATATCGGGATGCGCCAGCTTCACCGAGGTGAGGAAATTCGCTTCGCTTTCGGGGAATGCCGCAGGCTTCGATGGAATCACGAGAGATTATGTCGAAGCGCCCGAGCGGCGCAAGCAATACCAGCCTGCGAAATTTTACCCCGACCTGGAGTCGATGAAGGCGCGCCGCGAGGCACAGCACGCCAGCCTGGATTTACTTCAGCAAACCCTGGCGAATTACATGCATGGCCTCGACGCGCTGGCTTCAGGCGACATGAGGGTTTTCGACAAATCGCTCGTCGATGTCAGCGCCAGCCTCAACAAGGCGTCGATGCTCGACGCGAATGAAAAACAGGCCGTGGGTGCGCTCTCCACCCTGTTTGCCCGTTCCGCCACTGTCTGGTACCGGGAGCACGAGATGAAGAAGTTGATCGGCAGGAGCAATGAGCCGCTTCAGGATGTGATCAGGGCAGCACGCAGAATCGTGGAAAACGGCATCGTGGCTGACCTGCAGGTGGAATCGGCCCTGATCGCGCGTTATTATGACAACATAATGCTCGCCCCGGACAATCCCCCGGAGCCGGTTGCGATGGCGTTGGCGAAGGAGGTTCGGGCGGAAGCATTGAGCCGTGCCGATGGCCGTATCCGGAGCGCCCGGGCTTATGATAATGTCTTGTCAGGCATTGCCGCTGGGCACCAGTACCTGTACGACCACAGGAACGCTATCGGCGCCATTGGCCACGGCGAAACCGGACCGCAGTTCAAGTCCCACATAAATACGCTTCGAACTGCCTATAAAACCCTGCTCGATGTTTCCCGGTAAAAAGGAAAAGGAGGAAAAGTATCATGGAACCTCTGAGTGCGGATGAGGCTTTCGAGCTGGGCAACCTGCTTCGCGATACCGCGGTGGCATTGGGGGAATGGCGCGTAGGGCATCAGGGAAGCCTTACACGGCGTGAATGGGATGAACTGGATGAGCGGGAAATCGCGCTTCTGAACAGCGCATCCGCCATGTATACCGCGGCGATAGGCCTGGTCCTGGCCGATAGCGAGCCTGCCCTGGCACGCCTCCAATCCAGCGTGAAACACGCAAAAACGGCGATCGGACGTATCGCTGTTTTCAAGCAGGCGCTGGATCTGGCATCCGCGCTGATTCTCTTCGCCGGGGCGATCACTTCCGGCAATGTCGCCGCGCTTCCGGTTGCGGTAGTATCGCTGGAGGATGCGGCGGCGGCAATCTTCTCTTCCGCCGGTTCGGATGACTGATGGATGACTAATCGTTTCGATGCTGCCCGATGATGCCGGCGGACAAGGATACCGCTTCACCCGATGCGACGGTTCAGCCGCCCCGGAATAAACGGCTTATCCTGGCCGTTGCGGGATTCGCAATCGCGGCCGCCCTGCTGGCAGGGTGGTATTTCACTCAGGAGCGGAAAGACGCGGATACGCTGGTGCTGTATGGCAATGTCGATATCCGCCAGGTTTCGCTGGCTTTCAACGGCAGCGAGCGGGTAGCGGAAATGCGTGTCCAGGAAGGCGACCGGGTAAGGGCCGGGCAGGTGCTGGCAACCCTGGACACCCGCACTTTGACGCTGCAGATTGCCCAGGCGGTGGCGCAAATCGAGGTGCAGGAGCAGGCCTTGCTGCGGCTGAAAAACGGTACGCGGCCGGAAGAGGTGGCCCAGGCGCGGGCCCAGGTGGCTGCCGCGCAGGCGGATGCGGATTTTGCTTCGCAACAGTTCGAGCGTCTGCAGAATATCGAGCAGGAATCGGGCGAGGCGGTCAGCCGGCAGGATCTGGATAACGCCCGCTCGCGGAAACGGGCGGCCCTGGCGCAACTGGAGAACCAGAAAAAAGCGCTGCAACTGGCGCTCATCGGCCCCCGCCAGGAGGATATCGCCCAGGCCGAGGCGCAATTGCTGGTGTCCCAGTCGGATCTTGCCCTTCTCAGGCACCAGCTCAGCCTTTACGAGTTGAAGGCGCCGATCGATGCCGTGGTGCGCTCGCGCCTGCTCGAACCCGGAGATATGGCTTCCCCGCAACGGGCGGTCTACGCCCTGGCGATAACGGACCCGAAATGGGTGCGCGCTTACGTGTCCGAGGTCGATCTGGGGCGCATCAAGCCGGGCATGAGCGCGCGCGTCACGACTGACAGCCACCCAGGCGAATCCATAGCGGGGTGGGTGGGATTTATTTCCTCCATGGCCGAATTCACCCCCAAAACCGTGCAGACCGAGGAGCTGCGCACCAGCCTGGTGTATGAAGTCCGCATCTTCGTCGAGGACGCGGCCAACCGGCTTCGCCTGGGCATGCCCGCCACCGTGTATATTTCCCTGAAGGATAACGCCGGTTCACGGCAGCCTCCGGGCGATGGGTGAAACGATGAACGAAGCGGCGGCGCTCGTCGCCAGCGCTGTTCACAAGCGTTTTTTGGCGAAGGAAACCGGGAAAATCATCCATGCGGTAACGGATGTCTCGCTGCGCTTGTCTTCCGGCACGCTAACCGCCCTGGTGGGCCCGGATGGAGCGGGAAAGACGACACTGCTGCGAATGACAGCCGGATTGCTGAAAGTCGATGAAGGCCAGCTCGAGGTCCTGGGTATCGATGTCGCGCTCGACCCGCAAACCATCCAGGACAGGATCGGATACATGCCGCAACGCTTCGGCCTCTATGAAGATCTCAGCGTACAGGAGAACCTCGATCTTTATGCCGATCTGCATGGCGTGCCTGCCAGCGCGCGTGCTGCACGTTACGCCCGGTTGCTCCAGATGACGGGCCTGGCCTCCTTTACCCGCCGCCCCGCAGGTAAATTGTCCGGCGGCATGAAGCAGAAGCTGGGGCTGGCCTGCACCCTGGTGCGCTCACCGGAACTGTTGCTGCTGGATGAGCCCACAGTGGGGGTCGATCCGTTATCGCGCCGCGAGTTGTGGGATATCGTCCAGCAAATGATCGACGAAGAGCATTTAACCGTTCTGGTTACGACTGCTTTCCTGGGGGAAGCGGAGCATTGCGCCCACGTCTTCGTGCTACACGAGGGCAAGGTGCTGGCGGAAGGCACGCCGGAGGAAATTCGCCAGCGCGCACGGGGCCTGTGCTTCGATGCGGTGCCACCGCCGGGCCAGCCGCCGCGCATCCTGCAATCGCGCCTGTTCGATGATGCCAGAAGTATTATCGATGCGGTGCCGCATGGAGGGGTGGTCCATTTTGTGCGGCAGCCCGCGGCGGATCAGCGGCATCTGGATGCTTTGCTGGAAAGCACGCCGGTAACGGAGGTGGAAGCGCGGCTGGAAGATGGATTCATGGTGTTGCTGCGCAAGCAGCAGGACATGGACCGGCCTGCTGCGCACGCGGAATCCGGAACCAGGGAAAGAACCGAAAAAATGGAAAGGGTGAAAGGGACGCAAGGAACGGCAGGGCCGGAGCGGATGGCCGCGGAAGATGAACCCGAAGGCAGGGAAAAAGTGGATGAAGTCGTCATAGAAGTGCGTGACCTGGTGCGCAGGTTCGGGGATTTCACCGCGGTCGACCACGTCTCCTTCTCGGTGCGGCGGGGAGAAATCTTCGGCCTGCTGGGGCCAAACGGAGCGGGCAAGACCACCACATTCCGCATGCTTTGCGGCTTGCTGCCGGCAAGCGGCGGCTTTCTCCAGGTGGCTGGCGTCAATCTGCTGCGCGCGCGGGCCGCAGCACGGCGCAAGATAGGTTATGTTTCACAAAGGTTTTCCCTCTACAGCGATCTCTCCGTGATGGAAAACCTGGAGTTCTTCGGCAGCGCCTACGGGTTGCATGGCTCGCGGCTGCGCGAACGCATCGCCATCGTGATGCAGCAATTCGATCTCCAGGGCAGAGAAAAATCTCCGAGCGGACAGTTGCCCGGCGGCTTCAAGCAGCGGCTGGCAATGGCTGTGGGCTTGCTGCACGAGCCCGAGATCCTTTTCCTCGACGAGCCCACCAGCGGCACCGACCCGATGAAACGCCGGGAATTCTGGCGGCGCATCACGGCGCTGTCGGAAGTGGGCACGACGATCGTCATCACGACCCATTTCATGGAAGAAGCCGAGTATTGCGACCGCATCGTCATCCAGGATGCGGGGAAGCTGCTGGCACTGGGTACGCCGCGAGAAGTCAGGGTGCAGGCGGGAGGAGAAGGCAACCATCTGGACATGGAAGAAGCTTTTATCGGCATTGTCGAGCGGGCACGGCGCACCCCTGCCGAAACTCCCCGAAGGGAAGCGGTCCGGTGAACAAGTCCGATAGCAAACTCGATGGCAGGCCCGGCAGCAAGCCCGATGACAAGTCCAATGGAGCGTTGTCTTTGCCAAAGCCGCCCGGCAACCCGCCGGAATCGGCAAGCCGGAAACGGGAGGGAGGGGCGGGAGGATCGCGAGGGACAGGAGGGCCGGGAGGATTGGCGGGATTCTGGCCGCGCCTGGCTTCACTCACCCGCAAGGAGATCCGCCAGTTGCTGCGCGACCCCGGCAGCCTTGCCATTGGTATCGGCCTGCCTCTCGTGCTGATCCTTATTTTTGGCTTCGGCCTCTCCCTCGATGTCAGGAACGCGCCGGTAGCGGTTGTGCTGGAAGATCCCTCGCCCATGGCAGTGGACGTCATCGCGGGTCTTGAGCTTTCCCCTTATATCTCGCCAGTGGTGGTGATTTCCATGCACGATACCGAGCGCCTGATGCTGGAACGCAAAGTGGACGCCATCGTGCGCGTGCCGAGCGATTTTTCCCGCAACCTGGCTGCTGGCGATGCGCGCCTCCAGGTGCTGGTGCATGGAACCGAGGCCAGCCGGGCGCTCATCATCCGCAGTTATCTCAACCTCGCGCTAAGCCAATGGACGCAGCGCCAGGCCGAAAGGGGGCGAATGGCGGAGCCGGCCGCAGCGGCGGCTTCCCGCACCGGGATGGTCGTGCCGGTGGAGCGCATGTGGTTCAATGCGGCCAACACCAGCACCTGGTACCTCGTGCCGGGGCTGATCGTGCTGATCATGACGCTGGTGGGCGCCTTCCTGACAGCGATGGTCATGGCGCGCGAGTGGGAGCGCGGCACGCTGGAAGCCTTGTTCGTTTCGCCGGTGCGGCCCAATGAAATCCTGCTGGCGAAGATCATTCCGTACTTTCTGATGGGCATGCTCGGCCTGGGGATGTGTCTGGTGGCTGCGCAGTTCCTGTTTGAGGTGCCGATGTACGGGTCGCTTCTGATTCTGCTGGGCAGTTCGATGCTTTACCTGCTGGTGGCGCTGGGAATAGGCTTGCTGATTTCGTCAGTGACCCGCAACCAGTTCCTCGCAAGCCAGGTCGCGCTGCTGTCCAGCTTCATGCCGGCGCTGATGCTATCCGGATTCATGTTCGATCTGCGCAACGTCCCGGTGGTCATCCAGTGGATCGGCAAAGCGCTCCCCGCGACCTATTTCATGGAATTGATCAGGACACTGTATCTGGCAGGCAATGTCTGGCCGCTGATCTTCAAGAATTGCGCCATTCTTGCCACGTACGCCATATCGTTGCTTGCGCTGGCGCGCCTGGTCACGCGCAAGAGACTGGATTGACGCCGTGCTCGATTTCCTGCGCCGCATTGCCAGCCTGTGCCGTAAAGAACTGCTCGCCATCTTCAAGGATCCGGCCAATCGGGTAATCCTCATCGTTCCCTCCCTGGTCGAAAGCTTCCTGTTCGGTTATGCCGCGACTTACGACCTGACGAACGTGCCCTATGCCCTGCTGGACCAGAGCGGGGGAATCCATGCGGCCGAGCTCGTAGCCCGCCTGGATGGAAGCGGGGTGTTCCATCGCGCCGCCACCCTGCGGACCCAGAAGGAGATTGCGGATGTGATCGATGCGGGAAAGGCCCTGGTCGTGGTCCAGATCGGGCAGCGATTCGAGCAGCAATTGAATGAAGGCGGGATGGCGCCGGTACAACTGATCCTGGATGCGCGCAACTCCAATACCGCGGGATCCGCCGCGGCCTATATCGGCGGCATCATCGAAGGGTATAACGCCACGCTGCAGAGCGGCGCGGCGCCGCCCTTGCCGCAGATCACCGTCGAATCGCGCGCCTGGTACAATCCCAACCTCGAAACCCGCTGGAACCTGCTGCCCGGGTTGATCGCCTCGCTCAGCATGATCCAGACGCTGATGCTGTCTGCCTTGTCGGTCGCGCGCGAACGCGAAAACGGCACTTTCGATCAACTGCTGGTGACGCCGTTTTCTCCGATGGAAGTGATGATAGGCAAAGCCATCCCATCCATCATGATCGGCCTGACGCAATCGACCATCGTCATGATGGTCGCGCTATTCTGGTTCAGGATACCCATGGCAGGGTCGCTCGTCACGCTCTATACCGGGCTGACCCTGTTTACCGTGGCCAGCGTGGGGCTGGGGCTGTCGATCTCGGCGGTTTCGGCAAACATGCAGCAGGCCATGCTGTACACTTTCATGCTGATCATGCCACTGATCCTGCTCTCGGGACTGGCCACCCCGGTTCGCAACATGCCTGAATTCCTGCAGATCGCCACCCTGATCAATCCGCTGCGCTTTGCCATCGACCTGGTGCAGCGCGTCTATCTGGAGGGAGTGGGGCTGCTTACGGTCATCCACGACCTGATTCCCCTGCTGATCATTTCGGCGATCACTCTGCCGCTGGCGGCCTGGCTGTTTCGCCATCGCCTTCTTTAGCAATGCATCAACGCCATGTGGCAGATGACGGCGAAACCGGAAGCCTGCATCATCTTTTCGCTTCCATTTGCTTTTTCGATTCGCTGAACTATAAATCAGATGGATGCGGGTCAAGGATAGCGGAGTCAAGCGCAGCGTTGGTACGCATTTCCTGATATTTGCTCCGGGGGAAGAGAAATCTCCTCCGCAATGCGGAGTCCGGATTTTGAACGGAACGGCACGGTACAAGCGGTAAATAACAGTTAATAGCAGCCAATAGCAGCCAATAACAGCGGGAGAAAGCCATGGAGAAAATTCGCGAAATAACCGAAATCCATCTTGCACTCCTGGAAAGCTTCCCGCCGAAATTGCGCATCACCGCCGTGGGAACCGTCCCGACCGGGGGCTGGACCGATCCGAAGCTCCGGCCTCATGTCTTTGTCCAGCCGCCGCCCGACGGAATCCACGATTTCGATTTCGTTGCCGATCCTCCCACAGGTCCAGCACCTCAGATCGTCTCTTCCATTCAGGCTATCTACACCTGGGAAGAACTGCCCGAAGGGGTGAAGGGTGTGCGTGTTCACGCGTCCCAAAATGCGAAGACGGCGCAGCTGGATCTGGACAGGCCCGGCCGCCAGCCCAATCGTTTTATCCTGGACGATTACGGCGGCGCTACCCGGATCGAATATTATCCGCGCGCGCTCGATTCTCTGGGGGAAGAAGAGGTGGAAGCAGCAGCGGATGCCCGTTTCGAGTACCAGGGCCCGGAAGGGCATTTTGTATTTCGCGGGGAAGAAATTGGCCAGGAACAAAATATTCTCGGCTTGCTTGTTTCCGTGGCGCTTCAACCCAACGCCGATGCCGGCGGCCTCGATTTCGCGCTGCTCCTGCCGCCCGTTCATCTCCGCGGCCAGGCGCGGCAGGCGTTTCAAACAATAGGGATCAAGATCCGCAGCAGGGGGCGGGTGATCAATCCATCCGGAGCGGAACTTGCCTATGAGACAGTCAATCTCGAAGGCGTGGCGGAGGATATTCCGATACTTTAGGTTTCATGAAATACCGCGTGGCACAGCAGAAAATTCTAGAAAAACAATAGAGCGATATGTGATGACTTCAGAGGAATATCTTCAGGAACGGCTCGATGACCAGATCAAATGGTATGACGACAAAAGTTCATGGAATCAGATGTGGTACAAAAGGCTGCGCGCTCTCGAGATTCTTTTTTCAGTCACCCTGCCGTTTCTGGTCAGCCATATCGCCGGGGACAGTGACATGCTCAAGCTCCTCACGGGAGCAATGGGCGTTGCCATAGCGCTAATTGCAGGTTTGGTCACACTGTATAAATTTCAGGAAAACTGGGTTGAATACCGGGCGACAGCTGAAACCTTGAAACATGAAAAATATTTATATCTTACCCAGAGTGCCCCTTATGATGGAAACAATGCGTTTCACCTGTTGGTAGCGACAGCCGAATCCGCAATGTCGAAAGAAAATGCGGACTGGTCCCAGGTATTTAAGGAAAGACAAAAAGACACAACAGGAAATAGCGAAGCGGGTTGATGTGCGCACACCAAAGCAGCCCACAATCCAATGATTTGCAGTAGTCGCGACTTCATCCGACAGTTACCCGATTTGACAGGTGCAATTGTCAGATTCGCAGTTAGAATCCTAGTTCACCCTGTCCCTGAGGATTTACCGCAACTGACCAAAACTCATTTGCCAATGGATACCGACTGGCGACCAGCAGGCGATAAAGCGGCTGGTTTTTTATTCCGGTAACAAGTTTCTGATCTGTCGAAGTAAAAAATCCCAAATCCGCTACTTTTTGCTTCCAGTATTCGTATATGTTTTCGCGGATCTTACCCCGTGAACCCGTTGTGTCGACATTTTCTCGCCATCCAGGAGCCAAGGCATCGAAATCAGAATTTTCCGATATGAGATTCATATCGAGATTTCGTTGAAAATCCATGGCGCTGCAATGAATTAAAAGGTCGATGTGACGCAGTGCGGATAGTGCTTTGATCAGTCGAAAATCGAGCGATATGAGATTGTATGGATCAACAAATGCGAGATGAAGGCCACAAGGATTTACGGCTGACGCCATCTTTTTCGCGGCTACGGTCGCGGATGCGTGAATGGGGAAAACTGGCGCGCCGAGTTTTTTCAGCCGGGCAGTGCAGGCAGCGAGGCTTTCTTCATCGACATCCGATATATACACGCCAGAGAAAGGCGCTTTGCTTTGCACGCTAGCTTTCCAAGCTGCTATAGCACTGCCATCTATCCACTCTCCTGTTGTTTTTATTCGTGATTTTCCTGTTGCGCAGAAGAGGTCGAAATAAGCCGCCCCACCTTGGTGTTCTCCTATAAATTGCCTTCTGGCCGCTTGCGAGATTTCAAGGTACCGCAACAAGTACATATGCTTTTCTTTTGCCCACTCACCTATATCATCATTGGCCAGATGCCCATCGTCTCCCTTAATCAGGTTCATCGTTTTTACGTATTTTCTTGTTATTCACAAAAAATCGTCAAGCCGGCGTCAATAAATGCTTCCCGTTGTTATGCTGGTCATAGCGGTTCACGGCCCGGTCAATCCGTCACCACGAGCGGCGACTCAGAATCTTTTATTATCTCACCACACTACATTTTCTATGGATCAAAATACCCTCGAATGAGGGGGGAGGAGAAAGAAAGAAAACCCGCCGAAGCGGGTTGAAGGAGGAGTTCCCACTGGGATGAATGTCAACGGGAACATCAGTATCCGAAAGGGATTAAAATCGGACCTGGCTCTGCAAGGGTACAGGGCACAATCATATTGCCACAGTGACATGTCGCCTGTGTGACAGATTCAAAAGCAGGTATTAGAATTACTGAGCTAATACAACTTAACCCTATACAAAGTGCCCTACCGTACAGAGTGCCTTTTTGTTGGCGCCTAGTATGGCGCCATTTCCACCTAAAAAGGAAGCTCCGACACTGGAGATAAGATTAACCAGAGGGATGTTTCCATTATTATTTATTTTGATTGAGTCCGTAAATTGCTGTAAATATTTGGTGGGGCAGCCACCGCTTCGATTCGGTAAATTGACGGTTCTGAGACGTTGATCAACCGAAGGAGCAGAAGCGATGACTGGATACGATATTAGCGTGGGCAAGGAATTATTGCCAGGATTGTTGAATGGGAAGACGGACTGGCGAAGCTGGTGGAAGGGGTACTCAATCAGATATTGGAGGCGCAGGTGAGCGAGAGTTTGGGGGCGGATCGGCATGAACGTTCGCAGAAACAGCAGGGCTAGCGCAACGATTACCGTCGCGTACGCTTTTCACCCGCATGGGTCCAGTAACGCTGCAAGTACTGCATTCGCGCGGCGGCAGTTCTGAACAGCATGCTGAGGCTATCCGACAAAGCCATAAAAACAAGTAGTTGTTGCGTGTAAAAAAGATCTCGGTGTATGCCCCACCGGGCTTTTCATTAAGGAAGCGATACCATGTCAAGGAGAAAGCGCCGTGGTGATGCGAGCTTATCAGATTAAATATATTGGAGGAAACCATGAGTGATCAGGCTATCTCGGATGGAATATCCAGGATGACATTACTCGCAGGTTTGATATGCGGATTGGTTGGTTTTGCTTACTCGCAAGCAGCCGCCGGTGGTGGAGCCCCTCGCGCCGCTGATGCTGGTGTTGCTTCCGGCGGGGCTGCTATTGGCGGAACCATCGTTGGTGGTAGAGCTGCCGGAGCTGGTGCAGCCGCTGGCGCGGCTGCGGGAGAGCAATTGCGCGGTGGCAACGAAGGCGGCGGCATGCCGAGCGGTATGCCCGGATTGGGCGGCGCCGCTAGCGAGCCAGGCGGGGCAGCTCCTCCGGGTAAAAAGGGACCGCCCGGTATGGCAGGTTCCAATGCATCCGGGCGATCTCCGGGACAGAAAAATCCATCAATGCTTCCAGGCGGGGGAAGAGGATATTGAGGAAGCGCTGAACAAATCCTCGCTGAGCGCGCTGCTGGTAAAATCGGGATGATCATAAGGCGCGCGACGCAGGTCGTAGCCGGGAGTACGATGCCAGGGAGCGCAACGCAGCGGCTCCCCGGAGCGTGGCCCGAGGGGTCCCCGCGAAGCGGGGATCGGGCAGTGGAGGGGATACTTCGACCGCACCACAGGTTTGTTGGGGCGCAGGCATCCCGCTGCGGGGTCGCATCTTCCTTTGGAAGACACTGCATCGCCCTGCGCGGTCGCACCATTCGCGTCGTCGCCTTTCGCGCATCCCATCCCGCAAAACCACCGCCGCGCCAGCGGAGATTTATTCAGCGCTTCCTCAAGTAGTGCAACTTACTGTGATTTGCTCGGCAAATTTGGGCATGGCTCCACATAATCAATCTGCTGTGGCATCGGCTCGCGCCTTTGGCTATCACTCATGTTCCGAACAATTTTGGAACAAAGGATTTCGGCCCAGCGGGCTGGCCCAGGCCAGACCAGAATATTCGAAGTATCGGCAGTTATGTTCGGGGCATCGGCAGTTACGAAGAAGCTCCCGTCGGGTGCAAGTGCCACTGCGCTAATTTTCCTGTTTTCATGGCCAGAAAAGCGTTCACCAATCCTGACGTATTCGACGCCATCCCATAATTGAACCTGTCCATCGCTTCCGCCCGTGAGGATTAATTTGCCATCCCTGCTGGTATCTATGGAAGTCAGTTTCACGGAATTCATGAACCCCAGGCGAAGATTAAAATTATCCCACTTCTTCAGGGCGGAGCTTCGAGACTTTGCCAGGGCTGAGGACTCCCATTCAAGTACGCTTCCATCCCGCCCGGCTGAAAGCAGCCATTGCGATTGGCTTCGAGAAAGAGACATGACCGAGTCTGAGTGTCCCGTCAATATCCATTCAGAACCAGGTGTTTCAATATCCAGTATGCGTATACCTATAGAAAAATCCCCAACCGCAATATATTTTCCATCATTACTAAAGCCGACCGCATACAGCTCGTTCTCCGATGGCGCATCGAATTTTCCTTGACGTTCTCCGGTCGCAGCATCCCAAAGGCGTACCGTGCCATCCTTGCTGCCCGCTACAAGCGTTTTACCATCGGGTGACACTGCAATTGAGCGAATGGGGCCCGCATTGTCTTTCATATCGATGGCGTTATGAGCTGTATCCCAGCGCTTGACCACGCCATCGTCGCCACCCGAAACGAGAATCGGCCGGCCCCCGGCCTGGACATAAGCCAGACCGTGGACTGCTCCTGTATGGGCAGGCCAAATCGAAAGCGGTGGCAGAGATACGGGCAGGGGACTTATCGCCGGCCGCTGCCAGAGATAAACATTGCCGTTTTGATCACCAGCAGCGATCAGCTCGCCATTGGGACTTATGGCAATAGCGGTTATGTTGCCGCGGCCCGCCGCAGGCAGTGATGGGTCGAGCGCCAACTCCAGCTGGGCAAATGAGAAACCGGGAGTTTTTTCGCCCCAGATACGTATCGATCCGTCCTGTCCTGCAGATGCCATTTGATCGCCTTCTGGGTTAAATGCCACTCCGAGAGCCATGCCGCCGTGCTTTCCCAACCTCCCATCGGTGATCAAATCAAACTCGGGAGGAGAAGAAGCCGCTTGCGATCCACCTCCGCAACGATGGTGATAATCTACCTTGAAAAGCAGTATGCTGCCATCTGCGCCCGCAGCGGCTATGAATCCGCCTCGATCAGCGGCAATATCGTTTATCTTTACATCCTGGCTTTTCGTCTGCAGGATACGGCAGCGTTCCTCGACATTCCAGCCTATGATGCGTCCATCATCGCCGGTCGATAAGAGTATGGAGTTGCTGAAAGAAGGGAATACGAGCCGCTCGATCAATGCATCATGCCCTTTGAATTCCCTGGGCTGCGGATTGGCTTGATCGAAATCCGCTACGTTCCATACCCTGACAATCGCATCCTCGCCCCCCGACGCGACCCAACGGCCGTCGGAGCTTGCCGCCACCGCTACAACCTCCTGTGCATGAGGAATATGTTGCACCGCGCCGCTCGAGACGTTGAGTTTCCGCAACATCCTGTCGCTTCCGCCCGAGATCACGAATTCGGCTCGAGGTTTCCCGCCATAGGCCACGCTTGTGATATTACTGGGTTTGCCCCAGAGATCCTGGCTGGACCATTTTTGCACAATCCGGCGCTGTGTCACATCGAACACGCAGACGAGACCGCGCCCTGTTTCTCCATCGATGCGGGCGTATCCCGCCGCCAGCCGGGTGCCGTCGCTATTGTATGCGAGCGTCCACACCGATTCCGTAGGCGGCTGCTTACAATCCAATTTGCCGGTTTCACTAAAATCTTTCGTGTCGATCAGACGGATCATCCCATCCTCGCCACCGACCGCGAGTATTTGACCGTCAGGGCTGTAAGAAAGCGCCGGCGTGGGTGTTGAGCCAGTCAGGCTCAAGAACTTGCGTAAATAACTGTAGATATCCAGGAGGGTGTGAAGAAGTACCAGGCTTTCTGCTTTGATTGGCAATATTCCCTTTTCGCTCAAACGATAGGCTGCAAGTCCCTGAGACAGGATTTCTTTAAATGGCTCCGAGCCAACGGGCAGGTTCGACCGCCCTTCGGCGAGGCGAGATGTGGCGATGGCAGTAGCCATACCCTGCTGCGCCTTCTCGGCTTTCTGCATCGCTTCCTCGGTCTTTTGCGTCGCCTCCTCGGTTCTCTGCTTCTCCCTTTCAGATTCGTTTTTTTGCTGCCATCCCCACCCGAAAAGGAGAATACTTAAAACAGCCGCGCCCACTGCAAGATTTCGCCGATGCTGGGCAACTTTGAGGCTTCGATGGGCCAGATCTCGCTGGTGCCGCAATTCTTCGCCGCGGGCATGTTCTTCGTCGCGCTCGGCTTGAGCCTTTCTGGCCAGGCGCTCCTGCTCCAGCTGTTGCTCCTTCATCCTGCGTTCATCTCGCGTCTTCCGGACCACGGATACCAGCCGATCGTGTATCAATTCCACCCGTGCGGTATCCATATGGTGAGCGATTCGCAGCAGCCGATGCCGGTCAGTGAGTGCGGACAGCTGTCTGGGAGTCAGTTTATGTTCAGTAAGCGCTTCATCCCTGGGATAGTCGCCGCGAAAGTGGTCGCCCTGGATCAGGTGGTTTTCGATAAAAAGAGCCGCATCCGGCGGACCTTTTACTTCCGGATCATTGAGAGCATCCTGGTAAAAATTATCGAGAATATTTTGACCCACATTCAGGACGAGTTCCTTATCGATCAAGCCCCCGGCTGTTCGGCGCCGATTCAACTGAGAGCAGCATAAGCTCAGGAGCACAGGCTCGATGACCATACTGGATGTGCCGGCAGCTTCCGGCAGGTGATCGAGTTTTCCCACGAAATCGACAATGCTCTCTGCCGCATCCTTGTCGAGCACGGCGCGACCCGAGCGCTCGACCGCCTCGATTGCGCATGCGCGCGACATCGGCTCCAGCCGTAAATAATTACGCAGTAACGAGGGTATCTTTTGTTCCCATGCCCGGATGTCGGGCAAGTAATCCTCGCGGAATGACAGAATGATGCGATAGTGCTGGGATTGAAGGTTCAGCCGCGGCCGGAGGATCCCGGTTATGTCCCTCGCAATTTTTTCGGGAATGCGATTCTCGACCAGGTTGGCAAGGCCATCGAAGACCTGCTTTATCAGTTCGACGTTGCCGCCACTACGCGAAAACAGTTCTTCAAACTGATCGAATACAAGTACCGGCGTTAAGGGAAAATTATCCGTGCTCCACACCTCCATGTCCTTGCGGTGCAAAAATTCCCACAGGCCTTCATCATTCGCTGGCGCGGGATATTCCGCCTTTGCAGCATCGAGTTCCTCCATGAGCCGCTGCATCGTTTGCGTAAATGGCGCAACGGTACTTTCATCGGAGAAATTCAAGCGCAGGTGAACGGGAAGACAGTGCTCGGCCCTCAGCAATGGGTAAAGCCCGGCCTGCAGGAGTGAAGTTTTACCCAAGCCCGACTTTCCATACACGACCGTTAGCGGAGCCAGCCGAATGAGCCGGAGGAGTTCCTGGGCTTCTTCGCCGCGGCCATGGAAGAAATCCTTCGAAGCTTCGTCGTAGGCGGCTGGGCCTGGCCAGGGATTTTGCAAATTCAATGCTAGGGCTTCCGAATCGGAAGATCCGGAAACACTGGATGCGGAAACGCTGTCATTCCTGCCTGGCATAGTCATGACAGTCTTCCTTCACGCCGAACATCACGCAACAGATCCGTTAGCCTCTTCCTGAGTTTGTCGTCTGGTTGCCCTTCGGGCGCGTGGGCGAAATCCTGGATGTCCGTCCAATCAAACGGAACGCGATGATAAGCTGTGGGTTGAAAGTCCTGATCCACGATTATCGGGATGATGAACGGCCTGCCTCGAATTGCTTTCTTTCTTTCACTTGCCTCTCCCCATTCCCGATAGAAATATGCCTCATCCAGAGCGTCGGCCTTATGCGAGATGAGGGGCAGAAAATAGCGGCAGTTGAGAATGCCGTCCCGAATACGCTCCGGGAAATCATCTCCAGGCTCAATGGAATCATGATCGAACCACACATCGCCCTCGCTGGCCGTCATGTCGAGAAGCGCCTTGTATAGTTTCTCGGCGCTGAACTGATCCGTACGTCGGCAATAGCTGATAAAAAATGTCGGCTTGCGGGGTGCAACGGGGTTCGCAACGAAATCGGCGGTTGTTTTGCTGCCGCCATATTTTTGTGTCCAGCGGCGGTGTAATTCAGCGACAAACTCAACTGGCGATATATCTGAAATGATTTTTGTGCCGCCGCCATAGCTATTGAGAAAGCAGGTGAAGCCTTCCTCTGGTTGCGGCTGCTCGATTAACCATGCTTTTCTAAGACTGTCACTTCCGGATAACCGTGTTCGGTTGGCAGCGCGAAGGAAGAACCGGCTTAGCCATTCGGGAAAATTGCAACCGATCAGCAGTAAATTATTAGACCGCAATTCATCCAGAAATCTTTTATGAGTTTTTTCACCGTTGACAATGAGATCGTGAGCGTATTCCAGCATATCTTCATCATGAATGGCAAACATGGGCGCTGCCCGCGTCTTGCCAAAAAGGTAGAAGAGCTGGGCTTCTTCCCGCCTTTGACGCCAATCGCCCGGTAATTCTCTTGGTAGTTCGCCGGTTAGCGAATGAATGATTTCATTTACTGCGGTCCGGTGCTGTTTCAGGCTTTGTGAAAGAAGCTCGTCTATGGTGAGTGTTACGAAGAGGCGAAAGTCCGTGATCTGCGCCAACTGATGGAGAGGCTTCGGTATGCCAGTGTCTTTGGTAACACTGTTGATGGCGTTGTTTACAAAATCATAAAGGTCGTCCATTGGGACCTGACCCTTTAACAGTGACACCGCCTCATTCAGTTCGCGGAATGGCGGCAGCTGTATCCCGCCGGCATCCTTGCCGCAATCGTGCAATAAGCGAGCGGCAACCTGTGCCTGCAATGAAGTCTGGCCGTCGGGCCCGACAAGCAACCGGGGACCGATGATCGGGATGACCGTATTTTCCCGCATCTTGTTCATCAATATATTCCACCATAATTCTTCCATCATATCCTTCCTCCCCCTGATCCTCTTGCCCGGGATTTTCCTCCCATCTGTCCACGCCGTCTGCAAGGTCGATGAATGCGTCGCCCAGCCGTTATCCAGCAGTCACTGCTTGAACGCGACCGCCTCAACCTGAATCCGCCCTGTAGCGAATCCGCCATATTAGATAAATGTCGAGTACGACGTAAAGTCTTTGTGGATCATGGTCCTGAACTGGAAATGAGCGGTCAGCTGCCGGATTCAGATTGAAGCTCATCCGCGCTCGAATGGCTCAGGAAGATGCTGGGCATGGTTTACCCAAGTTCGCTGATATTGATCCATGTTACCCGCCCGGTCCTGCTCTTGATCTCGTTGTACATATGCTCGGTGCCTCCGGGGCCATCGCCCTTGCTGCCGTCCCACAGGCAAATGAAGCGCACCCTGTTCACTCCAAAGGCGAGCGCGGTGTAAAGCAGCCACAGATTGCAGCGCTCAAAGGAAGCCGCATCCCCGGGCGAAGGGCCAAGCTCATCCGGCATGATGCGCGGCGTATTGCCGGTGTTTTCCTTCAATGCGTAATAGCGTTTGCGCCAGCTGTCGCCGTTGGCGGAAGGCAGGATGGAGCGCTGAATGAATTCGGGTTCCGGCAATGGCTGCATCATTTGCAGGCGAGTGCCGCGCTCGCGGCAGGCTTCAAGGAACAGAATATCGCCGCCGCTTGCGCCCTGGGCCAGCGCGATATCCCCGGAGCCCGCCTCCATGTCCTCTATTGCGGCAGCAATCTTCTGCCTGGCCGCATCCTCCTTTTTTGGAGGAAAGCGCGGAGCAGGGCGGCCGGGCGCGTCCATCATGTGCCCGCTGAACAGCAATACCTGCCGTGGCTGCCAGCACTCCTCGGGCCTGACCAGTTTTTGCAGCGCGCGCGTGAAAGTGGCAATGCCGGCCTCGACAGTCTGGGAACGAAAGCCGAGGTCCTTCAGCAGCTGCAATTGCGCGCAGCTGGAATTGAGCGCGAACCAATCCTTGTCGTTTTTCGCGATGGTTTCCTTATAGGCGGCCTTGACCGTATCCGGCGTGCCCATGAGCACTTCGAGATCACCCAGGGTGGCCTGGGACCAGAAATGTAGCGACTCGCGTGGTTCGCACCCGGCCGCAAAACGGACTGCGCCGGCCATGAGTCCGATATCGTTGTCATAACGTGCTTCATGGGTAAGATGGCGATACAGATGCATCAGAGTCAGCGCATTGATACCGGAATAATAATGAGCAGGGTTGCGGCGGTAACCGCTGGCATAGCTCTCGATGGCGCACCGGAGCAGCGCATCATCATACGCGGCATCCTCCCTCATTTGCTCCGGCGTGGCGTCCGGCCGGCGCCATGCGGCAATCCAGGCATCCTTGTCCAGCCTGCCCAGCAGCGCCCAGGTTTCGGCGTCATCCGGATATTCATCCAGCACATTGCGATAATGCGCGCGAGCCTTGTCCAGGGAGTAGGCTGGTATTCCGGCAAGCGCCAGCCGTTGCAGGCAGACTCCCTTTTCCTGCAAGCCTGCAAGGTTCCGGGGTTCGATCGCCAGGCCGCGTTCGAGCTGCTCCAGCGCGAAATCGAAACGCTCGGCCTTGCGCAGGGCCGTGCCCGCCGCGATCCACGCCTCCGCGCGAAAGGCCGCCACCGGGGCCTCGTCCGCAAGTACCAGCATATTTCCGATCAACCGTGCCTTGCCTGCCAGGAGGACGCGTTCTTTCCAGGCATCATGCCGCTGCCAGAACTCCTGCACTTCACCGATACGCAGCGACTTCCAGTCCGGCTCCTGCAGGTTGGGCAGCAGGTGATAGACCGGGCTTTCCTTGCGGCCGTGCCAGGACTCCATGGTTGCCTCGGCCATTTCGGTGAGGTGGCGCCGGTCGCTTTCCAACGTAGCGGGATCCACGGCGCCGTCTGCGATGCTGTAGCGTAACTTGCGTTGCGTGTAAAGATCGAAGGCGGCAGGAATGCGGCCGCCGCAAATCAATATCATGCCGCGGGCGCGCAGCGCATGGCGCACGCCAAGCTCATACCAGACATTGGGGTTGTCGATAGTAAGGTCAGCCACCACGAGATCGGCTATCAATAGTTCCTGGAACATGTCAGTGATGATGTCGCCGGCGCGCTGCTCCTCGTCTGCGCGGAAGACTTCCAGTCCTGCCATTTCCAATGCAGGCTGAATGTATTCAGCATAGACGCGGTTGAAGTCGATCGACTGCCCATCGGGGCCGGGTTTGCTGCCGAAGGGCATCGCAACGAAAGCGTGAGGCTTCATGGTATCTATCCCGGGTCAGCATTAAGCGGCGCCTATCCTCGCGATTGGGGAAAGCTGCCACCTCCAGTATAGTATGAATTTTTTAGTGCTTATGCACACGGTACGCCGGCCCTTCTGGCTTCTTTACTGAAGTATGATGGGTTAGCCAGCCAGAATGCGGCGCCGATACCAGGGAAGAAAATCATGCTCCCATCATCCAGCAAGAAAATCATCCTGTTTTATGCGAAGGAGGACGAAGCCTGGGAGCAAAGGCTGCAGGGCAGGCTCGTCTCCCGAACGCGTAATCCTCAACTCTTTCCAGCCGGTCTGACAGTCGAATCCTGGAATAACGAGAAGCTCGGCGAGCTGATCCGCAGTCCGGAACAACTACACGAGCAGGTGCGCGATGCCGTGTATATGCTCTTCCTCGTCTCCGATGACTTGCTGAAATCTTCCTATTTTCGTGATCTTGCTGGAATGCTCCGGCTTTCTCTGGGTGAGGCTTCGACGTTTCGCATGCTTCGTATCCACTTGCGGCCCCTGGTTTTTTCCCTGGACTGGCTCGAATCCGCGATGCTTCTCGGTCCTGAATCTCCCGCGCTTGCCGAGATTCCCCGAGAGCAATGCGACAGCGAGCTCGACCGAATAACCGATGCCGTGATTACGCGCGCAGCAGCCGCGATGAACACGAATTTATCTGAAAATCCGGGCGGCCCGCATGTCGGCGATGATGATCATGCTACAGAGAAGCCGCACCACCTCAGCGGCGTCAGCTCGGGCGGCAGCCGCATCATCTCCGCCAGCGGGGATAAGACGCTGCGGCTGTGGGATGCCAAAACAGGCCAACTCATCGGCGGGCCTCTGCGGGGCCATGAGGATTTAGTGTTGAGTGTCGCCTTCAGCCCGGATGGCAGCCGCATCATCTCCGGCAGTCTGGACAAGACACTGCGGCTGTGGGACGGCAACTTCGGTACGGCTGGCCAGCCCATCGGTGTACCCCTGCGCGGGCATGAGAGTTGGGTGTATAGCGTGGCTTTCAGTTCCGATGGCAACCGTATTGTTTCGGGAAGTCACGACAAGACTCTGCGGTTCTGGGATGCTAGAAGTGGTGAATCCATTGGCGAGCCCTTGCGCGGACATGAGGATGGAGTGTGGAGTGTAGCCTTTAGCCCCGATGGTAGTAGCATCGTCTCCGGTAGTGTGGACAAGACCCTGCGACTATGGGATGCCAGGACGGGGCAGCCCATCGGCATACCTCTGCGCGGCCATGAGAGTGTGGTATCGAGTGTTGCCTTCAGTCCCGATGGCAGCCGCATCGTTTCTGGTAGTAGGGACTACACTCTGCGGTTGTGGGACGTCAGGCGCGGCGAGCCTCTCAGCAGGCCTCTACAAGGGCATGCGGATTGGGTGTCAAGTGTTGCCTTCAGTCCCGATGGCAGCCGCATCGTCTCCGGCAGTAGGGACAAGACCCTGCGCCTGTGGGATGCCAGAAGCGGTAAGCCCATTGGCGAGCCCCTGCGAGGACATGAGGAAGGGGTGCTGAGTGTCGCCTTCAGCCCGGATGGCAGTCGCATCGTCTCCGGCAGTGAGGACAAGACCCTGCGGCTGTGGGATGCCAGAAGCGGTGAATCCATCGGCGAGCCCCTGCGAGGACATGGGGATGTAGTGTATAGCGTGGCTTTCAGCCCCGATGGCATCGTCTCTGGCAGTGAGGACAGCACCCTGCGGCTGTGGAATGCCAGCATCGGTACAACTGGACAGCCCATCGGCAAATCCATGCGCCCGGATGCTGGTGATGATGACCATGCTGCAGAGAAGATACGCCGCCTCAGCGGCTTCAGTGCCGATCGGGCAGGGGGCGAAGACCTGCTGGGCATCCAGGACGAGGTGCGCGCGCTCGCCGTGCTGATCGCTGCGCGCACTGTCGTGCCGCCGCTATCTATCGGCCTGTTCGGCGAATGGGGTTCCGGCAAAACCTTCTTCATGCGGCAGTTGCGCAACGCCATCGATGAACTGGCGAAGGAAGCGCGCACAGCCAACCGCATGCAGCGGGACTTGCCGATATACAAGAATATCGTCCAGATCAAATTCAATGCCTGGCATTATGTCGAAAGTAACCTCTGGGCAAGCCTGGTCGAGCATATCCTCGACAATCTTTATCCGGGTAAGGAGACCTCTGTCAGTCAAACCCTGCAGAAGGAACTGATCAACAAACTGGCAGAGGAGAAAGCCCTTTCACGGGCGGCGAGCAATGCGGTGGACAGCGCAAAGGCCGCGGCAACTGTCGCCAAGGGCGATCTCGATGACGCGCAGAGGAATCTCGATGAAAAAACCAGGGAGCTCGCAAAGCTGAACGCCGAGCACGTCGGGAAGGATTTTCTGCTTACCGGTGCCCATCAGCCGGTTCTCGATGCGCTCACGCAACTCAATCTCACCGCGGTCGGCAGCAAAGCAGTGGAACTCGAAGGAGCCTTGCGCCAGATCCATGGCGTGCTCGGAAGGGGACAGCGCTTCCTCGCTCCGCTCATGCATGCGAAGGACCGGAACCGGCGGTTCGTCTGGCTATTCTTCAGCCTTCTGGGTGTGCCAGTGATGACGATATTGGTGCGCTTCGTGCTGCAAATGCTGGGGTCGAGCGTTGCCGACATCTACGCCTATGCCGCCGGCCTGGCGACATTGATCGGCTCGGGCGTGCCCTGGCTCAAACAACAGGCGGAGTGGATGTCCAGAAGGCTGGGCGAAGCGGAAGCGGCGCAGAAGAAATTCGATGAAGAAATGGCGACGCAGACTGCCGAGCATGTGCGGAAAGTGACGCAGGCCGAGCAGAAGCTACGTGAATTGACGGCCGCGCTCGACGCTGCCCAGCAGAAGCATGCAGAAGCAAAAGCGCGGGAAGCCGCGGCGGCCGCCGAACTCAAAGTGGCGACAGCCGGGCGGCTGCTGGCCAATTTCATCACCGACCGGGCCGCGAGCAGCGACTACCGCAAGCACCTGGGCGTGCTCGCGCTGGTGCGCGACGACTTCGAAAAACTTTCCGGCCTCATCGAGGAAGATAACTGGGCGCTGTCGCCTGAAGACCCGCTGGAATCGCCGCGTGCACAGGGACAGCAGAGGTATGCAAGCCTGGCCGAAGAGGAAAAGGACAAGGACAGGCGCATCAATCGCATCGTGCTCTATATCGACGACCTGGACCGCTGTCCGCCCAACAAGGTAGTCGAAGTGCTCCAGGCGGTGCATTTGCTGCTCGCGTTCCCGCTGTTCGTCGTGGTGGTGGGGGTGGACGCGCGATGGATCAAGCGCTCGTTGCAGGCGCGCTACCACCAATTGCTCCATGTCAGCGGCAAATCGCCGGATGGCGAGGACAGCGCCGGTTTGCTGCTGGGCTCGGCCACACCCAACGATTATCTGGAAAAGATTTTCCAGATACCATTCTGGCTGAGGCCGATGGATGCAGCTGCCAGCGACCGGATGATTCGCGGCTTGTTGCAAACCAGCATCAAGCGACCGGATGAGGATCTCAAACAAGTTGCGCAAACTATCCAATCCATCAAGGAACCTGCCCAGGGAGAGTCATCCGCCGAGCTGGCGCCCGCCGCAGATGCGGCAGGGAAAGAAGAAGCTACATCGATCCGGGAAGGCTCTCCGGGCCAGGACATTTCACTGGAGAAGTCTTCCGGTGCTCCGGCGGCGTCGGCACAAGCGCAGCAGCAGGCCGCGCCATCCATGTCGCCGGATATCGCCTCCGCACCAACGGGGGAAAGCGCCAGCAGCGCAGCGGCTTTGAAGGCCGTCTACCCGGCCTTCAAGAGCCTGGAGACGGTTCGGGAAGAGCTGGATTTCATAGCCAGGCTTGCGCCGATACTCAGCCGCTCGCCACGAGCGCTCAAGCGATTTGTCAATGTCTATCGACTGATCAAAGCCGGTCTCACCGTGCATGAGGCACGGTCCTTCCTGCAGCCTAACGATATCCTGGCCGATTACCAGGCCGTGCTTTTCCTGCTCGCGGTGGATACCGGAATGCCCCTGCTCGCCCACGAATTTTTTTCGATCATGGAAGAGGGCTTGTATTCTGCTCCCCGGGATGAGACCCCGGCAAATGTCGCATGGATGATAAACCGGATGAATATGATGATCCAGAGCGATACGCTGAGGGATAGCGCCGGCTGGCGCCGCATGCGTGACTGGCTGGATAATCGGCTTGGCGCAGCTCGCACTCCCATCGCAGCCGATACGCCCCTTTCCGTATTTGCCCCATGGATGCAGCGTGTGGCCCGATTTTCGTTCGAGCTCGGGCGGTCCTAAGTCCTATACCCGCTGCTTGCGGTGGAGTGTTTGATTGTGATTTTGAGCCAGAAATACTGCGACTGTATCAGGAACCGCAAGGGAACAGGGTAAAAGAGGTGGATCTTTTGCAACACTCCATCCTGTTCAACTGCCGGATTCAGGATGATCTATATTCTATATTAATAACGGGAGCGCCAGGGGCAACACCATTCCGCTGCGCGTTTGATGAGCCACCTCTCTGGCGCAGCGGCACTATTATTGTCGCGGCCAAGAGGTTCACTTTATGAAAGGAGGCACCATGCAACCGAATCAGCCTGCAGTGCAAACACCGAACCAGTACGACCTCAGTGGTAAACATCTCCATGTCACCTACTCAACCAGCGGCATAGATGGAAAACCACATTTCAGCTACCAGGACCTGCAACAGACCCTCAGCTTCAGTGGCGATGAGATTCGTAGCATCGAAACCGAAATCGGCACGCTTGTCAGTGTCACCATCCGTATGACCGTCGATACCGGCGGGACTACTTTCAGCGTTCTATTGCCACATGTGAATATTCCGGGCGAGCAGTCGGTGCCCATTCAGACCTTCGGCATTACAACGCTGCACAAGTTTTCGATCGTTCCGGCGAGTGGGCAGCGCGATTTTTATACGACGGCACGCCTGAAAGGCGTCGCCTCGCGGGTATTCTTTTAGGGAAGCGCTGAATAAAGCCCCGCCCCATAAGGGTTGCAGTAAAATTGGGTGCTCACCGCGTTGTGCTCCTTGGAATCGTAGTCCCGGCTACGACCTGCGTTGCGCGCCTTATGATCATCCCGATTTTACCAGCAACGCGCTCAGCGAGGATTTGTTCAGCGCTTCCTTAGTAGGGCCTGTTAACCCTTATTTCGCACCCTCGACGGCGACGGATTTCATCCAGCACGAGGCATGAGCCGCGATGGAGTGTGTCTCCGTAAGCGGCGAGTAACGAAGGGTCGGATGAAATTCGTCCCGTCCCTTCGGATTTTACATGAAAAAACGCAAGTGCATCGTTGCTAAGCCTGGCCATAGGCCGGCTATGCCCTGTGCTTCACGGCCTTGCCTTGCACCCTCAAAACCGCACACTCCACTCTATCCATCTGCCGGATTCGGGTTGAATTTGTGAGGAGAAGCGGAATATCCAATCCATTCAGGGGCCGTCATAAATAGGAGGTGCGAGAAGGAGGTAAATTTACCGCGGATGCATTGGTTTTTTTCGCTTTCTTTACTATAAAAAGAAGGTGCCGGGCGTGGAACTGGCTGGATATGGCCTTGCGCTGTTCCTCGCCGGTTTTATGCAACGTTATGGTTATGGAGGATATGATGAAAAAAGCGAGTGCTCCCGATGAAAAGGGCGCCGGAGGTGGCGGTGGCCCGGACGCCAAAGGGAGAAGCAGCGGTGGAAGTCCGGCCTCGAAGGGAGGAAGCGCCAGCACAGCCAATACCACCAATGCGGCCGCTACAGTCGATACGCCCGATACTTCCGTCCTGGCACGCTACTCGCCCATGGAAGGCGCGCAATCCCAGCCGGACTGGATAAAGAAGAAATTTCCCGCCTATGTCGCGTCGCATGGCATGCATGATGCGACCAGCGTGCGTGAACTCACGCATAACGGCCATCAGGTCCGGATCATTACCACCTACCGGGTGGAGGTCGATGGAAAGCCTGCGGGCATGCATCTGTCGGTCGACGAGGACGGGCAGGTCTATACCCATGCCACGCCCTTTGTCACCTATGCGTCCGCCGTCGACCTGATGAAGCAAGTCATGGACGCTTATCCCGACGCCTTCTCCGATGATGCCGGGGATGAGGCGCAAAGCGGGCATGACCAGGGCCAGGCCCATGGCCACGGCCAGGCCGGGGAAGGAGAGCAATCATGATCCGGCGCAATTTTCTGACCGATGCCACCGCTGCCCGGCAATTCATTGACGGCGTATCCCGGCTGAAAGACCCGGTCCGGTTTCCGTGGACTGGGCAGCAGGGACTGTCCGTCTATGACTCGTTCGTTTTCTGGCATCACCAGTCCATGATGCTGATGACCCCGCCGACCCAGAGCGACCGCAATGCCGCGCATTCCGGTCCCGCTTTCCTGCCCTGGCACCGGTATTTCCTGATCACCCTGGAAAATCTCTTGCGGCGGGCTCTCGGCGATGACAATTTTCGCATACCCTACTGGGACTGGACCGCGGATGCCGAGCTGGCTGAGCCGGCGACTTCCCCGATATGGAGCAATGCCAACCTGGGCCAGTTCTCCGGTTCGAGCTGGCGGATCCGCCTCGAAATGAATCTAAGAACCGGAGATATGCGGCGGACAAACCGCACGCTCCAGCGCGCGCTGGGGAACGACGGCAGCCTCCCTTCCCGCACCGGCGTGCGCATGGTCATACGCGACCAGGCGTCCTATGACACCTCGCCGTTCAACTCGTCGTCGCCCGGCGGCCTGCGCAACCTGGTGGAAGGCTGGATCGGCAACGAGCGCATCCATAACAGCGTGCACGTCTGGGTGGGCGGAGATATGTCTTTGTCATCATCGCCCAATGACCCGGTTTTCTTCCTGCATCACTGCAACGTGGATCGAATCTGGGCCGCGTGGCAGGAACGCCATGCCGGCGCCCCCTACCTCCCGGACATGACGGCGCCGGACACGCTCCAGTTTCACCGGATAGGCGATGCGCTCTACAGCATCTACCAGGACAATGTGACGCCGGGGGATATGACGGATTACAAGCGGTATTATGAGTACGACACCCTTTCCGACCTGACGGAATTGCAAGCCTGATCGGGGCAACGAGGCGCGGCCCCTCGCCGGGAGGGTCAAGTCCTGTTTCTTCTTCTGGATCAATATTAATTTCTTCATGACAAAGCAACGGTAGCAACGGTAGGATGGGTGGAGTGAAACGCAATCCATCAAAAAACATCTATCCGGCACCAGGAAAATGACGGGTTACGCTTTGCTCCAAGGACTCATCATGACAACTCAAATGGCTGTACCCACGACGATGGTACCTGCAAAGCTTTCTGCTGCGGCCGCTGCCGGGATTGATGTCGGTGCCGCCGAGCTGATGCTCGTGATCCGCAAGGGTTGCCATTGTCGCTGAGCCATTCCACGGCATGAGGAAGTCTGGCAACCGACCCGAAGCGAGCCTCAACGATTCGATCATTAGATCCCGCACCATCTTGCCAGTAGTGCCGCTGGTAGTGGCAACATGGCTGATGATTTCACGGGCACAGCAATCCAGGGCAAAGATAATTCGCACTGCTTGCCCGTTCCAACAGGAAACCTCGAAACCATCGGAGCACCAGCGCAGGTTGGTGCGCAGAGCTAGTCCACAGTATTGTTATATATAAAAATTATACCTATATAATCTTAATGTATAACGTGCCCATGGCAAGAGTTCAACTATGAACGGGAGAAGGCAAATGCAGCCTCAAATCGAAGCATTCTTCGATCCGGCCACCTCGACCATCAGCTATATTGTTTTTGATGAGCCTGGCGGGGCCTGTGCAATTATCGATCCGGTCCTGGATTACAATTACAGGTCCGGCAGAACAAGCGCGCAGTCCGTCGAGAAACTCCTGTCATTTGTAAAAAGCCGGCGCCTGGCGGTGGAATGGATACTGGAGACACATATACATGCCGACCATTTGAGTTCCGCGCACTATCTCAAAAGCAGCGTGGGTGGAAAAACAGGCGCTGGGCGCGACATTCCCCTAGTACAGCAGATCTTCAAGGAAATATTCAATCTCGGACCTGATTTCATTGCAGACGGGAGACATTTCGACTCGCTCCTGGGGGATGACGAGGCTTTCAGGGTCGGCAAACTGAGCGCAAAAGCGATTTCGACTCCCGGCCATACGCCAGCAGATTTATCGTATCAGTTTGGGGACGCCATTTTTGTCGGAGATACGCTCTTCATGCCGGACCTTGGCACGGCTCGCGCCGATTTCCCGGGAGGGGACGCCCGGTTGTTATTCCAGTCAATTCGCAAATTGCTTGGGCAGCCTGCGGAGACCAGACTGTTCCTGTGCCATGATTACCCGCCCCCCAGCCGCCAGCCGCGCTGGGAGACAACGGTTGCCGAGCAGCGTGCCCACAATATACATGTGTGCGACGGCATATTGGAAAAGGAGTTTATAGCCATGCGGGAAGCGCGGGATGCGATACTCGACATGCCTATCCTGATGTTTCCATCGGTTCAGGTGAACGTACGGGCGGGAGAAATACCCCCAGCCGAAGAGAACGGTGTCTCGTATCTGAAAATACCCTTGAACCTGATGTGACACGCTCAGGACGCATTGTTCAGCCAACGCGTATCCTGATTTTCAGTCCGCAACCCCAACCCTCCAGCTTTAGCTGGAGGTTGTTGAGTTCTTTCGTAACCAAGACCGCAAGATCGGATAATGTCTTTTAAGGAAGCGCTGAACAAATCCTCGTTGAGCGCGTTGCTGATAAAATCGGGATGATCATAAGGCGCGCGACGCAGGTCGTAGCTGGGACTACGATGCCAAGGAGCGCAACGCGGTGGCTCCCCAGAGCGTGGCCCGAGGGGCCCCGCGAAGCGGGGATCGGGCAGCGTCGGGGATGCCAGACCGCGCTAAAGTATACATGGGGCGCCAGCAGCCCGCTACGGGGTCGCATCTTCCTTCGGAAGAAACTGCTCCGCCCTGCGCGGTCTCGCCCGATTTTACCGCAACCCTTATGGGACGGGACTTTGCTGGCGGTCTGCCTTGTCAGGCTCCTGGCGAAGGGGATCAACCATTCGCGTCGTCGCCTTTCGCGCATCCCATCCCGCAAAGCCACCGCCGCGCCAGCGGAGATTTATTCAGCGCTTCCTTAAAATTGCTGCCCACGCATCCGGCTGACCGGGATCACGGGCAGGCGTGCGGTCCATGGTTCACGATAGAACTGGCTGCCATCAAGGCGTTATTCGCTATCTCCCTATGCGTGAGGCCGTCAGTTCTATATCAGCATCCTTCCAGGCCTTTTTGAAGCGTGCCTCGATGACTTCCGCTTCGGCTTCCTTCTTCTGGGCGCGCAGGGCCTGCAACAACCCGAAAAGGGCCCAGCCATTTTCACGGTTGCGTTGCAGGTCGTTCCAGTAGACCGTTTCCGCCTCATCCGGATATCCCGCCTCGATCAGGATGGCGCCCAGCGCGAGCCGCGGCGGATAATGCCATTCCGCGGGTTCCGTATAAACCAGCGCGTCCTCATAGCGGACCGCACGTTCAAGATGCGCGATGGCCGAATCGAATTTGCCGCGCGCGGCGTCGATTTCACCGGCCAGCACTTCGGGAGCGATCCTGAGCACCGTTCGTGTCGTGTTCTTGGATAAGAGTGCGCCGTCCAGGCCTGGATCCTTCATGATCTCGCGCAAACTTCCCAGTTCCTGATCGGCCCTGGGGAGATCTCCCGTTGCCACGAATGCGAGGCCCCGGACATAGTGCCAGATCCCGTTGAGGAACAGGTTCGTCGCGGGAGGCGAGGGCTCATCGAGTATCTCCTGCCAGTGCCCGAACCTCGCCAGAACCAAATAAGGCACCATGCGGAATTTGGCAGTGAGGGGTATTGCCTTCAGCGTGGCATCGTCTATCTTGCTGGCGGTCTGGCGGGCCATTTTGATCGCCATGCCACTTCGGCCGCTTGCCGTAGCAGAAAACGAAAGAAAATCGATGTTATGAGGATAATAGGCCATAGGGTACAATCCCTGTGCCTGGCATTGGGCGATGTAGTCCTCGTCGGCCGCTATTGCCAACTCGTTGCTTTTTATCGCATCCATATAACGGCCCACTCGCTGATAGATATGCGATGGCATGTGTATCATGTGCCCCGCTGCGGGCATCAGCGGAAGCAGGGCGTCCGCGGCTTGCTCCGCGCGCTCCGGCGTGGCGGTCGGCTCCAGCAGGTGAATCTGCATGTGCAATGCGGCCGGGTGCGCGGGATGGCGACGCAGCACGTCCCCGGTCAGCGCAACGATCTCGGCCGTTCCCTCATAGGGGGCTCCATCACGCATCCAGTATCCCCAGGGACGAATGTCCATTACTGATTCCACATAAAGCATCGCGATATCGGGGTCAGCGGGAAAACGCCGATGCACCGTCTGCATTGCCTGCGCATAGGCCTTGTCATTGGCCGTGCGATCTGCGGCATTGCCCGAATAGCGTTTCTCCAGTGCGATGATCAGTGCCTGCTCCCTTTGCGAGGCCGATCCCATCAGCGATTTCGCCTTCTGCACCAGCTTCAAGGCATCGGGTTCATCCTTGGGATCCATTGGTGCGTTTATATTGGGACCCAGTACCAGCGCCTGGCCCCAGTACGCCATCGCCAGCACGGAATCGAGCCGTGCGGCTTCGCGGAATGCACGCCCCGCTTCGGCATGGTTGAACCCGTAGGCCAGGTTGATGCCCTGGTTGATGAAGAGCTGCGCTCTTTTATTTCGCGTGCTGACCGGGAATGCATGAGTCCCGAGGTTCTGCAGCCTGGGCGCCATTTGCCCATCCGGTCCCGGCTGATTCGCCATGGGGGAAGCTTCATAATGCTTGTGGGTCGGGCCTTGCGCCGCAGGGGCCTGGCGTTGTTCGCCCGGAACCGCGTCGCGCGCTTCCGAGGATGTACCGAAAACACTTGCCCCAACCAGTACCAGTCCCATTATCAGGGAATTAAAAGTACGGGATTCCATTGCGTCTCCTTGAAAGTATTTTTGCAATCAAAAGGGTATCTTTGTCTATTGTCCAGATTCCGCGTTCTGGCAACTCTCCGCCGTGGTGGGATCGATTACGGACAGGATGCGGGAAACACGATTTGCGGGAAAATTTCCTTGCTCGGCGTGAGCTCTTATGGCCGTCTCGTCGGGCGCAATGTAGACGCAATAAATCCTGTCGCCGGTCACATAGCTCTCCACCCACTGGACTGGAGATCGCATGCTGGCAAGCACACTGCATGATTTTTGCGAAATGGCTTGCAGATCCTGCGCGGTGAACGAGCCTGCTTCGGGAATTTCACGTTCAATGATGAATTTGGGCATGTATGCCTCCTATTTCTGGTTGATATGGTTAAATATGACCAGTCGTTTTAATAAAATGGAAAAAAATTAGCGAGATTCAAGGGGCTTGATGAGGCCTGAAAAAGTCGCCGAGCAGATCCTGGCAGCACTGCCTGACGGGCCCGGATGATTTTTCGATTTTCGCTCTCAGCAAGGCTCCCTGCCAGGTATTGACCAATAAATCGGCCATGCCCGCTGCCGGTTTGTCTGTTCTAACCGTGCCTTGCTGCTGCGCCTTGGCCAAACCGGATTGCAGCAAATCCCGATAGCGGTTAACAGCCATCTGGAGGGATTGCTGGCAAAGCGGGCTGGTATCCCCGATCTCGCCCATTAGATTGCCAAGCAGGCAGCCCCCCTTGAAATCGTTTTTTTCCAGTTCCGCGACAAGCTCATCGAAGTAACGCTGTATCGCTCCTAGTGCGTCCGTCCCGGATTGTTGTAAATGAGTGGTCAGTTGGATGATAAAGGGATCCACGTAATGCTGGATGACCTTGGCGCCAAAATCTTCCTTGCTCTCGAAATAATTATAAAAAGAGCCTTTGGGAATATGCACCGCATCCAGAATCTCCTGGAGCCCGGTGCCGTGGTAGCCTTGCCGCATGAGCATGCTCACACCTTGATTCAACAGGTTGTCCCGGTTCGATTCCTTTTTCGCAGATCGAGGCATGGGAGAATAATACGACTGGTTGTCTTTATTTGTCAATTGCTTTTTGCTCGATGATTTGAAGCAGAGAATGCGAAGAGAAACAGGTACGAGGCGGTGGATAGGTTTATGGAAAAGGACTGCAAGCCGCAGCGAGGGTATCGGCGAACACGGAAATGCCAGCGCGCCGGCCGCCTGAACAGGATTTGATCGATCAGGCCGTGCGCCGCTGCAAACTCCGATGGGGGAGGAATTCGTGACTGCAATGGTTTCCTCCTTCTTCAATCAGAATTGAAATTCCTTCGGGTGCGAAGGAGGTGTCCGATTCGAGGCGAAGAAACAGATCGTCCAGCCGGGCATTTTCCGTCGGATCTCCGCTCAGGCCGAACAAGTCTAAAAGTTGAGGTTTTTTCACGGGGTCTCCATAACATTGCGTGCGATTATCAACAAATACCAGCTCCTGCAGATACCATCCACCCCCGCTTCCTTGCGCTTTTCCGTCATCCGGGTTGTGCTGGTCTTGCGAGACCAGCCAGACATGACGATCCGGAAGCGCGGTGATTGGACGATACCGAACCCGGATCGGGAAGTCGTAAAGAAACGGTCAAATATCGGTTAAATTTCGAGGGTGGGAACAGTTTCCGCCCGGATCGGTTGCCCATTCCCATCATTGGGAGAATAATCCGGATGGGGAATGTTGCTTGAGCCGCCAGCCTTGCCGGCGTGGCGCCCCGGATAATCTGAGTTCATGCAGGAGCTGTCTGGAAATGCGAGGCCTGGCCTGTCCATAAACATGCAGGAACGCAGATGCGAGGATAGAATTGGCCGGTCAAGAAAAAGGAAAAAAAGGGGATGGCATGAGTCAGGTGAGTGAACCGCGAGAAAACTGCTGGCAGTTTCATGCGTTTCGGCTGGATAAGAAAAATGCCACCTTATGGCATATTGACGAGGTGGTCCCGTTACGCCCCAAGAATTTTTCAGCGCTGTGCTATCTGGTCGAACGGCATGGTCAACTGGTGACCAAGGATGAGTTGCTGGATGAGGTATGGCAAGGCCGCTGCGTAGGGGATTCGGTGCTGAAAGTCTGCATCAACGAGCTGCGTCAGGCATTAGGGGACGACGCTCGCACCCCTGCCTACCTGGTAACGGTGGCACGCCGTGGCTATCGATTTATTGCTCCCGTTACCGTACCTGCATTACGGCCGGAAAGAGAGGAATACGCCCCGCGCATCCCGCCCGGAAATGGTGACCGGGGCCACTCGTTCATCAGATCCGGCTGCCGGATTCTCCGGGATATGCCCAGGACGCAATTGACGGCTGCCTGGCAACGCTCCCTGGAACACTCCCGCCAGATCCTGTTCCTGGCAGGCGAACCTGGAATCGGCAAGACCACGCTTATCGAGATGTTTCTGGAGGAGATTCGCCATCATGCTCCCATGATCCTGCGCATGCGCTGCGTCAGGCACCTGGGCCAGGGCGAAGCGCTGCTTCCGGTGATCGAGGCCATCGAGAAGCGTTGCCGCGCAGCGGAAGGCGCCGGATTGATCGGGCTATTGCGTCGCCATGCGCCCATCTGGCTCGCGCAATTGCCATCAGTGCTGCCGCCGGTGGAGAGAGAAGTTCTCCAGCGCGAAATTTTCGGCGCCAGCCGCGAACGGATGATACGGGAAGGGTGCGAGCTGCTGGAAGCCATCGCCCGGGAGGCGCCTTTGATTCTCGTCTTCGAGGATCTCCACTGGAGCGACCACGCTACCCTGGATTTGCTGAGCCTGCTGGCCCAGAGAGACGAACCGGCGCAGCTTTTTGCAATAGCCAGCTACCGTCCGGCCGATGCCAGCCGGCAGGCTCATCCGCTTGTTTCGATTCACGAGGAGCTGGTGTCGCGCCGCATAGGCTCGGAGGTTGTCCTGGAGCCATTTTCCCTGGACGAGGTGAACGATTACCTCTCCCGGCGCTTTCCTGGCATTCGCGTTTCGCGCTCGATTGGCGAAGCTCTTTTCCGCCGTACCAGCGGGCTCCCTCTGTTCGTTTCCGATCTGGTCGAATATCTGGTGGCGCAGCACCCGAACTGGCCCGTTTCTCACGAGCCCATGGCCGAGAAAGGATTGCCGCAAGGCATCCACCGCATGATCGAAAGCGAGATCGGGAGGTTGAGCCCGAATGAACAGCAAATGCTGGATGCCGCCAGCGCTATCGGCGCTCATTTTTCCGCGATATTGCTGAGCTCCGTGCTCGGCATGGAACTGGCCGAGGTGGATCGCTGCTGCGATGGGCTGGCTCGGCGCGGCCAGGTATTGCTTCGGGATGGCATGGAGCAGCGCGCCGACGGCAGCGTTGCCGGCAGCTATGCATTCCGCCATGCGCTCTATGTCGAGGTGCTCTATCAGCGGCTTGCTCCCGGACAGGCGATCCGGCTGCATTTCCGCATAGGCGAGGCGATCGAGCGGGAAGGCGACAAGCAGGATCTGACGCATGCAGCGCAGGCCGCCCTGCATTTCGAGAGAGGATGGGACTGGAGCCGGGCGATCAGCTATCTGGCGCAGGCGGCTGCCAGATCATCGCAGCGTTTTGCCAATCGGCAGGCCCATGATTATCTTGCGCGCGCGCTGGCGATGGTCGAGCGTTTGCCGGCGGAAGGCCAGGCTGAGACCCGCATGAGCCTGCTGAAGCAGTCATCGGCAATCAAGCGCTCGATGGGGGAAATGGCGGGAGCCAAGGCGGATCTCGAGAATCTGCTTGCCTGCGCCATCGCCTCGGGAGACCTGAGAAACGAGGTCACGGCGTTTCTCGAACTGAGCCGCATCCTGGCCTGGATGGACAGCCGCAAATGCCGCGAACGGGCCGAACAGGCGCTGATGCGTGCCAAGGTCCTGGGAGACCCGATTCTTCAATCCATAGCGGAAGGCATATGGGGCGGGATGAATCTTCTATTTGGTCCATGGCGCCCCGAGCATGCGCGTGCATGCTACCACGCCATGGAGTTGGCGCGGGCTACCGCAAACCCTCTCGTCCTGCACTCCCGGCTGACGCAGCATGTTTATATCGAAACGCTGGCCTCGCGCTACCGGCATGCCTGCCTGACGGCTGAAGAGGCCCTGGCCCTGTCGCGTACCCTGGGCGATGGCTATATGTTCATGATCGGCCACTATTATTATGGCCTGGCTTTGCTGCATTCCGGCGACTGGGGAAGGTTGCGGGAAATATCCGAGGAAAGCCGGCGCGCGTTCGAACGCAACTGCGACGACGCGAGCCTGCCTCTTCGCCTGCATTCCCAGATTTTGACAGCCTGGCTCCATGTGGAGGCAGGGGATTTTGAAAGCGCGAGGGTCTTGTGCGAAGAGGCACTGCCTCAGGATGCCGGCCGCTGGGCACTCTTTATCCGTATTCATTTTGCAGCCATACATGGCCGGGCGCTGCTTGGGCTTGGGGATCAGAAAGGAGCAATCCGTTGTTTCGAAGTTTTTTTCCAGGCCGAGCAGGACGAATCGCTGCCCATAGCCCGCAATTATTTTTTTCCGGCGTGCCAGGGAGTGTGCGAAGCCTGGCTATCCCTGGGTGAATTTGGAAAGGCTCGCCATTATGCCCTGCGCCTGCATGAATTCTCGGCTGCCGCTCCCGAACGCAGCTATCTTGCCATCAGTCTTGTCCTGCTTGCCGCTATCGATCTAATGGAGGGATCATTGGATGAGGCGGATATCCGGCTCGCCGAGGCGCTCGGGATCGTGGCCGAGGCCGATATCCCGCTGGCCGCCTGGCGCGTTTATGGCGCAGCCGAGAAATTTCACGATTTGCGCGGCCAGGCAGAGCTGGCGAGCCAATTCCGGTTCAGAAAGCGGCAGGCGATAGAGCAACTGCTCGACTCGCTTCACGAAGCCGACCCCCTGGGAGAAAGCCTGCAGGGTTTGAAGGATATCTCATTTCCAGCCACCCAGAAGAGCAGGGTTGATGCTTCGCCCGAGATTCCTGAGCGGGGGCAGCGGCGCGGGCTGGTCGCCATGCATCCGGATGCCGGTTGACTGGCATTTCCCTGGTGCTGCAGATGTGTTTCTGATGGGTTGCGTTTCACTCCACCCATCCTACCGTTGCGACCGCTGCTGCCGCTGGTTTCAAAATAAAACCCGATTGGCGCGCGCCGTTCGCGCGAAAAATGCCGCCAACATATTCCTCGCCTGGCGGCAGTGAATCGAAGCAGGTGCTTGAGCTGCGGGCTGTCATCTTCTGGCCGCCATTCTTCAGCCGGGGCAACGGATGATTTGCTTTTTTCGATTTTACGGCTATAAATACAATAACAGCTCTTTATAAATGTAGGCGCCGGCGCTGATGCAACACCGGCGGCGCTTCCAATTCCAATAACCGGGAAATCGAAAAAATGCCACTGAAATCCTATGGAGTACTGAAGGGCCGCCCCGTGGGCCGCCAACTCGGCTCAGGCGCCAATCCACACTACCAGATCCATATCGTCGATGACACTACGCACTACCGCATTGCAGTGAATGTGGCTTCGCAAATGGCTCCCTCCGAGCTTGAATTTCTGGTGGACTCGCGCTTCGATCATCCGATCCTGGCCGAGCTCGCCAACATACCGCTGGGGTGGCTTGCGCTTCCACCGCGGCCTGGCGGTCTTGCGCTGGATTTTATCCGGGGAAATCTGCTCGACCCGCGCGATATGCGCGTGCTCCCGTTCAATGTTCCGGGTCCCGACAACGATTTGAACGAAAAAATCGACCAGTTCGTGCAGCGCGCGATGGCCGATGAAGATGCGCAGATGTATGCGTTCGGCGAACGCTGGGGACCGGAGAACAATGTGACAGACAAGATATTCGGCTTTGTTCCTGGCAATGGCGTTCACGACATTCATATGAACCAGGGTAATGCGGGGCGTTTCGTAGGGGATGATGGCGTGTACCAGGATGGCGCGCTGATGTTTCATTTCCCCAGGACCAGCCAGTGGGTTGCCGTATTCCTGAAATTCCAGTCCCAGACCTGGCACACCGATGACAGGACCGGGCACCAAACCCGGGCGGCAACCAGCGGCCCGCCTTCGGACCGGAATATCGTATCCAATCCGTTCATCCCTGGCGGGCAGCCTGGCCCGGAAATGCCGGATGGGGCGGTCCGCATCGTCGCTGCGCTGGTCAACAGCATGCAGTCGCCCGAAATCGAGTTCGTCACGCTTCTGAACACTACCCCTGAAACCATTCCGCTGGGGGGATGGCAGATCGCGGACCGGGACAAGAACAGGATGAGCCTCGCGGGTTCCATCGCGGCTGGAGAGACTCTGCGGATACAGCTGCTGCCGCCTGTTTTCCTTCCCAACAAGGGCGGGATCATCACGCTTCTGAACGATCGCGGGTTGCGTGTGGACGGCGTGGCCTACACCGGCGCCCAGGCAGGCAACCCGGGCTGGACGGTGAAATTCTAGGGAAGCGCTGAACAAGTCTCCGCCGACGCCGCGGCCCGGCCTGAGCCGGGCCGCATACGATATTGCACCTCAGCTTTTGCCGCGATGCCCCGATTTTTCACGCATCTGGTTCATCTGCTCCCGCTGCGCATCAGTCAGAATATCCTGGATCTCCCCCCGTACCTTGCTGCGCTGGACGATCAGGTCCGCCACCAGTTGGCCGCGTTCCTGCGCCAATGCTGCTACCTGGCTGCTATCGCTCTTGCCGCTGCGGGCCAGTTGCTTTAGCGCCTTGCGGTTGGTTTGCATCTTTTCCCGCAGGTTGGCTCGCTGGGGTTGCGATTTTTGCAAAACCGCCTGGACCGAAGAGCGCTGTTCCGCCGTCAGTTTGAGGCGATCGGTCATCCGGTCCAGAAATTTTTCTCCTCCGTGCATGCCTTCTCCTTTCATTCCGGAATGCCTGCCATGGTGGCAGTCATGCCAGGTTTTGGTCGAATTGCTGTTGTCCGGGCCGGGAGCGGCCAGAACCATGCTGCTTGCCAGCAGGCCGCTGATCAATACGATTTTCGCGATGGATTTCATGAGCTGATGTCTCCTAGAGGTCATTTGCCAGATTCCACCGTGATAGCGTGATAGTCACGCAGTGCCCACGGTGTGAGCAAATAATAGAACCGGGGCATGTCAATGTGGGTGAGGGAAGCGTAAAGTTGTGTAAAGAAGCGGAAAGGCGCTTTATTTGACCGAGATGGTTTGGCAATATCCTTCTACAGCAAGCCGGAACAATCCATGGAACCTACAAGACGATGGCGCGCATACTCCTGGCCGATGATGACACTGAATTAGGCGATATGCTGGCCGACTATCTCGGCAGGGAAGGCTTCGAGGTCGAACTGGCGCATGACGGCAGCACCGCGCTGGCCAGGGCACTGGCCGCTGAATACGATCTCCTGATACTCGACATCATGATGCCGGGCCGCAACGGCTTCGACGTGCTGCGCGAGTTGCGCACGCATTCCATGCTTCCCGTGCTGATACTGACAGCGCGGGGGGATGACGTCGACAGCATCGTGGGGCTCGAACTCGGAGCCGATGATTACCTTGCCAAGCCGTCCAACCCAAGAGTACTGGCGGCGAGGATTCGCGCGATTCTGAGGAGAGTCGAAGCGCAAGCCGAGTCCGGCGGGGATGGAACCCCGGGCAGGATCGCACTGAATGATATTGTCATCCATTCCGGTTCGCGTGCCGTGGAATGCGCGGGCAAGCCCCTCTCCATGACCAGCACCGAATTCAGTCTCCTGCATGTGCTGCTCGATGAAGCCGGCAATGTCGTTTCGAAAGCGGTTTTGTCCGAGCGGGCGCTCGGCCGCAAATTGAGCCGTTATGATCGCAGCCTCGACATGCACGTGAGCAATCTGCGCAAGAAACTGGGACCGCTGCCCGATGGCCAGGAACGGATCAAGACCGTCCGGGGCATCGGTTATATTTATTCCCGGGCATGATGGTCCTCGCGGTGCATAAGCTCTTCTGGAAAATATTTCTCTCGTTCTGGCTTACGTTGATCATCTTCACCGGCGTGCTGATGTTCGCCGCTTCCAGCTATCTGGAACATATACGGACGCAGCAGGATATCGGCAGTGTCCGCTCCCGCCTGTCGGGCTACCTGGAGCAGGCACGGGCGGTCACCCAGCAAACAGGTGTTCAAGGGCTGAGGGAATGGCTGGAACACCTGGACCGCAGCGAAGCCATACCGATCTTTCTGATAGATGAAAAGGGGCAGGATCTGCTCGGGCGGGACGTACCGCCGGATATCATCGCGAGAATGGAGCGCAGGCGCGAGTATGCTGGACGCATGGAACGGAAGCGGCACCGGCATGCGGAGCCCATTCTGCTGGCGGATGGAAGCGCCTACCGTATGGTACCCGATTTCCAGAGCGCCACGTTGCTGCGGATCTTGCAGCGGCCCAGGGTCATCGCGCTTCCCGTCACGATCGCGGCGCTGATAAGCATATTGGCTTGCATGCTGCTCAGCCGCTATCTGACGCTTCCGCTCGAGCGGCTGCGGAGGGCCGCCCAGCATATCGCGGCGGGCGATCTTGCCCAGCGCGTGGCCCCTTCCATGGGCCGCCGCCAGGATGAAATCGCGGACCTGGCGGGAGCGTTCGACAGGATGGCTGAACGGCTGGAAAGAGCATTCAACGCCCAACGGCAACTGCTGAGCGATGCATCCCATGAATTGCGCTCGCCTCTCGCGCGGCTTCAGGTCGCGCTGGAGCTTGCGCGGCAACGGTCCCGCGGCGATGCGGAAGAAGAGCTTGGCCGCATCGAGCTCGAAATAGAACGCCTGAATGGGTTGATAGGCCAGCTTCTGGAGTTTTCCCGCCTGGAAGCGGGAGTGGATGCTGCGCATATCCAGCGGGTCGAAATGCAGGAGCTGCTGGAAGGTATCATAGCGGATGCGCAATTCGAGGCGGAATCAAGGGGCTGCAAAGTCAGCCTGGGTGTATCCTTCGAGGCGGTCATCAATGGCAATGCCATGCTGCTGCGCAGTGCCATCGAGAACGTCGTTCGCAATGCCGCCAGATACACGAAGCCGGGCACAGCAGTGGAGATCGGCATGTGGAAAGAGGCGGGGAAACCAGGCGGCATCGTTATCCAGGTGCGCGATCATGGGCCTGGTGTCCCGGAGGAAATGCTGCCCCATCTTTTTGAACCATTCGTCCGGGTGGAAGCAGCCCGGGACCGCTCGAGCGGCGGGCACGGGCTTGGCCTTGCCATCGCCGATCGCGCGGTTCGCTTGTATGGCGGCAGTATCGCCGCCAGGAACGAGCAGGGCGGAGGGTTGAGTGTGCTTATACGCCTGCCGCTCGCGAAAACCTGAGGCTGGCAGGAGAGCGTAGGGAGTTTTTTAACCTTGCAGTGAAGTCACCATGCAGGTGAGCGCCGAATATCGCGAAAGCCTTTGCGGATCAAGGTTCCAAACTAAAAATGAGTGACCGGTTGCCGGATTTTGGGATGACGGGTCACGCTTTGCTCCGTCCATTCCACGTCTGCTTCTACATTTCCTTCGATGAATTCGCTTTCTCCCGGAAGAATTTCTCCACTTCCTCCAGCTCGCGGGTGCGCTTCATGGGCGGCAGGCTCTGCCAGATTTTCCTGCCGTAGGGCTTGGTGATGAGCCGTGGATCGCAGATCATCAGCACGCCGTGATCCTTCTCGTCGCGGATCAGGCGTCCCGCCCCCTGCTTGAGGTTGATGACTGCGCGCGGCAACTGGTATTCCAGAAAGGCGTTGCGTCCCTCCCTGTTGATCTTGTCGATGCGTGCCGCGAGCACCGGGTCGTCGGGCGGGGCGAAAGGCAATTTGTCGATCACCACCAGCGATAATGCCTCGCCGCGCACGTCCACTCCCTCCCAGAAGGATTGGCTGCCGACCAGCACGGCATTGCCCATGTTGCGGAAACGCTCCAGCATATGGGTGCGCGAGCCCTGGCCTTGCAGCAGCAAAGGATATTCCAGCTTCTCCTGCTCGAACGCCTTTGCCAGCAGGTCATGGGTGCGCTGCATGGCGCGCAGGCTGGTGCACAGGAAGAAGGCACGCCCGCGGCTGGCTTTCAGCACGGGGAGCGCGGCTTTCACCACGTCCTCGGCGTAGTGCAGGTTATTCGGGTCGGACATGCCTGCCGGCACGTAGAGCAGGGCCTGGTTGGCGAAGTCGAACGGGCTCTCCCAGCAGGCGGACTGGGCCGCATGCGGCGGCGCGCTCAAGCCCATCTCTCCATGATAGTGCGAGAAATCGCCCTTCACTGACAAGGTTGCGGAAGTAAAAATCCAGGCGCGTGGAGATCCGGCGAGCTGTCTGCCGAATATTTCCGCGATGGACAGAGGGGTGGCGTTGAGCTGCAGCGCATGGCTGAATACTTCGACCCAGCGCACGAATCCTTCGGCTTCCGCCTGGTCGCGCCAGCGCCTGACGCTCCCGGTTATTTCCCTGGCGCGCTGCCAGCAGCTTTCCAGACCTTCCGAGCGTTCCGCCTGGCTTTCCAGAAGCTCGCCCAGTGAATCGAGAGCGCCGAGCAGTGTGTCGAGCGCGGCGCCAAACCGGGGATTCTGCTTCACGGCGGCCAGCGGCAGCCGGAGATTCTCGCCTTCGACGGCCAGGCGGAAATCGCGCGCCGCTTTTTCCATCGCAGCGATTGCCGGGGGCAGGGCGGCAAAATCCCTGGCGCCGCGCAACGCCTCCGCCTCCGCGTCGCGCCCCAGCTCCAGCAACTGGCTGGTGCTCACGGATTCCCCGAAAAACAGACTGGCAGTTTCAGGGAGCTGGTGGGCTTCGTCGAATATTACCGTATTGCAGGCAGGCAGCAGTTCCGACACGCCCTCGTCCCGCAGCATGACATCGGCAAAAAAAAGATGGTGGTTGACCACGACCACATCCGAGAGCAGCGCCTGCTTGCGCGCCTCCATGACAAAGCATTTTTTATGGTGCGGGCAATCCGAGCCGAGGCAATTGTCCCGCGTGGAAGTGACCTGTTGCCAGACCGCGGCATTCTCCGGCACTTCGCTCAGGCCGCTTTTGTCGCCGCTCCTGCTCACGGCGGCATAGCGCTCGATCAGCTTCAGGTATCTGGTTTCCTGGCGGCTGGCAAAGCTCAGCCGCTCATCCTGAAGCGTTCGTTCCAGGTGATAATGGCATACGTAGTTGGCGCGGCCTTTCAATAGCGAGACGGTCACAGGCGCCTTGAGCGCCACCCGCACGGTCGGTATGTCGCGATTGAAAAGCTGGTCCTGCAAGGTTTTGGTGCCGGTGGAGATGATGACCTTGCCGCCGGCCAGCAATGCCGGCACCAAGTAGGCAAACGTTTTCCCGGTACCGGTGCCGGCTTCGGCCACGAGGATGCGATTTTCCGCTATGGTATCGGCTATCGCCCGCGCCATCTCGAGTTGCTGGGCGCGTGCGCTGTAGCCGGGGACAGCGCGCGCAAGCGGGCCCTGGGCGGAGAAAAAGGAATCGATATCGGGCATGGGAGCCGTCGAAATAACGAGCTGCCATGATAACCCAGGTCAGCCGCTGCTTCACGTCAATCGATCCGATGCCGAATCGGGAGAGGAATGGGCGGCAGGGGTGGTTATCCCAAATCCGGCAGTTGGAAAGGGTGGAGTATGCAGTTCCCGGAGTGCAGGGCAAGGCGCTGCGACGCGCAATGGCTATTTCATTCGGGAGCTGCAACGCAGCCGTATGCCCCAAAAATCGCGTAATCCACCTTGCGGCGAACTCGCCATGTAGATAAATGTCGAGTTCCGCAAAAAATTTTTATGGATCACGGCTCCAAGCTGGAATCGAGCGCTCAGCGCCGGATTTGCGGCTATTCAGGCATCGCGGAAAAGCCGCTGTTTTTCAGCTTCTTCGCCGGTGACGCGCTGCGTCCGACCTGATACGTTTTTTTCCATACGATCTTGCATAGCGGATCCCCGAATATCGTCCGCTTCTGGGCGATGTTTTTTGCCACTGCGCTCAATGCAGCCATGCTGATTACGGCGAATATCACCAGAAGTATCAGCGGAAGCCATCTCTTTACCAATGTAACCTCCTTGGCATGATAGCCGATCAAGTTATGCCGAACAGCCCATGCATGGCCGGCAAAAAAATGGCGGGGATCACCCCGCCAGAGGGGAATCGAAATAAGCTCTCAGGGATAGGAATTCATCGCTCTCCCACGACCTGGCCGTGAGACCCGCTCATCATGGCTGGAGTCGCAGCAGACCGGGCTCCGGCGTGCGTCAACCGCCGCCCGGCAGCGGGAGCGTCGCGATGTTGCAGCCTTGCGGCGGTCTGCCGATGAAAGGCGGCCTTGTTCAAACTCGTCTTTGCCGCCTGTTCGTACTTGACCATCAGAGCCCAGGTGTGGGATTGTTTGTCCTGTGCTTGCCGGCCATAGAAATAGCTTTTTTCCTGGTAATGATCGAGCAGATTCTGCTGTTCCCGAGCGTTTGTCTGCATTTCCCTGGCAAGGTTTTCATAGTGTTCCGTCAGAGCCAGATGATCGCCCGGAGTTCTGGCATTTTTTGAGGCCTGGCGCAATGAGGGATTATCCACGGCTTCGTACCGGCTCATGGGCGCGCAAGAAGCAAGCAGGCAAGGAATAATCATGCATAACAAAAATCTTCCCGGTTTCATCCCGTACCTTCGCGATTCCGTCTGTGTCTGCTATAGCCATTTAAAGAATATGCGAAGCATCATGTATGGCTGCAGTTTACCGGCTGCCGGGTACTTTGTCAACTTATGTATGTATAAAGTGCGCCAAACATTGCGGAAGATCCTTTATTGGCGGCCATCCAGATATGCCATGTCATTTTTATCCCACTTGAAACGTGTCGTTGACATGAAGAAAATGAATGTGCAGGCAATGCATTCCGGCCAGGATGATTCCCTGGCAGCCATTTCCATTCGTCTTCGTATTACGATGATAAGATTGTCATGCCTGCGACTGCATCAGGCGATGCGCTTCTATGCCGCTACTGGATTGGGACCTGCTGACAGGCCCTGATGGAGGGGAGGGCGCAGTCAGGCAAATCAGTCCTTGATTTGCGTTTTCCTTTCGGGACGATGCCTGATTTATTATTTCCGGATTCTGCATGATCGAGATCGTCCGCGTTGCCCTGCGACGTCCTTATACATTTGCTGTGCTGGCGCTGCTCATCCTGCTTATCGGGCCGCTGACGATTTTGCGCACGCCAGTCGATATCTTCCCTGAGATACGCATCCCGGTGGTCGCGGTCGTATGGCAGTACACCGGCTTGCCGCCCGATGAAATGGCAGGGCGCATCATGACGCTATTCCAGCGTTCGTTGACGACAACAGTCAACGACATCGAGCATATCGAGGCAAATTCGTACGCCGGCTCGGGCGTCGTCAAGATATTCTTTCAGCCCGGCGTGGATATCGCTACGGCCAATGCTCAGGTCACGGCAATTTCGCAGACAGTCGTCAGGCAAATGCCGCTGGGCACGACACCTCCCCTGATTCTCAACTATAACGCCTCGACCGTGCCGATCATCCAGCTCGCCTTATCCGGCAAGGGGATGTCCGAGCAATCGCTTGCCGATCTTGCCCTGAATACTGTTCGCCTGCGCCTGGTTACCGTGCCCGGCGCCGCGCTTCCGTTTCCCTACGGGGGAAAGACGCGCCAGATCCAGATTGATCTCGATGCGGCGGCGTTGCAGGCACGGGGCTTGACCGCGCAGGATGTAGGCAATGCCCTTGCCGCCCAGAATCTCATCACGCCCATCGGCACGCAGAAGATCGATGCCTTCGAATATACCCTGCAGCTGAACAACGCCGCTTCGTTTATCGAGGATCTCGGCGACCTGCCGATCAAGGCAGTCGATGGCGCAACGATTTACATCAGGGATGTAGCCCAGGTGCGTGATGGCAGCGCGCCGCAAACCAATATCGTGCATGTGGACGGCACGCGCTCGGTGGTCATGACAGTTCTGAAGAATGGCATGATTTCCACGCTGGCCATCGTTTCCGGAATCAGGAAAAAGCTTGCTGAGATAGCGCCTGCGTTGCCGGAAAATCTCGAAATCGTGCCGATCAACGACCAGTCGTTCTTTGTGCGCGCGGCCATCAAGGGGGTTGCGCTGGAAGGCGCGATCGCGGCTGTATTGACAAGCGTCATGATACTGCTGTTCCTCGGGAGCTGGCGCTCGACGGTAATCGTTGCCGTATCGATTCCTCTTTCCATACTCGGTGCGATCATCTGCCTGGCGGCGCTGGGTGAAACATTGAACATCATGACGCTTGGCGGCCTTGCGCTTGCCGTCGGCATACTTGTTGACGATGCCACGGTCACCATCGAGAGCATCAATCTCCATCTCGAGCAAGGCAAGGATGTTGAAACCGCCATCATGGATGGCGCCACCCAGATCGCGACCCCGGCGTTCGTATCGCTGCTATGCATCTGCATCGTGTTTATCCCGATGTTCTTTCTCGAAGGCGTGGCGCGCTATCTATTCGTACCCATGGCAATGGCTGTCATGTTTTCGATTGCCTGGTCCTTCCTCCTTTCGCGCACGCTCGTGCCGACCATGTCCAAATATCTGCTGCGCCCCCATGTGCTGGAGGCCGTCAAAGCGCCGCCGCGCAATTTTCCGGAGCGTTTCCAGCGCGGCTTCGAAGTACGGTTCGAGCACCTTCGCTCCCGCTATCATGTTTATCTGCAACTGGCGCTGGCGCACCGGCGCATATTTGTGATGAGCTTTCTGGCTTGTGTGCTAGCCTCGTTTTTGCTATTGCCGTTTCTGGGCATGAATTTTTTTCCGTCGGTCGATAGCGGCCAGATCCTGATGCACGCGCGTACGCAGGTCGGGACGCGCGTGGAGGAAAGCGCAAACCAGTTCGCCGACATCCAGAAGGCAATCCGGAAAATCATTCCGCCAGAAGAAATCGAGGTAATGATCGATAATATCGGCCTGCCGCCCAGCAGCATCAATCTCACCTACAACAATACCGGGGTAATGGGAACGCAGGACGGGGACATCCAGATCGCGTTGAAGAAAGGTCATCAGCCCACCGAGGGCTATGTGCGCGAGCTGCGGGAACAGCTCCCTCCAGCCTTTCCCGGCGTGACATTTTCGTTTCCGCCGGCGGATATCGTCAGCCAGATATTGAACTTTGGTTCGCCGGCGCCCATTGAAATACAGGTGCGCGGCAGCGATCTCGCAGCAAACTTCGATTATGCCAATTCCCTTTTGCCGGAAATACGCCGTATTTCCGGGATCGCGGATGTTCGCATACAGCAGTCCCGAAGAAGGCCCGTCTTCGACATCGATGTCGACCGCACGCGTGCCCAGCAGCTGGGCATCACCATGCGCGACGTGACCAACAATCTGGTCGCCAGCCTTGCCGGCAGCAGCCAGGTCGCTCCGACCTTCTGGTTGAACCCGAAAAATGGCGTCCAGTATCCGATCGTGATACAAACACCGCAGTACCGTCTGGATTCGCTCGCCGCACTTGCCAATCTGCCGGTTGGCGCGAGCGGCGATATCCCGCAGGTGCTTGGCGCGGTTGCCGAATTCACGCGCACAAGCGGCAACGCGCTGGTAAGCCAGTATGATATCCAGCCGATGGTGCAGATCCATGCAGCCACGCACGGACGCGACCTGGGCGCAGTCGCAGCGGAATTGCGCCGGGTTCTCGACGATAACGCGAGTAAAGCGCCCAGAGGGTCATCCGTTTCGCTGCTCGGGCAAGTCAGCACGATGGAAAGCGCATTCTCGGGCCTGCTGTTCGGCCTGTTAGGCGCCATTGTGCTTATTTACCTGCTGATCGTCGTGAATTTCCAATCCTGGACAGATCCTTTCGTCATCATCACAGCATTGCCGGCAGCGCTCGCCGGCATCATCTGGATGCTATTCATCACCCGCACGCCGATATCCGTGCCGGTGCTGACTGGCGCGATCATGTGCATGGGCGTGGCGACCGCCAACAGCGTGCTCATGATCAGTTTTGCGCGCGAACGGCTAGATGAGATCGGGAATGCGGCTGCCGCTGCGCTTGACGCCGGATTCGTGCGTTCCCGCCCGGTTATCATGACGGCCCTGGCGATGATCATCGGCATGGTGCCGATGGCTCTGGGCCTGGGCGAGGGCGGGGAGCAGAATGCCCCGCTTGGCCGCGCCGTTATCGGCGGATTGATCTTTGCCACCCTGGCCACGCTCATTTTCGTCCCGGTCGTTTTCAGCATCGTGCATGGAAGGCACGGCAAGGCGCCTGGGTCGGGTCTTGCAACGGAAAAACCTCATGCCACCTGATTCGCCCGCACCCCCGGCCTCTGCCCGCAAACTTCGCCTTGCCGGCATGGCTGCCATGCTCGGCGTCCTGATTATCGTCGGCAGTGGCCTGGCCATGCGAGCGTTCGATGACAAGCGTTTGCGCGATTGGACCGACGAACAGATTATCCCGACTGTTACGGTTCTTGAACCGGTCTCCAGCGGGGGGACGGTGCGATTCGATCTGCCTGGCCGTCTGCAGGCCTATTCGCGCGCGCTGCTCTATGCGCGCGTCGACGGGTATCTGAAAAGCTGGAAAACCGATATTGGCGCACAGGTCAAGGCTGGAGAGTTGCTCGCCGAAATCGAGACACCCGATCTTGATCAGCAGTTATTGCAGGCAAAAGCCGACCTGGCCAGTACACAGGCGACCGCTGCGCTTGCCAGAACGACTGCTGAACGCTGGGAGCAGCTTGTGGATTCGGGGTATGCTTCAAAACAGGCTGCCGCTGAAAAAACAGGCGACTTCAAGACCAAGGAGGCTCTGGTTAAATCGGCTCAGGCGAATGTCGAGCGTCTGGTGGCATTGAAGAAGTTTACCCGCATCGTTGCTCCCTTTGACGGTATCGTCACTGCCCGCCTGACTGACATCGGGGTACTGGTCAATGCGGGCAGCGGCGTGGGCCAGCAGCTCTTCGAAATATCGAATACCCGGACATTGCGGGTATATGTCAGCGTACCGCAGGTTTACGTACCCCGTATTCCGCCTGGCAGCCCGGTTGCCATCACCGTACCGGAACGGCCGGGCAAGGCCTACTCCGCGACAGTCGCGGCATCGGCGCAGGCGGTTGACAGTACTGCGGGAACGACGCTCATGCAGATTCACGTCGACAATGCCGATGGCGAGTTGCTGCCCGGGGCGTTCGCAAATATCAACTTCCAGTTACCCGGAGACGAGACAGTGATGAGCGTGCCTGCGAGCGCGCTGATGTTCGACAAGGCGGGATTGCGTGTTGCGACGGTGGATGCGAACAACAGGGTTGTGCTAAAAACGGTGACTATCATGCGCGACTTGGGCAAGACTGTCGAGCTTGCCTCGGGCCTGGTTCCTGGCGATCGCGTTATCGAAAGCCCCCCGGATGGCATCGCGGATGGCGATGGCGTGCGCATCAGCCACGCCGCGGGCAAGCCAGACAGAACCAATGGCGCGCCCAGCGGCGGCAAGGGCTTTTACTAGCCATATTCTGCCATGGTCTTGATCAAAATCCGCATCCCTGCCGGATACGAGGTTCGTCCTCCGATAGCATCCGCTTTTGCTCCAGGCAAGGCTGCAAGGTTGCAAAGCCGCCGCCTGGAACAGGATGGCGCCTAACGCCGGCGGGAATCCATCCAGTTCCGCATCCGTCTGGACTTCACGATTTTGTACGCGAACAGGCTCAGCAGCATCATCACGATCAGCGGCCCGATCGCGGAACGAAAAATGTTCGTGTAATTGATCATGCGTACTCTCAAGGGATACTGGTAATGCACGGGCGGTACCGCGTCTCCCGTGATGAAGACGGTATAGAGGCCCTTGTCCAGGGTCGTTTCGCCCTTGATTACGCCGTCCGGATGATAGCTGGGCCGGACATATGTCACGGTCTCATCTTCGGCCTCGCTGGTGCCCCGTACAATGCGCATCCCTACGGGTATGTCCCGTAGCGCCTGATCCACCAAATCCACAACGAGGAATGTTTCGCCTTCCTTCGGAATTTCCGTACAGTATTGGTCTCCCGGCTCGTATTGTGGTTGATAGGCACTCAAATGCACCATGCTATTGTCGCCCATCCGCCTCATGCAGGTATCTTCTTCCATGGTTACTTTTCCATGCGCTCCGGCTGCGCCGCAGTATAGCGCCGCCGCCAATGCCAGCACCGAGGTGCAAGCTTGCATCACTCGCTTTATCACCATTTATATCCTCTTTTTCACTATTGCTTGCCATGTTGTTCGCCAGGGACGGCCGTCCCATTTTCATTCCCGCAATATTCGTGCCCGGGTCGGCAAAAACTGTTCCAGTCGATTCCATCCAGCGGGCAAGATAAAAACGCCGTTTAATCCTGCTAACGCTTGCACAATGAAAGTATATTAAATTCATGGCCAATGCAATCAAAATTTACAGACGGCACGAGTTGGAACGAGCTGCCTTGCCTTCGCTATCCAGGGTCTGCCAATATTTCAGAGTATGGTAGCGTCCTTGTTTGCCCATGTCCTCCGGCTACTGCGCCAGCAATCCTTTCTCGAGATAGGCGATATCGAACGGCATGATGATGCGCGAATCGGGTGAGATCAGCGACCCATCCTTACCGGCATAGTCAAGCCGGCTCAGCATATCCTTGATGACATTGAGCCGGGTAAGCGGCTTGTCATCGGCGCGCACCACCGTCCAGGGGGTGATGAGATTATGGGTGCGCGCCAGCATCTCGTTTCGCGCCTGTGTATATTGTTTCCATTTTTTTAGCGCGAGCTCATCCAGTCCGCTGATCTTCCACTGGGTAAGCGGATTTTTCTTCCGGTCTTCCAGACGTTCCGCCTGTTCCGGTTTGCTGATGTCAAGGTAGTATTTCAGGAGTTTGACGCCGGACCGGATCAGCATATGCTCGAATTCCGGCACAGAGGTCATGAATTCCTCGTATTCTTCGTCGGTGCAAAATCCCATGACCCGTTCCACCCCCGCCCGGTTGTACCAGCTGCGATTGAACAGCACGAGTTCCTGAGATGCCGGCAAATGCCGCACATAGCGCTGAAAATACCACGAGTTGTTGTCGCGGTCGGAGGGTTTGCCAAGGGCGACCACCCGTGTTTCGCGGGGACTGAGGTGCTCGGTGATGCGCTTGATGGTTCCATCCTTTCCCGCGGCATCCCGGCCTTCGAAGATGACCAGTATCTTGTCGTTACACTGTATGAAATGGCGCTGCAGCTTGACGAGCTCGACCTGAAGGCGATAAAGCGTCTCCTTATACTCCTTTTTCGAGATTTCTGGCACTTCCATCTCGAAGTCCATCCCATTCTTTTTTGTCTTTTTACTTTTGCTCATGGCATATCCGCTCCTGTTTTGTTCGCCGCCCTGGTCTTCATGCAGAGATGCCTGTTCCTCGCGGAGGCCCATGCTGCATCATACACTTCTTCCGCAACGCATCCGCGCCCCTGCCGAACCCCGCTTATGCACGCCGGGAGCGCCTTCCTTGTCGCAGGAACGCTTTCCATGTCGAGGAACTTTTTCCATGTTGAGGAATTTTTTCCTGGTCTTCAGGAGCGCTGCGTGCGCGATACATGATGGCATACATGCAGGGAACAAAAAATAGCGTATATATCGTTGCAAACGTCAGGCCGCCAATGACTGCACGGCCCAGCGGCGCATTGGTGGATCCTCCCATCGCCATCGGGAGCATGCCCATGATCATGGCCGCCGCAGTCATGAGCACAGGGCGAATCCGGGCTTTGCCGGCCTCGACGGCGGCAAGCAGCAGGTCGCCATGCGCTTCGATGCGCTCCAGCGCATAGGCCACGACCAGTATGGAATTTGCCGTGGCCGTTCCCATGGCCATGATGGCGCCTGTCAGGGCCGGGACGGAAATATTCGTCTGGCTCAGGAACAGGGCCCAGGCGATGCCTGCCAGAGCGCCGGGCAGGGCGGTGATGATGATGAAGGGAATCAGCCATGATTGAAAATTGATGACAAGCATGAGATAGATCAGCACCACGGCCGCCAGGAGGCCGACCAGCAGTTCTCCATAGGTGGCGATCATGATCTCGGCCTGGCCGCTGATTTTGACGGTGGAGCCGCGGGGAAGCTCATCCTTCATCTCGTCGACGATTTTCCTGACGTCGTCCAGCACTCCGCCCAGCCCCCGTCCTTCGGCGGACACATAGACTTCAATCAGCGGCATGACACCCCTGTGGGTCACCAGGCCAGGCGTGCCTACCGGCGATTGCTCCGTGAGATTGCCCAGGAGCTGATAACCCTGATCCAGGCCGGCATCCCCAACCGTCTTGACGGGAATCAGGTTCAAGTCATTGGTGCTTGCGACCTGATGTTGAGGATTATAGATATTGATCTGGTATGAAATGCCGGTCTTCAGATCCAGCCAGTATTTCTGGTCGATCTGCTGGGTTCCGTTGGTCGTGATCAGCATATTCAGGGCGATATCCGCTTCGTTCCTGTCAATATCGAGCCCGTATGTCCTCTGGCCTTCAACAAGCAAGGTGGGCGTGCGCATGGTTTGCTGGATCACCACATCGGAGGAGCCGGGAATTTTACGCAGCTTGCTTTGCAATTTACGGGCGTATTCGTAGTTGCTGTACATATCCATCCCCTTGATCTGAACATCGATCGGAGAAGGGGAACCGAAATTCAGGATTTTCGCTATCAGGTCGGCCGGCTGAAAGGTGAATTCACTTCCCGGATAGCGCTCCTTCAGGCCGTCATGCAGAATTTTCCGGATATCCCACACCGCTGATTTATCGTTGAACAGGGTGATCGTCAGGTCGCAGTCCTGCGATCCGATGGTGGGCGTCGGAATGAACGCCAGGTTATGCGGCCCGACGGGTATGCCGCAATTGCTGATGATTTCTTCGACCTGCCCGGGAAGCATCTGATGGATATCGTTCGAAACGAGCGTGGTGATGCGGTTTGTGGCCTCCATCCGCGTGCCAAGAGGCGCCCGCATGTGCATCTGTATAATCCCGGACCTGACCTCGGGAAAAAAATCGCGGCCGTTGAAGTAGAACAGGATAAGAGAGACGAGCGCGAAAGCCAGCATGATCGTGGCGAACCGGCGGCGGTTTGCAATCGTTTGTTCGAGCAGCCCGCCATACCAGCCGCAGAACCGGAGAAAGCGAACCTCGAATCCCTCCTGGAAACGGGAGAAAATCCCCAGATGATATTTTAGCCTCTGTAGAAAACCTGCAAACTTTCCCGTTGGCTTTTCCTTGCTCTGGCCACTCTCTTTTTTGTGCTTTTCTGCATGATTTCGCTGAAATGTTGCAAATTTCCCCTGCGGTTTTTCCTCGGTCCGGTCGCCATCCTTTTTACGTTTTTCTGTGCCAGGATGCACCAGAATATATTTCGCCAGGGTCGGCACCAGCGTAAACGACAGGATGAAGGACGCCAGCATGGCAAATATCACTGACAGCGCCATCGGCTTGAACAGAAAGCCCGATACGCCGGAAAGCGTGAACAGCGGCAGCCAGACTATGGATATGCATAATGTGGCGAGCAGCGTCGGAATAACGATCTGGTTTGCCGCATCGATAATTGCCTCATCGAGTTTCTTGCCCATTTTCAGGTGAGTATCGATGTTCTCGGTCATCACCGTCGCGTTGTCGACAAGAATCCCCACCGCCAGCGCCAATCCGCCCAGCGTCATGACATTCAACGACTCGCCCAGCGCCTGCAGACAGATGACGGAGGTGAGAATGCACAACGGGATGGAAGTCGTAATGACGATCATGGGACGCCACGAACCGAGCAAAAGCATGGCGATCAAACCGACAAGCAGGCCGGCGATCAGCATTTCATGCGTCACCTCCCTGATGGATTCCCGCACGAAAACCGATGCGTCGTTGAGGACTTCAACCTTCACGTCAGGCGGCACGATCTCCTTGATGAGCGGAAGGGCTTCCTTGACGCCGGCAACCACGTCCAGGGTCGACACATCGCCGCTTTTCATGACGACAATAGTGACAGCCTGTTTACCCTTCGCAATGATGGAGTTCGTTTGCGGCGGACCCGCGAGCTGGACATCGGCGACATCGCGCAGAAAGATGAACGAATTTCCCTCCCGCTTTATCGGAATACGGTTGAATCTCTCGATATCCGGCGGCATCGCGTTTGTCTGGACCATCCAGTCGGTCTGCTTGATCTTCATGTCGCCCGCGGGCAGCACGATATTCTGGTGATCGAAGACCGCATGGATATCGGTTGGCGACAGGTTGTGATCCAGCAATTTTTCCCTATCGAGGGATACCAGAAGCTGTATGGGCTTTCCACCGTAAGGATGCGGAACGATCGCCCCCGGGATCACGATAATCAGGGGTCTGATTCGAGCGAAGGCAAGATTGTAGAGGTCTGCCGGCGTCATGCTTTCCGAGGTAAGTTTCAGCATGACAACCGGTACCGAAGAGGCTTCCAGGCGCATGATCATGGGCGGGGAAATATCCGGCGGCAACGCCTTGACGATCGTCTGGCTTATCGCGGTAACTTCCGCTTCGGCGCCAGGGAGACTGGTGTCGGGCTGAAGAAAAATATTGGTGATGCTGATGCCGTAGTACGCCTGGCTGACGATGTCCGCGATGCCTTCCACCGTCGACGTCAATGCGCGCTCGAAATAAAAGGTGATACGGCCGGATACATCCAGCGGCAGCATGCCGGCGTATGCCCAGACCACGGAAATGACGGGGATTTTGATGGAGGGAAAAATGTCCGTCGGCGAATCTCGTATCGCCCGGATTCCGAATATGACGATCAGAATCGAAAGAACCACGAAGGTATAAGGCCTGCGCAACGCGATAAGCACGAGCTGGTTCATATCATGTTTCCCCTTATACCTTGATACTTTAGGTAAAAAAATTCATTACCTGCAATACTGCACGCAAGAGGAGGCGATTCTGATTCTTTTACAGACCTTTATCGACGATCAAGGGAAGTCCCGAGCAAGTCACCGCTGGCGCGGCGGTGGTTTGCGGGATGGGATACGCAAAAAGCGGCGATGCGAATGGATCTCTTCCAGAGGAAGATACGACCCCGCAGCGGGGCATCGTTGCCCCGGCTACGACCTGCCTCGCGCGCCTCATGCTCATCCCGATTCTGCCGCCAACGCGCCCGGTGAGGTTATTCAGGACTCCCCCGAATTAGACATCGAAATGGCCCCGGAATTCGGACCGTTGGATAATTAGGAGCTTTGGTTCACGATCCAGGCAGGCCAGGTGCAGGCCCTGATTCGGCGACTAAACAGTACAACAGTACGAACGTTATCCCGGCGGGAGCCGGTATCCAGTGGCGTTCGAAACATGCTGTTTGCTGGCTTGGGGTGTATTCCGGCTCCAACCTGGAATGATCAGAATGGCCGGAATGGCTCACTGGCGTGCCGGTGAGCCTTGCGGGATGGGATGCGTGAAAGGCGGAGACACCAACAGATCGCTTGTTTTCATCCCAAGGTTGAAACCACCGGCTTCAGCCGGACAGCTTTAGCTGGTGGTTGTTGAGTATCGGGCTCAGGAAGCCAGCGAAGGCAATCTGGCATTGATACGCTAGTGCTGAAAGCCGCTGCGCCGAATTCAACAATCCCGATATTTCAGCGCAGCGCGATCAGTCAGTTATGGAACCAGAACCTGTGACAAATTGTCATTTTTGTAGTTTCTATCGCTGAGATCCCGATATGGAGCGAGTGGTTTCATCAAATTGGTGTTTTTGTTGCCTCTGGCATTCTGATCCCTGTCAGGTTCAAGCGGAATCAGGGGTTTCATCAAATTATTGTTTTTGATGTTTCTATCGGCGGGATCCGCATTGACATCAATTCCCCCGGCTGGTACAGGCTTGTCAAGATTTGTATATTGCAATATGCCAAAAGGTTGAATTTCACTGTCAGCGGGTAATTGATCGCGGTTCCAGCCTCCTCCCAGCGCACGGATAAGCGCCACCGATGATCTCAGCAGATCGGTCTTGATCTGTACGGAATCGATGCTTGCCGTCAGTGTGCCGAGCTGGGCATAAATGAGTTCAAGGCTGGTAGCCAGACCGCCCTTGTAGAGATCCATGGTAAGATTTTGCGTCGTGCGTGCGGCTCCGACGGCGGCATCCTGCCGTTCGGCGGCAATCGTCATCCAGTGCGTCTTGGTCAGATTGTTCTCAACCTCACGAAAGGCATTCAGCACCGTCGAGCGGTATAAATTTTCTGTCTCGCGATAGACCGCCCACGATTGTTGCAGTTGAGCCCGGCGATAGCCGCCCTGGAAAAGCGGAATGGAAAAAGAAGACCCATAGGCCCAGAAACTGTTAGCCAGTGCGAGCAGATTGAGCCCGGAATCTTCCATTCCTCCTCCGAGCCGGATGGCCACATCCGGGAAAAAAGCGGCGCGTGCTATTCCAATGCCGCGGTTGGCCTGCGCCATCTGGCGTTCCATTGCGGCAATATCGGGCCGGCGCTCAAGTAGCGTGGAGGGAACGGTCTGCGGCAGGCTGAACCTCGCGGAAAGGAGGATATCTACCGGTTCGATCCTGAAGCTGGCTGGAGCAAGATTGAGCAGAATGGCTATGGACTGCTCCGCCACCTTGCGATCGGCATTCATCAGGGCCAGCTTCGACTCGGTAGCGAACAGCAGCGACTGGGCCCGTGCTACGTCGAGATTGGAGGCGATCTTGCCTTCGAACTGAGTCATTACGACATCCAATGAGTAGTTATAAAGGCTGATCGACTGTTTATAGATCGCGATTTGCGCATCCAGTCCGCGCAGCGTGAAATAATTCGTTGCAACTTCCGCCTGCAGAATAAGGCGCGCGAGCCCATAATCGGCTGCGCGCTCTTCCGCGCGATAGATTTTGGCTTGCGCCGCATTTCGCAGTTTCGACCAGAAGTCCGGTTCCCAGGATGCAATCCCATTCATCAGAACCTGGGTGTCGCTGTCAGGTTCTCCGGGAGCGCGGAAGAGGGTATGGTCGGATTGCCTGTTATTACTGCCACCGAACCCAAAGCCGAGCTGGGGGAAATATTGGGACCGTGCCTTCATCATGGAATTGCGCGCCTGAATGAAGCGTTCAGCCGCTGCCTGCAAGTCCGGGTTGGCTGCGATCGCCTGCTCTACGAGGTTGTTCAGAACGGGATCGTCATAGAGTTTCCACCAGTCGGGCCGGACTGCATCATCCGACGGAGTGGCCTTGACGAAATCACTTGTTCCCTCCCAGGTATCCGGAACAACAAATTCGGTCGGTTTATAAGTGGGCGACAGATCGAATGCAGGAAAAGGGAGATTGGCGCAACCCGTCAAGCCTGCCGCCACAAGCAGGAAACCACCATATCTGGCGCTGGAACGGCAGAAGCTTGATATAGGGGTTTCTTTTTTACGCCGCAAGTTGGTCATGGTCGGTGTCATGGTGCATGTGATCCGTTCAATGCTTGCTTCAACTTCGGATCGGACGTTTCCGAATGAGAGGCTGGTTTGGATGACTCCGGAGCTGCTTCCCTTGGTTTGTTGATCAGGTCATATCCGGGCGCGGGCGTCACGATGGTCACCTTGTCGCCGTCGAGTATGGCAGCGCTGGGATTGTTGATGATCCGGTCCTCTGTTGTGACGCCCTCGCTTAATTCGACCGTGGCGTCCAGGATTCTGGTTATCTTGATCGGCTTGAAGTGAACAATGTTGTTGTCATCCACCACGGCCACCCGCGTTCCCATCTCATCGAATACCAGGGAGCTGGATGGAATGGAAAGGTGTTTGTTCTGCACATCCACGGTCAGGGTGACCGATGCATAGGAGCCGGGCCACAGATCCTTCTCTTCATTATCAATCACAAACTGGGTAACCACCGTACGCGTGCTCACATCGAAGCCACGAGCGGTGGTCAGAAACTCGGCAGTAAATTCCCGATTGGTAAATTGCGGCACTGTCAGGTGGGCTTTCAGGCCATCATGCATCAGCGCGCCGAAGCGCTCGGGCACGCTGACGAACAAACGCAGCCGGCTGATGTCCGCGACAGTATAAAGATTGCGGACTTCACCCTGGGGCGTGCTGATCGTGCCTTCCTTGTTGATGAAATCCCCTACGTTGATGGCGCGGTTGATGACTACGCCGTCATACGGTGCAATAATCGTTTTAAACCCGATCAATGCCTCGAAGTTGCGGACATTCTGCATGGCGGCATTGACCTTTGCCTGCTGGGCCTTTGCTTCGGCCACCTTCACCGAAATCGCCTGCTCGGATACCGCCTGGTTTTTGCGCAAAGCTATCCATCGGTCCGCAGTAAGTATGGCGAGCTCGTTGAGGGCCACTTCCGACGCCAGATCCGCCTTGGCTTGCCGGTATTGGGCATCGAGCGCCGGCGCGTTGATTTCGGCAAGGACATCTCCTTTTTTGACTCTCGCTCCCCAATCCTTATGCCACATCTTGACGTAACCGGATACCTGGGCATAGATCGGCGCCTGGAACCATGCCTCGATGGTACCTGGAAGCTGGATGGTTTCCTGGGCAGGCAATGGTTCGGCATGGACGATAGCCACTGTGGGAACGTCATTTTCCATCGCCTGATTTTTTAAGGAAGCCATATCCTTCCTGGATTCAACGACCCTGTAACCCAGGTAGATAACAGAAACAAGCAGAACGATCGCAATGATTACCGTACTTTTTTTACGTGATTTTTCCATATCAGGCATTTCCATGTTGTGAAGCGATTTCCTTGTGGCCAGGGATGGGTTCCTGGTCTTTAGGAACGCTGCGTGCGTAATACATGATGGCATATACAGCCGGGACAAAGAACAGGGTATATATCGTTGCAAACGTCAGGCCGCCAATGACCGCACGGCCCAGCGGCGCATTGGTGGATCCTCCCATCGCCATCGGGAGCATGCCCATGATCATGGCCGCCGCAGTCATGAGCACAGGGCGAATCCGGGCTTTGCCGGCCTCGACGGCGGCAAGCAGCAGGTCGCCATGCGCTTCGATGCGCTCCAGCGCATAGGCCACGACCAGTATGGAATTTGCCGTGGCCGTTCCCATGGCCATGATGGCGCCTGTCAGGGCCGGGACGGAAATATTCGTCTGGCTCAGGAACAGGGCCCAGGCGATGCCTGCCAGAGCGCCGGGCAGGGCGGTGATGATGATGAAGGGAACCAGCCATGATTGAAAATTGACGACAAGGAAGAGGTAGATCAGCACCACGGCCGCCAGGAGGCCGACAAGCAGTTCTCCGTAGGTGACGACCATATTCGCGGCCTGGCCGGCGATTTTGACCTCGGAACCGCGGGGAACTTCCTCGTCCATCTCCTCGACAATTTTCTCGACTTCCGCCAGCACGCCGCCAAGTCCCCGTCCTTCGGCAGATACGTACACTTCGATCAACGGCATGATGCCCCTGTGGGTGACCAGGCCGGGCGTGCCTACCGGCGATTTCTGCGTCAGGTTGCCCAGGAGCTGATAATTCTGATCCAGGCCGCCTTCTCCTATCGGCTTGACAGGAATCCTGTTCAACTCATTGATGCTTGTGACTTGAGGTTGAGGCTGGTATATGTTGATCTGGTACGACATGCCAGTCTTCAGATCCAGCCAGTATTTCTGGTCGATCTGCTGGGTTCCGTTGGTCGTGATCAGCATATTCAGGGCGATATCCGCTTCGTTCCTGTCAATATCGAGCCCGTATGTCCTCTGGCCTTCAACAAGCAAGGTGGGCGTGCGCATGGTTTGCTGGATCACCACATCGGAGGAGCCGGGAATTTTACGCAGCTTGCTTTGCAATTTACGGGCGTATTCGTAGTTGCTGTACATATCCATCCCCTTGATCTGAACATCGATCGGAGAAGGGGAACCGAAATTCAGGATTTTCGCTATCAGGTCGGCCGGCTGAAAGGTGAATTCACTTCCCGGATAGCGCTCCTTCAGGCCGTCATGCAGAATTTTCCGGATATCCCACACCGCCGATTTATCATTGAACAGGGTGATCGTCAGGTCGCAGTCCTGCGTTCCGATGGTGGGTGTCGGAATGAACGCCAGGTTATGCGGGCCGACGGGCAGACCGCAATTGCTGATGATGGCTTCGACCTGCCCGGGAAGCAGCCGGTGGATATCGTTCGAAACGAGCGTGGTGATGCGGTTTATGGATTCCATCCGCGTTCCCAGAGGCCCCCGCATGTGCATCTGGACGGTTCCCGATCTGACCTCCGGGAAAAAATCGCGGCCGTTGAAGTAGAACAGGATAAGGGAGAGGAGCGCGAAAGCCAGCATGATCGTGGCGAACCGGCGGCGGTTTGCAATCGTTTGTTCGAGCAGCCCGCCATACCAGCCGCAGAATCGAAGAAAACGGGCTTCGAATCCCTCTTGAAAACGGGAAAAAACCCCCATGTGATGTTGTAGCTTCTCCTTGAAACTGAGAGCCTGCCCCGCTGGCTTTCCGTCGCCATGCTCGCCGTGGTGGCCTTCCTTTCCGTGCCCTTCCGCATGTCCTTCTCCGTGTCCTTCCGCGTGAGGATGCTTGATAAGATATTTCGCCATGGTCGGCACGAGCGTACGCGACAGGATGAAGGACGCCAGCATGGCGAATATCACCGCCAGCGCCATGGGCTTGAACAGATAGCCCGATACGCCGGAAAGCGTAAACAGCGGCAGCCAGACAATGCATATGCATAATGTGGCGAGCAGCGTCGGAATGACGATCTGGTTTGCCGCATCGATGATTGCCTCATCGAGTTCCTTGCCCATTTCCAGGTGAGTATCGATGTTCTCGATCATCACTGTCGCGTCATCGACCAGAATCCCCACCGCCAGCGCCAGTCCTCCCAGCGTCATGACGTTCATCGACTCGCCCAGTGCGTGCAGGAAGATGAGGGAGGTGAGAATGCACAACGGAATGGAAGTGGTCACGACGATCATGGGACGCCACGAGCCGAGCATGAGCATGACGATCAAACCGACAAGCAGGCCCGCGATCAGCATTTCATGCATCACCTCGTCGATGGATTCCCGCACGAAGACCGACGCATCGGTGATGATTCTCACGTCCACATGGGACGGCACGATCTCCTTGATGCGTGGAATGGTCGCCCTGATGCCGTCGACCACGTCCAGGGTCGATGCCTCGCCGCTTTTCATGACGACGATAATGACGGCCTGCTTCCCGTCCACCATGACGGAGTTTGTTTGCGGCGGACCCGCGAGCTGGACATCGGCGACATCGCGCAAAAAGACGAATGAATTTCCTACCCGCTTTATTGGAATATCGTTGAATTCCGGAATTTCCGGCGGCATCGCGTTTGTCTGGACCATCCAGTCGGTCTGCTTGATCTTCATGTCGCCCGCGGGCAGCACGATATTCTGGTGATCGAAGACCGCATGGACATCGGTTGGCGATATATTGCGAGCCAGCATCTTGTTCTGATCGAGGGATACCAGAAGCTGCTTGGGCTTTCCACCGTAAGGATGCGGAACAATTGCCCCCGGGATCACGACAATCAGGGGCCTGAGCTGGTTATAGGAAAGGTTATAGAGATCTGCCGGCGTCATTTCGTCCGAGGTGACCTGCAGGCTGGCTACCGCTACCTGAGAGGCTTCCAGACGCATGATCATGGGCGGGGAAATATCCGGCGGCAACTGCTTGACGATTGTCTGGGCGATGGCTGTGACTTCCGCTTCCGCGCCAGGGAGATTGGTGTGGGGCTGAAGAAAAATATTCGTGATGCTGATGCCATAATACGCCTGGCTGACGATGTCCGCGATGCCTTCCACCGTCGAGGTCAGGAAGCGTTCAAAGTAAAAAGTGATACGGCCCGACACATCCAGCGGCAACATGCCGGCGTAAGCCCAGACCACGGAGATCACGGGAATCTTGATGGTGGGAAAGACGTCGGTTGGCGCGTGCCGTATCGCCCTGACTCCGAATATGACGATCAGGATCGAAAGAACCACGAAGGTATAAGGTCTGCGCAACGCGATAAGTACTATCTGGTTCATACTATGTTTCCTCTTTTACCTTCAGTAGAAAATTCATTTGCTTACAATATTGCCCGCAGGGATGAGGCAATTCTTTCAAGTTTGGACATGCAGCTTCCAGCCTTGCGCCTCCAGACGGTCTGAACAGGGTTGTTGCCGATTCCCTGCCAGACCCAGGAGTTGATCGCCAGGCAGAATATTGCAGGTATCCGGTTCGCCTTCGCCATGTGCTCGATCGCTGCGTCGCTGGATGGCTCGGCAGGTTGTGATGGCCAGATTGGCTGCCCGATATCGATAAGATGGACGTTGCAGTACCGGCCCCCGGTATCGAAGCGCAGCTGATTCGGAAGTGTCTGATTAGGAAGCGTTCTGGCAATCAAAAGGAAGATGGCGCCGAAGGCCGCGGTAGCCGGATTATTTCCCGATGCGATGGCGATCGCCGCGGCTACCGAGGATATTTTTGCGATGCGTCTCCCCGTTTCGCTAACCTGGAGGGTGGGAAAGCTCTGAAGCTTGCTGGTATGCTTCAGGGCATAGTTGAATCCAATCTCGGCAGCCTCGTCGTCTGTCTTTCCGATAGCGCGGGGGAAAACAGCCTGGCACATTGCAAGGATCTGGTTCACGTTGAGGCCCCAGGCCCCGAGGATCGTTGCCGATGCGGCCACGGCTCCGCAGGCGATTTGCTGGGGGCGAGTGCCTGTTGCGGCCCACTGTGCCGCATTGGCTACCGCGCTCGAGATGGCTTCGCTTACGACTCGCATGTTATCCGCATTCAGGAGTCCTATGACCCCCCCCGAGTGGTCCTTGTCGTAGTGGCTGACCAGGAGAGGGTAATCGTGATCTGTGAGGATGGGATCGATAAAATTTTGCACTGTCTCCGCATAGCCGAGTACTCCGCCATCAATCAATATCGTTCGATGCCGCCCGGCTGCCACGTCTGCCGCGACAACGAGCGCGCTTTCTTCCCGCTCGACGTCAATCGTATGGATGGTGAGTTGCAGGGCCATGAGCTTGCAAGTTTTCCTTCCAAAATGAATATGTGGTTTGCACACCCGGGAGTGTGCTGCCAGGGTGAGTTCAAGTTATCACACCTTTTGTCAGGGGAACATGATATATCGGTGGTTATTTTGTGAATGATGTCAAGGGAATATCATGTATTAGTGGTCATTTTGTGAATACTGCGTCCGGAATGACCAAAGCCGCGCTGGCGGCCGCAGAAAATATGAAAGGGGAATATGCTGGCCGAGATGCAGGTTTTTGCTCTGGAGAAGATACAGGATGGCGTGTCTTTTTCCGCCGGGAATATTTATGTGTATGGCATATATTTCTAGGATGCGCACGAGAGGTCCCGGCACTTCAGGCGGTGTTGCAGCACGATTCGAGATATCGACGATACGGGGCAGGCCGCCGGTTCCCCTGGCACGGAATTCAGAAAAGCCGGCTGCTAAAAATACATCTCCTCACTCGTACTCTCGACTTGTTTCGCTCCGGGGAGGCGATCGAAGCGGGAAAGAAAACCAGCGTCGCCACGGAAGAGGTGAGGGTGGGGATGGGAATGGTGGGATCATGGCCGATCATGGCCTGAAGCAGGCAATATCAATGCCGGGTTGACGCAACCGGCAGGAGTCAGGATGATGTTGCAGGATTCAGGGGTAGGGGGTAACTTGTTCAGCTTTCAGCTGGTAGCCCGCCTGGCCGAATTCGGACTCCACGCTTCGGACCTGCATTATACCGCTGACCCACATGGTATCCATGGTTCGCATGCCCGCCACCGGCCTTGCCGCCCTGACATGGATGATTTGATTGGGCGGGGGAGGGGGCGTGTGAATGCAGGCGCCAAAATAGGGGACCAGCAAAAATTCCTTCACTTTGTTGCCGGATTTCTCCAGGGGAATAACGAAACCGGGAATGCGGATGCGTTCGCCATTCAGCGCCGGTTCCACTGGTGCATTGCTCCACGCCTCGCGCATTTTTTCCAGCGCCTCCATGGCGCGTGGATCGCTGTCCTTCAGATTTTCCAGCTTTAACCCCTTCAGCGAAGCCATGGGATCCCAGTTCCTGGGCATTAGGTCATCCCAGTTTTTCTCCTTGTATGCAGCGGCAGAGCCGGATGCAGAGCTGCCTGGGCTAGCTGGACTAGCGGATCTGGTTTTCGCCTTGCCGGGGTCCGGCGCCAGCTGGTCCCCGACCTTGTAGTCCCGGTTTCCGGAAGGCGCGGGGGAACCGGCAGAGCCGGCGGAAAACACCGGCGATGCCAGCAGGAAAAAAGCAAGAAGGAGGAAGAAACCAGGCAGCCGGAAAACAGCTAATTGAATTGAATGAGTTGAATGAAATTTCGCCATGCGGCGCATTCTCCTATAGTCTGGGCGTCAATCCATCGGCGAGGGACAGCCGGTAAGCGCGGTAGCCCGGTATCAGGCTGGCCAGGAATCCAGTCGCCATGACAAGCAGCAACAATTGAAGCGTCTCGGGGGATAATCCAGCATGCAGCGTAATGCCCAGATGCGCTTCGAGCATGGACGCGGCGAAGAAACTGGCGGCAAACAAGCCCGACAAGCCCAGCAGCGAGCCCGTGAGTACCACCATCGCCCCTTCGATTGCCAGCAGAACCAGCACCACGAGCGGGCCTGCTCCCACGGAACGCAGGATGGCCAGTTCGCGCCGGCGCTCGCCCAGGCCAGCAAGCACTACCGCCACCAGTCCGCTCAAGCCGACGGCGACCACCAATACGGAGATCCCCAGGAGAGATTTTTCCACGATGCTGACGATGGACCAAAGTTCATCCAGCGCGACGCCCGGCAATACGGCCAGCAACGGCTCGCCTTTATAGTGATTGATGAACCGCTGCACCTGGAACACGCCGGCGCGGTTTTTCAGCCCTACCAGGGCGGCTGTTATTTCCTTGGGCGCAAGATCGAATTTGCGCACATATTCCGCAGGTATGGACAGTCCGGGCAGGGGGGCGCCGCCCTGCCAGTCCAGATGAATTGCCTGGATAGCCTGGAGGCTGACATGGACGCTGCGATCGACGGGCAATCCCGTGCGCGCGAGTATGCCCGCAACCTTGAATGGCTTGTCGGAATGTTCCGCCAGGCCCAGGTCGCCGGTTCCATGATTGAGCACGATGCGATCTCCGACATGGTAATCCAGCTGGCTCGCAACCTCGGCACCGATCACCGCATCGAAAATATCGGCAAAGGGATGCCCGGCGGTAAAAGCCAGCGATCTGCCATCTCCGTAACGAAAGTGCTCGAAATAATCCAGGTTGGTCCCCACCACTGAGAAACCGCGGTGGGAGTCTCCCAGCGAAATGGGGACCGCCCATGCGACTGCAGGATGGGTAACGACCGCCTGGAAGCTTGACCAGCGGATATTGTGCGTCGCATCGCCGAGGCGAAACACGGCATAAAGGATGAGCTGGATCGGGCTCGTTCGCGCCCCGACAACCAGATCGGTCCCCGATATTGATTGAGCGAAGCTCTCCCGCGCCTGTGTCCGCAATTGTTCCACGCCCAGCAGCAATATGACGGAAAGCGCGATACTGACCGCCATCAAGCCGAGAGTGGCGCGCCGGTTCCATGCGCTGGCAAGCGCGAGGGAGAGCAGCGGCTTCAGCCCACTCTCCCGGCGAGCTCATCTTCCTTGCTCGTCCTTGCCGCTGCGTTTGTCGTCAATTTTCGTAAAAACGGGCTTCCCGCTTGAGCAGGTCGTCGATGGTCAGGCCTTCGGGCACGAACCCGTCGAATACGGTTCCCAAGCGTTTGGTTTTCAGAAATTCCAGGTTAGCCCGATAAGCACGGGGAGGCAGCGGAAAATAGTGGGTCCCCCGCGCCGCCGCAGACGCATTTTTCATATAGAACTCGACGAATTCCCTGACCTCCGGCCTCTCCGCCGCCTTCATGTTCACATAGATGAAGATGGGACGGGATAAAGGCTGATAGGTTCCATTTTCGACGGTTTCGGCCGATGGCGCAATTGCCTCGCCAGTATCGTTATCGATGGCAACCGCCGTGACCTTGTCCTGATTTTCCGAATAATATCCAAAACCAAGGAAACCGAGCGCATTTTTGTCGCCCGCCACGCCCTGAAGCACGACGTTGACATCATCTTCCCTGGATGCCGTGAAATCGCTGCGGCTGGCTTTTGGCTTGCCCATGATCGCCGTGGTGAAATAATCGAAGGGCCCGATCCCGGCCCCGCGGCGTAAAGCTTGAGCTTCTGGTCAGGCCATGCGGGATTTACCTGGCTCCACCTGGTGATTTTATTCGTCGCGTCGGGTTGCCAGATTTCCCTCAACTCGTCGACGGTCATGGTTCTACTCCAGTCATTGCCGGGGTTGACCACCACGGTCAGCGCATCAAAGGCCACCGGCAATTCCACGTATCGCACGCCAGACTTGCTGCAGGCTCTCATTTCCTTTCCCAGGATGGGACGGGAAGCGTTGACGATATCTATTTCCTGGCGGCAGAATTTTGCAAAGCCGCCGCCTGTTCCGGATATGTCAATTTTTATGCCGATTTTGTCCTTTTTTGTTTCCTTGAAACTTTTCGCTACATTGTTGGTAATGGGATACATCGTGCTGGAGCCATCGATCCTTATCTCCGCGTTGGCGCCAGCGACGTTGGGAATCATGACCAACGGGACAAGCGCAGCAATGAGAACAACTACTTCAAGAATGCGGGATTTAAACATTTTTTCCTCCTTTTCTTAGACAGGCTGGTGAATCCGGCAGATGAAAAAATAGCCCAATTTTGCCGTAATCACCGTGAGACAAGCTTTGTGACCGTTCTTGTCAGATTGTTCGCGAAGGAAGCAGTCGTTTGCATCATCGCCTTTTGCGTACCCCAACCCGCCGGGCCCCATCGCACCAGCGGAGATACGCGTCCTTAAGTATGAACTATTGCACCCAGGATGAACATCTCCGGCGGAAATATGCACCCATTTTCCGATGTCATCGAATCTGTTCTCATATTGCATATGCCGTATTAAACCCGAATCCGGAGTTGACTGCTCATTTTCCGGTTTGGGACCATGATCCACAAAGGCTTTCCGCAGTGCTCGACGTCAATCGGCATGGTGAGTTCGCTACAGGGCAAGTTGCGCGATTTTTCGGCAGATGCCTGCGTTGCAACTCCCTGGAATGGAATGGCCATTGCGCGCCGCAGCACCTTACCCTGCACTCCGCCTGCACTCCGGAAACCGCACACTTCATCCTGTCCAACCGCCAAGGGTATAAAAGATCCGGCAAGGCATCTCCATGCATCCGGTACGCTACCGGAATCGCGGGAAGAGAAAGGAAAATGATGCTCGGGGATTGTATCGGGGTGCAACACGCAGAATTACTATGATGCGGCGGCGCGGCCTGAATAAACGCTTGGCTCATTCCCGCGAAGGCGGAAATTCAGTAGCTTGCAACAGCTCTTGGATTCCGGCTCATCGCGCCAGCGATGAGCCGGAATGACGAAAGTTTTTATACAATAAATTTACGATTTATCACTCCACCCTTCCATGAATGCAGTCATTTGTCGGGTTGCGCTGCGCTAACCCGGCCTACGGGGATGGAGATATTCCGTTGGAATAGTTTGATCAATTGCTCTTGACCCTGCTGTGCTTCTGGAGTCCGGAATACCCCCTCACGCCTGGTTTGCCGCATTGGCACGCCGCGCAGTAGCCGCAGGTCGGATTAGCGCAGCGTAATCCGGCATCGGGGCGGCCAGCGTCGCATCATGGATCAATAGACGCTGGGCACAAACATTTCCCTGGGCACCGGATGCCGCAGGTAGTCAGGATTATGAACCCGATCCGGAAGTATGACGGGATCATGCTCGATCTCGCCGTAGGGAATCTGCGTCAGGAAATGATGAATACAGTTGAGGCGCGCTTTTTTCTTGTCCACGGCCTCGACCACCCACCAGGGGGCCTCGTGGATATGAGTGCGTTCCAGCATGGTTTCCTTGGCCTTGGTATATTGCTCCCAAAGACGGCGGGACTCCAGATCCATGGGGCTCAGCTTCCATTGCTTCAGGGGATCGCGGATTCGCATCAGGAAACGCATGAACTGTTCGTCATCCGTAATGGAAAACCAGTATTTGATCAGGATGATGCCGGAACGAACCAGCATCTTTTCAAACTCGGGAACGCTACGGAAGAACTCCTCATATTCCTCTTCGCTGCAAAAACCCATGACTTTTTCCACGCCTGCCCGGTTATACCAGCTCCGGTCAAAAAGAACGATTTCCCCGCCGGATGGCAAATGCGCCACGTAGCGTTGAAAATACCACTGGGTGTGTTCCCTTTCGCTCGGAGCCGGAAGGGCGGCTACCCGGCATACCCGGGGATTGAGCCGCTGGGAGAAACGTTTTATCACTCCACCTTTTCCTGCGGCGTCGCGGCCTTCGAACAAGACGACCACCTTCAATTTTTTGTGCACGACCCAGTCCTGCAGCTTGACCAATTCTCCCTGAAGGCGAAAAAGCTCCTTGAAATAGAATTGCCTTTCCACCTGCATTTCATCAACCGGCCTCGTAGCGTCGGCGACCAGTTCATCCATGCGGAAATCGTCGATTTCCATTTCCAGCTCCTCGTCGAGGCTATCCATCATGTCTGCATGGACATGACGCTCCAGTTCCGGGGAATTATCGTTGTAATCCAGGCTCATTTAAATTCTGGCACCGATTTAAAATATTCTTGCGAACAGCCAATACAGGGAGCCGGAAAGAATCATGGAAGCAGGAAGCGTCAGCACCCAGGCCATGGCCAGATTGCGCACGGTATCCCATTGCAGGCCGGATTTATTGGCGGCCATGGTGCCTGCCACGCCCGATGACAGGACCTGCGTGGTGGAAACCGGCAGGCCATAGAGATCAGCCACCCCGATAGTGGTCATGGCGACCAGTTCCGCAGATGCTCCCTGCGCATAAGTCAGGTGGGACTTCCCGATCTTTTCGCCGACGGTCACCACGATGCGCTTCCATCCCACCATCGTGCCCAGACCCAGGAATATGGCCACCGCCACCTTCACCCAAAGCGGAATGAATTTGGTCGCTTCATCGATATTCTTCTTGAAAGCCTTGAGATTTTTCCGGGTATCGTCATCGAATTTCACGGCGTCGTTCTTTTCCAGGAAACGGATGGTCTCCGAGGTCAGATACATATCGTTGCGGACATTCCCTACCGCCTCCATCGGTATGCGCTTGAGGCTCCCGTGCTGCTCGATCTGATTGCCGATATCCTTGACCATGCCAGCCAGCGCGGACAGCACTTCGGGGTTGTACTCCTTGGTGCGCACATACTCGGAAAGCACTGCGCGAGGCTCTTCGGGTACAGGGGCCGTAACGGCCTTGAGCAGGGATTCGTGGGTGACATGAGAAACCGCCGCGAACTGGGTCATCTGATCGGCCGGCATGGCCCGATTCAAGGCATACGCCATGGGCACCGTGCCGATCAGGATCAGCATGATCAATCCCATGCCTTTCTGGCCGTCATTGGAGCCATGCGCAAAAGAAACGCCTGTACAGGTCAATATCAGCAGGCTGCGAATCCAGAATGGCGGTGGCGTGTTTCCCTCGGGTTCCCGGTATAAAGCCTGGTTCTTTACCAACGCCCGCATCGCCCACAAGAGCAGCGCGGCACAGCAAAATCCGATCATCGGCGAAAGCAGCAGGGAATATCCAACCTTGCTTGCCTGGCCCCAATCAACCCCGCTGGTCCCGTCCCGTCCATGCATGAGCGCGTTGGCGAGGCCGACTCCGATGATCGAGCCTATCAGGGTATGGGATGAAGAAGCCGGCAGCCCCAGCAGCCATGTGCCCAGGTTCCAGACGATAGCCGCGATAAGCAGGGCGAAGACCATGGCGAAACCCGCCTTGGATCCCACCTGCAGAATCAGTTCGACCGGAAGCAGGGAAATGATGCCGAAAGCAACGGCACCGCTTGAAAACATGACACCGAGAAAATTGAATGAACCGGACCACACAACGGCAAAATTGGCGGGAAGCGCATGCGTGTAGATGACGGTTGCAACCGCATTGGCGGTATCGTGGAAACCGTTGACGAATTCGAAACCCAGGGCGATAAGCAACGCTACCCCCAGAAGAATATAGGGCAGCCAGGTGACGGCAACCTCTCCTGCTTCGCTGATATCCCTCATGAGGCTGAAAACGGTATATGCCAACGCTCCGGCAAGCGCGCACACAAAGATGAAAGCGGTGAGAAGTCCAGGGTTTTGATCGAGATTCGGACGGGAACCAATGGAAGGCCGTGTCGCTGATAGAATGGAATTCATCGCATGGACCGGTGGTGGGAACTCAAAAAAGGCTAACAAATGTTCATTACAGAAAAATTACAAAGCCGCACTGCGTGCCAGCGGTTATGCTTACGCATAGTTGCGAAAGAAGCTCTTTCAGCCTGCAAAACGATGAAAATCAGGAGGGGAGAGGATGTCAGGGCCAGGGTAACGCTGAACAAATCGCGACTGTAGACTGTAGAGTGGGTGGAGTGAAACGCAACCCACTAAAGATACCTATCTACTATCTGGTGTGGTGAATCGTAAATTCATTTCATAAAAACCCCCGTCATTCCGGGCGCCGCGCCAGCGGTGAGCCGGAACCCAAAAGCACCAGGAAAATGATGAGCTATGCTTTTCTGCATCCATCCTGTGCAAGCTGGCGTCATAGCCCAGCTACGGTCTACGGCTGATCTTCGCAAAGCTCGGCCAGATCCACTGCCCGGCTGAAATGCGACCCCAGGCGCTCGTCATGGCTGACAAAAATCAGCGTGACGTGCTCATCCTCGCAACGCTCCAGCAGCAGATCGAGAAATTCCCCCTGCCGGGCCGCGTCCAGTGCGGAGGTAGGCTCGTCGGCGATGATCAATTCAGGATGGCCGATCAATGCACGGGCAGCCGCCACGCGCTGCTGCTGCCCCACGGAAAGGGAGGTCACGGGCTGGCGCGCCAGTGTCGTGTCCAGACCCAGTTGATCGAGCAGCCGGTCCACCGATTGCCCCAGCGAGCCAGTGTTTTCCAGCGCGCTGTCGTGCCGGCGGCGGGAGAAACGGCAGGGCAGGAGCACATTCTCGCGCACCGAAAGATAGGGCACCAGATTGAATTGCTGGAAAAGAAAGCCGATATGGTCGACGCGAAACCGGTCGCGCGCGCTGGATGACAATGCGGTGAGGTCGGTATCGAGGACGCGCAGATGGCAGGGCCGGGGCAGCAGCACCCCGCCCAGCAAGCCCAGCAAGGTACTCTTGCCGCTGCCGCTTGCGCCCTGGAGAAAGATGCGCTCGCCGCGCCGCACCAGAAACTGCGGAATCGACAGGCGAAAGCCGTGCCTGCCCGGCCACTGGTAAACGAGATTCTGAATCTCGATTACGAATGGGTTCATAGAGGGTTCATGGATGGACTCATGCCCTCATGGTTTCATCGCCACCGCACCCGGGTGGACTGGGGCGTGAGCCGCAGGCTCGACTGCTTTCGCGGTCCGGCCATGGCGACATCGAGCCGCCGCAGGCCGGAAAATGCCCGGAATAATTCCACGTCGAATTCCTGCAGCGCCTGCGGTGCGGAACAATGGAAGACCCAGGCCGCTTCCAGTTCCCCGTGAGGCTCATGGTCTTCATGAGCGCTGCGAGCTTCGTCAGCATGAGGAGGAGAGGGCAGGGAGGACGCAGGCTTTGATGCTTCACCTTTTCGCTGGCCGGAGTTCGCACCCTGGTTTTTGCCGGATGGCGGAACGGCCGCCAGCAGTTCCGGGGAAAGCGCGGCAGATTGCAAATGGCTTGATTCCAGCCGGCATCGGGCCGCTGGCGTGAAGACGAACAGGGTATCGCCCTGGTGCAATTTTGCCGCCATCGTCCGGACAGCCCGATGCTCCTCCGGGGTTCGCGGCGCGTGCTCGAATCCCACCAGATTGTCCAGCGGGGTGTACAGGTTGAGCTGCACTGTACCGCCATCCACGGCTACTTCCAGGGCTGCCTGTCCGTGAACATGCGCACCCAGAGATTGAGCCGGGGCAGAGGTCGCGGGTCCCATCGCCAGGCCCGCGGCAAGCATGATTTTCTTCGAAAAATCTAAAAAACCCGAAAAACTGGAAAGAACCGGCGAGCGGAGCGATTGTTTCATCCCTGGTATCCTTCAATGCACGCAAGAAAAACTTGTCAGTTTCGGCTTCCGGTACCGCCACGCCGGTTAATAGCGATGCCTATTCTCGCCCGCTTTCCATTCGCGGCACCAGACGGAAAGCCGGTCGAGACTCCAGCAAGCCATCTGGCAGCATTCCTGAACAGCGCGCGATTTCATAGGCTGCTGCAACAGCGGGCCGTGCTGGAAAGCCCGGCATACTTATAACATTTTTATGGCTGGGGAACCCGAATATTCTTCGATTAATCACATTAAAGTAATGGTTATCGAGCGGTGGCAGAATGGTGGGAAACCACATCTGGCGAGCCGCCAAGGCCGGCGGATCATGGCGGGTGAAGCTCATGCATAAACCTGACGGATTATCGCGAAGGAAAGCTGAAAACATGTAAGTGAAATATTGCGGATGCAACATGCGGGTCTTCAATTCACCTATTTCTGACTGGAGTATCCATGATTACCCTGTCGTCCGCACCGCGCAGTCGCGATGGCCTTGCCCTGGTTCTCGCAGCATGCCTGGCCCTTGCTGCATTGTTTCCCGCCGCTGCCCGGGCGGATGCTGTAATCCTGTCCTTTTCCACGGTGGGGGATTCCCGCCAGGATCCGGTCGCGCCCGATGCAACCACGCTTCCCTTGTCCGGCCAGGACCAGATCTGGCTTCAGAATACAAAGGCCTGGTCGCGCATCATGCGTTCGATTCAATCGCAGAAATCGAACTTCCTGTTCTTCAACGGCGACATGATCATGGGCTATGGCAAGGCTGACGTGCCAGCCGACACGTCGACCGTGTCGGCCATCGTTGATTCAGACCTGGTGCAAACGTATCGTCAATATGCGTTCTGGCGCGGCATGGTTGCGCCCCTCATGGAAACCGGCACCTATGTGGTGCCGGTTCCGGGGAATCACGAGGTGCAATGGAAAGCGGGCGGCAAGATTGCGCTGGAAGTCAATGAGAATGCCTGGCGCGAGAACATGGGTGACCTGATCCTCGATCCCATCCGGTTCAAAACCCTGTTAGGCGCGCCCGTCGATCACTTCGATATGGACAACCATCCTCAAATCGGCGGAGCGCCCGGCAACGCGGCGGATATCAACGGTTCCAGCGGCACCGACCTGATCACAACCAGCCAGCGCCAGTTATCCTATAGTTTCGACTTCAAGGGATCGCACTTCGTGATTATCAACACAGATCCGGCCGGGAACGACAGCCATGCTCCGGTGAACTGGCTCGCGGCTGATCTCGCGGCCGCCCGCGCGCGGGGTGCAAGGCATTTCTTTGTCTTCGGCCATAAGCCCGCTTACACTTATTTCTACAACGATGCCTCCGGAACCCCGCCAAAAGACAAGCCGATCACCAAGACAGCCGGGTTTGATTCCGACACGAAGAACCGGGATCTGTTCTGGAACCTGATCGAAACCTATGGCGCGACCTACTTCTGCGGCCACGAGCATATCTTCAACGCCCAGCAACCCACCAAAACCACTGGCGGCAATGCGTGGCAGGTGATCGTGGGCTCCGGCGGTTCCCCGTTCGAGGCTGCCATCGTCGATAGCCATAACGCCGCGACCGACCGCATGTATGCCTGGGCCAACGTTCGTGTATTCCAGAGTGGCAAGGTGCAGCTCGATGCGTATGGGTTCGATGATGCCTACGGCCCCACGCAGTTGATCAAGACAATCATCCTGGCTCATTAATTTCAAGACAGGGCGAATACAAATGCAGAGTGCAGAAATTTTGTGTCTTGCGGCTCTGGCCGCGGCGTTTGCCGCACCGGGCGACAATCCCAGCTTTACTGCTGCTATCTTCCTTTATATTCCGTTATCTTAGATTATTTTTCGCTATTTCCCTCGGGATCGTTCCTGGAACTCGTGACGCTCCTGTGCTTCGATGCACAGGGTGGCGGTTGGCCGCGCCAGCAGGCGGGGAATCCCGATCGGCTCGCCTGTTTCCTCGCACCACCCGTACATTCCGTTTTCGATACGCTGCAGCGCATCCGCGATTTTCCGCAGCAGTTTGCGTTCGCGGTCCCTTACCCGGAATTCGAGCGAGAAATTTTCCTCGGTGCTTGCCCGGTCATTGGGATCGGGTTCCGAAACGATCGCATGCATGTTTTCAAGCGTGCCCTGGGCATTTTCCAGCAATTTGCGCCGCTCATCCTCGAGCAGTGTACGGAAGAATTGCAGTTGCTCCGCGGACATGTATTCGCCCGGCGGAACCTGGGAAACCGTTTTCTCTGCAGGAGAAGGGATTTGCTCTTTTTCCATGGCATCTCACGAATATGAAATGGATCGGGCGTATCAGAAAAATAGCACCGGAAAGGCGAAGTTCAAATCCTTTTTGTCGCCGCCTTTAAAAAAACTCTGTACATAATAGGGTTATTTGGGGATTTGATAAAGCACTTGTATGCATTTGATTTGTGCAGTGAGATTTCCCCAGCCATGAAAGCGTCACGGCCGAAATCCGGGCAATGTCCAGACACACTCCGGACACCTGGTTCATTCCTTGTTTTTTATCAGCGGCTGCTTGCTCTTCATGGGAAAAACGCCCATACTGGTTAAATGAAGTCCCGAAGCCGCCTGTTTGCCGTTGTTCTGGTCATGCTGGGGCTGCCAGTGCAGGGTGCGTTGGCCGCCATCATGCCGCTTTGCGCCCAGGTTTCCCAATCCATCCAGGCCCACCCGGCGCTCAACCCGTTCCCCGGGTTCGAGGCGCAAAACCATTCATCCAGCCTGGCCTCGCCCTGTTCCCAGCACGATATGAACGATGCGGATGAATCCGCGCCTGAAACCATCGATCAGCCGGATGAAATGGCGCTGGGGTGCGATGGGGCCGTGTGCCATATAAGCGGCAGCAGCCTGCCTGCCTTTACTCCTCAAATAAGCTCGACCGGCGCATTTTCCTATCTTGCCGTGTCAAATGCCCGCTTCACCTCGCTTATCCTGAAACAGCCGCAACGCCCCCCTCTCTCCTGACTCTTTTTTCCGGGAAGCGCTGAACAAGCCGCGCGCCTGCGCGAAGGATCTGTTCGCTAGCGCTTTCCGGCCGGCACAGTCCGGCTGCCCGGTTGCCCGAATGCGGCTCTCGCCGCTGTCGCCAGCCATTGCCGTGCAGGCTGTCCGTTTGCTGCTCCGGCTCCATGCGGCGGCGCCAGCCATTCCGGCAATAGTCCCCGCAACCGCCTGCCTGGAACCCGGCAATCAAGCGGGATGCATCGCGCCGCCCTGGCGCGCGCGATGTTCCCTTCCAGTTACGAACGATTTTCGGGGAAATCAGATGATGACCTTGCTCTCACTCTCCATGGCGTTGCCGCTGGCCATGAGCCGGCGATTCACGCGGGCGCGGCGTCGCCGGCCTTCATGGCTGCCTGGCGGATCGGAGAAGGCGCGGCCATGCGAGACCGGCACGGCTCCAGCGGACTCGGGGAGCCGCTTGCGCAGAAAATATTCATATGGCGACGCCGGTTCCAGACTGGCGCCGTTCTGGCGCGCTGTCCGGCTTCGTGCCGGGATCCTTGCGCTATCGGCGAGCGTCATTTTTCAGGCGCACGCCACAGATGCGCTTCCAGACCAGGGAAGCGCAACAGCGCATCTGCATGCCGGTGTCATGCAGAAGGAGGATGCATCCACCGGCGTATTTGCAAAAGCTGCGGATGGCTCCATCACACCGCTGCAGGCCCTGATAGCGGAGGCGCTGGAGAGAAATCCGGAAATCCGGGCTGCGCTGCGCCAGCGCGAGGCGGCCAGCCAGAGGATCGCACCCGCTGGAGCGCTGGATGACCCGGTGCTGGAAGCGGGAATCATCAATGCGCCCCTGGCTTCGTCAACCTTCAACCGGGAAGACATGACGATGAAAATGATCGGCTTGTCCCAGCGCTTGCCTTTTCCGGGCAAACGCGATTTGCGCAAGGAGGTCGCCGCCAGGGATGCGGAGAGCGTTGGCCACGGCTACCAGGAAACGGTGAACCGCGTAGTGCGGGACATCAAGTTCGCTTATTTCGATCTGGGGCTCATCCTGGAAAGAACCCGCATCGTGGAGAAAAACAAGCTGATCCTGGAAGACCTGCTCCACATTGCCGAGCGCCACTATGGAGTGGGCATAGGAAGCCTGGCCGATGCGCTGAAGGCGCAAACCCAGGTATCCAGGATGGCGGATGAACTGCTCCGGCTGGCGCGGGAAAAGCCTGCCATGGAGGCGGAGCTTATCCGCGCGCTCAACCGCCGCGCAACTGAGGCAGCGCCCATACCGGAGCCGCCGCGACTCGGGGAAGAGACCCTGAGCCTGGAATTCCTGCGGGAAGCGGCTCTTGCGCAGCGCCCCCAACTGCTGGCGCTGCAGAGCATCGCTGCCCGCAACGACAAGGCGCTGGAACTGGCCCGTAAAAATTACTACCCCGACCTGGATGTGCGTTTGTCATATGGCCAGCGCGACACTATGCTGGATGGCAGCAGGCGTCCCGACATGGTGACCCTGACCGTGGCGATGAACCTCCCCATATGGCGCGAGAGCAAGCTCGAGCCGCGCGTGATGGAGACACTGGCGCTGCGCGACCAGGCGCTGGACCTGTATCAGGCGCAGCGTAACGAAGTGGATGCAAGACTGCGGCAGCAGGTGGAGACGGCCGAACAAAACCTGAGATCCGTGCGGCTGTACCAGACCGCGATCCTGCCGCAGGCGCGGCTCACGGTCGAAGCTTCGTTGAGCGCCTATCGCGTCAATCGTGTTGATTTCCTGACATTGCTCGATAGCCAGATGACCGTGTTCAACTATGAAATCGGCCTTGCCACGGCCATTGCCGGCTATAACAAGGCGCTTGCGGAAATCGATTTGCTCGCCGGCAGGCCGCCGCGGTAAACCACCCGAATCATTTTTAGCGAAAACAGTTCGTAACGGATGAAGCCGATGAAACCGATGAAACCAATCGCCAGATCGATCATTGTTGCCGTTCTGATAGCGGGCGCGCTGGCTGCCGGATACTGGTGGGGCAGCGCCAGGACGGCGGCACCAGCGGCGAATCCGCCGGAAGCAGCACCGGAAGGCAGGGGCGGCAGGGGCAAAATCCTCTATTACCGCAATCCGATGGGGCATCGCGACACCTCGCCAGTGCCGAAGAAAGATTCGATGGGCATGGATTACATCCCCGTCCATGAAGGCGAAGAATCCTCGTCCGGCGCCTCGGTAGTCAAGATCAGCCATGAAAAAATACAGAAGCTCGGGGTGAAAACGGAAGTGGTCGCGCCGCGTGAACTCACCCGCACAGTGCGGGCAATGGCAACCGTGCAGCCGGATGAGCGCCGGCTGTACACCGTGACGCCCAAGTTCGAGGGCTGGATCCATAAGCTCTACGTCAATGCCACCGGGCAGGCGGTAAGAAAGGGCGAGGCCCTGATGGACGTATACAGCCCGGAGCTGATCACGGCGCAGCACGAATATCTCATCGGAAGGAAAGGGATGCAGCATGCCGCAGCGGAAGGCAGTCCGGAGGGTGGAGCGGCAATGCAGCGGCTGGCTGAAAGCACCTTGAACAGGCTGCGCAATTGGGATATCTCGGAGGCGGACCTGCGGGCGCTGCAGCAGGAAGGCCGGGTCAGGCATTATGTCACCCTGCGTTCCGGGGCCAGCGGCGTCGTACTGGAGAAACCTGCTGTCGAAGGCAGACGCTTCATGCCGGGAGACATGCTGTACCAGATCGCGGATCTGTCCAGGGTATGGATGCTGGCCGACGTGTTCGAGCAGGATCTGGGCCTGGTTGATCGGGGGCAGGGCGCCACTATCAGAATGGTTGCCTATCCGGGCAAGGTGTTCAGCGGGACGGTGACGTTCATCTATCCCACGGTGGCGCCGGAAACACGGACCGCGAAGGTGCGGATCGAGCTCCCCAACAAGGAAGGCCTGCTCAAGCCGGACATGTACGGAAGGGTCGAACTGGCTTCGCTACAGGGCATGCAGGGCAAACGGAAGCTGCTGGCGGTGCCTGACTCGGCGGTGCTGGATACAGGCACCCGGCGCCTGGTGCTGGTGGAGCGGGGCGAGGGCCGGTACGAGCCGCGCGAGGTCATGCTCGGCATGCACGGCGATGGCTACGTTGAAGTGCTGGGCGGACTCGCGGCGGGAGAAGCGGTGGTGGTCAGCGCAAACTTCCTGATCGATGCCGAGAGCAACCTCAAGGCGGCACTCGACGGCTTCACTCGCGATGCTTCCCGTCCGGGGGGAACCGATGAGGCTGCGCACGATAACCACCACACATCCGGGATGGCCGTGGCGCAGGGCCATCGCGGCGAGGGAAGCGTCGAGGCGGTGGATTGGGCGCGCTCGACGGCTACGATCCGCCACGGGCCGATTGCCAGCCTCGATTGGCCGCCGATGACCATGGATTTCCGCGTCAGGGACCCGGCGTTGCTGCGCGCCTTGAAGCCCGGTCAGAAGGTCGATTTCGACCTGGTCGAGGAGCAGGCCGGCGAGTATGTCATTGTCCGCATCCAGCCGGTTGCCGGCAGCCTCCCTGCCAGTTCTGCCGGCCCCGGAGGCCCCGGTGGCGGCCAGGGAGAACGCTGATGCTCGGCCGGATCATCGAATGGTCTGCCCGCAATATGTTTCTGGTGCTGCTGGGCACAGCCTTCATTGTCGGCCTCGGCATCTACTCCACGCTCCGCACGCCATTGGACGCGATTCCCGATCTCTCGGATGCGCAGGTCATCATCTATACCGAATACCCGGGGCAGGCGCCGCAGGTCGTTGAAGACCAGATCACCTATCCCCTGAGCACGGCCATGCTGGCCGTGCCGAAATCCAGGGTGGTGCGCGGCCTTTCGGTATTCGGCGCCTCCTTCATCTACATCATCTTCGAGGACGATACCGATATCTACTGGGCACGAAGCCGGGTGCTCGAATACCTCAATTTTGCGGCAGGGCGCATGCCGCGAGGCGTCACGCCGACCCTGGGGCCGGACGCAACGGGGGTTGGCTGGGTATACCAGTATGCCGTCCTGGCGGCCCGGCATACGCTTGCGGAACTGCGCACCATCCAGGACTGGTTCGTGCGCTACCAGCTTACCAAGGCGCATGGCGTGGCCGAAGTGGCGAGCGTGGGGGGATTCGTCCAGACCTACCAGGTTACGGTCGAGCCGCGCAAGCTGCAGGCTTACGGCATTCCTCTCAGCCGGATCGCCGCCGTGATCCGGGCCAGCAACCGCGACGTGGGAGGGCGCGTGCTCGAAATGGCCGAGACGGAATACGTGGTGCGGGGGCGCGGCTACCTGCATGGCATAGCCGACATCGAAAATCTCGTGCTCAAGGCGGAAAAAGGCACGCCGGTGCTGATCCGCGACGTGGCAAGGGTCGAACTGGCGCCGGACGAGCGGCGCGGGATCGCGGAGCTGAATGGCGAGGGCGAGGTGGTTTCCGGCATTGCCGTGGCGCGCTATGGGCAGAACGCGCTTGCCGTCATCGACAACGTGAAAAGAAGGATCGAAGAAATATCCAGCGGTTTGCCGGAGGGAGTGTGGCTGCAGACCGTCTATGATCGTTCCGACCTGATCTACCGGGCAATCGAAAACCTGAAACGGGTGCTGGTCGAAGAAAGCCTCATCGTGGCCGCCGTCTGCATGGTATTTCTCATGCATGCGAGGAGCGCGCTGGTGGCCATCGTCATGCTGCCCATCGGCGTGCTCATCGCGATGATCGCCATGCACATGCTGGGACTCAATTCCAACATCATGAGCCTGGGCGGCATCGCCATCGCCATCGGCGCCATGGTGGATGCGGCGATCGTGATGATCGAGAATGCCCACAAACACCTGGAGCGGGCGCCGCCGGATGCGCCGCGCCAGCAAATCGTGATCGATGCCTGCCGCGAAGTGGGTCCCGCCCTGTTTTTCAGCCTGCTTATCATTACCGTTTCGTTCCTGCCGGTATTCACGCTGGAAGCGCAGGAGGGGCGAATGTTCGCGCCGCTGGCGTATACCAAGACGTTCGCGATGGCGGGCGCGGCGCTGCTGTCGATCACACTGGTGCCGGTGCTGATGTTCCTGTTCATCCGCGGCAGGATCCTGCCCGAGCAAAGAAATCCGGTCAATCGCTTCCTGATAGGGATTTATCGTCCTGTCATTGCCTGGGTGATGCGATGGAAAAAGCTCACCATCGCACTTGCCGCGATTGTGCTCGCCATTTCGATATTTCCTGCAGCGAAACTGGGCAGCGAGTTCATGCCGACGCTGAACGAGGGAAGCCTGCTGTACATGCCCATCACCTTGCCGGCATTGTCGGTCACCAAGTCCGCCGAGCTGCTGCAGACTCAGGACAGGATCATCAAGACGTTCCCCGAAGTCGAATCGGTATTCGGAAAGGCGGGACGCGCCAATACCGCGACCGACCCGGCGCCGCTGGAGATGGCCGAGACGGTGATCAACCTCAAGCCGGAAAGCGAATGGCGGCCAGGCATGACTGTCGATAAATTGATAGCCGAACTGGACCAAGCGCTGCAAATACCAGGCGTCAGCAACGCCTGGACCATGCCCATCAAGAACAGGATAGACATGCTCGCCACGGGCATCCGCACGCCGATCGGCATCAAGGTGTTCGGAAAGGACCTGGAGGAAATCGAGGAACTCGCCCGGCATATCGAGGCTGTCGTAAAAACGGTGCCGGGCACCACCAGCGCTTATGCGGAACGCATTACCGGCGGCTACTATCTCGACATCGAGCCCGACCGGCTGGCGCTGGCGCGCTACGGCCTGGCAGTGGGCGACCTGCTGGAAGCGGTCTCGCTGGCGCTGGGCGGAGAGACGCTGACGACCACGGTGGAAGGCCGCGAGCGCTTTGCTGTCACCCTGCGCTATCCGCGCGAGCTGCGCCAGGATCCGCTGGCTATCGCCAGCCAGGTCCTGATACCGGTCATGAATGATGCCGTGATCCCGCTAGGGCAGGTAGCCAGCGTCAAAACGGTCAGGGCCCCCCCCGCCATACGCACCGAGAACGCGCTGTTGTCGGTGTATATCTTTGTCGATATCCGCAACCGCGACATCGGAGGCTATGTCGCCGACGCGCAAAAAGCAGTGACGGAACAGGTGAAATTCCCGCCCGGATACTACGCGACCTGGAGCGGCCAGTTCGAATACATGGAACGGGCCAAGCAGAAGCTGAAGGTAATCGTGCCGCTTACCCTGTCGATCATTTTCCTGCTTCTTTACCTCAATTTCAGGCGATTTACCGAAACCCTCATCGTCCTGCTTTCGGTGCCGTTTTCCCTGGTGGGTGGAATCTGGCTGCTCTGGCTGCTTGGCTACAATCTCAGCGTTGCGGTAGTCGTGGGCTTTATTGCGCTCGCCGGCGTCGCTGCCGAGACGGGGGTCGTCATGCTGATCTATCTCGATCACGCCTGGGAAGCCATCGGAAGAAAATGCGCAGCCGCAGGCAGCAAGCCGACAGTAGCCGATCTGTATGCCGCAGTGATGGAGGGAGCCGTCGAGCGCGTGCGGCCGAAGATGATGACCGTGGTGGCAATCATGGCGGGGCTGCTGCCGATCATGTGGGGTACCGGTACGGGCTCCGAAGTGATGCGGCGCATCGCCGCGCCCATGGTGGGCGGCATGGTGTCGTCCACCATACTGACATTGATCGTGATTCCGGCCATCTATGCCTTGATTAAGGAGTGGGATCTATGCGGACGGAAAGGAAGCTGAAATGTTGTTGTTTCGCAAGAAACGCTGCGCAGGTCTCCAAAGATAGCTTGGGCGATGGGATGCGCGAGAGAACACCATGCCGGGTTGCAGGGCTAAGATAATATATTTTCATTTATTAACTCAACCATCAGGAGATGTATCATGAAAACAAAGAGTTTTATTGCAATTTTGGTCGTTCTTGGCTTCTTGACCTCGTGTGCGCAAATGAATCCACATCCGATGGATATGACAAGTGCGATCCAGAATGCTAAAACCAGTGCAGACCATAAGGCGTTGGCCAAACACTATGAAGACGTGGCCAGGGATATGGATGCGAAGGTGGAGGAACATAAAAAGTTACTCAATGAATACGAAACACACCCTTACTACGGAAAGCGCGCTCAAGATCTCAAGGCGCATTGCGAGGTCCTGATCAGGAGTTATAAGCGGGCAGCGGAAGAAAACATGAGCATGGCAAAAATCCACCGCCAAATGGCAGAGGAAGCGAAATAACGAGCTTCAGGAAACTTCGGAAAAGTTGGGCAGTCCCTGATGAAAACAGCGTGAAGGAATAGGCGGGGGCGAAGTGCATCGTGCCAAAACCAACATGGCACATCAAATCACGAACCGTTTACGACCAACCTACATGCAAAAAAGGCAAACCATGAAATTCACTCCGATTCTTGTCTTGATTCTCGCCTTTTCGGCCACCGGGCTCGCCACTGCGCAATCCGGCGCCATGCGCGACAAGGCAGCCACGAACTCAGAGGCAGCCAGACACAGGACCACTGCAGTGGTCAAAGCCGTGGATACCGCCAATGGAAAAATCAAGCTTGCGCATGAGCCAGTCAAGAGCCTGAACTGGCCTGCGATGACCATGAATTTCTCTGTCAAGGATCCGGCACTGTTCGACCAGCTCACGGTCGGCAAAAAAGTGGAGGTCGAGTTCATCCAGGAAGGCTCCGCGTCCGTCATTACGGTGGTAAAGTAATGGCCTGAACAAGGGCTGAAATCATGGCGGCGATAGTGGGAATGAGGGCATGGATTCAATTAGGAGGAAGGGTGCAGCAGATACTGAAATCACGGAAGACGGTGGCGAACTTCAGCGTTCCGCCCATTCGCCATACGGCTTCCTTGTCAGGCGCCGTCCACCCGCCGAGGTAGATTGGCCGGACGGTTTCGGCTAAATTTCATGGGGGAGGACTTCATGGAATCGGAAACGAATGCGGATCGTCATCCTTCCGCCCTGCCGCGGGTTAGTCATCCCTCCGCTGAAGATGGAGCAACGTTCATCCAGGTCGGCGTGAAACCCGGCCCTCAATGGACCTGCCCCATGCATCCCGAAATACGGCGGGAAGCGCCCGGGGACTGCCCGATCTGCGGCATGGCGCTGGTGCCTGTTGCAGGCACGGGCGGGAGCGATGCCAGCGATGCCGAGCTGCATGATCTCGCATGGCGGCTGCGCGTTGGGATCGCGTTGTCGATCCCGCTGGTGGCGATCGCGATGTTGCCCATGATCGGCATCCATGAGCCGTTTGGGCTCAAGCCGCATGCACGCGGTTGGGTCGAGTTCCTGCTCGGCACGCCCGTCGTGCTATGGGCCGGCTGGCCGATTTTGCGCAAATTCCGGTTTTCGCTCGCGCATCGCGCACCCAATATGTACACCCTTATCGGCTTGGGGGTAGGGTGCGCCTATCTGTTCAGCCTTGCCGCTATTTTTATGCCCAGCTGGTTCCCGCAGGAGTTTCGGGCGCATGAGGGCGCGGTGGGCACCTATTTCGAGGCGGCAGCGGTCATCGTGACGCTGGTGATACTGGGCGACTACCTTCAGACACGCGCAATGGGCCAGACCGGCAGGGCAATACAGCAATTACTGAAGCTCGCACCCAACCTGGCATGGCGCCTGCGCGACGATGGAAGCGAAGAACAGGTGCCGCTCGAGGCCATCGCGGTGGGTGACCGGTTGCGGGTAAAACCTGGAGAGAAAATTCCGGTTGATGGAACGGTGCTCGAGGGGTCGAGCCGGGTAGAGGAATCCATGATAACGGGTGAGCCGGTTCCCGTGACGAAGGCTGCCGGGGACAAGGTCACGGGCGCGACTGTCAATGGCAACGGCTCGCTGGTCATCCGTGCCGAGCGCGTGGGCGCCGACACGCTGCTGGCGCGTATCGTTCATATGGTCGGAGAGGCACAGCGCACGCGCGCGCCTATCCAACGGCTTGCGGATGTCATCGCCGCCTATTTCGTCCAAGCCGTTATCGCCATTGCGATCGCCACGGCCTTTGCCTGGTGGGTTCTCGGCCCGGAACCGAAATTTGCCTATGCCTTTGTCAACGCCATTGCCGTCCTCATCATTGCCTGTCCGTGCGCTGTCGGTCTCGCCACACCCATATCGATGACAGTCGCCATGGGGCAGGGCGCTCGTGCCGGAATCCTGTTTCGCAACGTGGAGGCCATCGAGCGCATGCGTGATATCGATACCCTGGTGGTGGACAAGACCGGCACGCTCACGCTCGGACGCCCCGAGCTGGCAGATTTTGCCGTTGACGGTATGCCGCCGCAGGAAGCCCTTGCCCTGCTTGCGGGAGTGGAGCGGCTTTCCGAGCACCCTATCGCGCATGCCATCGTCGAGGGCGCCAGGTCGCGCGGCGCAACCCCTCTCGCAGCGGAAGCTTTTGCCGCCGTCAATGGCATGGGCGTGCAGGCTCGAATCAACGGCAAGCGCGTGCTGGTGGGCAACCGTGATTTTCTCGGGCAGGAGAGCATCGACACGCAGCGCTGGGAGGCGCGCGCGGAAACCTGGCGCGATGAAGCCAGGACCGTGGTATTTTTCGCAATCGACGGCAGTGCCACCGGTATCGCGGCAGTTGCTGATCCGATCAAGGAAAATACGGTGGAAGCCATTGCCTTGCTACGGAAGCAGGGCGTTCATATTGTCATGCTTACCGGGGACGCGCAACGCACCGCCGAGGCCGTTGCCTGGCAGTTGGGCATCGATGAGGTGCTGGCCGAAGTCCTGCCGGAAGATAAGGCCAGCCATGTCAGGCGCCTGCAGGCCGAAGGACGCAAAATCGGGATGGCGGGTGATGGCATCAACGATGCTCCTGCACTGGCACAGGCGGATGTGGGAATCGCGATGGGAACGGGAACCGATGTAGCAATGGAAAGCGCGGGCGTTACGCTGGTCAAGGGCGACCTGCGCGGCATTGCGCGGGCCATTATTCTGTCTCGCGCCACCATGCGCAACATTCGCCAGAATCTCATCTTCGCATTCGGCTATAATGTGCTTGGCATTCCCCTTGCCGCAGGAGTGCTGTATCCCGCTTTCGGGCTGTTGCTTTCGCCGATGTTTGCCGGTGCGGCCATGGCGATGAGTTCGGTATCCGTGGTCACCAACGCCTTGCGGCTCAACCGCATCGAGCTATGATGGATAGCTCGACGGATATCCCAGGCGACGGCGCGCGATCGAGCCAAGCAGCGCCAGTCCTGCGGCGTAAAGCGCCCAGCTTTCCGGCTCGGGGACGGGCGCGGCCTGAAGCCTGCCGAAGAGGCCCTCGGTCTCGCCATGTGGCCCGGCCGCGAAATAGAGCGCGTTGGCCATGCCCAGGCTGGCGCCGTTGCCGAATTGCAATCCCCACAACCCATCGATCGAAATGATATTGCCCTGGTCATCGCGCAGGTAGTCGATTGCCCGGTGGGTCGCAGGATCGAAAGCGACGATGGTGCCGTCGCCAAAATTGCCCACCAGCAGCTTTCCGCTATATATCCCGAAATCATCAGGGGCGAAGGCGACGCCCCAGGGCGCATTCAACAGGCCGCGATCATCCCAGGTATGCATGAGCGCGCCGGACGCGTCGAATTGCGCGAGCCGGCCCAGCCCCGGACCGCTGGCTTCTTCACCGCCAAGAATATGTCCCGACGCCGAGGGATCCTCCTGGGTCTTGGCATAGGGCACGAACAGGCTGGCCCCTTCCGGGCCGGTCAGGGTCTGAATATTGAAGGGCGCATAATCGCCGGGCTGCGGAGTGGCCGATGCGGAAAAAGGATTTGCGAACGCGCCTTGCTTGCTGACCTCGGCAAAGTTGCCATCGAAGCTCTGGATGCCGGCATCGGCGCCGAAATTCGCCACATGGATGCGATTATCGCCCGAGCCCATCGCAATGCCGAAGTAGTGCGCGCCGGCGGATGACCGGTCGATCATGAGTTTGGCAAAGGCAGGGCGATCGAAGCTGCCATCTGGATTCTTGCGTTCTGTCCAGGCTGAAATAGTGCCGGTATCCGTGGCAAACAGGAATTTTGCCGAAGCGGTAATGGAACCTTGGGTGATCGCGAAGTCATTGCCGGGGTTGAACACCACGCCGGTAGGCGTGCCGGCGGATACAGCTGGCCCCGCTGGGGAGCCGGGGACAGTCACCAGCCTGAGATCGTCCGAATACAATGGGGTGCCTCCGACATCCCCGATATACTGGTTGCTTGTCCCCCCGCCATTGCTCTCCACCCAGAAATGGCCGCCCAGGCCCGCAGGCCGAATCGCGATTCCCCAAGCATTGATGAGGCTCGGGTCGACGATGCCGGCGCCGTAAGCGTCGGTGCTCGCGACAAGATTGGTTTGCGTGTACCCGGCCGCATGGAGCGCAGGCGCAACCGAAAGCGCAAACACAAGCATGCAGCCCCGTAACGTGGCTGACCCCTTGGTACTGGTGATCAGATTCATATGGTTTCCTCCTCCGTCGTTTTGTTGAAATTCCAGAACGTTGCCTGCATTGCCTGTTTTTTTCATTGTCCGCATGGCGAATGCGCGAAATGAGAAAAACGGGCAGGGGGGTTGCCGGAGAGGAAATAGGAATTGCCGCCTGGCGACCGGAAGGTCGAAGCAAACGGCAAGCACTCGTCCTGGCCGATTGCCAGGCGTGGATAGCCCATCCCCGACAAATTCTGTTTCAAACAGGCTGGCTTGCCGGGTGGGCTGGCGGGCGTTTAGCGGCGGAGCGGAAAAGCCCCGCGGGATAAAATTACATCTGGCTCTGCAGCCAGTTCTGGAGGCCGACCTTCGGCATGACATCGAGCTGGGTTTCCAGCCAGTCGATATGCTTTTCGGTATCTTCCAGAATTTCCTTCAGAAGTTCGCGGGAGACATAATCCTTCGCAGTTTCGCAGGCCGCAATGCCTGCAAGCAGTGTTTCCCTTGAAGCCATCTCCAGCCTGAGGTCGCACGCGACACATTCTTCCGCCTTTTCGCCGATCATGAGCTTGCCGAGGTCCTGGAGATTGGGCAGCCCTTCAAGAAACAGGATGCGCTTGATCAGCGAATCGGCATGCTTCATTTCCTCTATGGACTCTTCATACTCGCGCTTGCCCAGGTCATCGAAGCCCCAGTTTTCGTACATCCGGGCGTGAAGGAAATACTGGTTGACGGCCGTCAACTCGTGCTGCAGCTGGCGGTTCAGCCACTGGATGATATCTGTATTGCTTTTCATGTTTGCCTCCTCAGGCGGAATCTCGAATCAACGAGTGGGTATGTGTGAAATGGCGTTGCGCCACGACTTTTTGCATCAGCGCCTGTTCCAGCACCTCCTTGGCATGGCAGGCGCATATCCCGCATTGCTCGCTCACGCCAAGGTTGGTTTTCAAATCCCGCATCCGGTCGGCACCCCTGCGGACGGCATCGCGGATCGCGGTATCGGTGACACCTCTGCATACGCAAATATACACGATTAACGTCCCCGAGTCTTCATTTTGTCAGGATGAGTTTGCCGTTGCGGGTTCGGCGCAGGAGATATTGCTCCCCGCGGTGCTGAATAAAGACCTGATCCCCGTCCGAAAAAAGGGCGTCGCTATCGATTGATCTTATCCGGTTGAGCATCACGAATTTGTGCGGCGATTGATCGCCGTCCGCTTCAAGACTTCTGCTTGATGCTTCCATTATTGAATCCGCTATTGAACTCATGATAGAGCCTCTTTGCGATAATGAATGATAATGATTCGTAATTATATTTGAGTTGGAGCGAAATGCAAGAATAAATCGCCGCTTGTGGATAATCGCGCGACTTACGGATACAGAAGGATTTGTGCGCTGCTTAACCGCAAACTGAATGAGATGGGCAGGCCTGCCGTCAATCACAAGCGGGTCTATCGCATCATGCGCCAGAATGGGCTGCTGCTGACCCGGCATACGGGCAAACAGCGAATGCTGCCTCACGAAGGCAAGGTCATCACCTTGCGTTCCAACCTGCGCTGGTGTTCGGATGGCTTCGAGATTGCCTGCTGGAACGGACAAGTGGTGCGGGTTGCCTTTGCCCTGGATTGCTGCGATCGCGAAATCATCAGCCATGTTGCCACCACTGGCGGCATTAGCGGCGAGAGGGTGCGGGATCTGATGATTGAATCGGTTGAGTGCCGCTTCGGCCCGGCAGTACGGCTCCCACACCCCGTGGAATGGCTCAGCGACAACGGCAGCTGTTACACCGCCAGAGAAACGATTGCTTTTGGGCAGGATATGGGCTTCATCAGCTGTTTTACCCCCGTCCGAAGCCCTGAGTCCAATGGTATGGCCGAAGCCTTCGTCAAAACCTTCAAGCGGGATTATGTTTATGTTCATGATCGACCCGATGCAAAAACGGTCATAGCACAGCTTGATCAGTGGTTCGAGGATTACAATGAATATCATCCTCACAAGGGGCTGAAGATGAAGTCACCACGGCAATTCATCCGCAGCCAATTATTAACCGCATCCTGTCCGGTTTAATAGGGGCAACTCCACAGCCATTTCTGGGGTGCATCAAAATTCTGTCTTATGTAGGTGTACGACTGACGTGCTTGCGTCTAAAAAACTTTATGAATGATAAAGGACATTATCATTCATAAAGAGGTGATCAGAAAACGACTGGAATTTTGTTATTGATTAAATACTGTAGTCACGAGATGAGAGATATGAGATTCTTATAAAGATGAAAGGATCGCACATGACACATTCACACCGCAGGCATGACATATCAGATGAAGTATGGGCGCTGCTTGAGACCCATTTGCCTGGCCGCCAAGGCGTTTGGGGAGGCATAGCTAGAGATAACCGCCAGTTCATCAATGCTGTTTTCTGGATTATGCGCACAGGCGCACCGTGGCGGGATTTGCCGCCGGATTACGGGGACTGGAGCAATACGCACCGCCGCTTTATCCGCTGGCGCGACAAGGGCGTCTGGGAAAGATTACTGGAAGCCCTGATTGACGATCCGGATTACGAATGGCTTATGATTGACGCCAGCCATTGCAAGGTTCATCCCCATGCCGCCGGGGCCAAAGGCGGAAATCAGGATATGAGCCGCACAAAAGGGGGCTCAACACCAAGATACATCTGGCCGTGGATGCGCATGGTATGCCGGTCAGAGTTCTTATCACACAAGGTACCACAGCGGATTGCACGCAGGCTGATCGCCTGATCGAAGGACTTGATGCGGATTATTTGCTGGCGGATCGCGGCTATGACAGCAACGCAATTATTGAACAGGCAAGGAGGCAGGGTATGGAAACCGTGATCCCCTCAAAGAAAAACCGCACAGCACAAAGGTTTTACGACAAAGAACTCTATAAATTGCGGCATCTTGTCGAAAACGCTTTCCTCCATCTCAAGAGATGGCGCGGCATCGCCACAAGATACGCCAAAAATACCGCCTCTTTCCTCGCCGCTGTGCAAATCAGGTGCATCGCTCTCTGGACAAATATCTCGTGACTACACTATCTAAGTTAAGCTAGCTTATTATCTAGCTTATTAGAGGATGAAACGATGCGTGAGGTAGGCGCTTTCGAAGCCAAGAACAAACTCGGCACCTTGCTCGACTGGGTCGAGAACGGTGAAGAAGTTATTATCACCCGGCACGGCAAAGCTGTAGCCCGGCTGATTCCCAATGCCGCCGTGCACGATCCCAATAAAGCGGTGGCTGCTGCCAAGCGCATCCGGTCTCGGGCAAAAGCGCTCAAAAGCGGAGCCTTCGACTGGCAGGAATGGAAAGCTTATCGTGATGAAGGCCGTGCGTGAGTCTGGTACTGGATAGTTCGGTCACGTTATCCTGGCTCTACAGCGATGAATTGACTCCTGCTACGCAGCAGGTTTTTGATCGCGTCGTCAGCGACGGCGCATGGGTACCGTCGCTCTGGCGACTTGAAGTTGCCAATAGTCTACAAAATGCTGTCCGACGCCGGCGCATCAGCGGGGAGTTCCGCGATGCCGCTCTCACCGATCTTGCGCTCCTCAATATCGACATCGATTCAGATACCGATACCTTTGCTTGGTCGGCGACGCTGCGCCTGGCCGAACGTTGCGGGCTCACTCTTTACGATGCCGCTTATCTGGAATTGGCCCAACGCCTGGGGCTCCCCCTGGCCGCACTTGATCAGGAACTGCGCACTATTGGAAGCGAGTTCGGCGTCCCTCTGTTGGGAGGCTGATTCATGAACAACAATCTTCTCATCGCCTCGAAAAATATGTCGGCGCTGCCGGCACTGTTCGCACCCAATCCGGACGCAGGTAAACGCTTCATCGAGTTTTTTACCGCAAATATCCGCAATCCCAATACCCGTAAGGCTTATGCCTGGGCTGTAGGGGAATTCGCAACCTGGTGCGAAACGAATAAACTGACTCAGCTTTGTGACATCGAACCTGTACATGTGGCGGCCTATATAGAGATTCTATGGCAGCGGTTAGCCGCGCCTTCAGTTAAACAGCACTTGGCATGCTTGCAGAGGTAGATATTCCCATTGGCAAGGCTCGCGATGCCTACAATCATGCTCGGGGCGTAAAGCAAACTTATGAAATTTTAACGCCCTGCACTCCAGAACAAGAGGCGGAGATAAAAAAAATAAAAGAACAAACAGGGCAAGTCGTCGAAGGAGAAAACAAGAATCCAGGAGCTATACCGCCTTCACAACCCGATGAGAGTACGGCTGAAAAAGCTGGAAAACTTCTCAGAAATCTTCCGCTATAAAGAAGGTTCAATTTGAGCGTAAGCCGTTACAGTTACGTACTGGGATCAATTCTAGTAGTTGCGACTTCATCTGACAGTTACCCAATTTGACTGATGCGGTTGTCAGATGAAGTCGCAACTACTACATATGAGTAAACCGCTCCCATCGAAGCTGATTTTGCATTGGCAGCATAAGCTTCAGTACCCCAAAAATTACGTGACAGTTTTTGCAGCTATGTGCACACTATCCCTATTAGTTAGATTCGAATCTGACAAACATTGTCAGACTCGATCAGCGCAAAGTGCTAAGAAGAGATCATCAGGCGCTACAAAATGAAAAAACTATAAAGGGGCATAGCATCCCTCTGTAGCTCAGAATCAGGCTAAGCTTAAGCATTCTTGCGATGACGCGCCATAAAACCCAGCAGACCCAAACCAGCCAATAGCATGGCATAGGTCTCAGGTTCGGGAACTGCTGAGACCTCAATTCGTAGCGCAGAATTTACAGAGTAGTGCGATCCCGACCCATTCAGCCATATATTATCTTTATCAAAACTGACTGTCCACCCGGTGGTGTTCGTGGTTGTGAGAACAGCATTCGTAAATGCTGGTATTGTATTTGTGGCATCGTAGAATCGCCAGCCATTGAATTGTGCGACGGTTCCAGTGAGGGTCTGAAAAAAATTCAACTCAATAGCAGTATCGGAAAAATCAATTGAGGCGATTGGAAATCCTTGCGGCGAGGCTGCAATTTCAATACCAGACCCTACAGTAGTCTCTACAGGAACTCCGCCGAATCCAATTGTGTTTTGGTTAGGAAAATAGAATGCTGTTGTAATATTTTTTCCGTCTAACAGGGTGTTTGCTGTGGCGAGATTAGAGCTTATACAGCTAACCAATGACAAAAAAATGGAAGTGCAGAGAGTGGCCTGCTTTTTCTTGCTCATTATTTTCTCCATGATGAATAATTAAAGTACCAAGATTGTGTATGAAATCGAGTGTGTTTTTTTAACGTCGTATACCTTCATGCGGCCAAAGAGATTTATTCTAGATAGTGTCGTCACAAGACTTTGAGCCACAAGGCGAGGCAACGGATGTGAATGATGGCAATGAATGAAGATAAGTTCTTTGCGTACCGTGTGGCGATCCCGCGCCAACCCTTAAGGTGTTCTCAACCAGGTGACGCAGCTCTATAGAGAGCACGGTCATATTCGCGCAGCTGTCTTCGATTCCTGCGTGGTGGAATCACACAGCGAATGCCTTGTGCTTTTGCCTTCTCGACAATCGCCTCACTGTCATAGCCCCTGTCGGCAATCAGGTGTCCTGCCTCAAAGCCTTCGATCAGTTCTCCAGCCTTTGCACAATCAGCGCGGGTACCTTCTGTAACAACAACTCTGAGCGGCATACCATGCGCATCCACGGCCAGATGTATCTTGGTGTTGAGCCCCCTTTTGTGCGGCTCATGCCTTGATTGCCACCCCGTGCGCCCGCAGCATGCGGGTGCACCTTGCAATGGCTGGCGTCGATCATCAACCATTCAAAGTCTGGGTCGGCAATCAGTTTCCAAACAGCGATTCCCATACCCCTTGATCACGCCAGCGGCAGAAACGTCGATGGGTGTTTTTCCAGTCCCCATACGCAGGCGGCAGATCCCGCCAAGGAGCGCCTGTACGAAGAATCCAGAATACGGCATCAATGAAGCGCCGATTGTCTTGTGCAACTCCACCCCATGCCCCCGAGCGCCCCGGAAGCAGGGATTCGAGTAACTGCCATGTATGCTCTGATATATCGTGTCGCCGATAGCTCTCAGTCATCGTATGTCAAATAACGTAGAAAATCACTATTAAACCATAATATCGTGACGACATTGTCTAAATAACGTAGTCACGAGATGAGAGATATGAGATTCTTATAAAGATGAAAGGATCGCATATGACACATTCACACCGCAGGCATGACATATCAGACGAAGTATGGGCGCTGCTTGAGACCCATTTGCCTGGCCGCCAAGGCGTTTGGGGAGGCATAGCTAGAGCGTGTTCACAGTAGCCAGATATAGGCGCAAGCCAGATGCAAGAAAGCGTTGAAGCGGTTGGCGAGTTTGTCGTAGCGTGTCGCGAGGCGACGAAATTGTTTGAGCCGGTTGAAGAATCGCTCAACCAGGTTGCGCGCTTTGTACCGCTCCCGATCGAACTCGCGCGGCCTGAGTCGGTTGCTACGAGACGGGATGATGGCCTCAGCGCCCGTCTCGGTGATTGTTGCGATGAACACATCGCTGTCATATCCCTTGTCAGCGACGACTGCATCGGTCTTGATGGAATTGACCAGTGCCGGCCCTTGCGTAATGTCGGCTGCTTGGCCACCGGTGAGGATCAGGCGCAATGGATTGCCCAGGGCATCCACGCATGCATGAATCTTGGTAGTCAGCCCACCGCGCGAGCGGCCGATCGCCTGATCGCTACCGTTTTTTTTAACGCGCCGGCCGAGTGCTGGTGCGCACGGACTACCGTCGAGTCGATGAACAGCTCTTCCAGATCGGCCTCGCCCTGGAGCGCCTCGGCAACACGCGACCAAACGCCACTGGCTTCCCAGCGCGCAAAGCGCACATACACCGAATGCCAGTTCCCAAACCTGGGCGGCAGGTCACGCCAGGGGTTTCCAACCCGCGCCGTGTATAGTACCGCCTCGATGAACAATCGGTTATCCGCCGCTCGCCCACCCTTGTCGGTTGGCTTGCCCGGCAATAGCCCCGAAATCCGCGCCCACTGCGCATCGCTCAACATGTCCCGATCCATTGCTCACACGCAAATTCCACATGTAAACACAAATCAACTACTGTGAACAGACCCTAGAGATAACCGCCAGTTCATCAATGCTGTTTTCTGGATTATGCGCACAGGCGCACCGTGGCGGGATTTGCCGCCGGATTACGGGGACTGGAGCAATACGCACCGCCGCTTTATCCGCTGGCGCGACAAGGGCGTCTGGGAAAGATTACTGGAAGCCCTGATTGACGATCCGGATTACGAATGGCTTATGATTGACGCCAGCCATTGCAAGGTTCATCCCCATGCCGCCGGGGCCAAAGGCGGAAATCAGGATATGAGCCGCACAAAAGGGGGCTCAACACCAAGATACATCTGGCCGTGGATGCGCATGGTATGCCGGTCAGAGTTCTTATCACACAAGGTACCACAGCGGATTGCACGCAGGCTGATCGCCTGATCGAAGGACTTGATGCGGATTATTTGCTGGCGGATCGCGGCTATGACAGCAACGCAATTATTGAACAGGCAAGGAGGCAGGGTATGGAAACCGTGATCCCCTCAAAGAAAAACCGCACAGCACAAAGGTTTTACGACAAAGAACTCTATAAATTGCGGCATCTTGTCGAAAACGCTTTCCTCCATCTCAAGAGATGGCGCGGCATCGCCACAAGATACGCCAAAAATACCGCCTCTTTCCTCGCCGCTGTGCAAATCAGATGTATCGCTCTCTGGACAAATATCTCGTGACTACACTATCTAGCGCATTTGCACGGCCGACCTATAAGTGGTCATTCTGTCAAAATCCGTCCAGGCATATACCGGATCAACCATGGAACTGGTGGGAATCATGAATGTCGCCATGTCCACGACTCCATACACCGTGCGCCCGATCGTATGCAGGACTCCCGCCACCACTCCGGCCGTCATGCCGTAGAGAGGCCCTTTCTCAAGACTGGCTATCTTTATGTTTTTCGGGATTTCCAGGACCGCTCCACCGGCATTGGCAGCGCCGGTAGCAAATTTTCCACCTGCATTTTCGAAATAATTGTCCGCCATGGCTGCATTGGGCAGCAAAAGGCATGAACCGGCCAGTATCCACAGTCCCATTCCCAGGTTTTTCATGATTGCCTCCAAATTGAATCGATTAAAGCAGGGCCAGTGTCCTATCAGGATGAAACTTCCTATGCTTTTCTTTCACCGGAATTACCCCACGTGCAGGAGATTTCAATCCCATATGTATCCTCTTCCTCCACCAAAGGAAAAATTGGCCTTGAGGATTATTCGATCCGAACCATGGGTTTGGCCAAAACCGATGCCGACAGTGCTTCGAACTTCACCGGGAGCGACAAAATGGACCACCGGCATTACGTAATGCTGCTGCTCGCGCAAGGGGTCGATATTTCTGACTCCGCCCGGGCCGCCGATGAACTGAATGCCATAGCGCAACCGCTTGTTTTTCTGATAGCTCAACTCAGTGAGGTAGCCAACCTCGAACAATTGCTCTTTCGCGCTTTCGCCTCGTATCACTTTTTCGAATGGAAAGTTGGCAATAACGATGAAAGGTCCGAAATCCTTTTGCAGCGTTGGTTTGAATTCCAGTTCAAGCGTGTCATCGTTGATTTTTGGAGTCCATTGCTCCACCTCGAAATACCACCCCAGGTCTACCGGCAAGACGCCTTGCTCCGCGATTCGTCCGCGAAACCGGAGCTTTGAACCGGCGTATTGCACATCCCCCCCGGCCGGACGCGCAAAATTGATGTAGTACGCCACATCTATTTTGTTGGTGAGGCCATACTCCAATTCAATGGCGGTGCGCATCATGCTCTGGCTCGCAAAGGTTGGGGAGGTGCCACCTTCTCCTTCCTTGCGCCCATAGGCAACGAAACTATTCAGAAGCTGCGGGCTGAAATTGCCTTTCCCCTGGGTGGCATATCCGTAAATCTGGAACTCGAAAGGGTCGACCGCTTTCGCGAGGGAGGAAAACAGCACGACGGGCAACGCAACCAGAATCAGGCAAAACTTGCTGGATTTCATTTCCCCAAATCCCCACCGTATAGCTTTCCGCTACGAAACGAAGAGGAAAAAGAAACGAAATCCGGCGTATAAGGCGCGCTTCTTTTTTTAACCGTTGTCACAACCCTTGCTCCCATGACAAGTCAGATAATAATTGGCTGGCTTGCCCGGAATGGGATCGGCTGGCTGAAATGCCGCTGATGCAGGCGAACTTAGCGGCGATGGATATTCATACCGGATCTGGTCGCGAGGAGGAAAATTTTCGCGCTGCTTGCAGGCTTCCGGGTATTGTGAATTTATTGTTGTGTTTTTGTTAACTTATTGTTAATAATAATAAGAATGATTCTTATTATACGCTATTCCCTGTCTTGGAGAAGGGTATTTTATGGTTGGCCTCACCCATGGAACCGAGGACGGGGAAGCAGCCGGGAAATAGCTGGAGATGGTTTGGGGAAATGGCTGACCGTGGCTTACCTGTCGCTGGAAGAAGCGGCTGGGGTGATGGGAATCAACCGGTAGCCTTCCTTTTTACTGTTCCACGATATGAAAACACCCCGCGGGCCGGTCAGCAGAAATGGAAAATCACTGCTGGCCCGGCTTTCCGCAACCTGAACGGGGGAGGACCAGGTTTCGCCTCCATCGCCGGATCGCATGAAGAGGAGGTGACTTCTCTCGGCATCGAATTCCACCCATGTGAGGAAGACGTTTCTACCGCTGGCCAGGACGTCGGGGTGGCTTGGCATTCTTCCGGGTGTGCCAAAGGGCTGGGGTTGCGAAAAGCGCTGGCCGCCATCGGATGAAAAGGCGTAGAACAAGCCTTGCCTGGCGCTTCCCTGGGTGAACCATGCGATATGGTAGTGGTTATCGCTGCCTATCGACAATGCAGGTCCATGTTCGGGGCAGCCCTTGAGTTCCCATTGGTCATGCGTGGCGCGCGACGAAAACGGCCTTCCATCCGATCCAAGCTGGACCAGTCCCAAATCCCGCATGTCGCCCGGATAAACAAATCGGGCGAGCACGACAGGATATCCCGCATGATCGAAAGACACGGCAATACGGCAACATTCGCAAACGGTATCGGCAAGCTTCCGGTCAACGGAATGATTGCCGTCTCCGGGGCCAAGCTCCCGGAAATAGATGGCATTGCCTGGTTGCCTCCAGTCAGTGCGGTCGCGTTCGTCAAGCCAGAATGCATATGGTTGGCCGGAAGGCCCTATCGCGAGGCGGCCTTCAAAGGAGTTTGCTTCCGAAGACATGCTGCTCAGGGGCATGGGAGTCGAAAAACTGCGGCCACCGTCGGTAGAAACGCTGAAAACCTGTTCTATCGGCTGCGCCCCTTCTGCGGCAAAGGTAGCGTAGATTTTGCCTGTGCCGTCCACCACGATGCCAGGACGGTTCTCGCCGCTCGCCTTGACGCGCAGTGCGTCGTTGTTCACGCGCACTGGCGCGTTGAAAGTTTTGCCGAGATCCGTCGAGTAATCGACATATACATACTGTTTCTCAGGCACGATCCGCCAGAGCCGGCCATCCGAACCAAAAAAGACGCTCACGAACAAACTCCCGCCCTGCGGATAGTGCGAGTAGTCGCTCCGGCCTGCTTCCAGGCGGTCGTGATCTCCATAACTGACGGGACTGAACGCAAGTGTGCCGAGCAGCAGGAGGCAAATCAGAAGAAATCCAAATCTGTTATTTCCGCTGCGCATGATAGGTACACCCTGGGGAAAAAGTGCCATACGGAGATTGGCCGGATATTCCGCGATCATTCTACTGCATGCTGTTTGCTAGGGAAGCGCTGAATAAATCTCCACTGGCGCGGCGGTGGGTTTGCGGGATGGGATGCGCGAAAGGCGACGACGCGAATG
>ERZ778022.288-NODE-288-length-142555-cov-8.710758_pt1 | contig 142555 bp, 128 predicted proteins | sample MGYA00375752_ERZ778022 | MGnify/ENA primary metagenome ERZ778022 (study PRJEB29350, sample SAMN05389826) | bioreactor metagenome | isolation source: Thiocyanate bioreactor | place: South Africa: University of Cape Town | collected 2014-04-04 ...
GACATCGACCTCGAGCGTCGCCGCATCTCGCTGTCGCTCAAGCAGGCCAACGAGGGTGTCGACCCGTCCTCGGACGACTTCGACCCGAGCCTCTACGGCATGGCGACGGAGTACGACGACCAGGGGAACTACAAGTACCCCGAGGGCTTCGACGCGGAGACCAACGAGTGGATGGAGGGCTTCGACGCCCAGCGCGAGGAGTGGGAGCGGCAGTACGCCGAGGCCCAGTCCCGCTGGGAGGCCCACAAGAAGCAGGTCGCCGCGGCGATCGAGGCGGACGCCGACTCCGGCGACGCGGACGTCCTCGAGACCGCGACGTACAGCTCCGCCCCGGCCGGCCCCGCCGGCACGCTGGCCTCGGACGAGGCGCTCGCCGCGCTTCGCGAGAAGCTGACGGGTGCGTGAGCCGCTCGTTCGCTGAGCTGCTGACTCGCTGAGTCGAACCGGCGCCCCGGTCACCGCCCGCACGGGCGGTGACCGGGGCGCCGTCGTTCCGTCCGAGGTGCGCCGGGACGGAGGTGTGCCTCCGGCGGGACCGGCGCCGACGTGATGGGACCCGGTGCGGCCCGGGCCGGGCCCCGCGAGCCGCGCGTTCGGGCCCCGCTAGTGGCGCGTTCGCGCGTGGTGCGTGGGTGCGTGGGCGCGCCCGACGCGGAAGTCGCAGAAGTCTCAGGCGAAGAGGGTCTCGCCGATCCAGCCGCCCGGCTCGATGCCCGGGGGCACGGCGAAGATCGCCGACCCGATGTGGCGGATGTACTCGTTGAGCAGGTCCGTCGAGAGCGAGCGCTGCACCTGGACGAAGGTGTCCGGGTCGTTGACGTAGGCGAGGAAGAACAGGCCGGCGTCGAGGCGCCCGAGCGGGTTCGTGCCGTCGACGTAGTTGTACCCGCGGCGCAACATCGTCGCGCCGGCGTTGTTCGTCGGGTGGGCGAGGTGGACGTGCGAGGCGATGTCGATCCGGCCGTCCCCGAAGACGGGGGCGGTGAACTCGTCACCGCCCGAGAGCGGGGCGCCGACGCGCTTGTCGCGGCCGAAGACCCGCTCCTGCTCGCCGAGACCGGTCCGGTCCCACGGCTCCAGCAGCATCTCGATCTTCCGGCTGACGAGGTAGCTGCCGCCCGCGAGCCAGTCGGCGGCGTCGCCGGCCCCCGCCGTCGCGGACCCCGGCGCGACCCACACGTGCTCCGCGAGCCGGTCCTCCTCGGTCCCGAGGATGTTGTCCGTCCCGTCCTTGAAGCCGAAGAGGTTGCGCGGGGTGGCCTGCGCGGCCGACGTCTTCGACGTGCGTCCGAACCCCATCTGGGACCAGCGCACGTGCGCGCGGCCGAACGCGATCCGCGCGAGGTTGCGGATCGCGTGCACGGCCACCTGCGGGTCGTCGGCGCAGGCCTGGAGGCACAGGTCGCCGTGCGACCACTCGGTGCTGAGCGCGTCCCCCAGGAACGGTGGCAGGGGCGCGAGGGCGGCCGGCCGCCGCGCGGCGATCCCGAACCTGTCCTCGCCGTCGACCTCGAACAGCGTCGGCCCGAGGCCGATCGTGACGGTGAGCCCGGACGCGGGCAGGTCGAGCGCCTCGCCCGTGTCGTCGGGCGGCGCGCTCTCCGGGCCGTCGAGCGCCCCGGTCGCGGAGACGTCGAGGCCCTGCGTCAGCCGCGACGCCGCGTACGTCCAGTCCTGGAGCAGCTCGACGACGTCGTCGCGGGTCGCCCGGGACGAGAGGTCGAAGGCCGCGAAGTGCAGGTGGTCCTGGACCGGCGTCGTGATCCCCGCCTGGTGCGCTCCCTCGAACGGGTAGGCGGTCGTCGGCGCGGCGTGACCCGCGCCCGACCCGCCGAGCGGTCCGAGCCCGGCCGGGCCGATGCCAGCGGTGGCGCGGCCGACGGCGGCACCGCCGAGCAGCGCGGCCGCCCCGGCGGCGGACAGGCCGAGCACGCCGCGGCGGGAGATCCCGCGCCGCGGCGTGCTCGGTCCGGCCGGTCCTCGGTCCGGACCTGGGTCGGTCGAGGTCACTCCAGCACCGTGGTGGTGAGCTTGGAGAGCGGCTCGGCGAGCGCGTTGATGAGGTCGGAGAGCTGCTTCTTGTCCGCGTCCGTGAGCTCGGAGTAGGCCACGAACCCGGTGGTCAGCGAGCCGTGCTCGGCCAGGGCCTCCTCGAGCGCCGCGTACCCGTCGTTGATCTGACCGACGAGCTCCTCACCCTCGGCGCCCTTGCGGGAGGCGAGGTCCTCGACCAGCGAGAACGCCATCTTGGAGCCCTCGACGTTGGCCGCGAAGTCGTAGAGGTCGGTGCCGCTCCACCAGTCCTCCTCGCCCGTGATCTTGCCGGTCGCGACCTCGTCGAGCAGCCCGATCGCGCCGTTGGAGATCCAGTCGACGCCCTGGTCGGAGAGGAAGGTGGTGAAGTCGTCGGAGTGGACGAAGTCGTAGAGCTCGGTGACGTCGGCCACGAGCAGGCGACCGAGCTCGGCGCGCTCCTCGGGCGTCGAGGGCGTCCAGCCGTCGAACGCGTCCGTCTCGCCGTCCGAGTTCAGCGCGCCCGGCGCCGGCTCCCACAGGTCCTTCTCGATCCGGTGGAACCCGGTCCAGTCCAGCCCCTCGGCGACGGCGTCGACCTCGCGGTAGTCGATCCGCGGGTCGAGGTCGCCGAGCGCCTCGGCCACGGGCTCGATCCGCTCGTAGTACGCCCGGACCAGCGGGAAGTCGGCGCGCGCGGCCTCGTCGTCGCCCGCGACGTACAGGTCGACGAACGCCTCCGTCTCGGGCAGGAGCTGCGCGACCTGGTCCTTGACGAACGCCGCGTACAGGTCGATCGCCTCCTGCTTGAGCTCGGCGTCCTCGCCGGTCAGCTCGACCCGCTCGCCCGACACCGTGAAGTCGGCTCGGCCCACGCCGGCGCCGATCATGCCGGGCTTGCAGACCGTCTGGTAGTCGCCCGGCTGCACGGTCACCGTGAGCGTGCGCGAGGCGCCCGGGGCGATGTTCTCGACCTCGCCGACGATGCGCAGGCCGTCGGCGGCCATGAGGTAGAACTCGGTCACCTTCGTGCCCGAGTTCGCGACGTCGAACGTCAGCGTGCCCGACGTCGCCTCGGCCGCGGAGATCTCGCAGGTGGTGTCGTCCGAGGTCACGGCGAGCGCGCCGGACGCGGCCCCGGAGCCGTCGGTGCCGCTGGACTGCGGGTTGTTCGGGACGCAGCCGGCGAGGACGACGACGGCGGCGGCCGCCACCGTGACGATGGCCGGGACCGACGCGGACGGACGAGTGGGTGTCATGGTGTTCCTTCGGTGGTGCCGACGGGTCCGTCGGTCGCGGTGAGATCGGGGGACGGGACGAGAGCTGGGGGTGCGGCGTCCGTCGCGTCGCTCGACGTCGTCGGGGGCGCGGGATGCGGCGCGAAGGCACGCCGCACGAAGCGGGTGCCGATGATGCCGAGGTAGAGGGCCCACAGGACGACCGAGAGCCAGGTCATCTCGGGCATGAAGCCGATCGTCCCCTTGAGCAGCGCGCCGAGCGCGCCGTCCGGCGCGATGACGTGGCCGACCTGGAACGCCCAGCCGAACGGGAAGCCGGCGAGGCCGACCCCGACCAGCCCCGTCGTCGGGTCGATCGTCGCGGCGGACGTGAACGGGCCGGGCAGGAAGCCGGCCTCCTGCAGGTCGTGGACGCCGTAGGCGAGGACGCCGGCGGCCACGACGACGAGGGCGAGGCCGGTCCACCGGAAGAACACGCCGAGGTCGATCCTGACCATGCCGCGGTAGATGGACCAGCCGAGGCAGGCGGCCACGACCAGGCCGGCGACGGCCCCGATCGCGGCACCGGAGCCGTTGCCGAGCGAGCGAACGGTCGACCAGAGGAAGAGCGTGGTCTCGATGCCCTCGCGGGCGACCGAGATGAAGCCGATGACCACGATGCCCCAAGCGCTGTCTCCCGAGCGGTCGACCTGGGCGCGCAGCTCCGCCGACAGCCCGCGCGAGGCGCCGACCATCCAGAACACCATCCAGGTGACGAGGGCGACCGTGACGATCGAGAGACCGCCGCCGATCGCCTCCTGCGCCTGGAACGAGAGGCCGTAGGCGCCGAAGGTGAGGATCGCCCCGAGGGCGAGCGAGCCGACGATCGCGAGACCGACCCCGGCCCAGAGCCGGGGCAGGGCGCTCGCGCGGCCGGACTTGTGCAGGTAGGCCACCAGGATGCCGACGACGAGCGCCGCCTCGAGCCCCTCGCGCAGGCCGATGAGGAACGCGGCGATCATGGTTCCCCCTGTCTCGATCGGCTGCCGGACGCTGGCTGGGTTTGGTGACCCTTCGGCTCAGTAAGGTACACCTATTACGGCACGTCGGAGTTGGCGAAATCGAGGCCGACTCCGTGAGGAGGGTCACACCGCGGGTAGCGTTGAGGCATGTCCGGCTCACCCTCCCGCCCGCCGTCCGCCTCCGCCCCGACGCAGCTCTTCGTCGCGGGGCAGTGGCGCGACGCGACCGGCGGCCGCACGTTCGCGGTCGAGGACCCGGCGACGGGGGAGGAGCTGGCCCGGGTCGCTGACGCCTCGCCCGAGGACGGCCTCGCGGCACTCGACGCCGCGGTGGCAGCCCAGGAGGCGTGGGCGGCGACGTCGCCGCTGGAACGCTCCGAGCTCCTGCGGCGCACGTTCGACGCGGTGATGGACCGGCGCGACGAGCTGGCCGCGCTGATGACGGCTGAGATGGGCAAGCCGCTCGCGGAGTCCGCGGCCGAGGTGACCTACGGCGCGGAGTACGTGCGTTGGTTCGCCGGCGAGGCCACGCGCGTCGGCGGCCGCTACGACACCGCCCCCGAGGGGACCGGACGGATCCTCGTGGGCCGGCGCCCCGTCGGGCCCTGCTACCTCATCACCCCGTGGAACTTCCCGCTCGCGATGGCGACGCGGAAGATCGCCCCCGCGATCGCCGCCGGCTGCACCGCCGTGGTGAAGCCCGCGTCGCTGACACCGCTCACGACGCTCGCGTTCGTCGGGCTGCTGGCGGAGGCCGGGCTGCCGGCGGGCGTCGTCAACGTGGTGCCGACCTCGAGCTCGAGCGCGGTCAGCGAGCCGATCCTCGCCCACCCGCGCCTGCGCAAGCTCTCCTTCACCGGCTCGACGGAGGTCGGGCGAACCCTGCTGCGCCAGTCCGCCGACGGCATCCTGCGCACGTCGATGGAGCTCGGCGGCGACGCGCCGTTCCTCGTCTTCGACGACGCCGATCTCGACGCCGCCGTCGACGGCGCGCTGCTCGCGAAGCTCCGCAACGGCGGTCAGGCGTGCACGGCGGCGAACCGGTTCCTCGTCCAGGAGGGGGTCGCCGAGGAGTTCACGCTGCGGGTCGTCGAGCGCGTGCGCCAGGTCCGGGTCGGTCCGGGCGCGGCGCCCGGCACGACGCTCGGCCCGCTCATCGACGCGGCGGCGGTGGAGCGGGTCACCGAGCTGGTCGACGATGCCGTTGCCCGCGGCGCGCGCGTCCTCCTCGCGCCCGAGCTGCCGTCCGGTCTCTCGCCCGACGGCCACTTCCTCGCCCCCGTCGTGCTCGCGGACGTGCCCGTCGAGGCGCGGGTGTGGCGCGAGGAGATCTTCGGGCCGGTGCTCGCGCTGCGGACGTTCGCCGACGAGGACGAGGCGGTCGCCCTGGCGAACGACACCGACCGCGGTCTCGTCTCGTACGCGTTCACGCGCGACCTCGCCCGCGGCCACCGCCTCGTCGAGCGGCTGGAGAGCGGGATGGTCGGGCTCAACTCGGGCATCGTCTCGAACGCGGCGGCCCCGTTCGGCGGGATCAAGACGTCGGGCCTGGGTCGCGAGGGCGGCGAGCTCGGGATCGAGGAGTACCAGTCCGTGACGTACGCGTTCCTGCCGCGCTCGTGACGCGGGTCCTGCTCACCGGCTTCGAGCCGTTCGACGGCGCGAGGGTCAACCCGTCGTGGGAGGTCGCGGAGCTGCTCGCGGACGAGGGGATCGGGCTGCCCGGCGTCGAGGTCGCCGCCGTCCGGCTGCCGGTCGTCTTCTCGCGCGTGCGGGGACTGCTGGCCGCGGCCCTGGAGCGGGATGCGCCCGACGTCGTGATCGGTCTCGGCCTCGCCGCCGGCCGGCCGCACGTCAGCGTCGAACGGGTCGGGATCAACCTCGCCGTCGCGCGCATCCCGGACAACGAGGGCGACCGGCCGCGGGACGTGCCGCTGGCGCCCGGGCGACCCGACGCGCACCTCGCGACCCTGCCGGTGGGCGAGCTGCTGGCGGGTGACCCGAGGCTGCTCGACTCCCTCAGCGCCGGCGCCTACGTCTGCAACGCCGTGCTGTTCCACCTGCTCGACCTCGTCGCGCTCGTCGCGCCCGGGACCGAGCGGGTCCGAGCCGCCGGATTCCTGCACGTCCCGGCCACGGGTCCGGACGCGCTCGCCTCGCACGACGAGGTCGGGACCGGCGGTGGCGCGGGCGGCAGCGTAGGGACGGAGGGGGCCGGCGCGGACGTGCCGCAGGTGCCGCTCCGCGACGTCGCGGACGTCGTGGCGGGCGCGGTGCGGCTCACGCTGGAGGCGCGCGCCGGGTCGGCCGCGTCCGGCCAGCCGGACGGCTAGCGTGACGGGCATGCTCCTCATCGGCCTCACCGGAGGCATGGCCGCCGGAAAGTCCACCGTCGCGCGCCGGCTGGCTCGGCTGGGCGCCGTCGTCGTCGATGCCGACGTCCTCGCGCGCGAGGTGGTCCAGCCCGGGACCCCGGGGCTCGCGGCCGTCGTCGAACGGTTCGGCTCCGAGGTGACGGGGGAGTCCGGTGCGCTGGACCGGGCGCGGCTCGCTGCGCTCGTGTTCGACGACCCGGCGGCCCGCGCCGACCTCGAGGCGATCATCCACCCGGCGGTCGGCGCCGCCTTCGAGGAACGGGTCGCGCAGCTGGCCGCCGAGCGGCCCGACGCGATCGTCGTGCACGACGTGCCGCTCCTCGCCGAGAACGGTCTCGCCCCGCGCTACCACCTGGTGCTCGTCGCCGACGCGCCCGAGGCCGTCCGCATCGAGCGCGCGGTCCGGGAGCGCGGCATGACCGAGGATGCGGCCCGCGCCCGGATCGCGGCGCAGGCGAGCGATGCGCAGCGCCGCGCCGTCGCGGACGTCCTGATCGACACGGCCTGCGCCCCCGAGGAGACGACGGCGGCGGTCGATGCGCTGTGGACCGAGCGCCTCGTCCCGTTCGAGCGCAACCTGCGTGAGGGCCGTCGCGCGGCCCGTCCGACGGCCGAGCTCGTCGAGGACGACGCGGCCGACCCGTGGGCGCAGCAGGCGGCGCGCGTGCTGGCCCGGCTGGAGCTCGCCGGTGGCGATCTCGTGCTGGACGCGGCGCACATCGGGTCGACATCCGTCCCGGGGCTGCCGGCCAAGGACGTGCTCGACGTGCAGGTCGGCGTCCCCTCGCTGGCGGCCGCCGCACTCCTCGCGCCACGGTTCGGGGAGGCGGGCTTCCCGCTCGTCGCGGGTCTCGGGCAGGACACGCCGAAGCCCGACGCCCCCGACCCCGAGCTGTGGCGCAAGGCCTTCCACGCGAACGCCGACCCCGCTCGGCCGGTTAACGTGCACGTGCGCGTCACGGGGTCGCCCGGGTGGACCTGGGCGCTGGCGTTCCGGGACTGGCTGCGGGCCGATCCCGCGGCGCGCGAACGCTACCGCCGGGTGAAGGAGGGCGTGCTCGCCGAGGTGGCGGACCAGCTCGGCGAGCACCCGACCCATGCGTACGCCGAGGCCAAGGAGCCGTTCTTCACCGAGGTCGACGGGGAGCTCACCGCCTGGCGCGAGCGCTCCGGCTGGCAGCCTCGGCCCTAGCGCCCGGACCGGCGTCGGACGGATCCGCGGACGCGGAGGCCGTCAGTGGCCCCCCGGACCTGGACGGGACCGTGAGCGCGGGCGCCCGGTGGTCGCCATCCAGTCCGGGCGTGGGCCTAGCTGGCCATTGCCAAGCCCGGCCATTGCCCAGCCCGGGCGTGGCCCAGCTCGGCGCGGTCCACGTCAGCCGTGGCTCGGTTCGGTCGCGGTCCGGCCCGGCCGCGGACGGCCGGGCCGTGGACGGGCTGGGCCGCGGACGGCCTCAGACGAGCGTGGCGGAGAGCGTGATCGGGACGGCCGCCAGTGCCTTGCTCACGGGGCAGCCGACCTTCGCCGCCTCGGCGATCGCGAGGAAGTCCTCCTCGCTGATGCCCGGGACCTTGCCCTCGACGGTCAGCTCGATGCCGGAGATGACCGGACCGGCGTCGCCGATCTCGAACGTGACGTTCGCCGACGCCTCGATGCGCTCGGGCGTGCTGCCGCTGCTGGCGAGCTCGTTGGACAGCGCCATCGAGTAGCAGCCGGCGTGGGCGGCGGCGATGAGCTCCTCCGGCGTGGTGTGCCGCAGCTCGCCCTCCGAGCGGGCCTTCCAGGTGAGGGGAACGGTGGGGAAGGCGTCGCTGGCCACGGTGACGCGGCCGCCACCGCTGGCGAGGTCGCCCTCCCAGACGGAGCTGGCGGTGCTGATGACGGGACGAGGCATGGTGCTTCCCTTCTCGCGGGGCCCTGGCTGGACCCGTTCCTGCCAACGTACCCCGGACCGCCGACGCGAACGAGGGGCGGTCCCCAGGCTGTGGATCGCTTGCCGGGCCGTGTCGAGTCACCCCCGCCGTTACGCCCTCGGCGTCACGCCGGGATAGATGTCGGACCCTCGACGTACCGTTGTCGACATGCGGCCCGTCACCGATCTCCAGCGCACCGTCGCCCCCTTCGAGGTGGTCTCGGAGTACACCCCGTCCGGCGACCAGCCCACCGCCATCGCCGACCTGACGGAACGGCTCAGGGCGGGGGAGAAGGACATCGTGCTGCTCGGCGCCACGGGAACCGGCAAGTCGGCGACGACGGCGTGGCTCGTCGAGCAGGTCCAGCGTCCGACGCTCGTCATGGCGCCGAACAAGACGCTGGCCGCGCAGCTCGCGACGGAGTTCCGCGAGCTGCTGCCGAACAACGCGGTCGAGTACTTCGTCTCCTACTACGACTACTACCAGCCCGAGGCCTACGTCCCGAGCTCGGACACCTACATCGAGAAGGACTCCTCCATCAACGAGGAGGTCGAGCGGCTGCGCCACTCCGCGACGAACTCGCTGCTGACGCGGCGGGACGTCGTGGTGGTCGCCTCCGTCTCCTGCATCTACGGCCTCGGCACGCCGCAGGAGTACGTCGACCGGATGGTCCCGCTCCAGGTGGGGCAGGAGATCGACCGGGACGTGCTGCTGCGCCGGTTCGTCGAGATGCAGTACACCCGCAACGACACCTCGTTCCAGCGTGGGACGTTCCGCGTCCGGGGGGACACGGTCGAGATCATCCCGGTCTACGAGGAGCTGGCGATCCGGATCGAGTTCTTCGGGGACGAGGTCACCTCGCTCGCCTCGCTCAACCCGCTGACGGGGGACGTGGTGCGGCAGGAGCAGCACGTCTACCTGTTCCCGGCCTCGCACTACGTCGCGGGCGCCGAGCGGATGGAGCGCGCGATCGGCTCGATCGAGGAGGAGCTCGAGGGGCGGCTGCGCGAGCTGGAGCAGGGCGGCCGGCTGCTGGAGGCGCAGCGCCTGCGGATGCGGACGACGTACGACATCGAGATGATGCGCCAGATCGGCACCTGCTCGGGGATCGAGAACTACTCGCGGCACATCGACGGTCGCGAGCCCGGGTCCGCGCCCAACACGCTGCTCGACTACTTCCCCGAGGACTTCCTGCTCGTCATCGACGAGTCGCACCAGACCGTGCCCCAGATCGGGGCGATGTTCGAGGGCGACATGAGCCGCAAGCGGACGCTGGTCGAGCACGGCTTCCGGCTCCCGAGCGCGATGGACAACCGGCCGCTGCGCTGGGAGGAGTTCCTCGAGCGGATCGGTCAGACGGTCTACCTCTCAGCGACCCCCGGCCCGTACGAGCTCGGCCAGTCGGACGGGTTCGTCGAGCAGGTCATCCGGCCGACGGGCCTGGTCGACCCCGAGGTCGTCGTCAAGCCGACCCAGGGCCAGATCGACGACCTGCTCGGGGAGATCCGCGACCGGACGGACCGGGACGAGCGCGTCCTCGTCACGACGCTCACGAAGAAGATGGCCGAGGACCTCACGGACTACCTGCTGGAGCGCGGCGTCAAGGTCGCCTACCTGCACTCCGAGGTCGACACGCTCAAGCGGATCGAGCTGCTGCGCGACCTGCGCCTCGGCGTCTTCGACGTGCTCGTCGGCATCAACCTCCTGCGCGAGGGCCTCGACCTGCCGGAGGTGTCGCTCGTGGCGATCCTCGACGCGGACAAGGAGGGCTTCCTGCGCTCGGGGACCTCGCTCATCCAGACGATCGGACGTGCGGCCCGCAACGTGTCGGGCCAGGTCCACATGTACGCCGACCGGATCACGCCATCGATGGCGGCGGCCATCGAGGAGACGAACCGTCGCCGCGAGAAGCAGGTCGCCTACAACGTCGAGCACGGCATCGACCCGACGCCGCTGCGCAAGAAGATCGTCGACATCACGGACCAGCTCGCGCGTGAGGACGTGGACACGGCGGAGCTCCTGGCCGGCGGCTACCGCCAGGCGCAGGGCAAGAAGGGCGCGAGCCACGGGCTCAAGGCGCCCGGCGGGAAGGCCGGCAAGGGCTCGGCGGCGCGGGACCGGCTGGCCGGTGCGGCCGCGACCGACCTCGCGCAGCTCATCCAGGACCTCACGGACCAGATGCACGCCGCCGCGGCGGAGCTGCAGTTCGAGGTGGCGGCCCGGCTGCGGGACGAGGTGTCCGACCTCAAGAAGGAGCTGCGGCAGATGGTCGCCGCCACGGCCTGAGGTCGACCACGCTCGCGTGCGGCCCGCCGCACGGCGTGCTGCTCGCCGCACCGGGGCCTGCGCGCCCCCGCGGCGACGGCGCTGGCGTCCCGTCGTCGTGTCCGGGGCCCGGGGCACGGGTCGCGTCCGGGAACTTGCGCCGTGCGCCACACCGGGACCCTGCACAGCGCCTCGCGGCGCGAGCGGCGTACGTCACGCCCGGCGACCGCGGTACTTGGCGCGCGGCACGGTAGAGTCTGCTCCGACGTAAGGGGAGTACTCCTCAAACGGCGGCATCGTCACCACGGCACCCGGCGCAGGGTTCCCGGTGCCGTCGGGCAACCCGGACACGCAGAGATCTGCGGCTCCGGCGCCGGAGAAGACCTTCGGTTTCCTTGGCAACGGTTCCGAAAGGCAGCTCCGTGGACGTTTCTCTCCTGGCATGGGTCGTGACGATCGGCCTCATCGTGGCGATGCTGGCCGTCGACCTCTTCGGACACGTCCGCAAGCCCCACGCACCGACCCTGCGCGAGGCCGCGCTCTGGTCGATCGCCTACGTCGCGATCGCCGTCGTGTTCGGGCTCGTGGTCTGGTGGCTCTGGGGTGGCGAGTTCGGCGCCGAGTACTTCGCCGGCTACGTGACCGAGAAGAGCCTCTCGGTCGACAACCTCTTCGTGTTCGTCCTCATCATGGGCGCGTTCGCCGTCCCGCGGCAGAACCAGCAGAAGGTCCTGTTCGTCGGGATCATCCTCGCGCTCGTCCTGCGCACGGTCTTCATCCTCGTCGGTGCCGAGCTCGTCAACGCGTGGGCGTGGATCTTCTACATCTTCGGTGCGTTCCTCATCTGGACCGCCATCGGACAGCTGCGCCACACGGGTCAGCAGGACGAGGCCAAGGAGACCTGGCTGGTCCGTTCCGTGCGGCGGGTCTTCCCGGTGACGGACGGTTTCCACGGCGACCGCGTCTGGGTCCGGCACGACGGACGCTGGCACATGACGCCGATGCTGCTCGTCATGGTCGCGATCGGCAGCGCGGACATCCTGTTCGCGATCGACTCGATCCCGGCGATCTTCGGGCTCACGCAGGAGGTGTTCCTCATCTTCGCCGCGAACGCCTTCTCGCTGCTCGGCCTGCGCCAGCTCTTCTTCCTCATCGACGGCCTGCTCGACCGGCTCGTCTACCTCAACTACGGGCTCGCCGCGATCCTCGCCTTCATCGGCGCGAAGCTCGTCATCCACGCCCTGCACGAGAACGAGGTGCCGTTCATCAACGGCGGTGAGCCCTTGCACGCGATCCCCGAGGTCTCGATCGCGGTCTCCCTCACGTTCATCATCTCCGTCCTGGTCATCACGACGGTGGCGAGCCTGCTCAAGTCGCGCAGCGACGCGCGAGGACGGCTCACGGCTGGACCGGGGGCCGGCGCGTGAGCGGCACGCTGCCGGTCTGGTTCGAGGTCGCGTCGCTCGTCGTCATCACGGGCGTCCTCGTCGCCGACCTCGTCATCATCGGGCGTCGGCCGCACGTGCCGGGCTTCGCCGAGAGCGCGCGCTGGGTCGGCTTCTACGTCGCGCTGGCGCTCGTCTTCGCGGGCCTCGTCTACCTCGTGGGCGGCGCCCAGCCGGCGACCGAGTTCGTCGCCGGCTGGCTCACCGAGTACTCGCTCTCGCTGGACAACCTCTTCGTGTTCGCGCTCATCCTCACGGCGTTCGCCGTGCCCCGCGAGCTGCAGCAGCGCACGCTCATGATCGGGATCCTCATCGCGCTCGGGCTGCGCGCCGTCCTCATCGTCGCCGGGGCGGCGGTCGTCGACCGGTTCACCTGGGTGTTCTTCATCTTCGGCGTCATCCTGCTCGTCACGGCCTACGGGATGCTCAAGGGCCAGGACGAGGAGGAGGAGTACAAGGAGAACGCGACGGTCCGGGCCGTCCGGCGGGTCATGCCCGTGTCCGAGCACTACGACGGCAAGAGCCTCACGACGCGCATCGACGTCGAGGTCCCCGCCGACCCGGCCCTCGACCCGGCCCCCGGCCAGGTCTCACCGTTCGGCACGCCCGCGTCCGTCGCGGACGCTCCGATCGCGCGGGACGTGGCGCCGTACGACGTGACCTCGTCCGAGGCCACCACCGGCCAGCCGGCCTCCGGCCAGCCGGCGGCGTACGAGACGCGGCGCGCGCTCACGCCCATGGCGCTCGTCATCCTCGCGCTCGGCACGACGGACCTGCTGTTCGCGCTCGACTCGATCCCGGCGATCTTCGGCATCACGTCGAACCCGTTCATCGTGTTCACGACGAACCTGTTCGCGCTCATGGGGCTGCGCCAGCTCTACTTCATGCTGAGCGGCCTCATGGAGCGGCTCACCTACCTGAAGTTCGGGCTCGCGGCGATCCTCGCGTTCATCGGCGTGAAGCTCGTCCTGCACGCGCTGCACACCAACTCGCTGCCCTTCCTCAACGGGGGAGAGCCGATCGAGTGGGGACCGGAGATCTCGACGGGGGCCTCGCTCGTCGTCATCGTCGCGTGCCTCGGGCTCGCGGCCCTCGCCTCGCTCGTCGCGCGACGCAGCCCGTCCGGCCCGCCCGCGCCGCTGCGCTGACGCGCGGCCCGGCACCCGGGGAGCCGTCGGCTCCCGTGCCGTCCGCGACGCGTCAGGCCCAGGGTCCGATGACCGGGTCCCAGCGACGCACCGTCGTCGAGCCGACGACGCCGGCGACCTGGAACGGGTCGGCCGCGAGCAGGTCGCGCGCGGCCACGTCGGAGGCGGCGCGCACGAGCAGCAGCGCTCCGCCGTCCTCGGGCAGGGGACCGGACGCCAGCAGGTCCCCGGCGTCGCACAGCGCACGGAGGAACGCGCGGTGCTCGGGCCGGACGGCGGCGAGCTCCTCGGGCGAGGCGTCGTAGGCGTACTCGACGGCGTAGGTCAGGGGCGTGGGAGCTGCGTCGGTCATGGCCGCAACATACCCCGCCGCACCCGCCGGACGGTGCGCCGGATTCCGCCCTGATCGAACACGTGTACATGATGTCGGTGGTCGGACTTAGCATGGAGCAGTGAGTCTCATCGTCTCCGGTGCCCGTGAGCACAACCTCAAGAACGTCTCGATCGAGCTGCCGCGCGACCAGCTCGTCGTGTTCACCGGGCTGTCCGGATCGGGCAAGTCCTCCCTGGCGTTCGACACGATCTTCGCCGAGGGCCAGCGCCGCTACGTCGAGTCGCTGTCGGCCTACGCGCGCCAGTTCCTCGGCCAGATGGACAAGCCAGACGTCGACTTCATCGAGGGCCTCTCGCCGGCGGTCTCGATCGACCAGAAGTCGACGAACCGGAACCCCCGCTCGACGGTCGGGACCATCACCGAGGTCTACGACTACCTGCGTCTCCTCTTCGCGCGCGCTGGCACGCAGTTCTGCCCGGTGTGCGGCGAGCAGGTGACGTCGCAGACCCCGCAGCAGATCGTCGACCGGCTGCTCGAGCTGCCCGACGGCACCCGCTTCCAGGTGCTCGCCCCGGTCGTCCGCGGCCGCAAGGGCGAGTACTCGGAGCTGTTCCGCGACCTGCAGTCGCAGGGCTTCGCCCGCGCCCGGGTCGACGGCGAGGTCGTGACGCTCACCGAGGCGCCGGCCCTGGAGAAGAAGCTGAAGCACGACATCGAGGTCGTCGTCGACCGGCTCGTCGCTCGCTCGAGCGCGAAGCAGCGGATCACCGACTCGGTCGAGACGGCGCTGCGGCTGGCCGACGGCCTCGTCGTCATCGAGTTCGTCGACGTCGACGCCGGTGCGCCCGGGCGGGAGCGCCGCTTCTCCGAGAAGCGCGCCTGCCCCAACGACCACGTGCTCGCGCTCGAGGAGATCGAGCCGCGCACCTTCTCCTTCAACGCGCCCTACGGCGCGTGCCCCGAGTGCACGGGCCTCGGCACCCGCCTCGAGGTGGACCCCGACCTCATCGTCCCGGACGACGAGCTGACGCTGGCCGAGGGCGCGATCGCGCCGTGGGCGCAGACGTCGGCGGAGTACTTCGCGCGTCAGCTCGAGGCGCTCGGCAAGGACCTCGGGTTCAGCACCGACGTGCCGTGGCGCGCGCTTCCCGAGCGCGCGCGCACGGCGATCCTGCACGGTCACGACCACGAGGTGAAGGTCCGCTACCGCAACCGCTGGGGCCGTGAGCGGCAGTACTCGACTGGGTTCGAGGGCGCCATCCCGTTCGTCCAGCGTCGGCACGCGGAGACGGAGTCGGACTGGTCGCGCGAGCGCTACGAGGGCTTCATGCGCGAGGTGCCGTGCCCGGCCTGCCAGGGTGCTCGGCTCAAGCCCGAGGTCCTCGCGGTCAAGGTCGACGGCCACTCGATCGCCGACGTCTGCAACCTGGCGATCGCCGAGGCCAAGGCGTACCTCGACGGGATCGAGCTGGGCGAGCGCGAGCGGGTCGTCGCCGGCGCCGTGCTCAAGGAGATCCACGCGCGGCTGCAGTTCCTGCTCGACGTCGGGCTCGACTACCTCACGCTCTCGCGACCCTCGGCCACCCTGTCCGGCGGCGAGGCCCAGCGCATCCGTCTGGCGACGCAGATCGGGTCGGGCCTCGTCGGCGTGCTCTACGTGCTCGACGAGCCGAGCATCGGCCTGCACCAGCGCGACAACCGCCGGCTGATCGAGACGCTGAGCCGGCTGCGCGACCTGGGCAACACGCTCATCGTCGTCGAGCACGACGAGGACACCATCCGCACGGCGGACTGGATCGTCGACATCGGTCCGGGTGCCGGGGAGCACGGCGGGCACGTCGTCCACTCCGGTGACCTCGCGGGGCTGCTCGCGTCGGAGGAGTCGGTCACGGGCGCCTACCTGTCCGGCCGCCGGCACATCCCGGTCCCGACGACGCGCCGCAAGACGACCAAGGGCCGGGCCATCACGGTGCACGGTGCCCGTGAGAACAACCTGCGGGACGTCACGGTGTCGTTCCCGGTCGGTGTGCTCACGGCCGTCACCGGCGTCTCCGGCTCCGGCAAGTCGACGCTGGTCAACTCGATCTTCCACACCGTGCTCGCCAACGAGCTGAACGGCGCGCGCCGGGTCGCGGGACGACACCGCCGCGTCACGGGTCTCGAGCACGTCGACAAGGTGGTCCACGTCGACCAGGGACCGATCGGCCGCACCCCGCGGTCGAACCCGGCGACGTACACGGGCGTGTGGGACCACGTGCGCCGGCTGTTCGCCGAGACGCAGGAGGCGAAGGTCCGCGGGTACAAGCCCGGCCGGTTCTCGTTCAACGTCAAGGGCGGGCGCTGCGAGGCGTGCTCCGGCGACGGCACGATCAAGATCGAGATGAACTTCCTCCCGGACGTCTACGTCCAGTGCGAGGTCTGCCACGGCGCCCGGTACAACCGGGAGACGCTCGAGGTGCGGTACAAGGGCAGGACGGTCGCCGACGTGCTCGACATGCCGATCTCGGAGGCCGCGGAGTTCTTCGCGGCCGTCCCGGCGATCGCGCGCTACCTCAACACGCTCGTCGACGTCGGGCTGGGCTACGTCCGGCTGGGTCAGAGCGCGACGACGCTCTCCGGCGGCGAGGCGCAGCGCGTCAAGCTCGCCTCCGAGCTGCAGAAGCGGTCGAGCGGCCGCACGGTCTACGTGCTCGACGAGCCGACGACCGGGCTGCACTTCGAGGACGTGCGCAAGCTGCTCGAGGTGCTCCAGGGGCTCGTCGATAAGGGCAACACCGTGGTCGTCATCGAGCACAACCTCGACGTCGTCCGCAGCGCCGACTGGCTCATCGACATGGGCCCCGAGGGCGGCTCCGGCGGTGGGACCGTCGTCGCCGAGGGCACGCCGGAGCAGGTGGCGCGGGTGGCCGAGAGTCACACCGGCGCCTTCCTGCGCGACCTCCTGCCGGGGGCCGAGCGCGAGCTGAGCGCCTGAGGCCGGCTCGCCGGTCCGCGGCCCGAATCCCGTTGCGCCGCCGGGCGCGACGTGGTGCGCTGGGCCGGTGAACGAGCGCGACCGCGACCCCGGACGACCCATGGACGAGGACGAGGCGGGCCACGTCCGCGTGATCGAGGCCCCGCGGGGTGGCACGAACGTCTTCGTCCACCTCGGTGTCCCGTACGTCACGCGCGACGGCCGGACGCTGCACCTGCAGATCATCCAGCCGAGCGGCGATGCCGCCATGGTCGGCTGGGACGAGGCGTTCGCCGGCCGCTACCCCTGCCTCGTCTTCGTCCAGGGCTCCGGCTGGGGACCGCAGGCGCTCGGCGCGGGCCTCTGGCCCCTCTGCCGGCTCGCCGAGCGCGGGTACGTCGTCGCCGTCGTCGAGTACCGCCCCTCGTCCGTCGCGCCGCACCCGGCCCAGGTGCACGACGCCAAGGCGGCGGTCCGCTGGTTGCGCCGGCGCGCCGATCGGTACGGCATCGACCCCGACCGGCTCAGCATCGCCGGCGACTCCTCGGGCGGCCAGGTCGCGCTGCTCCTGCACGCGACCGACGGCACCGCCGAGCTGGACGACCGTCCGGACGCACCCCCGCTCGCCCTGCGGAGCGCGGTCGCGTTCTACCCGCCGACCGACCTGACGACGATGGAGCAGGACGACGCCGTGCGCGACATGCTCGGCGGACGCCCCAGCGAGGTGCCGGACGTGGCCCGCGACGCGAGTCCGGCCAGCCACCTCGACGCCCGGCCGCGCGGGCCCGTCCTGCTCGTCCACGGGACGGCTGACGACGTGGTGCCGCACGCGCACAGCCTCGACTACGCACGCGAGCTGCGCCGGCACGGCCAGCGCGTCCAGGTCGTCCTCGTCGAGGGCGCCGGGCACGGCATCTGGCCCTCGACGTTCGGGCCCGAGGTCATCGACGCGGTCGAGGAGCACCTGCGGTCGAGCTAGCCGACCGGCTGGACTGCCGCGCCGGCGTGCCGCCTCACGGCCGGGCCCCCGGCCGGACCCCGGTCAGTCGCGGGGGACGAACCGGACCACGAGGTCGTCCACGTCCCCGAGGACCGCGTACGGCAGCGCCAGGCCGCCGGGTCGGTACGGGTTCGGCGCGGCCGGCTCGACGGGCAGCTCGCCGCGCCCGGGGGCGAGGATCGCCGGACCCTCGCCCGGACCGGCCGCGACATAGCCGATCGTCCGGCGCCGTCCGTCGATCACGAGCTCCAGCCGCAGGCCGTCGGCGGCCGCCGGCAGGACGGGGTCGACGACGAGCCGGTCGGGCAGGCGGCGCAGGCCGAGCACGTGGGAGAGGAGCTGGTGCAGGAAGATGCCGGGCCCGCTGGAGTAGACCCGCCAGCCGCCCCGGACCGGGACGTCCCCCGTCCGCACCCGCTCGAACCCCGCGGCGAACGCGTAGCGGTCCGGGAAGGCGGCGTCGCTGGAGGAGAAGTAGGCGTTGCGCTGCCGCGCCGCGGCGTTCGGCTGCCGCGCGTGCAGCCCGACGGGGCTGATCCGCAGCAGCTCGTCGATCGCGCGCGCCCGGCCGAGCCGGGCGAGCGCCTCGACGTAGCGGATGTGCGCGTGGACGTACATCAGCCCGACCTCGCGCCCGACGTTCGCCGCCTGCTCCGCGCGCAGGAAGGTCCGGGGGATGCCGTCGGTGAAGTCGGCCGGCCGGTCCATCAGCCGCACGCCGTCGGGGAAGAGCAGCTCGTCGGAGATGAGCAGCTCGTGCGCGACGGCCTCCTGCGGCGTGAGCAGCCCCGCGATGATCGAGCGCGTCATCGGGATCAGCCGGTACGTCATGCCGGTGCGGACGTCGCGCGGGTGGATGACGAGCGCGTCGCCGTCGTCGCCGTGCTGGACATAGCCGCTGAGCACGCCGTCGACGAGCGCGCGCTCGCGCAGGTCCGCGCCGACCCCGCGGGCGGTGGTGCGCAGGCGCGCGGCGAGCCCGTCGGCGTCCGGGACGGAGTCGCCGTCCGCACCCGCACCGGCGCCGAGCGCGTCGGCGAGGAGCCCCGTCGCCTGCGCGAGCAGCGCCGCCGTCCAGGTCGAGGCGAGCCGGGTGCGCAGCTCCGGGTCGGCGGGCTGCAGGGTGTCGTCCCAGTCGCCCTCGCCGTACGCGGGCAGGTCGGTGCCCGGCAGCCGGTGGGCGTCGAGGAAGTCGAGCGTCCGGCGCAGGTGGTCGCGGACGGTGGCGGTGGCGTCCGGCCCCGAGACTGCCGGTGCGCGCGTCTCGTCGTCCCAGAACGGGACCGTCTCCTCCAGCACCGCGAGGTCGCCCGTCGCCTCGAGGTACTGGCCGAGCGCGAAGAGCGGCCACACGACGATGTCGCCGTGCGAGGTGGCGCTGTAGACCTCGGCGTAGGAGTCGAACATGAACCACTGCGGGTAGTCGCCGTCGCGGTGCTGCCGGGCGAACGTCCGCAGCACGATGTCGCGGACGACGTCGTGCCGCCCGGCCGCCGTCATGAGCTCGAACGGGCCCTGGGACACGTCGCGCGTTCCCCACGCCGCGCCCGAGTACTGCTCCAGCCCGTGCGGGGAGAGGAAGTGCGTCAGCGCGTCGTGGACGTACCAGGGGACGAGCGCGTCGAGCTCCTCGGCGGCGAGCGCGTCGTGCGGTCGCAGGGTCAGCCCGAGGACGGTGCGGGCCTGCTCGCGGTGGGCGGTGAGCCTCGCCTCGCGCTCGGCGTCCTCGACCGGTCGGCCGAGCAGGGCGCGGGCAGCCGCCGGTCCGTCGAGCGAGCTGGTCAGGGTGAGGGAGGCCGTGCGCCTCGTCGGCGCGGTCGCGAGGTGCGTGACTGGCCCCGGCGGTCGGGCGCCGTCGAACAGCTCCGCGTCGTCGTCGAGGCCGGCGGTGCCGCGGAGGGCGTAGGCGAGCCCGGGATCGTGCCGCTGGACCGCGCTGCCGTCGGCGGGGACGAGGACGAGGGTGTCGGCGTCGATCCGCTCCCGGTGCCAGCCCCCGCCCTCCTCGTCCAGCTCGACCGTGAACCGCACGGAGAGGTCCAGCTCGCACCGCACGGTGACGTCGAGCCGTGACCGGTCGGCGGCGACCGTCGTCCACACGTCGATCCGGCCGAGCTCGCCCTCGTAGAGCCAGTGCACGCCGCCGAGGTCGATCGTCAGGGCCGAGGGCGCGGTGAGCAGCCGCGGCCCGTCGCCCGGGTCGACGAGGACGCGGACGCCGCTGGCGCGCTGGAGGTTGAGGTGGTGCCGGTGGACCCCGACGACCCGGTTCGCCGTCGTGTTGCCGGCCACGACGTGCGAGGCGAACACGCCCGGCGCGAACGCGGTCGCCGCGAGCAGGCCCGGCGTGGGGCGGATCGCGTCGCCCGCGCGGAGGATGTGGCCGTGCGAGCGCTCGGCGAGCGTCTCCTTCGCCCCGGTGACGACGTGGGCCGACGTCGGGGTGAAGAACGAGAGCAGCTCGCCGTCGTCGCCGTGCTCGGGGAGCCGGACGTCGGCGGCGTCGATCCCGAGCGCCGCGAGCAGGTCGGGGGTGGACAGGTCGTCGCCCGCGAGCGGCGGCGCGTCCCGCAGCAGCGACCGGGTCGGGGAGAACGGCTCGAGCGTCTCGGGACGCGAGGCCGCCGTCTCGGCGAGCTCAGCCCACGAGGCGAGCGACGCCGCGTGCGCGTCGAGGTCGGTCCGGGAGTCGGTCCGGACCACGTGGACGACGTCGCGGACGACCGGGCCGTCGCCGAGCTTGAACGGTCGCGTCACCAGGGCCGGGGCCGAGTACTCGTACTGGAGCACGCCGTCGGGCGTGCCCGTCGTCAGCCCGTGCGGGAGCGCGTCCCGCCGGGCGAGCGGCGTGTGGAGCTGCAGCGAGTCGGTGGACGACGCGACCGCGCCCCGGGGGGAGAACATGACGTGAAGGGGGAGCAGGGGAGCCGCGGCCATCGTCTGCCGCGAGACGAGCGCGACGCCGGCCGTCGGGTGCTCGACCCGGCGGTGCAGCAGGTACTGGCAGACGTACGCCTCGCTGGACAGGGCGGCGGCCGGCGGTGCGAGCGCGAGGTCCTGCGCGGCGACGAGGTCGTACCGGGCGCCGTCGCCGGCCGGCTCCGTCCCGCCGTCACGGATCGGCTCCGTCCCGCCGTCGCCGGCCGGTTCGCCGAGCTCCACCCGCCAGACCCACAGGTCGGCGTCGGGGTCGACCGTCAGCTCGACCGTCGCGGGAACACCGAGGGCGACCGACCGCCACCGCGCGCGGAGCCCGCCCACCTCGACGGACCGCACGTCGGCGCCGCGCCCCACCAGGGCCGCCACGGCGGCGGGCGCGCCGTCGTCGTCGAGCCGGCGGAGCCACAGCCCGCCGACGGGGGCGTCGTGCACGCCCGGGAGGTACTGGGAGACGAGCAGCCCGTCGGCCGCGATGCGGTGGACGTCACCCGAGCCCGTCAGATCGACGGTGAGCCGCTGGCCCCCGATCGTTCGCGATCCTGAGGGTGGGCGTCGGGTGTCGGCCATGGGTCCTAGGTCTCCTGAGGTGGTGGGGATGGGGGAGCGACGTCGCCTGCGCTCTCGCGCGGCGGTGCCCCGAGGATCTGGAGGAAGTGCTCGAAGAGGTCGACCATGTCGACGTCGTCCGGGTCGAGCAGCCACTGGAGCTGCAGGCCGTCCATGACCGCCGAGACGAGCTGGCCGATCCGCTCGGGATCGACGTCGGGGCGCAGCCGGGAGGCGGCGACCTCCGCGCGGAAGTTCTCGGTGTCCTGGTGGCGGAGCCTGCGGTAGCGGTCGCGGAAGATGTCGTGCGCCGGGTGCGACAGGTCCGTCGCCTCGGCCGAGACGACGACGTGCAGCCCGACGAGCTCGGGCGTCGCGGCGTTCCGGGCCACCTGGTCCCGGACGGTGTCGAGGAAGGGCGCGCCCTCGGCCTCGCTCAGGCGACGCCGCTCCTCGTCCCGCCGGTCGCGCTCCACGAGCGTCGCCGTCAGCAGGTCGGCCTTGCTGCGGAAGTGGTGGAGCAGTCCGGCCTCCGAGATCCCGATGCGCTGGGCGATGTCCCGCAGCGTGCTCCCGCGGAACCCGCTCTCCGCGAAGGCGTCGACCGCCGTCGCGAGGATCTCCCGGCGTCGCTCGGCGCCGCGGAGGTGTCGTCGGTCCTCGGTCCGAGCTGGGGGAGCTGGGGTCTCGGCGGTCACATGCACGGTTCGACGCCTCCTCGGGGTCGTGGGGAACGTGCACAGTCTGCCTGCCTCGTCGGTGAGTGCGCCACGGGAGGGCTGCGGGCCGTGGACCTGGGCCATCAATATAACCGACCGAGCGCACGCTAGGCTATGCTCGACACACCGCTCCAACGATGGGGCGCACTCGATGAGGAGGGTTGTTGTGGTTCGACACAAGGCGATCAGGGCGGTGCTGATCGGCGCCGCCGCCGCACTCGTTCTGAGTGGATGCGGCAGGGCGGACGACGCTGGCACCCCGAGCGGCGACGCGAGCAACGGTGGCTCCCAGGCCGCCATCGACGACTCACCGGCCGAGGGTGAGATCACGATCTGGATGATGGGGGAGGAGGGAGAGAAGTTCCCCGACTTCGCCACGAAGTTCACCGAGGAGAACCCGGACGCCAAGATCACGGTCACGACGATCCCCTGGGGCGACGTGATGACGAAGTTCCAGACCGCCGTGACGGCCGGGACGACGCCGGACGCCATCATGATCGGCTCGTCCGGGATGGCCGCCATGGTGGCGACGGGCGGTCTCGCGCAGGTGCCGGACGGGCTCGTCGACGCGGGCTCGTTCGTCCAGGGCGCGGCCGACTCGGTCGTCGCGAACGACGCGACGTGGGCCGTCCCGTGGTACGTCGAGACGCGCGTCCTCTACTACCGGTCCGACCTCGCCGCCGAGTATGGGCTCGACGCCCCGACGACGTGGGACGAGGCGCTCGAGTTCTCCAAGGCGTTCCAGGAGCACGGCGCCGAGTGGGGCATGCAGCTACCCGTCGGCCAGGTGGAGAACCCGAGCCAGGTCATCCTGCCCTGGTACTCCCAGCAGGGCGGCTCGGCCCTCACGGCCGACGGCACGGCGTACGACTTCGACAACGACCTCATGGTCGAGGCGATGGAGTACTACGCCTCGTTCTTCGAGCAGGGCGTCTCCCCGCTCACGGGCTACGGCGACACCGCTGCACCGTCGTTCGTCGACGGGTCCAACCCCGTCTTCATCTCGGGCCCGTGGATGGTGAACGTCCTCGGTGACCTCGCCGGCGCCGACTGGGTCGACCAGAACGTCGCGACCGCCGTCATCCCCGGTGGCAAGGACAACAACAACTCCTACATCGGCGGCGCGCACCTCGGCGTGTTCAAGGACGCGAAGAACGCCGACGGGGCGTGGAAGCTCATCCGCTGGCTGTCCCAGCCCGAGGTCCAGCAGGAGTGGTGGGAGGCCAGCTCCGACCTGCCGTCCGTCTCCTCCGCGTGGGACTACGAGCCGCTCCAGGCCGACGAGCGGTTCAAGGTCCTGTCCGACCAGCTTGAGAACACGGTCGCGCCGCCGAGCGTCCCGACCTGGGACGAGATCGGCGGTGTCATCAGCACCGAGTCGGAGAAGCTGATCCACGGCCAGACCACGGCCGAGGAGGCCGTCAAGGCGATCCAGGCCAAGGCCGACGCGGTCGGGCTGGGCTGGTAGGAGACGGCCATGTCCGTCACGACTGAAGGGCGGCGCCGGCCCGGTGTCGGCGCCGCCCCTCGGCGATCGAGCGCCACCGAGCGTCGTCGTCGCCGTCAGGGTCTCGTCGCCTGGCTGTTCGCGCTCCCGTTCGTGCTCATCTTCATGGTGTTCATGTTCGGGCCGCTGGTCTGGTCGTTCGGGATGTCCTTCACCGACATGACCATCCGGGACATCCGGACCCCGTTCTCGGTGAACTTCGAGGGCCTGCAGAACTTCGTCGCGGTCTTCCAGGACGAGACGTTCCGCAAGGCGCTCGTCAACACCCTGTACTTCACGGTGGTCGGGATCCCGCTGACGATGGTGTTCGGCCTCGCGCTCGCCGTCGCGCTGAACACGGGGATCGAGAAGTTCCGGGCCGTCTTCCGCGTCGGCTTCTACACGCCCGTCGTGACGTCGATCGTCGCGGTCGCGGTCGTGTGGCGCTTCATGCTGCAGGGCGACGGCCTCGTCAACACCGTGCTCGGCTGGGTCGGGATCAACGGGCCGGACTGGCTGAACGACCAGTACTGGGCGATGCCGTCGATCATCCTCATGGCCGCCTGGCGGAACATGGGCACGCTCATGATCATCTTCCTCGCCGGCCTCCAGGCGATCCCGAGCGACGTGTACGAGGCGGCCGAGGTCGACGGCGCGAGCAAGTGGCGTCAGTTCCGCACGATGACGCTGCCGCTCCTGCGCCCGACGCTCCTGCTCGGGGCCGTGCTGCTCTCGGTCGGCTTCCTCCAGGTGTTCGAGGAGCCCTTCGTCATGACCAAGGGCGGTCCGCTCAACTCGACGCTGACGATGAGCTTCTTCGTCTACAACCAGTTCGGCTACGGACGGTTCGGCTTCGGGTCGGCCGCCGCGTACGTGCTGTTCGCGTTCATCGCCGCGCTCGCGGCCGTCCAGTTCCGCATCCTGCGATCGAAGGACTGACCATGGTGACCGTCAACCCCGTGTCGTCCCGTCCGGCCTCGCCCGGCCCCGTGTCCTCCGCGCGCTCCGCCCTGCGCTTCCCGTGGTCGCGCGCCGTGACCTACACGGTGCTGTCCGTCGGGCTCCTCGTGACGATCATGCCGTTCATCTGGATGCTGCTCGGCAGCTTCAAGACGCAGGGCGAGCTGCTCCGGCGCCCGATCACCTGGTGGCCGCAGGCGCCGACGACGGAGAACTACGAGACCTGGATGTCCCAGCTCGACTACGGCAAGTTCCTCACGAACTCGCTCATCGTCGCCGTCTGCGTCGTGCTGGGGAACCTGCTCTTCTGCTCGATGGTCGGGTACGCGCTGGCGAAGATCGACTTCCCCGGCCGGCGCCTCCTGTTCGGCCTCGTCATGACGATGCTCATGGTGCCGGGCGTCGTCACCCTGATCCCGACGTTCGTCATCGTGGCGAACCTGGGGCTGGTCAACACCTACCCGGCGCTCATCCTGCCGTTCCTGGCCGGACCGCTCGGCGTCTTCCTCATGCGCCAGTACATCCAGGGCATCCCGGACGCGCTCATGGAGGCCGCTCGGATCGACGGGGCCGGGGAGTTCCGCGTGTTCTCCCGGATCGTGCTGCCCCAGTGCGGGCCGCCGCTGGCGACGCTCGCGATCCTCACGTTCCTCGGGTCGTGGAACAACTTCCTCTGGCCGCTCGTCGTCGCGCAGACCGAGGACATGTACACGCTGCCCGTCGCGCTGTCCCTGTACTCGGTCGGGTCGAACCAGACCAACTACGGGATCCTCATGGCCGGCTCGGTGCTCGTGGTGGCGCCGATCCTCGTCCTCTTCCTGCTGCTGCAGCGCTATTTCGTCCAGGGCATCGCCATGACTGGCATCAAGTAGGACCGACCCCTTCGGAGTGATCATGACGACCATCCAGTTCCCGGCCGACTTCCTCTGGGGCGCCTCGACGGCGGCGCACCAGATCGAGGGCAACAACCTCAACAGCGACTGGTGGCAGCGCGAGGTGGAGCCGGGCTCGCGCCTCGCCGAGCGGTCGGGCGACGCCGCCGACAGCTACCACCGCTACCGCGACGACATCGACATGCTCGCGGCCTCGGGCCTGCGCAGCTACCGGTTCTCCGTCGAGTGGGCCCGGATCGAGCCCGAGCGCGGCATGGTCTCCGGCGCGGAGCTGGCCCACTACCGCCGGATGATCCAGTACTGCCTGGACGCCGGGGTGACCCCGCTGGTGACGCTCCACCACTTCACCAACCCGCGCTGGTTCGTCCGGGACGGCGGCTGGCTCGACCCGGGCGCCCCCGACCTGTTCGCGCGCTACGTCGAGACCGTGCTGCCGATCCTCGACGGCGTCTCGCACGTGTTCACGATCAACGAGCCGAACATCCTCGCGATGATGATCGGCGGCGAGAAGGGCGAGGAGCAGCTCCAGGCCGGGGCGCTGCCGGCGCCCGACCCGGTCGCGACCGAGCACCTCATCGCGGCCCACCGCCGGGCGGTCGACCTCGTGCGGACCACCGGCATCCCGGTCGGGTGGCCCGTCGCGCCGCAGCAGTTCTTCGCCGACCCCGGCGCGGAGGAGGTGCTGCGCGCGTACGCCCACCCGCGCGAGACGGTGTTCCTCGAGGCCGCGCGCGGGGACGACTTCGTCGCCGTCCAGGCCTACACCCGGACGCGGATCACGCTCGACGGGCCGCAGCCGGCGCCGGAGGGCGCCGAGGTGACGCTCACCGGCTGGGAGTACTACCCGCCGGCGATCGCCGAGGCCGCCCGGCTCGGCCACGAGATCACGGGGCTGCCCGTCCTCGTGTCGGAGAACGGCATCGCGACCGCCGACGACGCGCGCCGGATCGACTACACGCGCGACGCCCTGCGCCACCTGCACGAGGCGATGGAGGAGGGGACGCCGATCCTCGGCTACCTGCACTGGTCGCTCCTCGACAACTACGAGTGGGGCTCGTTCCGGCCGACCTTCGGCCTCGCCTCGTGGTCGCCCGAGACCTTCGAGCGCTTGCCCAAGCCCAGCCTCGCCTGGCTGGGCGGCGTGGCCCGCGACGGCCGGCTCGACGTCGACTGACCGCGCCGCGAGAGTCGGGAGGAACGGTGCTGCGCCCGCAGGACGGACCGACGCGCGAGTCGACGCGGCTGGACGGCGTGTGGCGGTTCCGCGCCGACCCGGACGGGACCGGGCGCGACGCGGCGTGGTCGCGGGGCGTCCCGGACGCCGGCCGGATGCCGGTGCCCTCGTCCTACGGCGACGTCCTGCCCGGGTCGGGGCTGCGCCAGCACGTCGGTGACGTCTGGTACGAGCGCGAGGTCTGGGTCCCGAGCGGCTGGCGCGGGCGGCGGGTACTGCTTCGGTTCGACGCGGCCGCGCACGAGGCGACCGTCTGGGTCAACGGCGTCGAGGTCGCGCGGCACGTCGGCGGATACCTCCCGTTCGAGGCCGACGTGACGGATGCGGCGCCGGCGGGGGAGCCGGCCCGCGTCGTCGTCCGCGTCGGCAACGAGCTGACGCTGGCGACCATCCCGCCGGGCGTGGTCGAGACGACCGCCTCCGGCCGGCGACAGCGCTACTTCCACGACTTCCTCCACTACTCGGGGCTGCACCGCAGCGTCTGGCTCTCGGCCGTCCCGCCCGTCCGGTTCGACACGCTCGACGTCGCGACCGAGCTGGCGCCGACCGGGAGGCCACCGACCGGTGAGCCGCCGCCCGTCGAGCGGGCGACGGGCGAGGGGGGTCCGGTCGCCCGGGCGGCCCGACGGGACGCGACGGTCCGGGTCCGGGCCGGCGTCGCGGGCGACGCGTCGGGCGCCGTCGTGACCGCCGTCCTGCTCGACGCGGACGAGCGTGAGGTGGCCCGGGACGCGGGCGACGCCGGCGCCGCGATCGAGCTCGCGGTCCCGGACGCGCACCCGTGGGCGCCGGGGGACGGGTACCGATACCTGCTCCGCCTGGAGCTGCGCGACGCCGCGGGCGACCTGCTGGACGCCTACGCCACCCGGGTCGGGATCCGCACCGTGCGCGTCGACGGGGCGCGCCTCCTCGTCAACGACGTCCCCGTGCGGCTGCGCGGCTTCGGCCGGCACGAGGACCACCCGGTGCGCGGCAAGGGGCACGACGACGTCCTGGCCGTCCACGACCACGAGCTGCTCGGCTGGTTCGGCGCGAACTCCTTCCGCACGTCCCACTACCCGTACGCCGAGGAGGTGCTCGACCTCGCGGACGAGGACGGGCTGCTCGTCATCAGCGAGTCGCCGGCGGTCGGGCAGAACGCGGTCTTCTCCGGCGGCCGGCTCGGGGCCGAGACGTTCGGCGAGGGACCCGACCTCATCGGTGCGGACGCGCAGGCGGCGCACGCGCGGGTGCTGCGCGAGCTCGTCGCGCGGGACGCGCTGCACCCCAGCGTCATCGCCTGGTCGATCGCCAACGAGCCGGCGAGCTCGACCGACGCGGCCGAGCGGTACTTCGCCCCGCTGGTCGACCTGGTGCGCGAGCTCGACCCCTCGCGGCCCGTGACGTTCGCGAACGAGACGAGCAACCGTCCGGGGCGGTGCCGCGTCACGCCGATGGTCGACCTGCTCCTCGTCAACCGCTACCTCGGCTGGTACGTCGACACCGGCGACCTGGTCTCGGCCGAGGAGCACCTGCGCGCCGAGCTGGCGGCCTGGGCCGAGCTCGGCAAGCCGATCGTCGTGAGCGAGTTCGGCGCGGACGCCGTCGCCGGCGTCCACCACCTCGACCCCGAGCCGTGGTCCGAGGAGTACCAGCGCGACCTCGTCGCGATGTCCACCCGCGTCTTCGACACCGTCCCGGCCGTGATCGGGGAGCACGTCTGGAACCTCGCCGACTTCGCGACGGCGCCCGGGCTCATCCGGGTTGACGGCAACCGCAAGGGCGTCCTGACCCGTCAGCGGCAGCCGAAGGCCGCGGCCTGGGCGCTGCGCGAGCGCTGGCGGGCGGCGGCGGAGCGCGAGAGAGCCGCCGCGACCGGGCGCGACGAGGACCACCGCCGGAACCACCAGAAGGGGAGCGACCGTGACCGCCCTGACACTCCGTGACCGCCAGATCCTCGCCGACGGCGAGCCGACGATCGTCGTCGCTGGCGAGGTCCACTACTTCCGCCTCCACCCGCGGGACTGGGAGTCCCGGCTGTGCCTCCTGCGCGAGGCGGGGGCCGACACGGTGGCCACCTACGTGCCGTGGGTCGTGCACGAGCGCGGTGACGGCACGATCGACCTGGTCGGCCGGACCGACCCGTCCCTCGACCTCGGCGGCTTCGTCGACCTCGCCGCGGACCGTGGGCTGCGGGTCCTCCTGCGGCCGGGGCCGTTCATCATGGCGGAGACCGCCGGCGAGGGCGTGCCCGACCGGGTGCGCCGCGAGCACCCGGAGGTCGTGCCGCTCGGCTGGCACGGCCGGCCCGTCCCCACGGCCGAGCTCGACTACCTCGCCCCCGCCTTCCTCGGCGAGGTCCGACGCTGGTACGACGCGGTCGGTGCCGTCGCCGCGCCGCGGATGGCGCCGGCGGGCGGACCGGTCGCGGCCGTCCAGCTCGACAACGAGGTCGGGATGCTGGCCTGGGTGTCGAACGCCCCGCACCTCGACGACCGCTCGCTCGCGGAGCTGCGCGACTGGCTGGAGGCTCGCCACGGCGACCGGCTGGCGCGGCGCTACCCCGGACTGGCGGACGCCTCGACGGCGGAGTCCCTCGCGTCCTTCGCCGCGTCGATCCGGTCGCCGCGGCCGGAGTGGGCGCAGCGGCTGCGGATCGACCTCGGGCGGTTCGCGCGCGGTCAGCTCGCCCGCTACGTCGACCTCCTCGCCGGGTACGCCCGGGAGGCGGGCATGGGCGGCGTCCCGTTCCTCGTCAACGTCCACGGCACGGCGGAGAGGTCCGGTGCGCCGTTCCCCGTCGGCATCTCCCAGCTCGTCGAGACGTACGCCGGGAAGCCTGGGTTCGCCGCGGGGTCCGACCACTACCTCGGCGACCTCGACCTGCCCCGCGCCGCCGACCTGCACCTGATGAACGCCTGCCTCACGGCCGTCAACGGCCCCGACCAGCCCACCACCGCGCTGGAGCTCGAGGCCGGGGCCGGCGACTACGCCGACGACCTCGCCCACGCCACCGACCCCTCCGCCGTCGTGCTCAAGACGCGCCTGTCGCTCGCGCAGGGCAACCGACTGCTCAACTACTACCTGTTCGCCGGCGGGACCAACGGCGTCGCCGACCCGCCGCGCTCGGACGGCACCACGCGGTTCGGCATCACGGGGGAGCGGCACGGCTTCTCCGCCCCGGTCGACCCCGAGGGCGGCCGGAGCCGGCACTTCGCGTCGCAGGCGGAGGCGATGTCGCTCGCGGCACGGCTGCGGCCGTGGATCGCCGACGCCCGGGAGGAGCACGACGACCTCGCGATCGGCCTCCACCTCGACCACTACCTCACGGAGTACGTCCCGCCGCGGACCGGGCCCGCCGAGGACGTGGCCGAGCTGGAGTACGCCCGCGGCGCCGGTCCGCGCGGCCTCGTCGGGCGCGTCCTGCTCACCCTCGGCTACCGGTACGGGGCGGTCGACCTGCAGACATCAGGTGACCTGCCCCGGCTGGTCGTGCTCGGCACCCCCAGGGCCGTCGCCCGCGACGTCCAGGAGCTGCTGGCGCGGCACGTGCTGGACGGCGGCTCGCTGCTCATGCTCGGGCACCTGCCCGTCACGGACCTCGACGGCGAGGCCTGCACGGTGCTCGCCGACGCGCTCGGCATCGCGGCGACGGGCGAGGTGGTCGACCGGCCCGACTGGTTCACCTCGGTCACCTCGACCTGGGGTCGGGCGACCGAGCGTCGGGTGAGCCGGGCCGAGACCTACGCGGCACCCGGGGCGGAGGTGTTCCTCCGGGAGGCGATCGGCGGCGAGCCGACGGGGCTGCTCGTGCGGGCCGGGCGCGGCACCGCCGTCCTGATCGGCTGCGACTACGGGGCCGACCTCGAGCTGTTCCGCACCGTCCTGACGAGGCTGGGCGTGGCGCCCGGTCTCGCTCGGGAGCCGCATCCCGGCCTCGTCACCACGACGACCCGCGCGGCGGACGGCTCCCGCCTCCTCCACGTGCTCAACGTGAGCGGGTTCGCGCTGCGGAGCGCGTTCGAGCTCGACGGGACGCGGCTGTTCGACGGCGCCGAGATCGAGGTGCCGGCGCGCTCCGGGCTGGCGCTGCCCATCGGCGTCCGGGTCGCCGGACGCGAGCTGGCGGCGACGAGCGAGGTGCTCGGGGTCGACGGCGGGAGGGTCCGGCTGGCGGCCCCCGGCCGCGCGTGGCTCGACGGCGCCGAGGTCGACGCCGCGGACGGCGCGGTGGCGCTCTAGCCGCGACGGTTCAGTCGGCGGTTCAGTCCGCGGCCGCGGACCCGGCCTCGGTCGCCGGCCGGGCCACCGTGCCGATCTCGACGTCGACGACGACGGGGTAGTGGTCGCTCGGCAGCACGGCGTCGGCGGTCTCGTCGATCGCCGGCACGTCGTAGGCGAGCACCTCGATGCCCGGACCGACCAGCACCCAGTCGATCCGCTCGGCGTGCTCCCCGCCCGAGTCCCGGATCGCCGCCGGGACCCAGTCGTGGAAGGTGGCGCCCGACCCGGTCGGCGCCGACCGGGACGCCTCGCGCGCGTCGCGCAGCCCGCTCAGCGCCGCGGCGACCGGCGCCGAGCCCGGACCGGCGTTGAGGTCACCGAGGACGACGTCGCGGCCAGGGCCGGCGGCCGCGATCCGGTCGAGGACGAGCCGCATCCCGAACGCCCGAGCGTCCTCGCTCTCGTGGTCCAGGTGGACGTTCCACACCCGCAGCTCCCCGGCCCCCGCGACCGCGTCGAGCACGGCCCAGGTGCACACGCGGGCGCAGTGCGTCCCGGGATGGAGGCTGGGGACGTCCGGCGTCGGGGACAGCCAGAACGTCCCCCACGCGCGGATCGACCACCGGTCGGACCGCACGAGCAGCGGGACGTGCTCGCCGGCCGCGTCGCCGTCGTCCCGGCCGACCCCGACCGGGACGTACGACGGGAGGTCGGCGCGCAGGTGCGCGAGCTGGTTCGCGACCACCTCCTGGAGCGCCGCGACGTCGGGCGCCGCCTCGCGGACCACCGCGACGAGCGCCTCGCGGCGATCCCGGGTCCACGCCGCGTGCCGCTCGCCGGGGGAGTCGTTCTTGATGTTGTACGTCATGAGACGGGCGCGGGTCATGGACACATTCTTCCCGGGTTCCTTCCCGGATTCCTCCCGTGGCGAAGGGGAGGGGCCGGCCACGTCCGATGTCGGAGCCTCGACCTAGGGTGGGTGACGTGACCGATCCGGCGAGCTACCGGCCGAAGCCCGGCGAGATACCCGACTCCCCGGGCGTCTACCGCTTCTCGGACCCCTCGGGTCGCGTCATCTACGTCGGCAAGGCCAAGAGCCTGCGTCAGCGCCTCGCGAGCTACTTCGCCGACCTCACGACGCTCCACCCCCGCACGGCCACGATGGTGACGACCGCGAGCCGGGTCGAGTGGACGGTCGTCTCGACCGAGGTCGAGGCGCTCAGCCTCGAGTACTCCTGGATCAAGGAGTTCGACCCGCGGTTCAACGTCAAGTACCGGGACGACAAGTCCTACCCCTACCTCGCCGTCACGATGGGGGAGGACTTCCCGCGCGTCCAGGTGATGCGCGGCGCCAAGCGGCCGGGGACGCGCTACTTCGGGCCGTACTCGCACGCGTGGGCGATCCGCGAGACGGTCGACCTGCTCCTGCGGGTGTTCCCCATCCGGAGCTGCTCGGCCGGGGTGTTCAAGCGGGCGGCCGCGAGCGACCGGCCCTGCCTGCTCGGGTACATCGACAAGTGCTCGGCGCCGTGCGTCGGGCGGATCACACCGGAGGCGCACCGCCTGCTCGCCGAGGACTTCTGCGCCTTCATGGCCGGCGACACGGGGACGTTCGTCAAGCGGGTCGAGCGGGAGATGCGCCAGGCGGCGAGCGAGCTCGACTTCGAGCGAGCTGCGCGCCTGCGGGACGACCTCGGGGCGCTGCAGCGCGTCGTGGAGAAGAACGCCGTCGTGCTCTCGGACGCCACGGACACCGACGTGTTCGCGCTCGCGCTCGACGAGCTGGAGGTGTCCGTCCAGGTGTTCCACGTGCGCGGCGGGCGCATCCGCGGCCAGCGCGGCTGGGTCTCCGAGCGCGTCGAGGACCTCGACGAGGCCGAGCTGGTCGAGCGGCTCCTGCTCCAGGTCTACGGCGACGGCGGAGCCGACGTCCCGCGCGAGGTGCTCGTCCCGCACCTGCCCGGCGACCACGCCGAGCTGTCCGACTGGCTGGCGCAGCGCCGCGGCGCGCGGGTGCAGCTACGCGTCCCGGTCCGCGGGGACAAGAGGGCGCTGGCCGACACGGTCCGGACGAACGCCGAGGGCGCCCTCGCGCTGCACAAGGTCCGCCGCGCCGGCGACCTCACCTCCCGCTCGCGCGCGCTGGAGGACCTCCAGCGCGAGCTCGAGCTGCCGTCGTCGCCGCTGCGGATCGAGTGCATCGACATCTCCACCACCCAGGGCACCCACCAGGTCGGCTCGCTCGTCGTCTTCGAGGACGGCCTGCCCCGCAAGTCCGACTACCGCCACTTCGTCGTGCGCGGCGAGTCCGGCGAGGGGGCCCGGGACGACACGGCCGCCATGTACGAGGTGGTGTCCCGCCGCTTCTCCCGGATGCGCCAGGAGCGTGAGACCACGGCGACGCCGGGCATCGACCCCGAGACCGGTCGTCCGCAGCGGTTCGCCTACGCGCCGAACCTCCTCGTGGTCGACGGCGGGCCGCCGCAGGTGGCCGCCGCGGCCCGCGCGCTGGCGGACCTGGGGGTCGAGGACATCGCGCTCGTCGGCCTCGCCAAGCGCCTCGAGGAGGTGTGGCTGCCGGGGGAGGAGTTCCCCGTGGTGCTCCCGCGGACGAGCGAGGGGCTCTACCTGCTCCAGCGCGTGCGCGACGAGGCGCACCGGTTCGCCATCAGCCATCACCGCAAGCGCCGCGGCAAGGCGATGACGCGCTCCGCGCTCGACGACGTCCCGGGCCTCGGCCCCGCCCGGCAGAAGGCCCTGCTCGCGCACTTCCGCTCGCTCAAGGGGCTGCGCGCGGCGAACGTCGAGGAGATCGCCGAGGTGCCGGGGATCGGGCCCCGGCTCGCGCTCACCGTCCACGACGCGCTGCACCGCGAACCCGCCGCCGGATCGACCGCCGAGCCTGGCATCCTGGGGGCATGACGGACGACAGCGACGCCCCTCGCCTCCGGCACGCCAGCGTGCCCAAGCGCCCCGCGGGTGCCGACGGGGCCTCCCAGGGCCCGGCCGTGCCCGGACCGGAGGCAGGATCGTCCGCCGCGTCCCCGTCGCCGGTCGCGTCGGAGCCCGACCCGCTCACGGTCCCCGGCGGCATCCCGCTGCTCGAGGCCGTGACGCCGGCGCCGCGCGCCGAGCGCAGCGAGGTGCTCCTCGTCACGGGCATGTCGGGAGCGGGCCGGACGCGGACGGCGGCCGTGCTGGAGGACCTCGACTGGTACGTCGTCGACAACCTCCCGCCGCGCCTGCTCGCGCCGATGGTCGGGATGATGTCGCCGACCGGGGGCGTGCGCCGGCTCGCGGCCGTCGTCGACGCGCGCGGCAAGGAGTTCTTCGCCGAGCTGGCCCCCGTGCTCGAGGCGTTCCACGCGCAGGGCATCGCCTACCGGATCGTCTTCCTCGACGCGGACGACGCCGCGCTCGTGCGCCGGTTCGAGTCGGTCCGCCGGCCGCACCCGCTGCAGGGGGACGGCACGATCCTCGACGGCATCGCGGCCGAGCGCACCCTCACGGCGCACCTGCGCGAGCGCGCCGACGTCTACCTCGACACGACCGACCTCACGGTGCACGAGCTGGCCCAGACCATCCGGGAGACGGTCGCCGGCGAGGGCGACCGGCCGCTCGCGGTCACCGTCGTCTCGTTCGGCTTCAAGTACGGTCTGCCGCTCGACGCCGACCAGGTGCTCGACGTGCGCTTCCTCGCCAACCCGTACTGGGTCACGGAGCTGCGCCACCTCACCGGCAAGGACGAGCCGGTGGCGCGCTACGTGCTGTCGCTGCCCGGAGCCGAGGAGGTCGTCGAGCGCTACGCCGAGCTGCTCGAGCCGATCCTCGCGGGGTACCTCGTCGAGCAGAAGCCGTACGTCACCATCGCGATCGGGTGCACGGGCGGCAAGCACCGCTCCGTCGCCATGTCGATCCGGCTCGGCGAGCTGCTGCGCGAGCGCGGCTACTCCGTGCACAACGTCCACCGCGACCTCGGACGGGAGTGAGACCATGACCGCGCTCGACCCGCTGCGTCTCACGCCCCAGCGCATCGTCGCGCTCGGCGGCGGGCACGGCCTCGCGGCCTCGCTGCTCGCGCTGCGCCACCTCACGCCCGACCTCACGGCGATCGTCACGGTCGCCGACGACGGGGGCTCCTCCGGCCGGCTGCGCACGGAGCTGGGCATCCTGCCGCCGGGCGACCTGCGGATGGCCCTCGCGGCCCTGTGCGACGACACGGCGCGCGGTCGCGCCTGGCACGAGCTGCTCCAGCACCGGTTCACCAGCGGCGGCTCGCTCGACCACCACGCGGCCGGCAACCTGCTGCTGGCGGCGGCCTGGGCGGCCGAGGGCGGCGTCGTCGCCGGTCTCGACCGGCTGGGCGAGCTGCTCGGGGTGCGGGGACGCGTGCTCCCGATGGCCGCCGAGCCGCTGGTCATCGAGGCGGACGTCGTCCGCGACGGGCAGCCCGACATCGTCGTGACGGGGCAGAGCCGCGTGGCTGTGACGAGCGGCCGCGTGACGCGCGTCCGGCTCCTGCCGGAGAACCCGCAGACCTGTCCCGAGGCCATCGCGGCGATCCGCGCGGCCGACTGGGTCGTCCTCGGCCCCGGCTCCTGGTACACCTCGGTCCTCCCGCACCTCCAGGTGGCCCAGCTCCGCGCCGCGATCCACGCCGCCAGCCGCGTCGCGCTCACGCTCAACCTCCAGCAGCAGGAGGGCGAGACGGACGGGTTCACGGCCGCCGACCACCTGCGCGTCCTGCGCGAGGTCGACCCGGAGCTGCGCGTCGACGTCGTCCTCGCCGACCCCGCCTGGGTCGACGACCTGCCCGACCTCGAGGCGGAGGCCACGGAGCTCGGCGCCCGCGTCCTGCTGCGGCAGGTGCGGGCCGACGACGGCACCCCGCGGCACGACCCGCTGCGGCTCGCCGCGGCCTACCGGGACGCGTTCGCGCAGACCTGGGGAGACGTCGGGGAGTAGGCCCGCGGGCCCTCCACCGGTCGCTCGGCTCCCCACGACGACGTGCGGGGTGGCAGGATGTCCGGCATGTCGCTGACCGCTGCCGTGAAGGATGAGCTGGCGAGAGTCAGGGTCGATCGCATCTCCAGCCGCAAGGCCGAGGTGGCCGCGACCCTGCGCTTCGCCGGGGGCCTCCACATCATCTCGGGCCGGATCGTCATCGAGGCCGAGCTCGACAACGCCGCCGCCGCCCACCGCCTGCGCGCCGCCATCCACGAGGTGTACGGCCACAAGAGCGACATCATCGTCGTCTCGGGGGGCGCACTGCGCCGGGGCAACCGGTACGTGGTGCGCGTGGTCCGCGAGGGCGAGGCGCTCGCCCGGCAGACGGGCCTGCTCGACCAGCGCGGCCGGCCTGTGCGCGGCCTGCCGCCGCAGGTCGTCTCGGCCAGCGTCGGGGACACGGTCGCCGCCTGGCGCGGCGCGTTCCTCGCCCACGGCAGCCTCACCGAGCCCGGCCGCTCCGCCGCGCTCGAGGTGACCTGCCCCGGCCCGGAGGCCGCCCTCGCGCTGTGCGGCGCCGCCCGGCGGCTCGGGCTGCAGGCGAAGGCGCGGGAGGTGCGCGGCGTCGACCGCGTCGTCGTCCGCGACGGCGACGCGATCGCCGCGCTGCTCACCCGGATGGGCGCGCACGACGCCGTCCTCGCCTGGGAGGAGCGGCGGATGCGCCGGGAGGTGCGGGGCACCGCGAACCGGCTCGCCAACTTCGACGACGCGAACCTGCGCCGCTCGGCGCGGGCCGCGGTCGCCGCGAGCGCGCGCGTCCAGCGGGCCTTCGAGATCCTCGGCGAGGAGGTGCCCGAGCACCTCGTCCAGGCCGGCCGGCTCCGGCTCGAGCACCGCCAGGCGTCCCTCGAGGAGCTGGGTCAGCTCTCCGACCCGCAGCTCACCAAGGACGCGGTCGCCGGACGCATCCGGCGCCTCCTCGCGACGGCCGACAAGCGGGCGGCCGAGCTCGGGATTCCGGACACGGAGAGCATCCTCACACCGGACATGCTCGACCTCTGAGACGCCTCTCCCGCAGGCACTTGGTCCCTCTTGGCGCAGGTGTCGTGCGTAGTAGTGTCGTGTGTGGAGATAACGGGGACGACCCCCTCCGCGTGGGTTCCGACGGGGCCTGCGCCACCGGACAAGTGCGTGCGCGTGCACGCTTGGAGGACTCATCGTGACCATCCGCGTCGGGATCAACGGCTTCGGCCGCATCGGCCGCAACTTCTTCCGCGCCGTTCAGAAGGCAGGCGCTGACATCGAGATCGTCGCCGTCAACGACCTCACCGACAACAAGACGCTCGCGCACCTGCTCAAGTACGACACCGTGCTCGGCCCGCTCGAGGAGAAGGTGACGTACGACGACGAGTACATCTACGTCGGCGACCACAAGATCCGCGCGATGGCGGAGCGCAACCCGGCCGACCTCCCCTGGGGCGAGCTCGGCGTCGACATCGTCATCGAGTCGACGGGCTTCTTCACGGACGCCGAGAAGGCCAAGGCGCACATCGAGGCCGGTGCCAAGAAGGTCATCATCTCCGCCCCCGCGAAGAACGAGGACGCCACGTTCGTCGTCGGTGTGAACCACACCGACTACAACCCGGAGACCGACAACATCATCTCCAACGCGTCCTGCACGACGAACTGCCTCGCGCCGGTCGCCAAGGCCCTCAACGACGCCATCGGCATCGAGCGCGGCCTCATGACGACGATCCACGCCTACACGGGCGACCAGAACCTCCAGGACGGCCCGCACCGCGACCTGCGCCGCGCCCGCGCCGCCGCCCAGAACATCGTCCCGACCACGACGGGCGCCGCCAAGGCCGTCGCCCTCGTGCTCCCGGAGCTCAAGGGCAAGCTCGACGGGTACGCGCTGCGCGTCCCGACGATCACGGGCTCGGCCACGGACCTCACCTTCACGGCGTCCCGCGAGGTGACGGTCGAGGAGGTCAACGCCGCGGTCAAGGCCGCCGCCGAGGGCGCCATGGCCGGCACGCTGCAGTACACCGAGGACCCGATCGTCTCCTCGGACATCATCTCCAACCCGCACCAGAGCATCTTCGACGCCGGCCTCACCAAGGTGAGCGGCGACCAGGTCAAGATCGTCGCCTGGTACGACAACGAGTGGGGCTACTCCGCCTCCCTCGTCAAGCTCACCGAGTACGTCGGCGAGCGTCTCTGATCCTGCTGCCGCAGACCGAGACTCACTGAGATGTGAGGCGACGCCCGCGTCCGTGTCCACTCCTGGGCGCGGATCGCGGGCGTCGCCGTGTTTCCCCCACCCGACCACCACGGAAGTAGACCCATGAAGACGCTCGAGGACCTGGGCGACCTGCGCGGCAAGACCGTGCTCGTCCGCTCCGACTTCAACGTGCCGCTCGACGGCGACGTCATCACCGACGACGGCCGCATCCGCGCCGCCCTCCCGACCCTCACGGCGCTGCTCGACGGCGGCGCGAAGGTCGTCGTGACCGCCCACCTCGGCCGCCCCAAGGGCGCGCCGGAGGCCAAGTACTCGCTCGCCCCCGTCGCGAAGCGCCTCGGTGAGCTCCTCGGCAAGGACGTCGTCCTCGCCGAGGACCTCGTCGGCCCGAGCGCCGACGCCGTCGTCGCCGGCCTCGCCGACGGCGAGATCGCGCTGCTGGAGAACGTCCGGTTCGACGCGCGCGAGACCTCCAAGGTCGACGAGGAGCGCGCCGCGCTGGCCGCCGAGCTCGTCGCGCTCGGCGGTGGCGTCGACGCGTTCGTGTCCGACGGCTTCGGTGTCGTGCACCGCAAGCAGGCGAGCGTCTACGACGTCGCCCTGGTGCTCCCGCACGCCGCCGGCAAGCTCGTCGGCAAGGAGGTCGAGGCGCTGTCCAAGGCGATCACCGACCCCGAGCGGCCCTACACGGTCGTCCTCGGCGGCTCGAAGGTCTCCGACAAGCTCGGCGTCATCGCGAACCTGCTCGAGAAGGCCGACACGCTCGTCATCGGCGGCGGGATGCTGTTCACGTTCCTCGCCGCCAAGGGCTACGAGGTCGGCAAGTCGCTGCTCGAGGCCGACCAGATCGACACCGTCAAGGGCTACCTGGCCCGCGCCGAGGAGAAGGGCGTCACGATCCTGCTCCCGACCGACATCCTCGCCGCCGAGGCGTTCGACAAGGACGCGGCGTTCGAGGTCGTGGCGGCCGACGCCATCCCGGCCGACGCGATCGGCCTCGACATCGGCCCCGAGTCCGCGAAGGCGTTCGCGGAGGCGATCAAGGCGTCCAGGACGGTCGTCTGGAACGGCCCGATGGGCGTGTTCGAGTTCCCGAACTTCGCGGGCGGCACCCGTGCGGTCGCCCAGGCGATGATCGACGCGACCGCCGCCGGCGCGTTCAGCATCGTCGGCGGTGGCGACTCCGCCGCCGCCGTCCGCCTCCTCGGCTTCGACGAGGACGGCTTCTCCCACATCTCCACCGGCGGTGGTGCGTCGCTCGAGCTCCTCGAGGGCAAGACGCTCCCCGGCCTGGCCGTTCTCGAGAACTGAGGCACCGACATGGCATACGACTCCCCGCGCACCCCGCTCATGGTGGGCAACTGGAAGCTCAACCTCGACCACCTGCAGGCGATCGACCTGGTGCAGAAGCTGGCGTGGACCCTCAAGGACGCCGAGCACGACTACGACCTCACCGAGGTCGTCGTCGCCCCGACGTTCACGAGCCTGCGCTCGGTGCAGACCCTGGTCGACGGCGACAAGCTCCCGATCAAGTACGCGTCGCAGGATGTGAGCTCGCACGCCTCGGGCGCCTACACGGGCGAGGTGAGCGCCGAGCAGCTCGCCAAGCTGGGCGTGTCCTTCGCGATCATCGGCCACTCCGAGCGTCGCGAGTACCACAACGAGACCGACGAGCTGGTGAACGCCAAGATCCTCGCCGCGCTCGGCCAGGGCATCACCCCGATCCTCTGCGTCGGCGAGCCGCTCGAGGTGCGCCAGGCGTCCGAGCACGTCGCCTACACGCTGGCGCAGCTCGACGGCGCCCTCGCCGGGCTCAGCCCGGAGCAGGCCGGCGGCATCGTCGTGGCGTACGAGCCCGTCTGGGCCATCGGCACGGGCGAGGTCGCGACGCCGGACGACGCGCAGGAGATGGCCCAGGCCATCCGCGCCCGCGTCGCCGAGACGGTCGACGCCGACGTGGCGGCCGGCCTGCGCATCCTCTACGGCGGCTCCGTCAAGGCGGACAACGTCAAGGAGATCATGGCCGGGGCCGACGTCGACGGCGCGCTCGTCGGCGGCGCGAGCCTCAAGGTCGACCAGTTCGCTCCGATCGCCGGGTTCCGCGCGCTCTGAGCACCCACGGGCTCCGACGGGGCGGCGTGCGCCGTGTTCGGCGCACGCCGCCCCATCGCCTATCCTTGGGTGGGCCAGTTTCGACGGAAGGGGCAGCGTGGACGCGTTGCGCATCGGACTTCAGGTGATCCTCGTACTCACGAGCATCGTCCTCGTCCTCACGATCCTCATGCACAAGGGCAAGGGCGGCGGCATGTCCGACATGTTCGGCGGCGGCATGTCCTCCTCGATGAGCTCCTCCGGCGTCGCCGAGCGCAACCTCAACCGGATCACGATCGGCACCGCCGCGCTGTGGGGGGTCGTCATCGTCCTGCTCAACCTCATCCAGCGCTACGTCGCCTGAGACCCGGACCTTAAGGGAGCGCAGCGATGGCAGGTGGTAGCGCGATCCGCGGGTCCCGCGTCGGCGCGGGGCCCATGGGCGAGGCCGAGCGCGGCGAGGCCGCACCCCGAGTGTGGGTGTCCTACTGGTGCGCGGCCGGGCACGAGACCCGGCCGAGCTTCGCCGAGGAGGCCGCCGTCCTCCCGCCCGAGACCTGGGACTGCCCGCGGTGCGGCCTCCCGGCCGGTCAGGACCGGGAGAACCCGCCCTCGGCCCCCAAGAACGAGCCGTACAAGACGCACCTCGCGTACGTGAAGGAGCGCCGCTCCGACACCGAGGGCGCCGAGCTCCTCGAGGAAGCGCTCGCCGCGCTGCGCGAACGCCGCGGCACCGTCTCCTAGCCGTCGGCCGTTCTCGACACGACCCGTCCGGGTGGGCCGGGGTCCGCTCTGCGCGGATCGACCTCATGGCCGCTGCCCCGCCCGCGTCCAGCCAGGGGTCCGACCTGCGCGGATGTCCGCGCTCCCGCGACGCCTCGGGCTCCTGACCCGCGCCGTTCCGCGCGGAGCGGACGGCTCCGGGCCACTGGCCCAGGCCTCAGGCGTCGCCGGCGGCCTCGAGGTCGAGGAGCCAGAGCGTCCGATCGGTGCCGGAGACCAGCGCGCACGGCAGCACCGGTGTGCCGGCGTCCCCCGCCAGCCCACGCGTGACCGCCTCGGCCTTCTCCGCGCCCGACCCGAGCAGCCAGACCTGACGCGCGCCGTCGATGACGTCGCGCGTGAGCGAGACGCGCTGCGGCGGGGGCTTGGGGGAGTCGTGCACCGCGACCGTCGAGCCGCCGGCTTCCAGCGCGGCGTGCCCGGGGAACAGCGACGCCACGTGCCCGTCGGGACCGACGCCGAGCAGCACGACGTCGAGGGCGGCGGTCGAGTCGGCGCCGCCCGTGATGCCAGCCGCGTCCAGCTCGTCGGCGTAGGCGTGCGCGGCGGCCTCGACGTCCGCCACCCGGTCCGGTCCGGCGACCGGGTGGAGGTGGGCCCCGCGCTCGGCCAGCCCGGCGAGCGCGCCGGCCACGGGGGTGTCGTTGCGGTCCGCCGATCCGTCGGCCGCGAACCGCTCGTCGCCCCACCACAGGTGCAGGCCGGTCAGGTCGAGCGCCCCGAGCAGGTCGGAGGCGAGGAACGCCTCGGCGACCCGGGTCCCGACCCGTCCGCCGGTGAGGGCGACGTGGACCTCGCGGCGCAGCGACTGCGCGTCGAGCACGGCGAGCGCCAGCCGCGCGGCCGTCGCGGCCACGAGCGTGTCGGCGTCGGGGTGGACGACGACGGCGCGCGTGCCGGCCGGTCGACCCGTCGACCCCCGGGTCACGGCGTGACCTTCGCGAGCTCGCGCAGCGCCAGCGGCAGCGCGTGGGTGAGCACCTCGCCGTAGACGACGTCCTCATCGAGGCGCCGCAGGTCCTCGATGAGGGAGTCCTCGACGGAGCGCAGGGGGAGCGAGACGCGGTGCGAGATGCCGGACGGCTCGGTGATGTGCAGGATGGTCGAGCCGACCGGCCGCTCGAACACGGTCTCGCCGTCCTCGCGGCCCAGCACGATCCGGACCATCGCCTCGGCGCCCTCGATCGCCTCGAAGTGGATCTCGCACTCGAGCGCGTCGGCGAGCCAGCCGCCGATGAGCGAGATCGACGGGTGGTCGAGGTTGCCGGCGATCGTCACGGAGCGGACTCGGCCGTGCGAGGCGTCGTCGAGCGCGGAGGCGAGCAGGCCGCGCCAGAGCGTCGCGCGGGCCCAGGCGAGGTCGGTGTCGCCCGGTGCGTAGCCGTCCGCCAGCAGCGTGAGCCGGCCGATCGGGTCGGTGCACGACAGGGCGTCCGTGATGCGCCGCTGCGCGATGGAACCGAGCGGGTCCCGCGACGGGACCTCCGGGGGAGAGCCCGGCCACCAGGCGACGATCGGGGTGTCCGGCAGCAGGAGCGGCGTGACGAGCGAGTCGAGCTCGGTCGCGGCGCCGCCCCGCGGGCGCAGCACGATGACCTCGCTCGCGCCGGCGTCGGCGCCGACCCGGATCTCCGCGTCCAGACCGTCGGGCGCGGCCTCCGTCGAGTCGTCGGTCGCGACGACGATGACGCGGCACGGGTGCTCCCGGCTCGCCGCGTTCGTCGCGTGGACGGCGCTCTCGACGTCGTCGGGGTGGGCCTGGACCAGCAGCGTGAGGACGCGGCCGAGCGCGACGGCACCGCCCTCCTCGCGCAGTCGGACGAGGCGGGAGGCGATGGCGGAGGACGTCGTGTCCTCGAGCGTGATCTTCACGGTCTCCTCCAGGCGCGGCCGTCGCGGGCCATCATGTCGTGGGCGCTGTCCGGACCCCACGTGCCGGGACGGTACGGATCGGGACGGCCGCTGGACTCCCAGTGCTGCAGGATCGGGTCGAGCACGCGCCAGGACAGCTCGACCTCCTTGCTGTGCGGGAACAGCGGCGGGTCGCCGAGCAGCACGTCGAGGATGAGTCGCTCGTACGCCTCGGGGGAGTTCTCGGTGAACGCGTGGCCGTAGCCGAAGTCCATCGTGACGTCCCGGACCTCCATCTGGGTGCCGGGGACCTTGGCGCCGAACTGGACGGAGACGCCCTCGTCGGGCTGGACGCGGATGACGAGCGCGTTCTGCCCGAGCTCCTGCGTGTCCGCGAGGGCGAACGGCAGGTGCGGGGCGCGCTTGAAGACGACCGCGATCTCCGTGACGCGGCGGCCGAGCCGCTTGCCGGTCCGCAGGTAGAACGGCACGCCGGCCCAGCGCCGCGTGTCGATGTCGAGGCGGACGGCGGCGAACGTGTCCGTCACGGAGTCGGGGGAGATGCCCTGCTCCTCGAGGTACCCGACCACCTTCTCCCCGCCCTGCCAGCCGGCCGTGTACTGGCCGCGCGACGTGTGCAGGTCGAGGTTCTTCGGCAGCGTGATCGCGGAGAGCACCTTCTCCTTCTCGGCGCGCAGCGACGCGGCGTCGAACGAGACCGGCTCCTCCATCGCCGTGAGCGCGAGGAGCTGGAGCAGGTGGTTCTGGATGACGTCGCGGGCGGAGCCGATGCCGTCGTAGTACCCCGCACGCGAGCCGATGCCGATGTCCTCGGCCATCGTGATCTGCACGTGGTCGACGTTGTTGGCGTTCCAGACCGGCTCGAACATCTGGTTCGCGAACCGGAGCGCGAGCAGGTTCTGGACCGTCTCCTTGCCCAGGTAGTGGTCGATCCGGAACACCGAGTCCCCGGGGAACACCGACTCGACGACCTTCTGCAGCTCCAGCGCGCTCGCCAGGTCGTGCCCGAACGGCTTCTCGATGACGACGCGCCGCCACGCCCCGGGCTCGCTCCTGGACAGACCCGACCGGGCGAGCTGGCGGCAGACCAGCGGGAACGCGCTCGGCGGGACGGAGAGGTAGAACGCGTGGTTGCCGCCGGTGCCGCGCTCGGCGTCGAGCCCCTCGACCGTCCTGGCCAGCTCGTCGAACGCCGCGTCGTCGTCGAACTCGCCCTGGACGAACCGGATGCCCTCGGCGAGCTGGCGCCAGACGCGCTCCCGGAACGGCGTCCGGGCGTGCTCCATGACCGCCTCCTTCGTCACCTGGGCGAAGTGCTCGGCGTTCCAGTCGCGGCGGGCGAAGCCGGTGAGGCCGAACCCGGGCGGCAGGAGGCCGCGGTTGGCGAGGTCGTAGATCGCCGGCAGGAGCTTCTTGCGCGAGAGGTCACCGGTCACGCCGAAGATCACGAGGCCCGAGGGCCCCGCGATCCTCGGCAGCCGACGGTCGTCGCTGCGCCGGAGCGGGTTGGCCGGGACGGGGGTCGAGGTCACGACGCAACCGTAGGGCCAGGCACGCGCCGCGTGGGACGGGTGTTCATCTGATGGCGTCGGTCTCAGCCGGCCGCGGCCGCCAGCGACTCGCGCGCCGCCTGCGCCACGTGCTCCGGCGTGAAGCCGAACTCCCGGAACAGCGTGGCGGCGTCGGCGGAGGCGCCGAAGTGCTCGAGCGAGACGATCCGGCCCGCGTCGCCGACGTAGCGGTACCACGGCATCGCGACACCGGCCTCGACGGCGACCCGCGCCCGGACGTCCGCCGGCAGGACGGACTCGCGGTAGGCGGCGTCCTGCTCCTCGAACCACTCCAGGCACGGCGCGGAGACGACACGGGTGGCGATGCCCTCGGCCTCGAGGGTCTCGCGCGCCGCGACGGCGAGCTGGACCTCGGACCCCGTGCCAACGAGGACGACGTCCGGCGTGCCGGAGGACGCCTCGAGCAGCACGTAGGCGCCACGGTCGACGTCCGCGGCGGCGAAGCCCTGCTCGCCGCGCGGGAAGACCGGCAGGTTCTGCCGGGTGAGGACGAGGCCGGCCGGGGCGTCCCGGCGCAGGATGGCGAGCCAGGCCGCCGCCGTCTCGGTGGCGTCGGCCGGCCGGACGACCGACAGGCCCGGCATGGCCCGCAGCGCGGCGAGGTGCTCGACGGGCTGGTGCGTCGGACCGTCCTCGCCGACCCCGATGGAGTCGTGCGTCCAGACGTAGGTGACGCCGACGCCCTGGACGGCCGAGAGCCGCACGGCGCCGCGCATGAAGTCGGAGAAGACGAAGAACGTGCCGCCGTAGGGACGGGTGAGGCCGTGCAGAGCGATGCCGTTGAGGATCGCGCCCATGCCGTGCTCGCGGACGCCGAAGTGCAGCGTGCGGCCGTACTCGGTGCCGGCGAACTCGTGGCTCGAGCGGTGCGCGGGGAGGAAGGACGGCTCCCCGGACATCGTCGTGTTGTTCGAGCCGGCCAGGTCGGCGCTGCCGCCCCACAGCTCGGGTACCGGGCCCGCGAGCGAGTTCAGCACCTTGCCGGACGCGGCGCGGGTGGCGATCGAGGTCCCGGCCTCGAAGGTCGGGACGACCTCGTCGAGCCCGGCGGGCAGCTCGTGCGCGACGAGGCGGTCCAGCAGCGCCGAGCGCTCGGGGTTGGCGGCGCGCCACGCGGCGAGACGCTCCTCCCATGCGGCGCGCTCGACCTTGGCCCGCTCGCCGAGCGCGCGGGTGTGGGCGAGCACCTCGGGGCTGACGTCGAACGACTTCTCCGGGTCCAGCCCGAGCGCCGTCTTGAGTCCCGCGACCTCCTCGGCGCCGAGCTTGGAGCCGTGCGAGTCGTGCGAGCCCTGCTTCGTGGGGGAGGGCCAGGCGATGATCGTGCGCAGGCGGATGATCGACGGCTGGTCGGTCACGTCCTTCGCGGCCTGGATGGCGGCGGCCAGCGCGTCGACGTCCTCGCGGTACTCGCCGTCGCCCACCCAGTCGACGGTCTGGGTGTGCCAGCCGTAGGCCTCGTACCGGCCGAGGACGTCCTCCGTGAAGGAGATCGAGGTGTCACCCTCGATCGTGATCCGGTTGTCGTCCCAGATGAGGATGAGGTTGCCCAGCTCCTGCGTGCCGGCGAGCGACGAGGCCTCGGACGAGATGCCCTCCTGCAGGCAGCCGTCGCCGGAGACGACGAAGACGTGGTGGTCGAACGGGCTCTCGCCGTGCGGCGTCTCGGGGTCGAGCAGGCCGCGCTCGCGGCGCGCGCCCATCGCCATGCCGACGGCGCTGGCGAGGCCGGTGCCGAGCGGGCCGGTCGTGATCTCGACGCCCTTGGTGTGCCCGTACTCCGGGTGACCCGGCGTCAGCGAGCCCCACGTCCGCAGCGCCTCGAGGTCGCTCAGCTCGAGGCCGAACCCGCCGAGGAAGAGCTGCACGTACTGCGTGAGCGAGGAGTGCCCGGCGGAGAGGACGAACCGGTCGCGGCCGAGCCAGCGGTCGTCCGACGGGTCGTGCCGCATGATGTTCTGGTACAGCAGGTAGGCGGCGGGGGCGAGGCTGATCGCCGTGCCGGGGTGGCCGTTGCCGACCTTCTCGACGGCGTCGGCCGCGAGCGCCTTCGCCGTGGCGACGGCCCGGAGGTCGAGGTCGGTCCAGCCGACCTCGTCTGCCTTGGGTGCAGCCGAGAGCACGGGTGCGTTCACGTGGGGCTCCTTGTCGGGAGTGGCGTACGCGCTCGCGGGCGGAGGGAACGCCGGGGGTGGGCAGGGTACCGCCACCGACCCTACTGCTCCGGGGGTCGTCCGGTCAGCCGGGACCACGGGTCGGACCGCCATTGTGAACGTTCTCACGAACGACTTCGCCGACGGGTGGCCAGCGGTGCCGCGGTCGCCGGCGCGCGCGGTCCTCCCGGTGGCGGCCTGGCCTACGATGGACGAGGCGCGCACCCGCGCGCCAGGTGACGGAAGGACCCCGCGTGGCGACCCTCGACTCGCGCTCGGCGAACGCCGCGTCCGCGTCGACCCCGCGGTCCCGCGCGACGCAGGAGCGGGAGCCGGCCGATGAGTCGCCCCGGTCGCCGCGGCTGCCGACCGCGCCGGGGCCGGCGCGCGGCTGGCGGCGGAGGATCGGTGCCTACGTCGCGCTGACCAAGCCGCGGATCATCGAGCTCCTGCTCGTCACGACGATCCCGACGATGCTGCTCGCGGCTGACGGCCTTCCGCCGTGGTGGCTCATCCTCGTCACGCTCGTCGGCGGCACGGCTGCCGCCGGCAGCGCCAACGTCTTCAACTGCTACCTCGACCGGGACATCGACGCGGTCATGGGTCGCACCCGGCGTCGTCCGCTCGTCACGGGGGAGGTCACCCCGCGCGCCGCGCTCGTCTTCGCCGCGGTGCTGGGCGTCTTCTCGATCCTGTGGTTCCTGCTGCTGGTCAACGTCATGTCGGCCGTGCTGACGCTCGCGGCGATCCTGCTGTACGTCGTCGGCTACACGATGCTGCTCAAGCGGCGCACGTCCCAGAACATCGTCTGGGGCGGCGTCGCCGGCTGCATGCCCGTCCTCATCGGGTGGTCGGCCGTGACCGGATCGATCGCCTGGGCGCCCGTCGTCCTCTTCCTCGTCATCTTCCTGTGGACGCCGCCGCACTACTGGCCGCTGTCGATGCGGTTCCGCGAGGACTACGCCAGGGCCGGCGTGCCGATGCTGCCGGTCGTCGCGGGGGAGCGGCGCGTCGCCGGCGAGATGCTCGCCTACGCGATCGCCATGGTCGCGACGTCGCTCGTGCTCGTCCCGGTGGCCGGCATGAGCTGGGTCTACACCGCCGTGACGGCCGTGGCCGGGGCCTGGTTCATCTTCCTGTGCGCGCGACTCGTCCGGATGGCGCTCGACCCGCAGCGGCGCGGCCTCGTCTCCCGCGGCCCGGCCATGGCCGTCTTCCACGGCTCGATCACCTACCTGACGATCGTCTTCGCGGCCGTCGCGGTCGACCCGTTCCTGCCCTGGTGACGTCGCCGTGGCGGCTCGCTCGGGGGTGACGGTCGCTGCCGTGTCCGACGTCGTCGACGGCTACCTCGCGCACCTCGCCGTCGAGCGGGGCGTCAGCGCGCACACCGCGGCGGCGTACCGGCGCGACCTGCGGCGCTACGCCGCGTACCTGGCGGACTGCGGAGCCGACGAGCTGGGCGAGGTGACGGCCGGCCAGGTGGCCCGGTACGTCGAGGTGCTCGCGACCGGGGCCGACGGCGGGAGCGCTCTCGCGGCGCCGTCGGTCGGCCGGGCGCTGGCCGCCGTCCGCGGGCTGCACCGGTTCGCGCTCGTGGAGGGCCTCACGCCGGACGACCCGGCCGCCACCGTGACGCCGCCGCGCACCGTCCGCCGGCTGCCCAAGGCGATCTCCGTCGGACAGGTCGAGGCGCTGCTGGAGGCTGCGTCCGTCGGCGAGGGCCCGGCGCCGCTGCGCGACCGCGCGCTGCTGGAGCTGCTCTACTCGACGGGGGCCCGGATCAGCGAGGCCGTCTCCCTCGCGGTGGACGACGTGGACCTCGACGCCGAGAACCCCGTCGTCCAGGTGACTGGCAAGGGGCGGCGCGCCCGGATCGTCCCGGTCGGCTCGCACGCCGTGCGCGCGCTCGGGGCCTATCTCGTCCAGGCGCGGCCCGGCCTCGCGGCGAAGGGGCGCGGTGGGCCGGCGCTGTTCCTCGGGCTGCGGGGCGCGCCGCTGTCCCGGCAGAGCGCGTGGGCCATCCTCCAGCAGGCCGCCGAGCGTGCCGGGCTGGCCGAGGGCGTCTCGCCCCACACGCTCCGGCACTCGTTCGCGACCCATCTGCTGGAGGGCGGCGCCGACGTCCGCGTCGTCCAGGAGCTGCTCGGCCACGCCTCCGTCACGACGACGCAGCTCTACACGCACGTGACCGTGCAGACCCTCCGCGAGGTCTACGCGTCCTCGCACCCCCGCGCCCGCGGCTGAGCCCGGGGACGGTCCTCCTCCGCGCGGGAGACGGGTGCGCGCCGGTGGTGCGCGATACGGTGGGTTCGTGACCGAGACCCAGCCGACCCTCGACGTGCCGACGCCGACGAACGCCCCCCGTGGCGAGGGTGCGGACGGCGCCGTGCGGCCGGTGGAGTTCCCCGTGCCGCAGGAGCTGGCCTCGCACGGCCCGGCTCGGATCATCGCGATGTGCAACCAGAAGGGCGGCGTCGGCAAGACGACGACGACGATCAACCTGGGTGCCGCGCTCGCCGAGTACGGGCGGCGCGTGCTGCTCGTCGACTTCGACCCCCAGGGTGCGGCCTCCGCCGGCCTCGGCATCGCGGCGCACGAGCTGGACGCGACGATCTACACGGCGCTCATGACCCCGCGGTTCGACGTCACGGAGATCGTCCACGAGACCTCCGTGCCTGGCCTCGACCTCATCCCCGCGAACATCGACCTCTCCGCCGCCGAGGTCCAGCTCGTCGGCGAGGTGGCGCGCGAGCAGGCCCTCACTCGGGTGCTGCGGCCGGTGACCGACTCCTACGACGTGATCCTGGTCGACTGCCAGCCGTCGCTCGGGCTCCTCACCGTCAACGCCCTCACGGCGGCGCACGGCGTCATCATCCCGCTCGAGACCGAGTTCTTCGCGCTGCGCGGCGTCGCGCTGCTGCTGGAGACGATCGACAAGGTGCGCGACCGGCTCAACCCCCGCCTGCGCACGGACGGCATCCTGGCGACGATGTACGACGGGCGCACGCTCCACTCCCGCGAGGTCCTCCAGCGCGTGCGCGAGGCGTTCGGCGAGGAGGTCTTCGCGACGGTCATCGGCCGGACGGTCAAGTTCCCGGACGCCTCCGTGGCGACGGAGCCGATCACCACGTACGCGCCGACCCACTCGGGGGCCGAGGCCTACCGCCAGCTCGCGCGCGAGCTCGTCGCCCGTGGCGACGTCGCCTGACGCGGCGTCAGGACCCTCGGGTGGCCGGACCGAGGGAGCCGGCCGGTTCGAGGTCAACCTCGACAACTTCTCCGGCCCGTTCGACCTCCTGCTCTCGCTCATCGCCAAGCACAAGCTCGACGTCACGGAGGTCGCGCTCGGCGTCGTGACCGACGACTTCATCGCCTATCTGCGCACGCAGGACGTGTGGGAGCTGGAGCAGGCGAGCGAGTTCCTCGTCATCGGCGCGACGTTGCTCGATCTCAAGTCCGCCCGCCTGCTGCCGGGGATGGAGGGGGAGGACCCCGAGGATCTCGAGCTGCTCGAGGCTCGCGACCTGCTGTTCGCCCGCCTGCTCGCCTACCGCGCGTTCAAGGAGGTGGCCGGCTCCCTCGCTCGGCGGTGGGAGTCGCGCGCCGGCGCCCATCCGAGGATCGCCGAGCTGGAGCCGCGGTTCGCGGCGCTCCTGCCGGAGCTGGTGCTCGCGATCGGCCCCGAGGACCTGGCTCGCATCGCGGCGGCCGCGCTCGCGCCGAAGCCCGAGCCCGTCGTCTCGATCGCGCACCTGCACGACCCGGTCGTGTCGGTGCGCGAGCAGGCCGTCGTCGTCGCGACCCGGCTGCGCCGCCTGCACGTGGCGACCTTCCGCACGCTGACCGACGACGCCGCGACGCAGCAGGTCGTGATCGGGCGGTTCCTCGCCCTGCTCGAGCTGTACCGCGAGGGCGTCCTCGCGTTCGAGCAGCCGGCGTCGCTGGGCGAGCTGACGATCCGCTGGGTCGGGCGCGACCGCGACGACGACACCGACGACGACCGCCTCCTCGCGGCGGGCTCGTCCTTCGACGAGGAGCCCGGCGATCCGGGCGACGGGGACGACCAGCCGGGCGAGGAGCAGGAGGAGCAGACGGATGAGTGACGTGCCGGACCCCGAGGTGATCGACGAGGCGCTGGCCGAGGCCGTGACCGACGCGACGGACGAGCCGCTGGACGCGACGGACGAGTCGCCTGCCGGCCCGGGCGCCCGCGACGACGCGCCCCCGCCGCTGGCGGTCGCGGACCTGCCGGGCGGCGCCCGCGCCGCGATCGAGGCGATCCTCGCGGTAGCCGACGACGCGGTGGCCCCGCCGCGGCTCGCCGCCGTGCTCGGGCTGTCCGTCGCCGAGGTGTCCCGGCTGCTGCGGACGCTCGCCGACGACTACCGCGCGACGGACCGCGGGTACGAGCTGCGCGAGATCAACGGCGCCTGGCGGCTGTACTCCGCGCCGGTGTTCGGACCGTATGTCGAGGCGTTCGTCCTCGACGGCCAGACCGCGCGGCTCACCCAGGCGTCGCTCGAGACGCTGGCCGTCGTCGCCTATCGTCAGCCCGTCTCGCGCGGCCGGATCGCCGCGGTGCGCGGCGTCAACGTCGACGGTGTCGTGCGCACGCTCGTCTCGCGCGGCCTCATCGAGGAGGCGGGCCGTGACGGCGAGGGCGGCGCGATCCTGTACCGGACGACGAGCTACTTCCTCGAGCGGATGGGGCTCAGCTCGCTGAGCGACCTGCCCCCGCTCGCCCCCTACCTGCCGGACATGGCCGAGCTCGGCGAGATCGAGGAGGAGCTGCGATGAGTCACGTGCCGGGGATGGACCAGCCCGACGGGGTCCGGCTGCAGAAGGTGATGGCCGCCGCCGGCGTCGCCTCGCGCCGGGTCTGCGAGGACCTCATCGCGGCCGGCCGGGTCGCCGTCAACGGCGAGGTCGTGCACGAGCTCGGTCGCCGGATCGACCCGGAGACGGACGTGGTGCACGTCGACGGGCTGCGCGTCCAGCTCGTGCCCGGCCACGTGACGGTCGCGCTCAACAAGCCGGCCGGGGTCCTCTCCGCGATGTCGGACCCGCAGGGCCGCCCGACGCTCGAGCCGTTCGTCGCCCCGTACGAGGCCGACGGCGTCCGGCTGTACCACGTCGGCCGGCTCGACGCGGAGACCGAGGGCCTCCTGCTCCTGACGAACGACGGCGAGCTGGCGCACCGGCTGGCGCACCCGTCGTTCGAGGTCGCCAAGACCTACGTCGCGCTCGTGGCGGGCGAGGTCGCGCCGGGGGTCCGGCGCGAGCTGCTGCGCGGGATCGAGCTCGAGGACGGGCCCATCGCCGCGGACGCCGTCACGGTGCGCGAGCGGCGGCGGGACGCCTCCATCGTCGAGCTCACCATCCACTCGGGACGCAACCGGATCGTGCGCCGCATGCTCGACGCCGTCGGCCACCCCGTGCGCCGGCTCACCCGCACGGCGATCGGCCCGGTGCGGCTCGGCCAGCTCCGCTCGGGGCAGGTCCGCCCGGTCGAGGGGCGCGAGCTCGCGCTGCTGCAGAAGGAGGTCGGGCTGTGACGGCGGTGCCCGCGGCCACGGCGACGGCGGTCTCGCCGCCCGTCGCGACGGCGCTCCGGCCGGCGACGTCACGCGGCGGCGTCACCGCGCGCGATCGGTAGGGTGAGCGCGATGTCCGAACCCCCCGCCTCCCGCCCCGTCGAGCACGCCGTCTCGACCGCCGGCCCCGTCCACGTCGTCGGGTCCGGGCTGCTCGGCGCCAGCATCGGTCTCGGGCTCGCCCGCGCCGGCGTCGAGGTGACGCTCGAGGACGCCTCACCCGCCGCCGCGGCGCTCGCCCGCGACGTCGGCGCGGGGCAGCTCGCCCCCGGCCGCGACGCCCGCGTCGTGGTCGTCGCCGTCCCGCCGGACGTGGCCGCCGACGTCGTCGTGACGGCGCTGCGGGAGCACCCCGACGCCGTGGTGACGGACGTCGCGAGCGTCAAGGCGGTCGTCCTCGGCGAGGTCGAGGCGGCGGCGCGCGACGGCCGGATCGCGGCCGGCGACCTCGCCCGCTACGTCGGCTCGCACCCCATGGCGGGGCGTGAGCGGTCGGGCGCCGCGGCCGCCGACCCGGACCTGTTCGCCGGCCGGCCCTGGGTCGTCGTGCCCCACGACGGCGTCGACGCGGCCGCGGTGCTGACGATCCGGACGCTCGCCGTCGACCTCGGCGCCACGCCGATCCAGCTCGGCGCCCGGGAGCACGACCAGGCCGTCGCGGCCGTGAGTCACGTGCCCCAGGTCGTCGCCTCCGTCCTCGCCGCCCGGCTGCTCGACGCCCCCGAGACGGCGCTCGCCCTCGCCGGACAGGGACTGCGCGACACGACGCGGATCGCCGCCAGCGATCCGCGGCTGTGGGCCGCGATCCTCGTCGGCAACGCCGGACCGGTCGCCGACCTGCTCGCCGCCGCGCGCGCCGACCTGGCCGGGCTCGAGGAGGCGCTGCGCGGGGCGGCCGAGCACGGCCCGCTCAACCCGGGCGCGATGGCGGCCGCGACCGACGTCGTGCACCGCGGGAACGTCGGCGTCTCCCGGATCCCGGGCAAGCACGGCGGGGTCTCGCGCAGCTACGCCGACGTCACGGTGCTCGTGCCCGACCGGCCGGGTCAGCTCGGGCGGCTGTTCCTCGACGTCGGCGAGCTCGGGGTCAACGTCGAGGACTTCGCGATGGAGCACGCGCCGCGGCAGAAGGTGGGGCTCGCGACGATCTCGGTGCTCCCCGACGCGGCCGACCGGCTCACGGACGGTCTGCACGGAAGGGGATGGCGGGTGGTCGGCTCATGACCGGGACGAACGAGGCGAGGGACGAGGCGACGCGGGGGCTGGTCGTCGCGATCGACGGCCCGTCGGGGTCGGGGAAGTCGACGATCGGGCGGCACCTCGCCCGGCACTACGGCCTCGCCTACCTCGACACGGGCGCGATGTACCGCGCGCTCGCGTGGTGGGCGCTGGAGCGCGGGCTGAGCCTCGCGGACCCGTCGCCGGCCGTCGTGTCCTCCGTCGACGCCGCGGTGGCCGAGCTGGCGCTCGACCTGCCGCTGGAGGAGCCGCTCGACCCGGACGACCAGGCGTTCCGCGTCGCTGGTACCGACGTCACGTCGGCGATCCGGACGTCGGAGATCTCGACCGTCGTGAGCCGGGTCGCGACGAATCTCGCCGTGCGCGCCGCCCTGCGCGACCGCCAGCGGGCGATCATCGCGCGGGAGACCACGCCCGACGGCTGGAGCTCCGGTCGCGGCATCGTGGCCGAGGGTCGCGACATCACGACGGTCGTCGCGCCCGATGCGACCGTCCGCGTCCTGCTCGTCGCCGGCGAGGAGGCGCGCCTCGCACGCCGCGCCGCCGAGCTGTTCGGTGCGGCCGACGACGCGGCGATCGAGGCCACCCGCGACCAGGTGGTGCGCCGCGACGCCGACGACGCGACCGTCTCGCAGTTCCACGTGGCCGCCGACGGCGTCGTCACGCTCGACTCCTCGACCCTGACGCTGGAGGAGACGCTGGACGCCGCGGTCGCGATCGTCGAGCGGGGCAGGCCGTGACGCCGACCGCGGACGACGACGCACCGACACCCGCTGTCTCCGCGCCGCGAGCCTCGGGCCGCGGCGCCACCGTCCGGGCCGAGGACATCCACCGCTGGGGGCCGGGCTGGTCCCGCCGGGTCGGCTGGTTCCTCGACCACGTGTGGTGGAACACCCGCGTCGTCGGCGCCGAGCACGTCCCGCGGACGGGGCGCGTGCTCATCGCGCCCAACCACACCGGGGTCGTCGACGGTCCCGTCGCGCACGGCGCCGTGCCGCGCGGCTCGTACTTCCTGGTCAAGGAGGAGTTCTTCACCTCCCGGCTCGGGTTCCTCATGACGTGGGCGGGCCAGATCCCGGTCGACCGGCGCAACGGCCGGCCGGCGCTCGAGGTCGCCAGGACGCTCCTGGAGGAGGACCGCTGCGTCGGCGTGTTCCCCGAGGGGACGCGCGGACGGGGTGACGTGACGGCGGCGCGCGCCGGCGTCGCCTGGCTCGCCGTCCGCACGGGGACGCCGGTCGTCCCGTGCGCCATCCTCGGGACGCGACCGCCCGGCGCCGCGCGCGGGCACGTCCCGGGGCCGCGGTCGCGGCTGTGGGTCCAGTTCGGCGAGCCGATCCCCGTCGAGCGGGGCGGTGGGCGGACCCGGATCGCCGAGGTCATGGCGGACGTCCAGGCCGCCATGGTCGGGCTCGTGGCCGACGCGCAGGAGCGCTCCGGCATGCGGCTGCCGTCCGAGTAGCCGCGGGATCGGCTCGTCCCGGGCGCACCTCGCGCCGGGTCCGCGCGGGCACACCCGCGGACCTGGGAGGATGGGGAGGTGACTGACGTGACCGGTGACCCGGCCCCCCTGAACGACGCCGACGGCTTCGACGGCGAGGCGTTCGACGAGACGCTCGATGACGGCCCCGTCGTCATCGACCTGTCCGAGACCGAGGACGACGTGCGGACGGCCGCGATCATGCGGGCCGGCCTCGAGGCGTACGAGCTGGAGGACACGGACGCCGAGCTGATCGACGCCGACGGTCCCGTCCTGCCCGAGGACGTCCCGGAGTCGATGCTCCCCGTGCTCGCGATCGTCGGGCGGCCGAACGTCGGCAAGTCGACGCTGGTCAACCGCGTCCTCGGCCGCCGCGAGGCCGTCGTCCAGGACGTCCCCGGCGTCACCCGGGACCGCGTGCGCTACCGCGCCGAGTGGGGCGGGCGGCCGTTCGTCGTCGTCGACACCGGCGGGTGGGAGTACGACGCGAAGGGCATCAACGCGCGGGTGGCCGAGCAGGCCGAGATCGCGATCGAGCTGGCCGACGCCGTCCTGTTCGTCGTCGACGCGACGGTCGGGGCGACCGACGCCGACGAGCGCATCGTCACGCTGCTGCGCCGCTCCGGCAAGCCCGTGCTCCTCGTCGCCAACAAGGTGGACAGCCCGCGGGACGAGGCCGACGCCGCGACCCTGTGGTCGCTCGGGCTCGGCGAGCCGTACCCGGTCTCGGCGCTGCACGGACGCGGGACGGGGGACATGCTCGACGCCGCGACGTCGCTCCTGCCCGAGGTGACCGCCGTCGGCGGGCCGATGCCGGTCGGCGGCCCGCACCGCGTCGCGATCGTCGGGCGGCCGAACGTCGGCAAGTCGAGCCTGCTCAACGCCGTGACGGGGACGCAGCGCGTCGTCGTCGACGACTTCGAGGGCACGACGCGCGATCCCGTCGACGAGCTGGTCGAGCTCGGCGGCGAGCCGTGGGTGCTCGTGGACACGGCCGGGATCCGGCGTCGCGTGCACCAGACGCAGGGCGCCGACTTCTACGCGTCGCTGCGCACGCAGGCGGCGATCGAGAAGGCGGAGGTCGCGGTCGTGGTGATCGACGCGTCGTCGCCGATCACCGAGCAGGACATCCGCGTCATCCAGCAGGCCATCGACGCCGGGCGCGCGCTCGTCGTCGCGTACAACAAGTGGGACCTGCTCGACGAGGAGCGCCGGTTCTACCTCGAGCGGGAGATCGAGCGCGAGCTGGTCCAGATCACCTGGGCGCCGCGGGTCAACTTCTCGGCGCGGACGCGCTGGCACGTCGACCGGCTCGCGCGTCAGCTCGACGCAGCGATCGCCGGGTGGACGACGCGCATCCCGACCGGACGGCTCAACTCCTTCCTCGGCGAGCTGGCCGCGGCGCACCCGCACCCGGTGCGCGGGGGCAAGCAGCCGCGCATCCTGTTCGGCACGCAGGTCGACACCTCCCCGCCGCGGTTCGTGCTGTTCTCGACCGGGTTCCTCGAGGCCGGCTACCGCCGGTTCATCGAGCGACGCCTGCGCGAGGAGTTCGGCTTCGTCGGGTCGCCGATCGAGATCTCCGTCCGGGTGCGGGAGAAGCGGCGCCGGTGACGTCGTCGGAGGAGCGCTCGGACCGCTCGGACCGCTCGGATCACCGCGGCGGGACGTCGGCGCGGATCGCTGACCGCCCGCTGCTCCTGCGCTGGGGCGCGCCGCGCTCGCCGCGGGCGATGGAGTACGTGGTCTCGTTCGTCGTCGTCGCGATGGCGACGATCCTGGTGACCCGGCTGTTCCTCATCGCGACCGGGTTCCCGCAGCTCGGCGGGGACGGGCTGCACATCGCGCACGTGCTGTGGGGCGGGGCGCTGCTCGTCGTGGCGTTCGTCCTGCTGCTGACGTTCATCGGCCCCGTCGTGCGGCCGCTGGCGTGCGTCGTGGGCGGGATCGGGTTCGGGCTGTTCATCGACGAGGTCGGCAAGTTCCTCACCGACGACAACGACTACTTCTACGCGCCGGCGTTCGCGATCATGTACGCCTCGTGCGTCGCGCTCGTCGTGCTGGCGCAGCTGCTCGTGCAGCGTCGACGGCGGGACCCGTCGGAGGACCTCGCGGCGGCGGCCGACCTGGCCGTCGCGGGCATCGCCGGCGGGTTCAGCCGGCACCAGCGGCGCTATGCCCGCGAGCTGCTGGCCGGGGGCGGTGACGTCGTCGGGGCGGCCGAGGTCGCCGAGCTGATCGACGTCGTCCCGGCCGACGACGAGGAGGCGCCCGACCCGATCCGCGCCGTCCGGCACCGCCTGGGCGAGGCGCTGCGTCGCCTGGGGGAGCGGTACGACCTGTGGCGCGCCGTGCTGGTCGGCTCGGCGGTCGTTCTCGTCGGGTCGACGGCCGCCGCGGTGTCGGACGTCCCGGTCGCGCTGGAGAACGGGGTCGCGTTCCTCGTCGTCATCTCGCTCGGGTCGCTGGTCGCGGCCTGGGTGCTGTGGGTCGCTGGGCTGCGGGCCGGGGGCGGGGCGCGCGGCCTCGCGATGCTGCGCGCCGCGATCGCGGTCAACCTGCTGCTGACGCAGGTCTCCCTGTTCCGGTTCGACCCGTGGCAGGCGACCGTGCTCGTCGTCGCCGGCCTGCTCGTGGTGGGGCTGGCGTGGACGCAGGAGACACGCACTCGGAGTGGGCGCGGGGGCGAGCGCGGAACATCGGGCGGCTCCGCGCGTTGACCTGAGGGTGAAGCTCAGCGTTCTCGACCTCATCCCCGTCCGTTCCGGCCAGTCGACCACCGAGGCGCTGCGTGCCTCGCGAACACTGCTGGGGCTGGCCGACTCGCTCGGGTTCGAGCGCTACTGGGTGGCCGAGCACCACAACATGCCGGCGGTGGCCTCGAGCGTGCCGGGCGTGCTGCTGCCCTACCTCGCGGGCGGGACGACCCGCATCCGGCTGGGTTCGGGCGGCGTCATGCTGCCGAACCACACGGCCCTCGACGTCGCCGAGCAGTTCGCGCTGCTGGAGGCGATGTTCCCGGGGCGGGTCGATCTCGGGATCGGCCGGGCGCCGGGGTCGGACCCGGTGACGTCCTACCTCCTGCGGTTCGGACGGCCCGACGCGGCCGAGGAGTCGTTCGAGCAGGACGTCCTCCTGCTGCGCGAGCTGCTCGGGCTCGGCGAGACCCCGGTGGGGGAGCCGGTGCGCCTGTCGCTCGGCGGGCGGCCGTTCGACGTGCGGGCGACGCCGCGGGCGGCCTCACCGACGGGGCTGTGGCTGCTCGGCTCCTCGGGGTTCTCGGTCGAGCTCGCGGCGCGGCTCGGGCTGCCGTACGTGTTCGCGAACCACTTCGGGATGCCCGGGATCGAGGGCGCGCTGAGCCGGTACCGGGCGACGTACACGCCGTCGTCGGACTTCCCGGAGCCGACGTCGTTCCTGCCGATCAACGTCGTCGTGGCGGCGTCCGAGGCCGAGGCGCAGGAGCGCGCGCTGCCGCAGGCCGTCCAGATGGCGCGGCTGCGGACGGGGGCACCGCTCCTGCCGCAGCTCACCATCGAGGAGGCGGCGGCGTACGAGTGGACGCCGCGCGAGGAGGCCGTGCGCGACGCGATCGTGGCCGGCTGGCTCATCGGCACGCCCGGCGACGTCGCGACGCGGCTGCGGGCGCGGCTGGGGGAGCTCGGGCTGGACGAGGCGATGATCGTGCCTGCCGCCGCGGCGTACGCGGGGGAGGAGCTGGACGCGCCCGCCGGTCGGGCCGAGACCCTGCGGCTGCTGGCCGAGGCCGTCGCGGGGTAGGGGTGCGGCTGGCGCGGCGCGCCGGGTTCGGCTGGCGCGGCGCGCCGGGTCCGATGTCGAGGTCGGGCCTCGGGCCGTGTAGACTCTTCGAGGCCCTACGGGGCCATCGATCCTCCGGGATCGACGGGCTGTGGCGCAGCTTGGTAGCGCACTTGACTGGGGGTCAAGGGGTCGCAGGTTCAAATCCTGTCAGCCCGACAGCAAGCCCTGGTGGGACTGGATCTCACCAGGGCTTCGTCGTGTCCGGATCGCTCTGACGCTCCCTCTCCGTTGACCACCAGCGCGACGCCGACGCCGGTGGAAGACTCGCCTCGTGAGCATCCCGGTCCCGACCACCTCGGCGGTGGTGCTCTGGTGGATCCCCGTGGGCGCCGGCGGCCACGTCGTCCGGCGCACGAGTCGGTGGTGGGAGCTGGCGGATGCCGCGGTCGCGAGCCGTCCGCCCCGGCGCCTGTTCCACGCCGCACTCGAGGTGCACGTCGACGGGCGGCGGTTCGCGATCGAGATGGCGCCGGCGTGGGGTTGCCCGCCCGGGGCGAACCGCGGCGTCGTTAGGACCGGGCCGGTGGGGCTCCGGGTCCTCGGACGCTGGCGCCTGTTCCGCTACGAGGTGCGGTGCTGGCCGAACGGCACGATTCCCGACCTGCGCTGGGCCGAGGGCGGCTCGACGACGCTCACCACGAGCGCCGCCGTCGCGCGCGCCCTGGTCGAGCGCGTGCGAGACGTCCCCGACCTCGTCTGGGGGCGGACGGTGGACGCGACGGGCGACATGTGGAACTCCAACTCACTCGTCTCCTGGCTCATGTCCACGACGGGCCTCGACCCCACGGGGGTTCGCCCGCCCGACGGTGGGCGGGCGCCCGGGTGGCGAGCCGGAAGCGCCATCGCGGCGGCCGCGACGAGCGCGACCCGCACCGTTGCCGGCTCGGACTCGACCCGCTAGGTACCCCGGAGGGGTATATCCTCGTGGGACTTGCGAAGGGAGACTCCAATGCGGGGACGCATGACGACGGCACTGACCGTCGCGGTGCTCGGCGGCGTGCTGGCGCTGACGGGCTGCGGCGGCGAGTCCGGGAACGGCGGCCACGGCGGCGATGACGGACACGGCGGAGGCGAGACGATGGACCACTCGACGATGGAGCATCCGATGGACGGCGGACCGCCGCCCGAGGGCATCACGGACGCGGTCGACCCGACGTACCCGGTCGGGAGCGTCGTGACGCTGACCGCCGACCACATGGCGGGCATGGACGGTGCGCGGGCGACCATCGTCGGCGCCTACGACACGTACACCTACGCGGTCGACTACACGCCGACCACCGGGGGAGACCCCGTCACGGACCACCGCTGGGTCGTCCAGCAGGAGATCGAGGACGCGGGCGACCAGCGCCTCCCGGACGGAACCGAGGTCGTGCTCCTCGCCGACCACATGAAGGGCATGCGGGGCGCGCACGCGACCATCGCCCACTCGACGGACGAGACCGTCTACATGGTGGACTACGAGGCGGACGGGATGACGATGACGAACCACAAGTGGGTCGTCGAGAGCGAGATCGAGCCCGCGTCCTGACGGGTTGGCGCCTGCGCGCGATCCGCGACGCGTGGACCCGGACGGCGTCCTCGTCACGGGGCACCCGCTCGGCTGACGCCGGCCGCCACCGAACCGACCGGCCGGCGCCGTATGACAGGCTGGGCGCATGGGACCCCTCGGAACATCCGACGGAGCCGCGCGCAGCGGCTCGCCCCTGGTGAACCGGCTCTGCGAGCGGCTCGGCGTCGGCTACGGCGGGTGGGAGGCCATCGCACCGCTCCTCGGCGGCGAGAAGGGCGCCCAGGTGACGTTCCACGTCGACGACGGCACGGTGCTCGACCGGGAGCCGTTCCTCCCGGGGACGGGTGTGGTCCGCGAGGCCAGGGCGTACCCCGACCGGGTCGAGGTGTGGGACGGCGCGACGCTCGTCGCCACCTACGACGACCTCTCGATCGGCGACGTCTTCGGCTCATGACCGGCGGGCCGGGCGAGCCGGGCGGCGCGGCCGGGACGGACCACGTCGTCGTCCTCCTGCGCGAGCGTCCGCCGGCCGCCGTCCTCATGCGGCTGCACCGGCTGCTCCGGCTGGGCGTGACGGACGTCGTGCGACGCGTCGCCGAGGGGGCTCCGCTGCTCGACCGCGGACTGTGCCTGAACGACCGGCTCCCGCTCGCGGCGCTCCTGCGCGACGTCCTCGCCACGGTCGAGCCGTTCGCGCACGAGCTGCACGTCCTCTCGCCCGGCGAGACGCCGAGCCCGGCGAGCCGGACCACGGCCGACGCGCTGGAGGCGATGCTCGCGACCGACCTGGACGCCGGCGCCGCGGTCCGTCCCGTGCCCGACGCTCGCCTCGCGGCGCTCGTCGCCGACGCCACCCGCGCCGCGCTGGCCGAGCTTCCCGCCGACGTGCGGGCCGCGCCGTGCGCCGTCGCGCTGGTCACGACGGGGGAGGGGCTGCGGCCCTACCTGAGCGTCACGCTCGACGACGACGGCCGCTGGGACGTCGGTGCCGGTCCGTACGCCGTCGTCGGCGACACGCATCTCGCGGCGGTGGCCGACGCGTGGGACGCCCGGGGTCACCTGATGGAGCTCGACGCCGCCGCGGCCGACGCCGAGCTCACCATCCGTCTCGCGACGATGGAGCAGGCGCTCCGGCTCCTCGACGTCGAGGGCGCGTTCGGCGCCGGCGATGCCCGAGGCCGCACGCTGCTGCTCGTGGCCACCATGCCGCCCAACGTCACCGACGCGGGGTTCGCGCGACGGCTCAACCCGGCGGGCCGGCTGCTCGACCGGTGGCTCGTCGAGGAGTCGGAGTGTCCGGCGCTCCGGCCCGCCGCGCCGTCGTCCCGGCCATCCGCGGGAGCGAACGCGCCCGGGACGACCGACTTTCCGGCCCCCGTCCCGGCGCTGGCCGAGCTGTGGCGCACCTGCCCCGGCGGCCTCCTGCTCGACGACGGGACGACGGTGTACGGCCCCGACGACCTCGCCGAGCGCAACGAGACGTTCGAGGTCGCCGAGTACGCCCCCGGTTGGGTGCTCGTCGGCGACGACAGCGGGGGGAGCGGCTACCTGATGCGCCGGCCGGGTTCGCGCGACGACCCCGCCGAGGGCCGCGCGACCGCCGAGGTCTTCCGGCTCGGCCTCGGCGCGCTGACCGAGGACGTCGCGACGGCGGGCGAGTTCGTCACGGACGACCTGGTCGGCTGGCTGGCGGCCCGCCAGCAGGACGAGCGGTAGCCGGGGCCCTGGGCGCTCGAAGTCGACTGAACCCCGGCCTAGCCGAGGACGGCTCGCGCGGCGCGCTAGTTGCGGGGACCGGAGCGCCGCCGCCGGGCGGCGAGCAGGAGCGCGCCCGCCAGCAGCGCCGCGCCGCCGACCACCGAGAGGACGACGACGCCGGAGACGCCGGCCGTCGGGAGCGTCGGCAGCGTGGGGGCGGTCGGCCCGGGGGACGGGGTCACGGGCGGAGGGCCGACCGTCGGCGGGGTCACCGACGGTGTCGGCTCGACGGGGGGCGTCGGCTCGACCGGCACGACCTCGATGCTCGCCTCCGCGGCGTCGTTCGCGGTCACGGGATCGGGCGTCACCGAGGAGACGGAGGCCGTGTTCGTCACCAGCCCCGTCGCGTCGTCGTCGACCACCACCGTGACGAGCGCCGTTCGCACGCCGCCGCTCGCGAGGGCGGCGTACCGGCACGTGACGCGCTGCCCGTCGACCTCGCACGCGTCGGGAACGCCGGACGGCGTCAGCCCGGCGGGCAGGGTGTCGCTCACGACGACGTCGCTCGCCGTCGACGGACCGCGGTTGACGACGGTGAGGAAGAACGCGCCGGTCTCGCCCGGGTGACGCGTCGGCAGGAGCGAGGTCTTGACCATCCGCAGGTCGGCCGACGCCTCGATCGTCGTCGTCACCCGCCCGACGTCGTTGGTCTCGTCCGGGTCGGGCGTCGCGCTGGCCGCGACGGCCTCGTTCGTCATCGAGCCGGTGGCGTCGTCCCTGACCGTCGCGTGGACGACGATCGACCAGGTCGCGCCCGGTGCGAGGCTCGCCCGCGCGCACTCGACGGCGTTGCCGGACACGGAGCAGGCGCCCCCGGCGGGCGCGGCGGAGTCGACGACGAGCGTCGCCGGCACCGCGTCGCGCACGGTGACGTCGGTCGCGACGGACGGTCCGTCGTTGTGGACGCGGACGACGAACGTGGCGGGCGCCCCCGCGACGAGCACGTCGGGCGCGACGGACTTGAGGGTGGCCAGGTCGGCGGAGGCCGTGACGAGCGTCGAGGCCACCGCGTCCCGGCCGATCGACGGCCCGGGCACCGGTGAGGACGCGTGCGCCTGGTTGACCAGCGTCGTCCCGTGGGGGACGGCGGGCGAGACCAGCACCGTGATCGTCAGCTCGGCGGAGTCCGACGGTGCGAGGTCCCCGACGGCGCACCGCACGAGCTGGGCGGCCCCGCCCTGGGCGAGACAGACGGCGCCGGCCGGCCCGTCGGACACGGACGCGCTCACGAGCTGCGTGCCCACGGGCAGCCGGTCGGTCACGACGGCGGAGGTCGCGGTGGACGGCCCCGCGTTCGTGAGCGTGAGCGAGTAGGTCAGCTCCTCGCCCGCGACCACGGTCTCCGGCGCCGTCTTGACGAGGGAGAGGCCGGCGGAGGCCACCACCGGCACGGCGACCGTCGCCGTGTTGTTCGACGCGGTCGGGTCGTCCTGGCCGGTGACCGTCGCCGTGTTCGTCAGCCGGCCCGCGGGCGTGGCCGGGTCGAGGACGCCGGTCACGGTGACGGTCCACAGGTCGCCGTCGTCGAGCGAGCCGAGCGTGCAGTGCACGTCGTTCGAGGTGCCCGAGTCGCACGCGCCGTCCGACGCCGTCACGCCCGTCACGCGCACGGCGGCCGGCACGGCGTCGGTGAGGTCGAGGTCGGTGGACGTGCCCGGCCCGTCGTTCCGGGTGGTCAGGACGAACGTGACGGGGCCGCCGGCGACGAGCTGGGGCGCGTCGACGGTCTTGGTCAGGACGAGGTCCGCCGCGGCCTCGACGTTGAGCGTGTAGCTGGCCTCGTCGTTCGCCGCCACCGGGTCGGGGGTGGTCGCCGCGACGGCGGCCGTGTTGACGATCGCCTCGCCCGTCGCCTCCTCGCCGACGATGACCCGGTAGGTGAGCGTGACCTCGGCGTCGGGCTCCAGGTCGCCGAGGTCGAAGGCGAGCACCCCGTCGGCGAGGGAGCAGGTGCCGCGGTCGGTCGTGCACGAGCCGGCGACGTAGGAGAGGTCGGCCGGCAGCTCGTCGGTGACGACGGCGTCGGTCGCGGTCGAGGGTCCGTGCGCACGCACGCGCAGCGTGTAGGTGACTTCGTCCCCGTTCGTCGCCTGCGACGTCGACGCCGTCTTCGTGATCGCGAGGTCCGCCGCCGTCGCGATCGTGCCCGTCGCGGTCGAGGAGTCGTTCGCCTCCTCCGGGTCGGGGGTCGCGCTCGTGACGGTCGCCGTGTTCGCGAGCACTCCCGTGGCCGACGCGGCCAGCGTGGCGTCGAGGGTGACCGTCGCCGTCACGCCGACCGGGAGGTCGCCGAGGTCGCACGCGAGGTCGCCGGCCGTGACCTCGCACGTCCCGAGGTCGGGGCTGGCGACGGCGTCGGTGAGCACGGCGGGGAACTCGTCGGTCAGCTCGACGCCCTCGGCGTCCGCCGGGCCCTCGTTCGTCACGGCGATCGTGTACCGCACGGGTTCGCCCGCCACCGGAGGATCGGTCACGAGCGTCTTCGTCACGGCGAGGTCGGCGGCCGCCGCCTCGATCGCGACGGTGGCCGTCGCGGTGTTGCTCTCCAGGTCCGGGTCGATCGTCGTCGCCGTGGCCGAGGCGGTGTTGACGATCTCGGTCCCGGCGAAGGACGCGGCGACCGTCGCCGTCACCGTCGCGGTGAACGTCCCGCCGCTCACGAGGGAGCCGGGGGAGCAGGACACCTCGCCCGAGGCGACCGAGCACGACCCCGACGGCTCGACGCCCACGTCCTCGAGGCCGGCGGGCAGGGGGTCGACGAGCGTCACCCCGGTGGCGGTCGACGGCCCGGCGTTGTGCAGCTCCAGCGTGTAGGTGACGCTGTCACCCGGGGCGGCCGTGGCGGGCTCGACCGTCTTGTCCAGCTCCAGGTCGGCGGCCGGCCCGGCCGGGGTCGAGGTGGCGACGTGGTTGTTGTCCCAGTTCGGGTCCTCCGTCCCGCTGGTGACGTCGGCGACGTTGGCGATCGAGATGGTGTCGAGGACGATCACGGTCAGCGTCATCGTGGCGGAGCTGCCGGACCGCACGGTGCCGAGGGAGCAGTTGAAGGTCCGCTCCAGGATCTCGCACGTCCCCTGGCTCGGGGTGACCGAGACGAGCTCGGCGCTGTCGGTGCCGTACTCGTTGAAGTTGTCGTTGACCTCGACGCCGGTCGCGTCGTCGGGACCGTGGTTCGCGACCACGATCGTCCACGTGAGCAGCTCGCCCTGGCCGACGGGCGACGGGGAGGCCGTCTGGCTGATCTCCAGGTCCGCGGTGGCCGCCGCGTAGGCCGGCGGGAGCACGAGCCCCAGCGAGCCGAGCAGCAGCAGGAGGCCGAGGCCGAGCGCGCTCCACGACCGATCTCGTCGTCCCGTCATCCTGGCCTCCCGAGTCAGCGGCCCGCCCCACGACCGTTGGCAGTGACGATAGCGAACCGGGTGGTCCCGGCGCTGCCCCGGACCGGTGCCCGCTCTCTGCGAGAATCGACGCCGGACGCCGACGGGAGGACGCCATGGCCCAGGACGAGGACTTCCTCGACGTGATCGAGCACGAGGTCGCCGCGGACCCGCGGAACCTCGGCCTGCGCGAGGACTTCGTCCTCCTGCTCCTCCAGCGGGACCCGGACCGCGCCGCGCGCGAGCTCACTGCCTTCGAGGCGGCGGGCGGCGACCCGGCCCGCGCGCGGGTGCTCCGGGCGCGCCTCATGGCGGCACGCCTGCGCGGCGGGGGAGCCGCGACCCCGCCCGCGCCGCCGATACCGCCGGCCCGGTCCGTGCCGGCGCCGTCGGACGCGGACGGTGAGCTCGACGACGCGTCGGCGACCGCCGGGCTCTGGGACACGGAGCGGCCGACCGTCACGCTCGCGGACGTCGCCGGGCTCGCCGAGGTCAAGCAGCACCTCGACTCGACCTTCCTCGCGCCGCTGCGCAACCCCGGGCTCGCGGCGGCGTTCGGTCAGCGGCCGGGCGGCTCGCTGCTGATGTACGGGCCGCCGGGGTGCGGCAAGACGTTCATCGCCAAGGCCATCGCGGGCGATCTCGGCGCGTCGTTCATCCACGTCACGCTCGCCGACCTGCTCAGCCGGTGGATCGGCGACACGGAGAAGGCCGTCCGCGGCATCTTCCGCAACGCGAGGTCCGCGGCACCGTGCGTCGTCTTCTTCGACGAGTTCGACGCGCTCGGGGGGCGGCGCGCGTCGGGTGGCGGCGGGTCGCACTCGATGCGGATGATCGTGACGCAGCTGCTCGAGGAGCTCGACGGTGTCGCGAGCCAGAACGACGGCGTGTACGTCCTCGCGGCGACCAACCGTCCGTGGGACATCGATCCCGCGCTGCGCCGGCCGGGCCGGATCGACCGCACGGTGCTCGTCCTGCCGCCCGACGAGGTCGCGCGCGAGGCGATCCTGCGCGGCGAGCTGGCTGGCAAGCCCGTCGACGGGGTCGACGCGGCCGCGGTCGCCGCGGCGACCGACGGTTTCTCGGGGGCCGACGTCGCCCAGGTCGCCCGGGTCGCGCTCCAGCAGGCGCTCACGGCGTCGATGAGCGCCGGCGCGATCGTGCCGGTGACGACCGACGGGCTGCTCGCGGCGGCCGCCGGCGTGCTGCCGTCCACCACGTCCTGGTTCGACCAGATGGCGCCCGTCCTGGAGTACGGCGTCGACGACGGGACGTTCGCCCAGCTCCGCGCCTACCGCGTCCGGCACGGCATCCGATGAGCCCGGTGCCGCCGACGCCCGACGTCCCGCGCCCCGACCCGGTCGACCTCGAGCGCGAGGCGATCGAGCGCGACCGCGACCTGGCCTGGGAGCTGTACGAGGCCCAGCCGGAGCACCCGCGGATCGCCGAGCTCACGCGGGGCGTGCTGTCCCGCGCGCCGGAGCTGACCGGCATGATCATCCTGCTCGCGATGCACCGCGAGGCGTGCGGTGAGGTCGAGCTGGCCCGGCGCCTGCTCCAGGACCTGATCGGTCGTCGCGACCGTCAGCTCCTCAACGCGCTGCGCCGGCTGCGCGACCTCGAGCAGAGCGACCAGAACTACGCCGAGGCGCTCCGGCTGGCCGACATCGTGCTGCGGGAGGATCCCGAGGCCACGTGGGTCGACCTGATGGACCGGGGGAGCGCGCTCGCGTTCGTCGAGCACCTCGAGGAGGGCTGGCGGCAGATCGACGACGCCGTCGCGACGTGCGCGCGGACCGATCCCGATCGCTACCCGGACGCGCTCGGCCAGCGGGCGACGCGGCTGCTCGCCACGGGCGCGCCGCCGGAGCGCTTCCTGCCGGCGGCGGAGGAGGCGGTGGCCGCCGACCCGAGCGAGCCGCTGCTGACCACCACCCTCGCCTACGCCTACCTCTACGACTACCGCCCCGACCGCGCGGCCGAGCTCCTGGGGCGCGTGCTGCGGGAGGACCCGACCGACGGCGTCGCGCAGGGCGGGATGATCGTGGCGCACGGCTTCCTCGACCCGATCGAGCGCGGCGACGCGACGATCGAGGACTTCCGCGCCGTCGGCATGGGCGAGATGGCGTGGCGACGGATGCGCGACGTCATCTTCGGCACCGGGCTCGACGAGGCGCTCGCCGCGCTGGACGCCGTGCTGCCGGCGGACCTCGCCGCCTCGCTGCGCCCGCCGCTGGACCCGGCGGCGGCGCGGGAGAGCGGGGAGGAGACGCTGCTCGCCTGGCACGACGGCCAGGAGCCGGGAACGGGCGCGCGCTGGGGGACGGACGAGCCGTTCCGCCTCATGTCCGCGCGCGAGGTCGGTGAGATGGACGACGCGATCGAGCTCGACCCGGCCGCCTGGCCGCAGTGGGACTCCGAGGGCGAGTACTACACGCAGGTCCTCACGGACGACGCGGGGGCGTACCTCATCGAGGGGTGGGGCGGCCGGCTGTACCGGCGCGGCCCCGGGACCGCCGACGTCGAGGTCGCCCTCAGCCTCGCCGACTGGCTCTGGGGACGGGTCGCCGCCTTCGGCGGCGACGATCGGCGCCCGGTGGGCTACCGGCACCGCTGAGCGTCCGCCGGCCCGCGTCTGCGGCGTCGGCCCGGGCTAGCGACCGGAGTAGACGGGGAACACGCTGTGCTCGCCGTAGTCCTGGGCGCGCATGCCGCGCAGCGTCGCCATGTCCTCGTCGGAGATCACGAAGTCGACCTCCGCGTTCGCGCGCATGTGGTCGGGGTTGGCCGTCTTCGGCAGCGACACGGTGCCGAGCTGCAGCGTGTAGCGGATGCCGAGCTGGGGGACGGAGACGCCGTAGCGCTCGGCCATCGCCGCGATCTCGCCGTTCTTCAGCATCTCGCCGTGCGCGATGGGGGAGTAGGCCTGGACGAGGACGTCCCGCTCCGCGCAGTAGGCGAGCAGGTCCGTCGGCGTGTTGCCGGCGTGGACGAGGAGCTGGTTCGCGTGCGGTGCGACGGTGCCCGAGGCGAGGAGGTTCTCGACGTCGGCCTCGAGGAAGTTCGACACGCCGATGCTGCGCAGCCGCCCCGCCCGGTACGCCTCCTCCAGCGCCCGCCACGCGGCGCGGTTGCCCTCCGCGTAGTCGCCGCCGCGGAAGTCCTTCCACGGCTGCGGGCTGTGGATGAGCATGAGGTCGACGTAGTCGAGCCCCATTCGCGCCAGCGAGCCGTCGATCGCGGCGACGGCCTCGTCGTAGCTCTTGATCTCGGCCGCGAGCTTCGTCGACACGAACAGGTCCTCGCGGGCGACGCCGCAGGTGCGGACGCCCTCACCGACGCCGCGCTCGTTGCCGTAGGCCTGCGCCGTGTCGATGTTGCGGTAACCGATCGCGACGGCGTCGCGCACGGCGCGGGCTGCGTCGCCGTCCTCGATGAACCAGGTGCCGAGGCCGAGCCGCGGCGTCGTCACCCCGTTCGACATGGTGTAGGTCTCGCTCAGGATCGTCGGCTGGTCGCCCATGGCTCCTCCGTGCTCTCGGTCGTCGGGTCGGTCGGTGGTTCGTCCGGTGAATCGCAGGCGTGACGTCCATTGTCTCGCGGGTCGTGGGCGCGACACCGGCACGTCGGGACGCTTGGGTACAGTTCCCTTCCACGCTCGCGACGACACCGGGGAGAATCCTTGAGCAACCGACCGACCGCCGGATCCCGCATCGAACGGGGACCGGGAGCCGCATCGCGCACGCTCGCCGCGTTCATCTTCGCCAGCCGGTGGCTGCAGGCACCCCTCTACCTCGGCCTCATCCTGGCCCAGGCCGTCTACGTCGTGCTGTTCTTCGTCGAGCTCTGGCACCTCATCGACAACGCGATCATCGCCGGCCACATCAGCGAGACCGAGGTCATGCTGAGCGTGCTCGCGCTCATCGACATCGTCATGATCGCGAACCTGCTCATCATGGTCATCATCGGCGGGTACGAGACCTTCGTCTCGAAGATCCGGATCCAGGGCCACCACGACGAGCCGGACTGGCTCTCCCACGTCAACGCGAACCTGCTCAAGGTGAAGCTGGCGATCTCGATCATCTCGATCTCCTCGATCCACCTGCTCAAGACCTTCATCGAGGTCGGGCGGATGGAGGACGGGACGGTGCGCACCCGCTCGGGTGAGGTCATCTACTCCTCCGAGGGCGTCATGTGGGAGGTGGGCATCCACCTCGCATTCATCCTCTCGGCCCTCGCGCTCGCCTGGATCGACAAGATCAGCAAGACGCACCCGCCGGCGAGGCGCGAGCACCTCGACGCCGAGCCGACCCTCCCCTCGGCTGGTGGGTCGCCGGCCGCTGCCGACGACGAGGGGTTCGTCGTGGTCCGGGTCCCGGCCGGCACCCGACTCCCGGCCGGGGCGCAGGTCGTCGAGGAGGTCGGCTGAGCCTCGGTCGTCCGACCCCTGGGCGGCCCACGCGGCCGGTGCTAGGTTGAACACGTTCAACTTAGGAGGCCGGGATGGTCGGGACGAGACCGCGAACCGGTGCCGTCGTGGCGCTGGTCGTCGCGCTGACCTGGTCGCTGGTGGTCGTCGTGGCGGCACTCGCCCTGCCGGTGTACTCCGGTGAGACGACCTCGTCCGACGGCGGCACCGTCTCGACGAGGGCGACGCTGGTCGAGGTGAACGGGACGGGCGTCCTGGGGGTCGTGCTCGCCCCGCTGCTCGCGTCGGTGCTGGTGGCGGCCATGGTGTGGGGACGCCGTCGGTGGCCGGCGCTCGGCGCCCTCGCCTGGGCCGCGACGGTCGCGCTCGGGCTGCTCGCCCTCGCCGGGATCATGTCGGTCGGGGTGTTCCTCCTCCCGGTGGTGCTCGCGCTGGCCGTCGCGATCCTGCTCAGCACCCCCGGGCCCGCGCCGGCCGAGGGTTCCGCGCCGTGAGCGACGCGTCCCGCTCCGCGCGCGGTGCGCAGACGCGCGAGGCGATCACGACGGCCGCCCGGGCGCTGTTCCTCGAGCGTGGCTACGACGCGACGACGATGCGCGCGGTCGCGCAGCGCGCGGGAGTCTCCCTCGGCAACGCGTACTACTACTTCGCGTCCAAGGACCACCTGGTCCAGGAGTTCTACGGCGAGCTGCAGCTCGACCACGCGGCCGCGGCCGAGGCGGCGCTCGACGGTGTCCGCGGGCTGGGGGAGCGGCTCGCGCTCGCCTGGGAGGCCTGGGTCGACGTCGCCGAGCCGCTGCGTCCGTTCGCCGGGTCGTTCTTCCGCGTCGCGGCCGAGCCGACCGGTCCGCTGTCGCCGTTCAGCGCGGAGTCCTCACCGGCCCGAGAGGCGGGCATCGAGCTGCACCGCGCCGTGCTCGACGGCGCCGACCTCGCGCTCCCGTCGCAGCTGCGCGCGGAGCTGCCCGAGCTGCTCTGGCTCGCCCACATGGGCGTGGTGCTGTTCTGGGTCTACGACGCCAGCCCCGACGCCGGACGCACCCGCGTCCTCGTGCGCCGCGCGGCCGGGCTGATCGACCGGCTGCTGCGCCTGACCCGGCTCCCGGGTGCGCGCGGGTTGGCGCTCGACGTCGTCCGGCTGGTGACGGACCTGCGGACCCGACCGGCGTGACACCGCCGCGTCGCTCGCCCGGTCGGCGCCGCCCCCGGCCTCGGTGCCTCAGTCGCCGAGCAGGAACGTGTCGGCGTCGATGAGCCAGTGGTTGCGCAGCGTCAGGGCGCGCTCCAGCGCGGCGAGGACACCGGCCGCGACGAGCGCGCCGTTGAGCCAGGCGGGCAGCGCGATCGGCGAGGTGAACGTGCCGACGTGCTCGGCGACCCACTCGATCTCGCTGATCCGCTCGAGCAGCTGCGGCACCGTGAGGGCGAGGGCCACGAGGAGGACCGCGACCGCGACGCCGGCGATGACGCGGCTCAGCCGCGGGAACCGGCGGCCCAGGCGGGCGCGCAGCTCCTCCGGCGTCCCGCGGTGCGGCCGCAGCTGCTGCTGCGTGCCGTCCTCGCGCACGTAGTGCATCCGGCGCAGGCCGTACAGCGTCGAGGCCACCTCGATGACACCGCCGGGGACCGGGAAGGACACGGGCAGCGACGAGCGCGCGACCTGCCGGTCGTCGCGGTAGAGCGCCGCCGCGTCCTCGAACACGACGTAGTCGACGTCGACCGCGAACCGCTCCGGCTCCCCGTCGGGGTCCTCGGGGTCGACCAGGTCGATCAGGAAGAGCGTGCGCCACAGCGCGTGCCAGCCGCGGTACGGCTTGAGGGGACGCCCGTCGCCGTCCTTGATCGTCGCCATCCGGTCACTCTGCCACGGGCGGTAGCCTGTGGGGCGCGTCCCGGACGGGGACGGACCGGGACAGAAGGGCACACGTTCGTGACCACCCCCATCCGCATCGGCATCGTCGGCTACGGCAACCTGGGACGCGGTGTCGAGACCGCGGTCGGGCTCAACCCGGACCTCGAGCTCGTCGGCGTGTTCACCCGCCGGGACCCGGGGAGCGTCGCGACGCTCGGCGAGGCGACCCGCGTCTTCCCGATGTCGGACCTCGACGAGCCGCGCGACGACATCGACGTGCTCATCCTGTGCGGCGGCTCGCGCGACGACCTGCCGCGGCAGACGCCCGAGCTCGCGAGCCGGTTCACCGTCGTCGACAGCTACGACAACCACGCGCACGTCCCCGAGCACGTCGCAGCCGTCGACGCGGCGGCGAGCACCGCCGGCACGACGGCGATCGTCTCGACGGGGTGGGACCCGGGCCTGTTCTCGCTCAACCGCCTGTTCGGCGAGGCGATCCTCCCGCACGGGTCGACCTACACGTTCTGGGGCCGCGGCCTGAGCCAGGGCCACTCGGACGCGCTGCGCCGCGTGCCCGGCGTCGCAGGCGGCGTGCAGTACACGATCCCGTCGCGGGAGGCGGTCGATCGGGTCCGGGCGGGGGAGAGCCCCGAGCTGTCGACGCGCGAGCGGCACACGCGGGAGTGCTACGTCGTGCTCGAGGAGGGCGCCGACGCCGAGGCTGTCCGCGAGGAGATCGTGTCGATGCCCGACTACTTCGCGCCGTACGACACGACCGTGACGTTCATCGACGCGGACGAGCTCGCCCGGGATCACGGGGGCATGCCGCACGGCGGCTTCGTCATCCGCAGCGGCCGGACGTCGGACGGGACGTCGCAGGTGATCGAGTACCGCCTCGACCTCGACTCGAACCCGGAGTTCACGGCGGGCGTCCTCGTCGCCTACGCCCGCGCGGCGGCACGGCTGGCGGCCTCCGGGCAGCACGGCGCCAAGACCGTGCTCGACGTGCCGCCGGCCCTGCTCTCGCCCCGCAGTCCCGAGGAGCTGCGCGCCGCGCTCCTGTAGGCACCGCGCTAGCCGGTCCCGCGCCACGGGTCTGTCGCGCGGGCCGCACGCGGCATAGGGTCGGCGGCATGTGCCGCAGCATCCACACCCTGCACAACTTCGAGCCGGCCGCCACCTCCGACGAGGTGCACGCCGCCGCCCTCCAGTACGTCCGGAAGATCGCGGGGACCACCCGGCCCTCGCGAGCGAACCAGGACGTCTTCGACCGCGCGGTCGCCGCGATCGAGGCGGTGACGCAGGAGCTCCTCGACGGCCTCGTCACGACGGCCCCGGCCAAGGATCGCGAGACCGAGGCGGCCAAGGCACGCGAGCGCGCCGTCCGCTCCGGGCGGTACGCGACCGTCGCCGGCGGCTGACTCGCGGGCCGACCCGGCGGCCGATCAGCTCGGTCCGGACGACGGGGTGTCCGCCAGCGTCTCCGGCGCGCGGTCGAGCGCCCGGAGCATGCGCTCCAGCGTCTCGCGCAGCAGCGAGCGCTCCGGCTCCGCGAGGTCCGTCGTGTACTCGACGCCCTCGGGCACCCACGACATGCCGAACATCGTCTCCCGGAAGGTCGCGCCCCCGACGGGCCAGCGCGTGCGGTCGGGGCCGACGGGCTCGGCCCCCTCGGCCCACCGGCCGAACCAGGCGCGCATGCGCTCGATCGGCAGGTCCATGACGACATCGCCCTCGCCGGGCGTGCGAACCCACTTGCTGGCGACGAGGACCAGCTCCTCGACCATGTCGGGGGTCAGCTCGTGCGGCGTGAACGGCGCCCGGAGGTTCTCCAGGCCGGCGAGCCGGTCGACCCGGAACGTCCGCCAGTCCCCGCGGTCGAGGTCCCAGCACAGGAGGTACCACCGTCGGTTGACCGGCGCGAGCACGTGCGGTTCCACGTGGCGACGGGTGAGCACACCGGCCCCGTCCGTGTACGCGAACCGGACGCGCTCGTGGTCGCGGCAGGCAAGGGCCAGCTCCCCGAGCAGCCCCGAGGGCACGGCAGCGCCCGCCGACGTGCCGGGCGGGTGGACCGCCTCAGCGAGGGCCGACACGCGGCGGCGCAGCCGGGACGGGAGCACGGTCTCGAGCTTGGCCAGGGCCGTGAGCGTCGTCTCGGGCTCGGCGACGAGACGCTGCATGGCGGCGACGCGCAGCCCGATCGCCATCGCGACGGCCTCGTCGTCCGTCAGCAGGAGCGGGGGAAGGGCGCGGCCCGCCTCCAGCCGATAGCCGCCCGCGACGCCCGGGACGGACTCGACCCGGTAGCCGAGGTCGCGCAGCCGCTCGACGTCGCGCCGGACGGTCCGCTCGGTCACGCGCAGCCGCGCGGCGAGCTCCGGCCCCGGCCAGTGCCGGTGGGTCTGCAGGAGGTTCAGCAGCGCGAGCGCCCGCGCCGTCGTCTCGGACATGCGGCCAGCCTGTCACCGATCGAGGACAGGAGCTGTCCGGGTCTGTCCCTAGCGTGGTCCGCATGAGACACGAACCGATCATCGAGGCGCGCGGACTGACCAAGCGCTTCACCGTCGACAAGGCCGCGGTCGAGGCCGTCACCGACCTCAGCTTCGAGGTCCTGCCGGGCGAGCTCGTGGCGTTCCTCGGCCCCAACGGCGCCGGCAAGTCCACCAGCCTGCGGATGCTCACCACCCTCGTCCCGCCGACGTCGGGCACGGCCCGCGTCGCCGGTCACGACATCCTGACGGCGCCGGCCGCGGTCCGCCGGAGCATCGGCTACGTCGGCCAGCTCACGAGCGGGAGCTTCGCCCAGCGCGTGCGCGACGAGCTGCTCAGCCAGGGCGCCTTCTACGGGCTGACCCGGGCGCACGCCCGGCGCCGTGCGGAGGAGCTGATCGAGTCGCTCGACCTCGCCCCGTTCGCGACGCGCACGGTCCAGCAGCTCTCTGGCGGCCAGAAGCGACGCCTCGACGTCGCGCTCGGGCTGATGCACGCGCCGCGGCTGCTCTTCCTCGACGAGCCCTCGACCGGGCTGGACCCGCAGAGCCGCGCCAACCTGTGGCAGCACATCGTCGACCTGCGCGAGACCCACGGCACCACCGTCTTCCTCACGACGCACTACCTGGAGGAGGCGGACCGGTACGCCGAGCGCGTCATGGTGATCGACCGCGGCCGGGTCATCGCCGACGACACGGCGGCCGCGCTGAAGTCGGAGCTGGCGGGCGACGTCGTCACGCTGACCTTCGGGACGGCGGAGGACGCGACCGCGGCCGCCGGGCCGCTCCGGCGGCTGGCAGGGCGCGACGTCCGCATCGTCGACGAGCGCTCGCTCGTGCTCACGACGCCGGACGGCGACCGCCTGCTGCCCGCGGCCGTGCGGGAGCTCGACGCCGCCGGCCTGCGGGTCGAGCGCGCCACCGGCGTGCCGCCGACGCTCGACGACGTGTTCCTCGCCCTCACCGGGCGCACCCTGCGCGAGGCCCAGGCCGTCGCGGAGGACTCCACCGCCACCCCGACCCCGGAAGGGACGCCCCGATGACCACCACCGAGAAGAGCGCGGCCGAGACCGCACCGACGACGGGCGCACCGCGCGGCGGCGTCGCCCGCGACGTCTGGAACGTCCTCACCCGCGAGCTGAGGCCGGTCGTCCGCGACCCGTTCACGCTCATCTTCAGCCTGGTCCAGCCCCTCGTGTTCCTCGGGCTGTTCGCGCCGCTGCTCGTCGGCCAGTCCGGTGAGCCGACGGGGGAGACGCTGCGCTGGTTCGTGCCCGGCGTCCTCGTCATGATCGTCCTGTTCGGGACCGGCGCGGTCGGCTCCAACCTCCAGTACGAGATGATGACGGGCTCGCACGAGCGGACGCTCGTCGCCCCGCTGTCGCGCTCCTCGCTGCTGGTCGGGCGCGCGCTCAAGGAGGTCGCGCCGATCATCGTGCAGGCGCTCCTCATCGTCGCGATCTCGATCCCGTTCGGGTTCACGCCCGACCCCGTCGGCCTCGTCGTCGGGCTCACCCTCCTGGCGGTGTTCAGCGTCGGCCTCGGCTCGCTCTCCTACGCGCTCGCGCTGGCGACGAAGAACCGGGAGTGGCTGTTCTGGGGTGTGCAGCAGACGCTCATCTTCCCGCTGCTCATCCTGTCCGGCATGCTGCTCCCGCTCGACGCGGGTCCGAGCTGGATGCGCGCCGTCGCGACCGTCAACCCGGTGAGCTGGGTAGTGCAGGCCGAGCGTGCGCTCCTGGCCGGCGACCTCGGCGCCGGCGCGGTCCTGTGGGGCTGGGTCTCCGCGCTCGTGCTCGCGGCCGGCGGTCTCGCCGTCGGCATCCGCGCCATGCGCCGCTCGAGCTGAGATCTGCTGGGAGCCGGGGCGGGCGGCGTGCCAGAATCCCCGCATGGCGATCATCCCTCCCGGCGCGTTCGGCGGCTCCGGCGACGAGCAGGCACCCGCGCCATCGTTCGGCGTCCTCCTCGTCCGGGTCGATGGCGACGTCACGCACGAGTCGGTCGTCGAGGCCCTCGCGTCGGCGCGCTTCACGGGCTGGGTCTCGCCGGAGGTTCCCGTCGAGGGTGACGACCCGGACGACGCGCCCGTCCCGGTCTGGACGGTGGCCGTCCCCGAGACGCCGCTCGGCCACGTCGCGGGGGAGCGGACGACGCTGCACGAGCTCGCCGCCTCCCTCGCCGCGACGCTGGACGGCGACGCGATCGCGATGGTGAACCGCCGCGAGCAGCTCCTCACGCTCACGGCCGACCGCGCGGGCGAGCGGTGGGTCGACTACGTGTCGGACGCGCACCTCGCCCGCCCGGACGACGAGTTCGCCTGGGGACCCGAGGGCGCCTACGGCGCGGGAGCCCTGGCCCGCCTGTGCGGGCGGCCCGAGGCGGAGGAGTCCGTCTACGAGCTGCTGAGCGAGGACGAGGGCGACGACGTCAACGAGTCCGAGCGGATCGTCGCGCTCGGCCGGCTCCTGGGCTGGCCGCACTGGCTCGTCTCGGTCGGCGGCCTGCCCAAGCGGGTGTTCCGCGGGCCGGACGTCAAGGACTTCCTGCGCCTGCGCGCGGGCGCCACGGGCATCGGCGGCCGGGTCAAGGGCCGGCTCACCAAGGTCAAGCGGCGCAGCGACCTCACGCAGGGCGGCTGATGGTCACGAGCTCGGTGCTCGGCACCATCGGGATGAACCTCGGTGCCCTGCTGCTCGTGCTCTTCCGCGGCTGGGCCTTCCGCACGAGGATCTACCGGCCGATGCTGCTCAACATCGGGCTGTCGGTCCTGCCCGTCGGCGTGCTGCTCGGCGGCGAGATCGGGGTGCTCGCGCTCGCGTGGGCCGGCGCGCCGCCGTGGGTCGTGCTCGCCACGGCCGTGCTCGTCGGGCTGGTCTGGCTCCTCCTGCTGCCGAACGCCGCCTACCTCATCACGGAGCTCAACCTCAGCCACCGCCGCGAGGACGACCCGGTCCCGCAGTGGTACGACATCCTGCTCGTGCTCACGCTCGCGATGTCGGGCGTGCTCAACACGGTGCTCAACGTGTTCCTCGCGACGGTGCTCGTCGTCGTGGTGCGCTACGACGACATCGAGCCCCTCGCGTCGGGCGGCGCGAGCTGGGCCGTGGCCGGGGTCCTCGTCGCCGTGAGCTTCGGGATCTACCTCGGCCGCTACCTTCGGCTGAACTCCTGGGACATCGTGCACCCCGGCTCGTTCCTCGCGAAGGTCCGCGGCCACTTCTCGACGGCGCGCGGGATCGGTGACGCCGTCGGCTTCACGCTCCTGTGCGCCGTGTTCCTCGGCCTCATGTACGTCGTCATCGTCGGCCCGACGATCCACTCGCTCGTCGTCTCGCTGGGCTAGCAGTCCTGGTCCGTCCGGCCGTCGGACCGATGGTCGGCCAGCGACGCGCGCAGCTCGCGCAGCAGCCCGGTCGCGTCGTCGAGCCGGGTGCCGTAGCGCCGCGCGCACTCGGCCAGCAGGGGCCGGCGGGCCTCGCGCGCGTCGGCCGCGAGACCTCGGCCCCGCTCGGTCAGCTCGAGGACGACGGCGCGCCGGTCCGACATCGACGGCGTGCGGACGACGAGGCCGTCGTCGACCAGTCGCGAGACGAGGCGGCTGGGGTGACCGGACTCGGCGACCAGGTGCTCGGCGAGACGGCTGAGCGTGACCGGACCCAGCGCGTCCAAGGCCATGACCGCCTCGGCCTGGACGCAGGTGAGGCCGATCGGTCGGAACGCGGCGGCGAGGGCGGCGTTGAGCTCCGTGACGAGGCTCTTGAGCTCGAAGGCGAGGGTGAGGACGGCGTCCTCGGCGGGATCGTGTGACATGTCATCCATCTGAGCTAGGGTGAACCACGTGACATGTTACCTAAATGAAGCGCGCGGGCGCAGGGCGATCCGCGTCGACGGCTTCGGTGTCGTTCCCGCCGCGCCCGTCAGCGCGCCGGCACGCCGCGGAGCGCGACGGGCGGTCGTCCGGGTGACCCACGCGTCGGTCGGCGCGACCGACGTCGCCGCCATCCGCGGCGACTACCTGCTGCAGCCCTTCCCGCGGCTGACGCCCGGGTACGACCTCGTCGGTGTGGTCGAGCACCTGCCCGCGGGCGCGCCGTCCCACCTGTCGGTGGGCCAGCGGGTGGCGGCCGTGCTGCCGCGGATGGGCGCCCACGCCACGCGGGTCTCCCTCGCGCCGTCCCTGCTCGTGCCGGTCCCGGACGGCCTCGCGTCGGCGGTGGCCGCGACCGTCCCGCTCGACGGGGTGACCGCGCGGCTCGCCCTCGACGCACTGCCCCTCGACGCGCGCCGCGGCGGGAGCGTCCTCGTCCAGGGGGCCGGGGGAGCCGTCGGGTCGTGGGCGGTCCAGCTCGCCGGCGCGGACGGTCGCGAGGTCTACGGCACGGCGTCGCTCCGGTCCCGCCGGCACGCCGAGGGACTCGGCGCCACGGTGCTCGACTACGACGACCCGCACTGGGTCGAGCACCTTCGCGATCTCACCGGGGGCGGCGTGGCCGGCGCCGTGGACCAGACCGGCGGCCGGGGCGTGCGGGACGCCGTGGCGCACCGCGGTCGCCTCGTCCGGATCGCCTTCGGCGGGGCCCCGGGCCACCAGCGCCGAGCGACGGCGACCGGCGTCGTCACGACGCTCGCGCGTCGGTACGCCGATCCGCGGGAGCTGGTCTGCTCGGTCCCGCTCCTCGTCGCCACCCGCCGCGCCGTCTACCGGCGGGCGCTGGCCGACCTGCTCGACGCGGTCGCGGCGGGGGACCTCATCGCACCGCTGCCGTCCCTGCACCCGGTCGAGAGCTACCGCGAGGCGGTCGCCGACGCGGCGAGCGCGGCGGCCGGGACCAAGACGGTGCTGGAGCTCGAGGACTGACCGCCGGAACGGACCGAGCGGGTCACCAGCCGCCGGCGAGCGCCGTCGAGACCGAGATCGCGTCGAGGTCGAACGCCTGCGCGACGCCGCGGTTCGTCACCCGGCCGGCGCACGTGTTGAGGCCCTGGGCGAGCGCCGGGTCCTGCTGGAGCGCGAGCCGCCAGCCCCAGTCCGCGATCTCGACGATGTAGGGCAGCGTCGCGTTGGTCAGCGCCCGCGTCGAGCTCTGCGGGACGGCGCCCGGCATGTTGGTCACGCAGTACAGGAGCGCGTCGTGCACCTGGAACGTCGGGTCGTCGTGCGTGGTCGGTCGGGACCCCTCGAAGCAGCCGCCCTGGTCGATCGCGATGTCGACGAGCACCGCGCCGGGACGCATCCCGGCGATCATCGCGTCGGTGACCAGCCGGGGCGCGTGCGCGCCCGGCACCAGCACCGCACCGACGACGAGGTCGGCCCGCTCGACGGCCGCGGCGATCTCGTACGCGGAGGACACCCGCGTCGTGACGGCGGGGCCGTACTTCTCCTGGATGGTCCGCAGCCGCGGCATCGCGACGTCGAGCACCGTGACGTCGGCACCCATGCCGATGGCGTTGGCGATGGCGTGCTCGCCCGCGACCCCCGCCCCGAGCACGACGACGTTCGCGCGCGGCGTCCCGGCGATCCCGCCGAGCAGCACGCCCGCCCCGCCGGTCTCCTTCATGAGGTGGTAGGCGCCGACGACGGTCGCGAGCCGGCCCGCGATCTCGCTCATCGGCTGCAGCAGCGGCAGCGCACCGCTGCCGAGCTGGACCGTCTCGTACGCGATCGCCGCGGTCCCGGCCGCGAGCAGGGCCTCGGTGCACTCCTGGCTCGCCGCGAGGTGGAGGTAGGTGAACAGGGCGAGGTCCTCGCGCAGGAAGCCGTACTCCTCCGGCTCCGGCTCCTTCACCTTGACGACGAGCTCGGCGTCCCACGCCGCCCCCGCGTCGCCGACGACGACGGCACCGGCGGCGGCGTAGGCGTCGTCGGACAGCAGCGACCCGACGCCGGCCCCGGACTGGACCACGACCTCGTGCCCCTGGGCGACCAGCTCGGCCACGCCGGACGGAGTCACTCCCACGCGGAACTCGTTGTTCTTGACCTCGGTGGGGACGCCGATCTTCATGGCAGCTCTCTTCTCGTCGCCGGAACGTCGAACCTCTCGCAGGCTAGGGTCCCACGGGTGCCAGGACCAGGGGAGGAGGTCCCTGCCGGCGCGGCCCCGCCTCTGCTACGGCGCACCGGTACCGGCGTGGCCCTAGGCTCGGGGCCATGGGCTACCCCAAGGACAACCTCGCCCCCGACGAGACGGTCATCCTGCACCGCCACCCGCACTGGAAGGCGCTCGTCCTGCCCGTGCTCGGGCTGCTCCTGGCGACGGGCGCGGTCGGCGCCGCCTGGTGGTGGTCGCGCTCGCTCGAGGTCAGCGACACGACGGAGACGGTCATCGGCATCGTCGCCGGCGTCCTGTGGGCCGTGCTGGTCATCTGGTGGTTCGTCGCCCCCCTCGTGCGCTGGGCGACGACGCACTTCGTCATCACGGACCGCCGGGTCATCTTCCGCACCGGCGTGTTCACCCGCAGCGGCATCGACATCCCGATGGCGCGGATCAACTCGATCCAGTTCCGCCACGACCTCGTGGACCGGATCCTGCGCACGGGGACGCTCATCATCGAGTCGGCGTCGGACGACCCGCTCGAGTTCAACGACATCCCGCAGGTCGAGCGCGTCCACGCGCTGCTCTACCACGAGGTCCACGACTACCTCACCGAGGACGACGACGAGACGGCCCAGCCGTGACGCGGGAGGACTGGGGCCCGAGCCGCTGGGAGCTCGTCGTCGCCGAGCGGCCCGGTCACTCGCAGTGGTACATCGAGCGGTTCCGCGCGATGGAGCGCGAGGGTGCCGACATCGTGGGGGAGGCCCGGCTGGCCGACGCGATGCTCGGGCGCGGCAGCCGTGTCCTCGACGCGGGGTGCGGCCCCGGCCGGATCGCCGGCTGGCTCGCCGCGCGCGGTCACGACGTCGTCGGCGTGGACGTCGACCCCGACCTCGTGGAGGCCGCGCGGAGCGACCACCCGGGGCCGACCTACGTCGTCTCCGACCTGTCGGAGCTCGACCTGCCCGCCGCGGGCATCGCCGAGCCGTTCGACCTCGTGGTCGTCGCGGGCAACGTCGTCACCTTCCTGGCGCCGGGCAGCGAGGTCGAGGTGCTGCGCCGTCTCGCGGCCCACCTCGCGCCGGGCGGCCGGATCGTCATCGGGTTCGGGCTGGGCCGCGGCTACGACCTCGCGTCGTTCGAGGCCGACGTCAGCTCGGCCGGGCTGCGCGAGTCGCTCCGGCTCGCCGCCTGGGACGTGCGCCCGTGGACGCCGTCGTCCGACTTCGTCGTGAGCGTGCTGGAGCCGTCCGGCGCCTGAGCCGCCTCCGGGCCGAACACGTGGTCGCGCTGGACGAGGAAGGACGCGACGAACAGGACCCCGTCCGTCGTGAGCTTGGCGACGAGCAGCGGGAGCCCCGCGTCCGTCAGCAGGCGGATCCCGCCGTACCCCGCCGCCAGCAGGACGACGGCGAGCGCCGCGTACCGGACGAGCTGCGGTCGCACCGGCCCGCCGGCGCGGAACACCGTGCGCCGGTTGATCGTGAAGTTGACCGTCGCGCTCGCGAGGCGCGCCCCGACGACGGCGAGCGCGAGGCTCCCGGTCAGCGCGCTCAGCACGAGCACGCCGACGACGTCGAGCACGCCCGCCGCGAGCGAGGACGCGGCGAACAGCAGGAGCGGCGCGAGCACGCGGACCGAGTCGAGCACCGGCCGGAAGTGCGACGAGGCGTTGTGGTCGAGGTAGACCGTCTCGATCGGGACGGTGTGGATCCGCACGCCGTCCCGGCCGGCGCGCAGCAGCACCGTCAGCTCCCAGGCGAACCGCTCGCCCGGGATCGCGAGCAGCCACGGCACGAGCTCGGCCGGGATGCCGCGCAACCCCGTCTGCGTGTCGTCGATCCGCTGGCCCGTCGCCAGCTCGACCAACGCCGTCGTCGCGCGGTTGCCGACGCGCGAGCGCAGCGGCACCGCGCCGTCGAACGACCGGCAGCCGAGGACGAGACCGGGCGCCGCCCCCAGCGCCCGCAGCCGGGCGAGCTCGTCGGCGACGCGGGCCACGTCACGCGGCAGGTGCTGACCGTCGCAGTCGACGCACACGATGTCGGCCCCCGGGGCGCGCTCGAGGATGGCCGCCATCCCCGTGCGCAGCGCCTCGGCCTTGCCGTAGTTGCGGGCGTGCTGGACGACGACGCCGCCGGCCGCCGCGACCAGCCCGAACGGCTCGGCGTACGCCTCGCCCGAGCCGTCGTCGACGACGAGGACCCGGGCCAGCGGCAGCCGCGCCGCCAGCGCGGCGACGAGATCGACGAGGCGGTGGTCCGGCTCGTAAGCCGGGACCAGGACCCACAGGGGGCGCTCGGTCGAGCTCCCGGCGCTCACGAGTCCGTCCCCGTCGTCGTGCCGGTGGTGGCGGCGATGTAGAGGATGTCGGACGTCCCGCGCTCGGCGCCGCGCCCGAGCGGGTCGTTCACCAGGTCGCCGCTCGCGTCGACCATCGTCGAGGAGCCGCCGCCGTCGAGGTTGTACGCCTCGCTCGCACCGAGGTCGAGCATGAGCTGGGCGAGCTCCGTCATCGTGACGCCCGAGCTCTCCGACGACCGCCCGTCGACGACGACGAGCACGTAGTGGTTCGCCTCGACCATCCCGATCGCCGTGCGCGGCTGGGAGCCCTGGATCGAGTGGTTGCCGACGTTCGTGTCGACCTCCACGTCGTCGATGCCCGCGACGACGACGCCGTCCTCGACGAGCGCCGGGCCGAACGAGTACGTCTGCCACGCGCCGTCGGCGAGGAGCTGCTCGCCGCTCGTGGTCGTCTCGTCGACGAGGTCCATCGTGCCGTCGCGATAGATGACGGCGGCGGTGCGGGCGGGGGAGTCGCGGTAGAGCACGCCGTTGCGGATGACGACCCCGGTCGAGCGGAAGCCGTAGTAGTCGCCGTTGATCGCCAGGAGGGCGCCGACGTCGGCCGCGATGTCCGAGGTGTCCTCGGTGATGTTGGCGCCGAAGGCGTTCTGCGCGAACGCCGCGCGCAGCTGGGTGATGTCGCCGAGCGTGACGTCGGCGACGTAGTACGTCGCGGTGCCGCCGCTCGTCGCGAGCTGACCCGACGTCACGGTGACGACGGGGTCGGCGACCTCGGACCCCGTCTCAGCGTCGGTGGACGTGTCGCTGGTCTCGCCGGTCGCCGCGTCGCTCGACGCCGCCTCGTCCGACGACGCGCCGGTGGTCTCGCCGGACGAGGCGGTGCCGCTCGACGTCGCTGCCGAGTCGTTCGCCGCCTGCTCGTAGGCGGCGACGTCGGCGATCTCGACGTGCTCGATGACGAACCGGTCGAGCGCCCACGCGGTGGCGCCGCCGATCGTGAGCGCGAGCGTGAGGACGCCCGCGGCGATCGCGCGGCGCAGGGGCCGGCGGGGTCGCAGACGCCGGGTCGGTCGGGTCGGAGGACTGGGCTGGGGGCTGAGGGGCTGGGGGTGGGTCGTGGTCTCCATGCCCCGGGTCTACGCACCGGACCCCGGCACGGCGTTGGTCCACCCTGTGGGACGCCTGTGCGGGTCGCGCTCAGCGCGCGAGCGTCGGCACCCCGCGGTTGGCGAGCTGGTCGGCGCGCTCGTTGCCCGGGTCGCCCGCGTGCCCCTTGACCCAGATCCACTCGATCGTGTGGCGGGCGACCTCCTCGTCGAGCGCGCGCCACAGGTCGGCGTTCTTCACGGGCTGCTTGGCCGAGGTCCGCCAGCCGTTCCGCTTCCAGCCGGCGATCCAGCTCTTCATGCCCTGCATGACGTACGTCGAGTCGACGTGGAGCCGGACGTCGCAGGGGCGGCGCAGGGCGCGCAGGGCCTCGATGACGGCGGTCAGCTCCATGCGGTTGTTCGTCGTCGTCGCCTCACCGCCCCACAGCTCCTTCTCGCGCGCGCCGGCGACGAGGAGCGCGCCCCACCCGCCGGGTCCCGGGTTGCCCTTGCACGCCCCGTCCGTCCAGATCTCGACCCGCTCGCGCTCGTTCACCGCCACACGGGACACCCTATGCGGGGTGGCCGACGCCCTAGGCTGGGCGCATGAGCGACCGTGGACTTGACCTCGCCGTGACCAAGATGAGGGACGCCGGTATCGGGGACCTCGCCATCGCGACCTTCACCCGGCTCTACCGGGAGCTGGAGTCGGGGGCGACGGGACTGATCCGCGAGGCGGACGTCGAGCCGCTGCGGGACATCGACCGTCAGGCCGACCTGGACGTCAGCGAGGCGGACGCCCGCGAGGCGATCGCGCGGACCGTCGTCATCAAGCTCAACGGCGGGCTCGGGACGTCGATGGGGCTGGAGGGACCGAAGTCTCTCCTCCCGGTGCGCGACGGGCTCACGTTCCTCGACCTCATCGCCCGTCAGGTCCTCGCGGTGCGGGAGCAGTACGGCGTCGACCTGCCCGTCGTCTTCATGGACTCCTTCCGCACGCAGGCGGAGACGCTGGCCACCCTCGAGGCGTATCCGGACCTCGGCGTCGACGGCCTGCCGCTCGACTTCCTCCAGAACCGCGAGCCCAAGCTCGACGCCGAGACGCTCGAGCCCGTCACCTGGGAGCGCAACCCCGACCTGGAGTGGTGCCCGCCGGGGCACGGCGACCTCTACACGGCGCTGCAGACCTCCGGGCTGCTCGACCAGCTCCTCGAGCGCGGCTATCGCTACGTCACGGTGTCGAACGCCGACAACCTCGGCGCCGTCCCGGACGCGGGCATCGCGGCGTGGTTCGCGGCGTCCGGCGCCCCGTACGCGGCCGAGCTGGTCGCGAAGTCCGACGCCGACGTCAAGGGCGGACAGCTCGTCGTCCGCAGGTCCGACGGCCAGATCATCCAGCGCGAGACGGCGCAGACCTACCCGGAGGAGCTGGACGTCGCCAACGACCGGCACGTCCACCCGTTCTTCCACGCGAACAACCTGTGGATCGACCTCGTGCAGCTGCGCGACCTGCTCGCGGCGAACGACGGCGTCATGCCGCTCCCGCTCATCCGCAACCTCAAGACGGTCGACCCGGGCGACAAGACCTCGACGAAGGTCGTGCAGCTCGAGATCGCGATGGGGGCCGCCGTCAACGTGTTCCCGGGGGCGCGTGTGATCGAGGTCGAGCGGGCGCGGTTCCTGCCGGTCAAGACGACGAACGACCTGCTCCTCCTGCGCTCCGACGTGTACGAGCTGACGCCGCAGTGGCACCTCGTGGCCCGCCGTCCGGCCCCGCTCGTCTCGCTGGGCGAGAAGTACAAGCTGATCGCGGACTTCGAGGCCCGCGTCGAGCACGTGCCATCGCTCGTCGAGGCGGACTCGCTCACCGTCAAGGGCGACTGGAGGTTCGGTGACGACGTGCGCGTCGTCGGCGAGGGCCGGCTCGTCGCGGGCGACGACGAGCCGCACATCGTGCCGCCCGGCGCGACGGTGACCGTCGACGGCATCGCCGGCGCCGCGCGGTGACGCACGCGCCCGACCACCCCCGCCTCTCCGGCTACGCGGTCGTCGTCCACGACGGCGCGGTCCTGCTCTCCGGCCTGACCGGCGACGAGCGCTGGACGCTGCCCGGCGGCGGCGTCGACTTCGGGGAGCACCCGGCCGACGCGGCCGTGCGCGAGGCGCGCGAGGAGACCGGGCTGGAGATCGCGCTCGGCGACCTGCTCGGCATCGACTCGCTCGTCGTGGTCGCCGGCGAGACCGGGGAGCAGCAGCACGCCGTCCGCGTGCTCTACACCGCAACGGTGGTCGCGGGGGAGCTGGCGGCGGAGGCGGACGGCTCGACGGACCGGGTCGCCTGGCACCGCCTGGACGGGCTCGACCGCCTGCCCCTCGTCGAGCTCGTCCGGACCGCGCTGAGCCTGGCCGGGCACGACGTCCCGGCCGACCGCGAGGGCGTGGTCGACGCGGGCTGAGCCACGCCGACCCGTCGACCGCCACGCGGCCGGGGGTCAGCGCGGGTCGCGCTCCGAGCGCAGGACGTCCGCGATCTCCTCCTCGGGACGCGGCGGGATCGTCTCGTCGTCCTCGAGCACGTGCAGCTCCAGCTCGGGCGCGCCGACGTGCGGCAGCACCTCGCGCTCGAACAGCTCGATGCCGGACCGGTCGTAGGCGGCCTCGGGGAAGTAGAAGATCCCGTAGCCGAGCCCGGCCTCGCCCATCGCGCTGAGCCGCTCGGCGATCTGCTCGGGCGTCCCGCAGGCGAGCGAGGAGCGCGCGCCCCGGATGCTCTCGTCCGTCTTCTCCCGGCCCAGGTGGGGGAGCAGCCGCTCCTCGAGGACGCGCAGCCGCTCGTCGACCTCGGCCTGCGTCGCGCCGATCGTCACGTTGTAGTTGGCGCTGCGCGTGATGGCGTCGAAGTCGGTGCCGAGCTCGCGGCAGTGCTCGGCGAGGATCTGCGACTTGTGCGCGAACCCCTCGGGCGAGCCGTCGAAGTTCGTGTACCGGGCGTACTGGGCCGCGATCCGCAGCGTCACCTTCTCGCCGCCGCCCGCGATCCACAGCGGGATGCCGCCCTCCTGGAGGGGGAGGGGGCGCACGATCGCGCCGTCGACCTGGTAGTGCTCGCCGTCGAGGCTCGCCACGCCCAGCCGCCACGCCTGCGACATGATCTCGACGCCCTCGCGGAGCATCGCCAGCCGCTCGCCGGCGCGCGGGAAGCCGTAGCCGTAGGCGCGCCACTCGTGCTCGTACCAGCCGGCGCCGATCCCCATCTCCGTGCGGCCGCCGGAGATGACGTCGACCGTCGCCGCGACCTTCGCGAGGTAGGCCGGGTTGCGGTACGCCATGCACGTGCACATCTGACCGAGGCGCACGCGCGAGGTCGACGCGGCCAGTGCCGCCATGAGCGTCCACGCCTCGTGCGTCGCCTCCTCGCTCGGCACGGGGGTCGTGTGGAAGTGGTCGTAGACCCACACGGAGCTCCACGGGCCCGCGTCCGCGTGCTGCGCGAGGGAGCTGATCGTGCTCCAGTGGTCCTGCGTCGGGATCCCGACGAGGTCGAAACGCCAGCCCTGGGGGAGGAAGAGTCCTGCCTGCATCGCCATGTCCCGAGCCTAGGGCGTCCGCGGCGGGTTAGCCTTCGGCTATGACGACGCGGGCGGGGCGGGAGCCGGTGCTGCCCGACGACGCGCCCGCGGCGTCCTCCCGTCCGGCCCCGCGCGCGCCAGCCCGTCCGACCGGGGCGCGCCCTCGGCCCGATGCGTCGATGACCCTCCTCACCCAGGTGATGGAGAACCCGCTCGACCCCGGCTACGAGGCCGTGACCCGCCGGCGCCGGGAGGATCCCGACTGGCGGCCGTCCACGCTGTCGAAGGTGGTCGTGCTCCTGCTGACCATCGCGATCGGCGCCGGACTGGCCATCGCGATCTCCTCGTTGCGCTCCCCGGTCGGGGGGCGCAACGCCGCGCGCGAGCTGCTGATCGACCAGATCACCGAGCGCCGCGCGACCCAGGACGAGCTGACCGAGCACAACGCCGAGCTCAACGCGCAGATCCTCGAGCTCTCCGGTGCCGAGCTGGCCCTCACGGACCCCGACCGGCGCAGCGAGCTCGACTCGCTCGCCGTCGCGTCGGGCGTCGCGTCGGTCCGGGGGCCGGGCGTCGTGGTCACGCTCACCGACTCCGAGCAGGCGCAGGCCGACCCGATCACCTACGGCGTCGAGGCGGTCCAGGCCGGCGACCTCCAGGTGGTGGTCAACGCGCTCTGGGCCGGGGGAGCCGAGGCCGTGGCCGTCAACGGGACGCGGATCGGCGCGAACGGCGGCATCCGCGGCGCCGGACAGGCGATCCTCGTCGACCGCATCCCCGTGGGCTCGCCCTACGTCGTGTCTGCCATCGGCTCGCGCGAGGAGCTGACGAAGGCCGTCGCGAGCGGCACGACGGGCTCCTACCTCGACGTGCTCCGGACCAAGTACCGGATCGGGATCGCCGTCGCCGGCGACGACGACCTCTGGCTGCCCGGAACGGTGACGACACAGCTGCGCTACGCCGAGCCGCTCACCCCGACGTCGGGGCAGACTGGTCCCGGCGACCTCGACGCTCCGATCGGGAGCTACGGGTTGGGCGGCCAGGCCGCCGGAACGACAGGGACAGCAGGAACCGGGGAAGGGAAGGGCATCTCGTGATCGCCGTCATCGGGCTCGTGCTCGGGATCGTCGTGGGGCTGGTCTTCTCGCCCGACGTCCCGCCGGCGCTGCAGCCCTACCTGCCGATCGCCGTCGTCGCGGCGCTCGACGCGCTCTTCGGCGGCGTCCGGGCGCAGCTCGAGGGCACCTTCGTCGACCGGGTCTTCATCACGTCGTTCCTCTCGAACGTGCTCGTCGCCGCCCTGCTCGTGTTCCTCGGCGACCAGCTCGGGGTCGGCAGCCAGCTCTCGACGGCGGTCGTCGTCGTCCTCGGCATCCGGATCTTCTCCAACGCCGCGTCGATCCGGCGGATCGTGTTCAAGGCATGACGACGGACACCGCATGACGCACGCCAAGCACACGCCGGAGCCGGCCGCCCGGAGGAAGGGCTGGGGGACCCGCTCGCACCTGCTCGTCGCCGTGCTGTGCGCTGCGCTCGGCTTCGCGATCGTCGTGCAGGTCCGCCAGACCCACGCCGACGAGTTCTCGCTCCTGCGGCAGAACGACCTCGTCGCGCTGCTCGACGAGATCACGCAGCGCAACGAGCAGCTCGAGGCGGAGCAGGCGCAGCTCGTGCTCGACCGCAACGACCTCGAGGCCGGCGTCGGGTCCGCCGAGGTGGCCGAGCGCAACGCGATGGTCCAGGCCGTCCTCGCCGGGACGGTGCCCGTCAAGGGGCCCGGCATCGAGGTGACGATCAACCAGACGGGGGCCGCCATCCCGGCGGCGAGCTGGGTCAACCTCGTCGAGGAGCTGCGCAACTCCGGTGCGGAGGCGATCGAGATCGGCTCCGTCCGGTTCGGCGCCGCGAGCTGGTTCGCCGACGACGACCGCCGGGTCCTCGTCGACGGCGTCCCCATCACGTATCCCGTGACGGTGCGCGCGATCGGCGACCCGCAGACGCTCTCCGGCGGGCTGCAGATCCGCGGCGGCGCGCTGCCGCGCCTGCGGTCGGAGGGCGCCGTGACGACGGTCGAGCAGCTCGACGAGCTGACCATCTCCTCCATCCGCGTGCTGAGCCCGCCGGAGATCGCGCAGCCCGCGCCGGAGGACGCGAAGGACGACGGCTGAGCGTGCGCCGACCGGGCGGGTGAAGGCCGGATCGGTCCGATAGGGTGGACTCCCTGACGAGCGGACGGAGGATGTGCGCGATGGCTGTCGATGACCGAGGCGGCATTGACGACGGCGGCGACGCCGTCACCGGGGTTCCGATCCCCGACAGCGCGACGACGGCGTACCTGCCGGCCTACGTCGACCCGGCCGAGGCGATCGAGCCGGCCCAGGGCCAGCTCGACGTCACACCGGACGCCGCGATCGAGGCTCTGCCGCCCTCCAGCGCGCTCCTCGTCGTGCAGCACGGCCCGAACTCGGGTGCCCGGTTCCTCCTCGACGCACCCACGACGTCGGTCGGCCGGGACACCAGCGCGGAGATCTTCCTCGACGACGTCACGGTCTCGCGCCGGCACGCCGAGTTCCGCCGCGTCGAGGACGGGTTCGAGGTCCGCGACGTCGGCTCGCTCAACGGCACGTACGTCAACCGCGAGCGGATCGAGGTCGCGCTGCTCCACGCGGGCGACGAGGTCCAGATCGGCAAGTACCGCCTCACGTTCCACCCGAGCCCGCAGCGGCCGAGCAGCTCATGAGCGGCGCGGTCGACCCGCGCCGACAGGAGACGGGTGAGCAGGGGGCGCAGGGCGGTGACACGCGTCCGGCGCTGACGGCGCTCGCCACCGAGCCGTGGCCGCGCGGCTTCTCGCGCCGCCCCACCATGAACATCGGCGCGGTGCTGGCGGAGCTCAAGCGCGAGTTCCCGACCGTGAGCCACTCCAAGATCCGGTTCCTGGAGGAGCAGGGTCTCGTCACGCCCGACCGCACGCCGTCCGGGTATCGCGTCTTCTCCGAGGCGGACGTCGAGCGGCTGCGGTTCGCCCTCGCGGCGCAGCGCGACTCCTTCCTCCCGCTGCGCGTCATCCGGGAGAAGCTGGCCGCGCTCGACGCGGGCCTCGAGGACGTTCCCGTCGCGAGCGCGACCCCGGCTCAGCACGGCACGCGCGTCGGGCCGGAGGAGCTGGCGGCGCTCGTCGGGCTGAGCACCGAGCAGATCGGCGAGCTCACGGCCGCCGGCATCGTCGTCCCCGACGCTGGCGGGCGGTTCCCCGCGTCGTGCATCGCCGTGGCGCAGCTCGCCACCGAGCTCATGCGACTGGGGGTCGACCCCCGCCACCTGCGCATGATGCGCACGGCCGCCGACCGGCAGGTCGACGTCGTCGCCCAGCTCACCTCCGTGCTGCGCGGCCGCCCGAGCGCGCCGCAGGACGCGCGGGCGCGGGAGCGCGCCGTGCAGTCGGCCAACGACCTGTCCGGCCTCCTCTCGCGGCTGCACGGGTCGCTCGTCGCAGCCGGGGTCGAGCGCCTCTTCTGACCGGCCGTGACCGGTCCTTGACCAGTCCCTGACGCGCCGCTGACCGGGTGCCGACCGGAGGTGCGATGCCCGCCTCACCCTCAGGTGAAGCATGAGACTCTCCGGCGCGACACGCCGTCGGCGTGTCGCGGGCACGGACGTTGACGCCCGGGTGCGCCGTCCCTAGGTTGGCTACGATGGTGGACGGACACCATCGGGACGGGACCGCCGACGGCGTGGTCCCGCGGCCAGCACAGCAGGTAGCGCGGCACCGGGACGGTGTCGTGAACGGGAGGAGTCCGGCGTGGCGACGAGCAAGGCGGATGCAGTGCCGACGCACCAGATCGCCCAGGGTCTGCTGTTCGGTGAGGAGCTGCCCGACCTCGACGAGTTCACGGGCTACCGCGGCCCCGTCGCGTGCCGCGTCGCGGGGATCACCTACCGTCAGCTCGACTACTGGGCGCGCACCGGCCTCGTCGAGCCGACCGTCCGCAACGCCACCGGCTCCGGGACGCAGCGCCTCTACTCCTTCCGCGACATGCTCGTGCTCAAGGTCGTCAAGCGCCTGCTCGACACGGGCGTCTCGCTCCAGCAGATCCGCGCCGCCGTCGACCACCTGCGCGAGCGCGGGGTCGAGGACCTCGCCCAGATCACGCTCATGAGCGACGGCGCCTCCGTCTACGAGTGCACCTCGCCCGACGAGGTGTTCGACCTCGTCCAGGGCGGTCAGGGTGTCTTCGGCATCGCCGTCGGCCGGGTCTGGCGCGAGGTCGAGACCTCGATCGCCGAGTTCCCGACGGAGGCCGCCGAGACCTCCCAGGACGGGTCCGACGACGACGTGGTCCACCCGGGCGACGAGCTCGCCCGCCGCCGCGCCGCGAAGCTCCGCGCCGTCTGAGCCCCGTCCGCGGTCCGTCGACCGCGCGACGTCCGCCCGGCCGTGCGGCCCGGGGCGAGACGTACCCTGAGGTGATGTCCGAGCTCCGCCCGACCACCGGTCGGTCAGCCGTGCCGCGGCTTCGAGCCATGGACGCGCTGCGCCTGGTCGCCGCGCTCGCCGTCGTGCTGTTCCACTTCACCGCGCGCGACCACGTGCGCTGGGGGAGCGACCGCCTGCCGCACGACGTCTTCGGGGCGTTCTCGGGGGTGACCGTCTACGGGTACGCCGGGGTGCACCTGTTCTTCGTCGTCAGCGGGTTCGTCATCCTCATGTCGGTCTGGGGCCGGAGCGTCCCGCAGTTCCTCGCGTCGCGGGTGAGCCGGCTCTACCCGGCGTACTGGGTCGCGGTGCTGCTGACCGCGACGCTGCGCTGGTGGTGGCCGACGTTCGGCACCGTCCCGGCCGGCGCCGTCGCCGTCAACCTCACGATGACCCAGGACGCCTTCCACGTCGAGCGGGTCGACGGTGTCTACTGGACGCTCTGGGTCGAGCTGCAGTTCTACCTGCTCATGCTCGGCTTCCTGCTGTGGGGGATCACGGCCCGACGCGTGCTGGCCGTGGCCGCGATCGCGCCGCCGGCCATGGTCGCGCTCTCGTTCCTCGCGCCGAGGGCCGAGGCGGCGGTCGGGCTGCTCGGCTGGGCGCCCCTGTTCGCCGCCGGGATGGTGCTGTTCGTCATCCACCGGGAGGGCTCGAGCCTCGCGCGGTGGGCCGTCGTCGTCGGCAACGCGCTGCTGGCGGCGGTCGCGTCCGGGCTGCGGACCGTCGGCGCGATCGACGCCGTGGCGAGCGGCGGGCACGTGGTGCCGGTCGTGCTGGGAGTCGTGGCGGTCGCGGTCGTCGGGCTCGTCGCCGCGGTTGCGCTGGTGCCGACGCTGCGCGATCTCGACTGGGCGATCCTCACCGCGCTCGGCGCGCTGACCTACCCGCTCTACCTCATCCACGAGTACGTCGGGTGGGCGATCATCGAGACCACGCACGAGGCCCTGGGCCGCTGGCTCACGCTCGCCGTCGCCGTCGGGGGGTGCCTCGGCCTCGCGTGGCTGCTCCACCGGTTCGTCGAGGAGCCCGTGCACCGTCCGATGCGCCGGTGGCTGCAGACCCGGTTCGAGCGGGTCGGCGAGCTCCTGCGCGCCGCGGTCCGGCGCCCGGGTGCCGTCGCCGCGGACGCTAGAGGTACTAGAGGTACAGGTCGAGCACCCGGTAGAACGTCAGGCGCTCCGGATCGGCTCCCGTCGCCTCCGCGAGCTCCCGAGCCCGTGCCGGACCGAACGCGGGGTTGAGTCGAACGTCCGCCATCGACCGGTGCAGCAGCGCGAGGTCGAGGTGCCGGTCGGCGACGCCGAGGCGTCCGACGTCGAGCACGCCGGTCGGGCGCAGCGTCCCGGGATCGAGGTGGAAGTTCGGCAGGCACAGGTCGCCGTGGCAGACCGCGAGGTCGGCCGGCTCGGCCGCGCGGACGCGGTCGAGGATCGGGGCGTCGACCACGACCGCCGGCGGTGAACCGGCCGCCCGGGCGAGCGGGACCGTGACGGCGAGCCGACGGTCGAACGGGCAGTCGGCGGGGGAGAGGGCGTGCAGGGCCGCGAGCAGCTCGACCATCCCGCGCACCGCCCGTGCCGCGTCGGTGCGCGGGACGGAGCTGCCGGGGACGCCGGGCAGCGCACACGTCACGAGATGACTGACGCGGACGGCGGCGCCCGCCTCGTCGCTCCCGTCGACCCAGTCCAGGACGCGGGGCGCGCCGACGGGCGTCGTGGCGAGCCAGGTGAGCCGGTCGTGCTCGGCGGCCAGGGCGGTCCGCTCGACGCCGGTGGCGGACTTGACGTAGCTGCGACCGTCGGGGCTGCGGCGCACGACGGCGGCGCTGTGGCCGATGGTGACCCGGTCCCAGTCGTCGAAGGCCGCCATGGGGCACAACGGTAGCCGGGGGCGTGGCTAGGGTCGGGGGATGCCACTCACGATCCACGCCGCAGGCGTCCTCCTCGACATGGACGGGACGCTCATCGACTCCACGGCCGTCGTCGAGCGGCTCTGGGTCGAGTGGGCGCGGGCGCACGCGCTGGAGCCGGCCGCCGTGCTCGGCGTCGTCCACGGCCGGCAGAGCCACGCGAGCATGGCGCTCCTGCTGCCCGAACGGCCGCACGAGGCGAACCTGGCGGACGCCGCGCGGATGCTCGAGCAGGAGGTGGTCCAGCTCGACGGAGTGGTCGAGGTGCCCGGCGCCGCGGCCTTCGTCGCGTCCCTCGCGGGCACGCCGCACGCGCTGGTCACCTCCGCGTCGCGCGCGCTCGCGCACGCGCGGATGCGCGCGGCGGGCGTCGCGGTGCCGGAGGTGGTGGTCACGGCGGAGATGGTGCGGGCGAGCAAGCCCGACCCCGAGGGGTTCCGTCGGGGTGCCGAGCTGCTCGGGGTGGAGCCGGGGGAGTGCGTCGCCTTCGAGGACTCCGAGGCCGGGATCGCGGCGGCGCGGGCGGCGGGGATGCGGGTCGTCGGGGTCGCCGTCCCGGTCGGTTCCACGGCGGCGCGGGCAGTCGACTGGATCGTGCCCGACCTGCGGGAGGTCCGCGTCGTGATGAGCGGGGACGGCGGGGGAGTGACGATCGAGCTGCCCGACCGCGCGCCGGACTGAGGGTCAAGAAATGGTCAAGACTAGCGGGGGAGTCGGTCGTCGTCGGCGGGTGCGTTGTCGGCCAGCCACTGCCGGGCGACCCGCGCGGGCGCCCGCGTCAGCCACGCCTCGACGACCAGCTCGCGAAGATCGTCGGGGGAGATGCGGTCCAGGCGGCACAGGACGGCCGGGTAGCCGTCGAAGTGCGGGATGGTGAACACCGTGCCCGGCAGCTCGGCGAGCAGTGCGTCCTTCGTCTCCAGCGAGTCGGTGCGGACGCCGAGGACGACACCGTCCGGCCAGGAGCTGCCGAGGCTCGCCAGGGTCGCGAGGTCGGTCTTGCTCGGGCCGCGTTCCCAGACGAAGCCGCCGCTGGTGGTGCGCCACACCGCGCCGCCGCGGTGGCCGTCGACGGTCTCGGTCACCCCGGGCAGCCCCATCGCGATCGCGCGCACGTCGTCGAGGGTCGCCATCCCAGGATTGTGCTCTCGACAGGGGTCGTCGCGCTAGGAGCAGGCCGGCCGTCGTTGGTGAGCTACGGCAGCACGGTGTACCCCATCTGCCGTGCCTTCGAGGCGAGGCGCTCGTCGAACGTCAGAATCGGGTTGGCGTCCGAGACCGGTCCGGCGCTGAGGATGACGAGACAGTCGGGGATGGGGAGTCCAGCGGACGACCTCATCAGCGCGACGTCGAGGGGCGACGCGACCCGATCGAGCGGTGAGACCCCCAGCTCCTGGATGGCGGCCCAGACCTGCTGTGCCGCCGCGCGGCCGAGCTGAGCGGGGCCCGCCAGGACCTCGGCGATCGTGACCTCGTGCATGCCGAGAGGTTCGCCCAGACAGGATCCGAGGAGTGCGACGGCTTGTTCGTGGTTCGCGTTCGCGCCGTCGAGGAATCCGATGACGACGTTCGCGTCGAGAACGTTCACTCCGCCCACTCGGCATCGAGGTCATCGAGGACGTTCGGTGGGAACATGCCGGTGGCCGAGCCGGCGAGGTCCTCGCGCGGTGTGGGAGCGGTCCGAACGGCGTCGTGCAGAAGTCGTCGGAGGTACTCGGACTGCGAGATGCCGAGGCGCGCCGCGCCGGCGGCGATACGGGCAGCGTCCCCGTCGGGGACGGCTCGGACGAGGATGTCGACCATCCCAGAATGATAGCATGGTGCGATATCATCCGCTAGGGCTGCGGTCACTGTCGGCTGGGCCGCCGGAGCGAGGGCGTCCCGTCTCGACGTCTCGACGTCTCGACCAGATCGTGCCGGTGCTCACCGCGCATTGAGGAGGGTGGTGGTGCTCACCGCGTTCCGCGGCCTCGACGGCGTCGCGTCCTTCGGCGCCGACAGCGCCGGGCTCACCTCGGGGAACGTTGCGACGCCGCTGGCCGACGGCGCGCTGATCGTCGACCGTGCCGGCGTCAACCTGGACAACCAGCCGATCGCTCCCGGCCACGTCGTCGGGACGCTGTACGCGGACCGCGACGCCCGCGAGTGGCTGGCGACGCAGGGGTGCGGCTAGCCGTCCCGCGCGTCGTCCTCGGGGGAGCACGCGATGCTGCTCGCTGTCGTCCTCTTCGTTCTACTGGAGACGCTGCATATCGAGGTTGGTCGTACTGCCGAGCCAAAGGGCGCGCCCGGTACCTGGGAGGGCTCTACGCGCCATCTGGTCGCCAGGTCTGGCGAGGGTGGTGGCCGGTGCGTCGCAGCCAGTGGTCGGTGTAGAGGATCCGGTGTGGCGTGATGACCGTCAGCGGATCCATCGGTGGCTCGTCGAGTGGCCGACCGCGCTCCGCGTGGTCGGATTGCCACCGGAAGGCCTCCCAGTACCGGTCGGCCTCTGGATCGACTCGCTCAAGAGTTCTGGCTGTGCCGAAGATCTGGGCGCCGCGGCTGCTTGCTTGGCCGACCAGCGGTGCGACGATTCCGGCTGAGACCCTGGGGTCGCGCCTGAGGTTGCGGGACTTCACCGAGGCGTTCCAGCTCGTGTAGAAGATCTCAAACCCGAGGCTGTAGTAGCGCACGGGCGTGGCGGCAGGGCTGCCGTCGGCGTTGACGGTTGCCAGGACCGCCACGTTGTTGGTGGACAGCAGGTTCAGGATGCGCTCCTCCAGCACTGCGCGCTCAAGGACACCATGCGGCGTCGGTCCTGCGAGCCAGGGATTCGTCAGAGGCATGAGTTCAGGGTGCCACGCGCTCGGGCGCAGCCGGCTACTCGCGGCGGCTGCCAGCGAGCCAGTTTCTCCTCGGAGGCATTAGGGCCCGGGTACGCGTCGGCCGGCGTAGCGGGCCCAGGGTTCGGCGGCGGCGGCTGCGTGGTTGTGGGCGGTGACGGCGTGGTACCCGAGCGCATCTGCCACGAGGGAGGGCGGGCATTCCACGACGAGTTCGCCGAGCGCGCGGTTGCGCCCGCCGAGGAGGTTGGTCCCAAGATCGCGCAGCCGGTCCATGACGGTGTTCGGGTGGAGATGTTGGCCAGCGCGCACCCTCTGGCGCCGCGGGCTGTCGGGCCCGGCGCCAGTGCGCAAGTTGGGGCGGTTGGCGGCGTGGGAGCGCACGAGTTCAGCGAACGGTTCAGGAACGTCGAGAGAAGAGTTCGATTAGGTCGGCTCGGATCACGCCCGGACGGGGCGTCGCCGTAGGCCAGACAGGGGTTCCGGAGCGCAGTCGTCCGATCCCAAGGGGAGGGTGCGGCTGTTGCATCTGCTGCGATACGCAGGGGTTGTAATGACATAATGTCCATTATCGGCGTGAGGTGTGTGCGGCTGGGACCAGCCGTCCGGCGCCCACGGCATGCCCACTACGCTCGACAGCGTGAGCGGCGAGAGACCCCCGGGTGCGGCCACCGCCACGACGCCGCCACGCGAGATCCTTCGCCATCCAGCGTTCGCCTACTTCTGGGGCGCGACGACGATCCGCGCCTTCGGCGGTGCGATCGCCGGGGTCGCGTTCCAGGTGCTCGTCGTCACGGTCGTCAACGCGACCCCGATGCAGATCAGCGTCTTGAGCGCGCTCGGTGTCGTGCCGTACCTCTTCCTCGGCCTGATCGTCGGCGCGCTGATGGATCGCTGGCGGCGCCAGCGCACCCTCGTGCTCACCACCATCGGGCGCGCGCTGACTCTCGCCGCCATCCCGGTGCTGCTGCTCCTGGACGCACTCGACTTCCGGTCCCTGGCCGCCGTCGTCCTCGTGCTCGGCGTGCTCACGCTGTTCGGCGACTCCGCGTCGCAGCCGCTGCTGCCACGCATCGTTCCGCAGCGGTCGCTCGTGATGGCCAACGCACGGCTCGGTCAGAGCCAGACCGTGGCGGAGACGACGGGGCCGGCGCTGGGAGGCGCACTGTTCACCCTCGTCGGGGCGCCGACCCTCTTCGCGTTCGACGCGGTCATCAACCTGATCGCCGCGGGTCTGCAGGCGCGGATCAGGGTCGACGAGCCGAAGCCGAGACCGCGTCCGGCGGGACGGCACGTCGGGCACGACATCGCCGATGGCATCCGCTACACGTATCGGCATCCGACCCTGCGCCCCCTCGCGCTCTCGGTGCACGTCTGGTTCCTCGGCAACAGCATCGTCACGACCGTCTTCGCCGTCTTCGTCCTGCGTCAGCTGGCCCTTCCGACGTGGGCGTACGGCGTCGCGCTGGCGATCGGGGGCGCCGGCGGCTTCGTCGGAGCGATGATCGCGCCCCGCGTCGGCTCCGGGCTCGGCACGGGCAGGGCGATCCTGCTGGGTCGCGTCCTGGTCGCCGTGCCGTGGCTCGTGCTCGCTCTCGCTCCGCTCACCGCCGACAGCGGCGTCGCCGCCATCCTCGGAGTCGTCGCGACCGCGCAGTTCCTCTACTGCCTGGCCATGGGCATCGAAGACACCAACGACATCTCCTATCGCCAGTCGGTCGCGCCGGACGCCATCCAGGGACGAATGAACTCGACGATCCGCACCGTGAACCGCGTCGTGTTCCTGGTCGGCGCTCTCCTGGCCGGTCCGCTCATGACGCTCCTCGGCTTCCAGCTCACGATCGGCATCGGCGCGGGCGTCTTCGTCGTGGCCGCGCTGGTGATCGCGCTCTCGCCGCTTCGCGACGCCCGGCACGAGGGCGCACCCGACTGATCGGGCACGCCCCTCCCCCGGCGTCCGTCCGGTCCCGACCGGCGTCGAGACCTCGGTAGCCTGGCGGGATGCCGCGCGAGACGTCCGCACCGACGACCCCAGCCCCCGAGAAGGGCGCCGTCGTGCGCGGGATGCGCGCGGCCCTGCCGGCCATCGCCGCCACGGCGGTGCTGCTGGTCCTGGACACCGCCGTTCGCGGCCTCGCCGGCAGCGCGCCGAGCGTGGCGGCGGCGCTGCTCTCGGGACCCGCCACCGTCCTGCTCGTGTTCCTGCTGCCGGCAGCGCTCGTCGCGCTGGCCGTCGTCGCCTTCCTCGCGACGATGCAGGGCAGGGCGCCCACGGTTCGGACCGCATCGCTCCTCGTCGGCCTCTCGACGCTCGCGTGGATCGGGACCGCCAACCGGACGCTCGTCGGGCTCCTCTACGCCGCCGTCATCGCGATCGGCGGCGCGCTGATCGGCTGGATCATGAGCCAGCCCTGGCCGCGGACGCGGCGCATCGTCGCCTCGCTCGGGATCGCCGCCGGCGCGCTCGTGGTCCTCGGCTTCGGCTCGTAGCCGGCCCGGCCCGCCGCTCCCCCGCGGTGTCCACCCCGGCACCGGATGACGACGAGAACCCGGTCCGCCACGGGACACGGCGGTGACGGTGTCCACCCCGGGACCGCCCGGTGTCGCGGAGCCGAACCGGCGGTGGCCATCGACCCCGCACACCGCCGCGACGCTCGCGGGAGACCTTGGTCGTACCGACGACCCCGCGGCATTCGGCAGGATGGTGCCCATGGCACTCGACCACCACGCCACCGACCGCTCGGGTCACGGCGCCCCTCTCCGGATCGGCATCCTCACCAGCGGCGGTGACGCGCAGGGCATGAACGCCGCCGTGCGCGCCGTCGTGCGGACCGCGATCAGCCGCGGCGCCGAGGTCTACGCGATCTACGAGGGCTACCAGGGCATGATCGACGGCGGCGACCGCATCCGCCGGTTCGGCTGGGAGGACGTCGGCAGCATCCTCAACAAGGGCGGCACGACGATCGGCACGTTCCGGAGCAAGGAGTTCCGCGAGCGCTCGGGCCGGCTCCGCGCCGCCCGCAACCTGCTGCTCCTCGGGATCGACCGGATCGTGGTGATCGGCGGCGACGGGAGCCTGTCCGGGCTCGACCTGTTCCGGGCGGAGTGGCCGGGCCTGCTCGCGGAGCTGGTCGAGACCGGCGAGATCGCGCCGCAGATCGCCGAGGCCCACCCGACCCTCATGATCGCTGGCCTCGTCGGGTCGATCGACAACGACCTGGTCGGCACCGACATGACGATCGGCGCGGACAGCGCGCTGCACCGGATCGTCGACGCCATCGACGCCCTGGCCAGCACCGCGGCCAGCCACCAGCGCTCGTTCGTGGTCGAGGTGATGGGACGCCACTGCGGCTACCTCGCCCTCATGAGCGCCATCGCCGGCGGGTGCGACTACGTCCTCATCCCCGAGCACCCCCCGGCCGATGGCTGGGAGGACCGGATGTGCGCCGAGCTGCGCCGCGGACGGGCTGCCGGGCGGCGCGACAGCATCGTCATCGTCGCGGAGGGCGCCCGCGACCGCGCGGGCAACCCGATCACCTCCGAGTACGTCCGCCAGGTCATCGAGCGCGAGCTCGACGAGGACACCCGCGTCACGATCCTCGGCCACGTCCAGCGTGGTGGCGTGCCGTCGGCGTTCGACCGCTGGGCCTCGACGTGGCTGGGCTACACGGCCGCCGAGGAGCTGCTCGCGGCGACCCCCGACTCCGAGGCGAACGTCATCGGCATCCGCGGCAACCGGATGTCGGCGATCCCGCTCGTCGAGGCCGTCCGCCAGACCCGCGAGGTCGCCGCCTGCATCGAGCGCGCCGACTACGAGGAGGCCATGGCGCTGCGCGGCAGCTCGTTCACGGAGATGACGAAGATCTTCCGCGAGCTGGCCGAGCCCTCCCGCGTCGACGCCTCCGACTGCGCCAAGCGGATCGCCATCGTCCACGCGGGCGGCCTCGCGCCGGGGATGAACACGGCGGCGCGCGCCGCCGTCCGGCTCGGCATCTCGCGCGGGCACACGATGCTCGGCGTGCGCAACGGCTTCCACGGCCTGCGCGACGGCGAGATCGAGGAGATGGACTGGGGCACGGTCGAGGGCTGGACCGCCGACGGCGGGGCCGAGCTCGGCGTCCGGCGCAGCGTCCCGAAGCTGGACTGGCTCTACTCGATCAGCCGCTCCCTCGAGGAGCACCGCGTCGACGCGCTCCTCGTCATCGGCGGCTGGAACGCGTACGAGTCGGCCCACCTGCTCTACTCCGAGCGCGAGCGCTACCCCTCCTTCACCATCCCGATCGTCTGCGTCCCGGCCAGCATCGACAACAACCTGCCGGGCTCCGAGCTGTCGATCGGGTGCGACACGGCGCTCAACGTGCTCGTCGAGGCGATCGACCGGCTCAAGCTCTCGGGCAGCGCGACCAAGCGGGCGTTCGTCGTGGAGACGATGGGGCGCTACTGCGGCTACCTCGCGCTCATGAGCGGCCTCGCCGGCGGTGCCGAGCGGGTCTACCTGCACGAGGACGGCGTCCAGATCACCGACCTGGTCCGCGACATCGCGTGGCTGCGGGAGAGCTTCGCCGCCGGCCGGCGCCTCTTCCTCGCCGTCCGCAACGAGAACGCGAGCGAGAACTACACGACCGACTTCATGGCCCGGCTCCTGCGGGAGGAGGGCGGCGACCTGTTCGACGTGCGCCAGGCCGTCATCGGGCACATCCAGCAGGGCGGCTCCCCCACGCCGTTCGACCGGCTGTTCGCGACGCGGCTCACCTCGCACGCGATCAACCTGCTCGGCGACGAGCTCGCGGCCGGCACCAGCAAGGGCTACTACGTCGGCCTCATGGGGTCGAAGGTCGGCGCCTCACCGATCGCGCACATGATGGAGCACATGGACAAGGAGTTCCGCCGGCCGCTCGACCAGTGGTGGCTCGCGCTGCGCGACGTCTCCAAGGCGGTCGCGGGCGAGGCCCACTGACCCGCTCCCCTACAGCTCCTGCGGCGTGTCCGGGGCCGGCAGCAGCGGTCTCCCGCGGGCCAGCCGGTTCGCCTGGTCGGCCAGCTCGGCGCCGGCGCCGGCGTAGACGTTGAACGCCTCGTCGACGCCGTGCTCGCGCGCCCAGGTGACCTCGTCCTGGTACCGCGCCACGGTCGCGACCTTGCCGTCGTACCCGGACTCGCGCAGGCAGTCGAGCGCCGTCACGTTCGCGCCGTGCTCGTGCATGGCGAGCACGGCCGTGCGCACCGAGTCGCTGCGCCGCAGCCGGTTCCAGAAGTCGAGGTCGGTCGCGTCCCCGAGCACGACGTCGCGTCCCTCGGCCCGGTGGGTGCGCACGCGCGCGTCGTCGTAGTCGACCCCGACGACGCGCAGCCCGTGCACGTCCCGCATCCGGTCGTAGGCGGCGACGCCGACGCGGCCCATCCCGAGGACGACGACCTCCGCGTCGCCGGCGTCGGCCGGCAGCTCCTCGGGGTGCATCCGGGACAGCGGCTGCTTCGGCAGGCGCAACGCGAGCTTCTCCACCATGAGGTGCCCGCGGCCGTTGAGCAGCGCGGCGACGACGAAGCTGAGCGCGACCGCGATCGAGATCTCCACCAGCCACGTCGAGCCGAGCAGCCCGGCCTCGACGCCCATCGCGACGACGATGAGCCCGAACTCCGAGTAGTTCATGAGCGACAGCCCCGCGAGCAGCGACGTGCGCAGCCGCAGCCTCAGCAGCCACATGAGCGCGACGTACAGGGCGCCCTTGAACGGCAGCAGCAGCACCATGAAGAGCGCGATCTCGAGGATCGGCAGGTCCGGCAGCCCGGTCAGCCCGATCGAGACGAAGAAGCCGACGAGCAGCAGCTCCTTGATGTGGAACAGCGAGCGCGCCAGCTCCGACGCCGCCGGGTGCGACGCGAGCAGGATGCCCATGACGAGCGCGCCGAGGTCACCCTTGAGCCCCACCGCCGAGAACAGCCAGTAGCCGGGAACGAGCGCCATGACGACGCCGAACAGCGACTGCATCTCGCCGTGCCCGATCCGGCTCCACGCCCAGCGCAGCACCCGCGAGGCCGGCCACAGGAGCACCAGGGCGAGCGCCCAGGGGCTCGGCAGGTGCCCGCTCGTCGCCGTGAGGAACACGACCGCCGCGATGTCCTGGATGACGAGGATGCCGATGGCCACCCGGCCGTACAGCGAGTGCGACTCGCCGCGCTCCTCGAGCACCTTGACGACGAACACCGTGCTGGAGAACGACAGCGCGAACGCGAGCAGCGCGAACGTCTGGACGCTCTGCCCCGTGATCATCGGCAGGCCGACGAGCGAGGCGGCCCACAGCACGCCCGTGCCGAACGCAACGGACAGCACGAGGTGCGACGTGGCGGTCAGCCAGACCTCGCGCCGGATGAGCATGCGCAGGTCGAGCTTGAGGCCGATCCCGAACAGCAGGAGCGTGACGCCGAGGTCGGCGATCGTGTCGATGGCCGGCAGGTACGGCTCGTGCATCCAGTTGAGCACGAAGCCCGCCGCGAGGAAGCCGACCAGCGGCGGCAGCTTGAGCAGGACGGCGGCGAACCCCAGGACGAGGGTGACGGCGAGGTAGACCGCGACGACCTCCACGGCTCAGCCGCTCGTCCGCGTGCCGGCGGCGACGTAGCGCGCGAGGTGCTCCCCCGTCGTCGTCGACCGTTGCGCGACCAGCTCGGCCGGCGGTCCGGAGAAGACGACGCGGCCGCCGTCGTGCCCCGCCCCCGGTCCGAGGTCGATGATCCAGTCGGCGTGCGCCATGACGGCCTGGTGGTGCTCGATGACGATCACCGACGTGCCCGACTCCACGAGCCGGTCCAGCAGCGCCAGCAGGTGGTCGACGTCGGCGAGGTGGAGGCCGGTGGTCGGCTCGTCGAGCACGTAGACCGTCCCCTTCTCCCCCATCCGCGCCGCCAGCTTGAGTCGCTGCCGCTCGCCGCCGGACAGCGTCGTGAGCGGCTGGCCGAGCGTGAGGTAGCCGAGCCCGACGTCGACCATCCGACGCAGGACGGCGTGCGCGGCCGGGGTCGCCGCCGGTCCCTCGCGGAAGAACGGCTCGGCCTGCGCGACGGGCATCTCGAGCACCTCGGCGATGTTCCGGCCGCCGAGCGTGTACTCCAGGACGGAGGCGTCGAACCGCCGGCCCTCGCAGTCCTCGCAGCGCGTCGTGACGCCGGCCATCATCGCCAGGTCCGTGTAGATGACGCCGGCGCCGTTGCAGGTCGGGCAGGCTCCCTCCGAGTTCGCGGAGAAGAGCGCCGGCTTGACGCCGTTGGCCTTGGCGAACGCCTTGCGGATCGGCTCGAGCAGCCCCGTGTACGTCGCCGGGTTGGACCGCCGGGAGCCCTTGATCGCGCGCTGGTCGATGACGACGACGCCCTCGCGGCCCGCGACCGACCCGTGGACGAGCGAGCTCTTGCCCGAGCCGGCGACGCCCGTGACGACGACGAGCACGCCGAGCGGCACGTCGACGTCGACGTCCTCGAGGTTGTTGAGCGTCGCCCCGCGCACCTCGAGCGTCCCGGTCGGCGTCCGGACCTCCTCCTTGAGAGCGACGCGGTGGTCGAGGTGGCGACCGGTGAGCGTTCCGCTGGTGCGCAGCCCGTCGACCGAGCCCTGGTAGACGACCTGTCCCCCGGAGCTGCCGGCGCCCGGTCCGATGTCGACGGCGTGGTCGGCGATCGCGATGGTCTCGGGCTTGTGCTCGACGACCAGCACCGTGTTGCCCTTGTCCCGCAGCGCGAGCAGCAGCCGGTTCATCCGCTCGATGTCGTGCGGGTGCAGGCCGATCGTCGGCTCGTCGAAGACGTAGGTGACGTCCGTGAGCGAGGAGCCGAGGTGGCGGATCATCTTGGTCCGCTGGGACTCCCCGCCGGACAGCGTCCCGGAGGACCGGGCGAGCGAGAGGTAGCCGAGGCCGATCTCGACGAACGAGTCGAGCGTCTCGACCAGCTTCTCCACGAGCGGCGCCACGTCCGGGTCCTCGATCTCCCGCACCCACGCCGCGAGGTCGCTGATCTGCATCGCGCAGGCCTCACCGATGTGGATGCCGCGGATCCTCGAGGACCGCGCGCCCTCGTTCAGCCGGGTACCGCCGCACTCGGGACAGGTCCGGAACACGATCGCCCGGTCGACGAACGCGCCGATGTGCGGCTGCATCGCCTCGCGGTCCTTGGACAGGAACGACTTGCGGATGCGCGGGATGAGGCCCTCGTAGGTGACGTTGATCCCCTCGACCTTGATCCGCGTCGCCTCCTTGTGCAGGAGGGCGTCCAGCTCCTTGGGCGTGAAGTCACGGATCGGCTTGTCCGGGTCGAAGTAGCCGCACTCGCGGTAGATCCGCCCGTACCAGCCGTCCGCCGTGAACCCGGGGACGAGCAGCGCGCCCTCGCTGAGCGACCGGTCAGCGTCGAAGAGCTGGGTGAGATCGAAGTCGGAGACGTTGCCGAGACCCTCGCACCGCTCGCACATGCCGCCCGTGATCGTGAACGAGCGCCGCTCCTTGACCTGCCGGCCGCCCTTCTCCACGGTGACGGCGCCGGCCCCGCTGACCGAGGCGATGTTGAACGAGTACGCCTTCGACGAGCCGAGGCTCGGCCGGCCGAGTCGGCTGAACAGGATCCGCAGCATCGCGTTCGCGTCCGTCGCGGTGCCGACGGTCGAGCGGGGGTTGGCCCCCATCGACTCCTGATCGACGATGATCGCCGTCGTCAGCCCCTCGAGCACGTCGACGTCGGGGCGCGCCAGCGTCGGCATGAACCCCTGGACGAAGGTCGAGTAGGTCTCGTTGATGAGCCGCTGGGACTCGGCGGCGATCGTGTCGAAGACGAGCGAGCTCTTGCCGGAGCCGGACACGCCGGTGAACACGGTGAGCCGCCGTTTCGGAAGGTCGACGTCGATGTCGGCGAGGTTGTTCTCCCGCGCGCCGCGGACCCGGATCACGTCATGGCTGTCTGCTTGCATCGCACGCGACGCTAACAGGTCGTCGTCACCGAGGTGTGACGCACGTCTCCCGTGGACTCAGGCGTCGGGCAGCAGCGCGAGGATGCGCCGCGCGACGGCCGCCGGCGTGCCGCGATCGGTCGTGACGACGTGCGACGCGACCTCCTCGTAGACCGCGCGCCGCTCCGCCGCGATCCGGTTCCACCGCTGCCGAGGCGACTCGCCGTCGCCGTGCAGCATCGGGCGACGCTGGTCGGTGCCGATCCGCAGCAGCGCCTGTCGCGCCGACACGTCGAGGAACACGACCACGCCCCCGTCCGCGCGATAGCCGGCCAGGGCGCGGCGCGTGTCCGGGTGGAGCACGGCTCCCCCACCGAGCGCGAGGACGCCGGCTGTCGTGCCGAGCGCCTCGACCACGACGTCACGCTCGATCTCGCGGAATGCCGGCTCACCGTCGGCGGCGAAGATCTCCGCGATCGTGCGGCCGGCGCGCTCCTCGATCATCGCGTCCGTGTCGTGGATCGCGACGCCGAGCGCGGTGGCGGCGCGGCGTCCGACGGCGCTCTTGCCCGAGCCCATCGGGCCGCACAGCACGAGCGTCGGCCTCATCGGGCCGCCTCCCCGAGCAGGTCGAGCACCTGCGCGGCGGCGCGCACGTCGAGCTGGCCGGGGGCCGACCCCTCCCCCAGGCGCGCGAACGTCAGCGGCGCGCGCCACAGCGCGCCGCCGACGCGGGACAGCACGCCGAGCCGGCCCATCGCGACGGGCAGCACGACACGGTTCAGCGCCGTGCGGGCGCGGACGGCGGAGGTGAGCAGCCGGAGCACGTCGGCGTCGGAGTCCGGGGTGGTGGCGACCTTGAGCACGTCGCTCCCCCGGCGCGCGAGCTCGGCGAACCGCACGTCGAGGTCGTCGGGCGTCCCGCCGAAGTCGTGGCTCGACCCGACGACGGCGACGCCGGCGTCGCGGGCCAGGCGCACCGGGCCGGTGACGACCTCCTCGCCGCGGGTCAGCTCGACGTCGATCGCGTCGGCGCCGACCGCGACGAGGGCCGCGAGCAGATCGTGGTACCCGTCGTCGTCGAGCCCGCCGGGGCCGCCCTCGAGGAGCGAGCGATAGGTGGCGAGGACGGGGAGGCCGCCCTCGGCCCGCAGCGCCGGGAGCTGCGCGACCGCCGCGAGGAGGTCCGCCGTGGCGAGCCGCCCGCCGGAGCCCTCGGAGCCGTCGGAGCCGAGCGCGTCGAGCCGCCACTCGACGACCTCGGCCCCCGCCTCGCGGGCGCGGACGGTCGCGGCGATCGCCGCCGGGACGTCCGGCGCGCTGACCGGGACCGCGACGGCGGGTCGGACGGGGTGCAGGTCGAGGCTCACGGGACCATCCCACCACGGATCGTGGCCGGCCATCCGGCGCGTCCCCGGTGCGACCTTCACGCGACCTTCACAGGGCCGTCGGGAACATAGGACGCACCGTCCGACGTTGACTCTCAGTACGGCGAACGGCCGACAGTGATCGCAGGGTCGGCGGCCTCATACGGGGGTCGTCCGGATGCGCGGTCAGGAAGGAGTCAACCATGGCAGAACGCACCCTTCGCGGCATGAAGATCGGCGCGAACAGCATGGAGTCCGAGACGGGGGTCGAGCTCGCCCCTCGGATCGAGGCCGTGTACGACTGCCCGGACGGGACGGTCCTCGTCGTCCCCTTCTCGGCGGAGGCGGAGGTTCCGGCCATCTGGGAGGTCCCCTCCGGTGAGGCTCTGCTCCGGGACGCCGAGCGCCCCGAGCCCAAGGCGACCAAGCCGCAGCGCACCCACTGGGACATGCTGCTCGAGCGCCGGTCCATCGACGAGCTCGAGGACCTGCTCAACGAGCGGCTCGAGCTGCTCCGCTCCGGTCAGCTCCGCAAGAGCGCCTGACCGACCAGCACCCGTGGTCAGCGCGCGAGCGACTGACCGTCCGACGCCTGGCGCCGCATGCGGCGCCAGGCGTCCTGCATTCCCCACCGGGTCACGTTGACGAAGGCCTCCCGCACGATCGACCCCGTCATCTTCGAGACGCCCTCGACCCGCTCGACGAACGTGATCGGCACCTCGACGATCCGCCCGCCCATCCGGTGCACGCGGTAGGTCATGTCGACCTGGAACGCGTACCCGTGCGACTCGACCTCGTCCAGCGGGAGCGTGCGCAGCACCCACGCCGGGTAGGCGCGGAAGCCGGCCGTCGCGTCCTTCACCGGCAGCCGCAGCACGAGGCGCGGGTACGCGGTCCCGGCGCGGCTGATGAGCTGGCGGTACCACGGCCAGTTGACCGTTCCGCCGCCGCGGACGCGGCGGGATCCGATCACGAGCGCGACCCGCTCGTCCCGCGCGGCCTCCAGCAGCCGGGGCAGCTCCTCCGGCCGGTGCGAGGCGTCGGCGTCCATCTCGACGACGAGGTCGTAGCCGTGCTCGAGCGCCCAGCCGAACCCCGCGATGTAGGCGCGGCCGAGGCCGTCCTTCGACGTGCGGTGCAGGACGTGGACCTGGGCGTCGCGCTCACCGAGCTGCTCCGCCCACTCCCCCGTGCCGTCCGGGCTGGCGTCGTCGACGACGAGGACGTCGGCGCCCGGGACCGACCGGCGCAGCCGGTCGAGCGTCCCCGGCAGGGCCTCGCGCTCGTTGTAGGTCGGGATGATGACGACGACGCGGGGGTCGCTCTCCTGCGAGGTCACCTGGGGCCTTTCGTGTCGGGGCGGCGGGTCCTGCCCGCCGAGACGAGGCCGAGCAGCAGCGCGAGCCCCGCAACACCATACGCGCCCCACTGCAGCAGCGGGGCGAGGTTCGTCGCGGGCGTCACGCTCGTGCGCAGCGGCAGGTCGGCGAGCATCGTCGCGGGCGTGAACAGCTCGGTCCGCTCCGAGACCACCCCGTTCGGCCAGACGATCCCGGAGACCCCGACGGTCGAGACCTGCACCGCCGCGCGGCCGTGCTCGACGGCCCGGAAGACGGTCATGGCGAGCTGCTGCTCCGACTCGGCGGTGAGGCCGAACGAGGCGTTGTTCGTCGGGACGACGAGGATCTCCGCGCCGTCGCGCACCGAGTCGGCGACGATCTCGTCGTAGGCGACCTCGAAGCAGATCGCGACGCCGAACGGCACCTCCCGCTCCCCCACCGGGACCGGCAGGATGGCCGGCCCGGTGCCCTTGGCCATGTCGACGGTCACGAGGTCGACCGCCGAGGTGACCCGGCGGGCGAGGTCGCGCAGCGGGATGTACTCGGCGAACGGCGCCGGGTGCTGCTTGGCGTAGACGGCGACGGCGCCGATCCCCGGGTCCCAGCGCACCATGTCGTTGTACCGGGCCGTCGCCCGCCCGTCGTCCCCGTAGACGTAGCTCTGCGTGCCGAGCAGGATCGGCACGCCGGCCGCCTCGGACGCCTCGGTCACGGCGGCCTGCGCCTGGGCGTCCCTCCGCGGGTCGTAGTCGGCTGCGTTCTCCGGCCAGAGCACGACGTCGAGCGACCGGCCCTCGGCCTCGGCCCGCTCGAGGAGGTCGAGGGTGCCGGCGACGTGGTTGGCGATGACGCCGCGCGCGTTGGCGAAGGCGTCGAGGCCGGCGTTCGGGACGTTGCCCTGGACGGCTCCGACGGTCACGGTCCCGGCCTCGGCGCGCGTGCCGAGCGGCACGGCGAGGCACAGCAGGGGCACGAGCACCGTGACCCCGAGGCTCACGAGCGCCCGGCCGGGCCGGCCCTCGCGCATCCGCCACCACACGAGGGCGAGAGCGAACCCGAGCCCGGCGACGATGCCGCCGACCAGCGGCGTCCCGCCCAGCGACGCGAGCCGCAGGAGCGGTCCGGTGGTCTGGGAGAACGCGAGCCGCGCCCACGGGAACCCCTCGAACGGCGCGATCGACCGGACGCCCTCCAGCGCGACCCACAGGGCCGACCAGGCGAGCGCGCCGACCCAGCCGCGCCGGGCGGGCGGCCAGCGCCGGATCCACACCCACGCGGCGCCGACGAGGCCGACATAGGCGGCGAGGACGAGCGAGAACAGGACCCAGGTGGCGCCGCCGACCGAGTCGAACACCCACCACAGGTGGACGAGGTAGAAGACCGCACCCCAGGTGAGCCCGACCAGGAAGCCCCACCGCGCCGAGTCGCGGCGCAGGGCGAGCACGAGCAGGGCGATGCCGACGAAGGCGAGCGGCCACAGGTTGCGCTGCGGGAAGGCCGCGTCGGTCAGCAGGCCACCGAGGGCCGCGAGGAGGAGGGTCAGCGGGCGCCGCGGCTCGGTCACGGGGGCTGGCACACCGCCAGGATACGTCGCGCCCGGGCCGCGAGAGGGACGCGCGCTGGGTTGGGAGCGGGCGTCGGCCGCGGGAATGCGAACGCGACCCGGGCGCTCGGACTTCGGGCCGCCAGTGGCGTTGTCTAGTGTCCGAGCGAGCGGGTCGCGTCCAGCCCCGTTGCGGGTGGAACTCTGGTGGCGTTGCCCCCCACCGCCGCGGTGACTCGAACGAGACAACCCCGGCGAACGGCAGGTGTCAAGCCGGTAACGATGCAGGTCACGACCGTCGCCGCAGGTCAGAGCGAGCCCGATTGGTCCGAGTGAACCGCCGGTGCCCGGCGTGTCACGGCGGGATGACCGCTCGGCGTGTCGCGTCGGTGTCGGGGAACGCGACGGCACCGTCGACCTGGACGACGTCGGCGGCCGGTCCGTGCCAGCCGGGCTCGTCGAGGGCGCCGAGCCGCGGCAGCGGCGGGAGGCCCGCGCGAGCGTCGACGGACCACGTCGACCGTCCCGTGTCCGCGACCTGCGTGACGAGCTCCGTCGGCTCCCACACGACGAAGGTGGCGGGCGCGCCGACGTACAGCCGGGCCGGTGAGCCGTCGCCCGGGAGGCCGCGACCGCCGGCCCGCCAGGCGCCGCGCGTGTGGGCGAGGAACGCGGCGCGCGCCGACAGCCCCCGCGCCAGTGCGTGCCGCAGCAGGTCCCACGGGTCGAGCGTCCAGCCCGGCGCGGTGCCGAGGGCGAGCGGGACGCCGTCGGCCGCCCAGGCCCCGAGGTCGACGGATGCCGGCAGCGTGCGCGGGTCGACGACGGCGACGACGCCCGGTGCCGGGGGCCGCACCTGCCCGTCGGGTCCGGCGGTGACGAGCTCGGCGCCCGGGGTGCGCTCGACGCGCGCGACCACGCCGGCGTGGATCAGGTCGTCGGGGGTGCCGGGCGGCTCCCCCGCGTCGGCGAACGCGGGCGTGAGGAGCCGGCCGGCGAGGTCGAGCACGTCGGTCCCGGGCGACTCCGTCACGTGCCGCTGCGCCGAGGCGTCGTCCCCGATCCACGTGACGAGGCCGTCCTCGACGAGGAGCGCGGTCGCGAACCGGTCGGCGTCGGTGTAGACCGTCCCGCCGCGCACGAGCAGCCGGCTCATACGAGGTCCTGCCCGACGACGCCACGGCGGACCAGGTCGATCGCGTCACGGGCGGTGTCGCGCAGCCCGGCGTCGGGGGCCGCCACCGCGATCTGGTCGAGGACGTCGAGGACCTGCCGTGCCCACCGCACGAAGTCACCGGCGAGCAGGTCACCGCGCGACAGCACGTCGGCGAGCGAGCCGCCGCGGGCCCACTCGAGCATCGTCCGGACGAGCCCGGGGTGGACGGCGTCGGACGACGCCAGCCCGACCCGCCGCTCGAGGTCGCCCACCTCGTCGCCGCGCCCCATCGCCGTCCCGACCGCCAGCTCCAGCCGAGCGCCGAGACCGCGGGGAACGACCGGGTCGCCCTCGTCGTCACCCCGCGGGGAGTAGACGATGCAGGTGGCGGCGGCCGCGAGCTCGGCCGCGTCGAGGTGGTCCCAGTGCCCCGAGCGAAGCGTCTGCGCGAGGACGAGGTCCCGCTCGGCGTACAGCCGGCGCAGCCAGCGACCGGAGGCCGTCACGCGCACGGCGCCGTCCTCGCCCCCCTCCTCGGCGAGGTAGCCGAGCGTGAGGAGCACCTCGCAGACCTTGTCGAAGTCCCGGGCGATCGAGGTGGTGCGGTTCGAGATCCGCTGGACGAGCTTGTCGCGCTCGGCCTCCAGCGACGTGAGCCGGCGCGCCCAGCGCAGGTGGTCCTCCCGCTCGGCGCAGCCGTGCACCGGGTGCGCGCGCAGGAGCCGGCGGAGCGAGGCCAGCTCCTCGGCGCGATCGCCCGTCCGGTCGACGCTCGGCAGCTCGGCCGACGCGCCGCCCGGGAGGCCGTCGGCGAGCGCGTTGCGCAGCGAGGAGGCCAGGTCGCGCCGCTGCCGCGGGTCGCGCGCCGAGAACCCCCGGGGGATGCGGACGCGGCCGGCCACCCGGACGCCGTGCGGCGCCTCGGCGTGGCCGATCGTGCGGACCTGACGGTCCTCGCCGAGCACCTCGGGGCGCGGGCCGTCCAGCCCCGGCGTTCCGGCCTCGAGCACCACCGCCCAGCCGGCGCGGCGCCCGCGCGGGATCTCGATGACGTCGCCGGGGCGCAGCGAGCCGAGCTGGTCGGCCACCGCGCGGCGGCGCCCGGCCGAGCGCTCGCGCTGGTCGGACGACTCGATCGCGGAGATCCTCGCCTGCAGCTCCAGGTACTCCCCGACGTCGCCGCGGTCGCACGCGGCGGAGGCGAGGTAGCCGGCGATCGCGTCCTCGTGCTTGCGGAGCTGTCGCGCGAGGTGGACGACGCCGGCGTCGGCCTGGAACTGCGCGAAGGACTGCTCGAGCAGCTCCCGCACCCGGTCGCGGGGCCGGCTGCTCAGCAGGTTGACGGCCATGTTGTAGGTCGGCCGGAAGCTGGAGCGCAGCGGGTAGGTGCGGCGCGACGCGAGCCCGGCGACGCCGACCGGGTCGACGCCCGAGGCGTAGAGCACGACGGCGTGCCCCTCCACGTCGATCCCCCGCCGGCCCGCACGTCCGGTGAGCTGCGTGTACTCCCCCGGCGTCACGGCGACGTGGGCGCGGCCGTCCCACTTGACCAGGCTCTCCAGCACGACCGAGCGCGCCGGCATGTTGATGCCGAGCGCCAGCGTCTCGGTGGCGAAGACGACCTTGATGAGCCCGGCGGCGAAGAGCTGCTCGACCGCCTCCTTGAACACCGGGAGCATCCCGGCGTGGTGGGCGGCGACGCCGCGCGAGAGCGCCTGGGCGAAGGAGGTGAACCCGACCGCGGCGAGGTCCTCCCCCGGGATGCGCATCGAGATCTCGTGCAGCGTCTCGGCGATGAGGTCGCGCTCGCTCGGGGTGGTGAACCGGGCGCCGGACGCGAGCACCTGCTCGACCGCCGCCTCGCACCCGGCGCGGGAGAAGATGAAGTAGATCGCGGGCAGCAGCCCGCCCGCGTCCAGCGTCGTCACGACGGTGGAGCGGCGCGGAGCCCGGACGCCGCCGCGCTCGCGCCCGTGCCGGGAGCCGCGTCCCCGGCGGTCGTCCCGCCGCCCCCGGCCGCGGCGGTCCCCACCGGAGCCCTCGGCCCGCTCCGCGCGCCGGATCGCCTCGACCAGGTCGGGGTTGACCCGCGGGTCGCGGCCCGGGTCGGCCGCGTCGACGCCGGTGGCGGCGTAGAGCGGGATCATGTCGTTCCGGACCATCATCTGCTGCCACAGCGGGACCGGGCGGCGCTCGGAGACGACGACGGCCGTCGATCCGCGCACCTCGGACAGCCAGCTCCCGAACTCCTCGGCGTTCGAGACGGTCGCCGAGAGCGAGACGAGCCGGGCGTCCGGCGCGAGCAGGAGGATGACCTCCTCCCACACGCCGCCGCGCGAGGCGTCCGCGAGGTAGTGCACCTCGTCCATGACGACGTACCCGAGGCCCTCCAGCGTGGCCGAGCGCGCGTAGATCATGTTGCGCAGCACCTCGGTCGTCATGACGACGACGTCGGCCTCCCCGTTGATCGTCTGGTCCCCGGTGAGCAGTCCGACCCGGTTCGCGCCGTGGACGGCCGCCAGCTCGAGGTACTTCTGGTTCGACAGCGCCTTGATCGGCGTCGTGTAGAACGCCTTGCGCCCGGTCGCCAGGGCCAGGTGGACGGCGAACTCCCCGACGATGGTCTTGCCCGCGCCGGTCGGTGCGGCGACGAGCACGTCCTGCCCGCCGGCGAGGTGCTCGCAGGCGGTGAGCTGGAAGTCGTCGAGCACGAACTCCTGGCGTCGGACGAACGAGTCGAGGTCCTCGGCCGTCGCGCCGACGGCCCGCTGACGCCTCGTGCGGGCGGCGTGGGCCGCGTACCTCTCGGCGGGTGAGAGCTCCGGGGAGGTCATGTCGTCAGCCTAGGCGAGCACCGGGATCGCTCGTGGCAGCAGGTCGACCCGCGCCGGGAGCTCGCACAGCTCCTCGCCGTCTGCGTGCAGCCGCGGTGCCGGCGCGCGGCCGAGGACGTCCGGGTCGGGCAGCACGTCGACCGTGCGCGCCCGGACCACCCGGACGATCGGGTGCGTGACGTGGCTCCCGCTGTAGACGCGGGGGAAGACCGAGGCCAGCAGCGCGCGACCGACCGTGCGGGCGACGACGACGTCGAGCAGCCCGTCGCTCAGGTTCGCGGCCGGCGCGATGAGCATCCCGCCGCCGATGCTGCGCGAGTTCCCGACGGCGACGATGGTCCCGCAGTCGCCGAGGTCCGCCCCGTCGGCCACGACGCGCACCGCGTACCCGCGGAACCGCACGAGCTCCGCCGCGAGCCCGAGCAGGTAGCGGCTCTTGCCCCGCGGCCGGCGCATCGCGTTCGCCCGGGCGTTCACGGCCGCGTCGACTCCGGCGCTCGCCACGTTGAGGAACCACAGCGGCTCCCGCGTCTCGTCGACCGCGCCGTCGGGGCCGAGCAGCCGGACCCGGCCCAGGTCGAGCATCCGCGCGGGCCGGCTCAGCGAGGCGAGCAGGTGCGCGGTCTGCGTCACCGGGTCGCGCAGCGGCAGGTCGAGCGAGCGCGCGAGGTCGTTGCCCGACCCGGCCGCGAGGATCCCGAGCGGGACGCCCGGCGCGTGCTCGCGCAGGACGCCGAGCGCCACGTGGATGCCGCCGTCGCCGCCGACCGAGACGACCGCGTCGACGGGGACGCCGTCCGCGGCGGGACGCGTCACCTCCCGCGTCAGCAGCGCGGCGGCCTCGGTGACGCTCGACCCGCGCAGCTCCACGACGTCGTGCCCGGCCTCGCGGAGCATCCCGACGACCCCGGGCGCCACCCGGGCTCCGCGGCCGCCGCCGGAGCGGGGGTTGACGAGGACGGCGAGCCGCACGCGCGGGCTAACCGGTGATCCCGTCCCAGGTCGCGCTCACCTTGCGGTAGCGCGCCTGGCGGCGGGCGTTGCGCCGAGCCTTGATCTCGGCGCGCAGGGCGTGCAGCTCGGCACGCTCCCGCGGGGTCAGGACGATCCCCGGCCCCTCCGACGTCCCCTCGGCGGCGGCCAGCTCGTCGAGCTCGGCCATCCGGGCCTCGAGCCGGTCCATCAGCTCGCCGAGCGCCTCGAGCTCGGCCAGGAGCGCGCGGAAGGCGCGCCACAGCCGCAGCAGGACCCAGCCGAGGAAGACGAGGGCGGCGACGGACAGCAGCACCCAGACGAGCCACCAGGGCATCAGCTCCGCCCCCCTTCCGGTTCGTCGTACGCGGCGAGCGCGCGACGGGCGGCAGCCGCGACGCGGCGGGCGTGCTCGGCCGGGGCCAGCGCGTGCAGGTCGGGGCCGAGATCGAGGACGAGGGCGTCCAGCCACGACGGGTCGGCCACGTGCAGCAGCACCGTGATCGCCTCCGCGGACTCGGCGAGGATCTGTCCGTCGAACCGCTCGGCGACCCAGCGGGCGCGCGGGTCGAGCGTCAGGGTGACCTCGTGGTCGCCCCGCGGACGGACCGAGTCGGCCGCGGGGTCGGCCGCCTCCGGACGGCGCTCGCTCGCCTCGTCGGAGACGCTCGCGCTCACCACCCGGTCGAGCCGGAAGTGCCGCACGTCCCCGGCGCGCAGGCAGTGCGCGCGCAGGTACCACTGGTCGCCGTCCGAGAGCAGGGCGAGCGGCTCGACCGTGCGCCGCGTGACCTCGTCCGACGCGCCGACGTAGACCAGGTCGAGGCGGCGGCCGCGCGCGAGCGCGTCGCGGACCGTCGCGAGGTGCGCGGCCACCTGCGGCGCGTCGGCGGCGGCCGGTCGGTCGACCGCGACGGCGGCCGCCGTGCTCGCGGCCTCCCCCGCCGCGGCCGTCAGCTTGTCCAGCGCCGAGGTGAGCGCCGGACCCGCGAGGCCCGGCAGCTCGGCGATCGCGCGCAGCGCCACGACGAGGGCGACCGCCTCGCCGTGCCCCAGCCGGACCGGCCGCTCCATGCCCTGGGAGTCGAGCAGGCTGACCCGGCCCTGCTCCCACCGGTCGTACTGGAAGTCGATGAGGTCGCCGTGCAGGTAGCCGGGGCTGCCGGTCATCCACAGCGTCTCGACGTCGCGGCGCGCCTGCGCCGGGGTGACGCCGAAGTGGGCGGCGAGATCGGCGAGCGTCACCTCCTCGCGCGCCGCGAGGTAGGCGATCATCGCGAGGAGGCGGGCGACGCGGTCCGCGGTGCGCTCACGCATCGGCGTCCCCCGCGTCCAGGGCCGCGACGGCGAGCAGCCGGGTCCGGACGGCGTCCACCAGCTCCGGCGGCTCGAGCACGACGACGGCGTCGGCGTAGCCGGCGACCAGCGAGGCCAGGTCGCCGAGGTCGCCCGGGGCGAGCACGACGCGGTCGTACCCGGGCCGCGCGTCGGGCTCGACGGAGGCGGCGCGCAGGCGCAGCGCCGTCGCGCGGTCGGGCCGCACGAGCAGCACGGCGTCGGTCCGGGTGCGCCGGCCCTCGTACGCCGGCCCGACGGGCTGACGCTCCGACTCGTCCGGCGGGAGCACGCGGACGCCACCGGCGACGCGGGAGAGCCGGAACAGCCGCTCCCCCGCCCGCACGCGGTCGTACCCCTGGAGGTACCAGGCGCCGCCGGAGACCAGGAGGCGCCACGGCTCGACGACGCGCTCCTGCGTCGCGCCGGAGTGGGCGGCGCGGTAGGCGAAGGTGACGAGGCGGCGCTGGCTGATCGCGGCGAGCAGGGCGTCGAACTGCTCGTCCGGCGTCGGCAGCCGCAGCCGACCGGCGAGCGGGTCGGTCGAGGCGGGCGCGACGGCCAGCAGCTTGGTGAGGCCGCGGCGCGCGGGCGAGGCGAGGTCCGCGCCGTCCCAGACCTGGGCCGCGGCGCCGAGCACGCCGATCTCCTCCGGCGTCAGCTCGATCGGCGGCAGGTCGTAGTCGGAGACGTCGATCCGGTAGCCGTACTCGTCGCCGTGCGCGTCGCCCGTGATGGTGAGCAGCGGGATGCCCAGCTCGCGCAGGGCCACCTTGTCCCGCTCGAACATCCGCTCGAAGGCCGCGTCGTTCTCGGCCTCGTGGTACCCGTTGACGCCCGAGCGGATCTGGGCGCGCGACATCGGCGCGCGCGCGTTGCGCAGCGCGATCACGAGGTCGAAGAGCCGTTCGGCCGGGGACACCGTTGCCATTGCGGACCAGCCTAGATGTTCCACCGGGCACGACCCTCCCGTCCGTCGCGGCCGACGCCTCCTAGGGTTGGCCCATGATCATCTGGCGAGAGGGCGTCGTGACGGCCCGCGGGGCGTCGTGGCGGGGAGCCCAGGAGCTGAGCGTCCAGGTCACCGGCGGGGGTGCGGCCGGTCGCGGGCCGGCGGCCGTCGCCCCCGGCGTCGCGCTGCGGGCCCTCGCCTACCCCGGGCTGGTCGGCGAGCCCGAGGTCGGCGACCGCGTGCTCCTCAACGTCTCGGCCCTGGCCCGCGGTCTCGGCACGGGCGGGTACGCGCTCGTCGTCGCGGTTCCGGACCGCCTCCCGGTCGACCCCGAGCCCGGCCCGGGGCACGTCGTCAAGGCCCGCTACACGCCCGAGCAGGTGATGGTCCTCGGCGTCGACGAGCAGGAGTCGCCCGACCACGAGCTGCTGCGCGAGGCCGATTCGCTCGACGGCATGCCCGTCGTCGTGGCCGACCTCCACTCGGCCCTGCCCGCGATCATCGCCGGCGCGCGCGACGAGGCGGCGGCGACCGGTCGGGTCATGCCGCGGATCGCCTACGTCATGTCCGACGGCGGCGCCCTGCCCGCCTGGTTCTCCCGCGCGGTCGCCGGCCTGCGGGAGGCCGGCTGGCTGGCGTCGACCCTCACGGTCGGCCAGGCGTTCGGCGGCGACCACGAGGCCGTCACGCTCCACACCGGGCTGCTCGCCGCCCGGCACGTGGTCGGTGCGGACATCGCGATCGTCGCCCAGGGGCCCGGCAACCTGGGCACCGGGACGCGGTGGGGCTTCAGCGGCGTCGCGGCGGGCGAGGCGATCAACGCCGCCGCCGCGCTGGACGGGCGTCCGATCGCCTCGCTCCGGGTGTCCGGCGCCGACGGCCGCGGGCGCCACCGTGGCATCTCCCACCACTCGACGACGGCGTACGGGCGCGTGGCGCTGGCCGCCGCCGACGTCGTCCTGCCCGTGACGCACGGGCGGGACGAGCCCGGCTATCCCCGGGACCTCGAGGAGTCGGTGACGGACGCGGCGCGCGAGCTGGCGGCGACGCCCGGCTCGCCGTCGCGTCGCGAGGACCGGCGCCACCGGCTCGTCCAGGTCGGCACGGCCGGGCTGCGCGCCGCGCTGGAGACCTCGCCCGTGCGCCTGTCGACGATGGGCCGCTCGCTCGAGGCCGACGCCTCGCCGTTCCTCGCCGCGGCCGCGGCCGGGCGGTGGGCCCAGCGCGTGTCGGTCGGCTTCACGGGGATCGCGCGGCACCTGGCTCTGCGCTCGGACTGGGCGGCGGCGCAGGACTCCGGCGAGTACGCCGTCTCGACCCGCGGGGCGGGCGTGGCGGAGGTCGGGTTCGTCCACGCGAGCCGTCCGGGGCAGCTCGTCGCCATCCGGGACGCGTTCTACTCCGACGTGCCGGACGCGGACCTCGTTGCCCTCGAGCTCGACCTCGTGGCGCTCGGCGAGCGCGGGATCGTCGTCGTCGAGGAGCCGGGCGACCCGCGCGAGCCGTCCGGCGAGCGGTTCCCGCACGTCTACGGCACGCTGCCGCTGGACGCGGTGACGCCCGTCGACCTCTGAGCCGCGGGCGGGCCGCCCTCGGCTCAGGCGTCGAGCGCCGTCCCGTAGTGCTGGACGAGGGCGGCCAGCCGCGCCGCGGCGTGGCGCGCGCGCTCGCCGTCGGCGCTCTGGATCGCCATGACGGCGAGCTGGTCGCCGTCGGCGAGGTCGAGCTGGGCCCAGGCGCGGTCCGGGGAGAACCGCACCGAGACGATCTGGGCCCACTCCAGCCGGGTCGTCCCCATGAGGTTGCGCACGGCGAGGCCCCGCGGCGTCGGCGTCGCGCTCACGGAGCTCTGCCGCCACAGGATGCCGAGCAGGAGACCGGCGACCACGACGACGAGGAGGTAGTCGCCGATGCCCAGCCGGGTCGCGGCGTTCGGCTGGACGAACACGAACAGCAGGACGACGCCGGCGAGCACGAGGATCGACAGGACGACTCCGACCACCGGGGCCCAGCGGGGCCGGAACGGGGTGAGGTCCGGCGCCGGGCCGACCGGCCCGTCGGGCTCACGCGGGGCGGCCACGGCTAGATCCGGGACGCGTGGATCTTGGTGACGAGGATCGCGCGCGCGCCCATCTCGTAGAGCTCGTCCATGACGCGGTGGCTCACGCGACGCGGCACCATCGTCCGGACGGCGGCCCAGCCGCTCTCGTGCAGCGGCGAGACGGTCGGCGACTCCAGCCCCGGCGCGACCTCAACGGCCCGCTCGAGCAGGTCGGCGGGGATGTTGTACTCCATGAGCACGTACTCGCGCGCGGTCAGGACGCCCTGGATGCGGCGGTCGAGGACGTCGAACCCGGGCCGCGGGTCGCCCAGCGGACGGATGAGCACGGCCTCGGACTCGAGCAGGACGTCGCCGAACGTCGACAGTCCGGCGGCCCGCAGCGTCGAGCCCGTCTCGACCACGTCGGCGACGGCGTCGGCGACGCCGAGCTGGACGGTCGACTCGATCGCTCCGTCGAGCCGGATGACATCGGCTGCGACGCCGCGCTCGGCGAGGTACCGCTCGACCAGGACGCGGTAGGACGTCGCGATCCGCTTCCCCGCGAGGTCGGCGACGCTGGAGATCGCGACCGACGGGGCAGCGAAGTGGAACCGCGACCGCGCGAAGCCGAGCGGTCGGTGCTCGATCGCCTCGACGCCGGAGTCGATGAGCAGGTCGCGGCCGGTGATCCCGGCGTCGACGGTGCCCGAACCGACGTACACGGCGATGTCGCGCGGACGCAGGAAGAAGAACTCGACGTCGTTGTCGGCGTCGACGAGGACGAGCTCGCGCCCCTCGCGGCGCTGCCGGTAGCCGGCCTCGGCGAGGATCTGGCACGCGGGGTCGGACAGGGAGCCCTTGTTGGGGACGGCGATTCGCAGCATGGTCTCTTCAGATCGGGTCAGGCAGGTGGGGTGAGGCAGGTCGGGGGCGGTGAGCTGCGCGTGCCGGCTCACAGGTGGCGGTAGACGTCCTCGAGGTCGAGTCCGGCCGCGATCATCATGACCTGCGCGTGGTACAGGAGCTGGGACAGCTCCTCGGCCGCGCGCTCAGGCCCCTCGTGCTCGGCGGCCATCCAGGACTCCGCGGCCTCCTCCACCAGCTTCTTGCCGATGAAGTGGACGCCGGCGTCGAGCTCCTGGACCGTGCCCGATTCCTCCGGCCGCAGGGCGGCCTTCTCGCGCAGCTCGGCGAACAGGTCATCGAAGGTCTTCACGGGCAGCGAGTCTACCGAGGGCTCATTCGGGCGGGTTGACGTAGCCGTTCTCCGGGATGCTCTCGATCATCCCGGCGTCCACCATGGCGCGCGCCATGGACTGCCAGCGCGCCGGATCGGTCAGGCCGTCGTGGCCGTAGAGCTTCGTCGTGGCCGTGATGACGGCGAGCGCGTCCTTCTTCGCGGCCGAGGTCATGCCGGGGATGTAGGTGGCGGCCAGCTCGACGGCCGCCTCCGGGTCGGCGGTGACGGCCGCGGCGCCCTGCATCGTCGCGTCGCGGAACGCCGCGAGCTGCTCCGGCGTGAGGGCCGTGTCCTGCGGGGCAGCGATGCCGATGCTCACGAGGTTGTCGACCGGGAAGACCGTGACCTCGACGCCGGCGTCCGCCAGCCGGATCGCGTCCGAGGTGGAGAAGCCCACGACGGCGTCCACCTGGTGCGTCACGAGCGCCGTCACCTGCGTGTAGCCGATGCTCTTGACGGTGATGTCGTCGAGCGTGAGGCCGGCGTCGGAGAGCAGGATCTGCAGGGCGAGCCAGGTCGAGCCGAACTCCCCCGGGATGCCGACCGTCGCGCCGGCGACCGACTCGAGCGAGCTGACGCGCCCCCCGGTCGGCGCGAGCAGCGCCTGCGGCGACTGCGCGTAGACCGTCGCGACCTGCTGGAGGTTGCTGCCCCCGGCGCGGCTCATCAGGACCTCGTCCCCGCTGGCGACGACGAGGTCCTCCTCGCCCGCCTCGAGCGCGGTGAACAGGCCCTCGTTGACGCCGTGGTGGCGCAGCGTGACGTCGAAGCCGGCGTCCGCGTAGTACCCGTTCGCCACGGCCGTGTAGAACGGCGCGAACTGGACGTCGGGGACGTACGTCAGCCCGAGCACGACGGGGACGAGGTCGTCCGGGGCGCCGGAGGAGCCCTCCGACGAGCCGGCCGAGCCGGTCGGCGATCCGTCGGACGACGGCGGGGTCGGCGCCCCGACGGTCGCGCAGGCGGTCAGCGCGGCGAGCGCCGCGACGACGGCGAGTCCGCGCAACGGGCGGAGCTGGCGGGGGCGGTGGGTGGTGCGTGCCATGGATGGGTCCTCTCGGGTGGGACGCGTCGGTCAGGCCTGGGTGAGCCGCCGAGCACGGTGCTCGGCGAGGCGGACGAGGAAGTAGCCGGCGGCGGAGACCCCGCCGATGACCACGAGGGTGGCGAACATGCCGGCCGTGTCGGTGCGGTCGCGCTGCGCGACGAGGAGCTGGCCGAGGCCGTGCCCGCCGAGGACGAACTCGCCGACGATCGCGCCCGTCATGGCGAGCGCGACGCCGGCGCGCAGGCCGGCGAGCGTCTCCGGCGCCGCGAGCGGGATCTCGAGGTGGCGCAGGAGCTGCCACGTCCCGGCGCCGTCGACGCGCGCGGCCCCGATGACGTCCGGGTCGAGCGAGCGCAGGCCGAGCGTCGTGGCGATGACGACGGGGAAGAACACGATGACGGCGGCGAGCAGCGCCGTCGTCCCGTTGCCGTACCCGAACCAGAGGGCCAGCAGCGGCGCGATCGCGATGGCCGGGATGGCCTGCGAGATCGCGACGTAGGGCTCGACGGCGGCGGCCGCCGCCCGCGAGTGGACGATGATCCAGGCGAGCGGGAGCGCGACGACGACGGCGATGCCGATGCCCCAGAGCGCGACGCCGGCGGTCGCCAGCGTCGCTGGCCACAGGTCGCCCGTCGCGGCCAGCTCGCGCAGCGCCGCGACGACCGCTCCCGGGGACGGCAGGAGCGTGCGGCCGAGCCGGCCGGAGCCCCAGGTCCACAGGAGCAGGAGGGCGACGGCGAGGACGAGCGCGGGCAGGAGGGTCGTCGCGATGCGTGTGGCTCGGCGCGGAGCGCCGGCGCGCGCGCCAGCACGGGGTGGGGCCGTGGTCAGCCGCGTCATCTCGCCTCCCGGTCGCGTCGTCGCGTTCCGGGGTGGTCGAGCAGCGCGGTGGTACGGGCGCACCACCACGCAGGGGGCGCGAGAGCGCTCCCCCGTGCTTCCTCCCATCCGGACTTTCACCGTCGGTCCTGGAGTTCCACCAGGTCAACCGCCACCGGGGCCGGACGAACCGGCCACGGCTGCGGGTCGCGGACTGTCACCGCCGGCTCGGACTTTCACCGACCCCGCAGCACGTGTGTGGTCACAGCCTAGTCGAACGGGTGGAGGTTGCGTGGCGATCGTGCGCGACGGGGAGCGCGGCCATGGACATCGCGGGCGGCCACGCCAGGGTGGGAGGCATGACGACGGAGCACGGAGACGTCCCCCTGCCGGCGCACCCGGTGGCCGAGCTGCCGCCCGGAACCGCCGATGCCGTGCCGGTGCGCGCGCCGGTCGATGCACCCCGCCTGGGCCGCGTCGTCCTTCACGCGCTGTGGGTCGGCGTCGTCCGGTTCACCGTGGAGGACGCGAACCCCGTCGACGGACAGCTGATCCTCAACTCCCTGGCCGCGGTCGTGGTCACCATCTTGATCTGTGGCGTGCCCGCCCTGATCTGGGCTGGCGTCGTCGGGGTCGTGACCTGGTGCGTGCTGGTCGGGGCCGCGCCGCTGGCCCGGTGGTCGCGGATCCTGACCGCCGGCATCGTTGGCGCCGCGACGGGAGGACTGCTGCGGCTGGTCTCGCAGCCGGTGGACCTCGTGGTGTACGGGCTCGGTCTGCTCGACGGCGGAGCCGGCCTGCTCGCCGGCGTCGGGCTGGCCGCGGTCACGGCCGCGCTGACGGCGGCCCTGGTGACGCGGACCTGCCGGCCGCGCCGACGCCGTCGACGGGGCCTCGCGTCCTCGCCGAGCTAGTGCCGGTGCGCCCGCGCGTGACCGGCCTCGGCGAGCTCGCGCAGGCGCGCGATGGCCCCGGCCGGGTCCTCCGCGCGGAACACGGCGGTCCCGGCGACGAACGTGTCGGCACCGGCCTCGGCGGCCCGCTCGATGGTGTCCGGGTTGATCCCGCCGTCGACCTGGATCCGGATGTCGAGGTCGCGGTCGGCGATGGCGCGGCGGGCGCGGCGGATCTTGTCCAGCATGGGGTCGATGAACGACTGCCCGCCGAACCCGGGGTCGACCGTCATGACGAGGAGCATGTCCAGCTCGGGGAGCACCGGGAGGGAGGCGTCGAGCTCGGTCGTCGGCTTGAGCGCCATGGCCGAGCGGGCGCCCAGCCGGCGCAGCTCGCGCGCCAGCCGGATCGGCGCGCTCGCCGCCTCGGCGTGGAACGTGACGCTCTGCGCACCCGCCTCGGCGTAGGCGGGCGCCCAGCGATCGGGGTCGGTGATCATGAGGTGGATGTCGAGCGGCACCGGCGTGATCGGCACGAGCGCCTCGACCACCGGCAGTCCCCAGGTGAGGTTGGGCACGAAGTGGTTGTCCATGACGTCGACGTGCGCCCAGTCCGCCGTGGCGATGAGATCGAGCTGCGCGCGCAGGTCGGACACGTCGGAGTTGAGGATGCTCGGAGTGATGCGGATACCCACGCCCCGACCCTAGCGTCAGCTCCCCAAGGCGGCCCGCGTGCCGTACCGTCCTGACATGGACCCCGAGGTGCGTGACTGGCTGCTCGACACCGACCCGGCGCTGCGCTGGCAGGTCGAGCGCGACCTGCTGGACGAGCCCGAGCCCGTGTGGCGTGCCACCCGAGAGCTCATGGCGACCGAGGGCATGGCCGCCCGGCTGCTCCGGCTGCAGGACCCCGACGGTCAGTGGGCCGGCGGCGCGTTCTTCCCCACCCGGCGCGATCCCCGCGCGCTCGTCACGCCGGGCGACGAGGACCGGCCCCTGTGCCAGCCGTGGACGGCCACGACCTGGACGCTCGCGACGCTGCGCGAGTGGGGGCTGGACGCGGCACTCCTCGCCGGCACGGCCGAGAGGCTGACGACCGTCCGGTGGGAGTACGACGACCTGCCCTACTGGGGCGGTGAGGTCGACGCCTGCATCAATGCCAAGACCCTCGCCACGGGCGCCTGGCTCGGCGCGGACGTCGAGCCGATCGTCACCTGGTTCCTCGAGCACCAGCTCCCCGACGGCGGGTGGAACTGCGAGTGGGTCGAGGGCTCGACGCGCTCGTCGTTCCACTCCACGATCAACTCCCTCGCCGGGATCCTCTGGTGGGAGCAGCACACGGGCCGGGACGACCTGCGGGACGCGCGCCACCGCGCCGAGGAGTACCTGCTGGAGCGCCGGCTGATGTACCGGCTGTCCTCGGGCGAGCCGGTCGGGCCGTGGGTCAGGCTGCTGCACTATCCGTTCCGCGCCGTGTACTCCTCGCTCCGCGCGCTCGACCACCTGCGTCGGGCCTCGGCGACCGACGGCGCGCCACCCGACCCGCGCGCGGCCGAGGCGGTCGAGGTGCTCCGCTCCCAGCGGCACGAGGACGGTCGGTGGTACCAGGGCTACCGGCTGCCAGGTGAGCGCTGGTTCGAGATCGACGTCCCGGTGGGCGAGCCCTCCCCCTGGCTCACGCTCCACGCCCTGCGCGTGCTGCGCTGGTGGGACGCGGGGCAGCGCTCCTAGCGGCGGCGCAGCAGCGCGAGGAACATCGCGTCGGTGCCGTGGCGGTGCGGCCAGAGCTGGAGGAACGGCCCGCGTCCGTCGGTCTCGGCGATGCCGGCGAGCCCCGGCGCCACCGCCCGCGCCACCTCGACCGCGTCGATCGGCTCGACGTCGTCGCGTCCCGCCAGGACGGGCTCCACGATCCCCCGCGTCTCGGCCAGGTGCGGCGAGCACGTCACGTACCCGACCACGCCGCCGGGGCGCGTCGCGTCGATCGCCGAGGTCAGGAGCGCGGTCTGGAGGCCGGTGAGCGAGTCCAGGTCGGCCGGGGTGCGCCGCCAGCGAGCCTCCGGGCGGCGGCGGAGCGCGCCGAGGCCCGTGCACGGGGCGTCGACGAGCACCCGGTCGAACCGGCCCGGCTCGTCCCGTCCGAGGTCGCGGCCGTCCCACTGGCGGACGTCGATCAGCCCCCGCGGCACGGCCTTGACGCTGCGCTGCACGAGCCCGACGCGGTGCGGCTGGACCTCGCCGGCGACCAGCGCGGGCCGGGCGTCGGTCTCGGCCTCGTCGTCGAACCGGCCGTCGGCCTCTCCGTCGGCCCAGCCGGTCCGCTCGGCGAGCAGCGCCCCGAGCAGCGCCGACTTGCCGCCGGGGCCGGCGCACAGGTCGGCCCAGACGCGATCGCGTCCCGTGACCGGCGCCCCGGCGAACGCGAGCGTCACGAGCTGCGACCCGGCGTCCTGGACCCCCAGCCGGCCCTGGCGCACCGCCGGGATGCGGCCGGGGTCTCCCCCGTCCAGGTGCCACGCCGTCGGGACGCCGGGGAACGGCGACACGTGGTGCTCGCGCTCCAGCTCCCGCTCCGACACGAGGCCGGGCCGAGCCGCCAGCGTGACGCGCGGTGCGGCGTTGTCGGCGGTCAGCAGCTCGCCCAGCTCGCCGGCTGCGCCGTCGGCCGCGAGGGACTCGCGCAGCGCGCGGACGATCCACGCCGGGTGCGACGTGCGGGCGGCCAGCAGCTCGAGCCGGTCCGTCGCCCGCTCGGCGAGGCGTCGGTCCCACTCGGCCGGGTCGGCACGGCCGACCTGGCGCAGCACCGCGTTCGCGAACTTCGCCGCGCCGGGGCCGGCGACGTCCCGCACGAGGTCGACCGTCGAGGCCACCCCCGCGTGCGGCGGGACGCGCATCCCGAGGAGCTGGTGCGCGCCCAGCCGGAGCGCGTCGAGCACGCGCGGGTCGATCTCTGACAGTGGCCGGGTCGCGCACAGCGCGAGGACCGCGTCGTAGTAGCCGCGCAGCCGCAGCGTTCCGTAGGCCAGCTCGGTCGCGAACGCCGCGTCGCGACCGGAGATACGGCGCTCGGCGAGGAGCGGCGGCAGCACGAGGTTGGCGTAGGAGTCCGACTCGGCCACCGCGCGCAGGACGTCGTACGCCGCGCGACGGGGGGCGTCGACGCTCATCCGGACACCTCCGGCCCGGACCCGGCGGCGGACCCGGCGGCGTCGGCCCCGGAATCGTCCGACCAGTCGAACCTCGCCCCCGGCTCGAGCCGCGCGCCGCGCGCCCAGTCCGACGCCCGCATCCAGCTCTTCCCGGCCGGAGCGACGTCGCCGAGCTCGACCGCGCCACCGCCCGTGCCGACCCACACCCCGGTCCGCGTCACGGCGATCTCGCCCGGCTCCAGCCCCTCGGGGACCTCGGGCGGCCCTCCGCGCCGCGTCGCCCAGGCGGGGAGGACGGGGCCGAGCTTGACCCGGACGCCACCCAGCTCCGTCCACGCCCCCGGGGCCGGCGTCATCGAGCGGACGAACCGGTCGACGGCCAGCGCGGGCGCCGTCCACGGCACCCGCGCGTCGGCGGGCAGGATGCGCGGGGCGAGGCTGACGCCGTCGGTCGGCTGCTCCGCGAGGACGGCGGTGCCGTCGGCGAGCGCGTCGAGGCACCGGAGCACGAACGGGGCGCCGGCGACGGACAGCCGCGCCAGCAGCTCCCCGCTCGTGTCGCGGGGGCGGACGACCTCGGTCATGGCGCCGATGACGGGACCGGTGTCCATGCCGGTCTCGAGCCGGAACACGGTCGCGCCGGTGAGCTCGTCGCCGTTGCGGACGGCCCACTGCACGGGCGCTGCGCCCCGGTAGGCGGGCAGGAGCGAGAAGTGCAGGTTGACCCAGCCGAGCCGAGGGACCTCCAGCAGCGCGGCCGGGACCAGCACGCCGTAGGCGACGACCACCGCCACGTCGACGTCCAGCTCCTCGACGGCTGCCCGGGCCTCCGGCGTGCGCAGGGTCGGCCACTCCAGGACCTGGAGCCCGAGCTCGCGCGCGGCGACGGCGACCGGGCTGGGCTCGTCGGAGCCGCGCCGCCGACGGCGCGCCGGCGGCCGGGTGAGGACCGCGACGACGTCGTGCCGCTCGGCGAGGGCGCGCAGCGTCGGGACCGCGACGTCGGGGCTGCCGGCGAACAGGACGCGCAGGCGCGGTGAGCTGAGGTTCTCGGGCACCGGAGAAGTCTAGGCGTCCGGCGTCACCAGTCCTTCGGGTCGACGACGACGCGCACCGTTCCCTCCCGCTTGTGCGCGCTTCGCACGGCCATGCCGGTCCGGACCGCGGAGCTGAGCTCCGCGCCCGCGGCCAGGGGGGCGCGCACGAGCGCCCGGACGGTGTCGGCGGCGGCCTCGGTCTCCGGTTCAGCGGCGCCCGACCGGCGCTGCCGTCCGCCGCTCGCCGGGCCTTCGAGCGGAGCCGGGAACGGGCCGAGGAGCTCGGCGCCCTCGGGCAGGTCGATCTCCATGAGCAGGTCGGTGACGGCGTCGAGCCCGCCGGTCAGCGTGATCGCCCGCACCGTCGGCGGGAAGTGCAGCTCGCGGCGCTCCGCGAGCTCGCGGTCGGCCTCGCCGTCGGGGTCCCACCGCACGAGCGTCTGGGCGAGCCGGACGTCGCCGCCCCCGGCGATGAGGACGGGCCGGTCGGCGCGCACGAGCGAGGCGGCGTTGAACCAGCGGCGCAGCGCCTCCTCACCGCCGGTGAGCCCGGGAAGGGACGTGGCGAGCGGGGCGTCCAGCAGCATGCCGGCGGCGTAGCCGTCCTCTGCCTCGGGCTCCGCGCCGGGCGTCGCGACCACGATCCGCGGCCTCCGGTCGACCTCGAGCGTGAGGCTGCCGGCCTCGCTCGCCGTGACGAGCGTGCGCGGGAACGCGCGGCCCAGCTCCTCGGCCGTGCGGCGGACGCCGACGCGCATGGCGCGCAGCCGGGTCGAGCCGCACTCGACGCACCGCCACCGCGTCGCGAGCTCGCCGCAGACCACGCAGACGGGGTCGCGGGAGGTGTCAGTGAAGGCCAGCGCGCCGTCGCAGCCGGGGGTGGCGGAGCAGCGCGCCACCTCGCGGCACTGCGCGCAGACCAGGTGCGGGACGTAGCCGGCGCGGGGCGACTGGACCAGCACCGGGCCGTGCTCCAGCCCGTCGCCGATGGCGCGCCACACGGGCGTCGGGACGCGCGCCGGGGCGCCGGTCCGGGCGACGTCCTCCTCGTCCAGCGCGTGGACGCGCGGCGTCAGCGCGCGGACGGTGGCCCGGTCGGCCCGCAGCGGGGCGGCCCAGCCCGTCGCGACGAGGTGGTGGGACCACACCGACCGGCCGACGCTGCCGTACAGCAGCGCGGTCCGCTCCGGCTCGGCGCGCATCGCGAGCACCTGCGGCGCGAACGGGTACGGGGCGCGCTGCTCCGCGTAGGAGTCGTCGCCGTCGTCCCAGCACACGACGAGCCCCAGGTCGACGAGCGGCGCCCAGACGGCCGACCGCGTCCCGACCGCGACCCTCGCGAGCCCGGTGAGCGCCCGCAGGTGCGCGCGCGCCCGGACGCTGGGACCGTCGGAGGCGACGAGCCGGACGACCTCCTCGCCCAGCGCCTCGCTCAGCACGGGGGCGATGCGGTCGACGTCGCGCACGTCGGGCACGACGACGAGGACGGACCGCCCGGCCGCGCGCGTCGCCCGAGCCGCCAGCGCGATCATGGCCCGCGCCGAGTCGGGGCCGCCGAGGTGCGTCCAGACCGCGCGCGGTGCCTCGCCGGCGGCGAGCCGGCGCAGCAGGGCCTCGCCACCGTGGATGCGCGCCCAGCCGCCCGGGTCCGTCGGCGGGTCGGGCCGCGTCGACGGCGCGACGGTGCCGGCCGGCTCCCCCGCCTTCTCCAGCGCCGTCAGGACGCCCGTCTCGGCGCGCGCGTGGCGGCTCGGCACGGCGAACCGCAGCACGTCCGTGAGCGTGCCGACGTACCGGTCGGCGACGGCCCTGGCGAGGGCGACGATCGTCGGCGTCAGGGTCACGACGGGTGAGACCAGCCGACGCAGCGGCTGGAGGGTGCGGCCGTCGTCCTGCGGGCCGCGGTCCCGGACCGCGAGGACCCAGCCGTCCCGGTCGCGGCCGGCGAAGCGCACCTTGACGCGGGTGCCGGGGACGACGTCGTCGGGCGAACCGGCGCCCGCCAGGTCGCGCGGGATCGTGTAGTCGAACGGCCGGTCGAGATGGAGCAGGGGCGTGTCGACGGCGACCTCGGCGATCCGCGTCGCCTCGGCCTGGTCGGCGCTCTCGCCCCCGTCCCGTCCCTCCGTCATGGGCACCATCCCACCACGGACCACCGACACCCCGCGGCCCGGGTGGCTAGACGAGGTGGAGGGCCCGGACCGTCGCGTCCGGATCGGTCGCGAGGCGCGCGTGCAGCTCGACGTCGAACCTCTCCGCGCCGTAGCGCAGCTTGCCCCGCTCGATCCCCTCGACGAGGTAGCCGGCCCGGCCGGCGACCCGGCACGAGGCGGGGTTGTTGACGCGGTGCCCGAGCTCGAGCCGGAACAGCCCCGCGTCGAACGCCCACGCTGACGCCGCGGCGAGGGCCGAGGCGGCGAGCCCGCGCCCCCGGGCGGACGGCGCCACCCAGTAGGAGGCCCAGGCGGTCCCGTGCCGGCTCTCGATGGCCGAGAGGGTGACGCTGCCGACGGCCAGCCCGTCGTCGTCGATCGCCCACGAGCGCGTTCGCGGCAGCGCGCTCGGTCGTTGCGGGGCACGGTCGGTGCCGTCCTGCGGCGGTGCCGCGTCCGGGTCGGCGAGCGTGCTCGCCAGATAGGCGGCTGCGTCGTCCGTCGTCGAGAGGTCGGCACCGCCGACCTGGACGGCGAGCGCGGGGTCGGCCCGGAAGGCCGAGCTCAGCGCCCCCGCGTCCGAGCGACGCCACGCGCGCAGGACGGCCGTCATGCCGTGAGCCGCGATCTCACAGCGCCGCGGTCAGCTCCGCGACGCGGTCGGTGCGCTCCCACGTCAGCTCGGGCAGCTCGCGGCCGAAGTGGCCGTAGTTCGAGGTCAGGCGGTAGATCGGCCGGAGCAGGTCGAGGGAGTCGATGATCGCGGCCGGTCGCAGGTCGAACACGCGCGAGATCGCGCGGGCGATCGCCTCCGGCGTCACGCCGGGCGCCTCGGTGCCGAACGTCTCGACGTACACGCCGACGGGGTGCGCGCGCCCGATGGCGTACGCCACCTGCGCCTCGCAGCGGCGGGCGAGACCGGCCGCGACGACGTTCTTGGCCACCCAGCGCATGGCGTAGGCGGCCGAGCGGTCGACCTTCGACGGGTCCTTGCCGGAGAACGCGCCGCCGCCGTGGCGGGCCATGCCGCCGTAGGTGTCGACGATGATCTTCCGGCCGGTCAGCCCGGCGTCGCCCATCGGGCCGCCGATCGTGAACGCCCCGGTCGGGTTGACGAGCACCCGCAGCCCGTCGAGGTCGAGCCCCGCAGGCGCGTGCTCGGCCAGGACCGGCTCCAGCACCTCGGAGCGCAGCGCGGCGGCCAGCTCGTCCTCCGCCAACTCGGGCGCGTGCTGCGCCGACATGACGACGGTCTCGAGCGCGACGGGCCGGTCCCCCTCGTACCCGATCGTCACCTGCGTCTTGCCGTCCGGCCGCAGGTGCGGGACCGCCCCGGACCTGCGCACCGCGGCCAGCCGCTCGGCGAGCCGGTGCGCGAGGTGGATCGGGAGCGGCATGAGGGTGGGCGTCTCGTCGCTCGCGTACCCGAACATGAGCCCCTGGTCGCCGGCGCCCTGGAGGTCGTAGGGGTCGATGGCGACACCCTCGCGCAGCTCGTGGGACTTCACGAGGCCCTGCTCGATCTCGTGCGACTGCTGGCCGATGGAGAGCGAGACGCCGCAGGAGGCGCCGTCGAACCCGACCTCGGACGACGTGTACCCGACCCCCGTGATGACGCCACGGACCAGGGCCGGCATCTCGACGTAGCCGGTCGTGTTGATCTCGCCGGCGACGTGGACGAGCCCCGTCGTCACGAGCGTCTCGACGGCGACGTGCGCGCTGGCGTCCTCGGTCAGGAGCGCGTCGAGGATCGAGTCGGAGACGAGGTCGCTGAGCTTGTCGGGGTGACCCTCGGTGACGGACTCGGACGTGAAGGAACGAAGCTGACTCACGGGGAGCCAGCCTAGTCGCGCCCACCGAGTGGAAGGTCGTGTGTCCCGCGCCTCTTGCGGGTCAGGACGAGTCCGATCGCTCACGCACCGGAGACGGCGAGTCCACCGACGAGCCACCGTGCGTCGAACCCTTGAGGCGGGCTGTCCGTCAGGCAGTCGGCGCCCCCGACGTGCGGCTCCGCGGGGTCGTACGCCTCGGCCTCGGCCAGGTAGTCGGACAGCTTCTGGCGATACTCCTCGAGCGGGTAGAAGTCCTTGCCGTTCGTCGTGATGCTTAGTCGCGCCCTCCGACACCCAGGCGCGCGGCGACGAGATCGACCAGTCCGTGGGCGACGTCGTCCTTCGAGCCGGCGACCTCGCCCACGACCTCGCCGGCCGCGTCGAGCACGGTGACGGCGTTCGGCACGTCGCCGAAGCCGGCGCGCTCCCCCACGGCGTTGACGGCTAGCAGGTCGGCGCCCTTGCGCCGCGCCTTCGCGCGGCCGTGGTCGAGCACCGTCGCACCACCGCCGTCGGCGGTGTCGCCGGCCGCGTCGCCCGTCTCGGCCGCGAAGCCCACGACGACGGACGGTCGCGTCGACCCGCTCTCGGCGTCACCGGACTCCCGCCGCAGCGCGCGGTCGCGGACGAGGCCGGCGAGGATGTCGGGGTTCTCGACCAGCTCGAGCGTGAGCCCGGGCGAGTCGGCGGACTTCTTGATCTTGGCGGAGCTGACCTCGGCCACCCGGTAGTCGGCCACCGCCGCCGACATGACGACGACGTCGGCCGTCGGTGCGAGGGCGCGCACGGCACGTTCCAGCTCGAGTGCCGTGGAGACCCGCTCGACGGTGACGCCGGGCAGGTCGAGCGGCACCTCGACGTGGGCGGCGACGAGCGTGACGTCGGCTCCGCGGGCGGCGAGCGCGGCCGCGACGGCGCGGCCCTGGCGGCCCGAGGAGCGGTTGCCGAGGAAGCGCACGGGGTCGAGCGGCTCGCGGGTCCCGCCGGCGGTGACGACAGCCCGGACACCGACGAGGTCCCGCGGCGCCACGAGCGCCAGCGCTGCGGCGGCGATGTCGGCGGCCTCGGGCAGTCGGCCCTGGCCGGAGTCGGCCCCGGCGAGCCGTCCGGAGGCGGGGTCGAGGACGAACGCGCCGCGCGAGCGCAGCGTCGCCACGTTGGCCTGCGTCGCCGGGTGCCGCCACATCTCCGTGTGCATCGCCGGCGAGAACAGCACGGGGCAGGTGACGGTGAGCAGCGTCGCCGTCAGGAGGTCGTCGGCCTGGCCGGTCGCGGCGCGGGCGAGCAGGTTCGCCGTGGCGGGGGCGACGATCGCGAGGTCGACGCTGCGTCCGAGGTGGACGTGCTCCGTCTCCGCCGCACCGGTGAACACGTCGGTGTGGATCGGGTGCCCGGCCAGCGACTCCCAGGTGGCGCGGCCGACGAACTCGAGCGCGGCGGGCGTGGGCACGACGTGGACGTCGTGCCCCGCCTCGGAAAGCAGACGGAGGAGGCCCACCGCCTTGTAGGCGGCGATGCCTCCTCCGACTCCGAGCAGGATGCGCAGGACTACTCCTCGGTGGGCGTGTAGTCGAGCAGCCCCTTGTTGATCTCGCGCATCGCGATCGACAGCGGCTTCTCCTGGTTGCGCGTCTCGACGAGCGGCCCGACGTACTCGAGCAGGCCCTCGTGGAGCTGGGCGTAGTAGGCGTTGATCTGACGAGCGCGCTTGGCGGCGTAGAGCACGAGCGCGTACTTGGAGTCCGCGACCTCGAGCAGCTCGTCGATGGGCGGGTCGGTGATGCCCTCGGGGGCGGCGACGGTTCCGGCCATGGTGGTCCTCACAGTCCAGTGGTGGCGCCGGTGGTGGCGCCGAGTGGGTCGATGGGCTGCCTCGGCGACGTGGGGCCGGGTGTCACCCGGGTGCTCCCGCGTCGCGGCAACGACCTCTCATCCTAGCGCGGGTTCACCCCAGCATGAGGGAGGCGAGCTCGTCCGTCGCGCGCTCCACGTCGTCGTTGACGACCACGACGTCGAACTCCCCCTCGGCCGCGAGCTCGACCCGCGCGGTGGCCAGGCGCCGCTCCTGCTCCTCGGCCGTCTCGGTCCCCCGGCCGATGAGCCGGTGGACGAGCTCGTCCCATGAGGGCGGCGCGAGGAAGACGAACCGCGCGTGCGGCATCGTCTCCTTGACCTGCCGAGCGCCCTGGAGATCGATCTCGAGCAGGACGGGGACGCCCTGGGCGAGGTGCTCCTGCACCGCGCGGCGGGGGGTGCCGTAGCGGTGCCGACCGTGGACGACCGCCCACTCGAGCATGTCGCCCGACGCGACGAGGTCGTCGAACTGGTCCTCGGAGACGAAGAAGTAGTGGACGCCGTCGACCTCGCCCGGGCGGGCCGGGCGGGTCGTGGCGGAGACGGACAGCCACACCTGCGGGTAGCGCCGGCGGATGCCGGCCGAGACGGTCCCCTTGCCGACGGCCGTCGGCCCGGCGAGGACGGTGAGACGCGCGGCCCCGGCGGGCTCGGCGGTCCGGGGAGGCTCAGGGGTCGAGGTCACCCGGCCACTCACCCGAAGCGCGTGACGAGCGCGTCACGCTGGTGCGGTCCGAGGCCGCGCACGCGGCGCGTCTCGGCGATGCCGATCTCGGCCATGATCTGGCGGGCGCGCACGGGACCGACGCCGGGCAGCGACTCGAGCAGGGCGCTGACGCGGAGCTTGCCGATCGCCTCGTCGGACTCGGCCGCCTCGAGCACGCTGGACAGCGACGCGCCCGAGTACTTGAGACGGTTCTTCACCTCGGCGCGCGTGACCCGTGCCTGGGCTGCCTTCTCCAGCGCTGCGGCGCGCTGCTCAGCTGTCAGGTGGGGAAGTACCACGATGTCTCCTTCGTGCGTGGGGGCGTCGCTGGACGGGCCGGGTTCGCCCTGGTCGGTGAGCGTGCCGCTCCTGGCAACCTAGTCGAGTCGGTGGCGGTGCGGCAACGCGATCGGTCCCGGGATCACCCCGGTATGACGCGCCGATCGGGCCGAGTCGCCCGACCGGGCGGGTGGCTCAGGACGGGGCGCCGAGCCGCTCGCGGGGCAGGCCGGCGACGGCGGGGCCGACACCCGCCGCGTCGAGGAAGCCGTGCAGCCCGCCGTACGTCGAGTCCAGGGCGCTGCGCATGGCCTGGAGCGAGACGAGGTGGACGCCGAGCAGCGGCTTGATGACCTCCAGCGCCTCCTGCGGCACCGCCGCCGGCACGATCGTCACCTGGTCGGCGAGGGCGTGGTTGGAGTAGAGGAAGTCGGCGTCGATCGCCTCGACGTCGGCGCCCGCGAGGTGCGCGGACAGCGCGCACAGGACACCGGTGCGGTCCTTTCCGGCGGAGCAGTGGACGAGGGTCGCCCCGTCGGCACGCGCGATCACCTCGAGCGCACGGCCGAGCTGCGCCACCCACGCCGGGGCGGTGACCATCTCGACGTAGACGGACGTGAGCAGGTTCTCCGCGAAGCCCGGCTCCTGGAGCCGCGCGAACAGCTGCGCCATGACGTCGGGATCGATCTCGCCGCTCTCGGGCACGGCGGAGCCGGGGCTGATCGGCAGCCGGTGGACCGCGACCGGCCGCGTCGTCCCCGGACCGTCGACGGCGTCGGGGCCGTTGGCGGCGACCTCGTGCGGGGAACGCAGGTCGACGACGTCGCTGATGCCGAGCCGGGCCAGCTCCGCCCGGCCGTCGTCCGTGAGGTTCATCAGGGCGGCCGAGCGGACGAGCACCCCCCTCGTGAGACCGGTGAGGCTGCCGGCGTCCCGCGCGTTCCACGTCCCCGGGATCGTGAGGGCGATGTCGGTGGTGGAGGCGTCGGCGCTCGTCATGCGTCCATCCTGGCAGCGATCGGCGCGCGCGTCGGCGACCGACCGGCGGGTGACGCACGACGTGAGCACCGCGCTCGCCGTCCGTGAGTGCCGGCGGGTCCCCGGCTGAGCAGCCCGACGCTCACGATCCGGGTGCGTCGTGAGCGCTACTGCAGCAGCCCGTAGCTCTCGGCGAGCAGGACGGCCTGCGCGCGAGAGCTGACCTCGAGGCGCTGGTAGAGCTTGCGCAGGTGGGACTTGATCGTGTTCTGCGAGATGTGCAGCTCCGCGGCGATCGAGCTCGTGCTCCGGCCGAGGGCGAGCAGCCCCAGCACGCGCTCCTGCTGCTGCGTGAGCGTCGGCAGCCCGCGCTGGATGAGTGGCGGGCTGGCGAGCAGTCGCGTCACCACCTCCCGCGGCAGTGCGGTCGGGAGCCGGTCGAGGTCCAGCCCCTCCAGCCACTCGCGGTACTCACGGGTCTCCGCGCACGCCAGCGCGAGGTACTCGTCGTGCAGGTGCGCCTGCTGGGTCGCCCGCAGGAACAGCTCGGCGGCCGCCGCCCGCGCACCCTGCTGCGCGAAGGCGCTCCCCCGCAGGAGCAGCACGGCCGAGACGTACCGGCGCAGGTGGGTGCCCTGGATCTGGTGCTCCCCCAGCACGCCGTCGTTCGACGTCATCGCGATGGTCCTCCGGTTCTTGCCCGCCGCCAGCTCCAGGCGCAGCGAGATGAGCCCGTGGATGACGTCGTCGGCGCCGTCGGAGCGGCTGTCGCCCCGCGCGGCGAGCCGCGACAGCTCGCGGTGCGCGGCCGTGAACTCCCCCTGCGCGGCGAGGTGGGCCGCGTAGGACAGGTGGCTGAGCCGGTCGAACCGTGGGTTGGACTGGGCCCACTGGCCGTCGCGCTGGATCTCGGTGAACGACAGGAGGGCCGAGCTGCTGTCCTTGCTCACGTAGCTGGTCAGCATGACGACGTAGTGGAAGAACGGCCAGTACGCCGTTCCCTGGCTCGTGCGGTGGGCCGCGGCGACGAGCTCGGCGCGACCGGCGGCGTCGGTCGAGATCCGGGAGCCGAGCAGGAACAGCCGGGCGATGCGGGCCGGCGCCAGCATCGGCCCAGCGGCGAGCCCGTCGGCCCGGGCCTGCGCGAGGGCGAGGATGTCCTCGACGCCCTGGCGCTCGCCGAACAGCAGGAGGATGAGGGCGAGGAAGCCGAGCGCCTCGGCGGACAGGTCGGGACTCGCCTCCCGGGCCGTGTCGGCCTCGAGGGCGCTGCGCAGGTTCGCGAACCCGGTCGCGAGGTCGATGACCAGGACCTCGGTGAGCGCCGCGACGATCCGGGCGTCGGCGAGGAGTCGCACCGGCGTCTCCGGGTCGTCGTGCAGCTCGTGCTCCAGGAGCGCCTCCGCCGCGTTGCGATGACGCAGCGCCGAGCGGAAGTCGCCGGCCGCGAGCGAGACCCGCTGACCGGCCAGCTCGACCTCGAGCAGCTCCCGCGGGGTGAGGCTCGCGTCGTCGGGCGATCCGAGAGCGACGTAGGCGGCGCGGAACTGCTCGTCGATGCTCATCGGTTGGATCGGCAGCCGGCGCAGCCGGTCGACGGCCGCCCGGACCTCCGCGAGGACGACCCGCGGGTCGCGGTCGCCCACGGTGGAGCGCCGCGGCTCGGCACCGCGCGAGCGCAGCAGCGACAGCGGCAGCGCGAGGCGCGGGGAGAAGGCGTCGTGGGAGGCGATCCGGTGGACGGCGCGGTCGAGCCGCAGCACACGGTCCAGCGTGAGCGTCAGCTCGTCGACGATGCCCGGGACGAGCGCCTCGACGAGCTCGTGCCGCAGCGGGTCCTCCGACGGCGACTGGTCCGGCGGGAGGGAGAGCAGCGTCTCGACGAGACGGTGCCGGACCCCCGCCTGGACCTCCTGGAGCTGACGGTTGAGCGCGATGGTGCCCGCGGCGCGCAGTGCGCGCGGCGTCGGGTGGTCGCGGACGATCGGGAGCAGCCGGTCGAGGTCGGCCGGGGTGTCGACGAGGGCGGCGTACCCGGGCGCGACCGAGGCGAGGTGTCCGCGCAGCTCCTCCCGCACGTGCTCGGCGCGCGCCGTCAGCCGTTCCCGCGCCGCGAGGAAGGGGGCGAGCAGGACGACGTCGGCCGCGCTCAGCACCGCCCGGGGGCTGGCGCCGGACCAGGCGCGCGCGACGGCCTCGGCGCTCAGGAAGGCGGGGTCGAGCCGGTCCGGCGGGACGAGGCCGATCCGGACCGTCGGGGCCGTGGCGGCGAGCGCCGGGCCGACGGCCGCGTCGGTGAGGAGCGAGTAGTCGGCGACGACGAGAAGCGGCACGCTCCCCAGCACGGCGGAGAGCGACCCCGGCGCGACCCCGCGCCCGCGCAGCGGTGCGCCGTTCTCCCCCGCGAGCGTCAGCTCGCTGCGACCGCCGGAGCGGCCGAGCGCGACGAAGCCGTTCCCCGCCTGAATCCCTGTCCAGGCTCTCAGCACTGATGTCCCCCCAATGACTCGGTCAGGTGACCGCGGTCCGATCAGCCCGGTGGCAGCCAGGCCTCGTACCTCCCCCGAGGGTGATTAAAGCGTGAACGAGATGCCAACGGCAGGTGAGTGTGACCCCAGGCAAGGAGTCACCCCCAAATCACCCCCTATGGCACCCGTTCTCCACCCCTTGAAGCAGAGCCTCCCACCCCAAGAGCACCCTCGCGCGGCGAGCGCCGGGAGTCGGGGGTTCACCAGAGTGGGGGCAGCCCCCTTCAGGGTGGCGAGCGCGGTGCACGGTCGAGGGGGCGCATCCGCAGGCTCGTCCCTGTCGAAAGGACCTCTGTTGAGAATGCGGACACTGCGCAGAGCCGTGCCCGTCCTGGGGGTGGCGGCGCTGCTGGGCGCCATGCTGTCCCCGGCGGGAGTCGCGTACGCGGCCCCGGGCGACTTCGCCTGGGGAACCGTGACCGTCGACGCGAACAAGAACGGCGTGCTCGACGCGAGCGGCCCGGCCGGGGAGGTCGACCGGGGCCTCCAGGGCGCGACGGTCGAGATCCTCGACGCCACGGGCGAGCCCGTGGCCGACACGACCACCGCGGCCGACGGGACGTGGTCCGTCGCGGCGGAGCCCGCCGGCACCGGTCCCTTCACCGTCCGGGTGACGACGGTGGACGCCAACGGGAACGTCTACAAGCAGACGAGCCCCGCGCCCGTCGCCGTCCCCGCCGACGGCCGGATCGACACGCTCGTCTACCCGGTGTGGAAGCTCGACGCGAAGCTTGCCGACGACCCGAACGGTGTCGGCGGCCGGTCCATCATCACGGGCGCCGGGCCGTGGGACGCGAACGACACCGAGCCGGGCTTCGACAGCGGCTCGACGAACACCGTCGTCCGCTCGGCCGACATCGTGGCGTTCAACTGGACGCTCACCGTCGAGAACGAGGACGGCTCCCTCGGCCACTCGTTCGAGGACGCGATCTTCGAGCAGACCATCGTGCTGAACGACGGCGCGCTGGCCAACTTCGCGTCGATCCCCGCGGTGTGCCGGAGCGGCAGCCAGATCGTCGCGCACCCCTCCGGCACGGTGATCGCCGCCAAGGCCGACCCGCCCGCGGGCACGACGAGCATCACGCTGTCCTGCGTCCTCGGTGAGATGGGCAACGCTCCCGCGCCGACCGCCTACATCCTCGGCACCCAGGTGCAGCCGTCGGCGAAGTCGCCCAACGGCTCGAGCTTCGAGACCGAGTCGCGCTTCTACGCCGTCGACGCGAACGGCGCCGCGACCGCGCAGCCGACCGACGGTCCCGAGGTCCCGCCGATCGACATCACCTCCGCCCCGCGCTACGACGTCGAGAAGATCAACGGCGACGCCTCGGGCAACTACGCGGGCACCCGCAACGGCGAGCCCGGCACGTACAGCTACTACACGGTCCAGATCTCGACCGACCGCAAGGTCGGCGTCGAGGCGTTCCAGCAGCCCATCACCATGGAGGAGAGCTTCTGGGCGCTGATCCCGCCGCCCGAGGGCACCAACCTCCAGATGGACGACCTGCGCTGGTACCTCACGGACTGCCGCCCCACCCCGGCCCCGAACTCGGGCCAGACCACGACCGGGCTCGTCTACGGCAAGGTCGGAACCGGCGCATCGGTGGCGACCACCGCGAACGCCGTCCGCGACTCGGGCACCTGCACCATCGGTGGCCGCACCGGCGGCGATGACACCGGCAGCTACCAGCTCTCGATGAGCGGGATCGACACCTCGGGGTCGACCTACCCGACCCAGACGGTCGCCGGGGCCTCGCTCGCGGCCGGTCCGTACTACGTCGCCTCGTACCGGATCCAGATCTTCGTCCCGTACAGCGAGCTCGACCGCACCGACGGCGTCATGGACGGGAACGGGAGCCTCTCGCTCTACAACCGGGTCGGCGACTTCGACCCCACCGGGATCTCCGGGGCGAGCAACTTCGGCTCCGGCGTCGAGCCCGGTTACTGCGACCCCGGCCCCAACACCGACCAGGCGGCGAACTGCGACGCCATGGAGGACGACCGGCGCAGCAACAACGTCGTCGGCCCGCACACCAAGCGGATCAGCCCCGGAAGCTGGTCGAAGTACTTCTTCGACCTGACGACGGGCTGGCGCGGTGGCTACACCGTCATCCCCGCGTCGACCACGAGCCATGACGGCGCGGGCCAGGTCCAGCCCGGTCAGACGTTCACGAGCTTCCAGAGCCTCAACAACACCGGGACGCAGCCGATGTCCGAGGTCGGGATGTGCGACGTGTTCGACGCCACGATGCTCAAGCTCGTCCCGCTCAACCAGGATGCGACGGCGGCGGGCCAGTCGGCGCACGCGTTCCCGGACGGCATGTACTCCGCGATCATCAACCGGACCACCTCCAGCGTCGTCGACCCCACCGCGACGCTGCAGGCGGACCAGGCCAACTGGGTGACCGAGTACGGCACGGTCGACACCTCCGGCGACGACCCCGACCTCGGGACGTTCGACACCGCCAACGACCGCTGGACCGGCGACTGGACGAGGCAGAAGGCCGCGACCAACCGGCAGTGCGGTGACGCCGCCATGACGTGGTACGCCTCCCCGGAGGACGTTCCCGGTGGCGTCGACGCCGTGAACGCGGTCCGCGTGCGCGCCGTGGCCGGACGCGAGATCACGTCCGGCTACGGGGTCTACTGGCTCCTCGCCATGGAGCAGCGCGACACCTACAACGGCGGTCCGCACGCCGGCAAGGCGATCAGGTCGGGGACGGTCGCGGCGAACTTCGGCTCGGTCCGGACCTCGAACTGGCTCTCGACCTGGCGCAACGCGGACTACATCCCGGGCGCCGGCACCACCGACGGCGGGACGCACATCGGCGAGAGCTCGATCAGCTCGGGCGACCGCTGGACCGTCACGCGGGCCGTGATGCGGCTGCAGAAGCGCACGGTCGCCGGAGAGGTCGGGGGCGAGCCCGCCTCGGGTGTGTCCGACTACGGTGTCACCGGCGCCGCGCTGGCCGGCAAGCCGGTCATCTGGGAGATCACGCCGACGCTGACGGCGAGCTCCGACAGCCCAGCACCCGTCCAGAACGTCGTCGTCACGGACACGCTGCCCGCCTACGTCGTCTACGACGAGGCGGGGACGCAGGCGCTCGCGACGGCCGGCGGCTTCCCGGTCCCCTCCTCCGCCACGGTGAACGGCGACGGCACGACGACGCTCGTCTGGAACCTGGGGGCGCGCACGCCGAACCAGGACCTGCCCGTGCTCAGGATCGCCACGCACACGGACGCCATGGCGCCGCCGAACACGACGGCGATCAACTGGGCGGAGATCACCGCCGACGGCGTCGTGTCCGTCCGGGCGCACCGGGACGACCACGTCATCCGTATCGAGCAGTCGGGTCAGGTCCAGCTCAAGAAGTCGGTGGACCGGACCCTCGACCTGCAGGACGACGACCAGCTCTACACGCTCGAGGTGAAGAACTTCAGCGAGACGCTGGCGATCCAGCCCCCGACGGTCTACGACGTGCTGCCGTACAACGGTGACGCGACGAACACCGCCAACGTCCAGCGCAACCCCGAGTCGACGTACGCGGGCACCAACCTCCTCCGGGAGGCCCCGACGGCGTTCGACTTCGACGGCACGACGGAGCGTGCGGGCACGTTCTACTACACGACGGTTCCGGGCGCCGACGTGCCGCAGCGCCAGCAGGACGACACCGACCCGTCGATCTGGTCGACCACGTTCACGCCGGACGCGACGGGCTTCAAGTTCGTCTCGGACAGCGCCCTGGCGACGACCGCCGACGCCTCCCGGTCCGGCATCAGGATCACCTTCCGGACCGACCAGGCCGACAACGACCCGGGCGACATCTACACCAACCGGTTCACCGCGACCAGCCCGACCCTCAACCAGGGGAACCAGCTGCTCACCTCGAACACGGTCTCGGTGCGCGTCGTCGGCTTCTCGGTCGGCGACCTCGTCTGGATCGACGTCAACGCCAACGGCAGGTACGACGTCGGCGTCGACCGTCCGGCGCCCGAGGGCGTCGAGGTCCGCGTGCTGTGCAACTGCGGCGACGAGGACGGGCCGACGATCCTTGCGACCACCCACACGGACGCCGATGGCCGGTGGGTCGTGAACGACCTCGCGGCCGGCAACTACAACATCGCGATCCCGAGCGCCGAGTTCCGACCCGGCGGGCTGCTGGAGGGCTACCTCCCGGCTCCCGGCGCAGTCGAGGCGGGGAACGAGGCGAACGGTCTGCCGGACGTCAACGAGGACGTGGACCACCACGCCGCGGCGTACCCGGCCGACGCGCCCGACGCCTACCGGGACGGCGTCTACGTCCTCGGCGGCGTCACGCTGTCGGCCGACACCGACGCAGACCCGATCCAGGGCCTCGAGCCGCTGAACGACAACGTCGCCGGCCTGGTCCTCCCGCTGCTCACCACGGACGACTTCACCAACCTCACGCTCGACATGGCCCTCGTGCCGCCGGGCGAGTTCACGGTGGCGAAGGCGCTCGCCGGTAACGGGGCCGATGACTACGGCACGGGCCCGTTCTCGATCGTCGTGACCTGCACGAGGAACGGCGCCGACGTCGCGGGCTACCCGAGGACGGTGACGTTCACCGGCGCCGGCTCGGAGACGCTCAGGGCTCCCCACGGCTCCGTCTGCACCGCGGTCGAGTCCGTCGACGGCGGCGCGACGTCCCACGTGGTCGCACCGGAGAACGGTCTCGTCATCACGGGCGAGAGCGCCGAGCAGAACGGGTCGCTCACCGCGACCAACACGTTCGACCTCGGCTCGCTCCGGGTGCGCAAGACGACCTCCGGCGTCGGCGCGGCCCTCGCGGAGAGCCGCACCTTCGACTTCTCGGTCGCCTGCTCGTTCAACGGGACGGCCAACGCCTTCACCGGTACCACGTCGGTCACCGTGAACGGGGCGGGCGAGGCCGTGTCGGAGCCCGTCACGGGCATCCCGGTCGGCGCGTCCTGCGTCGTCACGGAGACGAGCAGCGGTGGCGCCGACACGACGCCCGCGCCGTCGTCGCCGGTGATCATCGACGGCGACGCCGGGACCGTCCAGGAGGTGGCGTTCGAGAACGTCTTCTCGGCGGGCACGGTGTCCGTCGTGAAGCGGATCGACGGTGCGCTCGCCGACGACGCTTTCCTTGCCGGTCTCTCCTACCGGGTCCAGCTCACCTGCGCCACGAGTGCCGACGCGGAGCCGCTGTACCAGGAGACGCTCACGCTGACGCCGGGCACCCCGGTCAGGGCCGTGCGCGGCGGCGTGGACGTCCTCCTCCCCCTCGGCACGCACTGCTGGGCGACGGAGACGGGGACGCAGGGCGCGTCGGCGGTCACGATCACGCAGAGCACGTTCGCGACCGGCGCCGTCGTCGCGGCGGGCAACGCCGCGACGCCGCAGGCGCTGGCGATCGAGGTGAGCAACGAGTTCGAGCCCGCCGAGATCAGGGTCTCCAAGGCCGTCGTCGGTCCGCCGTC
>ERZ778022.290-NODE-290-length-141948-cov-33.232612_pt1 | contig 141948 bp, 159 predicted proteins | sample MGYA00375752_ERZ778022 | MGnify/ENA primary metagenome ERZ778022 (study PRJEB29350, sample SAMN05389826) | bioreactor metagenome | isolation source: Thiocyanate bioreactor | place: South Africa: University of Cape Town | collected 2014-04-04 ...
TGCCGATGTTCTTCGGCGGCTATCCGATCACCCCGGCCAGCGCGATCCTGCACCATCTCTCGCGCCTCAAGGAATATGGCGTCACCACCTTCCAGGCGGAGGACGAGATCGCGGCCATCGCAAGCGCGATCGGCGCCAGCTATGCTGGTTCGCTCGGCGTCACCTCCTCGTCCGGCCCCGGCATCGCGCTCAAGGGCGAGGCGATGGGGCTGGCGATCATGACCGAGCTGCCGCTGGTCATCGTCAACTCGCAACGCGGCGGCCCGTCGACCGGCCTGCCGACCAAGACGGAGCAGTCCGATCTCTATCAGGCCGTCTATGGCCGCAACGGTGATGCGCCGATGCCGGTGATTGCCGCGCGCTCGCCAACCGATGCGTTCGACTGCGCGATCGAGGCGTGCCGTATCGCCATTCAGTATATGACGCCGGTGATGCTGCTGACCGACGGCTACATTGCCAACGCCGCCGAACCTTGGCGCGTGCCGGACATGGCGGGCTATGCGAAATTCCCCGCCAGTTTCCAAACGCAGGTGCCGGAGGGTGGCCTCAAGCCCTATGCCCGCAACGAAAAGCTGGCGCGCCCATGGATCAAGCCGGGCACACCGGGTCTGATGCACCGCATCGGCGGTATCGAGAAGGAAGTGGGCACCGGCCATATCAACTACGCGCCGGCCAACCATCAAGCGATGACGGAACTACGCCGCGACAAGATCCTCGGCATCTCGCACGAACTGCATCAGGACGTTGCGCTGGGCGAGACGCATGGCAAGCTGGCCGTGGTGGGCTGGGGGTCGACCTTTGGACCCATTCACCAGGCCGTCCGCCGCGCGCGCCGCAAGGGACTGGACGTGGCGCATATCCATATCCGCCATATCTGGCCGTTACCGGAAAATCTCGGAGACCTTCTCGATAATTACGAGCAGATCCTCATACCGGAGATGAATACCGGCCAGCTCAAGACGGTGCTGCGCGACCAGTATCTCGTCGATGCCAAGTCTCTCAACAAGATCTCGGGCCAGCCCTTCCGCATCGCGGAGATCGAGGCGGCCATCGAAGGGATGCTCGCATGACCGACATTGCCACCCTCGCCAAGCCGCGCGTCGAGACCACGCTCAAGGATTGGGAGACCGATCAGGAGGTGCGCTGGTGCCCCGGCTGCGGTGACTATGCGATCCTCAAGGCGGTACAGCGCACCCTGCCGATGGTCGGCGCGGACCCGGCGACCACCGTGTTCGTCTCCGGCATTGGCTGCTCCTCGCGCTTCCCTTATTATGTCGAGAGTTATGGCTTCCACACCATCCACGGTCGCGCGCCGGCGGTGGCGACTGGCGTGAAGCTCGCCAATCCCGATCTGGACGTGTGGATCATCACCGGCGACGGCGATGGGCTGTCGATCGGCGGCAACCACACCATGCACGTGCTGCGCCGCAATCTCGATTGCCAGATCCTGCTGTTCAACAACGAGATTTACGGGCTGACCAAGGGCCAATATTCGCCGACGAGCCGCGCGGGGACGCGCAGCCCCTCGACGCCGTTCGGCTCGGTCGACTATCCGGCCCGGCCGGCTGCGTTCGCGCTTGGCTCTGGCGCGCACTTCATCGCGCGGGCCTATGATATCTCGAAGCAACTGCCGGACGTGCTGACCGCCGCCTACAACCACAAGGGTGCGGCGTTCGTGGAGATTTTCCAGAACTGCATCGTCTACAACAAGGACGTGTTCGCCGACTTCACCGAGAAGAAGAATGCGGACGAGGGCCAGCTCTGGGTCGAGCACGGCAAGCCGATGCTGTTCGCCAAGGGTACCAAGGGCATCGCGCTCGACCGCGAGGCGCTGGCACTCAAGGTAGTCGATGTCGTCGATGGCGATTGGCGGGCGGCGGACGTGATCGTCCACGATGTCGCCAACCGCTCGGTGGCACATATGCTGGTCGAGATGCCGTTCGGGCCGTTCCCGATGGCGCTCGGTGTCATCTATGACGATCCCGCTACCAGCTTCGAGCAGGCTGTGGTGGAGCAGAACGAGCAAGGCGCTCGCGGCAAGACCCCGGATCTCCAGAAACTGGTCAGCCAGGGCCAGACATGGACCGTGAAGGCGGACGCGGATGCGGCGAAGGGGCCGGCGCTGTAGGGACGTGGGCATGCTCCCGCCATGAATGAGTGGCCGGTTCCGCGTGCTCAAACCCGCCCTCGCCAAACGAGGGGAAAGTAAGGAGCTGCGCCTCCGACTATCGTCACCCCGGACTTGATCCGGGGTTCCCGCTTCCTTCTCCACCGATGATGGAACGCGGCGCAGGTGGTTTTAAGGTCCGCCTTCTACCCCTATTCTGCGCTCAAGCGCTGAATCGGCCCGTGTTCGGAAAGCGGGACCCCGGAGTCCGGGGTGACGGAATCGACTGTGGCTGCTCCACAATCTGGACCGGACCGCCCGGACGCTGCCCGCCGTCCGGCAAAGCTGCGGACTATATTGACCTGCGCCTGAAAGCTGCCCCAAGGCAGGCGTATGGATAATCTCACCCACAGTCTGGCCGGCTGGGCGCTTGGCCAGACCGGCCTCAAGACAAAGACGCGCAAGGGCCTCGCCGCGTTGATCCTCGGCGCGAATATGCCGGATCTCGACGTGTTCTTCGGCTGGGTGAGCTGGGCGCCGCTCTCCACCCACCGCGGGTTCACCCATAGCCTTGTCGGCGGGTCGGTGCTGATGCCGCCCTTGCTCGCCGGCTTGCTCTGGCTGCTCGACCGCTGGCAGCTTTCGCGCGGGCGAACATTCCGTAGCGGGCTGCCGATGCATGCCGGATGGCTGTTGGCGCTTGCCTATCTGGGAGCGTTCACCCATCCACTGCTCGATTTGCAGACAACCTATGCGGTTCAGCTCCTGTCCCCGTTCGAGACCTTGTGGTTCCATACCGAGACGCTGTTCATCATTGATATCTGGATCTGGATGGGACTGGGGTTCGCGATATGGCTTTCCCGAAAGAGGGAGAAAACCGGCGGTCAATGGCGTCGGCCGGCCATTGCCGGCCTTATCGGGCTTTGCGCCTATGTCTCTGCAAACGGGGCGATCTCCCTCTTGTCCCGTTCTGCCCTCATCGCAACGCCGCCCTACCCACAACCGGATATTCTGTTCGCTGGCGAGCAGCCGGCACTATTCTGGAAACGCACGCTGATCTGGCGGCAGGATGGGATGATTGGCCGGGCCAGCTATGATCCGCTGCGCAGCCTGACAGCGGTGTTCAACCCTCAGCCGCCGGTGCCGGACAATATGAGCGACCCATTGGTGCGTCGGGCGATGACCGCCAATCGCGATATTGTCCGCTTCATGCGCTGGTCGACCATGCCGATGGCGCATATCGAGCGCGGGCGCTGCACCGCGACGGTGCTGTTCAGCGATGCCCGCTTCGGGGAGCCCCGGCCGGGCGATCGGTTCCTGCGGCAGGTCACGCTGCCGGTGGCAGGGGAGGGCTGCGGCGCTGCCGGTGGAATGGATCGAGAATAACCGGGCGGCGCGTTAGCACACCGTGGGTCAAGACGACTGTCGCTGGACGCCTGGACGATATCCGTCTGCCTCCGAGCCAAGCGGAGACGGGTTCGGCATGAGGTCCCGTTGAAACCGCCTTGTCGAGCCGGAACCTGCCAACAGCGGCTCCGGCCGTATCGTCCAGGGTGGTGCCCCACGTCTTGCTCGCCCCACTTCCTCCCGAGAGGCCATTGTGCTCGGCGCGGGAAGCTCCCATTATGCAGACATGACCGTCCACAGTCCGCCAGCGGGGCGCCAGCGTGCCTTCTTGCGCAAGTCCGGTGCGCGCATGCGGCGCGGGCTGTGGCGACTGGTGCCCGAGCGCATCTTCCGACCGCTGATCGACCGGATCGACGAGCGGCTGTTAACCGGATCGCTGGAACTGCATCTGCCGGACGGCTCGATCCGGCTGCTCGGCGCCAACGAACCGGGCTTTTCCGCCATCGTCCATCTGGAGAGCTGGCGCGCTCTCGCCCGGCTCGCCCTCAGCGGCTCGACCGGCTGGTATCGCGCTTGGGCTGCGGGCGACTGGTCCAGCCCCGATCCGGTCGCGTTGTTTGCGCTGTTCGCCGCCAATGCCCGCTCGCTGGGGAACAGCGCCCGCTCGTCCGGTCTGCCGCGCCTCATCGGCAAGCTTAAGCTGCACGGGAGGCGCAACAGCCGACGCGGGGCGCGGCGCAACATCGCCGAGCATTACGACCTCGGCAATGATTTCTACACGACCTGGCTGGACCCGAGCCTGACTTATTCCAGCGCCCGCCCGGCTTACCCCAACGAGTCGCTCGAACAGGCACAGATACGCAAGATCGACGCTCTGCTGGATCGGCTCGACCTGAAGCCGGGCGACCGGCTGCTGGAGATCGGCTGCGGCTGGGGAAGCCTTGCGCAGCAGGCGCTGGAGCGTGAGCGCATCGGCTATCTCGGTCTCACCCTTTCGCATGAGCAGCGCGACCATGTGCTCGCCCGGCCCGCGATCCACGCGGCGGGAGGTGGAGCAAGCGTGCTGCTCCAGGACTATCGCGACGTGCAAGGCACGTTCGACGCCATCGCCAGTGTCGAGATGGTCGAGGCGGTCGGCCAGCATTATTGGCCCGCTTATCTGGAGAGCGTCGCGCGGCTGCTGCGGCCGGGCGGCAAGGCGGCGATCCAGTTCATCAGCATCGACGATGAGATTTTCCCGGCTTACGCGGCGCGGGCCGACTTCATCCAGCGCTATATCTTTCCCGGTGGCTTCCTGCTCTCCGAGCGGCGCTTCCGCGAGATTGCCGAGCGCGCCGGGCTGGAATGGCGCGACCAGCAGCGCTTCGGTCTCGATTATGCCTGGACGCTGCGCAAATGGCGCGAGCAGTTCGATGCGGCGGTGGAGAATGGGCATCTGCCAGCACGATTCGACCAGCATTTCGTCGATCTGTGGCGCTATTATCTCATGTATTGCGAGGGCGGCTTCGCGGGGCGCGGCATTGACGTCTCGCAGGTGACTCTCGTGAAATCGGCGTGAAACCGGGCGTCAGGTCGGCGGTATAGCCGCGTCGATCTCCCGCTTTATCCGCTCGATCTGCTCCGTCATGGCCGGCAGGCGCGGCGCTTCCTCATCGAGAATGGCAAGGAATGCCTCCCGCTTCCAGGCCCTTGGGCGGGTGGGATCGGACAAGGCATCGCGCGGCATGGTGGAGAGCAATATGTCGATCAGCCGATCAGCACCATGCAGGCGGCCCCAGAGATAGTCGTTCTCCCGATAGGCGCGGCTGAAGAAGGCGCCGAAGCTGTTGAACTCGATCCCGCGCAACGTCGCCGCCGCGCCGCCCGAGCGGATAGCCACGGCATCGTCGGGCGAGATGCGATCGACCTTGATCGGGTCATATTCGTCCAACCCTTCGCCCTGAAGCAGCGTCAGCGTCGCGACATCGTAGAAGGGAAAGCCCAGATAGGTCTTGAGCAAGGCGCGGCGTTCGTCCGGCTCGATGAGCATGACGGCGGCGGCAAAACGCGCGTCGACCATATCGTCGAGTGTCCGCAGGTCGCGCAGCCGCGTGATGGTTTCGAGCATGCCGGTCAAGTCGTTGAGTGCCCGGCGGGCCTGCTCGCGGGCCGTGGCATTGAACCAGCCGGCCTGCTGCCGCTCCGAATAGAGCGTGATCGCCTCATAGAGCATTTCCAGCATGGTCTCGCGGCCGGCGCGGCGGGGTTCGTCATCCTCGTCCGCGCGCGCGGCGGCGGAGAGGCGCCGGGTGAGGAAGCGCAGGCGGCGGACACGGAAGGCGATGTCGTGGCTACGGTAGAAGGCGATCAGTTCCTCGCTGGCGCCATCGGCGGTGCCGTGGCCGACGCGATCTACGCCATTGGCGTGCAGGTGGGTGCGTAGAGCCCGCAGCAGTTTCTCCTTGGCCATGGGTGAAGTCTCGCCGGCGAGCGCGGCGATTAGCGTCGCTAAGTCTTCGACGATGCCGGAATATTTGAGATAGCCATAAGCCGGATAGGCATAGCCGGCGGCCTGCGCGGCTTTCTGCTGCATCCGACCCCGCCAGTGGGCAAGACGGCGCGCGGTGGGGCGGATCAGGAAGGGCGTGCGGCCGAGCGTGCGGTCGACCGTCCGCTCGATGTCCGGCCGCAGCGCTTCGAAGATATGCTGCATGCGGCGGATGCGCGTCGAGCGCTCGGTAATCAACTCCAGATTGTCACGGATCGGCTGCTCGCGCGGAATCTCGCTGACCGCGCCGAAGATGGTGCGGAAGAAGCCAGGGACCAGCCCCTCGCCGGTGATCCGGTGGCGCAGTGGCGAGGTGAGGCGGAAGCCTCCTACGCTGGGAGACGGCTCGATATAGACAAAGCGGCGGTCGACCGGGCGGCGCGCGGGCCGGTCGCGCAGCGCGTCGATTGCCTGAGCGAAGGGCGCATTGGCCAGCACCGATCCGTCGATGAGCACCGCGTCCTCCGCGTTGCCGGCCTCGCTATGCTGGGGCAGCACTCTGCGCAGGAAGGTATCACGCCCCGCCCACGGCCGCTTGCGCTCGGCAAGCACCGCGTCCAGCTCGCGCACGGTGAAGGGCGGGAAGGCGCCGGGGAAGCTGGCGGTTGCGCGCGCCGCGAAAACCAGTTCGCTCGGATCGGCAAGCTGACGCGGGCGGATGCCGCGCGCATGGAAGCTGATCGTCAGGCGATGCTCTGTCTCGGTGATCTCGGGCGGGCTGTTGAGGCGCAGCACCTCCTCATGGCCGGTGAAATCGGTGGCGGTCACGTAGAGATCGAGCGGGTGATTGTCCGGCAGCAGCGGCTCGCCCGGTTCGCCCCCGGCCATGGCGTCGAACGCGTCGAGAATCAGCCGGGAGAAGCCCTTGCCGCCGAAGGGTGGGGCGAACCAGCGGGCGCGCACGAAGTTGGAAAGCTTGCGGCGGACCTCCTCGCGCATCTCCGGCGCCACCGTGCGGTCGACCGTATCGCCGCGCCGGCGCAGCAGCAGCCAGAGGAACGGCGCCGCCCAGAATTTGGTGAAGCGCGAGAGCGGGCGCGCGTCCGGGTCGAGCAATATGTCGGCATCGGCGCAGCGCAACCACAGGTCGGTCAGCGGGTCGAGCGACTGGCCGGTCTCGATGGCGTGGGCAAGGAACACGCCGTTGATGCCACCCGCGCTGGCGCCCGCGATGATATCCGGCAGCACACGCAGCTTGAGGTTGGCCTCAGCCCGGCAGGCGGCGAGGATCTTGCCGTAGACCGTATCGTCGGGGCCGGCCGGCTGCTCCCCATCGTGGCGGCAGAAGTCCCGGCTTGCGCGTGCAAGGCGCCATATTTCCTTGGTGACGCCGTGCATATAGACGGCGAGGCTCACGCCACCGTAGCAAACGAGCGCAAGCCTCAGTTCCTTCTCCCGCATCGCCTACAGATAGGCGGGGCGCGGGGCGCTTGTCGACCCGTCAGACGGGCAGAGTGAATTCGGCCCAGATCGGCAGGTGATCGGAGGCGCGGCGGGCGAGCGGCGTCATATGCACGCCGCAGTCCGCCAGCGTCAGCTCGCCGCGCCACATGATGCGGTCGAGCGAGGCGACCGGGCGGCGCGCGTGGAAGCTGCGGCCGCATGGCGCGATCTCGAAATGCCGGCCGAAGTCCGAGAGGCAACCGCGCCCGCTGCTCCATTCGTTGAGGTCGCCCATCAGGATCGTCCCGATCGCCGGATCATGTTCATGGCGATGCTCGACCTGACTGACCAGGGCGGCGGCCTGACGGCGGCGCCACAGGCCGGAAAGGTCGAGGTGCATGCCGACGATGCGCAGCCGCTGGCCCCGCACGTCCAGGCTGGCGGTGATCGCGCCGCGCGGCTCCAGGCAAGGGAGGTGAACGACATCGCCCGCCGCCTCGTCAAGATGATCGCGGCGGACGAGCAGGGCGTTGCCGTGCCAGCCCATGCTCTCCGCGCGGGTGGGGATGGGGACGGCGCGATAGTCCGAATGCGTCTCCAGCAGCCGGTCGGGCAGCACGGCGTGGCGCGGGCCGAAGCGGCGGTCCGCTTCCTGCAAGGCGATGACGTCGGCATCCAGTTCGTTGAGCACGTCGATGATGCGTTCCGGCGCACGGCGCCGATCGGTGCCGATGGCCTTGCGGATATTGTAGGAGGCGACCTTGACCATTGGCTCCCTGATTGCCGTTTCCCTCGCCTGCGCGCAAGAAAATCGCGCTGGCGTTCGTGGTTCGTTCTGATATGGGGAGCGGCATGGCCAAGGTCAAACGCCGTTTTGTCTGCCAGAGTTGTGGATCGGTCGCCTCGCGTTGGCAGGGGCAGTGCGACGATTGCGGCGAATGGAACACTCTGATCGAGGAAGCGCCGCCAACGGCCTTCTCGGTCAAGCATGATCTACAGGATGGCGGCCGGCCGATCGAGTTGGTCGGGCTGGACAGCGACGGCGCGCTGCCCGCGCGGCTCGGCACCGGGCTGGCGGAGTTCGACCGGGCGCTGGGCGGCGGGCTGGTCGCGGGATCGGCCACGCTGATCGGCGGCGATCCGGGGATCGGCAAGTCGACCCTGCTGTTGCAGGCGGCGGCGCGGCTGGCGCGCGCGGGCCGGCAGGTGGTCTATGTAAGCGGCGAGGAGGCGGCCGATCAGGTGCGGTTGCGCGCCCGCCGGCTCGGCCTTGGCGATGCGCCGGTGCAGCTCGCCAGCGCCACCTCGGTGCGGGACATATTGACGACGCTGGGGCAGGCGGCAGGGACGGACCTGCTGGTGATCGACTCGATCCAGACGATGCACAGCGACATGATCGAAGGCGCGCCCGGCACGGTGAGCCAGGTGCGGGCGTCGGCGCAGGAGTTGATCCGCTTCGCCAAGAAAGGCGGGGCGGCGCTGATCCTCGTCGGCCATGTCACCAAAGACGGTTCCATCGCCGGGCCGCGCGTGCTGGAACATATGGTCGATACGGTGCTGAGCTTCGAGGGTGAGCGCAGCCACCAGTATCGCATCCTGCGCGCAATCAAGAACCGCTTTGGCGGCACCGACGAGATCGGCGTGTTCGCCATGGCGGAAGAAGGCTTGCAGGAGGTCGGCAACCCTTCTGCCCTGTTCCTCACCGACCGCGACGAGCGCGTGCCGGGCGCGGCGGTATTCCCGGCACTGGAAGGGACGCGGCCGGTGCTGGTCGAGATCCAGGCGCTCACCGTGCGGCTGGCCAGCGGTGCCACGCCCCGGCGCGCGGTAGTCGGTTGGGATAGCGGCCGGCTCGCCATGATTCTCGCGGTGTTGGAGGCGCGCTGCGGGCTCAGTTTCGCGAGCTGCGAGGTCTATCTCAACGTAGCGGGCGGCTATCGCTTGCAAGACCCCGCGGCCGATCTGGCGGTCGCTGGCGCGCTCATCTCCGCGTTGTCCGAGCGGCCGGTACCCAAGGACGCGGTGCTGCTCGGCGAGATCGCGCTCTCCGGCGAGATCCGGCCGGTCGCCCATGCCGGGCTGCGGCTGCGTGAGGCGGCCAAGCTGGGCTTCCAGCGCGCCCTGCTTCCTGCCTCCAGCGCGAAGCTGGCGAACGGGCTGGCGACCTCCGGCTTCACCCGGTTGAGCGAGCTTGTTGACCATATGCTCGGGCGCGATTAGCCAGCCGCTATGACCGCGCTCGATATCGCCGTTCTCCTGCTTATCGGCGGCCTCGCCATTCGCGGTTTCATCGCCGGGTTCGTCACCGAATCGCTGGGGCTGGCGGCGCTGGTCGGCGGCATCGTCGCCGTGCGGCTGTTCCATGCGCCCGTCACCGCGCTGTTCACCGGCTGGGTCGGCTCGGAATATGGCGCGGCGCTGATCGCCTTCGTGCTCGTCTTTGGGGTCGTTTTCGTCCTTGGGAAGATGCTGGCCAAGGCCATCGGCGGGAAGACCAAAAGCTCGATGCTGGGCATGGTCGACCGGCTGCTGGGGCTGGGGTTCGGCGCTATCAAGGGCCTGCTGGTGGCGACGATCTGCTACGTGCTGTTCACCATCGGCTATGACGCCCTATATGGCGTGGAGAGCAACCGACCGGACTGGATGCGCCTCTCGCGCTCCTATCCGCTGCTCAGCGCGAGCGGATCGGCAATGAGCGAATGGATCGCGGAGAACAGCCGCCAGGGCGGATTGCTGGGTAATGTGATGCCGGACGAGAAGGAAGATACCGGCGATGGCGAGTGAGGCGAAGACGGGAAGCGGAACGCTCTACAGCATCGACGTGCTGCGCGTGGCGGCAAGCGTAGCCGATTTCCCTCCGCTCGCCGCCGCCGATGCCATCGAGGAGCGTCGCTCGCCGACTTGCGGCAGCCGCATGACCGTCTCGCTCCGGCTTGATGATGAGGGGCGGATCGCCGCGATCGGTCTCGATGCCAAGGCGTGCGCGCTGGGGCAGGCGGCCGCCGCCATATTGGCGAATGGTGCAGCCGGTGCCGACCGGGCCGCCATCGAGCAGGCGAGCGAAGCATGGCGCGCCTATCTCGCCAGCGAGAGCGAGACCCTGCCCGACTGGCCGGGGCTGGCGTTGCTGGCCGCCGGGCGCGATTATCCCGCGCGCCATCCCTCCATGCGTCTGGCGTTCGAGGCGGCAGCGGCCGCCCTCGCACATGTGCTAGCGGATCGTTCCGCGCATGGCTGACCCGGCGGCGGCTGTCTCCGCAACGGAGCTGCTGCTGAGCGAGGGCGTCATCATGCTGGGCGTTGCCCTGGTCCTCGTCGTTCTGTTCCGCCGGCTGGGGCTGGGCGCGACGCTCGGCTATCTTATTGCCGGCGCGCTGATCGGTCCGCACGGCTTTGCCCTCGTCGGCGGCGGCGAGAGCAAGATGCACATCGCCGAGATCGGCATCGTCCTGCTGCTGTTCCTCGTCGGGCTGGAACTCAACCCGACGCGGCTGTGGCGGCTGCGGCACGATATCTTCGGCCTCGGTGTGTTGCAGGTGGCGCTGTGCGGCGTCGCGCTGGCGGCGGTCATCTATCTGATGACCGGCTTCACGCTCGGCGCGGCCATCGCGCTGGGCCTGCCGCTCGCGCTCTCCTCCACCGCGCAGGTGCTGCCCGGCCTCAAGGAGAGCGGACGGATCAACTCACCTTTTGGTGAGAAGGCCTTCGCCATCCTGTTGTTGCAAGACCTCGCCATCGTGCCGCTCATCACCATCATCGCCGCGCTCTCGCGCGCACCGGCCGATCCCCACGCGCCGCCGGGCTGGATGCTCGGCCTCTACACGGTCGGCGCTATTATCGGGCTGGTACTGGCCGGGCGGTTCATCCTGCAACCGCTGCTGCGGCTGATCGGGCGGCTGGGCGAACGCGAACTGTTCGTCGCCATCGGCCTGTTCGCGGTGCTGGCCTCGGCCGCGCTGATGCAGGCGCTCAACCTGTCCACCGCGCTCGGCGCCTTCATCGCCGGCGTGATGCTGGCGGATTCGCCGTATCGGCACGAGATCGAATCGGACGTGGAGCCGTTCCGCACCATCCTGCTCGGTCTGTTCTTCGTGGCGGTCGGCATGGTGCTGGACCTTGGCGTCATCGCGCGTCAGCCTTTCTTCATCATCGGCATGGCGTTGGCGCTGGTGGCGGTGAAGGTGCTGCTCATCACGCCCATCGCGATGCTGTTCGGCGTGCCGCGCTGGCAGGCTCTCGGCCTCGGCCTGCTGCTCAGTCAGGGCGGTGAACTCGCCTTCGTGCTGTTTGATCAGGCGCGCGGCGCCCTGCTTATCGCACCCGAGGCAGCCAGCATGTTCAGCGCGGTGGTAACGCTGTCGATGATGTCCACGCCATTCCTGCTGATGATCGCGCGCCGGCTCGAATTTTCCGACGAGGAAGGCGATGGGGATGGACTGGACGGCCCGGAAAAGGCGCCGCGCGGCACCGCCATCGTCATCGGCTACGGCCGGTTCGGCCAGACGGTCGCGCAGATGCTGATGGGGCAGGGTTGCGGCGTGACGCTGATCGACCGCAAGCCGGCACAGATCGAGCTGTCCAGCCAGCTCGATATCAAAGTCTATTATGGTGACGGTACTCGCCTCGACCTGCTGCGCCGCGCCGGCGCGGAGGAGGCGACGCTGCTGATCTTCTGCCATGACGACCGTCATTTCGGCCCCGGCACTCTCGCACCAATCCTGGAAGCCTTCCCGCAGGCTGCCGTGCTGGTGCGGACGTTCGACCGGAGCCACCTGATCGCCGTGCATGATCTGCCGCTGGCCGGCACGGTGCGCGAAGTGTTCGAGTCGGCCGTGGCGATGGGCCGGGCAGCGCTCACCCGCCTGGGGCTCGACGAGACTCAGGTAAACGAGATCGAACGGCAGTATCGCGCCAATGACCGCAAGCGGCTCGACGTGCAGATCGCCTCGGGGCTGATGGCCGCCAAGGAATTGCTGTTCCGCCCCGGACGGACGATGGTACTGCCGGAAAAGCAGGTGTTGGGAGACGACGCATGATCGCATCCATCGCGGCCGTGAGCGCGGCCATCGCCATCGGATTCTCGGCCTTCGGCGCCCATGGCGCAGCCAATGCGCAGGCGGCCGAATGGCTGCGGACCGGCGGCCTCTATCAGCTCATCCACGCCGTGGCGGTGGTGGCACTGGCGCTGACTCCCGGCAGCGGCGAAGGCACGATGAACGGCCCCAACGCGATCCTGCTCGCCGGCAGCGCGCTGTTTGCCGCGACGCTTTATGCCATGGCGTTCGGCGCGCCGCGCTGGCTGGGTGCGATTACCCCGATTGGCGGCCTGTTGATGATTCTCGGCTGGCTCTGGCTCGCCTGGCGCCTCGCCGGCAGCCGGCTGGGCTAAGCCGTGTTCAGCCGCGAACTTCGTCGAGGAACGCGGCAACGTCGGCCAGGTCCACATCCTTGGCAAGATAGGTCTGTCCAATCCCGCGCGCGAGCAGGAAGGGGAGGGTGCCGCCGCTCATCTTCTTGTCGTGCAGCATATGGTCGACAAGCCGCGCGCCGGGCGCATCCACCCCGGCATCACGGAGCGAGGCGGGCAGGCCGGCAGCGCGCAGATGGGCAACGACCCGTCCCGCGTCCTGTCCCGAACATTCGCCGCGCCGCAGCGAATAGCTAAAGGCCAGCGCCATGCCAGCCGCGACGCCCTCGCCGTGCAGCAGCCGGTCGGAAAAGCCGGTCTCCGCCTCCAGCGCGTGGCCGAAGGTGTGGCCGAGATTGAGCAGCGCGCGCCTGCCGCTGGTCTCGCGCTCGTCCTGCGCGACGATGGCGGCCTTGGCGGCGACGCTCCGCGCGATGGCATAAGCGCGTGCATCCGGGTCTCCGGCGAGCAGGGCAGGGCCGTTCGCTTCGCACCATTCGAAGAAAGCGACATCATCGATCAGGCCGTATTTGACCACCTCGGCATAACCCGCGCGCACCTCGCGCGCGCCGAGCGTGTCCAGCGTCTCCGGGTCGATCAGCACCAGCGATGGCTGGTGGAAGGCACCCAGAAGGTTCTTGCCCGCGCGACTGTTGATCGCCGTCTTGCCGCCCACCGAGCTGTCGACCTGCGCGAGCAGGGTGGTCGGGATCTGGATGAAAGCGCAGCCGCGTTTGACGATGGCAGCCGCGAAGCCGACCAGATCGCCGATCACGCCGCCGCCCAGCGCGATGACATGATCGCGCCGCTCGATGCCGTGGGCGATCATCCGGTCGGTCAGTGCCTCCAGATGCGGCCAGCTTTTGGTTGCCTCGCCGGCCGGCAGGGTGACAAGTTCGGCCGCCAACCCGGCACGGCGTAGCGCGGTATCCAGCCGGGGCCATTGCGCCGCCGCGACATGCTCGTCAGTCACGACCAGAAACGGCCGGCCGGATGCGTAGGGCACCAGCGCCTCGCCCGCCCGATCGAGCAAGCCGCTCTCGATGCGGACATCATAGCTGCGTGCGCCGAGCGAGACGGGAACGATTGTCATTGGCCGATCGCCTTCAGGATCTTTTCCACGGTTGCGTCATGCGGCGAATCCGAACTCATGATGCGGATCGGCGCCTGTGCGTAGAAAGGCGCACGCGCGCTGGCGAGCCCCATCAGCACCTCGCGCGGGTCGCGATCCTTGAGCAGCGGACGGCCATCGCGGCGGGAGACGCGCTCGACGAGAATGTCGATGTTCGCATCCAGCCAGATCGCGGTCGCCTTCTCCAGGATGAGCCGGCGCGTATCGTCATTGACGAAAGCGCCGCCGCCGGTAGCCACGACCTTGGGCGTGCCGTCGATCAGCCGCGCGATAACGCGCCGCTCGCCGTCGCGGAACTGCGCCTCGCCGTAGGTATCGAAGATTTCCTGGATGCTCATGCCGGCGGCGCGCTCGATCTCGTCATCGGCGTCGACGAAGGGCAGGCTGAGCCGCGCGGCCAGCCGCCGGCCGATGGTCGACTTGCCGACGCCCATCAGCCCGACGAGGACCAGCGAGGTGCGCGCGGCCTCTTGCGCATATTTATCGTTTCGCCCCATGACCTGCGCGGCTATACAGCCGCCGACGCCCGAGGCAACGGCGAACGTCCGCCCTCGCATCCCTGAAAGACGGTAAGGCCCGAAAAGATCATCATGAAAATTAGCCGCAACGATCCTCTCCGCCGCCGCAGGCACCCCCTGTCGCTGATCGTCTGGATCGTCCCGCTGCTCATCGTCCTGCTGCTGGTGCTCTCCTGGTGGAAGGGCGGCGAGCAGCCGGTGACGCAGATCGAAACGCCGGTGCCCGCCGACCAGCTCGGCAAATAGGCCGAGCGGTGCAGGTCCCTCGGACATATTGGCTGGCCGGGCTGAGCGCGCTGGCGCTCGCCATCCCCGTGCTGGCGCAAGGCGGGCCGGAATCGCTGCTGCCCGAAGGATTCGGCGAGCCGGCGCCCGCGCCGAGCGCGCCCCGATCCCAGCCGACGCCGACACCAAGTCCCCCGGCTACGCCAGCACCGGCGGCTCCCGGCCCGACGCCTACAACTGCCGCCGCACTGAACGAGGCCGCAGCGGCGTTGCCAGGCGGCGCATCGAACGCGGCGGAGGGCGATGAGATCGCCGAGAAATATGACCTCCCGCCCTCCGCCCGCCGCTCGCTGGACCTGATCGGCCCGCTGACGCCCGACCTGGGCGGGCTGGACGCCGGCGCATTCGGCCGCGACCATGGCAAGGACCTCGCCGCGATCATGCGGGTGACGCGCGCCCCCTTCCTCTCGCGCTGGGCGAGCATCCTGCTGCGCCGTGCCCTCATCTCGCAGACCGAAACGCCGCGCGATATCGGTGGTGCGGACTGGACGGCGGATCGGGCCTGGCTGCTGCTGCGCATGGGCGAGGCGGACAATGCCCGGCTGCTGGTCCAGAGTGTCGATTCGGACCAGTATACGCGGCGCCTCTACGCGGTCGCGATGCAAGCCCATCTGGCAGCGGCTGATCCGGCCGGCCTGTGTCCGCTGCTGCCGCGTGCGCGGGATTTCACCGATGAGCCGGGCTGGTTCATGGCGCAGGCGATCTGCGCCTCCTTCTCCGCCGATCAGGGCACGGCCAGCGCATTGCTCAACCAGGCGCAGCGGCGCGGCATTGCGCGGGGCATCGACTACCGCCTCGCCGAAAAGACGGTGGGAGCGGGACCAAATAGCCGCCGCTCGGTCAAGATCGAGTGGGACGGCGTCACCAACCTCACGAGCTGGCGGTTTGGCCTCGCCAGCGCGACCAACGTACCGATTCCCGCAGCGCTTTACACCACGGTCGGCCCGCAGGTGCGCGCATGGGAGGCGCGGGCGCCGCTGCTCACGCGCACACAGCGCTCGCCGGGCGTTGCCGTTGCCACGCGGCTCGGCGTCTTTTCCGGCATTGCCTCGCGCGATTTCTACGCGGAATTGGCCGACGAGGAGGATGCCGACGATGCTGTGACCGCGCGCGGCGAGCTGTTGCGCACGGCCTATACGGGCGCCTCGGCCGCCGAGCGGATCGGCGCCATGCGGCAATGGTGGACGGGTGCGTCCGCCGATGGCTGGTGGGCCGGGCCGGGCGACGTCCATTACGGCAACCTGCCGGCGCTGGCCCGCGCCGCAGCGGTCCTACCGGCGACGGAGGCGGCCGGCGCGGATACGCCCTGGCTGATCGCGGCGATGCTCTCGGGCGGCTATGACAATCAGGCAGCGCGCTGGAGCGCGGTCGTGAACCGGCTCGACGGCGCGGCGCGGGAACGAAGCTGGGCGCTGCTGGCGACTGGCCTGCCGAGCCCGCAAATCGGTCTCACTGGCGATCGGATCGGGAGCTTCGTCTCGCAGGACGAGAGCGAGGGCAAGCAACTTGGCCGCAGCCTGGTCGCCGCGCTTGCCGGTCTCGGCCGCCTGCCTGCAAGCGACCGGGCGCAGCTTCTGCGCGATAATGGCATCGAGACAGCGCCACGCACCCGCTGGCAGCGCGCCTTGATGGCGGCGGCACAGCGGCGCGAGGCGGGCACGGTGGCGCTGCTCGCGGCGGTCGGCATGCAGGGCTCCAACTGGCGCGCGTTGCCGCCGCAGCATCTCTATTTCATCGTTGCGGCGCTCGATCGGGCCGGCCTCAACCCCTATGCCCGCATGGTCGCGGCCGAGGCGATGGCCCGGATCGGATGAGCGGCGGGGGCGCAGAAGCGGCGCCCGTCAGCGCGCGCGACGCGACCATGATCGACCGTTATCTCGCCATGCTCGCAGCCGAGCGCGGCGCTACCCGCAACACGCTGCTCGCCTATCGCAACGACCTGACGGACGCCGCGCGTCACCTGCGCGCTCTCACGGATGCCACGCAAGTCTCGCTTGGGGAGCTTGGCGGGCTCTGGGCGGAGCTGTCGCCCGCCAGCCTTGCCCGCAAGGCATCCGCGCTGCGCGGGTTCTTCGCCTTTCTGGAAGCCGAATCGATCCGGCCCGACAATCCGTCCGATGCGTTGCCGCGCCCCAGCCTACGCCGGCCCTTGCCCAAGGTGCTGAGCCACCGCGATGTCGACGCGATCTTCGCCGTGATCGACGCCCGTCTCGCCCGTACGCCGGTCAATCCGCTCGATCTGCGGCTCTCCGCTCTGATCGAGCTGCTTTACGGCTCGGGCCTGCGCGCGAGCGAGCTCGTCTCGCTGCCGGCTCGTGCGCTCGCCACCGACCGACCGTTCCTCATACTGCGCGGCAAGGGCGGACGCGAGCGATTGGTGCCGATCTCGGACCGGGCGCGCGCCGCCGTGGCCGCGTGGCGCCCGCATGTGCCGACGGAAGGCCCGTGGTTGTTCCCCTCCGGCAAAGCGCATCTGAGCCGCGTCCGCCTGTTCCAGATCGTGCGCGCGCTGGCAGCGGAGGCGGGGATCGACCCGCTACGGGTGAGCCCGCATGTGCTGCGCCACGCCTTCGCAACGCATCTGCTGGAGGGCGGCGCGGACCTCCGCGCGTTGCAGGCGATGCTCGGCCATGCCGACATCGCGACGACGCAGATCTACACCCATGTCGACGCGGAACGGCTCGTCGCGCTGGTCAACGCGCGTCATCCGCTCGTTGACCTCGCGCCGCGCGCGTCCTAACGCGCGGCGATGGTCAGTTATCTCGATTTTGAGAAGCCGGTCGCGGCGTTGCAGGCGCGGATCGACGAATTGCGCGAGACCGCCGATGACGGCGCGCTGGATATCGACGCGGAAATCGGGCGGCTCCAGCAGCGTTCGACGACGATGCTCGCCGATCTCTATGCCAAGTTGACGCCGTGGCAGAAGACGCAGGTCGCCCGCCATGCCGAGCGGCCGCATTTCCGCGATTTCGTCGCCGGCATGTGCAGCGAGTTCCTGCCGCTGGCAGGCGACCGCGCTTTTGGCGACGACAAGGCGATCCAGGGCGGCTTTGCGACCATCGGCGGGCGCAAGGTGATGCTGATCGGTCACGAGAAGGGGCACGACACCGCCTCGCGTGTCCGCCACAATTTCGGCATGGGCATGCCCGAGGGCTATCGCAAGGCGACGCGGCTCATGGAATTGGCCGACCGTTTCGGTCTGCCGGTGGTGACGCTGGTCGATACCTCCGGCGCCTTTCCCGGTGTGCAGGCGGAGGAGCGCGGGCAGGCGGAAGCCATCGCGCGCGCGACCGAAGCCTGTCTGGCGCTCGGCGTACCGATGGTCGCGGCTATCGTGGGCGAGGGCGGCTCGGGCGGCGCGGTGGCGCTGGCGGCGGCCAACCGTGTCCTGATGTTCGAGCATGCCATCTACTCGGTCATCTCGCCCGAGGGCTGCGCCTCGATCCTGTGGCGCACGGCGGACAAGGCGGCCGACGCCGCACAGGCCATGCAGGTGACGGCGCAGCAGCTTGCCACGCTTGGCGTGATCGACCGTATCGTGCCGGAGCCGGTCGGCGGCGCCCACCGCGCCGGCGATGTGGCGATCCAGGCGCTGGAACAGGCGATCCTGGAGGAATTGGGCACGCTCGATGGGCTCGCGCCAGACCAGCTCCGCCACCAGCGCGCCGAGAAGTTTCTGGCGCTCGGCTGACGGCCGGGAACGCGCGGGCTCCGGTTTGCATTTCGCAAACGGCGGATTATTCTGCGCGGGCACGCTAGGAAAAGGGAGCGCCATGGCACGCGGCTATGTGAGATTTTGCCTTGGCGCGGCGGCGCTCGCCGGTGGCCTGACGCTGGCGGCGACCGGCACAGCCCAGCAGCGCCAGATCCAGACCGTCAACGCGATGAGCCAGGCCGAGCGCGCGGAAGGCGCCAAGGCCCACCCGGAGCTTCTGGCGGAATTCGGCGGTCTCTACGATGGCCCACAAGCAGCCTATGTGACCAGCGTCGGCCGGCGGATCGCCGTACAGTCCAGCCTGTCGAGCCAGCAGAACGACTTCACCATCAGCCTGCTCAACTCGTCGGTGAACAACGCCTTCGCCATTCCCGGCGGCTATGTCTACGTCACCCGCCAGCTCATGGCGCTGATGAACGACGAGGCGGAGTTGGCCGGCGTGCTCGGGCACGAGATTGGCCATGTCGCCGCCCAGCACGGCAAGAAGCGGCAGAGCGCGGCGCAGCGCAACAGCATCCTCGGTGTGCTGGGGCAGGTGCTGGTCGGCGTGGTCGCCGGCGACTCGGGGCTGGGGCAGGTGCTCCAGCGCGGCATCGGCACCGGCGCGCAGCTTCTCACCCTCAAATTCTCCCGCACGCAGGAATATGAGGCGGACGATCTCGGCATCCGTTACCTTGCCAAGGCGGGCTATGACCCCAGGGCGCTTTCCTCCATGCTTGCCTCACTGGCCGCGCAGACCACGCTGGACAGCCGGACGCAGGGCCAGAGCAGCGGGATCCCCGAATGGGCGAGCACCCACCCCGATCCCGCCTCCCGCGTCAAGCGCGCGCTGACCAACGCACAGGCGACCGGATCGCGCAGCACCGTGCGCAATGCGGAGGTCTTCCTCTCCAATCTGGACGGCGTGCTCTACGGCGACGACCCCAAGGAAGGCATCGTCTCCGGCCAGCAGTTCCTGCATCCCGCCTTCAAGCTCAAATTCACCGCGCCCAACGGCTATGCCATCCAGAACGGCACCAGCGCGGTCTCCATCGTCGGGCAGACCGGGCAGGCGCAGTTCAGCGGGACAGCCTATAACGGCGACCTCACCGCCTATGTACAGGGCATCTTCACCCAACTGGCGGGGCAGGGGCAGCGGCCCTCCATCGAGGTTCGCCGCAGCAGCATCAACGGCCTGCCGGCGGCGTGGGGCGCGGCAAGCATGAGCAATTCGCAGGGCAAGCGGCTGGACGTGACGGTGGTCGCCTACCAGTTCGGCCCATCGACCGCCTATCACTTCATCGTGGTGAACCCGGCGGGGCAGGGGCTGGGCGCACTCGGCAGCCTGGTCAATTCGGTGAGCCGGATGAGCGACACTGAGGCAAGCGGTGTCCGGACCCGGCGAGTGCGGCTGGTGACGGTCAGGAACGGCGACACCGCCAACAGCCTCGCGGGGCGCATGGCCTATACCGACTACCAACTCGATCGCTTTCTGGTGCTCAACGGTCTGGCCGCCAATACGCCGCTCAAGGCCGGCAGCCGGGTCAAGATCATCACCTACTGAGGCGAATTTTCCCGCACAATGAAAAAGGCGGCGACACCTGGGTGCCGCCGCCTCGCTTTGTCCGAGGAGTCGTCGAACAAAAATATCTATTACTGGCTGTTCGTCAGGCCGTTGTTGACCTTGTTGAACGTATTGCTGAGGTTGCTGCCAAGCTGACCCATGGCAACAATCGCGGCAACCGCGATGAGGGCCGCGATCAGACCGTATTCGATCGCCGTGGCACCCTTGTTGTTCTTGAAAAACTTGCGAATGAACGTCATCATGAACCTCCTCAAATACTCAATTCATCATCTGCCCCGCAGCATGCATTCATCTGCATGCACTACGCTGTTTAGAGAGAAAATGATTTAAAAATCGCTAATCCGATTCTGGTTGTGAAGAATGGATGCTTAATGATTGGTAACTTCATTCGCGACATGGTTCCACATACCGGTCGTTTTACTGGCAACCTCCGTCAACACACTCACCATGGCGAGCACGATCAGCGAGATGATGAGGCCATATTCCACGGCGGTCGCGCCATGCTCGGCAGCCAATAGCTTGCGGAAGAAGGCGCGCACCGAAATTCCCCTGCGACGATACGGGTCGGCCGGTTATGTAAGGTCCAATCCGTTAATAATTGATAGAGATGCCCGCCCGACATGATGTCCACTTCCACTATTCCACCCCTCCTCGTCGTGGCGGCCGCGCTGATCGACACGCAATCGCGGATTTTCGTCCAGCAGCGGCCGATGGAAAAGAATATGGGCGGCCTGTGGGAATTCCCCGGCGGCAAGGTCGAGCCGGGCGAGACGCCGGAACATGCGCTCATCCGCGAATTGAACGAGGAACTGGGGATCGAGACGGAAACCGCCTGCCTGGCCCCCGCTACCTTCGCGACCGGCCAGATCGGCGAGCGGCCGCTGCTGCTGCTGCTCTATGTGTGCCGCAAATGGCGCGGCATGGTCTCGCCGACCGAGGCGAGTGACAGCCGCTGGTTGCGCAGCCACGAACTGTTCGCGCTGGAGATGCCGCCGGCCGACCAGCCGCTCGTCGCGATGCTGGATGCGCTGCTCTGACCGACCGCCCGCTCTAAATCCGTGACTTCAGCGCATCGGCTAGCGACACCCTTGCACTGCCCCGCCGCGCCGGCTTGGGCTGGCTGGCGCTGGGGCGCCACCCGCTGCCATGGAGTATCTCGAACCGCTCGGCGATGCGCCCATCAGGGTCGGCACCGAGCGCAAACTGCTCGGCCGCGCGCGCCAGCCCGGCGCGAGTGAGGGGCGGGGGAGGCGAGGTGAGGCACTGGGCCGCGCCCATCCCGCGCAAATCGGCCAATAGCCCGAATAGCGAATCGTAACGCACGTCGAGCGGCTGATGGTCGGCAACCGGCATAGCGAAGCCCGCGCGCGTCAGCAGGTCGCCCAGCGCCCGTACATCGACTTGCGGATGGACGCGCTGCGCCGGTCGATCACCGTCCGCCGCGAGCAGGGCTGCGCGCAGCCGAGGCAACGACCCGGCACCGATGAAGCTCAGCAGCAACAGACCGTCCGGTTCCAGGATGCGGTTAAGGCCGAGCAGCGCCCCCGGCAGATCGTTGATCGCATCCAGCGTGCCGCAGCATAGCGCAAGATCGAACGCGCCATCCTCATACGATAACTGGTCCTCGCGGATCGGTGCGCCGCCGCAGCGCGCCGCCCAGACCGGGCCGGGGTCGGCGCACGTCACCGTGCAGCCGAGCGCTGTCAGCGCGTCCCCAAGCCGTTGGTCCGGGCAGCCGATCACCAGCGCGCGATGGAAGACCCGACTTACGTCGCCAAGGCGTTCCAGCATGTCGTCGGCCATGGCGGCATAGAGGAAGTCGTGCGCCGGGAATGTCGCCGCCGCGCGGTCCCGCCGGCGGGCGCGCAGTTGCTCGTTGAAGATGTGGGGAACGCTCATGGGCGGGCTTGTGCGCCGTCCGGCCGCGTGGAACAAGATGCGCGATGCCTGCCGCTGTCTTTTTTGAACGCGCCTTCCAACCGCTGCTCGATTATGCCCTGCCGCCGCGCTGCGCCGCCTGCGGCACCATCGTCGCGCAGCCTGGCACCTTCTGCGCCGATTGTTGGAGCACCATCGCCTTCCTCGGCGAGCCGATGTGCGCCTGCTGCGGCGTCGACCTGCCCACCGTCATCGGACCAGACGGCCTCTGTGGAGCCTGCCTCGCCACGCCGCCGCCCTATGACCGGGCCCGCGCGGTCCTCCGTTACGGCGATGTCGGGCGGGCGGTGGCCCATCGCCTCAAATATGGCCGCCGCCTGAGCCTCGCCGGCGTGATGGCCGCGCATATGGCGCGTCTGATCCCCGAGGAAGAGCGCGCACAGGCGCTGCTCGTGCCGGTGCCACTGCACCGCTGGCGCATCTGGTCGCGCGGTTTCAACCAGGCCGCGCTCATCGCCCGCCATCTGGGCAAGCGAACGGGCGTTGCCGTAGAGGTCGACCTGCTGCGCCGCACTCGTCACACGCCGCCGCTCCATTCTCTCGATGCACGCGAGCGGATGCGGACCGTCAGCGGCGCCTTCGCACTGGCACGGGACGCGCAGGCGCGGCTACGGGGGCGCGCCGCGATCCTCATCGACGATATCTGGACGACCGGCGCCACCGCGACCGCCTGCGCCCGGCTGCTCCGCCGGGGCGGTGCCGCCCGAGTGGAAATCCTCTGCTGGGCCCGCGTGCCGCGCCCCGGCGATTGACTTTTTTCGCCCGCTTCCCAACATCGCATAAACAGGACGAAACGGGACGTATGCTGCCATGCCTCAGGTCGAGATTTATACGCGCGCCTTCTGCGGCTATTGCGCGCGGGCACGGGCGTTGCTGCACGACAAGGGCGTGGCGTTCGAGGAATATGATGGCACCATGGGCGGCCCCGTTCGCGCCGAGATGATCCAGCGCGCCAACGGCCGATCCACGTTCCCGCAGATTTTCATCGGCGGCGCCCATATCGGCGGCTGCGACGACCTCATGGCGCTCGAAGCCGCCGGCAAGCTCGACGCGCTGCTGGAGGCATGACCGGGCAGGCGATGAAGATCGCTCTTCTCCAGATGAACGCGGGCATCGACCCGGCGGCCAATGCACGCGCGCTCGTCGATGCGGTGCGCGCGGCGGCAGCGGGCGGCGCGGATATGCTGTTCACGCCGGAAATGTCCGGCTGCCTCGATCGTGATCGGGAGCGCTCCGGCGCCGTTATCGTCACCGAGGCGGACGACCCGGTGCTTGCGGCGTTGCGTGCGGCGGCACGGGAAGCGGGCCTGTGGGTCCATCTCGGCTCATTGGCGCTTAGCGATCCGGCGAGCGGCAAGCGGCGCAACCGCGGCTTCCTGATCGACGCGCAGGGCAAGATCCGCGCGCGCTACGACAAGATCCACCTGTTCGACGTGGATCTGCCTGGCGGCGAAAGCTGGCGGGAATCGAACAGCTATGTGGGCGGCAATCGCGCGGTGATGGCGCGCACGCCCTGGGGCAATCTCGGCCTCACCATCTGCTACGATCTGCGCTTCCCCGATCTGTATCGCGCCTTGAGCAATGCCGGCACGGACATCATCTCGGTGCCCGCCGCCTTCACCGTGCCGAGCGGAGAGGCGCACTGGCATGTGCTGCTGCGCGCACGCGCTATCGAGTCCTCCGCTTTCATCGTCGCAACCGCGCAGGTCGGCTTGCACGAGGACGGCCGGCGGACCTATGGCCATAGCCTGGTGGTCGATCCGTGGGGGACGATACTGCTCGACGCGGGCACGCAGCCGGGCCTGTACTGGGCTGATCTGCCGCTGGACCGCATTGCCGAGGTGCGCGGGCGCATCCCCTCTCTTGCGCACAGACGTGCGATAGAAGATGTTGTTATCTCATGATTTCATTCGATCTCAAATGTGATGGCGGCCATGTGTTCGAGATCTGGTTCCGGTCCAGCGCGGACTATGAGAGCCAGCGCGCCGGCCGGCAGATCGCCTGCCCTTATTGCGGCGGGCAGGATGTCTCCAAGGCCGTGATGGCCCCTGCGGTCGGCGCCAAGGGAAACCGGCGGTCGGAGGTGCTGCCGGTCGACACGCCGTCCCCATCGCACGCGGTTGCGACAATACCCGATGCGCAATCTATCCATCGAATCAAAGCATTGATAAACGAACTTGCTGAAGCGCAGACACGGGCGCTGGCGGATTCGCAATGGGTCGGCGCCGCCTTTACCGAGCGTGCACGCGCCATGCATTATGGCGAGGCCGAGCAGGCCGCAATCCACGGGACGGCCAGTCTTGAAGAAGCGCGCGCGATGGCGGAGGAAGGGCTGGCCGTGGCGCCGCTGCTTGTCCCCATCGCTCCGCCCGATCAGACTAACTGACCGCCAGTCTCACGGTGCGGCGCGATTGACAGGCCATTGCACGTAGCATAGCCAAACTGCCGCCTTGCGGCCGCCGCAAGGCACGCGCCCGTTGCTCAGCCGGATAGAGCATCAGATTCCTAAGCGTGGATCTTCCGCTGATTTTCTGTTTAAAATCAACTGCAAGTCTATCTGATGTGCCCGGCGGTGTGCCCAGCTATGCGCGTTTCCGCTTTTTCTTTGGCGTGAGCAGCGCTGAAACGCGGTCGAAAGCGGTTGTCTGGCCGATAGGTTTCACGTGCGCGTAGCGCATCGTGACGCTGACACTGCTATGAGCGAGGGCCTCGCAGATATCGGCCAGATCGGCACCGTTCTGGCGCGCCCAGCTACCAAAGGTATGGCGCAGATCGTGGAAGCGAAAGTCCACCATTTTCGCATCCTTTAGGGCGGCGGCCCAGCGCCGGCGAAAATTGGTGGTGTCAAAGACAGGCCCGGTGCGCCCATCGGCGGGCGTGCGAGCCAGCGCGGCTCGCAGCGGGGCGCCAAAGCGTGCGATGATAGGCTTGCGCCCTTTACTGCGCGGTATGGTGATGGTGCCGCCGGCAAGGTCGACCTGATGCCATTTCATCGCAAGGATGTTGCCGCGCCGCAGGCCCGTGGTGACGGCAGTGAGGATGATCGGCCGCAGCGATGCATGGGCGGCGGTCATCAGGCGCTCAAACTCTTCGGCGGCGGCGAAGCGCACGCGGTGCTCCGGCTCCGGGACGCGCAGGCGCTTGAAGGCGAGGGCGGGAAAGGGCTGACCGTGCACGTCGCGCATGTGGTTGAGCGCGGCCTGGAGATAGGCGAGATCGCGATTGACTGTCTGCGCGGCCACAGGCCGGCCGGGCCTGTCATCGAGCGGGATATTCCCGCCGCGCCTCCGAGCCCGAAAATCCAGTATCATCGCGTTGGTGATGTCCATCACCAAAGTGTCGGCCCCGAACACTTCGGTCATACGTTCTAGCTGGCGAAATATCTGGTCGCCGCTTTCAGTGTGTTTCGCGTGGTCGTTCCAATAGGCCCCGAAGCAATCGCGGACGCGCCAGCCTTCGCGCGGTGGGCCGGACTTGCTTAGTCGGAGATATATCTCGGCTTCGGCGATGCGGGCCGCGCGTTCTTCCGTCGCGCCCGTGCTTCCTCGAAATCGACGAGTCCCGATGGTGATTGAATACCACCAGTAGGGTGACTTTGCGCGGCGATAGAGTGGCATTGACGGCGGCTTTCGATAAGGCGGCGAAGGTCCGCCAGATCATAGAGCGGCTTTCGACCGATCCGAACATACGGCAGCTCACCGTCAGCGCGCAACTTGCGCAGGAAGCGGGGGCTACAGCGGAGCGTTCGCGCCGCTTCGCTTTCAGTCAGAAGTTTGACCGGCTCGCTCATGTCTCAATGTCGCGCGGCGGGATCCAGTAGATCGGAGCGAAGGGCTGGCCGCGATCGTCAACGTGGGGTCGCCGGCGCTTGTCCCACAGCACCCACATGTAATCGATCTTGCCGCGCGCATATGCCTTGTCGCCGAGCGCCTCGATCTGGTCGCCGGGCGGCATCGAGGGGCGCTCGCACAGGATCCACACGCCCGCCGGCGTCAGCTCGCTGAACAGGCGATAGCGGCCTTGGCTGGCGAGCCATTTGAGCGGGAGAAGCGTGGCGACCTGATGGGTTGCAATCTCCAGTGCCCGGCGGGCGAAGCGTTCTGCAAGACCAAAGGCCATTTGCCCATTCTGGTAAGAGAAGGGTGGATTGCAGATGATCGACAAATCCCCGCCGCCTTCGAGCAAGCATCGCTGATTGCCAAGGAAATCATGCGCGCCGAGGAAGTGCGGCGCGCCGCGATCGAACATATCCATGCCGAATGCGGCGATGCCCCGGCCGCGTAACGCGCGGACGATGTTGCCTTGGCCGCAGCAGGGATCGAGCACCGTGACATCGTGGTCTATCGGCGCGGAATCGAGCAGCCGTTCGGTCACCCATTCCTGCTCGACATACCAATCCCAGGGATGGCGTTTGACCTTCTTGCCAGCGCGACGGCGGCGCGATTGCGAAACGCCGGTGGAGAGTTCGCCGCTCATAGCCCGACCCCTTCCGGCGTGGGCCAGTTCCACAAGCCTTGCTTTCCGCGCATGGGGATCGGTTCCGGCCATCGCTCGATGTCGAGCATCGGCCAGCCCCAGTTGGCATGGTCATCCCGGTCGCTGTCGTTGGCACGCGGCACGCCGAATTGCTCGGCGACGGCTGTGCCGATCACCGGCTCGCCCACTACGGCGGTGCCGATGCCGGCGGCCATCGGGAGTTCACCCTCAAGCGCGCGATTGAGCACCGGGATCGCGCGTTCCGGAATGAGGCAAGTCTCTGCGGCGGCCCGCGCAATATCGTCCGATCTGTCCCGTAAGGCCAAGACCACCAGAAGATCATTGACTTCATCCCGGTCGATCCTCCGCGCGGCTGCGTGGATCACGATGCGCTGGCCAATCAGCGAGCGAGGAACGCGCCACCCGCGAAATTCGTAGGGCTTCGCGCCTGCAACGATGAGCGACGCCCACGGCTGCCAGATGGTGAGCGTCTTCATGCCGCCAACCTTTCCATATCCGTGAGAAGCTGCTCGCCCCACTGTTTGGCCATCGCGGCTGCGAGGCCGGGAAAGGTTTCGCTGCGCCGGCGTGCACGATCCGGACCGGGCGGTTCGCGATGCACGCGGCTCCATGCTTTATGTTCGGCTGTCCCCGGCCGAGGCGGCGTGAGCCTGTTGGTTGGGTGCAGATCGGGCAGGCCGATCAATTCCAACCCTGTCGCCTTGAAATATGGATCGCCGAACCACCATGGCTGGACGAACTGGGTCCGGCCGCGCCGCGTCATCTCGATCGCATAGCGATGCATGACCGGGTTTTCGATCGCGCGGCGCTGGATCTGGCGGGCGTCGCGAAGTGTGCGATAGAAGTCTGCGGCCTCGCCCAGTTCGGCCCAGCGCTGGGGATCTGGCCCATTTACCTTCTTCCCGCCGATATAGAGCCATTTCACGCCGGAGTTGCAGAGGATCGTGCAGGGCGGGTGCATCACGGCGAGTAAGTCCCAGCCACCATCGAGATGGTTGCGAACATCATCGCGGATATGGCGGTTACTTCCATCGTCTGCCGGTTCGGTGTCACATGACCATGCGTCAAAGCCGCGCGCGATAAACGCCCGCCGAACAACGCCGCTACGTTCGCAGCGCCGGGGTTCGCCGGCGGTGAGCAGGTCCCAATCCTGCTCGGCCTCATCCATCGAGGCGCAGGCGCGGCCGTGCATGCCGCACAGGATGCATTCGGCGCGGAAAGCGAGCGAGCCTGTTTTCTGGTCCTTTTCGATCATGAACGCGGGCAGATGGTCGCAGGGGCGGTCACTCATGGCCGATCTCCTTAACTTCGAGGATAAGGGCGCCGTGGAAGGCCGTTGCTCGTTTGCCTTTCGACCGGAGCGCTTTTTGGCCGAGCCGCTTGAGCAATTCGTCGATGTCGAGAGAGACGCCGATCAGGCACGGCACGCCGACATTTATGATCTCATGGGGTCCAATCTGGCGCGGGACCATGATATCCGCACGGAAGCCGTCTCGGAGTGTCCGCCCCATCACTTCTCTCCATAGCCCATGGCGGCGAGCGCCTTGGCCACCAGGTGCCAGACATGCAGATCGAGGCGGCGGTGTCCGGTGACGCTGCCGGTGCGCTGTGGCCGGCCCTTGTCGAGCTGCGCGGCCGATCGGCCATGGAGCGTGCGGCACGAATAATTGCCGACGCGCTCGGTGCCGCCCTCGTTGCAGATGTGCATGCGGGCCAGTTCGGATTTCTCGCCAGTGACGGCGGACCATAGTTCTACGCGGATGACGATCATAGTTGGTGACCTTCTTGCGGATGAGGGGATGTCGGGCGGGACTAGAACGGTATGCCGTCGCCATCTGCCGGCGAGGGGCTCGGCGCCGGAAGTGCGGTCGCTGGCAGGTTAGCGGCGACGCTAGGAGGAAGGCCGTAGATGCTGGTGGGCGCCCTCTTGAACGCGGTGAACGCGCTGCAAGGTGTGAGCTGGTAAATGGACTGTCCGCCGATCATAACCGGAGCGAGCAGCTCGCCCTGGAAGATCGGTTCGATCTGGGCGAACTTGGTGCCGAACCGCTCGACCTCGGACAGACGGCCCACCAGTGTGCGGTGTCCCATGACTTCGACGATGGCATAATCGCCCTCGGGAAGCGCTTCCTCGACGGTAGCGTTGAGCGCAGGCAGATCCAGATCAGTGAAGGCGATGACCTGCGCGGCCCGGATGCGCTCGACCTCCTGGATGGCGTTCAGCGAGCTGTTCGTAAGGTGCAGAGCGCCGTCGATCAGATGATCGTGCTCGGGCTCCCAATCGTCGACGATCGATTCACAGCCAAAAGCGGCGGCAATGAGATGTTTATTGCTGGTCTTCCCACAGGCCATGGGTCCGTGGACGATGACGGTATTTGCCATTTCAGCTTCCTTTGCTTGTTGTTGAAGGGGGCGGGGCGGGGCTTTCACGCGGCCCATCCGTCGCTCTGGCCGGTGGTTTCGGCGTAGGCGCCGCGTGGGGCATCCTCGATCGGTACGAAGCGCTCGCGATGGCGGGCATAGGATTCGCGGAAGGTTTGCCGTTCGGCCTCGGTCAGATCGGCGGGGCGATAGCGCTTGTGGTCGAGTTCCTCGGGCCACCATCGGCGGGCCTGCACCCAATAGAAAAAATGGGCAGCCTCGAAGCGTTCAAGCTGGTGGCGGAGAGCGATGGCCGGGCGCTCGCCATCCGCGATGGCCTGCGGATAATAGCGCCGGCGCAGCGTGATTTCGCGCCGTAGCTCCGCCACGATCTCCGCCCAGGTGAAGCGCGCCAGGCGCTCATCGGCTTTCGATCGCAGCTCCTGCCAATAGCGCATGTCCGGCGAGGCAAGATGCGTGTCCGCATTGATATCGGCATGGACGGCAGCCAGCACGTCGATGCGCCATTCGGCCTGCGCCGTGCTCATCTTGCCGTTGCCGACGCGGCGCGGGTAGCTATCCCGCCGCAGGTGCAGTTCGCGGGCCAGTTCCTCGACAATCGCGCGGAGCGGGATGGTGAGCGGATCGGCGCTATCGACCGACATGATGGGGTGGAAGGGCGCGCTCATTGCACCGTCTCCTGGGCGAGCACGGTGCGGCGGCCGGTGTGATCGGGCGCGGAGACGACGCCTTCGCGCTCCATGCGCTCGATCAGGCGGGCAGCGCTGTTGTAGCCGATGGCCAATTGGCGCTGGAGCCAGCTGGTGGATGCCTTGCCATGCTCTCGGACGAGCAGCGCGGCCTCGGTATAATCCGGCTCGGGCTCCGCCGCCTCGCAGTTGGCGAAACGCTGTTCGGGGTCTTCCCGGCCGGCGCCGTCGACGCCCATGCCAAGGGCGTCCTGGTATGTTTCCAGCAAGCTCTCGAATTCGCGGAGCGAGTGCCCGTCCATGCGCCGCCGCTTGACGATCTCGCGCATCACCTTGGCGTCATAGCCGGTGGCTTTGGCCTCGGCGTAGACATCCTTGATATCGTCGGAAATGCCGCGCTTTTCTTCTTCGAGACGCTCGACACGCTCGATGAGCAGGCGCAGCCGATCGGCGGCGGAATCGCCGGTGGCGCGGGCTGCCGGCGTACTCTTTCTCGCGCAATCCGGGCAGACGAGGAAGGTGGCGTTGGTGAGGGTGGATGCGTGGTTCTCCCAGCCCTCGGGCAGCGCATCGGGCGAGCCGTGGGCGGTGCGATCGCAGCGGGCGCAGACGAGGCTCATTGGCTCTCTCCCGCGTCGGGCATGTAGCGCTCCCCACAAAAGGGGCAGAATGTGTGTGCGAATATTTTGGGCTTACCGCTCCGGCTTTCTCTCCGGCCGTTGTCGCGGCGCTGGAGGTTTGTGCAGGTTTCGGCGGTCAGCGTGCCGCCCCGATACATGATGGCGATTTCAAGCTTGTGGTCAGGCAGCTTTGCTTCGATCTCCGTGATGCAGTTGCAGCTCATGGCCGATCTCCCAGCGTTCCGGGGTTGCGGGCGAGGGCGGCGTAGCGGCGCAACTCATCGGCGAGAGCATCGGCCTGATCGGGCTCGATCAGGAAGGTGAGCGGCTGATGCTGGGTGGTGACGCGCAGCGGGTTGAGCGCGACCAGCCATCTGAGGCCATCCCGTGCGGCATGGACGCTGATCGGCGGTTCGATGGGTTGACCGGCCTCTAGCCCGCCCTTCGGCTTGGTGGGTGGCAAATGGCCAAATGGTGCGGCGGCAACGCAATCTGGGCACCGGAGCGCACCGTCCTTGAAATACTTCCAGCCCAGTGGAATCGCGCGGGCGTGCTGGCCGATATGTTCTCGCCCGCATCGCGTGCAGACGAATGTGCAGGCGTCGATTATGGCCTTGCTCATAGCTGGATCACTCCGTTGTAAACGAGGGTTAGGGCGGCGCCGATCATGGCGACGAAGGCCAGCACGCCGGCGGTTTCGGCAAGGCCGGGAATTTCGTGGCGGTGGCGGCAGAACAGGCAGGCGCATCGCCCGCGCGCATGGTCACGCATGGTCGCTTCTCCGGTTGGTTGTGGGGGTTTTCGGCCGCTCGAAAATCCAGCAATGCTGGGACTGGCCGCTGATCGTATTGACGCTGTCCGCGCGGATGAACCGGCGGGATTTCGAGCCTTTCAGGTGACGTTTGAGGTCCTGCTCGTGGGGCGGGACGAGGTTGCGGGCGCGGCACCGTTCCTCGAAATGCGGCAGCGAAACGGCGATCAGTTCGTCATCCTTGCGGTGGCGGTTGATCCTGTGCTCGGGGGGCGTGTTCTCGTCCTCGCGACCTTCGATGTAATCGAACAGTTCCCAGAAGCGCGCCACCACGGGATGATCGGCGGATAGCGCCGAGCGGCGCTCGACGGCCATGGCGTAGATGCGTTCGATGGTTGTGGCCCGCGCGTCGTCGGGGACGGGCACGATGGCGCGCAGCGCATCGAGGCCGGCGGCGAGCTGGGCGTGGTTCTTGACGATGCGGACGTTACGGATCTGCCCGCGCCGGTCCATCTCCGCCTCATGCTCGGCATAAGCGGCGCGGAACGCCTTGAGATAATCCGCCTCGCGCCGGACCATGTGGACCATGAAGCCGGAGACATCCTCGATCGGCCAGTGCTCCAGCTTGGCGGCGGCGATCTTGGTTTGCGTGGTGAAGCCGGCCTTGTCGAAATGGAGCTGCATGATACGCTCCAGCACGGCCGGGCTGGCGTCTACCGGGTTGTTCTGCTCGATGACGATGGCGCCACGGAAAGGCGGCTCATAGGTCTCGTTGCCGCCGTTGCGCACGCCGCGCGAGCGCACCGAGCGGCCGTTATAGGCGGTTTTCAGTTCTTCCCATTCGAACCGGCGGCTGTGGCTGGCCTTGTCGTCGTCGCGGTCGCCCTCCAGCAACACCACGGGAAGGTTGCCGACCTTGCCGAGATTGCGCGCGATGGCGGCGCTGGTGGCCTTTTGCGGGTCAAAGCCCTCATAATCGCCGCGACCCGCCGTTTTCCACAGGAACTCGAACAGCGTCGATTTGCCGGTGCCGGGCAGGCCGGTAGCCTCCAGAAAGGGGAGGCTCTTGTGCAGCGCGCGGATCTGCTCCGCGAAGAAGCTCATCACCCAGAAGCTGGTGGCGATCAGCCCGTTGGTGCCGAACGCCGTCCAGACGACAGGCAGCCATTCGGTATCGAGCCGATCGGGATCATAGTCGATCGACAGCATCCGCTCGCTGGTGCGCAGCTTGAGCGACATCTTGCCGAAATCGAAATAATCTTCGTCGTTGATGCGCTGGACGCGGCCTTGCCGCACGGCGATTTCGCCGAACACCCACGCCTCATGGTCCCGGCTGTAGCCGGTGAAATCGAGCGTCTCCACTTCGCGGATACCCCTTTTGCCTTTTTGAAGATCAATGATTTTTTCGAGCTGGCGGGTGCTGCCCACCCACTGCGCGCCGGGCGCCACGCCGAGCAGGCGCTTCTTGAACTCCGGCCCGGCCGCCATCGCCGCCGTGGAGAAAGCCGCCTTGGCCGGCCGGCGGCCGGAGGGCGTATCGACCCGGAGATAATAATGGCTCTCGTCCGTGGCCGCGTCGGTCTGAAAATAGAGGATACGGAAGGCGCAGCTCGCGATTTCGTCGATATCGGCGCAGGCGCGCGCGGCGGCCTTTTCCGTCACGCCCTCGGCCGTCATCACCTCGGCGATGCGGGCCCGGTTGAAGCTGGCCCACCAGGTGCGGCTGTCGTGGACGAACGAGAAGCTGCCCCACTTCTTGCGATCGAAGATCAGACACGCCTTTTCAGTGGCGTTGGGCGCGATCATCACCTCGCCGTGCCAGAGATATTCTTCCAGATCGGCGGGGGTCAGCCGCCCGCGCTGATGCAGGTCGTTCCAATCTACCTTGTCGCCTTCGCCTTCCGGCAGCGGCGTGGCGGCAGTGGCGAGCCATCCCTCGTCCCGCGCGCGCTTGACGAACTCGATGCTCTTTTCCCGCCCGGCCTTGCCGACATCGAAGGCGAAGATGAGCAGCGGCCCGGCGCCGATCTCCAGCTCCGCCATGGTGCGGCGCAGCTCGGCCAGCGCGATCTCGGGATAATTGTAGCAGGACATGGCGGAGGCGGAGACCTCGCCATTGCTGGTGAGGGCGAAGGAATCGAAGATGCCCTCCGCGATCCAGATGCGCGGCGCGCGTGCCAGCGCCTCCATGGTGACGGCCGGCGCCGTCCACCACTGGCCGCCATATTCCTTGCCCCACGCAAACCGCGCCTTCCGGTCGAACCGGCCGGGCTGGTCGATCAGCCGTTCCCACCAGCTCCCGCCGGGCAGCGGAAAGCGCACCGTGGCGCTGGCCTGGCCCGTCTCCCGATCGACATAATTTTCTTGGCTGTAGCTGCCGCGCAGCCCGCGCAGATCGAAGCCGCGCGCGTGGGAGAGGTAGGCGTCGGCGGCTGCGTTGGGGTTGGCCTCATCCGCCTGATAGCGTTTCGACCAATTGTCGAAAATATCGGAATAGCGCTCTTTAACATGCTGTTCCCAACCGCATTTATTCGCCCGGTCGCAGCGCAGCACCCAGGGCGATTCCGCATTGGTGAACAGCTCTTTGCTGCCGCATTGCGGGCATTTGCCTTTGCGCAGCCAGCCACCGCTCGCCACGAATTTGAATTCGGCGAGGCGCTCCAGCACTTCTTTTCGAATATCGTCGCGCATGGGGGTGGGCTGGTCTCGCAGGCAAGGGGAGAGCGTCTCCGGCGAGAGGGCTCGCCGGCGGGTGATGGGTCGCGGATGGATGGGGAGGGGCTAGGCCGGTGGATCGTCGCCGCCATCCCGACACAGGTCGAGCAGCGACATCTGGCCATATTCATGGCCGGGGGGCTTGGTCTCCTCGATGTGCGGCAGGCGAAATTCAGGTGAGATGCCAGACGGCGAAATGACCGCGACGATGGAGAGCATCGACTTCCACGTCATCGAGCAGGCGATGTTGCCGCAGTAATAATAAAGCTGGCGGACCGTGGGCGTGAGTTCTTCGGACGTGCGCACGAAGGAGCGCGATCCGCAGACCGGGCATTTCATCATGGGCATGCGCCCCCGGTCGCGAAATGCGCGCGATGCCGTCATGGGGGCCCAAACGGTGCTGTGGTCAAACTGAACGGCGCTGTTCATCCTGCCCCCCAAGATAATCCGAACCGCCCAGGCGCGCGGCCATGGCGGTGAGCGATGCCACGCCCTCCTCGATTTCGAGTAGCGCGCGGGTGAGCAGGCGCCGGTCGCCGTGCCGCTCGATCGCGGCCATGGCGGCGGCAATCGCCTCGCCCGTCTCGCGCGCGGCATCGCCGGCGGCGGCGATCATCTCGCCCAGCGACGCGCGGTTTTCGTCACCGCCCATTTCGAGCTGGAGCGCGTAGCATTCGAGCAGCGGCGCCCCCGCGCCCCCGGCGCGCTGATAGGCCGCATCGAGCCGCCGCGCATCGCGCATGCTGATCTCGCGCTCGATATCGGGGTCGGAGAGCTTGCGCACCGCGCTCTCGCTCTTGCCGAGGATCTGCGCGCAGCCATCCATGCCGATCTGCCCGGCGATGCGCATCAGCGCGCGTTCAAAGGTGAGGGGCTGCCGCTCCTTCGTCACGCGCGGCTTCTCCAGTCGCTGCCCATGAAGATGGTGCCCGGCGGCGGGGGGACGTTGCCGCCGGGCACTGCCGCTGCGCTGGCGGACGGGGGCACTGTGGGAGGTGTGCCGTCCCCCGGCGCGGCGGCGAGGCGCGCAAGAAGATCGCGGGTGTGGCAGGCGAGCGCATCGGCATCGTCCCAGCCATCGCCGTTCAGATAGGCGCAGTTCTCATCATCGCTATCGACACGGGTGTGCCAGTCGGCCCAGCCCTGCAAAACGTGGCGAACTTCCCGTTCCAGTTTGGCTTTCTTGCCGGTCATGACGGCACCTTCATGCATGGCACGATGCCGGCGCAGTCGCTGCGGCACACCGGGCAATCGCAGGGCTCACGCTCGGCCCGCCGTTCGCGCGGGGCGGGCGTATGGAACATGCGGTGCCCGCGCGGGGTGCGCTGGGCAGGACCGGGGCGGCCGGTGACGCGGAGCGGGATCATGCGGCGGGCCTTTCGATGGAGAGAGCAGGGCCGGGCAAACAGGCGTCGGCGCCGATCTGGCGCAGCATGCGCGCCGCCGTCTTGCCGCAGCGTCTGGCCGGCATGGTGACGATCATCATGGGCCGGTGCGCCCGCCCGGCGGCGATCGCCGCGCGGGCGGAGGCGGTGAGCGCAATCGGCTGATCCGCCGCGCTCTGGCGCAGATTGCCGAGATTGCGCTGGGTGGAGATCGCCTTGCGAATGTCCACGCCGCGCGCGGGCACCGCCTCGCGCAGCGCCGGCATCGCGATCGACCCGCCAGCATCGAACGCGGCATTGAGGATGAGCAACTCCAGCGGGTGCTGGTCGGTGGGATGCGTCATGCCACCGCGCTCCCGTCCAAAACGGGCTGCCGATTGGACTGGCGCCCGAAGCTGCGCGCCGACATGATCGGCGCGCAGTCCGTGGGAGGCTCGGGATCGGTGGGAAACGTGGAATGGTCGATGGGGTAAATGTCGGGGCGAAGCAGGTGGCGGGAGACGCCCGTGGCTGCCTCGACCTTGAGGACTTGCTCGGCGGGCAGCCGCTTGGAACTCTGTATCCACTTCCACACGGCGGTGCCGGAAACCTCGCAGATGCGTGCCAGCGCGGCGTTGCTGCCGGCGGCGTCGCGCGCTGCGAGCAGGGCTTGGTAGGGTGTCATTGCGTCAACCATGGTGGCGATATTGACAACCAAAGTTACTACAGTCAACCACCAAAGTTGATACTGTCGCGCATCAACCAAAGTTGCGACAATAAGCCATGATCCGGGGAGACAGGATTCGTGAGCGATTAAACGCGCTTGACCGCTCGCAGGGCTGGCTTGCGCGTGAGATAGAGGTGTCGCCCCAGGCGATCAGCAAGATGGTGTCTGGCAAGGTTGGCGATTCGCCGAAGCTCTATCAGATCGCCCGCGCGCTGGAGACGAGCGTAGAATTTCTCATCGGCGAGAGCGACGACGCATCACCCCAACGAGTGGCCGAGGGGCGCGGTGGCTATCGTGCCGAACCGCTCGCGAAGACCGGCCGGGTTCAATATGTGTCCATGGCAGTGGCGATGCCTAATGAAAATGCCCTTGCTGATATGATGGAAAGCCTGCTGGCGCTCGTGCCTGAAAATGCAACGCGGGTTGAAGCCGCGCGAATTCTCGCTCAGCGGCTGCCAGCTGGCTTTGCAGCGATCGGACCTGTTCAGCCCGCTGCGGGCACGGAGACAATGACTGCATCCGCAAAGTCTGCTCGATCTCCCGCCACAGGTCGTTCCTCGCGGCAACGATCGTAGCGCATCGCACGCTGCACCGTTCGCAGTTCAATTCGCAACCAGGTGTCAGCCTCATAGCCTGCGCACTCACTTCTTCCCCTCCCTTGTTCTCTATACGTTCCATCTTTGGCTAATGCGGGAGGAGTAGGAAAGTCGTAAACGCGCTGGCAATTCGCGGGGGGAAATGGCAGCGGTCTGGCGTGAGTAGGGGAGGGGTGCACGATGAAGTTTGGCGATTGGCCGTGTCCACAGTGCCGCAAGCCATCGAGCCTGCTGGCGACGCGTTGCCCGCACTGTACGGTTGTCTGGACCAAGGATGAGCGTCGTGGCCGCATCAAGGAATTCTGGCTAGCCGTTGTCTGCTTGATCGTGATCGTGGTTGCTTTGGCATTCTGGCTGTCCTAAATAATCGTATATACAATTAGCTCTTGCGGTCTCCTAGCTAATTGTATATACAATCGGCATGGATATCGAGTTCGATCCCGCGAAAGACGCTCTCAACATCGACAAGCATGGCGTTTCGCTCGCCCGCTTCGTGGATATGGACGTGGCGTCGATCGTCGAGGATGATCGGTTCGATGAACCCCGCCTGCGCATCTACGGGCAGCTTGACGGCATCTGGCACTGCGCCGCCGTCACGATCCGGGCCACGGCATATCGTGTCATCAGCCTGCGCAGGGCACACGCAAAGGAGATCAGGCGCCATGTCTGACAAGCCGGTCAAGTTCGACCATGACAATCCCGAGTGGACCAAGGAGGATTTTGCGCGCGCGAAACCGCTTTCGGCCTATCCCGATCTGGCGGCAGCCATGAAGAAAGCGCGCGGTGCGCAGAAGGCGCCGACGAAGAAGGCCGTCTCGATCCGGCTCGATGCCGATCTGGTGGATCGCCTGCGCGCGTCCGGCCGGGGCTGGCAGGGGCGGGTGAATGAGCTGCTGCGCCGGGCGCTGGATTAGCGCGCCGCCTCCAGCTCCAGCTCTGTCAACAGGCCGCCTTGCGCGTCCATCTTGTGCGTGGCGGCCTCGACCAGCCATGAGCGGCCGTTGATCTCGTCCTTATAGCCGGTGAGCGTCACCGGAATTTCCGGGAAGATATCCGGCCGTCCGAGCGCCAGCGTGATGCGAGCCTTGGCGACCCGGCGCTGGATGCGGCTCGCTTCGGCCGCCGCTGCCTGTTGTGCGTCCGCCTCGCTCGCATAGACCTTGCGCAGCCGCTTGGGTTTGCCTTCGCCGCCGCCGTCATGCGTCACGGTCTTGCGGGTGCCGCTCGCCTTGTCATGCCAGCTCGCTGTGACGCCGCCATATTTCTCCCGCTCGACCCGCTCATAGTCGATGCGGGGCGCGTCCCGCCGGTCGATCTCGATCGTCGGCAGCGCCGTGCCGCTGGCGGTGCGCCCGCTGCCGACCGGGGCGAAGATCAGCGTGCCGCCCTTGACTGTGGCGACGGCGTCGAACCGCCGGCCGAGCGCCGCGAGCAGCGCCGCATCGCTTTTGGCGCCGGAGCCGAGCGCGGGAATCGTCTTGCCGCCCAGCGCGTCGTCCACCTTGGCGGTGAGGCCGTTGGCGCCGGCGATGGTGTCCACGATCTCCTTCACCGTCTTGCCGACGAAGCTGCGCTCGCGCCGCACGCGGAAGGCATCGGTGAAGTCGGCGGAGCGCGCGCGGATGGTGATGATGTCCGGCGGGCCGGAGAACTTGGCTTCATCCACCTTGAAGCTGCCCTTGTCGATCAGGCCGGTGGGCAGGTTGCTGCCATCCCTCCATCCCATGCTGACCTTGAGCATGGCGCCGGCCGGCGGGATGGCCAGCGCGCCATCCTTGTCGTGCAGCACGATATCGAGCTGATCCGCCGCTTCCGATCGTTTCTCGCTGATCGCGAGCGAGATCAGGCGCGGGTCCATGGTGGCGGTCAGGTCGCGGCCATCCATCGTCACCTGCCAGCCCGCGCGCGGATGGCGATAGCCGCTCAATCCACGCGCTCCAGCTCAAGGCTGAAATCGGCCTTGCGGGCGAAGCCGTCGACCAGAAACAGTTCGCTGGTCAGCTCCAGCGAGAGGATGACGCACTGCCCCAGCACTTCGCCCCGGCCCGAGAGCAATGGGTAGCTCTCGCCGGTATCCGCCATCTCGCGGATCCGCGCGATGCTGGAGTAGCTGCCGGCAACGCCGGGATAGAGCGCGCCGGTCAGGCTGATCGTTTCATCGCCCGGCCCGACATATTGCGCCGCCGGCCGCGCGCCGAACCGCTCGGACTTGGCATGGCGCCAGTTCCACGCCTGGCGGAGCTGCTGGTAGGGCAGGGTGCCGATCTCGAAGAGGAATGTGTCAAGGGACATCATCATCGGCTCAATCCTCATCCGCGAAGGCACTGCGCCGCCGCGCACCCGCGTGCTCGTCAAGACCGCGCAGGATGCGCTCGACCTCGGCGGCGATATCCTGCGCGCTCTGCCCCGGCGCGGCGTTGATGGTGATAGCGATCGGGCCGAACGATCGCGCGGCCCCGGTCGATGCCGCCGCCGGCGCGGCGGCGCGCGTCAGCGGCTCCAGGCGCGGCGCGGCAATGACGCGATCGGCCATCGTCTGCGCCGCCGCCGCCGGTGCGCCCTGCGCCTGCGCGATGCCCAGCGCCAGCCCCCCGGCGATATGGTGGCCCATCCCCATGAACACGCGGCTCGGGCTGTGGATGCCGAGCACATTTTTGAACCACCCGACCACCTTGCCGGCAATTCCGGTGATGAGACTGCGGATCGCCTCGACCCGCGCGCTAATGCCGTTCCACAGGCCCTGCATCATCATTGCCCCTGCCCGTGCGAACTCGACATGCAGGCCGATGAACCATTGGACGCCGCTCGACATCCATGCCTTGAAGCCGGCCCATTTGCCCTGCACCCACGCGATTCCCGCGCCGAAGGCGGCCTTGATCGTGTCCCAGTTGCGATAGACGAGATAGGCGGCGGTGCCGACCGCGATGCCGATGCCGACGATCAGAGCCACCAGCGGATTGGCAAGCATCATCGCCCCGGCCGTCACCACGCCACGGCCAAGGAACAGGGCCGCCGTGCGCATCAGGCCGAAGGCGGTGGCCACGGCGGGGCCGCTGCGCATGATGAGGCCGAACAGGCTGGCGAATGGCCCCAGCGCGGAGCCAAGCAGGAACTGGAGCGCGCCCAGCCCGATGCGCAACGCGCCGAAGCCCGCGACCAGCCCCACCAGCGTGCCGGAGAGGCGCGGATTGGCCGCGCTCCATGCCACGAAACGATCGCTCAATTTGACTGCCGCTTCCGTGATGCGGACGAACGGCGGCAGCAGCACCGGCCCGAGCGTGATGGCGAGGCGCTGGAGATTGCCCACCAGCGTGCGCGCCTGCACCGCCGCGTCTTCGCTGCGCCGGGCAAAGGCTGCGTCGATCGCGCCCTTGCTGCCCAGTGCCTCCGCGCGGATCCGGCGATACTCCTCCATATTCTGGATGAGGGGGCGCAAGGCCTGCTGCGCCTGCATGTCGCCAAAGAGAAAGCTGATGCGCGAGAGGTCGCCACCCAGCGTCTTCTTCGTGATCTCGGCAATGGCTTCGAGCGGGGTCTTGCCCTTCGCGTAAGCCTGCTTGAGCGCTGTCGGCAGATCGGTTCCCATCTTCTTGAATTTCTGGATGGTTTCCTTGGTGTTGATCTTGGCCAACAGGTTTTGTAGGTTAGTCGCGGCGCTGGCGGAATCGCCCGTGCCTTGCCGCGCGATCTGGGCGGCGGCCGCCAGATCGGCCACCGCCGCCACGCCGCTCTGGCCAAGGGCCTGCGCCTGCGCGGTGAGCGTCGGGAAATATTGGGCCATGTCGCGGATCTCGAAGGCACCGGCATTGCCGGCCGCCGCCATGATCTCCAGCGCGCGGGCGTTCTGCGCGATCGGCACCTTGAGGTTCTGGAAGTTGGCGAAGCTCGCCTGCGCCAGATCGGCGATTTCGGCGCGATAGGCCGTGGCGACCTTGCCGATCGGCGCGATCATGCGGGTGGCTTCCTGCGGGGACATGCCAAAGCCCGCGAGCACGTCCACGCCGGCGCGCATATTCTCGGGCAATTGCTTCGCCGCGCGCGCCGCCGCGATGATGTTCGCCTGCAGGCCCGCCGTGGCCTTGCGGGAGAGGTCCGCCTTGAGCGCGATATCCGTCATGCCGCTCTGGAAATCGGCCGCGCCCTTGCCGGCGATCAGCAGCGGCGCGAGGATGGCCGCGCCGGCAAACATATTCTGCTGGCCCGCTGCCTTGAGCGATTCCCCGCGCGCCTTCACCGCATCGACCTGCGACTGGATCTTGAGCAGGCGCACCTGCTTCTCCATCTCGCTGTTGGTGCGGGCGATCTGCGTCTTGAGCGCCGCCTCCCGGTCGAGCAGCGCGGAAACGTTGCCGCTCGACCGTCCCAGCTCCGCCTGCACGCCGCGCAGCTCGCGGTCGAGATCGCGGGCCTCGCGCTTCATGCCGGCGAGCCGCTGGCTGCCGGACTGGGCGAGGCCCACGATACCCTTGAGCGAGCCGGAGAGCCGGTCCACCGTGGCGAAGCTCACTACCAGGCGCAGCATGTTGCTCATCGCGTCACCTGCCTTTTGCCGGCACGTTCATGCGGTTCCACGCGCGCACCGCCGCGTTGCGCCAGTAGAGCAGGGCGGTCATGTCCAGCGCGGCGATTTCGGCCAGCGGCCAGTGGAAAATGGCGGCGATCTCGGCCATCAGGTCCCCAACAAGGTCTGGACCTGATCCCGCATCGCCGATGTCATAAAAAAATCGAAGATAGCGCTCCCAAACGCGGCCAGATCCTCGATCTCCAGCGCCTCTACCTCATGGGCCACCAGCGGCGGCTCTGAAATGCGCGGGATGAGCGCGATCAGCGCGTTGACATCGGCCCGCGCGCAGTCCTGCAGGTTGAGGCCGCGCAGCTCGCCAGCCACCGGCTTGCGCACGGTCACTTCGCCGATGAGCGTGTCGCCTCGGCGGACCGGATTTTCCAATGTGACCAAGGTGCGCTTGGGGCCGGTATCGGCCACGGGGGGGGGCTGATCTGTCATGCGGATGGTGTCCTGCGCGGATGCTCATGTCCCCGCCCCGGCGCGTCCGCGTTTGCACGCCGGGGCGAAGCTGGTTGTCAGATGCCGAGGATGGCGCGCGATTGCGCCAGGCGGTCGACCCCGTTCACGCGGCAGATCATGTTCGGCACGTCGATGTAGATCTTCTCCCGGCCGTCGATGGTCATCTGGTAGAAGCTGCACAGCGTCGTCACGGTCCGTTCGCCCAGCTCGCCGGGCTTCTGGGTGCCGTCCTCAATCGACGAGTGGCGTCCCCGCACGGTGATTTCCACGGCCTTCATCTGGCCGGTTCCGTCATCCTGGTGGGCGCCCACCCAACGGATCATTTCGCTGTCGATGGTGGCGCCGCCGAAGCCGTCATAGACGCGCTCCATCAAGCCGCCCGGCTTCCACTCGAACGTGATGGGATCGTCCGCCATGCCGAGGTCGATGGCCAGCGTGCCGTCCAGCCCGCCGCCGCGATAATTCTCCATTTTGCGGGCGAGCGGCGGCACGGTGACCTCCGGTATCTCGCCGACGCATGTCACGCCGTTGAGAAACATGTTCATATTTTTGAGGACGGAGGGGAGGCCCATGGGTCGATCCTTTCAGGAGTGAGGGGAGCGCGCGCCGATCATCCGAGCTGGTCGGCAATCGTGGCGTAAAAGCGGTCCGTGATGCGCTGGTTGAGCAGGATCGCCTCGGCCGGCGCGCAGGGCGTATACTCATAGTCGATGGTGATGCTGCCGCCCGCCAGTGCCTCGGGCGGGTTGGCGGCGGCATCGAACCAGCAATGGGCGCCGACGATGCGCCCCTGCGATTGCAGCGCCCGGAATCGCGCATTGACGGTAGCGACGATATCCTTGACCAGCCCGGCGCTGATTGGCTTGTCGATCGCCCAGAGCAGCCCGTTGGCAATCTCGTCCTGCAGCACCTGCCCCGTGCGCACTGCGCTTTCGAAGGCAAAGAGCGGCTCGGCGGACATCGTCCGGTTGCCCCAGAAGCGGAAGCCGTTGGCGCGGATCAGCGTGGTGATATTGGCATCGTTGAGCAGGCTGGCGGTGGAGGCGCCACCGAGTAGATCGAAATCCACCGGGGTCTCGATGCCGGTCACGCCATTAATGGCCACGTTGGAGAGGGTCTTGTGCCAGCCCGTTTCGCTGTCGATCCGCGCCCGCAGGCCGAGCGCGCGCGCGGCGGCGCTGCCGGTGAAATCGCTGAACTCCGGCCAGAGCAGCATCAGCTCGCGCGCGCTGAAATCATCGGCGGCCGTGATCGCCTCCGCAGCGGTGGCACCGGCGGCGGCGCAGTAGGCGAAGCCGCGCAGCTTCTGCGCCACGGTGATGAGGTCGTTGATGACCGGCGCCGTGTCGAGGCCCGGCGCACCAAGGATGCGCGGACGCACGCCGAGCGTGCTCTCCGCCATCCGCAGCGTCTGCACGCCGGCCTGCACCGCCGCCTCTGTCGCTTCCTCATCTTCGCCCGGCTCGACGCGCGTGACAACGACGATCGGACTGCTCTGGTCGGCAATCGCATCGAGCGCGTTGGCCAGCGTGCCGTCCGACGCATCCGTTCCGGCCTTGGCCAGCGCCCCGGCCACGTCCGTCACCAGCACGGGTTTGCCGGCCGGGAACGCCACGGCGTCCGCATCCGTCGAGAGCGCGACCAGGCCGATCACGGCGGTGGAGACGGCGGCGATGGCGCGCGCGCCGCTATTGATCTCATTGACCTTGATGCCGTGGATGATGGGCATGACTTACGTCCTTTGCTGACGGGCGCCCGCGAGCGCGATGGTGAGGTTGATGGGCTGGCGACCAGGCAGGTCTGTGCGCGTGCCCTCGATAATGAGCGAAAGGCCGCCGTCCGCGCTGCCGCTGCCCACGGCCACGCGGTCCAGCTTCACGCGGGGTTCCCATCGCGCGATGGCGCCGGCGCTGGCGGCCGAGATGAGCTGGCGTGTGGCGGCATTGAGGGGCGCGTCGACCAGCTCGAACAACCGCGATCCATAAGCCCGGCGCATGACGCGCGAGCCGATCGGCGTCGTGAGAATGTCGGCGATCGACTGCGCGATATGCGCCTCGCCCTCGATGCGCTTGCCGGTGGCCCGCTCCATGCCGCTCATACCGGCGCCCCCGACTGGCCGCTGCCGGGCTGCACCTGCCCGTGCTTGTGGCCCTTGAGGCTTTTGCCGCCACCGACCACGTCCGTGTCGGCGGTGAAGGTGCCGGTCATGGTGCCGTCGCCATTCACCGCGATGTTGCCAGTGATGGTCACATCGCCGGTGATGGTCACGCCTTCCGGCGCGGTGATGGTCGCCTTGCCGCCCGCCAGCGTGATCGCCAGCTCATGGCCCTCGGGGTCATAGTCGATGGTGGTGCCGTCCGGCATCAGCAGCCGTGCGCGGCCGTCATCGGCCGGGGCGGGGAAGGCGGTGGAGTAGAGGCCGCGCAGGACGCAGCCGTGGGCAATATCGCCCTCCGCGCAGAGCAGCAGCACCTGCTCGCCCTCGCTCGGTGGCACCCAGCAGCGGAAGCCGCCGGCCAGCTCCAGCCATGGCACGGGAGGCGATGTGACATCGCCGAGCGTCACGGTCACGCGCGCGGCGGCGAGGTCCACCGTCTCGACCGTGCCGAGGCGGATCAGATCGCCGATGAGGCCGGAGAGTTCATCCTGTTGCGCCATGCGGTCCGTCATCCGCGACCGGACATGGGCGCGCTACAGCGCGGCATTGTGAGAGCGCCTATCACAAGACTGCCTATGCGATGGCGCCGGCGGCGATCTTGGCGAGCACGCCGCTGGCGACCTCCGCCACCCGGCTCTTGGTGGCCGCCGCATCGTAGCTGCCGTCCGCCTTGAGCACTGCGTTCACCGCGCGCGCGTGGCGGACGGATTGATGCGTAAAAGTGACGGACACGCTTCGCGTCGACTTATCGTAGCTACCGATCGTGAATTTCATGGGACGATTCCTTCGGTTGGAGGGACAGGCCAGACGGCGGCGGACGCATCGCCACCGCAGGTTTCGGGCAGGGCGCGCAGCGCGGTGCGGTAATCGGCCCACGCCGCGCGCTCGGCTTCGCCGATCGGGAAATCGGCGATCTGGGTGCGGTCGCTCGCGGCGAGCAGCCGGTTGCGGCGCCGACGCAGCAGCATCATGGCGATGGCGGGCGGCGGGGCCGGTGGGGCGACGGCAACGGGGCGGCCATCGGCATCCGGCACGATGGTCCGCCCCTCGCTTTGCAACGCCATCAACTCGGCGTGGCGCGCGTCGGAGACGGCCAGCGCATCCGGCGGGATCGCGGCATTGAGATCGACATGGTAGAAGGCCCGCGTCGACGGGCTATAGCGAAAGCCGGTCATTTACCCTTCGCCTCCCAGCTATAGGTGCACATGAAATCGGCGCCGTTGATGATCGTGAAGCCGGCCGTGGTAACGCTGCCGGTGAGCATCCCGCCATATTCCTCGGCGGTGGTGATATTAATCATCTGCGCCGAGCACTGGACGTGAGGGGCGGCGTCGAATGAGAAGGGAAACGCGACATAGACGGACTGGTTGGCGGCGATCGTGACCTGTGACCAGCAGCGCTTGTAGCCATCCGCATAGACGCGGCGGCCGGTCGTGGCGCCTATGAAGTCGGTTACGCGATCGTAGGCGCTGCCGTGATAGCCATCCAGCAGATCGGCATCGAAGCCCGACCCCGAGCCGTCCACGGTGAGGAGCTTGGTCTTGACATCCGCCGCCGTGTAGGCCGCGCTGTCGAGCGGTGTGTAGCCGAGGCGGGCGGGGATGTTCGCGTAATAGCTGCCGTGCTGGCCATCGAGCATGTCCGCATCGAGACCCGAGCCCGACCCGTCATTGGCGGAATCCCAGACCTGGTTGCCTTGCCGCCAAATGCTTCCCGACCAATCCGCTCGCCCGTCCGCCCAATATTTCCAATAACCATATTGCGCCGTTTCGTTGGCGTTTAAGACCTGAAAATAGGCGAGGCCGGTGCCTGGATTTGCCGCCAGCCTAATCCCTCCGGTTGTGCCGTCCGCCGGCGTGCGCGCCAGCACAATGCCGAAACGCACGTCCTGCCCGTCAGTCCACCCCTTCCCATCGAGCAGATCGGCATCGAGGCCCGAGCCGGACCCGTCCACGGTGAGGAGCTTGGTCTTGATGTCCGCTGCCGTATAGCTGGCGGCATTAAGCGGCGTGAAGCCGAGGCGGGCGGGGATGTTCGCGTAGTAGCTGCCGTGCTGGCCATCGAGCAGGTCCGCATCGAGGCCCGAGCCCGACCCGTCATTACTCGCGCGCCACACGTCCGCGAGTATGCCGCCGAACCACGCGAGCACGCTGGTCTTGAGCTTTCTGGGTGTGACGATCCGCGCGTCATCCTCGCCGGCGTCGCTCTCCGCCTGGGTGGCGATCTCCGCCACGCCTTTGACCGTCTCCGTGGCGGGAGGATTGATGAAATCGGTATCGCCGAACGTGATGGCAGCAGCGTCGATTTCGGTAAAGGCGATGTCATTGGCGAGCAGAAAGATCGTGGCCGCTGTCTTTTCCACGATCGGTTCGGCCTGCCCGTAGAGCGCGAACAGCGTGCCGTCCTGCAGATAGAGGCCGAACGCGCGAACCGTATAGGCATCCGCGCTCGCATCCTGCGCGACCATGTGGATGGTATCGTCCGCCACCACCGCGCCGCCGACCTGGTCGATCCGCTTGAACTCGCCGGCGAGCGCGGTCAGCGCCGGGTCGGCGGCCACGGCGGTCGCGGTGAGGCCGAGCTGGGCGATCGTCACCGGCGCCGTGCCGGTGTTCTGCGCGTTGACGATGGCGGCGCGGCCGGCGTTGGTGACGGTGAGTTGCAGGGGCATGGGATCCTCTCAAGCCGCCATGTCGAGGCGGACATAGGCGCAGGGCCGCGCGGCGCCGACGATGCCGATGGCGCCGGACGCGGCGAGCGCGAGCGTGAATTCGAAAGGGCGCGAGAGCGGCTTGGCTTGCGCCACCTGCCGCGTTACATCCTCGACATAGCCGGCGCTCGGCGCGCCGCCGTCGACCGTGGCCAGCGCCAGCATCAGGGCGAAGGTGCCGGGCTCGCCGGGCGGATCGGCCTCCCACCATTCGCGGATGACGATGCTGCCGCCGAACGCGGCCACCGCCTCGCGCACCGCCGCCACCGTGCCTTTGCGCCGGTGGACCGCGATCGAGCGGGCCACCACTTGCCGGCGCACCGCCTCCGGCCAGTCGGGGTCCCAATCGTCGACGGAGAGGGCGAAAGCGAGCCAGGGCAGCAGCGCGGCCGGGCAGCTCTCCGGCCGCATGAGGTCGCGGAGCGGCACCGGCAACGGGGCGGCGGTCGCGGCCTGCTCAAGCGCCTGCTCTAGCGGCGAAGCATTAGGTGGCAGCAGGGTCATTCGGCCACGCCGCCGGCCGCGAGCGTGATGCCGGTGCAGTGCGGCGCCTTGCTGGCGCTGATGACGATATCGGCGGCCGGGGCGGTCAACTCGACATTCTGCACGCCGGCGACGTGCAGCGCCGCGAAGATCGCGGAGCGCGTCACGTCCATGCCGTTGCGCTGAAGGCTGGCAGCAAGCGCCTGCGCGCGCGCCAGCGCCTCGGCCATGACCACCGACGCGTCCGGGCCGGGATAAGTGGTGATCTCCGCCTCGATCGCATAGGCCACGATCTCGGTTGAGAGCACGGTCAGCCGATCGGCGATCGGCCGCACGCGCTCATCGGACAGCGCGGCCTCGACCGCGTCGAGCAGGGCGGGCGATGCGGTGCCGTCGCCAACGCGAGACAGCACATAGACGACAACTTCCGCCGGCGCGGGCGAGACGACCGAGGCGTCCAGCACATCGCTATGCGCCGCGAGCGCGTGCGCGATATAGGCACCGGCCGGCCCCGCGACCGAGAAGCCCTCGGGCGCCAGCACGATCCGCCGGCGGAAATCGTCATCGCTTTCCATGATCGCCGGCGTGCCGTCTTCGCCGGCCGGCACCAGCTCAAGCCGCGCGACGCCGACCAGCGCGCCGAGATGATCGAGATCCGCGCCCAGCGCATAAGCGACCATGCCCGCGCGCGCCGCATCGTTGACCCGCTGGAGATCGAGCATGCGGAAATAGGCGCACACCTGCAGGATGCGCACCGCCGGATCGCTCTCGATACTGTCGTCGAAATCCGGGATGAACTGCCGCAGCCGCGCCAGCATCTGGCCATAGATGGCCTCATAGCTCAACGGCTCCACCACCGCCGGCGCCGGCAGGCGCGAGAGGTCGATGGCCGAGAAGGTCGCGGTGTCCGTCATGCCCCGAGCAAAGCCGCTCGGGCGCGGCGGCGCATCCGGCAACATTTGTGATAGGCGCTCTCACAATGCGAGCCGCTGGAAAGCGGCCCGCGCCGGCGGACGATGGCCCCGATCAAGCATCCGTTCGGGGAGTGTCCGGCTCATGGCAGTCGTCTACATCACGCGCTACAGCATCAACGCTCGCAACTGGGCTCGCCTCACCAGCGGGCAGGCCATTGCGGTGCTCGGCGGCCAGATCGGCGATACCGTCACGGTCGAACCGGGCGCCGAGCCGACCGAGCCGGATCCGGCCGCGCGCGACAGCCTTTACCGGATCCGCGTCGACGGCGGGGCGTGCCGCATGCGCATCGGCAAGGAGGCGCTGGCGGACGCGCAGAGCGAACCGTTGTTCGACGGCGATGATGAGCTGCGCTTCCTGCTGCCGGGCGAGCGCATCTCTCTGGTCGCGGCGAACTGATGCTGGGGTCTCCAACACGCGGGCGCCGCGCTCGCCCGCCGCGTGCCCGCGCTCTGCGTGCCAGCGTGCCGACCGCCACGGGTACGATCTGGCACGTGCCGACGCTCGGGCTGCTGGCGCCGGTCACATGGGCCAGGGCCAGTGGCCACGCCAATCTCTCGCTCACCGCCGCGACCGGCGCGATCGCCGCCGCGACGGCGCTGGCGGCGGGTGAGAACCAGGCGATTGCCGGCACCGCCACCGGCGCGGACGGGGTGGTGATTCCGTGGGCCGCGACACTGGTCGGCGCGGTTGCCCGGCCAGCCGCGCCGACGATCGGGCTGGAGCCGGGAGATGGGCAGATCGTGGTCACGGTGACGGACGGCGCCGATGGTGGCGCGCAGATCACCCACCACCGCCTCTATCTCGGTACCGCGAGCGGCGATCTGGCGGTGCTGGCCACCGTGGCGGCGGCCGATACCCACATCATCGACGATCTGACCAACGACGCGGAAGTGTTCGTGCAGGCCAGTTCGATCAACAGCGCGGGCGAGGGGCCCCGCTCCGAAGAAAAGAGCGTCACGCCCCGCGCGCCGATCCTGCTCGGCCTGCCGACGCTCACCCCGGCGACGATCGCCGAGGGCGCGGCACCTGGCACGCCGGTCGGGGCGCTCGGCAATATTCTGACCGGGGCGGACGTCACTCTTTCCAGCGATGCCGGTGGCCGCTTCGCGCTGACCGGCGATGGCAGGATCGTCGCCGGGCTGACCGCCACCGATTACGAGACCGCGCCGGACCACGCTTACGAGATCGGGATCACCCAGACGCTGGAGACGGCCGCCAATTCGCCACGCACCGATCTGCTCGCCATCGCGGTGACAGATGTCGAGGAAGCCCCCGCCGAGGCCCCCTCCATCGCCTTCGCGGATGGCATCTTCACCAACACCAACGGCGATCTAGGCCAGTGGTATCGCGATGACACAGCAATCTCTGGCGAGACCGGGGCTACCTACACTTACGTCGAGGCAACCGACGCGGGTCGCGCGATCTCGCAATATGTTGACGGCGTTCGGTCGATCAACGTCTTCGTCCAGCAAGCAGCAGGGCTGCCGATTTACAGCGATGATTTCAGCTACCCGACCAATGACAAGCTGGTCTCGCATGGTTGGACCGGCCTACCGGTAGGCGGCGACACCCAGTTCAATAAATATATCGCAAACGCTTCTGGGAAGGCATCCTGCGCGTCGCTCTCGACCGTTGGCGGCGACCGGCCGATAGTCATCCGCGACACGGGCAGCGTCACGCACTTTATCGAATGGGACGGCGGCAACACCGCTTGGCGTGTCGTTCTCGCGGGCGTTGATAGCAAAAACTACATGATGATAGCTGGAGGGACGTATCCGGGCGTCTATCAGGTCGTTGGCGGCGCCACCACGAACTTCCAGGGTATCAGCAACGCCCTGAAAATCGCCAACGCGGACGTGGCAGGCAACCGCTTCCGCGCTGAAATTCTCTCGAACGGCTCATTCCGCATATTGTTTAAAGCGGTCGGAGATCCCGAGTTCAAGCCCTACTCTCTGGTCAATCCAGCGGGGGCTGACTCTGCTCAGACGGACGTGAGTTACCCAATCAACGCCGCCTTGCTGGCGGGCACATTCATTGGTTTAGGCGGCAGTACGTCAGGAACGGCCACATGGGACAATGTGGCGTGGGGTTCGATGCTCCGGCCGATCATCATCAACAGTGTCTCAATCGCCGAGGATGGCTCGATCCAGCTTACTGGCACGGCGACCCGCTTCACGGCGGCGCTTGCGCTCATTCAGGATGCGGACACGGGCGAACTTATCGCCGATTGGACGCCGGTCGATGGCGCGGCTCCCAACTACACAGTTGTGGCCCCGCTTCCGGTTGAGGCGCAGGGCCGGAATATCCGTGCATGGCTGACGGACACAGTTCACCCGGAAGATGCCGCATCCGTTACGATTTCGGTTCCATATCACGACGAAATCCGTCCGCTTGTGTTCGGCATGAACAGCAATGGAGTTGTTAGTTATAGTGCCCACGATATTGTAAGAGACCGCGGACGTGTTATCTCTTGGAGATATAAAGACAGTGTATCAGGCCGTCACAACTATGTCCCAGACAGCGAAAAGAATGAAGATGGGTGGCCTATAGTCCATCCTTCTGAAACAAGCGTAACTGTTGCTCAAGGGCAGCCTACCACCTTTGATAGTTTTGCGGCTGTCGTTTGGGAAGGCAGCAATTGGCATATCGGCACTAGACACGGTGTTTGGGATTGCAGTCTGAATGCTCCTGCAACCATATCAAAAGATAGCGGCACTGGTGTTACCATCAATGTTCTTTCTAATACCTCGTTTACTCTTGATGCAGGGTCGGATGAAGGACAGTCAATCAACTATTCGGTCCTGTTAAAGAACCCGACCGTGCCGCCGGAAGGCTTCCAGCTTTCTGTTATGCAGGCAGATGACCCGCATCCTGAAAAGATGTTCACAGACAGCGCCGCCACAATCTGGCACGCCAATACCTTCGGCGGCGAACTCTGGTGGCGCGACATGAAGGACAGCGGCGCAGAGGATGCGCCGGCATCCGGCAGGCTATTCCGCCGCCTTATGGCCACCCCCGAAGCGGCAGCCGCTCGCTACACCGAGCTTGGTCAGCACACATTCCACAACTTTGCCTGGAGCGACGTGGCCTTCCGCTTCAACGAAGTGGTCAAGCCGTGGCTCGATAATTGGAAGCTGCTCGCGAACCCGGCCGCAAAACTCAACGTCGAGGTTAGCAACGAGGACTGGAACACGGCATACGCCGCCAAGATGGAGGGCATGATGACCCATGCCAGCCAGATGCGGATGCTGGAGGGCGTAACGATCCCGGCGGGTGTCACAGTCACCAACGAGCGGGCCAATGTGAACCCGTCAACCGGTGTCACTGCGCGCGCGTTTGAGCCGGGCGAGTGGTTCTACTGCCGAACCGTTGATAGCTTGGACTCTTCAAAGAACTATCAAAACGTTCTCATCGAAGTCATCGCATCGAGCACAGTAGCCGCAGGTGCAATCGTGGACGTGCGCGACAATGCCGATTTTGCTGTCAAAGCGCTCCATTCCGGTTTGATGCAAGGTGCACGTCGATTGCAGGCCAGTCTCCAGAAGCAGGTGGGTCTATACGGCAAGACCAACGTCGGCGCGCGCTTCTCCAGCACGCTTGGCGCATGGAAGGGCGACAGCGTCTCCACCATCGTGGACGCATTGCTCTATGGCGATAACTGGCAAGGCATCGACTGGTATTCGCCCAGCTTTTACGCAGGTAGCGGCGACAAATACGGCACGTTGCCGTGGCATCTTGACCATACAAGCGATCTTAGCTCGTTTAAGAATGGTTTCTTCGCTGAGTGGCGCTCAACGACCGATGAGATGATCTCGAAGCTTGTAACGCTCAAGCATGGCGTGCTGAATGCGCTTGTCGCTGCCGGTGTCCCGCCTGCGCAATGTCCGCGCATGGGGCAACTTTACGAGGGTGGCAACCACAACATCATTGTCGATCCGGGCGGCGGTAGCGCTATGTCGCAGACGGATCGGGATGGCGTGTTGGCTGCGCTTGAAGCCTGTCTCATCGACGCACGCGCAGGCGATGAGGTCACTTACGAACTTGCGCAACTTCGCACAAAGATTGGCGGCGTCTGCGTCTGGTTCAGCGATGTGGAGCGTCCATTTTGGAACAGTAACCAGCTCCAGTTCTTCGGCATCCGCAAATATGCGACTGATGGCGCGTGGAACAACGGCGGGGCGGATGAACAGCGCTATGCCGCTGCCGTCGCGGCGTTCGCGGAGGCCGGATGATGACCGGCGAACGCGAACTTGGGGCCAAGCTGGATCGCGCGCTGGGCCGGCTCGATGCGATCATCGCGACCCAGACAGAGCAGAGCGAGAAGTTCGACCATCTCTCGGAACGGGTGGCGAAGGTTGAGCAAGGCGTCTGCGACACGCGCGACGTGGTGGCCGCCTGGACGGCAGCCAAGACCTCGATGCGCTTCATCAAATGGGTTGTTGGGCTCGCCGGCGCGGTTGTCGGCCTGTTCTTCGCTCTCAAAGGAGGGCTCGGCAGATGAGCAACCTCAAACTCGCAGTCACGGCCGTGGGCGGTGCCGGCATCACCGCTGCGCTGCTCATCGCCACGCCGGTCATCCAGAAATGGGAGGGCACCCGGCTCGACCCATACAAGGATATCGTCGGGATCAACACGGTCTGCACCGGTGAGACGCGGGTCCAAATGCGGCGATACACGCCGGGCGAATGCGCCGCGATGCTCCGCCGAACGCTGGAACTGGACTATGCGCCGGCGGTGCTCAAGGCCGTGCCGGCGCTCAAGAACCGGCCCAACCAGTTCGCCGCCGCCATCTCGCTCACTTACAATATCGGTGAGGTCGCGTTTGCCCGCTCGACCGTGGCGCGGCGCTTCAATACCGGCGACTGGCGCGGGGGTTGCGACGCCTTCCGCATGTGGGTCAATGCCGGCGGGCGACGCATTCAGGGCTTGGTCAATCGGAGGGAGGACGAGCGCAAGCTCTGCCTCACGGGGTTGTGACCATGCTGCTCACTCGCTTCGCGCCGCATCTCGGCGTAGCCGCGATTCTCGTCATCGCCGCCCTATCGACCGGCCTCGCGCTCACTCGTGGCAAATTGGTGGACGCGCGCCAGGACCTGCGCGTTGAGAAGGCACTGCACGAGACCGATACCGCCAACTTCAAGGCCGCGCAGGCGAAGGCCAACGCCGACTGGCAGGCCGAAATGGCCCGCGTCCAAACCGTCAATCGGAGACTGAACGATGAAGCCGATCGCAGGGCCGATGCTGGCCGCGCTGACTATGCTGCTCGCGTCATGCGGCTCCCCGCCGCCACAGCCGATCCCGGTCTATCCAGCGACCGTGAGATGCCCGGCCCCGGAAGCGCCCCGAGCCCTGACGGACCCGGTGGAGATTCCATCCTTCTTGCGCGCGCCGATGCCCTGATCTGCGCGACCAACACCGCCCGGTTGCAGGCGGCTCACGAGTGGGCGCTAGTCTTGGCGGATCAGACGAAGGCTACCCGGTAGCGACGACGCCGCAGCACCGCGCCTGCCAGCGCGAAACCGCCGATCATCATGGCCCATGTTGCCGGCTCTGGCAGAGGGTAGAGCTTGCCGAACGAAACCGATGGATTGGTGTCGGATCGAATGAAATCATTATCAGGGGTCAGGCGAATCTTATTGAATGTAAGACTAACAAATTCAAAATCCTCGCCATCGCCGTAGCTATAAAAGCCGTATCCTGATCCTGTGTACCAATTACCATCTGAATGTGACGATTGGCTATCGTCAAATGTAAAGTTAGCTTCCCCGGAATACCATCCACCACTACCATAGCTAAGCCTAAATACGCCAATATCGAAGCTAGAGATGCACGATGTTTGAGTGCAATAGCCATAAAGCAGCGCGGATGATGTGCCTCTAGAAGACAGAGCGCTGCCACTTATCTCTATAAATAATTCTGCCTGCGCAGGCATCGCCGCTACGCCGCCCAACAAGGCGGCGATCAGTAGTTTTCGCATAGTCACCTCCCACAGTGATGAGGAGGTCATGACACCCTGCCGGCGAGTCGGTCAAATCTGGTTAACGTCCCGTTATGGGATCAGCGCCGTCAGCCCAGATGCCCCGCCTCATCAAGATGGTCGATGGTCGCATCGAGCAGCATGGCCCGGTCGCGCGCGGTGAAGCCGAACAATTGCCGCTCGGCATAGCGGATTGCGGGCGATGCGGGCGAGGGCCGGTCGAACAGGCCGAACTGGTGGATGCGCGCGACGGCGGCCACGCGGCCGGCAAAGGCCACGAACGCCTCCTGTGCGGTCGCGTCCGCACGCATGGCGCCGCTGCGCCGGATCTTGCGGAACATGGCGCGCTGGCGGACGGTGGGGCGGCGAAGCTGGCCGGCGCCCTTGTTCTGCTCGCCCTGCTCGACGGGAAGCCAGCGAGTGACCTTGCGCCATTCGAAAGACCGCAGGCCGCCCGCCTCCACGTCATAGCCGGTCATCAGCGGCCCTTGCCGCGTCCAGCTATGCATGGTGACGAGGCGCGGCGGGCCGGAGCCGCCGGCGGGGTAGAGGAACTTGACCGCATAACCGCCCGGCACCGGATCCTGTGGCCGCTTGCGCGGTTCGAACCGCGAGCCATCCGGGTTCTTCTGGGCCGTGATGCGCTGCTGCTGGCTTTTGCGCAGGGACCGCGCCATCTTGCGGAGCAGGCTGCGCCGCTCGGCCGGCTTGAGCGAGGCGAGGATGGCGCCGGCGAAGCGCTCCAGCTCGCCCAGATCATCGGCGCCCAGATCGGCCATCAGGGATCCGGGGGCAGGGGATAGCCCACCAGCAGCGCGCCATCGTGGAAGATGCGCTTGAGCAGTGCGATGGGATCGGCCGGCGGGACGCCGGGGAGATCGAGCGGCGATCCTTCGTCGACCACGCGCGGCTCCTCGCGCAGCGTCATCGTAAAGCTGCCGTCCTCTTGCGGCGCCACATCCACCGCCTCGGTCATCGGGAGCTGGATGGTGATGTCCACCGCGCCATTGTCGACAATATCCAGCTCGAAGCGGATCGCGCTGTCCGCCCGCTCATGGTTCTGGAGCACGGCCGGCTCATAGAGGCGCAACCAGAGCAGCAGCGGCAGGAAGAACGCCGCCGGCTGCCCCCGGAAGCCGAGCAGGTCGATCTGGAGCTGCGCATCATACTGGAAGCCGAGATTGGCGCCGTAACGCCCACGCAACCGGCCGCCGGTCATGTAGATGGCGAGCTTGTCGGGATCGCGCGCCAGCTCGGGCAGGGCCTCGACCAGATAGGCGCGCAGGGCCTCGTGCTTGGGGGGCGCCATGCGGGGTCAGTCCCAGAGATGCACAATGGCGCGGGCCGGCGCCTCCGGGGTGAGCAGCAGGGGCAGGGAGACGGGATGCCCCTCCGGCAGCACCGGGCCAAGCGCGGCGATATCGCGGTTGAGATCGAGCACCTGCTCGACTGTGCCGGAGCCAGCGCCAAGCACGCGCCACACCAGCGCGTCGACCGTTTCGCCCTGGAGCGCGGTGGCGGTGAAGGTGGTCATCAGATCAACTCCACCGCGGTACGGCGCTGGCCGAGGATGGCACGGATGGCGTGGACGCCGTTGCGGCGATGATCGTCCGGCGTCATCGCCTGATGCTCGATCTGGCTTACGCCGGTGCCGGTGGCCGTCACGTCGCGGTGCGTCTCGATCAGGTCGGCGGCGGCGAAGGCATGCACTGCGCGGCGCCACAGGATGGCGAGGCGGCTCTCACTGGCTGTCTCGCCCGCGCCATGTGTGATCGCCTCGGCCGGCACGTCCGCCAGCGTGACATGGCCTTCCGCCTCGCGCACGGCGCGCCAGTCCGCCAGATTGTCCGCCGTGATGATCGCCGCGCCGAGCAGCGCCTCAACAACGCGCGGGTGCGGGATATCCTGATTGCCGATGCGCATCGCATCGCGGAAGCGGTTGATGTCGATCGACGGCCAGAAGCTGCCCACCGAAACGATGGCGCCGGCGGGGCTAGCGGGCGAGGGGGGCGAGGCGATAAAACCGGACATGGGTCCTCCGCTCAAAAATGCGGGGGGTGGGGATCAGAGCCGGACGGTTGCGCGAGCGCGTGTTCGGTTCGTCACCGCCCCCCGGCGCCGGGGGCGCAAGCTCAGTCGTTCGCAGCGCGGACCTTGGCCTCTAGCTGCTCGATATCCTTTTTGACGCCGCATTTCTTATCGAGCTGCAGCGCGCGGCGGAAGGCGGCAAGCGCCTCAAGCTGGGCCGATTCCCGGCCGCCAGCGGGCGCGCTCTCGGGGTGCTCGACAAGGCGGGCATAGGCCCGGCGCAGCGAGCGCCCGCGCGCCTTGAACAGCTTCGCCCGCACCTGGTCGGGCATGTCATGCTCGGCGGTGAGCGCGTTGGCCTGGTCGATGATGGCGAGCGAAAATTCATGCCCGTCGCGATCCATCGCCAGCGCGGCCTCGGCGACTTCCTCGGCGATCAGCGTGGCGGCCTGGCGCTGCATGCGCTGGGGCATGGCGAGGCCGAAGCGCAGCACATGCGCTGCGATCTCAAGGCCGGCCGCGAAATCGCCGATATCGAAGCGCCAGATCATCATGGTCGCCACGATCTCGTCCTGCACCGCCTTGCCGCTCTGCGCGGAGGCGTCCAGCGTGGCATCGACGTGATGATCGTAGCTGACAATCATCTCGCGCTTGAGCGCGATCTTGCCCTCGACCGATTGCACCTCGCGCAGCCGCGCCAGATCCTTGCCCAGCTCGGCGAGCAGCAGCTCATAGGCGCTCGCCTCCGGTCCATCCTTGGGGCGGGCGGCGGCGACCCCCTCGGGCGCTTTGGCGGCGGCCTGCCGGGCAAGGATTTTCTGGCGATGGCGGGCGGCGGGGGAAAGCATGCGGATCGTCCTAATGGATACGGGAGATTGGGGAGATCAGGCTGGCGAACCGGCCCGATCTCCCCGCTTCGTCGCGGTGGTTATCAGGGGATCTCTTCCTCGGGCACGAACGGCTCGATATTCTCGATGAGGCAGGCGAAATCATAATCCTCGATGACGTACGCGTCGTTCGAAGACTGATAATCCTCGATCCGGTCGCGCTCCGGCACATCCTTGATGTGGCGGCGGCGCGCGCCTTCCTGCTCGTAAATCGAGAGGTTGTCGTAGCGGGTGATGAGGATCGAGCCCGCCGGGACGTAAGGCACGCGTTCGGCGGGCAGGCCGCCCAGGCGCTTGGTGGAGAGGATCACGTCCCGCGCGAGCTGCTCGGTCGGGTCGATCGACTGGTTGACGAGCGGAAAATATTTGTCATGCAGCAGGTCGCGGCTGACGATCGCCACCAGCTCGGTATCCTCACTTGCCCAGGAGGGCAGGAGCTGCGCCACGGCATCATAGACCAGCGCGTCGAGGGTCGCATAGTCGCCGCCCACGCCATAGGTCACCTTGCCGGCCTCGGCGCCCTCGTCCATCACATGCGAGGGGCGATCGGTCCGCAGCTTCTGCAGCCAGCCAATATTGACATCCTGCCGGAGCTGGTTGGTCGCCGCATCGCTGGTGGCCGCGTGCGAGGTGCCGTTGAAGCCGACAAGGATCTTGTCGAGCGCCTGACGGCGGGTGATGAGGTTCTGGATACGCGTCTCGAAATCGGCGAATTTCGCCCACGCGTCCAGCAACGCATAGCGCAGGTGGGTGTCCGAGTTGTTCTGGAAGCACTCGTAGGTCACCTTGTCCATGCCGGAGGGCGACGTGGTCTTGCGCGTGCCTTCGCCGGACGTGTCCGTGGTGGACACCAGCGGCGAACCGACCGAAAGGCCCAGAACCTCGCCCTTCATTTCGAGCACCGGGACGATGTTGATCCGCTGCAGGAACGCGCTCGATTCCTGCATCTTGTTGATGAGCGTCTGCTGGACGGACGGGTCCACCGAAAATTTGAGGGTGGCGTCGGAGACGCCGTTGAGCAGGGCGATCTGCTCGGCGAAGGCGTTGAAAAGCTCGCGTGTATCGTTACGCATGATTGGCTCCGGTCAGATGAGGCGCGCGCGGAAATTGGGGTGGATCAGCACTCGGCGCGGGCGCGACCGTTGCCGCCGCTGGCGGCGGGGCGTGACATATGGCCGGTGGCCGGCGTCTTCTCGATCTTCGCCTGCAGGGCGGAGAAATCCTCCGCCATCTTGGCGATGCGGGTATCCTGCGCGGCAAAGCCCTTCTGGATACCCTCGGTCAGCTTGGTGATTTGCTCACCGAAACCGGAAACGAAGGCCGCGATCTGCGCATTGGCGTTGGCCGAAAGGTCGGCGCCGCTGCCGCCGGTGGGTGGCGTGCCGAGAACCGGCTGCTGCTGTTGCGGTTGCTGCGCAGGCTGCTGCGCCGGCGGCGCCTTGCCGAATTCGGCAAAGAAGCTCTTGATGCCCGCCAGCACGCCGCCGGCGATATCGGAGGCGGGCGTGCCGGCCTCGAAGCTAAGGGCGATCGGCTCTTCCTCGACCTGCAGGAGATTGTCCTTCCGCTTCTCGTCCCGGCTGAATTTCAGCACTTCGGTGCCGAGCGAAGCGGGGGAATCGGTGAAGGCGAGGCCGACCAGATAGGCTTTGCCGGTCTGCGCGAAATTGGGGTGGATCTCGACGCTCGAATAGAGCTTCTGCCCGGCCTCGTTATAGGCCCTGGCCTGATCCGTCACGTCGAGCTGGGCGAACAGCGCCAGCTTCTTCTCGGTCTTGCCGCCAATCGCAAGGTCGATTTCCTCGGCCTTGACCGCGTCGACCGTCCCCCAGGCGTTGAAAGGCGCCTCGGGCGAGAAACCGCGCAGATGCTCGCAGTTGATCCGCGCGGCATAGGTGGCGGTGTTGTAGCTGTCCGCCATCTGCTGGATCTGGTCGCGGGTGATTTCCCGCCCGTCGACGGTGGCGCCCTCTACGGCAACGCGGAAATACTGGGTTTTCGCCATGTTGAGGCTCCTTGGCGGTCGGCGTGAATGTGCCGCCATTCGCCGTTCCCGCCGGGGCAAAAACAACCGCCTCTCATTGTGAGAGCGCCTATCACAAATGTTGCACGGCGAAGCAGGGCGGCGGCTGTCGCATCGTCCGGCGGCCATGGACGCCCCCGTCATCCCTGTGCCCGAGGCAATTCCTTACGACGCCAGGCGCATCGCCCGCGCTTATTACTGGCGGGGCTGGGACGTGACGAACATCGCCGGGGCGCTGAACCTCAAGCGCTCGACGGTGCAGAGCTGGAAGGACCGGGACGGGTGGGACAATGATCCGGTCATTCGCCGGGTCGAAGATAGCTGCGAGATGCGGCTCAATCAGCTCATCTTCAAAGAGGACAAGACCGGCAAGGATTTCAAGGAAATCGACCTGCTCGGCCGCCAGATCGAGCGCATGGCGCGAGTGCGCCGCTATGGCGAACCGGGCGGGCACGAGGGCGACCTCAACGAGAAGGTGGCGAACCGCAACGCCGGGCCGAAAAAGCCGAAAACGCCGCCGAACACCATTACCCGTGAGGATTTCGCCAAGATCAAGGCGGCGTTTCTCGATTGTCTGTTCGGGCATCAGGAGACGTGGTGGGCGAATATCAGCCGGCGCACGCGGTTCCTGCTCAAGAGCCGCCAGATCGGCGCGACCTTCTACTTCGCGCGCGAAGCTTTCATCCGCGCGATGGAGACCGGCAACAACCAGATCTTCATTTCGGCAAGCCGGGCGCAGGCCAATATCTTCCGGCAATATATCGTCGAGTTCGTTTTCGAGCAGACGGGCAAGATGCTCAAGGGCGATCCGCTGATCGTCCATCGCGGGTGGGAGGATGAGGGCGGCGAGCCGGCGCAGCCCGTCACCTTCTATTTTCTCGGCACGAACTACCGCACGGCGCAGGGCTATCACGGCGACGTGTATCTGGACGAAGTGTTCTGGATCTACGGTTTCGAGCAGATCAACAAGGTCGCATCGGCCATCGCCACCCAGGCGCGCTACCACAAAACCTATTTCTCGACGCCGTCCACCGTGGCGCACGAGGCCTATGCCATGTGGACAGGCGAGCGCTACAACCGCAAGCGCGAGCGCAAGGAGCAGATCAAGCTCGACACTAGCCATAGCGCCATCGCCATGGGGTCGCTCGGCCCCGATCGCATCTGGCGCCACATCGTCACGCTGGACGACGCCATTGCCGGCGGCTTCGACCTGATCGACCGGGACGAACTGGAGCTGGAATATTCGCAGGACGAGTTTGACAATCTCTTCCTCTGCCAGTTCGTCGACGACAGCCAGTCGAGCTTTCCGCTGGCGCTGCTGCGCCCCTGCATGGTCGATAGCTGGGATGTCTGGAAGGACTTCCACCCCTACGACCTCATGCCGTTCGGCGAGGGCGAAGTGTGGATCGGTTATGATCCGGCCGAGAGCGCGGACGGCGACAACGCCAGTTGCGTCGTCGTGGCGCCACCGGCGGGCGGCAAGGGCAAGTTCCGCGTGCTGGAGAAATTCCAGTGGAAGGGCAAGGATTTCGAGGCGCAAGCCGAGGAGATCAAGAAGCTGACCCGCAAATATCGCGTGACGGAAATCGCGATCGACAGCACGGGTATGGGCACGGCCGTGCATCAGCTCGTGGTCAAATTCTTCCCGATGGCGCGGCGCATCGACTATTCGCCGCTGGTCAAGACCCAGATGGTGCTCAAGGCAAAGAACGTCTTCGCCAAGCGCCGCATCGAGTTTGACGCGGGGTGGAGCGATCTGGCGGCGGCGCTGATGTCGATCCATCCGCAGCTCACCAAGGGACAGAAGCAACTCACCTATGTCGCGCGGCGCAGCGAGGCGACCGGCCACGGCGATCTCGCCTGGGCGCTGCTGCATGCCCTGTATTGCGAGCCGATGGACGGCCTGATCACGCACGGAAAATCCAGAATGGAGATATTGGGATGAGCGGCAACAACCTCGACGTGAAAACGGCGGGCGGCCTCCAGATGTTCAGCTTCGGCGATGCGGAGAGCGTGCTCAACCGGCGCGAGCTGCTCGCCCATGTTGAATGCATGTGGACCGGCCGTTGGTATGAGCCGCCGGTGCCGCTCAAGGCGCTGGCGCGCTGCTACCGGATCTCGCCGCACCATTCGAGCGCGATCGTGGTCAAGCGCAACCTGCTGCTCAAGCATTTTCGGCCGTCCAAATGGCTCAATCGCACCGATTTCGGCAAGTTCGTGCTGGATTATCTGGTGATGGGCAATGCCTATCTGGAGCGGGTCGATAATATCATCGGCCGGCCGATGACGCTCAAGCACAGCCTCTCGCTCTATACGCGGCGGGGGAAGGGGGAAGGGGAGTTCTACTTCCTGCCCAACGGCACCGCCGGGGCTTGGGGTGCGCTCGGCCAGGCGCATCCGTTTGCGGAGGGCAGTGTCTGCCATCTTGCCGAGCCGGACGTGGCGCAGGAGATTTATGGCCTGCCGGAGTATCTCTCGGCCCTGCAATCGGCCTTTCTGAACGAAAATGCGACGCTGTTCCGCCGGCGCTATTATCTGAACGGCGCGCATGCCGGCTTCGTCTTCTACCTCAACGAGCCGAGCATGGACCCCAATGACGTGGAGAGCATCCGTGAGGCACTGCGCGGCGCGCGCGGGCCGGGGAATTTTCGCAATCTGTTCATCAATGCGCCAGGCGGCAAGAAGGATGGCGTGCAGATCATCCCGATCAGCGAGGTGGCCGCAAAGGATGAGTTCCTCGGCATCAAGGGCACCACGCGCGATGATATCCTCGCGGCGCACCGTGTTCCGCCCCAGCTCATCGGCGTGATTCCGCAGAACAACGGTGGCTTCGGTGACGTTGGCAAGGCCAATAACGTGTTTTTCGGCAACGAGATCGTGCCGATCCAGATGCGCATGCTCGAAATCAACGACTGGCTCGGCGCGGAGGCCGTGGCGTTCGATGCATATCAGCCCTCCGCCGGCGCGGCGGCCAGCAACACCCCGTAACCAGCGGGGGAGCGGGCGCTGCAACGCCCGCCCCAGGCAACATCTCCTTGTCTCAAGCCATGAGGGTGCATGCGCCCTCGACTCGCCCGCTCACCCTGCAGGGCGGCGAGAACGTCTAGTGAACGAAAGCAAGGAGTCGAGTCTGTGTTATTGGAACCCGTGGCACCCGTTCGCCCTATCGCCGCATGGATCGGCGGTAAGCGCAAGCTGGCCAAGCGCCTGGTCGCGCGCATCAACGCGATCGAGCATGACAGCTATGTCGAGCCGTTTGTGGGCATGGGCGGCGTCTTCCTGCGCCGCGATCATCGCCCGCCCTGCGAGGTCATCAACGACTGGAGCGAGGATGTGTCGACGCTCTTTCGCGTGATCCAGCGCCATTTCGTTGCCTTCACCGAAATGGTCCGCTTCCAGATCAGTTCACGCGCGAATTTCGAGAAGCTGGTGGCGACGGATCCGCGCACCCTGACCGATCTGGAACGCTCGGCGCGCTTCCTCTACCTGCAGCGCCTCGCCTTCGGCGGGATGGTCTCGGTAAGGCGGTTCGGAACATCGCCGGGGGTGGGGGCGCGCTTTGATGTGACCAAGGTCGCTCCGATGATCGAAGCGCTTCATGAGCGCCTGGCCGGCGTCACTATTGAGCGGCTGCCATGGCAGTCACTCATTGCGCGATGGGATCGGCCCGGCACACTTTTCTATCTCGATCCACCCTATCATGGCTCCGAGCGAGATTATGGCGCGGACATGTTCGGCCGCGACCAGTTCGCGGAGATGGCGGCTCAACTCGCCAGCATCCGTGGCCGCTTCATCATGAGCATCAACGACCATCCCGAGATCCGCGAGCTGTTCGCGCGATTCTCGATCGAGGAAGCCGAAACCAGTTACACGGTCGGCGGCCAGGCCAAGGCCAAGACTGTCCGCGAGCTGATTATCACGGGCTGACACAGCCCCGCAGGGCGGCCGCAGAGCGCGCGGCCGCCCGCCATCCCCCCCGCGCATCATCGCATCGCCCAGACGCGCCCCAGCGGGGCGCCAGCGCCGCCCTGCGCCCATCGCCAACCCCCAGCGCCCACCCGCCGGGGGCCTCGCCACGTCGACCCCGCGCGCCGCGCTTGGCTCCCCCCCTCGCCTGCACGCTTACCCTGTCGCATTTGACGCATCGGCCCACTTTCGATGCGGCCAGCGTGCCCGCCCCATAGACCTTGTTTCGAACGGGTGGCGCTGTGACGCGGTCAAACGCGGGTCGCTGCTATTCAGCGCGGCGCGGAATTTTGCGCGGACGCATTGATGCGAAGGGGAGGGGCATCGGGGAAAACCTAATATTCCTGATCTCTATCAGCTACTTATACCAACCGACTGATAACGCTGAAAAAAAATGTTAGGTTGCGGACCTAATATCTTCTCACATTTCGAGGCCGGTTTTCTCATCTCACTGATATTAAAGAGATTTTCTAATCATAAATATTAGATTGAATGAACCTAATCTGGTGAGATTTAGGTGAGAAAAATGTTAGGTCAGAAATGGCGGAAATCCGCCAATGTTAGGAATATTAGGTTTTTCCCACGCTCTCCCTGAACATTTTTCGGGTAGGGCGATGCGTGTAACAATGAGGTCTATTTCACTCTCATGTTGGTGAGACTTCATTGCCAGTGACTATGCGAGCGGGAGAAACTGCAGGTGGCGGGCGAGGGGAGAGTGTGCCCGAAAGTGTGTCCTGACTGTGCCCGGATGTGCCTTTCCGTGCCGCTTTGTTCCACTTTGCGTTGACAGGCTTAGGGCTCTAACATAGCGGGATCGACGGAAATCAGCAGATTTCGAATGCGCGCCCGTAGCTCAGCCGGATAGAGCATCAGATTCCTAATCTGGGGGCCACAGGTTCGAATCCTGTCGGGCGCACCATTTCCATCTTAATAAGCAGGCGCGGGGAGGCCGGATCTCCGCCCGCCGATGGAGGCCGCTTTACAGCGCCGATCCCGATTTTAACGCGATTTAAGCATGCGGCGCATAAGGCCATCCTCATAGGGCGGGGCGCGGGAGCATTCTGCACGGCTGATCGGGCGCTTTGCCTCGGTCTGCCGCGCGGAACCCCATCAGGCCCCGAGCTTGGAATGCGTTCGATTGACTTGGCCCAAAGGCAGATGTCATAGCCCCGGCGCGCAGGACGGAGACAGATTTTGGCGATCAACGTTGCGGTGATAGGCCTTGGCAAAATGGGTCTATCCCATCTGGCCATCGTGAATGCGCTTGAGGATTTCAAAGTTACCGCGATTTGCGATTCCGCTGCCCTGGTGGGCCAGGTCATCGAGAAATACGGCCACATGCGCTACGTCGCCAAATATGACGACGTTCTGGCGCTGCCGGACCTCCACGCGATTATCATCGCCACGCCGACGACCGCTCACGCGCCCATGGTGCGGCAGGCGCTGGACCGGGGTCTGCACGTCTTCTGCGAGAAGCCGCTGACGCTGACCGCGAGCGAAAGCGAGGCGCTGGCCGAGCTGGCCGCGAGCAAGGGCCTGATTGCCCAGGTCGGCTATCACAATCGCTTCATCGGCACGTTCAACGAGGTGAAAAGGCTGATCGAGCAAGGCGCGCTCGGCCGCGTCACCCATGTGCAGGCGGAGGCTTATGGGCCCGTCGTGCTCAAGCCCTCCAAGCCGACATGGCGGGGCAAGGCGGGGCAGGGGGGCGGTTGCCTCTACGATTATGCCGCGCACCCGCTCAATCTGGTGAACTGGTATTTCGGCCAGCCGGAGAGCTGCACCGGCGCTCTGCTCAAGAGCGGGTTTTCAGCCGAGGTCGACGACGAGGTTTATGCCACGCTGAGCTTTGCTGGCGGCGTGACCGCACAGCTCTCGGTCAACTGGTCCGACGCCTCTGTGCGCAAGATGACCACCCGTATCTCGATCTGGGGTGAGGGGGGCAAGATCTTTGCGGACCGGCAGGAAGTGCAGGTGTTCCTCACCGGAAACGCGCCCATTCCCGAGGGCTATGGCGAGGGCTGGACGGTCCGATACATCACCGAGCTGACCCCGCCGGTAAGCTTCTACCTGCGCGGCGAGGAATATAGCGCCCAGCTTGAAAGTTTCGGCCGCGCCATTCGCGGCATCGAGGCACGCGCCGGCAATGATTTCGCGTCGGCGGCGGAGACGGATGCGACGATCGAGATGATCCGCGCCGTCGCGCTCGGTGAGCGTTTCACAGGCGCGGTCATGGCTCAGCCGCGCCGTTCCGCGGGTATGCTCGGAAGGTTGCTGGGGCGATGATCGACACCGTACGCAGCACATCCCGGCTGGGCTTCGGAAGCTGGCAGCAATCCCGGCTCATGAATGCCTGGGTCGACAGCCTGACCGTGCAGGAAATCGTCGAGCGGCTGGACGAGGATATTCTGTTCACCCTCAACCCGGATCATCTCTACCATCTCCAGCGCAATCCGGACTTCGCCGTCGCCTATACGCAGGCGACCATGGTCTCGTCGGACAGCAAATATGTCTATTGGGCGCTTGGGTTGCTTGGCCGGCGGATCAAGCAGAAATCCTCGGGTTCGGACATCGTCCCGGCCTATTGGCGCCATCATGCCGCCAATCCGGCGGTGCGCATCTTCCTGCTCGGCGCCCGGCCGGGCATCGCCCGCATGGCACAGGAGCGGATCAACGGTATCTGCGGCCGCGAGGTCGTCGTGGGCGCGCATGGGCCATCGTTCAATTTCGTGAACGATGAAGCGGAGTGCACGGAGGTGGTCGACATGATCAACGCCTCAGGCGCGACCTGTCTCATTATCGGCCTGGGTGCGCCCAAGCAGGAAATCTGGATCCTGCGGCACCGTCATCGCCTTCCGGGCGTGAAGGTCTATATGGGAGTCGGGGCCACCATTGATTATGAAGCGCAAGCGGTAAAGCGCGCTCCGGGCTGGATGACGCGCAATGGTCTCGAATGGGTCTATCGTATGGCCACGGAGCCGCGCCGATACTGGCGGCGCTATGCGCGGACCCTCGAATTCTTCTGGCTGGTGCTGCTTGATCGACTAGGTCTGTATCGTCCGCCGCCTTTCCCTTCCCCGGTGACGAGCGGCGGCGCAACGGAGCGGGCGGGCGTTGCTATTCATGAAAAAGTTTGAGCTGTTATCAATCGGATAGGCCCTATAGATGGAACGCATTCTTTTCGGCGACAACCAGTTCTTCGGCATCAATCACATGTCCGAGGAGAAAGCGCGCCAGCAGGCCATGCGCTTTCAGGATATCGGCGCGGTCATCGACGTATTGCAGATCGCGCTGCACGCCGGCGCGGGCGGCTTCATGTGCACCACGCACGACAAGATCGGGAAAATCGCCGATGCCGTGCGCGCCAATCCGGCGCAGTGGGGGGGCTTCACCTTCTACCCCGGCATGCCGTACGCCCATAAATATGCCAATGCGGTGACGGAGCTTGGTTATTTCGACGCTGCGCGGAAGTTCCTGCCCAAGGAAGGGCTGGTCGATACCATCCTGCGCGGCTCGAAGGCGGTGCTCACCAAGGATATCGAGAGCATGATGACGCTGCTCGTCGATGCCGAGATGAAGATGTTCGAGGGATTGCACACGCCGGTCGTCTTTCTCCAGAATGTCGTGACCGATCTGGTGCAGGGGCTTGGGTTCGTGGATGCTTTCCGTATCTTCTCCGAGCACATCAAGGCCCGCTACGGCGCCGAGGCGGGCTTCATCACCATGAATGTGCCCAAGCTGCTGCCGATGCTGAAGGAGGCCGGCGTCGACAACCCGATCGTATGCGCCAATTACAACAAGATCGGCTTCCGCATGTCCGGCGGCATCGAGGGCTATCGCGCGGCGCTGGGCCGCTATCCGGCGCGCATGATCGCCATGTCGGTGCTGGCGTCCGGCGGTATTCGGGCACGCGAGGCCATTGAATGGATATGCGCCGAACCGCATGTGGAATCGATCCTGTTCGGCGCATCGAGCCGCGCCAACATCGAGCAGACCGTGGCGCTCATTCACGAGTTCGACGCGGTGCACGAGCGGGCTTGATGGGCCATGCCGGCAGCTTGATTTGCGCCGTGTCGGCGAAATCTCAGGGACGCTGATAGCATTGTCGTGAGCGACGGGACCATGTGCTTCGATGGAGAAGCGCATACGGACTCACTGATGGGCGCCCTACAGCACTACCTTTGATTTAACATAATATATATTATCGATCTTGCAGAGTTGTAAGGCCAGGTTTCAAATGAGACGGTTCTCCAATTTTCAAATGTGACTCCGGTCCTTCTAAACCCTCTGGTCACGCGGCGTCGAAAGATGGGGAGATGCAACAGGATGAGACCCGCTGGCCATTTACGCTGACGAGGAAGATCACGAAATCAAAGCGATAGGCGTATATCTTGCAAAGAGATCAAGATCGTGGATATAAATGACCAAAGCGCCCCTCTCAACTCGGTGTCATAGGTCTGAGCGAAGCTCGAAGTTCATCTTTGTGCTCGGCATTAAGCCGATTGGTCTCCTTGCTCAGATTCCCGAATCCCTCCAGCTTGGACACCTTGTCGTCCATGGTTGTCACGATGTCGCTGGGCGTTTTACTCCAAAGCTCGTCGAAGAAGGCCTTTTGGATTTCCAACTGCTCGTCCGCCGAAAGCGCCTCTAGTATGGGATACATGTCTCCCAACGTGTAAGCGACTTAGGGTCTGGACTCAATTGCACCAGAAGGTCAGCGAGGCGGCGAGGAAGACGCCAGCCATGTAGTTGGCGGCGAGCTTGTCGTATCGGGTGGCGATGCGCCGCCAGTCCTTGAGGCGGCACCATAGGCGCTCGACGAGATTGCGGGCCCGATAGGCGTCGCGATCATATGGGATCGGCGCTTTGCGGCTGCGGGTGGCGGGGATGACGACCTCGGCGCCTTGGGCTTGGATGGCGGAGCGGATGGCGTTGCTATCGTAGCCTCGGTCGGCGATCAGCTTGTCGAAGCGGCCATGCGCAGCCTGGATCAGTGCGGGCGCCATGGTCATGTCGGAGAGGTTGCCGGGCGATATCAGCAGGATGCGAGGCCTTCCGGCAGCGTCGGTCAGTCCGTGGATCTTACTGGTGCGTCCGCCGCGCGAGGTTCCGATGCCTTGCGCGAAGGCCCCCCTTTTGCGCCTGCTGCCGAGCGGTGGACCTTGATGCTGGTCGAGTCGATCGCGGCCGAGCCCCACACTCCGCTGTATCCGGTCAGTGCTTCGAAGACCTCGAACCAGACGCCTTGCTGGCTCCAGCGATGGAAGCGGTTGTAGATCGTTGTGTACGGGCCATACTCCGGCGGGCAGTCGCGCCATCGCGCGCCGATCTTGAGCATGTGGACGATGCCTGAGATCACTCGCCGATCATCGACCCGACGCGCCCCTTTGCGTCCCTGCGGCAGCAAAGGCTCGATCTTCGCCCACTCCGCATCGCTCAACCACGTCAACTGCCGCGACATCAAAGCCTCCCGCTCAACGCAGGAGCCTTGAATCAATGTCACCGCTTGCGCGCAACCTTATTGAGTACAGAGCCTAGTCCAGACCAGTTCTTACATGAAATGTATATCGGCGCCTTGCGCCTTGAGAAGGAGTGAGTTGGTTTCGGTGCCGCGTCTAAGGAGGGGAGCAGCTTTCGGGCCGCCAGCTTCGCATAGTCGCCGAGAGCAACGTTTCGAGCAATAATCCTTGGCGAACGCAGCACGGTTCTAATGCCGGATCGTCGCTAACGCGCCGCCGTCCACGCCCCAGGCTGAGCCATTAACGAACGATGCCCGGTCAGAGAGCAGGAAGGCGACCACCTCGCCAATCTCGGCGGGTTGGGCGATGCGGTTCATGGTCGCGACCTTGCCGAGTGCGCGCTGTCCTTCCTCCACGCCGCCTGGGAACATCTGCACCAGCATCGCGTTGAGCAGCGGCGTCTCGACCACGCCGGGCATCACGCAGTTGACACGCACGCCCTGCCCGCCATGTTCGCTCGCCGCCGTGCGGGTAAGGCCGACCACGCCGTGCTTGGTGGCATTGTAGGCGCAGGCCCCGGCCAGCCCGCGCTCGCTGGCGATAGAGGCGGTGTTGACGATAGCGCCGCCCCCCTGCCCCAGCATCACCGGCAGGCTGAAGCGCAGCCCCAGGAACATCGAGCGCAGGTTGATGCGGATGATCCGGTCGAACTCCTCGACCTCATAGTCCGCCGTCGGCGCCAGCTTCCCTTCGGTCCCTGCGTTGCTGTGCAGCCCATCGAGCCGGCCAAAGCGCTTCAGCGTAGCATCGACATAGCGTCGCACATCCGCCTCCGCTGAGCAATCGGCCTCCACCGCTTCCACTTGCGCGCCGGTTGCCGCAAGCTCCGCCGCCTTCACCCGCAGCGCCTCGCCGTTGATGTCGACCAGCGTCAGCTGCGCGCCCTCGCGCGCCAGGATCCGCGCGGTGGCAAAGCCGATCGCCCCCGCCCCGCCGGTCACGATTACCACCTTGTCAGCCAGCATGGTCATTTGCCCGTCTCCCTTGATTTGCGGAACGGCAGCGTGAGGAGAAAGAGGATCAGCGAGGGCGTCAGCAGCTTGAGCGCCGCGCGTGCTTCCTCGGGGCGCAGCCGGGCATTGAGCGGCATGGTGCCGAATGCCTTGCCCTTGAGCACCAGTTCGTTGCCCTTCCGCTCGATCTTGCTGATCGTCATCAGCTCGCCGCCATCGGCCGAATGAATCTTCATGAGACGCGCACATCCTCGAAGTCGACATCGAGATCCTCAAACATCACCTGCGCGGTGGCACGGCCGGCGCCGAACACCCCGCCGCCCGGATGCTGGAACGGCCCGACCAGATAGAGCCGGTCCACGCCGGGCACGCGATACTGGCCAAGCTCGGGCGTTGGACGATGCGCGCCGGACTGATAGGTCGTCGTGGCAATGCCATGCAGGTCGCCGCGCATGAAGCTGGGTGAGGTCCGCTCCATGTCCACCGGCGAATCGATATGCGCTTCCAGGATGATGTCGCGGATATTGGGGATGAAATCCGCCATGCGGCCGATCATCACATCGGCATAATCCGGCTTGGCCTCGTCCCAGCTCCGTCCATCCGGCCGGTTGTAGGGCACATAGTCCCAGGCGTGGAGGATCGCCTTGCCCTCCGGCACGCGGCTCGGATCAAATTGCGAAAGCGAGCCGATGCCGATGAGCGGCGTGCGGACGAAGCCGCCATAGCGCAGATCGTCGAACGCGCGGCGCAGCGTCTCGTAGCTGTCCGGCATCAGCTCGATCATCACCGCGTCCACGTCCGGCGCCTTGAACTGCAACGGCGCGTCCAGCGCGGCGTGGATGGTGATGCAGGCGGCATCGGTGATCTGGGTGCGCAGCGCATCCTGCGCGGCCTGCGGGGCCATGGCCGGCACCATCTCGGGTAGCAGATGCGGATGGATGGCGCCGATGACAGCATCGCGCGCGCTGTGGCGCGTGCCGTCATCCAGCACCACGCCGGTCGCACGGCCGCCCGCCGCCGTCACCTCCCGCACGGGCGCGCAGGCGATCACCGCGCCGCCATGATCCTCGATGCAGCGGATCAGCGAGGCCGTCAGGCTGCCGCTGCCGCCGCGCGCGACGCCAAAGCCGAATTTCTCCAAAAAGCCCAGAAACACATACATGCCGATGCCAGTCGCCTTCTCATCGGGCGAGACGAGATTCTCGCCGGCGACACGGGCGAAATGCATGCGCACCTCATCGCTCTCGAACAATTCGCACAGATGATCGTGGCTGCTCATCTGCATGACGCGCCACAATTCGCGGCCCTCATAGCTGGAATCCAGCATGGCGTTGCCGGCGCCAACCGGCATGGGCGGCGTGTAGAGCGACGCCTGGATCATCGGCAGCCACGCGGCCGCCTGCGCCGAGACCTTGCGGAACGCCTCGGCATCCTTCTGCGAGAATCGCGCGATGCTGGCGGCCGACTTCTCGCTATCGCGATAGAGCTTGAGTGTGCGGCCGTCCTCGAACACCGACATCATCGGCACCTCAGGGAACAAATACTCAAGGCCGTATTTCGATTTCAGCCCCAGCTCGTCGTTCACTAGCATGGGATTGCCCTGGATGAAGATGTGACTCATCGAATGCTGGTCATGGCGGAAGCCCGGTAGGGTCAGTTCGCGGGTAACTACGCCGCCGCCGAACCAGGCGTTGCGCTCCAGCACCAGTACGCGCTTGCCCGCCACGGCGGCATAAGCAGCGGCGACCAGCCCATTATGGCCGGAGCCGATGGCGATGACGTCATAATCGCTCATGAATAATCCTCTAGATACAGGCGGATACGACAATATCCGAGAGTTTCTGGAAACGGGCGATATTGGCGGCCTGCGTCATCACGCCGGCGGTGAGGCAGGCAAAACTCACCTCCAGCCGGGGATCAACCCAGAACAAAGCGCTGCCCGCGCCATAATTGCCGAACGTCTCCGGGCTGGTCAGCGTGCCGAGTTGGTGCGGGCCGATCTGCGTGCCGCGCACGTTGAAGCCGAGGCCCATATAGGCCGGCATCTCCGCCCAGCCCGCGCGCAGATGCACGGTGCGATAGAGTTCGTTAGGGAAATCCTTGGTCCACACCTGCCGCGCCATCTCGATGATGCGGGGCGAGAGGATGCGCACGCCGTCCAACTCACCGCCGCGCCGCAGCATCTCGGCGAAGCGCGAGAGATCGGGCACAGTCGAGGCGCAGCCGACATGCGGCGCCTCCACGTCCGGATCCTCGAACAGCGCATGGTCGCCAGGGATCGTGCGCGAGAGGTGCTTGATCGGCACCGTGCCGCGCATGTCCGGCCGCACATGCCGCGCGTTGAGATCGGCACGCAGCCCCATGCTGGTGTCCTTCATGCCCAGCGGCTCGAACAGATCCTCGCGCAAAATATCGCGGTAGCGCCGTCCCTTGGGATCGGTGCGGCGCAGCGCCTCGCCCATCAGCACATGGTTGGCGAGCGGTGAATAGTCGCAACGCGTGCCGGGCTCGACCACGCCGTGGACATTTTCGATCACTGCCTCGAACAGTTCGTCGAGTCGGTCCAGATACATGCCGGGCCTGGGCATCCATACGCCGGGCAGGCCGGAGGTATGCGAGAGCAGGTGAAAGAAGGTCGCGCGGTTGCGCGGCTCGCCGGCGAACTCCGGCAGCACCTCCGAGACACGGGTGGTGAGCGCGAACCTGCCTTGCTCGATGGCGCGCAGGATCAGGATGTTGGTGAACGCCTTGCTCGTCGAGAAGATCGAGAAGACGCTATCGCGCGCCAGCAGCTTCATCCCCTCCCCATCCGCGGAGCCGATCGCCTCGTCGAACCCCACCACGCCGTGCCGCGCTACCCGCAGCACCGCGCCGAAATAGGCGCCCGCCGCGACATCGGCTGCGATTACGGCCTTGAGATGGTCGAGCCTGTCCTGCCAGAAGCCGCTCATCGTCTTTCTCCCGTTCAGCCCGCCGCGATGATGCCGCCGTCGATCGCCAGCATGGCGCCGTTGATGAACTCAGCCTCGTCACTGAGCAGAAAAGCCACCGCCTTCGAGACATCGTCCGGCCGGCCGTTGCGCCGCAGCGGAATGTTCTTCGCGCGCCGCTCATAATCCTCGGCGCTGACGAAGCCCGCCGTCGCCGGCGTCGGCACCGAGCCGGGCGCGATGGCGTTGACGCGGATACCGCGCGGGCCAAGCTCGCCGGCGAGCACATTGGTCAGTGCCGCCACCGCGCCCTTGATCGCCGTATAAGCGCCGGTATTGGGCCGGCCGCGATAGGCGACGGGCGAGGAATAATTGATGATATGGCCGACGGGCGCGGCGGGATCGCGATGCTCCAGAAACGCCTGCACGCCCCAGAACACCGCCTTGAGGCCGCTGGCGATCATCCGATCCAGCGTCTCCTCCGTCACCTTCTCAATCGGTTCATAGACCAGATAGGAGGCGTTATTGATGAGCACGTCCACCGGACCATAGGCGCGCGCAAAGGCAGCCATGACATCATGAAAGACCTGCCGGCTGCCTAGATCGCCGCCATAGGCCACGGCATTGCCGCCCGCCTCGATGATCCGCGCGGCGACGACCTGCGCGCTCTCCTCGTTGAGATCGCACACCGCCACCACCGCGCCGAGGCTGGCCAGATGCTCCGCAATCGCCTCGCCCAATCCCCGACCCGCGCCAGAGATGAGGACCTTCTTGCCCGCCAGCCCGCTCATAGCCCGAACAGCCGTGCGACATAGTGGCTGTCCATATATTCATGGAGCGAGCCGATCTTGCCGTTGTTCATGCGGAACACCCAGCTATAGCGGTTGTAATAGGACCGTCCGTCCTGGAGCTTACCGTCGCTGTAGCTCTCCACCGCGACATAGTCGCCGTCCGAGAAGATGGTTTGCGGATGCACCTTGGGATCACCCGGTGCGAACATGCCGCGCACTGGGCCGAGAAACTCGTCAATGATCGCGTTGCCCTTATAGGCTCCGGCGCCGGGAATATCCTTGACCATCGGTTCCCAGACGCTGTTCTCGTCGAGGAAGGGGCGAAGCTTTTCGAGATCGCCCGTGCTGAGCGCTTCGAAGAAATCGAGCGCAAGCTGCTCGTTGGCGTTCTTGGCCTTGACGGTCATTTAGGCGCTCCCGTTTCTGCGGTCGTGGGGATGGGCAGGACCGGCACATGGCCGCCCTGATACAGCGCGACGTTGCCGGTACGGGATTTGAACTTCCAGCCGGAGTCGGTCTTGACGAACACGTCATCGAACGCACCGATGAAAATGCCCTCCCCCTCGCGCGGCCATTTGGCCTCCGGGTCCGGCGCGGACATCATCGTCACATAGCTGTTGCCGCGCGCCCGCGTGGGCGACTCCACGGTTATCAGGATGTTAGTCATGACGTGGCGGGTCAGCCGCGCCTTGCGGTCACGGAAGATCGCGTGGACCTTGTCCTTGCCGTAATAGGGATGCTCGGGATCGAGCGGCCGGGCAAAGGTGCAATCCTCGACGAACAGGTCGGCCAGCGCCTGATGGTCGAGATCGTCGTTGAACTTGGCGAATTCGAGCACCAGCCGGGCGCAGGCTCGCTCGATCCCGGCAATCTCTGCCTCGGTCATCCCCATCCTCCTCTTATTTCTGTTCAGCGTCGATATCGGCCAGTGCCTCGTTGGCGGCGCGGAAGCTGTCGACCGCGGCCGGCACGCCACCATAGATGGCGACCTGGAGCAACACCTCGCGGATTTCCTCGCGGCTGAGGCCGTTGTTGAGCGCGCCACGCACATGGGCCTTGAGTTCGTGCGGGCGGTTGAGCACGGAGATCATCGCCAGATTGATGAGGCTACGGTCGCGCCGCGCCAGCCCTTCCCGGCCCCAGACCTCGCCCCAGCAATATTGGGTGACGAGTTCCTGCAACGGCTGATTGAACGGGTTCGCGTTGGCGAGCGCGTGGTCGACATAGGCATCGCCCAGCACCGCCCGGCGAATCTCCAATCCCTTGTCGAACATGGCTTTATCCATATGTTTTATCCTTCAGATCACGGAGTAAAGAGCGTCGATCAGGCGGCGGGCGCGCGGCCCATTGTCGCCCACCGAATGAAGCTTGTTGCAGCTATAGGAGAAACCGATCCGCGCATCCGGATCGCCGAAGCCGATTGAGCCGCCAATGCCATGATGACCGAAGCTGCGCGGATTGGGGCCCATATAGACCGCCTCCGCCGTGTTGAGCAGCACGCCCAATGCCTGATGATAGGGCCGCTCCTGCATCAGCTCGATCTGATTGTGCTGCTCGGTAATCATCCGCTCGACACCCTCCTGCGATAGCAACGTCACCGCATTGATCGAGACCGGGCTGACGACCGAGCCATAGATGCGCGCCACGCCGCGCGCATTGCCGTGGCCGCTGCCGCTGGCAATCTCCACCTCGCGCCAGAGCGGCTTGTTGAGCGTGGTGTGCCACGGCTCGTCCGGGTTCTGGCGGAAGGCGAGTGGGCGCAGTGTCTCACCGGTCCACGCCTTGTCGGCCGGCATCTCCACGTCCTTGGCTGCAAACAGCCGCGCGTTCATGTTGGGCATGATCTCGGCAACGGTCTCCTGCTCCTTCGCGCCCATCCCGCCGATCCAATATTCCGCGCCGAGCGGCCCGGTGATCTCCTGCTTGATGAACGGTCCGACGGTGAGCCCCGTCACTCGCCGCATCACCTCGCCCAGCAGATAGCCCTGATTGTGGACATGATAGGCCGCGCGCGTCCCTGGCTCCCACAAAGGCTCCTGCACCTCCAGCGCCTTCACATAGGCTTCCCGGTCGAACATGCCGCCCGGATACATCGGGTCGTTGGTCAGCACCGGGATGGCGGCGCGATGATCCAGCAGCCAGCGGACGAGGATGCCTTCCTTGCCATTCTGTGCGAATTCCGGCCAGTAAGCTACGACAGGTTGGTCGATATCAATCAGGCCACGATCCACCAACATATTGAAGGCGATACCGGTCACGCCCTTGGCCACGCTCATCATGCAGACGGTGGTGTGCGCATCCCACGGCGTGGTCATCGCGCCGTCGCGCCAGCCGCCCCAGAGGTCCACCACCGTCTTGCCATCCACCACCACGGAGCAAGCCGCGCCGACTTCATCCTCCTGCCGGAAATTCTCGGCGAATGCCTCCAGCACCGGCGCGAAGCGATCGTCCACCGAGCCTTGCAGGGCATACCAGTTGCCGCGCGCGTTGATCCTCTCGCTGACGTTCACGATGCTCTCCTCTCCCGGACCTCCGGGCATTCTATGGCTGTTGCCGCCTCCTGTCGCTTGGTCACGGGCGAAGCGTGCTTGGCGGGGCGCGAAGCGGCGTTCATGCCGGCCGGTCGGGGTCGAGTCCCGCATCGGCCTCGACCACCTTGGCCATGGCGGTGAAGTCGGCATCCTCGCCCACTTCCTCCAGGGTGCGGCGGAGCAGGTCGCGGACATGGGTGCCTAGCATAAGGTGAACGCCGAGCGCCTCTGCCTCATCCACGCACAACCGCATGTCCTTGTAGCTGAGCGCGGCGGCAAAGCCGAAATCGAAGGTGCGCGGCAGCACCGAGCGCGGCCATTTGTCCTTGGTCGCGGCGTTGACGCCGGTGGACTGGTTCAGCACCTCGATCATCTTGGCCGGGTCCAGCCCTGCCTTGATACCCATGGTCATGCCCTCCGCCGTCACCGCGATGGCGACCGCGCCGAGTAGATTGTTGACCAGCTTCATCGTCTGGCCGGCACCGGGCGTCTCACCCATGAAGAACGCCTTGCCGAAATGCTGGAGGATCGGCTCCACCTGCGGCCACAGCGCCGCCGGGCCGCTCGCCATCAGCGAGAGACGCCCCTCCCGCGCGCCCTTGACGCCACCCGAGACCGGGGCATCGAAGCTGGCGATCCCGTGCTTTGCCAGCCCATCGGCCAGCCGCTGCGCCAGTTGCGGACCGGACGTGGAGAGATCGACCGCGATCTTCACCGCCTTACCCTGCGCCACGCCATCCGGGCCGAGCAATACCTGCTCGACGATATCCGGCATCGGCAGGCTGACCAGCAAGATTTCGGACGCATCCGCCACGGCCCGCGCACTCTGCGCCGCCTGCGCGCCTGCTTCCGCCAGCCGCGCGACTGCTTCATGCGACACATCATGGACGATGACGGGCAGCCCGGCTGCGCGCAGCCGCAGCGCCATGCCCGAACCCATGCGGCCCAGGCCGATAAAACCGATATTACTCAAATCAGGTCTCCAATGGGGTGCAGCGGGGGTAGATCGACCCGTGCCACGTCCGGCGCCGTGCCGGGGGGGAACGCGGTCAGCACGAGCGGATCGTGCCCCGGAATGATATGATCGAGCCCGCCCGCCAACGCGAACAGCCGGCGATGGGCATCGAGATAGGCCGGCACGTCGACGACGATGGGGAACGGCGTCTCGCGCACAAGATTGGCATAGAGGTGGCAGGCATCCGAGGCGAGCAGCACCGGGCCGCGCGCGGTGGCGACTTCCACCCCTTGCAGCCCGGCGGTGTGGCCGGCAAGCAGGCGCAGGGTGATGCCGGGCGCAAATGGTTCGTCACCATCATGAAAGATCAGCCGGTCGCCGAACAGCAGATGCACCATCTCGGCGACCGGTCCAGCGTCGAAGGGCGCGCGCACCGTCTTGTGGGTCATGGCGCGGCTGGTGGCGAAGGCCAGCTCATCGTCCTGCACATGGAAGCGCGCATTGGGAAAAAGCGCGAGGCTGCCGGCATGATCGTAGTGCAGGTGGGTGAGAATCACGTCCGCGATTGTTTCCGGCTCGATGCCGATGGCGCGCAGCCCCGCCTCCACCGGGCGGATCATCGTGCGCCCGCGCCGCGCCGCCGCCTCCACGCCGAAGCCGGTATCGACCAGCACCGGCGCCATGCCATCCCGCTCGATCACCCACACGAAATAATCGAGCGGCATCGGCGCGGCATGATCGTCCCCGCCGATGAAATTCTCCGCCGCCACCCGCTCGTGCCGGGCGTAGCGGATGGCATGGATACAGTGGGCCGGCGCGTCGCTCATTTGAAGTGCAGGCGCACCGGCAGCCTGGCCGGACCATGACCGACCGTGGTCATCCAGGGTTCGATCTCGCCAGCCAGTTCGACCCGGTCCAGCTCGCGGACCAGTGCGCCGAGCAACGCGTCCGCCTCCATATAGGCGAGCGTGCGGCCGACGCAGGCGTGGACGCCGTAGCCGAAGCCGAGGCTATGCTTGAGGTCGCGTCCGACCTTGTAGCGCTCCGGTTCGTCCCAGAAGCGCGGATCGCGATTGGCGGCTGCGAACATCAGGCCGACGCGGGTGCCGGCCGGCACGACCATGTCGTCGATCGGCACGTCGACCGTGGTGATCCGCCCGGCCATGCGCGAGGGGCTGTCCCACCGCAGCGTCTCGTCGAACGCGTTACGCAGAAGCTTGGGGTTGGCCTTGACCTTCTCGAACTCCTCGGGGAATTCCGCCCATGCCCGCAGCGCATTGGCCATGGTGATATAGGTGGTGTCCGCCCCGGCCGAGAGGATGGTCTGGAGCAGCAGCTTGGCCTCAGCCAGCGTGATCTTGCCCTCATCAGCGGCCTTGAACATCAGCGCGCCGAACCCGTCCGGATCGAGCCCGTCGCGCTCGCAGACCGTATTCAGCCATGCGATGACCGGCTCGAAATCCTCGACCATCGCCTCGCGGAACAGCTCGTTCTCTGGCCCCATCGTCGCCCAGACCATATGCGAGAAGCCGTGCATATGGGTGCGGTCGCCCGGCGGCAGGCCGAGCGCATCGGGGAAGACGGTATAGACATATTTGCGCGTCACCTCCTCCACCGCGTCGAGCACCCCGCCGCCGCGCGCGCGCAACGCCGCGACATGACGATCCGCGCCGGTGGTGAAGATGTCACGCATCGAGTCGAGCGTACGCGGCGAGAGGGCATCGCCGATCACCCGGCGCACGCGGGTATGCTCGGGCGGATCGTCCGTCAGCAGGATCTCCGGCCGTAGCGACTTGGGATCGTGCCATGGACGCGAAGTGGAGGAGAAGCTCTTCCAGTCCATCAAACCCGCGGCGACATGCTCGTGCCGGCCAATCATCACCACGCCATCGGCGAGCCGCACCGCCGGAGCAAACTCGCGCAGCGCATCGTCCACGTTGCGGGCGTCACGCACCGCCTCACGAGTGAAGATATCCAGCGGATAATCGGGAATCTCGCGTGCCATCAGCTTCCCTCCAGCCCGATGCCGAAGAAGCGGGTGCCCTCGCCCTCGGTCCTGATCCACCCGGCGGTGGGGTCGGCAAAATGCGCGCCGATTACCAGCACTCCGGAATCCTTGTATTTATCGACGAAATCCATGCGGGTCTTCTTGCCGGCGGGCGGGTTCATATCGAACCGCGCCGGGCGATGCGGCAGCGCCGTCTGGATCGGATGGTGCATGAGGTCGCCGGTGATGACCCCGCGCTCGCCCTTCGATTCGATGCAGAGGTGGATATGGCCCGGCGTGTGGCCATGGCTCGGCTCCACCCACAATTCCTCGCTGATCCGGTGATCGGTATCGATCAGGTCGGCAAGACCGCGCTCCATGATCGGGTCCACCGAGTCGGCGAAATGGCGCACATCGTGCAGCCCATGGTCCTCATGGCTGCGCATCTCCGCCCAGGCGTCGAACTCCTTGCGGCCGAACAGATAGCGTGCATTGGGGAAGGTCGGCGCCCATTGCGTGCCGTCCCAATAGGTGTTCCAGCCGACATGGTCGAAGTGGAGATGAGTGCAGAGCACCACGTCGATATCCTCGGGCTTGAGGCCGAGCGAGCCGAGGTCCTCCAGAAAGCTGGTGTTGAGATTGGTGAACACATCGAAAGCGCGGTCGCGGCCATTGCCGATGCAGGTATCCAGCATGACGTTCAGCGTCGGCGTCTGCACGACGAATCCCTGGAAGTTCATGATCTGCTCGCCCTGCGGCGTCGCGTAATGCGGGTGGAGCCAGCGCATCGCGATCACCTCCTCGGGCGTCGCGTCGGCGATGGTCATGTTGATGTGATCGGAGAATTTCCACACCTCGACGAGCCGGCTGACGGTCACGTCGCCGATCTGCCAGCTCCTGATATGTTCCTTCGCCATGAGCCTCTCCTCAGGGGATTTTTTGTCTCGTTCACACCTTGCGCGCGGGCGATTCCGGCGGCAGATCGACCGGCGGCAGCGGCGCCTTACCGAGTAGCTTGTCCGCCCCGCGCTCACCGACCATCACCGCCGGCGCATTGGTGTTGCCGCCAACCAGCATCGGGAAGACCGAGGCATCAGCCACGCGCAAACCTTCGATGCCATGCACCTTGAGATCGGGATCGACCACCGCATCCTTGTCCACGCCCATCTTGCAGGTGCCGCACGGGTGATGAACAGTATAGCCGTTCTGGCGGATGAATGCCTTGATATCCTCATCGCTCTGTACCGCTGGTCCCGGTGCCACCTCAACACCGCTATACTTTGCGAACGAGGGCGCGGCGAAGGCCTGGCGCGCGATCTTCACCGCGCGCACCAAGGGCTCGATATCCTCTTCCACGGCCAGCAATTGCGGGTCGATCAACGGCGCCTCGCGCACATCCGCCGAGGCGAGGCGCAGCGTACCCCGGCTCCTGGGATAGAGACCGACCGGGCTGATCGCATAGCCATGGCCGACCGGCAGCGGCAGCTTCGTCGTCAGGCGCTTGGCCGGCTGGAACACGAACTGCACGTCCGGCTTGGTGAGCGACGGATCGGTGCGCAGGAACGCCACCGACTCGAATACATTGCCGGCGAGCGGCCCGGTGCGGTTGTAGAGATATTGCAGCACGTTCCACAGGCCGCGCGGCAGCGCCTTCAGGCTGATGCCGTAGGAGGTGGCGACATCGGTCTCCATATGCACCGGACAGGCGACGTGATCGTGATAATTACCGCCTACGCCAGGAAGATCGTGCAGCACCTCGATGCCCAGCTCGCGCAAATGCGCTGCCGGGCCTATGCCCGAGGCCATCAGCACCTGCGGCGATTGCACCGTGCCGGCGCACAGCACCACCTCGGCGCGCGCGGCGATTACGCGGCCGTCCGTCAGCGTCACGCCGGTGGCACGCCTGCCTTCCAGATTGATCCGCGCGACCTGCGCCTGTGTCAGCACGGTAAGGTTGCGGCGCTTCTTGGCCGGGTGGAGCATCGAGCGCGCGGTGGACTCGCGCTGGCCATCGCGGATCAATCCCTGGCGGAAGCCGTAACCTTCGGAATTGGGGCCGTTGAAATCGTCGCAGCGCGGAAATTGCAGCGAGGCGAGCGCATCCATGTAATCATAGTTGAGCTGGTTGGGGTTGCGGATCAGCTTGACATTGACCGGCCCGTCCTTGCCGTGAAAAACGGAGGCGGGGTAATCCTCATTATGCTCGTTGCGGGTGAAATAGGGCAGCACTTCGCGGTAGCTCCAGCCCTTGGCGCCCATGTCCGCCCATGTGTCGAAGTCAGTCGGATGGCCGCGAAAATAGACCATGCCGTTGATCTGCCCGGAGCCGCCGATCACCTTGCCGCGCGGCACTCCGATACGCCGTCCCGCCATGCCCGGCTGTGGCACCGTCTCGAACCGCCAGTTGATCGACTTGGTGCCGATCGCCGCCGCGACCCCCGCCGGGATGTGGATGAACGGATGGCTGTCGTTGCCGCCGGCCTCCAGCACCGCCACGGTGATATCCTCGCGCTCGCTCAGGCGCGCCGCCAGCGCCGCGCCGGACGAGCCGGCGCCGACCACGACATAATCGAACTCCAGATCCGCCATCGGCTTTCCTCTCCCTTGGCGCGAAGCTTAGGAAGCGAGCGATCGGCTGGCTTGGCCGAGAGCGAAACCGTATTGAGCGGACGCGAACGGCGGGCGCTTCCGTTTCGCTAGCCCTGCCCCGTCGCCAATCGCACCGCCAGCCATGCAACTGTGAAAATACCGATCCACAGCAGCACCAGCCCCGTCAGCCGCCCACGCGGCAAGCGGCGCAGGGCGAGGCTGCTGCCGACCAGCACCAGTGCCATGACAATCCAGAGCGTATTCCCCGCGATATCGAGCAGGATGCGTCCTCCGCTTAACCCGGTCGGCTGGGATTAGAGCCTTACCACCTGCCCATCATAGCCCGGCTCGACGCCATCGGGAAGCGCGGCGGCCAGCGTCGCGTAATCCATGCTCCAGTCCATATGGGTGAGAATGGCCCGCGTCGGCGCAATCATGGCGATCGCCTCCAGCGTCCGGTCGAGATGGAGGTGCGTGGGGTGCGGCTTCCTGCGCAGCGCGTCGATGACGAGGCAATCGACACCCTGATAGAGCGCGACCATGTCCGGCGTAACCGCATGGCAATCGGTGGCGTAGGCGACCGACTTGCCATCGAGATCAAAGCGGAAACCGCTGGAGTAGATGCTGCCGTGCGGCTGGTCCACGGTGCGCACGGTGATGTCACCGATGATGAGGGGTCCGTCTGGCAGATTATGCGGCATCACGGTGGGACGATAGCCTTGCCCGCCGGCGAACACATAATCGAACCGCCCCTTGAGGCGCGCCATCGTCGCGCGGTGCCCGTAGCCCGGCACCGGCGTGCCGCGATGGTGCATGACCTGCCGCAGATCGTCGATGCCGTGGGTATGGTCGGCATGATCGTGCGTCCACAGCACCGCATCGAGATGGATCACACCGGCGGCGAGAAGTTGGGCGCGCATATCCGGCGAGGTATCGACCAGGAGGCGCGTCGTCGCGCTCTCGACCAGGATGGAAACGCGCGTGCGGCGGTTGCGCGGATCGGCAGGATCGCATGCGCCCCAATCGCCGCCGATGCGCGGCACGCCGGACGAGGTGCCGCATCCAAGGATCGTCAGCGTGAGCGTCACGACGTCACGCTGCGACCGGACGGGCCTTGCCGAACAAAGCGAAGAAATTACGGCTGGTCGCAGCGGCCAACGTCTCCAGATCCTCACCGCGCAGGTTGGCAAGGAAGCGGGCTGTATCCGCGACAAAAGCCGGCTCGCACGGCTTCCCCCGATGCGGCACGGGAGCAAGGAACGGCGAGTCCGTTTCGATCAGCAGCTTCTCCAGCGGCAGACGGCGCGCCGTCTCCTGCAACGCTTTGGCATTCTTGAAGGTCACGATACCGGAAATGCTGATGTAGAAGCCGAGGTCCAGCGCGATGTCCGCAAAGGCATCGCTGGCGGTAAAGCAGTGGATGACGCCGGTGAAGGCGCCCTGCTCCATCTCATCGCGCAGGATGGCGGCGGTATCCTCCTCGGCATCGCGCGTGTGGACGATCAGCGGCAGGCCGGTCTCGCGCGCGGCAGCAATATGCGCACGGAAGCCGCGCTGCTGCTGGGCGCGATCGCTATGGTCGTAATAATAATCGAGGCCGGTCTCACCGATCCCGATAACGCGCGGGTGCTGCGCGGCCCTAACCAGACGGGCGGTACCGACATGGACATGCTCGTCCGCCTCGTGCGGGTGGATGCCGACGCTGGCCCACACGTCGCTTTCTCGTTCAGCCACGCTGACAACGGCATCCCACTCGCGCTCGCGGGTGGAGATGTTGAGCATGGTGTCGACGCCGGCTGCACGGGCGCGCGCGAGGACGGCAGGCTGATCCTCAACCAATCCCTCATAATTGAGATGGCAGTGGCTATCGACCAGCATCAGGCCGTCTCCACCGGCAATTCAAGACGTGGAAACAATGGCTTGGGAGGCGTTATGATAAAATCGCCGGAGCGCAGCGGACTATACCAGTCATCCGCCAGCGCGGTGTAGCCGCGCGCCGATGAAGGCACGCCCATCTGATCAAGCAACGCCGTAGCACTGGCCGGGATAACCGGCAGGATCGCGACGGCCAGTTCGCCGATCGCCACATAGAGCGTCGCCAGCACCGCCTCCATCCGCGCCGGATCGGTCTTGCGCAATGCCCAGGGCGCCTGCGCGTCGATATAGGCGTTGCAGGCGAAGCAGGCGTGCAGCCATGCCTGGATGGCATCGGATGGCGCGAATGCCTCGAACGCGCGCGGCACCTCATGCTGTGCGGCCTCCCGCACGGCGGCGAGCAGCGCTTCGTCTTCAGGCAACGGCGCGGGCGCCGGGAGTCGACCGTCGAGATTCTTGGCGATGAAGCTCAAGGTGCGCTGGGCGAGATTGCCGAACGCATTGCCCAGATCGCTATTGGTTTTCTGAACAATCGCTTCCGCGCTATAGCTGCCGTCATTTCCGAAGCTGACCTCGGCCAGCAGGAAGTAACGCAGCGGGTCCGCGCCGAAGGTCTCGGCGAGCACCATCGGGTCGACGACATTGCCGAGCGACTTGGACATTTTCTCCCCGCGATTAAGCAGGAAGCCGTGGCCGAACACGGTGCGCGGCAGCGGCAGCTTCGCGCTCATCAGGAAGGCCGGCCAATAAACGGTGTGGAAGCGCACGATATCCTTGCCGATGATGTGGACGATATCGCCCCCTTCGGCCCAGTAATGCGCCATGCGTGCCGCATCGTCCGGATAGCCGCAGCCGGTGAGATAGTTGGTCAGCGCGTCGACCCAGACATACATGACATGTTCGGGCGAGCCGGGCACCTTGACGCCCCAATCGAAGCTGGTGCGCGAGACGGAGAGATCGCGCAGCCCGCCTTCGACGAAACGCAATATCTCGTTGCGGCGGCTCTCTGGCTGGATGAAGTCCGGCCGCTCGGCATAGAGCGCCAGCAGCCGGTCCTGATAGGCGGACAGGCGGAAGAACCAACTCTCCTCCACCGTCCACTCGACCGGCGTGCCCTGCGGAGAAAGCTTCTGCCCGTCCTCGCCGGGGGTCAGTTCGCTCTCGTCGTAATAGGCTTCGTCGCGGACCGAATACCAACCCTCATAGCGATCCAGATAAAGGTCGCCATTGGCGGCCATCGCTTCCCATATCGCCTGGCTGGCGCGGTGATGATCCGACTCGCTGGTGCGGATGAACCGATCGTAGGAGATATTCAACTTGTCATCCATCGCTTTGAAATAGGATGACAATTCATCGACGAACTGTTGCGGCTCGATACCACGCGCCCGCGATGCCTGCGCGACCTTGAGGCCATGCTCGTCCGTGCCGGTCTGGAAATAGACGTCACGCCCCATCATCCGCGCCGCCCGCGCGAAAGCGTCGGTGGCGATCGCCTCATAGGCATGGCCGATGTGCGGACGGCCATTGGGATAATTGATGGCGGTCGTAATGGTGAGCGGCGTCGGCATGGATCCTGCTGATCTGTCTGGAGGCCGCCCCGGTCGCGGCCGTTGGAGGCCCTCTCTCTAGCGGGAGGACGGCGATATGCCTAGGGGTTGCGCTTGTGGGATCGAGAGAAGTGAGGAAAGTGGCAGGATCAAAAAGCTTGGAAACGTCGCAGCTTCAAGCACGCAGGCCAAACTCCCGCACGCTGGCACAAGCATGGCCTAGCCTCGCCTGCCCCTTCAACGCGTCGCTCGACCATTCTCTCCCGCCGGAGAGCAGGTCAGCGGCTGGTCGGTGCCGCCCGGTGGTCTTGCGCCTGCCCTAGCCCAACGGCCATGGCGGCGCTGCCGATCGCGCCAAGCACCAGAATCCAGAAGACTTTCTTCATGCGGCCCCTTTTAAGCTCGTTCATTTCCCATTAGGTCACGAACGTCCGCAAGTCGACCCCTGATCGCAGCGGCGGCCGCCATCACCGGCGAGACAAGGTGCGTGCGTGCACCCGGCCCTTGCCGCCCCATGAAGTTGCGGTTGCTGGTCGAAGCGCAACGCTCGCCGCTCGGCACGCGGTCCGGGTTCATGCCCAGACACATGGAGCAGCCCGGCTCGCGCCACTCGAAGCCGGCCTCGATGAAGACGCGGTCCAGCCCTTCCGCCTCAGCCTGTCGCTTGACCAGGCCCGAGCCGGGCACGACCAGCGCCTGCTTGATGCCGTCAGCTACATGGCGCCCGCGCAGCACGGCGGCAGCGGCACGCAGGTCCTCGATGCGGCTGTTGGTGCAACTGCCGATGAAGATATGCTCGACGCTCACGTCTTCCATGCGCTGGCCCGCCGTCAGCCCCATATAATCGAGCGACTTGGCGGCGGCGGCGCGCTTGGAGGGGTCCTCAAAGCTATCCGGATCGGGCACGGCGCCAGTGATCGGCACCACGTCCTCCGGGCTGGTGCCCCAGGTGACGTTGGGCGCGATGTCGGTCGCATCCAGACGCAGGCTCTTGTCGAACCGCGCGCCTTCGTCCGTCACCAGCGTCTTCCACCACGCCACAGCTTTCTCCCAATCCGCGCCATGCGGCGCCATGGGCCGGCCCTTGATGTAGGCGAAAGTCTTTTCATCCGGCGCGAACAGCCCCGAGCGCGCTCCGCCCTCAATCGCCATGTTGGCGACGGTCAGCCGGCCCTCGATGCTCATGTCGCGGAAGGTCGAGCCACGATATTCGACGACATGGCCCGTGCCGCCCGCCGTACCGGTGCGGCCGATGATTGCCAGCACCACGTCCTTGGCGGTGACGCCATAGCCGAGCGCCCCCTCCACCTCGATGGCGAAGGTTTTTGAGGGTTTGAGCAGCAGCGTCTGCGTCGCCAGCACATGCTCCACCTCGCTGGTGCCGATGCCGAAGGCCAGCGCGCCCAGCGCGCCATGCGCCGCCGTGTGGCTGTCCCCGCACACCAGAGTCGTGCCCGGCAGCGTGAAGCCCTGCTCCGGCCCGACGACATGGACGATGCCCTGCTCGGCCGCCACCGCATCGAAATATTTGATGCCGAACTCAGGCGCGTTGCGCTCCAGCGCGGCAAGCTGCTGCGCACTCTGCGCATTTGCGATGGGGATGCGCCGGCCCTGCGCGTCGAGGCGCGGCGTGGTCGGCACGTTATGGTCCGGCACTGCCAGCGTCAGGTCCGGCCGGCGGACCCTGCGCCCGGCAAGACGAAGGCCCTCAAACGCCTGCGGACTGGTGACTTCATGCACCAGATGGCGGTCGATATAGACGAGGCAGGTGCCGTCATCGCGCTTCTCGACGACGTGCGCGTCCCAGATCTTTTCGTAGAGTGTACGGGCTTTGCTCATATCAGGTCGCCCCTAGCGCCGCGCGGCGCAAGGTGAAAGCCTTATATTGGGCGCCGATAGTCCGCTTCAATGCTGTGCGAGGCGCGCCAGTAATGAAAAGCCGCCCACAGATAGAAGGCACACAGGCTTGCCATGGCAAGGCCCAGCGCCAGCGCCGGCTCGATGCCCTTGGCCGCATAGCTATCGCTCACCAACCCGAGCAGTAACGGACCGAAACCGCCGCCGACCAGCGTGTAGATCATTGAGGTGAACGCCGTCCCCGTTGCCCGCATCCGTGCACTCAGCATGTTCTGGAACGTGCCCTGCGTCGGCCCAAGATAGGTATATTGAAAGAGGCCGCACAGGCCGACCAGCGCGATCAGCAGTGCCGGCTGATCGCGGGTGATCGCAAAGGCATAGAGCGGCGCGGAGACGAGTAGGCCAATCGCCGGCATCAGCGCATAGCCGCGTCGATTGCCGCGCGCCGCCAGCCGGTCCGAGAGCCAGCCTGCGCCCAGAATACTGAGCGTGGATGGCAGGCTCGCTACCAGTCCCGCCACGAGGCCCGCCTCGACCAGCGAGAAGCCGAAGCGGCGGATGAGATAAGCGGCCAGGAACGCGTTGAGGCCGAAGCCGACCATGCTGGCAATGGTCGATCCTGCGAGCATGTGTCGCATCGTCGGCCATGTGAAATAGCGGCCGAGCACCGCGCCGAGCGAGGGGATCGTGGCATTATCGCTCTGCACGTCATGCTGGCCGCGCTTGGGTTCGGCCACGAACAAGGTCAGCAGGATCGCAAGCACGATTCCCGGCACCGCCGCCACGAACAGCGCGGCCCGCCAGCCATAGATCTGCGCCACCAGCGCGCCGCCGCTGGCGCCGAGGAACGCGCCGATCGGCGGAGCGAGGTTGAGCGCGGACATCATCGTCGCACGCTTGTGCGGCGGGAAATAATCGGACACGACCGAGTAAGTGGAAGGCAGCCCCACCGCCTCGCCCACGCCCACCCCGATCCGCGCCAGCAGCAGCTGCACGAAGTTGTTGGCAAGGCCGCAGGCCGCCGTCGCGATCGACCAGAAAACGGTGCCGATCGAGATCAACGTCAGCCGCCGCTTGCGCTCAGCCAGTCGCGCGACAAACAGCCCCAACCCGACATTGAGCACGGCAAAGGCAAGGCCGTTGACGATGCCGATCTGCGTATCGCTGAGCGAGAACTCGATCTTCAGCGGCTCGACCAGTACGTTCATGATGATCCGGTCGACAAACCCGATCACACCGATGGACGTCAGCAGCACGAGCGCCAGCCGCGGACGCTCCTTAACAAGATTGAAGGCCATGCCCCTCCCCTGATGGTCTTGCCACCCTGTTTGCCCGAGGCTGCGGCAAAGGCCAACGGAAAATGAGGGGGTTATCGGCGGATTATGCTGATCGCGGTCATGCGATCGCTTCCGGCGGTGCGGATATGAGCGCCGTATCGCCACCATCCGCCTCGTCCGGCCAGCTTGACCGCCGGGGCACGCGACGGTTGAGGAAAATCGCCGGCAGGCGGACGAACATCAGCTCGCGGTGAATGCGCAGGTCGGTCAGCCGCTCGCGCCAGCGTGGTTGTGGGCGGCGGTTGCGGGTAAGCCAGTCGCGATAGGGCATCCAGTGGCTCGGCTCGTCGCGCTCGACCACCTTGAAGATGTCCTTGAGCGCCGGGTCGGCCAGCACGACCTTCGAGCGCAGCAGGATGTCGACCTGTCGCATGCCGCGCTGCTCGGTGAGCATGATGACGCGGCACAGCCGTTCGAACAGCGCGCCGTCCGCTACCACTGCGCGTGTATCCAATTCCTCGATCGAGCGGCCGAAGGCGATGCGGATGAAATGGTCGATATGGCCGCAACTCCTATCGACCGCGAGCGGCATGCGCCCTTCCCGCTCAAAATAGCGCCGGAACATGAGGTAATGCTTGCGCTCGTCGGCGCGGTGCTTCTCCACCGCCGCGATGAACGCGGTATCGTCCGGGCAGCGCGCCCGCACCGCCTCCAGCACCCGGTCGAGGCTCGTATAACCGCGATGCTCGTTATAGAGGTAGATGGAGGCCAGCACGTCGCGGTAGCGCTCCGCGAAGCGCCGGCGCGGCGGTGCCATCGAGTCTCCAGCCCGACCGTGCGTCATGAAGATGAACCATGCGCCGCCAATCCGGCAGAATTAGGGCGGTCCCGCGCTCGACAAGCAGAGCCCCCCGGCCCCGATCAGATCGCTTGTTGCGTCACGCCCTGCGTTCCAGCATCGCCCTCTCGTCCCGGCGCAAGGTCAGCACCTCGACGCCGGCTCCCGTGACCGCGACCGTATGCTCGAACTGGGCGGAGAGCTTCCGGTCGTCGGTCATGACCGTCCATCCGTCACCTTGGGTCGAGACCTTATGGGTGCCCTGGTTGACCATCGGCTCTATGGTGAACACCATGCCCTCGCGCAGCTTCAGGCCCGTCCCCGGCCGTCCGAAATTGAGCACCTGCGGTTCCTCGTGCATCTCACGGCCGATGCCGTGCCCGCAATAATCCCGCACGACCGAATAGCCGTTCCGTTTCGCATGGCGTTCGATCGCGAAACCGATATCGCCCAGATGCGCGCCCGGCCGCACCTGCCTGATGCCCTGCCACATCGCCTCCTGGGCGACCCGCACCAGCCGCCGCGCGGCGGGCGGGGCGTTGCCGACCAGATAGGTCTTGCTGGAATCTGCAATAAAACCATTCTTTTCCAGTGTGATATCGAGATTGATGATATCGCCATCGCGGATGATCTTGTGCGCATCGGGCACGCCATGGCAGACGACATGATTGATTGAGCAATTCAGCACATATTTGAAGCCATATTGGCCCTTGCTCGCCGGACGCGCGGCGAGGTCCACGGTGATGAAGCGATCCACCAGATCGTTCACTTCCATCGTCGACATGCCGGCGAGGTCCAGGTCATCCAGCATCTCGAAAACGGAGGCCAACAGCCTGCCCGACAGACGCATGAGCGCCAGCTCGTCCGGGGTCTTCACCATCTCAGGCGGCTGCGACCTCCGCGAGGCGCACATGCGCCACCTCGAATTGCTGTTTCATGATCTCGTTGAACGATAGCGCCGGATTGGCCTCGGCCAGCATGCCGATCTTCATCCAGAACTCAGCCTGCGCATTGATGGAGCGGCACATCACCGCGCTGGCGCGGCGCGCTTCCTCATGCAGCTCGTCGGCAATTTTCACGATACCCATGGAGAGGTCCCTACGGTTAATAAATATACGATTCGTATATGAATCGTATAGTCATCCGTCAATAGGACGCTTGGACATTGCGCGAGCGACTGGGTCGAGTAGCGGTTTCCTTATCGCCGTCGGGTAACGTTCCTTATCGCCGTCGGGTAACGTTCCTTATCGCCGTCGGGTAACGAAAGACTCTGGGCCGTGACTCGCGACATGCTTTCGCGAACGACCCGCCAATGGATGCAGATGTTCTCATGTGCGGGCGGGCATAAACGTCCCCACATCTCAACTGCCCTCGACTCCTGCCTTCGCAGGAACATGGTCTCGCTTTACGGGCAGGCGGTGACGTCCCTCAGGCCGTCGCCAGCGCCACCTCATATTTGGCGGTCGTCCTGGCGGCCACTTCCTCCGCCGTCACGCCGGGCGCCAACTCGACGAGGCGGAAGGGCGACTGGTGATCGGCGCGCTGGAACACGCACAGGTCGGTCACGATCATGTCGACCACATTCTTGCCGGTCAGTGGCAGCGTGCAGGCGGGGATGAACTTGGCGCTTCCATTCTTGGAGACGTGCTCCATCACCACGATGATCTTCTTGACGCCGGCCACGAGATCCATCGCGCCGCCCATGCCCTTGATCATCTTGCCGGGGATCATCCAGTTGGCGATGTCACCCGCCTCGCTCACTTCCATCGCACCGAGCACGGCGAGGTCGATATGGCCGCCGCGGATCATCGCGAAGCTGTCCGCGCTGGAGAAATAGGCCGAGTTGGGCGCCTCACTCACCGTCTGTTTGCCGGCGTTGATGAGGTCCGCATCCTCCTCACCCTCATAAGGGAACGGGCCGATGCCGAGCAGGCCGTTCTCGGATTGCAGCGTTACCTCCACGCCGGCCGGCACATGGTTGGCCACCAGCGTCGGGATGCCGATGCCGAGGTTCACATAGAAACCGTCTTGCAGTTCACGCGCCGCGCGGGCGGCCATTTCATCACGATTCCAGGGCATTATGCGGCCTCCCTCTGGCGAACGGTACGGAACTCGATCTTCTTCTCATAAGGTGCGCCGAGGATCAGGCGATTGACGTAAATGCCGGGCAGATGGATCGAATCCGGGTCGAGGCTGCCGGTCGGCACCACTTCTTCCACCTCGGCCACGCAGACCTTACCGGCGGTCGCCATTGGATGGTTGAAGTTGCGCGCGGTCTTGCGGAAGATGAGGTTGCCGCTCTCGTCCGCCTTCCAGCCCTTGATGATCGCGATGTCGGCGACGATGCCGCGCTCCAGCACATATTCCTGCCCGTCGAAGACCTTGGTTTCCTTGCCCTCGGCGACCAGCGTGCCCACGCCGGTTTTGGTATAGAAGCCGGGGATGCCCGCGCCGCCGGCCCGGCAGCGCTCCGCCAGCGTGCCCTGCGGGCAGAACTCCACCTCCAGCTCGCCCGCCAGATACTGCCGCTCGAACTCCTTGTTCTCGCCGACATAGGAGGAGATCATCTTCCTGATTTGCCGCGTGCGCAGCAACTTGCCCAACCCCTCATTGTCGATGCCGGCATTGTTGGAGGCGACGGTGAGGTCCTTCACGCCGGAGTCGCGGATGGCGTCGATCAGCCGCTCGGGAATGCCGCACAGGCCAAAGCCGCCGCAGCAGATGGTCATGCCGTCGAACAGCAGGCCGTCGAGCGCGGCACGGGCATCGGGATAGAGTTTCTTCATGAACGACTCCCTGCACGGATAAGCAATGATGGAGCCGGCCATAGGAGGCGTCCGCCTTCCGGTCAAACCCGCAGCCTTGCCGAAAACGGCAGAAAGAAGCGGTATCCGCCATGCGAAATTCAACGCTGCAACGCGAGCGCTTCTCCCACAAGGATCGGGCTGCCCCGCATAGCCGGACAGCCCGATCCCCACGATATATGCACGGCTTATCGCCGGTACACGTCAGATCTTGTCGTCAAGTGCTCCCTTTATGGCACCCTTGACCTTTTGAGCCTTGCCTTTCAGCTCCTGCCCCAGCCCTTCTGTCTTCTTGTCCGGATTGTTCGTCGCATCGCCCTGCGCCTGCTTGAATTTGCCGGCGGCTTCATTGGCAATACCCTTGGCCTTGTCGGTGAATTCACCCATCATTCTCTCCATCTGCGGCAGCCGAACCCACCGGCCGCGTCATGGGAAGAGAACGAGCGGCCGCGCAAGGCGTTCCGGGCAGTGCGGCGAACCGAGCGGGCGGGGCTCAGATCAGCCCAGCGAGCGGACTGGACGGATCGGCATACATGCGCCGTCCCATCCGCCCGGCGCGATAGGCCATGCGCCCGCTCTCGACAGCGGCACGCATCGCGGCGGCCATCAACACCGGATCCTTCGCCTCGGCGATGGCGGTGTTCATCAGCACGCCGGTGCTGCCCAATTCCATGGCAATGGCGGCATCGGAGGCGGTGCCGACGCCCGCGTCGACGATCACCGGCAGCTTGGTGCCCTCCACGATCAGGCGGATTGTCACGCGATTCTGGATACCAAGCCCCGAGCCGATCGGCGCGCCAAGCGGCATGATCGCCACCGCGCCGGCATCCTCCAGCCGCTTGGCGGCGATGGGATCGTCGACGCAATAAACCATCGGCTTGAAGCCTTCCTTGGCGAGAATCTCCGTCGCACGGATCGTCTCCACCATGTCCGGGTAGAGCGTGCGCGCCTCGCCCAGCACCTCCAGCTTGACCAGCTCCCAACCGCCCGCCTCGCGCGCGAGGCGCAGCGTACGGATCGCCTCCTCGGCGGTGAAGCAGCCGGCGGTGTTGGGCAGGTAGGTGATCCGCTTGGGGTCGATATAATCGGTCAGCATCGGCGCATTGGGATCGGTCACGTTCACCCGGCGCACCGCCACCGTCACCATCTCCGCGCCGGAGGCTTCCACCGCCGCCGCGTTCTGGGCGTAATCCTTATATTTGCCGGTCCCGACGATCAGCCGCGAGCGGAACGTCTTCCCCGCCACCGTCCAGCTATCGTCCGCCAGCGCCGCCGCACCATCGCCGCCGCCGACGAAATGGACGATCTCCAACTGGTCGCCATCCTCCACCGTCACGCTGGCGAGCTGCGCGCGCGGCACCACCGTCAGGTTGCGCTCCACCGCCACCTTCTCTGGCGCCAGACCCAGCTCATTGGCGAGATCGGCGATGGTGAGCCCCGCGCGCACGCGGCGATGCTCGCCGTTCACATGGATGCCGATGGTCCCGTCCACGCTCATCGCCTGTCTGCGCCTTTCGCTTTGAGAGCCGTCCCGCCCGCCATATAGGGAGGGCACCAAGCCTCGCAACCAAAAGGACGGACGGCCGATGGCGTCTCCCCGGAAAATCTTCGTGCTCAACGGCCCCAATCTCAACCTGCTCGGCACGCGCGAGCCGGAGATTTACGGCTTCGAGACGCTCGACGATATCGCCGAGCGCATGGAGGATGAAGCACGCCGCGCCAATGTGGAGGTCGATTTCCGCCAATCCAACCATGAAGGGCATCTGATCGACTGGCTGCACGAGGCCAATGGCGAGAGCGCGCTAGCCGTCATCCTCAACGCGGGCGCCTACACCCATACGTCACTGGCGCTACATGACGCGATCAAGGCCATCACCGTGCCGGTGATCGAGGTGCACATCTCCAACCCGGCGGCACGCGAAAGCTTCCGCCACCACAGCTATGTCGGCATGGCCGCGCGCGGCTCCATCGCCGGCTTCGGCACGCTCGGCTATATGCTGGCGCTAGAAGCCGCGCTGGAAATGGATTGAGATCAAATGAAGCCGCCTTCCATTCCACTACCGGCTCTCATTCTCTGGGCGGTTTGTTCCCTGCTGGTTTTCGCTCTTGGAGTCGGATTTGCCGGTAGTATCGTTGATGTCTTTTCGGTTCCGGTTGGGGCCGATCTTTTAAGCATAGGGTTCTGGGGAATAGCATGGCTTTTGATAGTGACTCCGTTCCCTCTGCTCCTCTTGCACTTTGCGCGAAAGCCCAGAAATTGATGAAATAAGCCGCACTCTATCTTCCGAGATAGGTTGCCTTCTGGCACGAAGGGCAATAGGCCCGTCCGCCAAATCGACAAGAAAAACGGCTCCACGTAAGGGGACACAATGGCCGACAAAACTGAACAGGGCGCAATGCATATAGACGTCAAACTCGTGCGTGAGCTTGCCGAAATGCTCGATGCGACCAACCTCACCGAAATCGAGGTGGAGGATGGCGATCGCAAGATCCGCGTGGCACGCACCCAGCAAGTGCAAGCCGCCAGCTACGCCGCGCCGGTCATGGCTCCCGCCGCCGCGCCGGCCCCGGCAGCGACTCCGGTCGAGTCTTCCGCGCCCGCTGCACCGGACACTGCCGGCGCGATCAAGTCGCCGATGGTCGGCACCTGCTATCTTAAGCCCGAGCCGGACGCGCCGCTCTTCGTCAAGGTCGGAGACAGCGTCAAGGCGGGGCAGACGCTCCTGATCGTCGAGGCGATGAAGGTGATGAATCCGATCACCGCGCCCGCCGCCGGTACGGTGAAGGCGCTGCTCGTCGAGAACGGCCAGCCGGTCGAGTATGACCAGCCGCTGATCGTGATCGGCTGAGGGGCCGCACGTCATGAGCATCGAGAAGCTGCTGATCGCCAATCGCGGCGAAATCGCCCTGCGCATCCACCGCGCCTGCCATGAGATGGGCATCAAGACCGTCGCCGTGCACAGCACTGCCGATGCCGAGGCGATGCACGTCCGCCTCGCCGACGAGGCGATCTGCATCGGGCCCCCGGCCGCGAAGGACAGCTATCTCAACATTCCTGCGATCATCTCCGCCGCCGAAATCTCAGGCGCGGACGCAGTTCACCCCGGCTACGGTTTTCTCAGCGAGAACGCACAGTTTGCCGAGATCGTCGAGGCACACGGGCTGATCTTCGTCGGCCCCAAGCCCGAGCATATCCGCATCATGGGCGACAAGGTGGAGGCCAAGCGCACCGCCGGCGCGCTCGGCCTGCCGCTGGTGCCGGGCACGGAAGGCGCGATCGAGGACGTGGCGGCCGCCAAGGCGCTGGCGCAGCAGATCGGCTACCCTGTGCTCATCAAGGCGGCCTCGGGCGGCGGCGGGCGCGGCATGAAGGTGGTGCCGGACGAGGAAAGCTTTGAGAGCCTCATGTCGCAAGCACGCAGCGAGGCCAAGGCGGCGTTTGGCGACGACACCGTTTATATGGAGAAATATCTCGGCAATCCGCGCCACATCGAATTCCAGATTTTCGGCGATGGTAACGGCAACGCCATCCATCTGGGCGAGCGCGACTGTTCGCTCCAGCGTCGTCACCAGAAAGTGCTGGAAGAAGCCCCCTCCCCCGTCATCTCCTCGGCCGAACGCGAGCGGATGGGCGGTATCGTCGCCAGGGCGATGGCGGACATGGGCTACCGGGGCGCCGGCACCATCGAGTTTCTCTACGAGGACGGCGAGTTCTACTTCATCGAGATGAACACCCGCATCCAGGTGGAGCATCCGGTGACGGAGCTGATTACCGGCTTCGATCTGGTGCGCGAGCAGATCCGTATCGCAGAAGGATTGCCGCTGTCGGTCGCGCAGGAGGACCTCGTCTTTTCCGGTCACGCCATCGAGTGCCGCATCAACGCCGAGGACCCGCAGACCTTCACCCCCTCGCCCGGCCGTGTCACCATGTATCACGTGCCCGGCGGCATGCACGTCCGCGTCGATAGCGCGCTCTATCAGGGCTATCAGGTGCCGCCTTATTACGACTCCATGATTGGCAAGCTGATCGTCTATGGCCGCACGCGCGAGGGCTGCCTGATGCGCTTGAAGCGTGCGCTGGAGGAATATGTGATCGAGGGGATGAAGACCACCATCCCGCTCCACCAGAAGCTGATCGCCGACCCGGACGTGCAGAACGGCGACTATTCGATCAAGTGGCTGGAGCAATGGCTGGAACGCCAGCAGGCGGAGTGAGCCGCTACCCGGCGACCGGACTGGAGAAAGACCATGAAAGCGACCATCTGGCATAATCCGCGCTGCTCGAAATCACGCGAGACGCTGGCGATCCTGCAAGCGACGCCGGACGTCGAGATCGAGGTAGTCGATTATCTCAAGACCCCGCCGAGCCGCGAGCAGTTAGCCGCCCTCTATGCCCGTGCCGGCCTGACCCCGCGCGAGGCGCTCCGCAGGGGTGAGGAAGGCGCCAGGCCCCTCAAGGACGCGGGCGACGACGCGATCCTCGACGCCATGATCGCCGACCCCATCCTGATCGAGCGCCCGCTGGTCGAGACCGAAAAAGGTGTCCGCCTCGGCCGCCCGCCCGAACGGGTGAAGGAGATATTATAGGCGGATGGAGCGTAGAGCGCGGGCCCGAGTAGACCGCACGCTTAAGGGATTTGTTGGCTACAGAGCGGATTGTGACCGGACGGAGTCATACGCTTCCGTTCGCCTGATCGCGTCGAAGAGCCGTTCTTGACCCAACCGCAGTTGGCCAGAAGAAAAAATAACCCTTCGACAAGCCCAAGACGAACGGGCCTGTTTGGTCGCAATCCACTCTGGCAGCAGTGTGTATCTGGCCTCGCACACCGCTCTTACTGTCCATTCGTGTCGAGCGAAGTCGGGATGCCCAAGGCACGGCCGCCCACATCTTCAGCCACTGTGCTTCCGCGAAGTGGGAGCCTTAGGGCCTAACCGCAGTGTCTTGCCGCCGTGGACTCCCGCTTTCGCAAGAGCATAAGGTGAGAACGATCGAGGGACAGCTCATTTCACCGCTCAAACGAGCTGTGACGGCACTACTGGCAATGAACGGATACGCTTGCCGGTCGCCGCGAAAATCGCATTGGCGACGGCCGGGATGATCGGTGGCAGCGCAGGTTCGCCCAGCCCCGTCGGCGGGTTGTCGCTGCGCACGAACTCAACCACGATATCCTGAGGCGCCGCATTGATCCGCGCCAACGGGAAATCGTGGAAATTAGTGCGGTTCGCCGCACCATTCACGATCTCGATCTTCTGCCCGATGATCGTCTGCGCGATTCCGTCGATCACCGATCCCTGCGCCTGATGCACGGCATTGATCGGGTTGATGATGTGGCTGCCCACGTCGCCCGCCACCCACACCTTGTCAACCTGAACGCCGCCGCCGCTGTTCACCGCAATGTCGGCGATCTCGGCAAAATAACCGCGATGGCTGAAGTAGAAGGCGAAGCCGCGCCCCTTGCCATTGCCGCCAGAGCGACCCTGCCAGTTTGCCATGGCGCAAACCTTGTCGATCACCGCGCGGGCGCGGCCGGTCTGGAAATCCACCGCCTGCGGCCCTTCGCCGCCCTTGATCGTGCGCATCTCGCCGAGCGTGCGGCGCAGGAATTCCGGCAGGTCCAGCCCCGCCGCCAGCGCCACCTCGTCGAGAAAACTCTGGAAGGCGTAGGAAAGCCCGTTGGACATGGGCGCGCGCAGGAAGCCGGTCGGCACATTATTGTCGAGAAAGGTAGCGCCATAGGAGACATCCGCGATCAGCGGCGCGGGCAGCTCGGTCGGGTTCATCGTCGCGCCCTGCGCGGGCTTGCCATCGCGATTGAGGCTGACGAAATGATCCTTGAAGGCGATCAGCCTGCCCTGCGCGTCCAGCCCCGCCTCAAAGCTGTGCCAACCGGCCGGGCGAAAGAAATCGTGCCGCAGGTCGTCAGTACGGGTATAGATTAGCTTTACCGGCCGTCCGGGCAGCGCCTTCGCGATCTGCGCGACCATCACCATATAATCGTTGCTCAGCCGCCGACCGAAGCCGCCGCCGATCCGGGTCAGGTTGATGGTGATCGCCTCCAGCGGAATGCCGAGCGCGGCAGCCACCAGCATCCGGCCGGGCTGCGGCAACTGTGTCGGCGCCCAGATCTCGATCTGGCCGTCCTTGAACAGCGCGGTGCAGTTCTGCGGCTCCAGCGTGCCGTGGGCGAGGAACGGATAATGGTAGCGCGCATTCACTGTTTTGGCCGCCCCGACCAGCGCCTTGTCCGCATCACCCTTATTGACGATGGAGGTCTCCGGCCCCTTCCCGAACGCCGCGTCCGCGCCTGCTTCGAACCCCGCCGAGGAATATGTCCGCGCCGCCTCGTCGTCCCACACGATCTTGAGGTCCGCGCGCGCCTTGTCCGCCGCCCACCAGCTCTGCGCGACGATAGCGACCGCATCGTTGGCGCCCTTGGGATTATAGCCGCTATTGATCGGCACCACGGCGATGATGCCGGGCTTCCCCTTCACCGCCGAATCATCGAAGCTGCGGACCGTACCCCCATAAGCCGGGCACATCTCCACCGCGGCATGGATCAGCCCCGGCATCGTTACGTCGATGCCGAACAGCGGCTTGCCCGCCACGATCGCCGGTGTATCGACGCCGATTTGCGATTTGCCGATGATGGTGAATTTCGCCGCATCCTTGAGCGCCACCTTGGCCAGATCCGGTGCAGGCTGTTTCGCTGCTTCGGCGGCAAGCTCGGCATAAGTGACGGCATGCTTGCCCCCCACCTGCATTACCCGACCGCCGCCTGTAGTCAGGCTCGCCGGGTCCACGCCCCAGCGCGCCGCGGCCGCCTGTACCAGCATCTGCCGCGCCGCCGCGCCCGCCTGCCGCATCGGCAGCCAGTTCATCGGCGTCGCGAAGCTGCCGCCGGCAAGTTGTGGCCCGTAACGCTTCTCATCCGCGATGGTCTGCTCGACATGGACCTGCGCCCAGTCGACATCCAGCTCCTCGGCGATCAGCATCGGCAGCATCGTCTTGACGCCCTGGCCAATCTCCGGGTTCTTGGCGCCGATGGTCACGCTGTTGTCCGCGTTGATGCGAATGAAGGCGTTGATGACCGTGGCCACTTCCCCCGGCTTGGTTGCCGCGAAGGCCATGCGTGCATCGAACGCCAGCACCGCGCCACCGATCAGCGTCGCCTTGATGAGCGAGCGGCGGTCCATGTCCAGCACGGCGCTCATGCCTCCACAACCTCGGCAATGCCGGCTGCCTGTTTGATGGCGGCGCGGATGCGCAGATAGGTGGCGCAACGGCAGATATTGCCGCTCATCGCCGCGTCGATCTCCTTGTCGCTCGGCTTTGGCGTCTTGGTAAGCAGCGCCGTCGCGGACATGATCTGGCCCGCCTGGCAATAGCCGCACTGCGGCACATCAAGCGCGATCCACGCCTCGCTCACCTTCTTGCCTTCCGGCAGCGTGGCGACATGCTCGATGGTGGTGATCGCCTTGCCGGCCGCCGCGCTGATCGGCGTGATGCAGGAGCGCACCGCGTTGCCGTCGATATGCACGGTGCAGGCCCCACATAGCCCCATGCCGCAGCCGAACTTGGTGCCGGGCATGTCGAGATCCTCGCGCAGGGCCCATAGCAGCGGTTTGGTGGGATCGGCGTCGACGCGCCGCTCCTTGCCATTGATCGAAAGGGTGGTCGCCACGTCCGTCTCTCCCCGCCCAAAACCCGCTGGAACGGTGTGAGCATGCCGAGCCGATCGCCCTGTTGTCAATGTCCACGGCGCTCTCCTAAACAAGACTGGCGCTTTCTGACGCAAGAATGATAAAGTCCCATATTCCGTGAGTTACAGGAGAGGCTTTGGACGACATTGAAGACATCATCACGGCCGCCCGCGCCTGGATCGGGCAGCCCATGGCGCTGGCCACGGTGGTCGCGGCGGCGGGCTCCGCGCCCCGTCCGCGCGGGGGCCATATGCTCGTCGCGGCGGACGGACGCTTTGCCGGTTCCATCTCCGGCGGCTGCGTCGAATATGATGTATTCGCGCTCGCCGAACAGGTCATCGCGGGCGCCCCGGCCGGCGTCACCCGCTACGGCGCCGGCGATCCGGGCGAATGGCTGCCTGGCTTGCCCTGCGGCGGTGAAATCGGCGTGCTGGTCCAGCCCGTTTCCCCGGCCGGATTCGCGCCCGCCCTGTTCGACGAGATCGCAGCGGCACGCGCGACCGGCACGCCCCTCGCTCTCTCGACCGACCTGGCCACCGGCGTCACCGTCAAGGGCGCGCATGAGGGGCAGTTCGTCAACGTTTACGAGCCGGCGCGACGACTGCTCATCGTCGGCGCGGTGCAGATCGCGCAGGCGCTCGCCGCCATCGCGCGGACCATCGGTTTTTCCGTCACCGTCAACGATCCGCGCGAGCGTTTCCTAAGTGCCGACCGCTTCCCCGATACCACACTGAGCGATGCGTGGCCGGACGCGGCCGTCGCTGCCTTCGCGCCCGACGCGCAGGCGGCGGTTGTCACGCTCAGCCATGACGTCAAGATCGACGACCCCGCGCTGGCCGCCGCCCTCGCCGCGCCGACCGGTTACATCGGCGCGCTCGGTTCACGCGGCAACCAGCGTCGGCGCCTTGATAGACTCGCCGCGCTGGGCTTCGGCCCGGCCGATCTTGCCCGGATCGACGGGCCGGCTGGTGTTCCCATTGGCGGCCTCGGCCCGCAAGAGATTGCCCTCTCCATCGCGGCCGGCATGGTAGCGAGGTTCCGTGGCGCACGCTGACCCCCTCGCCCTCGCGCTGCTCGGCGCCGGTCGCTCGATGCGCTTCGGCAACGCCGACAAGCTAATGACACCGCTCTGCGGCCGCCCGCTTATCGCCTGGGCGGCGGATGCCGGGCGGATGCTGCCGGCGGAATGGCATCTGCTGGTGGCGGGCGCGGACGCTTCGCTGGCCGCCGCCGCGCCGGGCTATCGACTGCTCACCAATCCAGTGCCGGAGCGGGGCCTTTCCACCTCGCTACGGATCGCGGCGGAGGAAGCGGAGCGCCTGGGCGCCGCCGCACTCATCGTCATGCTGGGCGATATGCCCTTCGTCCAGCCGACGCATTTGCACCAGTTGGTCGCCGCGTTCGGCGCGGATGAAACGCGGCCGGTTTTTTCCAACCCGCCGCAAGGCGCGCCCTCTCCGCCAGCGCTGTTCCCCGCCGCCTGCTTCGCCGCGCTCAAGCGGTTGGAGGGAGACAAGGGCGCCCGCGCGCTCGCACCCGGCGCGCGGCTCGTCCCGGTCGACAGCGAAGCGCTGCTGGATATTGATACGCCCGACGACATCACCCGTGCCGAGGCGATCTGGCGCGCACCCGGCGCAGAGAGCTGACGTGTGTTCCCCAACCAACACAGAGAGGATGAACTGATGGATAAGCTGACCACCGAGCGGATCGGCCGTACGGACCTGACCCGGCACATGGACGCCTTCCTCGCTGCCCTTGTCGGCCGCGATCCCGGCAAGGCAGCGCTGGCCGCCGATGTGCGTTATACCGAGAACGGCCAGCACCTGCCGGTCGGCGAAGGCGCCTGGGCGAGCGCGGACCAGCTCGGCGGCTATCGCCACGATTTCGCGGACACGGTCAGCGGCACCATCGCGACCATGGCGACGATCGTGGAAGGCCAGAGCGACGCCATCCTTGTTGTCCGGCTCAAGGTGGATGCAGGCCGCATTACCGAAATCGAGACGATGGTGGCGCGCGGCGATCTCGGGCGCGGCGGCGGCGTGTGGGCGGAAGGACCGAATAAGCTCAACGCGGCAGGTTCGGCCGACGCCCGCTGGTTTGAGCCTACCCCCGAAAACGAACGGATGAGCCGCGCCGAGTTGCGCCGCGTCGCCAACCTCTATTTCACCGCCATCGAGAAGAACGACGGCAAGGGCATCTACCCCTTCTCGGATGACTGCATCCGCATCGAAAACGGTTCGCGCACGACCGGGATCAAGGAGGCAGCAGCCGGTGGCGAGGCACCCCAACCGGCCGCCCCGATGCCGGGCGAGGCGCGTGCGGGCGATTCGCCCTACACGCTCAACTTCATGGCGATGAGCGCGAGGGAGCAGCTCGAAACAGGCTTCTTCGCCTTTGTCGACCGCATCCGCCATCGTCGCTTCCCGGTGATCGACGAGGAGCTTGGTGTCGTCTTTTCCTTCGGCTTCTTCGACCACAGCGGCACGGTGCGCTCCTACAAGCTCGCCGACGGCCGCACGATCCCCGCCTCGATCGACCGTCCCTTCACCTGGGAGATCGGCGAAGCGTTCAAAATCGAGAACGGCCTCATCACCCGTATCGAAGCGGTGATGACGCCCTGCCCCTATGGCATGCCGCCCAACTGGCCACTGCTCGACGGCGATATTCTATAGGGCTCGTGTGCGGACTCTGTGCTCCTGCGAAAGCGGGAGCACACCATGGCTCACCCTCACCGTGCCGGCAGGATATGCCGGTTCGCGATCAGTACGCCGGCCAGGATCGCCCCGGTCAGCGCGAGCAGGATGAGGAAGAACGGCCACGTCTGGTCGCCGGCAAGGCTCAGCAGCACGCCACCGCCCAGTCCCACGATTACGCCGCCGACTCTCCCGATCATCACGCCCACGCCGATCCCGGTCGAGCGGATCGCCTCGCTGTAGCCCAGCGTCAGCAGCGCATAACCCATGGCAATGACGATACTGATGAAAATACCCACACCGGCCACAGCGAGCATGACGATCCAGTAGGTTGCTCCGTCCGGCGCCCCTGCCGCGCCGTGCAGGCGCAGGCCGAGGATGAGGACGCAGAAGCCAGTCAGCACGCCCGCGACAAGCCCGACCGACCGCGAACCGAAACGGTGGACGAGAAAGCCGGTGACGATTGCCGCGATCAACGCGAGCAGGTTGAACAAGGCGCTGGCCTGTAACGCCTGCCGCATGGGGAATTGCACCATGGTGAGGAAGGTCGGCATCCAATTGATGAAGGCATAGGCGATGAACTGCGCCGAGAAGAACAGCATCCATCCGCCGATATTGAGCAGTCGATAGCGGCGCGCAAACATGCTGTCCCGCAGTGCTTCATCCGCGCGACCGGTATCGGCAACAGGCGCGACGAACGCCCGTTCATCCATCTCGACACCGGCATATCGGCGCAGCAGATCGGCCGCCCGCCGAGTCTTGCCCCGGCCGGCAAGGTAAGCCGGCGATTCGGGCAGGCCGACCAGCACCGTCACCGCGACGATCAGCGTCAGCGCGCCGCACAGGATGAAGCAGCCGCGCCAGCCCAGCATCGGCAGCAGCGTCTGCAACGCCAGCGAGCCGGCCAGCCCACCCACCGGCGTACCCACGGTGAGGAAGGAGATCGCCTTGGCCTGCGCACGGCGTGGCAGCCACTCCGTCACCAGCGTGATCGACGAAGGCGTCGCCGCGCCGAACCCCAGCCCGCTGATGAAGCGAATGAGGGTCATCTCGGTCACGCTATAGGTAAAGGCAGCCACCACGGTGGCAAAGCCGAACAGGACGGTCGCTACGCAGAGCACGCGCTTACGGCCGAACATATCCCCCAGTCGCCCGCCCACTCCTGCACCGATGGCGAGTCCGAACAGCGAGGCCCCCAGCGCCGGGCCGAAATTGGCACGCGACACGCCCCATTCCTCCAGCACCACCGGCGTCACCAGCCCGAGAAGCTGGATGTCCAGCCCGTCAATCATCAGGATGAGTTGGACCAGCGCCAGCACCCAAAGCTGCCGCGCAGAAATCGGCCGCTCGTCCAGCCGCGCCGCGATGCCGTCCATCGTCGAATGGCTTGCCATGGCCCTCCCCATGCGCCGCGCTTGGCTGGCGTGCCCCTCGTCGCCAATGTGACAGCAGGGCGGAAGGCTGGCTAGCCGCTAACGATAGGGCGCTAGAGTGGATCTTGAACGGACGGCATCAACCCTCTCCGTTGGCCTGAGCTTGTCGAAAGGCTGCCCTTCACACCCGGCGAGTCGAAAATGCGGCCTCCTTCGACTGCCCGTCTGCGGCAGTCGCTCAGGGCGAACGGGTCAATTTGACCACGATCCGTTCTAGATTTCGACCTGGCTGCCCAGTTCGATCACGCGGTTGGTCGGCAGGCGGAAGAACTCCATCGCGCTTTCCGCGTTGCGCAGCATCCAGGCGAACAGTTTCTCACGCCAGATACGCATACCGGGGCGGGACGAGGGCAGCAGCGTCTGCCGCGCGAGAAAGAAGCTGGTCTCCATCATCTTGAAGGTCTGGCCGCAATCCTTCACCCGCGCCAACGCGGCCGGCACGTCCGCCTCCTCCATGAAGCCGTAGCGCAGGATCAGGCGGAAGAATCCACGCCCGAGATCCTCAAGCTCGTAGCGCTTGTCCGGGTCCACCACCGGCACGTCGGCGATTTTCACGGTGAGCAGCACCACCCGCTCGTGCAGCACCTTGTTGTGCTTGAGATTGTGGAGCAGCGCGTGCGGCACGCCGTCCGGCGTGGAGGTCATGAATACGGCGGTGCCGGGCACGCGCACCGCGCTGTTGGAGGCGGAGGCGATGAACACCGGGATCGGCATCGCCGATTCGCGCAGCCGGTCCATCATCAGCTTGCGACCCTTGGCCCAGGTGGTGAGCAGGGTGAAGGCGAGAAAACCGATGAACAGCGGGAACCACCCACCATCCGGTATCTTGGTGAGATTGGCGGCAAAATAGGCGCCGTCGATCAGGTAGAAGACCGCCAGCAGCGGCACCGCGATCCAGCGGTTCCACTTCCACAGCTTGAGGAGCAGCACGGTGAGCAGCGCACTATCGATGAACATCGCGCCCGTCACCGCGATGCCGTAGGCCGCCGAGAGGTTGGACGAGGTCTGGAAGCTCAGCACCAGAAGGATCACCGCCACCATCAAGCCCCAGTTGATGAGCGGTATATAGATCTGCCCCGCCATCGAGGCGCTGGTATGGGCGATCCGCAGACGCGGGATGAAACCGAGCTGGATCGCCTGCCGGGTGATCGAGAAGGCACCTGTGATGACAGCCTGCGAGGCGATGATCGCCGCCAGCGTGGCGATGCCGACCAGCGGCAGGCGGAACCAGTCGGGAGCGAGATTGTAGAAGGGACTGTCCAGCGCCGCAGCTCCTTCGCGCAGCAACAGCGAGCCTTGCCCCATATAATTGAGCGTCAGGGCCGGCAGCACGAACCACAGCCACGAAACGCGGATGGGCTTCCGGCCAAAATGGCCCATGTCGGCATAGAGCGCCTCGGCGCCCGTCACCGCGAGCACCACCGAGCCGAGCGCCAGGAACGCCTGTACCGGCGTCAACAGGAAAAAGTTGATCGCATACCAGGGGTTGATCGCCAGCAGCACCCCCGGCCTCTCGACGATACTGACCACGCCGAGCAGCGAGATGCACAGGAAATAGAGCAGCATGATGGGGCCGAACAGCGTCGCCACCCGGTTGGTCCCGGCGCGCTGGATCGAAAAGAGGAAGATGAGGATCGCCAGCGCCAACGGCACGACCAGCTTGCCGAATGCGGGGTTGACCACCTCCAACCCTTCCACCGCGCTCAGCACGGTGACGGCCGGGGTTATCATGCTGTCGCCGTAGAACAAGGCCGTCGCGAACACGCCGAGCAGGACGATGCCCGTCGACCAGCGCTGCGAGGGGATGGTGCGGCTGACCAGTGCCAGCAGGGCGAGGCTGCCGCCCTCCCCCTTATTGTCCGCGCGCATCAGGATGGAGACGTATTTGACCGTCACCACCACAATCATCGACCAGAAGATGAGGCTGATCGCGCCCATGATGTGGGCATCGTCCAGCGTCAGGACATGATGGCCGGCGAATGTTTCGCGAAAGGCGTAGAGCGGGCTGGTGCCGATATCACCGAAGACGACGCCGATGGCGCCGACGGCGAGCTTGACCATGCCCTCATGCTGATGGCCGTGCGCAGCCTCGCCAGCATGGGCAGGCATGCCGGCAGCTTCGCTTGCTGACCCTTTATCGGGCATCACGCGCCCGCCGGAACCGCTGTCATCGGCTGCACTTCCCCTGCTCAGGCTATCGCCTGGACGCGCGGCGCCCTAGCACTTCACCCCCCATGGTGCAACGCACAATCATGGGGCTGGATTTCCACTCTGTGCCGTACCTTCGGGCTGCGCGCCGGCATCCCGTCGCCGGATCAACGCATTGAGCAGCGCAACGTTGCGAATCAGCTCCTCGCGCAAGCCCGCATCTTCCGGCAGACTCGCGGCGAGCTTGAGCCAGACCGCCCGCGCACCGTCGAAATCGCCCGATTCGGCCAACGCCAGACCATAGAAATAATTGGGTGAAACACCCTCCGGTTGCACGGCCAGCGCCTGACGGAACGCGTAGTTGGCCGCCGGTGTCATCACGCCGTTGGTATGGGCCATCAGCGCATTACCGAGGCCGACCCAGAGGTGCGGATCGTCAGGATATTTGCGCAGGCCCGGCAGCAGCACATTGGCGGCGTCCCGCGTCTCGCCCCGGCTGGCATAGCTGTCCGACATCACCAGGAAAGGCGTCGCCCGGCTGATCTGCTCGCCAATCTCGCGGCGCTTCTTCGCCAGCTCCTCGTCGAAGCGGATCTGCGCGACGCCGGCCTTCACCGGCTTGCCGGGCATCGCCGGACTACCCTGCCAAGCATAGCCGGCGAGGCCAAACATCAAGGCGGCGGCGAGCGGCGCAGCATGGCGCACGCTCATCCGCGCGCCGAGCAGCACGGCCGCACCCGTAACCAGCGCCAGCAGCAGGGCGATCACGATCCCGGTCATGCGCTCCCCTTCCGGTGCTTGCGAATCCGCCGGAAGGCCAGCGCACCTCCCACGCCGAGCAGCAGCACCGGCGCGCCCCACAAGGGCCACAGGATCGGCTCGGCAGTCGGCTTGTAGCTGATCCAGTCGCCGTAACGCTCGATCAACCATGCCCGGATCGCCTCCGGGTCCTCTCCACGCGCGATCCGCTCGCGAATCTCCGAGCGCATGTCGGAGGCCATGGAAGCATTGCTGTCGGCGATCGACTGGCTCTGGCAGGTAAGACAGCGGATGGTGTGCATCAGCGCCGTCGCCTTGGCTTCCAGCGCCGGATCATCGAGCTGGCGGTCGGCATAAGGCGCGGGCGGCAGCGCGGTCTGCGCATGGATCGGTGCGGCCAGCGCGACGGCAAGCAGCAGGAACGGCAGCGCGCGCCTCATATCTCAGCCTCACGCAGCTTAGCAAGAATGGTATCGACATCCTGCGGGCCGATGGCGCCGATGTGCTGGTAGCGGATCACGCCCTTGCCATCGACGACGAACGTTTCCGGCACGCCCGAGGAGCCAAGGTAGAATTGCAGCGTGCTGCGCGCGTCCAGCCCGATACGCTGGAATGGGTCGCCATGGCGAGCGAGGAAGGCATCCACATCGGCGCGGGCATCGCGAATAGCCACGCCGTCGATGCGCACACCCTCCCGGGCGAGCTGCGCCAGCACCGGTGCCTCCGCCGCGCAGGGCACGCACCAGCTCGCGAAGACATTGAGCAGGCGCGGCTTGCCGTCCGCCATCTCCTTCGTCGAGAGCGCCGGATTGCTGGAGGAGGCGGCCGGCAGTTCAATGCCAGGCACCGGCTTACCGATCATCCGCGACTGGATGGTCGTCTGCTGATCGCGGTTCAGCCCCAGCGAGGCGATCCCCAGGAAGATGAGATAGCCAACGAGCGGGATCCACAGGATGAGCGAGCGCTTCATGCCGTCGCTCCCGCGGGGATAGCCGCGCCCGGCTCAGCCATGGTCGCTGCCGCGCGACCCTGCTTGCGTCCGCGCCGCACGCGGCCGACCAGAGCCAGCGCGCCGCCAAACGCAATCAACCCACCACCAAACCAGATCAGCGTAACGAACGGCTTCCACCAGATGCGCAACTGCCAGCGGCCGTCCTCCAGCGCATCGCCGAGCACCAGATAGAGCTGCCCGTTCCAGCGCGTCATCTGCACCGATTCGGTGGTCGGCGTCGGCGGATCGGTGAAGAAGCGCGCCTGCGGCTTGGCGACACCGATCACGTGGCCGTTCCGGCTGACCGTCAGCGTCGCCTGCATCGCGGTCCAGTTGGGTCCAGCGATGGGCATCACGGAATCGAAGGCAACGGTCGTGCCGGCAATCTCGAAGCGGTCGCCCGGCCGCGCCGCCGCCAGCCTCTCCTGCGAGAAGGCGCTTTCCGATGCCATGCCGGCGAGACTCACCGCGCAGCCGAGATGCGCGAGCACCATGCCATAGGTGAACAAGGGTGTGCGGCGCAGGTTGCGTTTCCAGAGCGGCGCGATGCTCGCCACCGCTACGCCCGCCGCCGCCGCGAAACCGAACGCCGTCAACCATCCGACCGGGCGCGGCGCGAAAGCGATCACCGCCCCCAGCGCGAGCACGACGGCGATCAGCGCCGGCGCGGCGCGGCGCAAGACCGCGCCCGTCTCATCTCGTCGCCAGCGCAGCAGCGGCCCGAAGATCAGCGCGGCCATCAACGCGATCGCCAACGGGCCGATGATCGCGTTGAAATAAGGCGGCCCCACCGAGACGCGCACGCCCATCATCTCGGTTAGCAGCGGATAGAGTGTGCCGACGAACACCAGCCCCAGGATCACGCAAAGCAGCAGGTTGTTGACGACCAGCATCGCCTCCCGGCTCACCGCGTCGAACCGCGCACCCTCGTTCACCGTGTGGACACGCAGCGCGAACAGCGCCAACGCTCCGCCGATATAGATGCCGAGCAGCGCGAGGATAAAGCTGCCCCGCGTCGGATCGACCGCGAAGGCATGGACGCTGGTCAATATGCCCGAGCGCACGAGGAAGGTGCCGATCATCGACATGGCGAAGGCGATCACCGAGAGCATGATCGTCCACGCTCGCAGCGCATCGCGCGTCGCCAGCACCGTTGCGCTGTGCAGCAGCGCGGTCGCCGCCAGCCACGGCATGAGCGAGGCGTTTTCGACCGGGTCCCAGAACCACCAGCCGCCCCAGCCCAGCTCATAATAAGCCCAATAGGAGCCGGCGGTGATGCCGATGGTGAGCATGATCCACGCCGCCAGCACCCATGGCCGGATCGCGCGGGCGAAGCGGGCATCGACCGCTCGGGTCAGCAGCGCGCCGACCGCGAAGGAGAAAGCGACCGAGAGGCCGACATAGCCGAGGTAGAGCGTCGGCGGATGGAAGGCGAGGCCGGGGTCCTGCAACAGCGGGTTCAGCCCCTGCCCGTCCACCGCCGGCGGATCGAGGCGTTTGAACGGGTTGGAGGCGAACAGCAAGAAGGCATAGAAGCCCAGGCTGATCGCCGCCTGCGCGCCCAGCGTGGCAATATGCGTGCGCCGGTCCAGCTCGCGCTCGAACAGCGCCACCGCCGCGCCCGCCACGCTCATCACCGCCACCCAGAGCAGCATCGAGCCTTCGTGATTACCCCAGGCACCGGCGAATTTGTAGATGAACGGCTTGGCCGAATGACTGTTCGCCGCGACCAGATAGACCGACATGTCCGAGCGGATAAACAGCAGGATGAGCAGCGCCATGGCAAGGCCGGTGAGCACGCCTTGCGCAATCGCGACGGGTCGGATCAGCCGCCGTGCATCGTCATTGCCCTGCGCCACCGCCGACCATGCGAGCAGCAGTTGCAGGCCAGCCAGCATGGCGGCCAGCCACAAGGCGGCGAGTCCGGTTTCGGCGATCATGGCTGGTCCGCTTTGACCTTGTGGGTCTCGGGGTCGTACTGGATGCCTTCCATCTCGCGCGGCATGTAGCGCTCGTCATGCTTGGCGAGGATGTTGGTGGCGCGGAAGGTGCCGTCGGCGTCGAATGCCCCCTCGGCAATGGCACCGGAGCCTTCCTTGAACAGGTCCGGCGTAATGCCGCTGAAGGTGGCCGGCACCGTGCCCTTGCCGTCGGTCAGGTCGAAGCTGATCGTCACGCCATTGGCGCCCCGCTTGAGGCTGCCGAGCGCTACCATGCCGCCCAGCCGCACTGCCTTGCCCGGTTCGATATGGGCCGCCTTGGCCTCGGCCGGTGTGTAGAAATAAGCCGCCTGATCGCGCAGGGCGGACATGGCGAGCAGCACGCCGCCGATCAGCGCGGCCAGTGCCAGCAGCACCAGCACGAGGCGCTGATGCTTGCGCTTGGGGCCTTGCCGGCGTGAGGCGATGGCAACCATGGCGTCAGTCCCGGCTTAGAAGCTGCGCCGCGCGGGCTTCCGCGCGGGCAGCGCCGCGCCACGCCCACAGGCTCGTCGCCACGGTGGCGAGCGCCGTCAGCCCGTAGGCGGCAATCACGAAAGGCCAGGGGTTCACGATATCATCCTCGCGACATGCGGCGCAGGCGCGCCTCGATACGGTTTTCGGCCAGGATCGCGCGCATCCGCAGCAGCACGATGGCAACGAACCAGAAGGTGAAGCCGAGCACGGTCAGCCCCAGCGGCCAGAGCATCGAGCTGTCGATGCTGCTGCTGGTCAGCGTGATCGAGCGCCCCTGATGCAGGCTGTTCCACCACACAACCGAATAATGGATGACCGGCAGGTTGAGCGCGCCAACCAGCGCATAGATCGCCGTCACGCGGCTCACGCCGCCGGTCTCGGCGCGGTCGGCGCTGGAGCGGCCCAGTGCGATATAGCCCAGATAGAGGAACAGCAGCAGGAGCATGGAGGTCATCCGCCCATCCCACTCCCACCAGGTGCCCCAGGTGGGCCGCCCCCAGATCGAGCCGCTGGCGAGGCAGATGGCGGTGAACACCGCGCCCGGCACGGCAGTCGCCCGGCCCGCCACGGCGGCGAGCGGATGGCGCCAGACGAGCTGTGCGATGGCAGCCGCTGTCAGCCCGCTCCACCCGCCCATGCCAAGCCAGGCGGCCGGCACGTGGATATAGAGAATGCGGAAGCTCTCGCCTTGCAGATAGTCGGCCGGAGCAACGAACAGTCCCGCCCAGCAACCGAGCAGAATCAACGCGATACCGCCCCAGAAGAACCAGGTGGTGACGGGCACGGCGATCGACAGGAATCGGCGCGGATTCGCGAGGGCATGCATGCGGCCTCCTTTAGTGCGAGGCGCGCGGACATGCCAGTCCGTTGATTCGGTCCGGAGGGGTCAATGCAGCAGACTGCGCATTATTTTGTGACGATGGGGCGACAAAGCCGTTTTCCCCTCCTATATGGCCGGCAAATACAGCGTGCATGGAGAGTCTCACCCCTCTCGCCTGCTTCGAGTATAACCGATGCTGACCACCAATCCGTTTGACGATGACAAGCTGCGCGAGGAGTGCGGCATTTTCGGCGTTCATGGCGCCGCGACAGCCTCTGCCATGGTCGCCCTCGGGCTGCACGCCTTGCAGCATCGCGGGCAGGAAGCCGCAGGAATCACCAGTTGGGACGGCAAGGAGTTCCACACGCACCGGGCGATGGGCCATGTCGCCGGCAATTTCGACAATGACGAGATCATCCGCATGCTATCAGGCAGCGTCGCCTGTGGCCATGTGCGTTACTCGACGACCGGTGAGACGGCGCTGCGCAATGTGCAGCCGCTCTATGCCGATCTCTCTTCCGGCGGCTTCGCCATTGCCCACAACGGCAACATCTCCAACGCGCTCAACCTGCGCAAGCGGCTGGTACGCGATGGGGCAATCTTCCAGTCGACCAGCGACACGGAAGTCATCATCCACCTGCTCGCCAAGTCGCGCTACCGCACCCTGCTGGATCGGTTCATCGACGCGCTGAAGCAGGTCGAGGGCGCCTATTCGCTCATCTGTCTCACCCCTGAAGGGCTGATCGCCTGCCGCGATCCGCTCGGCATCCGCCCGCTCGTTATGGGAAGGATCGGCGACGCGATCATCTTTGCGTCGGAAACCGTCGCGTTCGATGTAGTCGGCGCGGAATATATCCGCTCGGTCGAGCCGGGTGAGTTGATCGTGGTAGCGCAGGACGGCGAGATCCGTTCGCACCGCCCCTTCGGCGACACACCGCACCCCCGCCCGTGTATCTTCGAGCATGTCTATTTCTCGCGGCCCGATTCAATCGTCGACGGCCACAGCGTCTATCAGGTGCGCAAGGCGATCGGCGCCCAGCTCGCCATTGAAGGGCCGGTCGAGGCCGATCTCGTCATCCCGGTGCCGGACAGCGGTGTGCCCGCCGCCATCGGCTTCGCCCAGCAATCGGGCACGCCGTTCGAGTTGGGTATCATCCGCTCGCATTATGTCGGCCGCACCTTCATCCAGCCCGGCGACAAGGTTCGCCACCTCGGCGTCAAATTAAAGCACAACGCCAACCGCGCGCTGATTGCCGGCAAGAAGGTCGTGCTGATCGACGATTCGATCGTCCGCGGCACCACCTCGCTCAAGATCGTGCAGATGATGCGCGACGCCGGCGCTAAGGAGGTGCACATGCGCATCGCCAGTCCGCCGACGCGGCATAGCTGCTTCTACGGGGTCGACACGCCCGAGCGCGGCAAGCTGCTCGCCCACAAGATGGACGTCGCGCAGATGTGCGCGTTTATTCATGCCGACAGCCTCTCCTTCGTTTCCATCGAGGGGCTCTACAAGGCCATCGGCGAGAGCCGCCGCAACGACGGCATTCCGCAATATTGCGATGCCTGCTTTACTGGCGACTACCCAACCACCCTCACCGATTTCGACGACACGGCGCAGGTGAACCAGCTCGAACTGCTGCACGAGCGCGTCGTCTGACCTAAAACGGACATCCATGACCAATCAGGACAACAAGGCCCGGCCGCTCGCCGGACGGATCGCCCTCGTGACCGGCGCCAGTCGTGGTATCGGCGCGGCCACGGCCCAGGCGCTGGCGCAGGACGGCGCACATGTCGTGCTTGTCGCCCGCACCGTGCCCGATCTCGAAGCGGTGGAGGACGCCATCCACACCGCCGGCGGCAGCGCGACCATCGCCCCGCTCGATCTGACCGACGGCGAGAGCATCGGCCGGCTCGCGCAGGCCATCGGCGGCCGGTGGAACGCGCTTGATATCCTGGTGCTCAACGCCGCCACGCTCGGCACGCTGGCCGCCGTGCCGGCCATCGATAGCAAGGAGTTCGCCCGCCTTCTCACGCTGAACATCGCGGCCCCGCAAGCGCTGATCGCGGCGTTCGATCCGATGCTGCGGGCCAGCAAGGATGCGCGCGTGGTGGCGCTCACCAGCGGCGTAGCGGCGGCCAACCCGCGTGCTTATTGGGGTGCCTATGGCGCCTCCAAGGCCGCGCTGGAGGTGCTCGTTGCCGCCTATGGCCAGGAAGTACGCAATGTGAGCGCGATCCGCACCCACATCGTCGAGCCCGGCGCCACCCGCACCACCATGCGCGCCCGCGCCTATCCGGGCGAGGACCCGGCCACGCTCAAGACGCCGGACATCGTCGGCCGCGCCATCGCCGACCTGATCGTCCGCGACGTCCCCGACGGCGAACGGCTGGTGCTGCCGAAGTAATGCAAGGGCGCGCTGGTCCGGACTTGGGGCCACCCGATGAGTAGATAAGCAGCCCGTCCGGCCAGAAAGCCAAAACACGAAGCATACTCGGTATCATCAGCGCACATCGCCGCTGAAACAATCGCCGATCAAAAGGACCAACTCCGCCTATTTGGAAGCCAGTGCTCCTGCGCAGGCAGGAGCCCTAAGCGGCGAGGCCCGGCGGCTGGCCCCCGGACTCCTGCCTTCGCAAGAGAACATATTTCCCCAAAAGGACAGTTCCCGCCCTCTCGTTCATATCGAGCAAAGTCGAGACACGGCTAGAGCAGATCGAGATCAAACTAACCCGAGGGACCAAGTTTTCTTCGATCTACAGGAAAATAAGGACGGCCCATCGACAAGCTCAGAGCAAACGAGCGAGAGTGTGTCCGTCCGTCCAAAACCCACCTCGAGGAGCCCCGGTCGTGACGATTCGAGGCAGGCGCATCGCCTAGCTCGGCGAGCGCCCATACGGAAAAGAAAGACCCACCCCCCGAACCTAAACCTCAGGTCAATCCTTCAAGCCGTCCCACATTTCCTTGATCTTACCGAAGAAACCGCTCGACGCCGGGCACTCCTCCCCCGTCTCGGTGGCACGGAATTCCTCCAGTAACTCGCGCTGGCGGGCGCTGAGCCGCGTGGGCGTCTCCACCTCGATCTGGATCACCAGATCGCCCTTCCCACGCCCGTTGAGCACCGGCATGCCGGCGGCGCGCTGGCGCAACTGCTTGCCCGACTGGATACCGGAAGGGATACGGATTTCATGCCCTGCCCCGTCGAGGCCCGGCACGTTGATCGTCCCACCCAAAGCCGCCAGCGTAAAGCTGATCGGCACGCGGCAGAACAGGTTGGTACCCTCGCGCTCAAAGAGCGCATGCCGCCGCACGTGCAGAAAAATGTAAAGGTCGCCCGCCGGCGCGCCGCGCGGTCCTGCCTCACCCTGTCCGCTCAACCGGATGCGCGTACCCTCGTCCACCCCCGGCGGGATAGAGACGTCGAGCGAGCGCTCCTTGTCGACGCGCCCTTCGCCCCTGCACGCGCGGCACGGCGACTTGATGCGCTGGCCGGCGCCATGGCAGCTCGGGCAGGTCCGCTCGATAACGAAGAAGCCCTGCTGCGCCCGCACCTTGCCATGACCGGCGCAGGTCGGGCATGTCTCGACTGTCGTCCCCGGCTCCGCGCCGCTGCCGTCGCAGCTTTCGCACGGTGCCGCGACGTCGATGCGGATCGTCGTCTCGCGGCCGTGGAAGGCGTCCTCCAGGCTGATTTCCAGATCATAGCGCAGGTCGGCGCCGCGCTGGGCCTGTTGCTGCCCGCCACCGGCAAAGCCGCCGCCGAAAATGGTCTCGAAAATATCGCTGAAGTCGGAGAAACCCGCGCCACCTGCCCCACCACCATTCATCCCCTGCTGGAAAGCGGCGTGGCCATAGCGGTCATAGGCCGCGCGCTTCTGCGGGTCCTTCAGGCAGTCATAGGCTTCGCTGACCGATTTGAACCTGGCCTCGCTCTCCTTGCAACCCGGATTACGGTCCGGGTGGTAGCGCATGGCCATGCGGCGATAGGCGGATTTGATGGTGTTCGCGTCAGCCGTCCGCTCGATTTCGAGCAACTCGTAATAGTCTGTCTGGCTACTCATGCCCCGCAGCAGCTCCCCGTCCGGGTCCGGTCAGGCGCTCGCCCGGCCGGACCCGGCTTTCCCGTTCTTAAGCCTTGTTGTCCTCGTCGACTTCGGAGAATTCCGCGTCCACCACATCGTCGTTCCCGGCGTTCGCGGGGCCATCCGCGCCGGGCGAAGCGGCCGCGGCCTGCTCCTTCTCGTAGATCGCTTGACCGAGCTTCATCGAGACCTGGGCCAACTCCTGCGTCTTGGCCTTCATCACCTCGACGTCACCGCCCTCGATGGCTGTCTTGGTCGCAGCGATCGCGGTCTCGATCTCGCCCTTGAGGCTCGCGTCCACCTTGTCGCCATGCTCGGCGAGCTGGCGCTCGGTGGTGTGGACGAGGCTCTCGGCATTGTTCTTGGCCTCGGCGCCCTCGCGGCGTTTCTTGTCCTCCTCGGCGAAGCGCTCGGCATCCCTGACCATCTGCTCGATGTCGTTCTCGGAGAGACCGCCGGACGCCTGGATCTTGATCTGCTGCTCCTTGCCGGTGCCCTTGTCCTTGGCCGAGACGTTGACGATGCCGTTGGCGTCGATATCAAACGTCACCTCGATCTGCGGCACGCCGCGCGGCGCCGGGGGAATGCCGACCAGATCGAACTGGCCGAGCAGCTTGTTGTCCGCCGCCATCTCGCGCTCGCCCTGGAACACGCGGATCGTCACCGCCTGCTGATTATCCTCGGCGGTCGAATAGACCTGGCTCTTCTTGGCCGGGATCGTCGTATTGCGGTCGATCATGCGGGTAAACACACCACCCAGCGTCTCGATGCCGAGCGAAAGCGGCGTCACGTCGAGCAGCAGCACGTCCTTGACGTCACCCTGCAACACGCCCGCCTGGATGGCGGCACCCATGGCGACGACCTCGTCCGGGTTCACGCCGGTGTGCGGCTCCTTGCCGAAGAAATCCTTCACGATCTCGCGGACGCGCGGCATGCGGGTCATGCCACCCACCAGCACCACGTCGCTGATGTCGCCAGCCGAGACGCCGGCGTCGGACAACGCCTTCTTGCACGGCTCCAGCGTCCGCTTGATGAGGTCCTCGACAAGCCGCTCCAGATCGGCGCGGGTGATGGTCTTGACCAGATGCTTGGGGCCGTTCTGGTCGGCAGTAATGAACGGCAGGTTCACCTCCGTCGTCTGCGCGCTGGACAGCTCGATCTTGGCCTTCTCGGCCGCCTCGCGCAGACGCTGGAGCGCGAGCTTGTCCTTGGTGAGGTCGATGCCCTCGTCCTTCTGGAAGCCCTCGGCCAGATAGGTGACGATCTTGGAGTCGAAGTCCTCGCCGCCCAGGAACGTGTCGCCGTTGGTCGACTTCACTTCGAACACGCCATCTCCGATCTCCAGGATCGAGATGTCGAAAGTGCCGCCGCCAAGGTCATAGACGGCGATGGTCTTGCCGTCGCTCTTCTCCAGACCGTAAGCCAGCGCGGCCGCGGTCGGCTCGTTAATGATGCGCAGCACCTCAAGGCCGGCGATCTGGCCGGCATCCTTGGTCGCCTGGCGCTGGGCGTCGTTGAAATAGGCCGGCACGGTGATAACCGCCTGCGTGACCGTCTCACCCAGATAGGCTTCGGCGGTTTCCTTCATCTTCTGGAGGATGAAGGCACTGATCTGCGAGGGGCTGTAGTCAGTGCCGCCGGCTTTCACCCAGGCGTCGCCGTTCGCCCCTTTCGCAATCGAATAGGGGACCAGCTCCATGTCCTTCTTGGTCAGCGGATCGTCGAACCGGCGGCCGATGAGGCGCTTGACGGCATAGATGGTGTTGTCCGGGTTGGTGACAGCCTGACGCTTGGCCGGCTGACCGATCAGCCGCTCGCCGTCCTTGGCGAAGGCCACGATGGACGGCGTGGTGCGTGCGCCTTCCGAATTTTCGATCACGCGCGGCTTGCCGCCGTCCATCACGGACACGCAGCTATTGGTGGTGCCCAGATCAATACCGATAACCTTGGCCATAATCGTCCTCTTCAACCCCAGATAAGTTCAGCAGGTCCACCCTCCGGGCCGCGTTTGACGCCGACCCGGAATGATGTGTCGCTGGCGGATATAAGACGGCTTTCGCTTGGCACAAGTCAAAGCGGGGCCTAGAAAGTGGGAGATTTGATGACGTTCGAGACGGGAGGGTCTCCATGCACCTGGCATTTCCCCTCGCCGCGTCCACTGCGGCGCTGCTGGCACTCGCGGGATGCGGCGATCCCCAGCCGCTCTATGTGGACGGCGGCTATGTGCGTCTCAACGCCAATCCGTCCGGCCCTTCAGCGGCTTATTTCACCATTCACGGCGGCGACAAACCCGTGGTCCTGCGCGACATCACCACCGATGCCGCCGTCCGGCTGGAGATGCATGAGAGCAAGACGCAGAACGGCATGGCGTCGATGGAGGAGATCGACACGGTCGACGTGCCGGCAGGCGAAAAAATCACCTTCGCACCGGGCGGCAAGCACATCATGCTCTGGCAGATCAATCCCCAGGCCGTGGCGGCGGGCAAGATGACCTTCACCTTCATCTTCTCCAACGGCGACCGCATCCTCGCCGACGCCGTGATCGAAAATCCGGACGGCAGCGCATCCGCCGCCGGCAATACAACGGCCGCCAACGCCGCCGCGGACGAGCACGCGGGACATTAGGCCCCACAGTATTGGACGGCGCCGCGACAGGCCGGCATGCTTGGCCGCATCAGCGCTTCGCCCTGCCGACACGGACAGGCGCGGGCCGATAATCTGCCCACCTCCAATGCCGGCACCGGCAAGGGGCTGGAAGTAGTCCCCTCATCACCCGCCAAGTCTTCTGGAGAAACGGCGCATCATTTATTATTGACGATCCCGCTCAATCATTCGACGATGCTCACCAGGCTTGCGAAGGGGTGCGCCATGCCGACGAAGATGAGGACGGGGCCTGTCGAAAACCTGTCGCATTGGTGGCGCCGGGCAGTGATTATCACCATGGTGCTGGGCTTCAGCGTGCTCGGCCTGCTGATGGTAAAGACCTACACCAACGCGCCGCCCGTCCCTGAGCGAGTCGTCGACTCGGGTGGGCAGTCCGTTTTCAGCGGTGCCGATATTCGCGGCGGCCAACAGGTTTTCCTCAAATACGGCCTCATGAACAACGGCTCCATCTGGGGGCACGGCGGCTATCTCGGGCCGGATTTCAGCGCATCCTATCTCCACGCCTGGGCGCTCGCTGTCGCGGACGAACGCGCCCAGGCCCGCTTCGGCAAGACCTACGAGGCGCTAACACCGGCCGACCGTGCCGCCATCGACGGCGAGGTGGCGCTACAACTGCGCGTCAACCGCTACGATCCGGCGACGGCCACCCTCGCCCTACCGCCAGCCGGCGTCGCCGCCTTCGAGCAGCAGCAGCGCCGCTGGGCCAGCTATTTCGAGCATCCGGAGCGTAACGGCGGTCTCGCCCCCGGCCTCATCACCGACAAGGGCGAACTGCGCCAGTTGACCGCCTTCTTCGCCTGGGCGGCCTGGGCTTCGGTTGCGGAACGGCCGGGCACGGGCCACTCCTACACGAACAATTTCCCCTATGATCCGCTTGCGGGCAATCGCCCGACCGGCGCGGCGCTCATCTGGAGCGCGCTCAGCTTTATCGCCCTGCTCGGCGGCACCGCGCTGGCGCTGCTCGCTTTCGGCCGGTTCGATTATCTGGGATGGCATGGGACGCCCGAGCCCATGGAGAAGTGGGTCATCAGCGACGCGCAGCGCGCCACGGTCAAATATATGGGCGTGGCCGCCCTCCTCCTGCTCGGCCAGGTGTTCTTCGGCGCGGCGATCGCCCATTATCGGGCGGATCCCGGTGATTTCTACGGCTTCGACCTCGCCTCCTGGTTCCCCAGCAACCTGCTGCGGACCTGGCATCTGCAATCGGCGCTGTTCTGGATCGCCACCAGCTTCGTCGCGGGCGCCCTGTTCGTCGCGGAGTTGATCGGCGGCAAGACGCCGCCCCACCAGCGCCTCGCCATCCACCTGCTGTTCGGCGCCTTTGCGATCGTCATCGTGGGCAGCATGCTGGGCGAGTGGGTGGGCATCCTGCAATGGCTGCCGCGCTCGTGGTTCTGGTTCGGCAATCAGGGCTGGGAATTTCTTGAGTTGGGCCGGTTCTGGCAATTGCTGATGATCGTCGGCCTGTGCATCTGGTTCGGCCTCTTGTGGCGAGCCGTAGCCCCCGCGTTGCGTAATCCCGAGCGCAAGTCCTTCGCCCGGTTCTTCCTGCTAGCCGGCTTCGCCATCCCGATGTTTTATCTGCCGGCGCTCTTCTTCGGGTCCGAGACCAATTACACCATTGTCGACGCGTGGCGCTTCTGGATCATCCATCTGTGGGTGGAAGGTTTCTTCGAATTCTTCGTCACCGTCATCGTCGCCATCCTGTTCTTCAAGATGGGGCTCGTGCATCGGCTGACCGCACTGCGGACCATCTACCTCGACGCCATTCTCTATTTCGGCGGCGGCCTGATCGGCACCGGCCACCATTGGTATTGGACCGGCCAGACCGAGGCCAATATGGCGCTCTCGGCAGTTTTCTCAGCGTTGGAAGTCGTACCGTTGACGATGATTACGCTGGATGCCTGGTCGTTCGTCCGCACGACGAAAGGCAAGGAATCCATCGTCGAGCGCCACCGCTGGACCTTCCTGTTCATCATGGCGGTCGGCTTCTGGAACTTCCTCGGCGCCGGGGTGTTCGGCTTCCTCATCAACACGCCCATCGTCAGCTATTACGAGGTGGGGACAATCCTCACGCCCAATCACGGCCACGCCGCGCTGATGGGCGTGTTCGGCATGCTCGGCATCGGGCTGATGGTGTTCGTCCTGCGGGAGTCTGTCCAGGAGGCGGTCTGGCAAAGAATCTCGCGGTTGATCGCCATTGCCTTCTGGGGCTTGAATATCGGCCTCGCCCTGATGATCCTGCTCAGCCTGCTGCCGGGCGGCCTGCTCCAACTGCACGCTGTGATCGAGAACGGATACTGGTATGCGCGCGAGTTGGACTTCACCGGCCAGCGGCTACCGCGCCTGCTGGAATGGCTGCGCATGCCGGGCGATCTCATCTTCATGTTCGCGGGCGTCCTGCCCCTGGTCGTGGCGGTAGCGTGGGGCTATGCCAGCCTCTGGCGCGGTCCCTCGCCCCAAACGGACCTGGCGGCCGGGCAACGCTGAGAGGGGCTCATGACGACGTGCCCATCCGTAGGCGCCGGGGGCTTTGTTGAAGCGTTTGTCGTGCAAACCGAAATTTAACGCAGTTTAACTCAGAATATCCGCCAGTCTGAAATCGAACGGGGGCCATAATGGGCGGCGTTGTTAATATCATTCTCTACGGACTTATCGGCGCTCTGGCTATCGGAAGTCTTTGGGGGATATTTCCGTTCGCTGTTTTGGCATTTTTCACCTTCTACGGTGCGGCAGCGCGGGTCGCGAAGGCATCGGATCGCTTGTCGTCCACATTGATGGAAGATGAAGACCTGCAAGCCGAAGCATTGCAGCATCGCGTATTTGCTCTGTTCCACCGTCGCGCCATCGTCGGAATCACCAACAGCCGCGTGGTCGTAGTGCAGCGTGGACTCTTGGGCGGGTTCAAGATGCTCGATATTCAATGGAAAGACCTTGAAGACGTGACGCTTGAGGAAAACGTTCTTCCGTCGCTCTGTGGGTCAAATCTGAAATTCAAGCATTCCAACAAGGGCACAGCGCAAATCGAAGTGAAAGGCGTCGAAAGTGACGTGGCTTCGGTCATCTATTCCAAGTCGCAATCGCAGGAACAGGCTTGGGAGGAAAAGCGCCGCATTCGTCGTATCGAAGAAGTCCGCGCCGCTGCCGGTGGCGTCGTGGTCAACAGCGGCCCCGTGCCCGTCGCCGCCTCACAGGGCGCAGGCGGCAACCGCATGTTGGAGGAAATCACAAAGGCGAAGGCTTTGCTCGACGCGGGCGCGATCAGCGATGCAGAGTTTCAGGAAATGAAGGCAAAAATCCTCGCCGCAGCTTAACCGCGATCATCGAACCGGCGCATCCTGCACGTCGGTGCGACGACCATCGGTGCGGTCATCATTCCCACATGCGGGCACGGTCCTGTTTTCGCCGCGTCCTTTGCAGGCCCTTGTTTTGGAACCAGCCCAACACGGCAAAAGCGCCGCGCCACTGTTTCAACAGATCAATTTGTCAGGAGAAAAAGTGGTGGGCGCGGTAGGGATTGAACCTACGACCCCACCCGTGTGAAGGGTGTGCTCTACCACTGAGCTACGCGCCCCGGCGACATGTCGCGGGAGGGAGCGCTTTGGCGAGAGACGCCTCGCCTGTCAAGCCGCTCCCGGCCTCAAATTCGCTCCGGCATGGTGATCGCCGGAAAAGGTATCGGGGCCGGATCGCGCCGGCCCCGATCATCGGTTCATGAATCAGAAGATGCGGACGGCAACCTCGGCCGGAGCCGCCAGATAGGCTTCCAGCTCGCTGTCCAGCTTGAGCAGCGTCAGCGAGGCGCCCGCCATTTCGAGCGACGTGCAATATTCGCCGACATAGTTGCGCACCACCGTGTAGCCGGCCTGCTCGCAGCGTTCGTGCGCATGGGCGTAGAGCACATACAGCTCGCTGATCGGCGTGCCGCCCAGGCCGTTGACCATCAGCGCCACGCGGTCGCCGGACTTGTAGGGAATGTCCTGCGCCACCGCATCGAACAACTCGTCGACGATCTGGTTGGCGGGATGGATCTTCTCGCGGCGGCGACCCGGCTCGCCATGGATACCCACGCCGACTTCCATCTCGTCGTCGCCCAGGTCGAAGATCGTCGTACCCTTGGCCGGCGGGATGCAGCTCGTCAGCGCGACGCCCATGGTGCGGACGTTGTTGTTCACCTTCTCGGCGATAGCGAGGATCTCGTCGAGGCTCTTGCCCTGCGCGGCGGCCGCGCCGCACGCCTTGATGACGAAGAAGTTGCCCGCCACGCCGCGACGGCCGACGGTGTAGAGGCTGTCCTTCACCGCCACGTCGTCATTGATGATGAACGACTTGACCTTGATGTCCTCGGCCTCGGCCAGCTCGATGGCGGTTTCCCACGCCATGCGGTCGCCCTGATAGTTGTTGACGAGCACCAGCACGCCGGCATCGGAGGCGAGCGCCTTGATCGTCTCGTAGCAGGCATCGACCGGCGGCGCGGCGAACACCGCACCCTGGCAGGCGCCATCCAGCATGCCCGGCCCCACCGCCATGACGTGCGCGGGCTCATGACCCGAGCCGGAGCCCTGGATCACCGAGACCTTGTCGGCGACCGGGCGGTCCTTGCGCTTGATCATCTGGAATTCGGGCACGAACTCCAGCAGGTCCGGGTTGGCCAGCACCACGCCCTTCATGAACTCAGGCACGAAATTGGCGGGATCGTTGACGAACTTCTTCATTGGGTTTCCTCCCCTGATGTGTTCAGACGGTTTGCTTGAGCAGTTCGGGCACGGTCGGCGTCCGCTCTACCCCGAATTCGGTGCACCAATCCTGCAAAATGGTGGCGATGGCGACGATGCCGGGATCGGGCGTGCCGGCGCTGCGATCACCGACCTGCGAGGCGCGGCCGCGATGGGCGACCAGCCCACGGGTTGCGTCGATGGCATTCTCGGCCTCGTCCGCGCACTCCTTGAGCACGAGGCCGAGATCGGCCGTGCCGGCGGCGGCATGCGCCTTGAGCTTCTCCGTCACCGGGATCAGCGCATCGAGCAGGGTCTTGTCGCCGAGCTGGGCGCCACCGCGCGCCATGATGCCTTCCACGGCCGTGTTCACCATGTCGGCGAGCTCGACCAGCGTGACCGTCTCCTTGCCCTTGCTGACCATAGCCGCCTTCATGAAGCCGGTGCCCCAGATCGGGCCGGAGCTGCCGCCGACATGCTTGCTGACCAGCATGCTGATCTTGAGCAGCATCGCGCCGATTGCGCTCTTGTCGATCCCCGGCAGCTCGGCGTCGATGACGCGGAAGCCTGTCGCCAGCGACGTACCGAAGTCGCCGTCACCGGCCAGCCCGTCGAGGTCCGAGAAATAATGTTCGTTCCTGAGCACCGTCGTCGCGGTGGTCTTCACCGCGCGCTCGACGTCTCCAATCGTGATATCGGCCATGTCAAAATCCTCCCAATAGCGTTGCTGGTGCCGCTCTCAGCCGACGCTCGCGGAGGCCAGCTCCGCAAGATCGGCCAGGCGCACAGTCACCGTCGGCTCATCCCCAAGCTCGGGGACGACCCGCGCGGCTTCGCGGAAATCCTCGTCCACTGTGTAGGTGCTGGTGGTGATGAGCGTCGGCAGCCCCGCGCCCACTGCGGCGAGCAGGCCGTTGCGACTGTCCTCGATCACGATGCACTCGTGGACCGGCAGCCCGAGCGACTGCTTGGCCAGCTCGTAGATCTCCGGGTCCGGCTTCTTTTTCTTTACCACGTCGCCAGCGTGGACGAACGCGAACTTCGCCTTGCGCTCCGGCCCCATCAGGTCGAGCACGGCGTCGATGAACTTCGGGTTGGAGGTAGTGCACACGCCGAGTGTCACGCCGCCGGCAATCGCCTCATCCACGATCCGCAGGATGCCCGGCCGCAGCGGTAGGCCGCCTTCGGCCACCAGCCCGGCGGTGATCTCCGTCTTTTTCTTGTGCAGCGCGAGGATCAGCTCGTCCTTTCCCGCATCCGCGGCGGCATCGGCCGGCCAGCCATATTCATCGAAATAGGCCCGCATCCGCTCCTTGCCGCCCGCCACAAGCAGCAGCTTGGCATAGAGCGCCACATCCCACTCCGCGTCGATACCGAATTGCGCAAACGCCCGGTTGAAGCCCACGCGGTGCCCGTCTCGCTCGGTATCCACGAGCACGCCGTCACAGTCGAAAATGATTGCCTTCACCACAGCGCCGCCCCTCAAGCCGCCCTGGAGAGCGAATTAAGGAAGGCCGGGCCGCGATCCTTGCCGCCGAACTTCTCGATGAAGCCCGCAAACATCGCCTTGCACGCCTGATACTGCGCATCCATCACCCGCAGGGGCTCGAAGTCGGTCGGCTTCTCCTTATGATAATTGACGAAGCTCTCGACGAACACATGCTTGAGATTGGTCGAGATGTTCACCTTGGCCGCCCCGCGTGCGATTGCCTTGGCGAAGGTCTCGTCAGAGAGGCCGGTGCCGCCGTGCAGCGCCATCGGGGTGCGGGTCAGCTTGTTGATCTTCTCGATCCGATCGAAATCGACCTTCGGCTCGCCCTTATAGTAGCCATGCGCCGTGCCGACCGCGCAGGCGAAGGCGGAGAGATCGAGCGCATCGCAGAAGCGCCTGGCGTCTTGCGGGTCGGTCAGCACCGAATCCTCCTCGGCAACGTGCATGTCGTCCTCGACGCCCATGATCTGGCCCAGCTCGGCCTCCATGCCGACGCCGTATTTCTCGGCAATCTCGCGCACCTTGAGCGATTCGGCGAGGTTCTGCTCGAACGGCAGCTCGGAGGCGTCGATCATGATCGAGGTCCAGCCCGCTCTGGCGCACGCCTCGATCATCGCGAGGTCCTTGCAGTGGTCGAGATGGAGGACCACCGGTACCGGCGAATCCTCGGCCACGGTGCGCACCCAGCTCACAATCTCCTTGTGGCTGAAATATTTGATGGTCTTGGCGGACGTCTGGCAGATCACCGGGGCATTCAGCTCCTCGGCCGCCTTCACCATCGCCTTGGTGGTGTTGTAGTCGACCAGGTTGAACGCGGCCACGGCGTAGCCGTTGTCCATTGCGTCACGAAGCAGCGGCTTCATGTTGACCAACGGCATTGCAGCAATCTCCTCCAAATTACCAAATTACAGCGCGCTCCAGGCACGCTCGAATCACCAGTTCGCTGCACGCACCTAGATAGCATGCGCAGCGATGTCATGACCGATTTTCAGGCGTCCGCCCGCAAACCGAACGGCCCGTGCATCCGCCCAACCTACCCGAGCCTAGATGACAATGTCCAGTCTCCCCGCGCGGGCCGAACCGGAGTGGGACATGGGCACGGGAGCGTCCTCCCGCTTGCGTCCGCACGCGGCGCGACCCATATGGCCGGCCATGGACGCACGCAACCAGAGCAGCATGCCGGTCTGGCATGGCACCACCATCCTCTCCATCCGCGCTTCGGGCAAGGTCGTCGTCATCGGCGACGGCCAGGTCTCCATGGGGCAGACGGTCATGAAGCCGAACGCCCGCAAGGTCCGCCGCCTGCATGACGGCAGCGTGATCGGCGGATTTGCCGGCGCCACGGCGGATGCCTTCACCCTGTTCGAGCGGCTGGAGGCCAAGCTGGAGCGGCACGGCGGCCAGCTCATGCGTGCCGCCGTCGAGCTGGCCAAGGATTGGCGGACGGACAAATATCTGCGTAATCTGGAAGCGATGATGATCGTCGCCGACAAGGAGACGACACTCATCCTTACCGGCAATGGCGACGTGCTGGAGCCGCTGGACGGCATCGCGGCAATCGGCTCGGGCGGCAACTACGCCCTCTCCGCCGCTCGCGCGCTCAAGGATTACGAGAAGGACGCCGAGACGCTGGCCCGCAAGGCCATGACGATCGCGGCCGAGATCTGCGTCTATACCAACGACCAGGTAACGATCGAGACACTGGATTCGACGGCTTGAGCCTGGCCTCTCCTGCAAACGACTGGCCGCTTGGCCGCACCCACCCCCTGCCCCTCCCCTGAACGGGAGGGGGGAGTCAAAGATGAACGAGACCCTCACCCCCAAAGCCATCGTCACCGCACTGGATGCACACATCATCGGTCAGGCCGAGGCCAAACGCGCCGTCGCCGTCGCGCTGCGCAACCGTTGGCGCCGGCAGAAGCTAGCGCCCGAACTGCGCGATGAGGTAACACCCAAGAATATCCTGATGATCGGGCCCACCGGCTGCGGCAAGACCGAGATCAGCCGCCGGCTTGCGAAGCTCGCCGATGCACCGTTCATCAAGGTGGAGGCGACCAAGTTCACCGAGGTCGGCTATGTCGGCCGCGACGTGGAGCAGATTGTGCGGGATCTGGTCGAGGAAGCGGTGCGGCTGGAGCGCGAGCGCCGGCGCGAGGCGGTGCGGGAGGCTGCATCGGACTCCGCCATGGCCCGCCTGCTCGACGCGCTCACCGGCAAGGAAGCCAGCGAGGCGACCCGCCTCTCCTTCCGCCAGCGGATCGAGAACAACCAGATGAACGACGTCGAGGTTGAGGTCGAGGTGGCCGACAGCCCCTCCATGCCGATGGAGATCCCCGGCATGGGCGGCAATATTGGCATGATAAATCTCTCGGACATGATGTCCAAGGCGCTCGGCCAGCAGCAGAAAAAGCGCCGCAAGATGCGCGTGGCCGATGCGTGGGACAAGCTGGTCGAGGAAGAGCAGGACAAGCGGCTCGATCAGGATGATGTCGCCCGCGTCGCCATCCAGTCGGCCGAGCAGAACGGCATCGTCTTTCTCGACGAGATCGACAAGATCGCGGTTAGCGACGTGCGGGGCGGCTCGGTCAGCCGCGAGGGCGTCCAGCGCGACCTCTTGCCGCTGATCGAGGGCACCACCGTCGCCACCAAATACGGCCCGCTCAAGACCGACCATATCCTGTTCATCGCCAGCGGCGCCTTCCACGTCGCCAAGCCGAGCGACCTACTGCCCGAGTTGCAGGGCCGCCTTCCGATCCGCGTGGAACTCAAGGGCCTCACCGAGGAGGATTTCGTCGCCATCCTGTCGGACACCAAGGCGTCGCTGCCCGAGCAATATGCCGCGCTGCTCGCCACCGAGGGCGTCACGATCACGCTGGAGCCGGACGGCATCCGCGCCATCGCGAAGATCGCCGCCAGCGTCAACGAGCAGATCGAGAATATCGGCGCGCGCCGGTTGCAGACCGTCATGGAAAAGCTGCTGGAGGATGTGAGCTTTGAGGCGGACACCCGCGCCGGCGAGACCATCCGCATCGACGCCGCCTATGTCGATCGTCAGCTTTCGGGTATCGCCAAGGATACCGATCTCAGCAAATATATCCTTTGAGCGCCAAGACTTGGCATCCATCCAACGCTGGGAAGCGCAAAGCTGCCGCTCCGCCGCCGTTACCCCGGGCTTGACCCGAGGCCCCGCTTTCTGATTCCATAGGACTTTTTTCTCCGGCCCGGACCGCTCCGGAAAAGGGCTGCGTCGCCGCGATGGATCGGCTAGGCCAACGCGAGCGGCAAAGGGAGCAAGGCGATGGCTTACGAGACGATCCTGGTGGAGCTGCGCGGCGCAGTCACGCTGGTCACGCTCAATCGCCCACAGGCTCTCAACGCGCTGAATAGCCGGGTGCTCGCCGATCTGGTAGCGGCGATGGCGGCCTATGATGCCGACGAGCACCAGCGCTGCCTCGTCATTACCGGCAGCGAGAAGGCGTTCGCCGCCGGCGCCGACATCAAGGAAATGGCGGACAAGTCGGCGGCGGACATGTTCCTCGCCGATCTCTACTCCGAGTGGTCGACCCGCGTGTGCGCTACCCGTAAGCCGTGGATCGCCGCCGTCGCCGGCTTCGCCTTGGGCGGAGGGTGCGAACTGGCGATGATGGCGGATTTCATCATCGCCGCCGATAGCGCACGTTTCGGCCAGCCCGAGATCAAGCTTGGCGTCGTCCCCGGCATGGGCGGATCCCAGCGCCTTACCCGCGCCGTCGGCAAGGCCAAGGCGATGGAGATGTGCCTGACCGGCCGGATGATGGACGCGGCCGAGGCAGAGCGCGCCGGCCTCGTCGCCCGCGTCGTCCCGGCCGACCGGCTGCTCGATGAAGCGCTTGCCGCCGCCGAGGCTATCGCCGCCATGCCGCCGATGGCAGCCCTCGTCGCCAAGGAACTGGTGAACCTCGCCGCCGAAACCACGCTGGCGCAGGGGCTGGTGAGCGAACGTCGGCTATTCCAGCTCCTCGCCTCGACCGAGGACAAGGTAGAAGGCATGGCCGCCTTCATCGAGAAGCGGGCGCCCGTCTGGAAGGGGCGTTAGACCTTCGCCTTGAAGGGTGTGAAGTCGGTGCCCTCGTCGAACACGTCCACTCCTTCACGCCGCTTCAATGTGCCAACCACGATATAGGTGACAGGAGTCAGCACCGCCTCCCACAGCGTCTTGATGAGCCATTGCGAGAGGACAACTTGCATCAACTGCTCGGGCGGCCACCCGGCGAGCCCGTAAAAGGCGAGCGGATAGAAGATCAGGCTATCGAGCCCCTGCCCCACTACGGTCGATCCGATCGTGCGCATCCACAGGAACCGCCCGCCGGTCCACAGCTTCATCCGCGCCAGCACATAGCTATTGGCGAACTCGCCCGCCCAGAAGGCGGTCATGGAAGCGATGACGATCCGCCAGCTATTGCCGAACACGAATTCGTAGGAAGATTGCCCCGGCCATCCGTCGGCCGGCGGTAGTGCCACCACCACCCACGCCATGAACGCCATGAAGGCGAGCGCGGCAAACCCCGTCCAGATCACCCGCCGCGCCCGCGCATAACCGTAAACCTCGGTCAGCACGTCGCCGATAATGTAGCTGATCGGGAAAAACAGCACGCCGGCGCCGAACGCCCACTGGCTGCCATCCGGCATCGGCAGGTAGGAGGGTTTCGACGCACCGATGATATTGCTGAGCAACAGGATGGCGACAAAAGCCGCCATGATGAGGTCATAATAACGGAAGTGCTGCACGCTTGCGGCACTAACGGCCGCCGGTCGAGCGGGGAGTTTGGCAGACTCGGACATCGGCACGCTGCTTAACCCGCTTTGCCCCGCGCGCAAACCACGCTATTCGCGCCCAACCGGCCACGGTCGCGCGCCCGTAGCTCAGCTGGATAGAGCATTCGCCTTCTAAGCTGAGGGTCTGCGTGGCAGAACATGTGGGAGGACTGTAGTTTAGGCATTGCTGGCCGGGAAGCGAACCGTCTAGCGAACCGTGTTGTGGCCCCGTAGCTCAGCTGGATAGAGCATCGGTCTTCTAAACCGATTGTCGCGTGTTCGAATCACGCCGGGGTCACCATCCACGGAGCCGATAAGAAGGATGTGGGATTGCCGCTACAAAATTTGCCGATAGAAACCATATGTAAGAGATTCGTCGTTACGCTGTTTGGATTGTGAGGATAGGAATGGAGTTTCACGCAGACAGCATTCAGGCAGTGCTGTTCCTTGCGCCCAGTCAGCGCCAAGACGACGCGCTAAAGCTATGGGGTGAGTTGTTTCCGAATGATTCCCCCGACGGGTTCCAGCGTTTTAATGCATCACCAGCTCTAAATTCATCAGCACATGGGGACCGGCAAGGATTTCAGATAACAGTCAATGCCCAGGTTGGCCGGATTGACGTAATACTCGCTCATTCACCGCAGGCGCTACCCAGTGACGCCGGGCCTCCCCGCATCGCAGACGTTGCAGGAGCTTCTGCAAAGGCTGTCGAATTGCTCAAGCGGCTCGCCTCTGGGCTAAGGGTTGTCCGAGCAGCTATCGTTTTTGAGTTAGCAAAAACCGTTTCCAAAGGTAGCGAATCATCCGAGATTTTGAAAAATCTTCCGGGTTATCCGCTTCCTGAAAATGCGACAGACGTCAACGTCCAATTTAACTCGCGTAAGAATTTTGCCTTTTCGGAAGACAGGGAAATGAACCGTCTCTGCGCTTGGTCGTCTGGGCAAGTTGGCTTTATCATGAACCCGCAACTTCAAGGCAGCAACGTCATGATGATGACCCCGTTCGTAGGCTTCAAAATTGACGTAAACAGTGCGCCTCAAATGCCATTACCGCCTGATGGGGTACATCAAGCTATCGATGAGCTTGCGGCGGAAGCCTTAGCGATCGCAAGCGAAGGGATAACAAGGTTTCAGTCATGACTCAAACCGTTTTAGGTAACCCGCTTGAAGATGTGTGGTGGAACAGTAGTTCTAGCTCCAGCGAAACTATTGAGAAGTATCGCAGCCATATTCATGATATCATGCTGAATACGCAGCTTGATGTTGAGAATTTTGTAAGTAGCTTCACCACTCACAAGAAAATTGTAACCGAGGGCACAAGTACATCCGAAAATATTCGGCCTTTATACTATGTTAAATTTCCACGATCTTTTTCGTTTTCATCACCAAATTCATCGAGCAACATGCTCGGCACCGTTGAAGAATATTACAATAAGGTAGAGGTTCAATTGAACCTTCTTTCCGCTTCTGATGAGGCCGATGATGATGGAGTGGAACAGGGGGCGATAGATTCCGCATTAGTCTTAGTGGAGCAATTGAAGCGACATAATCTGGCTCCCCCCGCTTTGTCTTGGCACGGTGGAGATGCCGTAGTAATGCTATGGGCACTCGGTGATACTACATATGCTATTACCGTAACCGACGGCGAAATTGGATATGTAGTTAGACGAAACCGTAAGGCTATCAGAATGGCTGATTCAATTAAGCTAGACACGTTCAAATTGGCTGACCTTCGCTGATCCATGCCTGTTGAAATAACGGACGCAGACGAAATCTCTCGCTGCATTATTTTTGATCGTGCGTTCGATCAAGATTTGCACGTCGATGAAATGTTGTGGCGCTTTGGCCAAACCCAGGCGGATGGTGCTTCGCACGAATCAGCGGTCCTCAGACGGCTAGCTCCCCTCGCAGAGGACGTACACCGAATAGGTTGTGCTATCGCTGCCAAGCAAAACGCAAGAAAGAACGAACCACAGCCTGGCCCAAATCGTCGATATTACTGCGGTTTTCGAACAGCATCTTATGCCTCACTGCCAAAGGACGGGGAAGGTTATTTGATTAGCTTCACAAACGACGGAGAAGACGGAGAAGAGGCGCACGTGGACGTAGCTTTGACCGTTACGGTTGATGGCAAAAGCGCTAAGGCTAATACTCGTACGAATGCTGGCTTAGCATTAGCTGAACATTTTGGTCCTCCTGCGCCGCATCGCTGCGCCTGCGATGAAGTGGACGAATGTCATCCATTTTCTCTTTGGGGCGAACAATGTTTGTTTACTGGTTTACGGGACCGATGGCCGAGCCTTCAATTGCTAGAGGTTCCAAACCAAATTGCCCCAGACGAGGGTGATCAACCTCGTCTGTTGCAGTGAAGTTCAGGCTCCGCGTTTAAGCGCTCAACTATCACGGCTCGAACGGGCTAACACTTCGGCCCCGGCACCCGTCGCACAGGCGGTTGCCGGGGCCTTCGCTATGGAAAGGCTGGCGGCAGCGCAGACACGGCCGAACCTTGGGTTGCCGGGGCGGCTCCTCAGCGCCCCGGCCGGTGTCCACGTCAGATATGTCAGACTGGTGCACCGTTCGCTGTGGCAGCGGCAGATCGAAGACGATGCTGCCCCGATACACGCGGTCGTAGATATTGCTCCGGTCATTGTGGCGACCGCCCAGCGCGGTGACCGCCTCTTCCAACGTCATGCCGACGCGCAGAGAGGCCCAGCGACTACCGCCGGTAGGCTTGAACCGGAGCTGGGTAATGCGCGTGTCGATCATCGCGGCGGCCGGGGATTGGTGCCCTTCGCCGGGGGAGTGCCAGTCTTGCGGGGCGGCGGCACCGTTCCCGGCCCCTGTGGCGATTTCACCTGGCGGGGTGGCGTATAGCGCTGTGGTCGCGGGGGACGCATCATGGCTGTCCTTCCTCCCGCCGCTGTTCCTTCGCCGCTGCCAGCGCCGTCCGGTATTCCGCCATGTCGCCGGGCAACAGGCGCTTCAACGCCCATTGCGGCGGGTCGAACTTGCCCCGGATGGACAACATGCACATGCGGAATGCATCGTCGCGCTGCTTCTTGGCGGCAGAGCGCCGGGCGTTGGCGCTCATCCTCGCGTGATAGCTACTCACCGGCCCGTTCCTTCCAGCGCCTTGATGCTCTTGGCGGCCTTCGCCGCCGGGGCGTTCCGCAACGCGATCACATCGCCGTAGCGCTTCACCAAGGCGGAGCCGGACGCGGTGACGTGCCTGATCGCCGCATCGGTTGCCGAAAGCTGGGCATCATCGACCGGGGCGAACTTGGCGGCCGCGCGCGCCCGGAGCGTGGTGTGGGCTTCGGGGGCAAACCCAGAGAGGAACGGCTGGGCATGGAGCACCGCCGCCACGGTCGGGATATCGCCCGTGTCGATAGCCTGCGCCACGAACTTCATCCGCTCGTCGGGCTTCTTCATGGCCTTGATATGCGAGCGCACCTCAGCCGCCAGGGCGAGCCCTTCGGGCGTCTTGCGCGCCGGGTGGTCGAGCGCCGTTGCGACGCGCTGTTCCAGCGTGGTGCGGTAGCCTTCGAGCTCCTTCAACCGCCGGTCGATGGCCGGGCCGACGCGGGCGAACGCCTGTTCGGCGGCGACGATGAACTCTTCCGCATCCACGACGCGGGTGGGCTTGCCGTTCTTCATCCGCACATTGTCGCTGTAGTCGGTACGACCGCCCTTTTCGGCGGCATACTGGCGACGGCGGGCGGGATCGGCGATTGCCTGCAAGTCGCGCTCGGCATCGTTCATGCGGCCGAACAGGTCGTAGCAGAGGCGCAAGCTCTCCCGCGCGGCGGCAAGGACGTTGGTGCCCAGGGTGCCCTCCACGTCGAGCGGCTCTCCGATACCCAGCAGGCTGTCGGGGTGGAGGCCGAGCGGCACATCGGGCCGGATCGGGGTGCTGTCATCAATCAAACGGGGCATGGTTGGTCTCCTAGAAATGGCCAGCGGTGATCCGCCCGGACGTTGCCAGCATCACGGGGGAATTGACGAGGTATCGGATGGCGTCGGCCGCATGGTCGGCGGCGGTCGTGTCCACGTCCTCAAGGCGCACATCGTCGCGCGGGAGGAGCGGCAGGGTTTCGAGGGCGTAGCGGCACCGCTCGGACAGCCAGAGGCCGGGCGTGTCGGGGTCGCCGTCGCGGGCGGCGGCCATCATGGCCTTCACCTTCACCCAGCCGGAAATTCGGTCCTTGCGAGGCTTCACCAGGTGCAGGCCGTATTTCGCAAGCTGCTCAATCAGCGTGTCGTTCTGGAGCCCACGGGCATCGTCGCCCACGCCATGCCTGCGGACGTTCCACCGTTCGCAGGCGGCCAGCACTTCCTCCGCCAGCATTTGCGGCGGCCAGCCCTTGCCCGCGTTCGGGTCATCCGAGCGGGCGCTGTGCACCTCGTCCACGATGATCCACGAATTCTTGGGGAACACCCGGCCGCCGGGGCCGATAAGGCCGGGCTGGCGCGGCTGTATGGCGAGCATGACGGCCGATGGAGCGGACCAGCCCCAGTCCAGCGCCACGCAGCTATACCAGCCATGTTCGCGGATCGGCCCAGCGGGGACGCGGAAGGTGCTATCCGGGATGATGCAGTGGTCACCGAACACGTCGCCGAAGAACGCGCCCGCCAAGTCGGACCAGTTATTGTTCAGCCAGGCTTCCGCCAGCGCCCTGTCGCCACCGGACGACGCGATCAGCGAGCGGGCATAGCGCTCGGTGTCGATGGTCGGGTTATCAATGTAGGTGGACGGGGCATATACCCAGCGCGAGCCGTCTTCGAGCTCATAGGGCCGCCACGGGATGCGGCTGGTCACGTGCATCCGCGCGATGGTGGCGTGGAGCGGCCCGCCGGGGTTGCCGAGCACGATCATCCGGGTCGGGATGCCAGCGGGGCCGCGCAGGTTGGCGCGCAGCATGTTGATGTAGCGCATGGTGGTAAAATTGGTGATCTCGTCCACCGCCAGCAGGTTCGCTTCCTGCCCCTGCCACTTGGCCACGTCCTTCGATGTGGAGAGGTTGCCCAGGGTGACAACGGCCCCGTTTGGGCAGCGGATCACGAAGTCGGCGCGATTGCTGCTGATGCCGCCGGGGAAGGCATCGCGGAACAGGGCTTCGAGCTCGTCCCACAGGTTCGCCAAGCTCTTGTAGGTGGCGCGCAGGATCAGGACGCGGGCCTTGTCCTCATACTGGACGCAGTGGCGCAGGACCAGCAGCGCCAGGGCGGTCGTCTTGCCGGAGCCGCGCCCTCCCAGCATGGCGATGTTGAGGTCTTCGGGGATGGCGAGGACGCGCTCCTGCCAGGGCGTTGCGGTGGCGAGCTTACCCATGGGCGGCCTCCTCCTGCCGCTCGGCCTCTATCATCGCTGCGTAGGCCTTGGCCCCCATCGCGGCCGGAAGGTTGATCTGCACCGCGACCTTGGGCGCGCTGTCCGTCTGGCCCGTCTCCCGGTAGCCGTGGCGGCACTTGAGGAGGAACATGGCGGCGGCCACGTTGCCGCTACGGGCGGCCTTCAACAGGCTGTTAACGAGCTCGTGTTCGAGCCCAGCCAGCCCCTCGTCCAGCGCGTCGGCCACTTCGGGCTGGCGCTTGCGGCACTGGTTCAGCGTCTCCCGGCTCATGCCCAGGGCACCGGCAATCGCGGCGACCGGGTGGCCCAGCCGGGCCATGTCGCGGACGATGGCAAGGCCGCCCTCGGTTACGGCAATGCCTCCGGCATCGCGCACCGTCAGATCGGCCTTGCGGCGCTGCTTTTTGGCCGTAGGCGGTTCGGTAGACGGTTCGCGAATATTGTTCATGCTTTGTTCCATACAGTTTTCCATGGGGTTACGGCTCTAGGTTTGGAGCCTGCGGAGCGGAGGACGGCCGAAATCGTGCCGTTCCGGCGGTACGACGCGCTCTTGCGTCTCTTTTTTAGCGGGCAGGAATGCAGGGTGGGCAGCAGCTAGGCCCAGAGAGGCGGAAGCCCCCAACAAAGCCGATCCGGCAACCCGGTAACGATCCGGCAGAGCTAACCCCTTCTCTCTACATACTTTTACCGGATTGCCGGATTGCCGGATGAAATCAGAAGAGTAGCTAGGGCAGCTTACCAGCCACCCTTTGGGCAAAACCCTCGCGAACAAAAAGCGCCCCGGCTTTCCGGCAATCCGGCAAAGGTTCATGTTCTTAGGCACTTACGCTTGCCGGGTTTGCCGGATCGCCTTGGGCCTTGCCGGCATCCGGCATGGTCACTGCGTTGAACATCATGTCACCTCCGATCAAAATGGTACGTCCGTCGCCGACGGCATTTCGCTAAGCGCCGACCATTCTTCAGCGTCGTTCCACGCCATCGCGAATTTCGCCTTGGCCCATTGGGCTCGCGCTTCTGGCAATGGCGGAAAGGACCAGCCGCGTTCATTGTTCTTCCTGTCCGATCTGCAGCCGAGCGCGGACATCAGATCGCCAATGCGCTTGTCGGTAACTTCGCGACGCAACCGCTCTTCCGCCCACTGCTGCAAGCGAGCGGTGCCAAGAAAGGGCCTGCGGTTCTCCGCAAACTGCACGTTCAGCCAGCGGGTCACGAAGGGAAGCTCGCCGCGTTTCAGCATCTCAAAGACTAGCCGCTCAAAGCCGCTCACAGTTTCCGTTTTTTGGTCGCGCAAGGCCTCGGTCTGCGGGACCGTCCGCACCTCGAAGTCAGCCAGGTCATGTGTCAGCAGAGCATGGAGCAGGTTTTCGTATCCGCCATCCGCAAGGTCGGCGGCAATGGCCTTGAAATAGTCGCTGTTCTGTTGCTGCTCAGTGCCTACGTCCACGACGAAGAAGCGGCGCTCGTCGCCAGTGGCCGGAACAACGTGCTCGTCGTTGGACGCCATAATCAGATGCACGAAATTGGGCGATTGCTCCACGTCCACGCCCTTCGCCTCGACCGTCAATGTGTCGGAGGTGATGAGGTCTTTCAGGACAGATGCATGTTTCTTGTCGCCCGCGTAGAAGGCTTCATCGGCAAAGAGCACTACAACGTCGCGCAGGTGGCTGTTGAAGTTGCCGACCAGGTGCCCCGGCTGGCTGACCTTGAGGTAATGGCGACCGAACAACCGGCCGAAATGCTCCGCGACGAAGCTCTTGCCGACGCCCTTTCCGCCGCGCAGCACAACGGCCACTTCACCCTGTTGGCCTGGGCACTGAACCGCACGGGCCATCCAGCCCAGCAGATAAGCGTAGTGCTCCTCGTTGCCTTGGCAGACATTGTGCCGGACGTGTTCGAGGAAGCCCAAGTGCTTGTCGCCCGGCCACGCGGTAACGGCAAAGCCCTTCCAGAGGTTGTAGGCCCCATCGACCTCCTGCCCCGGCGCGAACGTGATGTGATTATATTGCCGCCGATGGGGATGACCGAGCCACCATGCACCGAGGGGCTTCATTTCCGGCAGGCCACTTTTGGCGTTCACACCGGCCTGCACATATTGGTTCATGTGCCGATTGCGGAAATCCTCAAAGGACTGGCGGGTCAGGCGGCTCCTTTTCAGGATCGGGTCCGCGACTTCCTCGATCACCCGGCACTTACCGCCGATGTTGCCAATAACGGCAAACTGTTCGTTCAATTCGCGCAGCTTGGGGTCGATGGCATTTTCGCGCGCCCGCTCAATCTGGCGGACAGCGTACTTCCGGGCATTCGATCCTTTCTCAAGGATGCTTTCGCTAATCCCGAAATCGGGATCGGTCAGCACCGCGAAGATCACATCGTCGGGAACATCCGCACGAACCATCGCGCATGCCGCATCGAACACCCAGGCAGAGCGGCTGTTGTCGCCCGCCTTCACCTCGTCCGGGTGGCGACCCTGCACGATGATGACCTTCACCCGGTCGGGCACCCCCCACTGGTCGAGCTCGTTCACATCCGCCAGGCGCTCGACGTTGCCAGACACCTGCACGATATTGCCGCCGCCGAAGCCGGTATCGCCTGCCATCTGAACGGCAGGTGCTGGTGTGAAGCGGGAAAGCGGATAGACGTTAGCGGGCTCGAACGAATGCAGCGTGGCGAGGGCTGGGATACGCCCCTTCTTGGCCTTGCGCTCGTCGGGTACGTTGATGGTCCCCGGCAGGCGCATGATCCGGTCGATGTTGTGGCACTGGTCCGCGCCGAACAGGACCTCAAGCTGCTGGTTGTAGCGCTTGGCATCCTCGGCCCGCGCAATGTCGCCGTTAATCGGGATCGGCTCCACCAACCGCCAGAATGCCTGATACCCGCCGCCCGAAAACACGATTGCGGTAGGCGCAGGAACACCGGCTGGAAGGTTGGTGGTCAGCAAGCCCAAGGCGCGCTGGCGCTCATCCTCCAAATCCTCGCCTGCACGGGGATCAATATCCACATGGAGCCAGCGGACCTCGGCAATGTCTTCCCGCTCGGCCTTTTTGTTCTGCGCGCGCAGCGGTCGGTTTACGCTGAAATAGATGTTCCTGGTGCCGTTGTGCTCAGCCAGCCATGCGGCAAGCTCGCCTTCATCGTCACGGCCGGGTCCAAAGGCGCGGCTCGAAATCGCTTTCCGATCAGGGCGGATCGCCGTCAGCAGCCACGGCCCTTCGGGCTCATAGGCCTGAAGGAATGCAATGGCGGCTGGGGTGTCGGGTTTCGGTGCCGCCTCAGACATAGCAGAGCATCCGCGACGCTTCGGCCCGCGTGGCGTCGGCGATGCCGGGCGGCAGATACCTTACGAGCCGGTCCATCGACGCATCGCATCGCGCTTGCACACGGCTTGCCCAGTCCAGTCCCTCGGCCTCGCGCGCCATGTCGAAAACCGTCTCGGCAAACTCGGCTGCGCGCCGTGCTGCATAGTCGAGAGCGAAAGGCAATTCGCTGATTGCGCGGTCGTGGTCGGGAAGCGATGGTGTTGGTAGCTGGTTGGTTTCTGTATGGCCCGCTCCGGTTCCGGCCGGGGCGGCCATTTCATATGGGAGGCGCTTCATGCATCACCCCCCGCATCCATCCATGCCCGCACGTCTGCCACCCGGTAGCGGACGCTGTTGCCGACCTTCATAAAGGGCGGGCCGATCCGTTTGGCGCGCATGTTCTCCAGCCCCTTTGGCGTAAAGCCGGTAAGCTGGGCGACCTGGAAGGCGGTCAGATACTCGGGAGCGACAGGGAGCTCGCCCTGCCGGAAGCGCTCGACCAGGCGGACGGCGATTTCGTCGCCGATCTTCTCCGCCAGTCCGCGCAGGGACCTTTCAATTTCGTAATCCATGGCTCGTCCACTAACAGCGACCGCCTGCGACAGCGGTCGGGTCAGTGGCCAGCCACACTCCTTGCGGCAGTGTCAGACCCCAAAAGGGCCGCCGGTTTGCTGGGTTCTCGCCGGAACCTCATCGGGCGCGTTAGGGATTTCCGGCGTCCCTGCCCGAAGATTAGCCACAAACTACATGCCTACGCTGCTGCCTTTTCGCAACCCCGTTCAGCATTTTCCGGCACGCACAATGCCAGCAGGTGTTTGGTCATTGTCTCCTGCGTTTCCAGCAGCCTGTCGAACAGCGCCTTCTCATGGATATACACCCCGTCGATGCCCGGCACGGCATGGTCCAGCATCAGGCGCGCTTCGATCCGGTCAATGCCCGCGCGCTGCGCGACCGTCCGATAGGTATGGCGAAGGATATGGCCAGTCTCGCTGGGCAGCGTCTTTTCCTTCCAGACCTGCGTGGCAATCACCTCCCGGCTGGCGTTCGCGCGGGTCGGGAACAGCCAGGGGGTGCCCGCATAGAGCACGTCGCCTGCGGTGATGACCCGTTGCACGAGCTCGACCATATAGGCCGACAGTGGCAGCGCGAAGGACCGGCCGGACTTCATGCGCGGGATCACGATAGCCCGCTCTTTCAGGTTCACCCATTCCCGGCGCAGCGATACCAGCGTCCCCGGCCGCAAGCCGGACAGAAGGCCCAGCGCATGCATATCGCGGCGGATCGGGTTGGGGATATCCTGCACCCGCTGCCACCAGTGCGGTAGGTCGTCGGGCATAATAACGCGGTTGCTGGCCCGCTCCTTATTGAAGGTCACGGCCTTCACCGGGTTGTCGCCGATAGCATCGGGATCGTCGGCCACCTTAATCGCCAGATTGAAGGCAGCGCGGAAGTCCTTGAACACCATATTGGCCGACCGCTTCCCGCTCGACTTGGTGAGCTCCTTGTGCCGCTCGCGCGCCATGCTGCGCTTAATCTCGGTAATCGGGGTGTCCAGCCACGGCTTCAGATGGTGGTCCCGCCGCCACAGGATGCCCGCGATGGTTTCCTCCCGGCAATCGCGGGCGCGCATATCGGAAGCATACTCATCGTACATGCGCCGCACCGTCCATGCGTCGGGGTTGCGGGTTACGTCTTCCGGGCGCGCATTCGGGTCCTCGCCGCGCCTCACCTGGGCGATGAGCTCCTGCGCCCGTGTCCGGGCCTCATCCAATGTCATTTCGTCGGTGGTGCCCAGGGTGCGGCGGAAGGTCTTCACGAAGCGGCGGCGGCCCCGTTCGCCCACGTACAAGTCGCGCTGGACTTTATAGCTCTTGCTCTTCTGGTTTATCTGGACGAGCAATCCGGTAACGGCCGTGTCGCGCACGGTGTAGGGCCGGTCCAAATAGCCCAGGGTGCGGATGTACCCCTCGGTAAGTCGGCGCGGCTGTGGGTTTCCTGACATATTTGACTCCTCGGTTGCGAACCGTCTGCGCCACGCCAGCGAACCGTTTTCGAACCGGGTGCGTGGAGTGGCACAAAGGGTGAACGAGGGAAGTCATCTCCAAAAATGCCAGCGCAGACAATCGTTTAGAGTGCTACAGCGGGCTCAGCGGTGCCAGTGGGATGAGTCTTCTAAGCGAATGGTCGCAGGTTCGAGTCCTGCCGGGCGCGCCACATTCCGGGGACGGGCCCTCTGCCCTCAGCTACCCACCACGATCCCACCGTTCGGATGCAGCACCTGGCCACTCATGTAGCTGGAATCCTCGCATGCGAGGAACAGGAAGCTGGGGGCGACTTCGTTCGGCTGACCTGCCCGACCCATGGGCGTATTCTCGCCGAAATGTTCGATCTTTTCCGGGCTGGCACCACCCGAGGGATTGAGCGGCGTCCATATCGGCCCGGGCGCCACCGCATTCACCCGGATGCCCTTACCGACCAGATTCTCGCTCAACGAGCGGGTGAACGCCGTGATCGCTCCCTTGGTGCTCGAATAATCGAGCAGCTCTTTCGATCCCTTATACATGGTGACGGAGGTGCAGTTGATGATCGCCGCGCCTGCTTCGAGATGAGGCATGGCAGCTTGCGTCAGGAAGAACATCGCGAAGATGTTGGTCTGGAAGGTGCGCTTGAGCTGCTCCTCTGTGATCGCCTCTATTTCCTCGTCGGGATGCTGCTCACCGGCATTGTTGACCAGTATGTCGATCCGGCCGAACTCGGCGACGGTCCCTTCCACCAAGGCATCGCAGACTACTTTATCGCCCAGATCGCCCGCAAACGTCAGCGCTTGCCGGCCTTCCTTCCGGATGATCTCCGCGGTCTTCTCGGCATCCTCATGCTCGCAGAGATAGGCAATCACCACATTGGCGCCCTCTCGCGCAAACAGCGCCGCAACGGCGCGGCCGATGCCGCTATCCGCACCGGTAACGATCGCGACCTTGTCCGCCAGGCGCCCGGAACCTGGATAGCGCGGCTGCCACTCGGGCTTGGGTTGCAACGTGCTTTCCTTGCCTGGCAGGTTGTCCTCGTGGATCATCTCGACAGTTTCGGTCATCGTCGTAGCTCCTCGCACCGATGTCGAAGAAATCCTCCGGCGTCCCTCGCGTTCCGTCCCCTGCACTCATTCATCGCCCGCTCCGCTCGTCATGTCCCGATGGATCACAGGTTACGGATGGCAGCGACCAATTCCACCGTCGCGCGTTTCATGCTGAACCGCACGAGACAGTCCATCCATGGCGCAGACCCTCATTTTCGCTGACCTCGATACGCCGGGTATCATCCGGCGTCGCCTCCGCGGGCATTGGGCCTATTTCGCCGCCAATGGCGACCGGATCACCGACCGTGATGAAATAGATCGGCTGAACAAAATCGCCCTTCCTCCCGCATACTCTGACACCTGGTTCTCTCCGGATCCCAATGCTCATGTCCTTGCCACGGGCGTCGACGATCGGGGACGCAAGCAATATCGCTATCATCCCGCCTTCGTTGCCGGCCGTGACGCCCTGAAGTTCGAGCGCTGCGCGGAGTTCGGCCGAGCCCTGCCCCGCATCAGGCAGCGCGTGGAAGCAGATCTGGCGGCGCGGGCGTTAACCGAACAGCGTGCCATTGCCTCAGTCGTGCGGCTGCTCGACAGCGGACGCATCCGCGTCGGCAACGAATGTTACGCTCGCTCGAACAGGAGCTTCGGTGCCACCACGCTGTTACAGAGGCACGCTCAGGTCAACGGGCAGCGTCTCACGCTGCGTTTCCGAGCCAAATCGGGGAAGATATGCACGTTGAACGTTACGGACCGGGGCCTCGCCCGCTTCGTCAAGCGCGTGCAGGATCTGCCGGGTCAGCATCTGTTTCAATATATCGGGGAGGATGGCGAGGTCTGGCCGGTCAACTCCAGCGACGTGAACCAATATATTCGGCAGACAATGGACGCCGATTTTTCAGCGAAGGATTTCCGTACCTGGGCGGCCAGCGTCCTCGCGTTCGAATGGTTGCTGGCGCGGACGGACGGGATGAAGCTGACCGATCTGCTCTCGTTCGTAGCGACGCATCTGGGCAATACGCCCGCCATCGCCCGCAAGGCCTATATCCATCCCGCACTGGTCGAGATGGCCGGTATTAAGCCTGCCGACATGCCCGCCTTCTCTCTCCCTCGCCGTACCCGCTGGCTGAGCAGGGAGGAACGAGGCTTAATCGCATATCTGGACAATATGCCCCCCGCCGAGAACCTTTCCGCCCGACCGGCGTTACCCGACGGCAATGACCGCCACCGATCGCCTGATTGATCGCCTGCCCGACGACATCGAGCAGCACGTCCGCGCGCTGCTGGCGCGTGCTTGCAACGATCAGTTAACGCTGGCAACGGCGGAAAGCTGCACCGGGGGCCTGGTCGGCGCGCTGCTGACGGATGTGGAAGGCATGAGCCATGCTTATGAGCGCGGTTTCATCGTTTATACAGATGAGGCCAAAGCGGCTTTGTTAGGGATTCCCCACAGCCTTATCGACATGCACGGCGCGGTAAGCCGGGAGGTGGCGCTGGCCATGGTCGAAGGCGCCCTGTTCCACTCCCGCGCCGATGTAGCGCTCGCCGTTACCGGTTTCGCCGGTGCCGGTGCAGCGGGAGACGAACCGGGCCTGGTGCATCTGGCATGCCAGCGACGGGGCGGATCGCCCGACCACCGAGAAGCGCATTTCGGCGACATCGGCCGAGCAGCGATCCGCCTTCAAACCGTGCGCACGGCGGTCGACATGATGAGGGCAGCGCTTGAAAGAGTGGCATCCGCGGCTGTCACAGGCGCATAGGAAGCGGGGCGGCTTGCCGGAGGCCCCGCCGCACGAGGAGATGCGATATCCGGAAGAGGAACCGGCTTCGGCGCGCTTCGTTTCAGGCCATGCGGCCTGCGTTCAACCTATGTCATCCCGCATCGCCGGGCGGGGTGAAGAGCGAGCCGAGACGTTGGAGAATTGCCGGCGGCGCATGGAGGATGCTTGTGGCGGTCTCCCTACACGACGACGAGCAACTGCCGATCGCCAAGGACATCGCGATCGAGGACCCTCACTTCATGAGCCTCGCGGATCTCTATCGTGCATTACGTGAAGAGGACCAGCCTCGCCCGGGCTTCAGCGATCGGATCGTGCCAGGGCGCGGACCGGACCGTGCGCGGCTTTTTCTTCTTGGCGAACAGCCGGGCGATCAGGAAGATCGCGCCGAGCAGACCTTCGTTGGTCCGGCAGGGCAGATGCTTGACCAGTGTCTTCTGGAAGCGGAGATCGACCCCGCCACGACGTTCCAGACCAACGCCGTCAAACGGTTCAAATATCTGCCGCGCGGCAAAAGGCGGCTGCACCAGACGCCTAATGCGGGAGATATTGCGCATTATCGTTGGTGGGTGGGACAGGAACTTCGTCTCGTCGATCCGACCGTTGTCGTCACGCTGGGGCTGACCGCCCTCCATGCGCTGCTCGGCACGCGTCGGCCGCTCAAAAGCGTGCGCGGCAAGCTATGGTGCTGGAACGAGTATAGCGCGACGATCTGGGTGAGAGGTCAGCGACTATCAGGATGAGAACAGATTG